>Ga0209507_1000007_pt1 | contig 702586 bp, 485 predicted proteins | sample AD_UKC028_MetaG_FD_184414 | JGI IMG/M metagenome (GOLD analysis project Ga0209507, IMG submission 184414) | Active sludge microbial communities of municipal wastewater-treating anaerobic digesters from USA - AD_UKC028_MetaG (SPAdes) (version 2) | ecosystem: Engineered > Bioreactor > Anaerobic...
TGCTCCAGGCCGGGATTGCCGGGGAGAAAGCCGCTTTTGACCAGAATCTGGAAACCGTTGCAGATGCCGATGATCAGTTTTCCCTCGCTGACAAACCGCTTGAGCGCGTCGGAAAGCTTATACCGCAATTCGTTGGCCTCAACTTTCCCGGCGGCGATATCGTCCCCGTAGGAAAAGCCTCCGGGTAACGCCAGGATATGATAATCTTCCAGACTCTTTCGCCCGTCGATCAAAGCGTTGATATGCACCAGTTCCGCGCGGGCCCCGGCCTGTTCAAAGGTAAAAGCGGTTTCTTTATCGCAATTGGTCCCCGCGGTACGGACCACGCACACGTTGGGAGGTGTCATTGTTTTTTCTTTCGATAAAATGTTTTGATCTTTTTTACCACGTCCGCCGGGGTGTCGACTGCGGAAAAGATTTCCAGATCTTCTTCGGAAATACACCCTTCTTTAACCGCGCTCTTGTGCAGCCAGTCCAGCAAACCCTTCCAGTACGCGCTGCCGAACACCACCACCGGGAAGCGCGAAATACGCATGGTCTGGATCAGATTCAGGGCTTCGAACATTTCATCCAGCGTGCCGTAGCCGCCGGGCATGATCACAAAAGCCTTGGCATATTTGACGAACATGACTTTGCGAATGAAGAAATAGCGGAAATCAACGAGAAGATCGATATAGGGATTGGGCTTTTGCTCCATCGGCAGCTGGATATTCAATCCTACGGAAACGCCGCTCGCCCGGCGCGCCCCGCGGTTGGCCGCTTCCATCAATCCCGGCCCTCCGCCGGTTACAATCGCGTAGCCTTCTTTCGCCAGCCGATAGGCCACTTCCTCCGCCGCTTTGTAATAGACGTTACTCTCCTTCAAGCGGGCCGAGCCGAAAATGGAAACCGCGTTATCCACGCAGGACATCACTTCAAATCCTTCGACGAATTCGGAGATAATCCGGAACATCCTCCAGGGATCTTCAGTGGTAAAATCATGCCGATCAGAAAGACACTTCTTCACTTTTTCCATGCCCGCTCCTTGTAGTCTACCATCGTAACGGTTTTTTCCAGGCCTCTTTAAGCTCATGAATGGAGCTCTTCACGCACGCCTTTCCATCCAATCCATAGACGGTAAAGCCGCTGTGCTGCGCGGTACATCCAATCAGTCCCAGGGGGACTCCTGCCATGCAGTGCTCGAACTTTTTCTGATCCTGTCTGGACACTTCCACGATAAAACGCGAATGCGACTCGGAGAACAAAAGATAATCGCTGCGTTTGTCGCGCGCTCCTTTATAGGGAATGTCGGTAAGGAACATATCCATTCCCAGCCCGCCGGCAAAAGCCATCTCCGCCGCGGCAACGGCAATCCCGCCTTCGGAACAATCGTGCATCGCCCGAATCAACCCGCGCGCCGCGGCTTTGCTCAAAGCGTTAAAAACCTGCAGCGCCTGTTTCACGTTAACCTGCGGGACGCTTGCGCCAAGGGCGCCGGAAAGCTTGAGATACTGGGAACCGCCCAATTCGTCGGCAGTCAGGCCGACGACATAAATCAGATCCTGCGGCTGCTTGGCGAACATCGAGACCGCTTTGCGCACATCGTCCATGACCGCTATCGCGGAAATAAGGATCGTTCCGGGGATGGCGATGGATGTATGTTTAACGGTATACTCGTTATACAGACTGTCTTTGCCCGATATGAACGGGACGCCGAAACCTTTCGCAATATCATAACAGGCCAGCGCGGCCCTGACCAGCGATCCCAGGCGGTCCGGTTTATCGGGATTCCCCCAGCAGAAATTATCCAGGATGGCCACTTCTTTCAGCGATCCGCCCACGGCGATAATCTGACGCAGGGCTTCGTCGATACAGCCGGCTGCCATCCAGTAAGGATCGATAAATCCGTAACGAAAGTTGATACCGTTGGAAACGATGATGCCTTTATCCGAACCGAGCACCGGCCGGACTACCGCGGCATCGGAAGGGCCGTCATTGTACAATCCGACCAGCGGCTTGATCACCGAACCGCCCTGCACTTCGTGATCATACTGCCGGACTACCCATTCCTTGGAACATACCGAATAATCGGAAAGTATCGCTGTCAGGGAAGCGGTCAGATCTTTCGGACAGGCAACGCCCGGTTCTTTATGCCGCGGGCTGACATACACGGCCTTCTTTCCGGTCAACGGCACTCCGTCGTGAAGAAACGCCATATCCAGGTCACACACGGGATTGCCCCGGTAGAACAATTGCAGCCTGCCGGTGTCGGTGAACTCCCCGATAACCGTCGCCTCCACATTCTCCGCGGCGAACGTCTCCAGAAGCTGCTCCAGATTCTTACGCGGAACCGAAACCACCATGCGTTCCTGTGATTCCGATATCCAGATCTCGGTATAAGAAAGCCCGCTGTATTTCAACGGCACCTTCTCCAGGTCGACCCGGGCCCCGGTATCTTTTCCCATTTCGCCGACCGCGCTGGACAAACCGCCTGCCCCGCAGTCGGTAATCGCCGAATATAAACCCAGATCGCGCGCCTGCAGCAGGACATCGAGCACCTTTTTTTCCTGGATGGGATTACCGATCTGCACTGCGCCGCTGGAAATCGTCTCCGACTCGTGCGTCAGCTCTCCCGAAGAGAACGTCGCGCCGTGAATGCCGTCTCTGCCGGTCCGGCCGCCCAGCACCACGATCAGATCCCCGGTTGAGACTTTCTTGAACGATTTATCTCTGGGCAGTATTCCGACAGTCCCGCAATACACCAGCGGATTTCCCACAAAACCCTCGTGGAACAGAACCGCCCCGTTGACGGTAGGGATACCCATTTTATTGCCGTAATCGCGCACGCCGGAGACCACCCCTTTGGCAATACGCTTGGGATGCAGCGTACCCGCAGGAAGCTTGCTGAACGGATAATCCGGCGGTGCAAAACAGAAAACATCGGTGTTCAGTATCGGTTTGGCACCCAGCCCGGTACCCATCGGATCGCGAATGACCCCGCCGATACCGGTATTCGCGCCGCCAAACGGCTCTAAAGCCGACGGATGATTGTGCGTCTCGACTTTGAAACAGACATTGTTCTTTTCGTCGAACCGGATCACTCCTGCATTGTCGTGAAAAACCGAAACGCACCAGGATTTATTCAATTCCCGGGTGACTCTGGCTATGGTAGACTTAAGCAGATTGTCGATCGCGCGCTTTTTCCGCTTTACCCGGCCGTTAACCGTCACCTTCTCGGTATAGTCGATCCGGCCGCGGAAAGTCTTGTGCATGCAATGCTCGGACCAGGTCTGGGCGATAGTTTCCAATTCACAGTCGGTAGGATTACGCTTGATCCGTTTGAAATGCCGCTGGATCTGCTTCATCTCCGCCAGGTTCAGGAATAATTGTCCCGCGCGGCTCAACCGCAACAGATCTTTATCTTTAGCGGAAAGCATCTCCACGGTGGTCAGGGAGAATTGATACCCGTGCGTTACGGCAAGACGCTGGACCGGACGCAGCGGCGCGACCACATGCTGGATCAGTTTATTGTACAGCAGTTTGTCGGTGAGCGTCTTGAGCTGGCTGTCGGTTAGCGCGCCGGAGAGAATGAACTTTCTGGCGGTGCGCACAGCGTCCACCCCGCAAATCCCCATGTCCCGGATGGCTTTCAGCGCAGACTCTTCCACAGGATCCATCACTCCGGGGTTGTACGCGATCTCTACGACATGTGTCCGGCGAGTATTCCGCTGCGCCGCGGGATTGACCCGGTACTCCTGCGAAACGGGATCCGCCAGGAGCTCCGCGCAGATACGCGCAATCTCCTGCGCGGTAACCGCGCCTTCAATTTCATACACCTGGACAAAGCTCACCGCTTCCACGGTTTTGATGCCCAGGTCGAGGATATCTTTCTTTGTTCCTTCGCCGACAGCATCAAAAATGCCGCTTTTTTCCTGGATCTCTATTTTCCACGCCATAGCTGGTTATACCGGAACTTTCTTTATTTGTTTTCCTTAGGCTGAATCGGCTTCCTGCGGGCCAGCTCGTCGTCGGGATTGATCGCCCTGAACAGCGGCATATTCGCTTCGGTCGCCACATAAATCACATTCGGATTCTCATTCAAAGTATTGATCCAGAGATAATGCAGGTACTGTGCGGTCAGGCTCTGGTTGATGATCCCCTGGGCGTCGCGGATACCCGCGGCTTCCACCCGTTTGCGCTCCGCTTCCTGCTGTTCTTTCTGCAGGATGAACTTCATCCGCTCCGCTTCCTGTTCCGCTTTAAGTTTCTGCTCGATCGCCATGCTTAACGTCTGGGGTAATTTCATACCGCGCAGGAGCACCCGTTCGAGAATAATGCCGCGCCCTCCCACCAGGCTCTTCAATGAATCAAAGATCGCCTGGCCGAGCATCTCCCGTTCCGAAGTATAGAGCGCCTTGGCTTCATGCGCCACGGTAATTCCCCGCGCCGCAGCCCTGAACTGGGGATTCAACACGATACTTTTATAGTCCGGCCCCACGGTTTTGTAGAGATCGACCGCCTGGACGGGATCAAGCCGGTAGAGCACGGAAACATCCAGCTCCACATTCATCCCTTCCTTGGAAGGAACGCTCATGATCTCCATATCTTCCTGGGTGCGTACGGACATATTCACCACTTTGGACAGGGGATTGACAAAGTTGAGCCCGCTGCTAAGCTGCCGTGCCGAAACATGTCCGAACAGATCCACCACGCCGACGTATCCTGCCGGGACGATGCGGACCATGCTGAAAATCAGGCCGATGCTCAACCCGATCGCCGTAGTCACAATCACGGGTTTTACCGACCCGGTCCTGGCTGTCTGGGCAAAGATCACTCCGATAATGAAGCCGATGATCAGGACCACAAGTATCGCCATCTCCTCCCCCTTTTTAAGACCAGCGGTTTTTTCTCAAATGATCGATCAGCACCGTAACAACCCCGGCGGAGATCAGCGCGGCAGACAATAACTTACCCGGGCGGAGTTTCCTCTGATGGATCACAAAGGCAAATCCGATCGCAAAACCGATCGTTGTGCATATAAGGATCAGGAGCATTAAGATAGTTTCAAGCGCTTGAATATCCTGGTGACGTTGCGCAGATAATATTCCAGACTGAACAGGGTATCCATATCTTTCGCCTTCAAGTACGCGGCGACTTGCGCGTCAGCCAGCAGGTTTGCGCGAAAATCAGAATGTTCGGTCCAGGTCTTCATGGCGCAGCGCTGCACCGCATCATAAGCATTGGGCCGAGCCAGCCCTTTTTCCATCAAAGCCAGCAGTACCCGCTGCGAAAAGATCAAACCGTTGGTCCGGACCAGGTTAGCCAGCATGTTTTCCGGATACACGATCAAGCCGTTGATCACGCCGATGAATTTGTCGAGCATGTAATTCAAAATAATAGTGGAATCCGGGATAATGATCCTTTCCACCGAAGAGTGGCTGATATCCCGCTCATGCCAGAGAGCCACGTTCTCCAGCGCCGCCATGGCGTTGGCCCGCAACAACCGGGCCAGGCCGCAGATGCGTTCGCAGATCACCGGATTGCGTTTATGCGGCATCGCCGAGGAGCCTTTCTGCCCCTTGCCGAACGGCTCTTCCGCTTCCAGGACCTCGGTGCGCTGCAGATGACGTATCTCCAGAGCGAATTTCTCAAGCGAAGAAGCGATCACCGCCAGCGTGCACAGATACTGCGCATAGATGTCGCGCTGGATGATCTGGGTGGCGATCGGCGCGGGAGCCAGACCCAGCTTCTTGCAGACATGCTCTTCGACCCTGGGATCGATATTGGAATACGTTCCCACGGCGCCGGAGAGTTTTCCGATGGAAATTTCTTTCTTGATCTGATGCATGCGCTCGAGGTTGCGCCGGGTTTCGTCATACCAGAGCGCGAGTTTGAGGCCGAAGGTGGTGGGCTCGGCGTGCACGCCGTGCGTCCTTCCGATGCACACGGTATCACGGTACTTCTTGGCGCGCACTTCCAGAAGCATGGACAGGCGTTTCAGATCATAGATCAGCAGATCCGAAGCCTGGACCAGTTGCACGTTCAGGGTGGTATCCAGCAGATCCGACGAAGTCAATCCCATATGCAGATATTTGGCGTCGGGTCCGATATGTTCGGCGATATTGGTGACGAAAGCGACGATGTCGTGCTGCGTCTTTTCCTCGATCTGCCGGATGCGTTCAACGCTGAATCGCGCCCTGGAGCGGATGCGCTTGAGCGCGCTCTCCGGGACCAGACCGAGCCTGGACTGCGCCTCGCAGGCGTAGATCTCGATGTCAAGCATGATCCTGAACTTGTTTTCATCCTGCCAGATGGAGGAAATTTGAGGTAAGCTGTAGCGTTCTATCATGGGTCTTCTCCTGTTACGGGTATGCCAAACGATTCGCAGGAAAATCATTATAGCAAAAATGCCCTCTTGAAGCAATGAAAATAGGGAAAGCGCGAATAAAAGTTATTGACAAAATCAACGAGAAACGCTATAATATGTTGCAATAAAGTAAGTAAAGGAGCATGGCATCAGTAACGCAACACCTTTCACAGATAAAAAACCGTAAGGCTTGGATCAGTCAGGCTTTACGGTATTTTTTTGTTCCGGAGTACCAACTGCGTAAAGTATGAAGGGAGGTGAACAGAAACAAATGGCTAAAGGAAAAGTGAAGTGGTTCAGCAATCAAAAAGGGTATGGTTTTATCACACGGGATGACGGTAAAGACGTGTTCGTCCATTACAGCGCTGTCCAGGGTGATGGCTATAAAACCCTTGAAGAAGGCATGGAAGTCGAGTTTGACGTAACTCAAGGCCCCAAAGGCGAGCAGGCAACCAACGTCAAGAAGGCAGCTTAATCCTCCCTTCTTTTCTCTTGAGATAAAAGCCGCTGTTACTCTAAGAGTAACAGCGGCTTTTTCTTGTAAAAAATATATGCCGAAGGAGGGAATCGAACCCCCCACGCCGGCCTTTTCAGGGCCGCGCTCTACCACTGAGCTACTTCGGCAAAGATCTTCTTAAATCAAGCGGAATGTTATTATACTACAGAATCACCGAAAAACAATAGAATTTTCTATTCGCTGTAGGTTTCAGCCGACAGGCCCTTGGCCCGTTCAATCAAACGCACAAATACGTCTTGAGCCAGCTCAAGATTGGGAAGATGATTCTTGCGGCTGGAAATCCGCACCCGGGTAGTCGCCTGGGTCAAACGGGTAAACCGGATCCAAACCTTGCTCGGTCTGGCCTCAAACTCGATAATCCCCTTGGTAAAGTCCTGGTTCTTGACCGTGCCCCGGACCTTACTTAACTCCACCGCGGCATCCCAGAGATTCTCATACGGCGTATCCGTATCGCCTTCAATGGTATCCTTGCTTACGGCGTAAGCGCCCAGGCCGCCCGCAGCCGCGCCAATAAGCAAAGGCACGCAACCGGCGGAAAACAAACACACGACAAGCATCAACCACACCCAGAGTCTCTTTTTCATCTAATCTCCTTCTTGGCGAACACCTTGGAAAAACAAAAAACAACTAACCCCAGAATAAAACCCCAGGAGCACACCAGAAACAACCAGCCGAATTTGGTCATCGCGCAACCTGCGCTTTCTGCGGACGTCTGCGTTTCCAGGCCAGCTTGACCAGGAACGCCAGGATGCAGAACACTCCTGCCAGACCGATGCGCGTCCCGAGAATAAACGGCTTATCGGCGGCGGCGACGTTTTTCATCAGGATAAAAGGAATCCAGTCCTGCCAGAACCACATCCCCAGGATCACGAATAAGAATAAGGGGGTGACATACTTGATAATGAATTTGTAGACCCCCGGCACGCGCATATCCGCGCCGCGGTGAATCTCGTCCCAGGCTTTATCCATGCCGAACACCCAGGCGAACAGAATCGTCTCAATAGCGGCAAAGAGCACGATGAGGAACGTCCCTCCCCAAAAATCCAGCTCATCCACCACTCCGTTCTTCAGAAAAAAGATCGCCGGCTGGCATAAGACGAATGTCGCAATGCCGAAAAACCATACCGCTTTTTTGCGGCCGATAGTGAACTCGTCCTCCAGGAACGCCACTGCCGGCTGCGCCAGGGATACCGAGGAGGTGATCCCGGCCAGAAACAGCAGAAAAAACCAGCAAAAACCGAAGAATGCCGAAAGAGGCAATTTATCGATCACCAGCGGCATGGTGACAAATCCCAGGTTAAAGGTTCCCGAATTGGCGATAGATTGAATGTCCCGGGGACCGAAGAAAACAAAAGCCGCGGTAATCACAATGCTTCCGCCGAGAATAACCTCGGCGAACTCGTTGGCGCTGACGCTGGTCAGGCCGGAAAGCACAACTTCGTCGCCTTTAGCAAGATAGCTGGCATAGGTCAGGATCATCCCGATGCCCACGCTCAAGGTAAAGAATATCTGGCCGGAGGCCTCCAGCCATACCCGGGCGGATCTCAACGCGGAGAAATCCGGGTTCCAGAGGAAACCCAGGCCGTTGATCACATTCCAGTCCGGATGCCGCGGATCGGGAGCGCCCAGCGTCAGCACCCGGAACATGAGCAGAAAACCGAACACAAAAAGCATGGGCAGCGCCCATCGGCACAATTTCTCGATCCCACCCTTGATCCCGTGGTAAATCACCACGATGTTGAGCAGGAAAGTGATCAGAAAGAAGACATATGCCGGTCCCAGCCCCTGGAAATACCCGTTATGTTCCAGCCCCTGGTAGCCGCTCAAGAAGCTTCTCATCCCCGCCTGATCGGTAATACCCGCGTATTTACCGATCAGCGCGAAACAGCTGTAAGCCAGGGTCCAAGATTCGATGAAGGTATAATAGATAAAGATAACCAGCGGCCCGAAGATGCCGATCACGCCGAAATATTTGATGAAACGGTTCTTCTGGCGGATGCTGTGAAATATGCCCGGAGCGGAACCATGGCCGAATCCGCCGCCGTACCGTCCCAGGGTCCATTCTATCCACATCAGCGGGATGCCTAATAACAGCAGCGCGATAAAATACGGGATCATAAATGCGCCGCCGCCGTTAGCCGCGGCTTTGGCGGGAAAACGCAGAAAATTCCCCAGACCGACCGCCGATCCGGCCACCGCCATGATGATGCCTAACCGGGACCCCCAGGTATCTCTAGGCTTGGGCATGATTTTTTACCGTCTTGTGTACGTATTATATCCGCTGCCCGCGGCATTTTCAAGCCTTTAATAGCGGCACGCCGATATCCGCGACGATAATCCTGCCGCAGAGCTTCGCGGCCCGCCGCTGCCGCATGCCGGGCTTAGGCGCGACAAAAGTCACGGTAGCGTCGGCCCGGACACAAACTCCGCATATCCTGCCGGTATCGGCATCCAACCCCGAAGGAACATCCACTGCCAGCACGTACGTGCGCGCGGCGTTGATAGCCTCTATCACCGTCCGATACATCCCCCGGATCTCGCCGGATAACCCGATGCCGAACAGCGCGTCTATGATGCAATCGCACGAGCGCAGCTTCCGGCTCAAGCCGGCAAGCCTATCCGGGTTGAGCAGCGCGACTTTCAGCCCCAGCCTGTTCAGGATGATCCACTGCAACCGGGACGGACCTTTGAGCTCCTGCGGCGTGCCCGCCAGGAACACCTGCGCAGGTATGCCGCGCACCAGCAAATGCCGCGCAGCGACCAGCCCGTCGCCGCCGTTACTGCCTTTCCCGCAGATGATGGCCGGACGCCTGCATCGGCGCAAACGCACCAGCGCTTCAACAACCTGCCTTCCGGCGTTCTCCATCAGGATCTGCGCCGGAACACCGAACCGCTCCTGGGCGCGCCGATCCAGTTTCTGCGCTTGCCGGACGGAAATGAAGCTGCCCGTTGCGCTCATCGCGCAGCGCCGGCGGGAACAGCCGCTTGCTCCGGCTTCTTGGCGAAAGCCCCGGGATTCTCCAGCCCGATGAAAATTTGAGAGAATATTTTTTCTTTGGCGAAACGGCTGGGCGAACTCACCAGGATCGTCGTTGCTGCCTCTCCCGCAGGCTCGCAGAATATGCCCACCGGCGTGGTATCGGTTGAAGAGACATACACGGCAATCAAACGCTGCCGGGCATCGCGGGCATACACATACGCGCCGATATCGCTCAAGATCGTTTCGATTTTCGGCGCGATCGACTCCGGACTCGCCTTCCAAACCCCGGACAAAGCTTGCGATTTATTCTCCTCCAGCACTCTGGTGGAAACTCCGAAGAAACCGCGCGCGGCTTCCCGCATGCTTACGCAACCGCTAACGCTTATACCGGCAACCAGTATCACCACTGCGCGCATAATGACGTTCATGGAACCTCCGCTTAACCGATCAACTGTTTTATTTTTTCGATATTACGCCTGGCCTCCGCTTCTCCCCGCCGGGCGAATTCTTCGGATTTGTGCAGTTCCAGCCAGTGCAAACCCGACATGTTCGGGTGCAGGACTACATCGGCCAGACGCGCCTCTTTCTGGGCAACTTCATATTGCATCACTTCAAAGCTGCTGAAAATGAAATCCAGGATATTCACCTTGAATTTATCCTTGACCAGCGCCTTAAGACCTTCCCAGCCCGGCGCATGGCGAACCGCCGCATTCACCGGCAGAGCGTCTTTAATGGTCTCTATCTGCCGGGAAACGTCCTCCTTGGAAGGCGTGACATTGACCGCGATGATTTTTTTGACCCCCATCTCAAACAGCGGTTCGGTCGGCAGAGGATTCAATACCCCGCCGTCGAACAAAAGCTCTTCTTTGAGCTTGAACGGCGCGAACACGCCCGGCATGGCGCAACTGGCCATGATCGCGTCGAGCAACGGGCCTTTTTCAAAAATGTGCGTTTCGCGTTTCTTGACGTCGCTGGCCACGATCTTCAGCGGGATCTTGACGTCATAGAACGTCTTGTTGCCCAGATGCCGCTTGAGAAAATGGTGCAGTTTGTCCCCTTTGATGATGCCCAGGAGGGGAAATGTAAAATCCAGAAGATTCCAGATCGTGCGCGGCTGCTGGAACTCCCGGGTAATGTGCAGAATCTCCTCGCTGGTCTTGCCGATGGACCACAAACTGGCGATCACCGCGCCGATACTTGAGCCCGAGATCACATCTATGGGGATCTTTTCTTCTTCGATGACTTTGAGCACGCCGATATGGCAGAAGCCGTACGAAAGCCCCACTCCCAGAGCCAGACCCACCAGGCAATCGCCTTCCTGACGCGAGATGCGCCGGACAGCCCTGGCGTATTCGCTCTCCGGTTGATCCAGGACCATGCGACCGGACGCCCGGCTGTGAATGCGGGGGACATTGGCGAACATCTCATATTCGAGCAATTTATGCTGCTGTTCCGCCGGCATCTTCTCCGGCCCGCTTTGATTGACAATCACCTTGATCTTGTTACGCGGAAAATGGAATTTTGTCTCCAGGCTGCCGATCAGCTTGCGGGTACTTCTCAAATGCTTGCTCACCGGATTGGTCAGGATATGAATCGCGTCGGATTGATTGAGTATATTCAGAATGGCTTCTTCCCGGCAGCAGGGTAAATCCAGGATCAGGAAGTGATAATCATTGACCAGCAGGCTCAAAATTTCCACTACGGTCCTGGGCCAGAAAGTGTTATTCTGGGTGTAGGTCAGGTAGATAATGTCCACGCCGAATTTATCCTTGAGGATATACTCATAAATCTGGGAAGGTATGAGCAGCCGGCTGGAAAGATTGAATACTTTATACTGCCCCCTGGATTCCAGTATCCGGGGCATGCGGGGGACTTTATCCGGCGGGCAGATGTCCAGGATAACCACGGACTTGTGCGCCTCGCGGCTAAGGCTGAATGCCAGGTTCGAAGCGTAAATGGTCTTGCCCGCTTGCGGATAGGAGCTCAACGCGGAGATGATCGTGCTTTCGAAAACGGTCTTCTGATGCAAATCCTTGTGTTTTAACCGGCGGGAAAGCGTTTTGGTCAATTCGATGGCAAGCTGCGGGATCTTCTTCAGGATATGCTCGAATTCATCCCGGGGAATGGTCAGCAACAGGCAATCATTGAGCGCTTTGGCGGTAACAGAGTGCGGATCCCCGGTCAGCGAAGAGATGACCCCGAAATATTTTCCCCGATGCAACTGCTCGAGTATGGTTTGTTTCCCGTAGCGGTCCTGCGTGGAAACGGCTATCCTGCCGCGGATGATCAGATAAAAAAAAGAGGGCGCCGAACCCTCCTTATAAACAACCTGCCCTTTCTTATATTCAACAATGCCGAATTTCTTTTTTATAAACGCGAACTCGGCTTTTTTCAAACCGCCGAACAGCGGAATTTCCTTCAGGACATAATCGTAATAGCTGTTGAGTGCCATCAGTCAAGTATTCCGGTCTTGCACACCTGGGCAAAACGCCTGGCGCTGTCCCTGACCGTGCGTTCGAACGTCTGATAATCGATCCCGATCAGGCCGAAACGGGGGACGAATCCCTTGTCCCATTCAAAATTGTCCAGCAAGGACCAGTACATGTATCCCCGGACATCCACTCCCTGCTCAATAGCGCAGGCAACGCTCTTTAAGTGCTCCCGGATAAAATCCCAGCGCAGACGATCGTCGCTGACGCACACTCCATTCTCAAGGATGAATACCGGCAGACGGTACCGCTTGAGCGACAGAAGCATATCATACAGTCCGCGGGGATATATCTCCCAGCCCATCTCATTCTTGGGCAGGATATCGTGCTGTCTGCGGCAGACCGCGGAGAGAATGGAATGAAGCGACCAATTTTCCGTATCGATCAGGTTGCGCGAATAATAATTGATGCCGATGAAATCCAGCGACCTGGCAGCGAGCACTTTCAACAGCCCGAGATTAATGACGCTGTTGCGCACGCTCACCGCCAGCCGGTTCCTGAATGTTTTTTCGCAGGCCACAAACGCCATGAGATGATGCGCAACGCCGACCATGGGTCTGGGCAGGCCGGCCTGTTTGTATATACGGTGGATAGCCCGATAGGCCTTGATGTGAGCGGCGATCATCCGGTTGCGTACCCGCCACAAAGCCAGAAAAGACTTTTTTTGCGGCGGCCAGTCCCCGGCGAAATAAGAGAAATAGGCGTAGATCAGCGGCTCGTTGATCGTCACCCAGTAGCGGACCCGGGGCGAAAAGATCAACGCCATTTTTTCTACATAACGACAGAAATAGTCGACGGTCCGCTTATTCTCCCAGCCGCCGATACGCGCAAGCCACCGGGGATTGGTGAAATGATGCAGGGTGACGATCGGTTCCATGCCCCGGGCGCGCAATGCATTGATTACCTGCTGGTAATGCGCGATAGCGCTCTCGGAAAATGAATCCGGATCCGGTTGGATACGGCTCCATTCGATGGAAAGCCGGTGACAATTGTGGTGGAGTTGCTGGGCGAGATCGAAATCTTTCTCGTAGAGTTGGTAGTGACGGCAGGCCTCTCCTGAAGGTTGCTTCCCGTGGCCTTTCTGCTCCCACTCCCACCAGTCGTTTGCCCGGTTATCCCCCTCAACCTGGTGACTGGAAGTGGCAGAGCCCCATAAGAAGTCTTTAGGAAATCGTATCATAAGCGGTATTATAGCATGAGAAATAAAAAATCCCAATAGTTCTATTGGGATTGGATAGGCTTAAAAAAGCCGATAAAGGCGGTTTGACCACCTTTTGCTCGGTAACCCAGCCACCATATTACCCGCACCACGCCGGCCACCCACCGCAGGAAATGACCGTCAAGCACAGATAACGTAGGTCTGAGGCTTTGCCCCGTATGGGAACGACTAAGCGCATCCCCCGGGGTCCCGGTTTTTAGCGAGTCTGCTCGCGCGGGACGTCCCCCGATTTCTCGGGGTTTGCCTTTATCGGCTACAACTAAGTATAGCATACCGCGTGCGGCTTTTCAAGTCGCGGAAAACAACATCCCTCCTGTCATGTTCCGGGCATTGCGCCTACGCATGACAGGAGGGACAAAATCCTTACTGCTGCAAACCGGAGGTCTCTTGGACCGAAGCCGCTGCGCTGGTGAGATACGCGCTAAGCGCTGCCCAGGTTTTAGGACCGACTTTTCCGTCTGCCTGTAGATTGTTCGCTCTCTGAAACTCCTCAATCGCCCTTTTGGTCATCGGGCCGATCTTGCCGTCTACCGTCCCGGTATAATAACCGGCGTTCTTCAACGCGGCCTGAATTTCTTTGGCCGAAGGCTTGTACGGACCGGATGGCGGCAATGGCTCAAGGCTGACATCGGTAACCGACTGTTCAGTCTGGGAGGCGACCGGCATGGTTGCACCCTGCTCGCTTGTGGTAGTCGCATTCTTGATGCGGTTCAAATCATCCGGCGACATCGGCTGCTGCATCTCTTCAAGCGGCTCGGATTTCTTGGAACAACCTGCCAGGGAAAATCCCATTACACACACTAACAGAAGAAGTCCAAACTTTCTCATAGCTCTTTTGTTCCCTCCTTTCAAAGATATTGTAATACCCTGTATTAAAAAAGCAAGAAGATTTCTGAATCCCGCCGCCCGTTCCGCGCCTTACCAGCTCCCCCTGGTCAAACGCTCTTTGACCAGGTCGCTGACCGTCCTGGAATCGACCTGCCCGGCGGCTCTGACCGCCACTTCTTTCATCACTTTACCCATATCCTTCATACCCGCGGCTCCGGTGGCCGCGATAACTTCGTCAATCAGCTTTTTCACCGCATCAACCGGCAGCTCGGCCGGCAGGTACTGCTTGAGGATGTCGAGCTCTTTCGTCTCCTTTTCGACCAGATCAACCCGGCCGCCCAGCTTGAACTGCTCAATGGAATCCTGATGCTGTTTGATCAGCTTTTTAATGACCGCCAGGCATTCCGCGTCATCCAGACTGTTCTTCTTTTTCTCCAGCGCGGCATAACTGACTTGCGCCCGCAGGAAACTCAATGTGGAAACCTTGAGCTGATCCCGGCTCTTTAAAGCTTCTTTGAAATCCCCGAGCAGTTTTTCTTCAAGCGTCATTACACACCCCCCTACATTAAAGACGGATTAGAAACGCAGGATTTTCTTGAACTCCTGTAAGCGTTTATTTACCTGGGCCAGCGTCAGCCGGGACGTCCGCTCCAGGCCGAAACCTTCCACGTTAAAAGAGGCGGCGATGGTCCCGTACGCTATCGCTTTCTTGAGATTCACTTCGGTCAGCGGCTTGGAACACAGATATCCCATAAATCCTCCGGCAAACGTATCCCCGGCTCCCGTCGGATCGACCACCGCAGCGGTAGGATACGCCGGGAGGCAGAACTGGAACTTGTCGCAGGAGAGGATCACGCCGTGTTCGCCTTTTTTGATCAAAACGATACGCGGTCCCAGAGCGCGCAGGCGACGGGCGGCTTTGATCAGGTTATGCTCGCCGGTCAGATCGCGGGCTTCCTGGTCATTGGCGACATACACATCCACCCGCTTGAACAGGCGCACCAACGACGCGCGCTTGTTGTGTATCCAGTAATTCATACTGTCTAAACCCACCAGATGCGGCGCATGCATGGAATCCAGCAGGCGGCTTTGAATGTCCGGATCCACGTTGGCCAGAAAGATATTCTTGATCCGCCGCTGGGATTCCGAAACCATGGGAGAAAAACTCAACAATACGCCCAGTTCGGTATTCCTGGTCAGGGCGGAGTTAAGATCCCCCTGATATTCGCCTTCCCAGCGGAACGTTTTTCCTTTGCTGCGCAACAAAGACGTTAGAACCAGACCTTTGCGGTGCAGGAAATCGACATGCCTGGCGGGAAAGTCGCCGCCGATAATCGCCACCAGATGTACGTCGGTGAAAAGACGGCAGGACATTGAAAAATGCACTGCCGATCCTCCCAGCATGTGCCGGCGCTGCCCATGCGGCGTTTTAACCGTATCCAGCGCAACCGTCCCCAGAACGATGATACTCATACATTCCTCCTCACTTGACCAGCCACCAGAAAACCAGCGCCACGGCGATCCGGTATATGCCGAACGGTATGAAATTGTGTTTTTTGATGAACGCTGTCAGTCCGCGTATGGCTGCGATCGCCACCACAAACGAAACCACGAACCCCGTTGCCAGAAAACCCGCTTGCTCGACAGTGAAAGTTCCGGCGGTCTTCGTCAAATCAAGAACCGCTGCCGCCAGCATGGTGGGAATGGCCAGGAGGAACGAAAATTCCACGATGGTTTTGCGTTTCAGCCCCACGCACAGACCGCCGACGATAGTTGCGGCCGCGCGCGACACGCCCGGAATGACTGCCAGGGATTGGAACAACCCGATGATCACCGCCTGTTTAAAAGAAATCGCGGTCAGCGCTTCGGCCGCCCGGGGTTTTTCGCGGTGCAACAGCTCGAAAACGATCAGAATGATCCCGCCGATCAACAGCGACCAGAGAACAATGTCGTCGCTGGCCAGAAAAACCCTTTTAATCACTTTGTAGAGCAGAGCGCCTATACAGGCGGTCGGCACAAAAGCGACGAGTATGCGTTTCCAGACCTCCCGGCTCTTCAGGAGCGTCTTGCCGTACAGCGCCACCACGGAAAGGATTGCGCCGAGTTGAATCACCACTTCGAAGGTTTTGAGGAATTCGGTCTGGCTGGCGTGTAACAAACGGGCGGTCAGGATAAGATGGCCGGTTGACGAGACGGGCAGGAACTCGGTAATGCCTTCGACGATACCGTAGATCAAAGCGTGAATTACATTCATGGATACTGTTGACTACTCCCTGTTTTTCTCAAGAAATGCCGCCAGATCCTGCGGCAGCGGCGCTTCCGCCCGTAGAAGCCGCGCGGTCTGCGGATGGGTAAACTCCACCGCTTGCGCATGCAAACAGACCCGTTTGGCTTTCAGGGCAAAATCCTTACGAAAAGCGAATCGAGTCTCCCCGACCAGGGGATGACCGATCGATTTGAAATGAATCCGGATCTGATTGGTCCTTCCGGTCTCGGGATGAACTTCGACAATGGAAAACTTCGCCCGGCGCTCAAGGACGCGGAAGCCGGTCGCCGCCGTCATGCCTTCGATGCGCCCTTCGATACGCCCTTCGTTGCGCGGAATGTTCCCGTGGGCAAAAGCCAGATAGGTCTTACGCACCTGGCGCGCTTTGAATAACGCCATCATGGCTTGCTGCATCGCCTTGCCTTTGGCGAAAATTACCGCGCCGGAAGTCTCCCGATCAAGCCGGTGACAGAGATGAAAGCGATGCGACAGCTTGCTCTCGACGGCGAATTCGTCAAGTATCCCCGCCAGAGAACGGCCCTTGTTGCCCGGCGCGGGAATGGTAAGCAGCCCAGCGGGTTTATCCACGATCAGGAGCCACTGGTCCTCATACAACACCGGGATATTCATCTTTAAACTATCTGCACCATCTTTTCAATGGCCCGGATCGCTCGCCGGCGGATCTCATCGGAAACCCGCACCTCCTGCTGCATCGTTTCCAGCGCCTGCACGATCTTTTCCTGCGTGGTGCGTTTCATATTCGGACAGACGGCGCGTTCCGAAGCCGGATAGAATTCTTTATCGGGATTATCCTGCTTTAATCGGTAAATAATCCCTGTTTCCGTCCCGATAATCATTTCCCTGACATCCGTCTGTTTGACATACTTGCCCATCTGGCTGGTGGAGAGCGCCGCGTCGGCCATGGCCACCACTTCCGGCAGGCATTCCGGATGCACCAGAACTTTGGCGCGGGGATGGAATTTCTTCTCCCGGAGAATATCTTCCGGCAGTATCTTGATATGCGTGGAGCAGAATCCGTTCCAGGTAATCAATGCGCGACCGGTCTGCCGGGATACATAATCCGCCAGATATTTATCCGGGACAAAAATGATCTCCGGGGCGTTTTGTAAGGCATTGACCACGGCCACGGCATTGGTGGATGTGCAGCAGACATCCAGTTCGGCTTTGACCTCGGCCGAGGTATTGACATAGCCCACTACCACCGCCTGCGGATGCTTTTGCTTCAGATCGCGCAATTGCTCGGCGGTGAGCATCGTGGCCATCGGACAGCCGGCGCCGGCATCAGGCATAATGACTTTTTTGTGCGGCGAGAGTATCGAAGCGGTTTCAGCCATGAAATGTACCCCGCAAAAAACGATCACTCCGGCTTCGGTCTTGGCGGCAATGCGGCTCAACTCAAGGGAATCTCCCCGATAATCCGCCACATCCTGCACCTCCGGTAACTGATAATTATGCGCCAGGATGACCGCATTGCGCTTTTTCTTCAGCTCTTTGATCCGCGGCCCCAAATCATCTTTGAATCGTACATGTGTCATATGCTTAGTGATTATACTCTATCCCTGCTCCCAGGGCAATACTCTTCTTTCCCGCTGCTCCGCTGCGGTTACTGCTCTTCAACAGGTCTGCCGGACTGATACTCGCGCATCGCCAGGGTATAGCCGATTGCCCCTGAACCGGTGATCTTGACCGGGATCCTCCTGTTATCGGCGGAGATCCAGATCTGGAACCGCTTCGGCTCGCTCTCGAAATAATATGCTTTGAAACTGCCTGCCGGAACGCGCACTTCCTCGAGACGAATGAGCTTGATCTTGAACGCCTGTGTCGGCAGGTTAACCTGCATGGACCAGCCGGGCTGGATACCTTCGATGATCCGGACATGGTACGGCAACAGGATCGCGTTATGGATAGGCCCCTGTCTGGTTATTCTGGTAACCTCCTCCTTTTTGCCTTTGCGTTTCGTGAGAGTGAGCGTAAAGAGCTGTTGATCGTAGTCTTCGGTAATGACCTCGTAGTTCGGCCAGGCCCGGATATCGCGCTCGACCTTCAGCGGCAGGAATAATTCGGCATCGCTAAAGATGGTCTCGCGATCTTTAAACCGCGCCATCTGGGTTTCAAAGACAATATGGTTCACCGGACGCCCTTTATAGTCGGTCTGTTTGAGGTTCTGAAACAGGCAGCGCCCAAGGGTAGCCGGTCCCATCTTGATATCGTAAGTGATCTTTTCGCCGACGCGCGCATCGGGCAATGCCTTGCGTTCTACGGCGGAGATTTCAGGAAGCGCCGCAGAGACGGGCGTCGCCTCCTGGCGAATCACAATGGCGTGGCGCAGCCAGACCAGATAGACGACCAGAAGCAGCACGATGCCGTTCAGTATCCACACACTCACCCTGCGCATTCCCGTTATCTCCTCTCGCACCGCTTATCGACAATGCACCACGTCGCCCGAAGTGATCTTTTCGACCAGTCCCGATTCCCGGCGCACCAGCAGACTGCCGTCCTGGTCGATATCCACCGCTTCGCCTTCGATGTGCCCGCGCCCCGAATGCACCCGCACCTTCCTACCCAGAGTCAGGGAATACTGCCTCCAGCGATCCAGGATGGGGACGCTATCCTGCTTCTGAAACAACAGATACAGCCGTTCGATATGCCTCAATATAGCCTGCAGCAGCGGCACCCGGGCAATGGATTCCCGTTTATACTCGAACAGGGAGATCGCGCCCTCAACCAGGCTCTTCTTATCGTTGTTCACATTCAAACCGAATCCGATATTCACGAAAAAAGTGACGTCCTGTTCGGCCTGCAATTCGGTCAGGATTCCGCCCAGCTTCTTGTGATCGAGCATGATATCATTCGGCCACTTGATCCGGGCATCGATCCCGGCCGCTTCCTTAACGCCTTCGCAGATGCCTACCGCCGTCAACAGCGTCAGTACCGGAGTGCGCCCGGGAGCGATCGGCGGGCGCAGGATGAAAGAAACATAGAGGCCTTTGTATCTGGGAGAAACCCAGTCCCTGCCCAGGCGCCCCTTCCCCCCGGATTGCCCTTCAGCGATGACCACTGTGCCCTCCTGGGCGGCCTTAAAGCCCAGCTCCATCGCCGTGTCCATGGTCGAAGGCAGCTGATCGAAATACACGATGTTCCTGCCGATGATCCGGGTATTCAACCCCAGCGCGATTTCAAAAGGAAAAAGCCGGTCCGGCGAGGCGTGCAGCTGATATCCCAGATGAGGCACGGAGAGAATATCGTAACCGGCCTCGCGCAGGTCCTGGATATATTTCCATAATGCCTGACGGGAAATGCCCAGTTGATCGCTGATCTCTTCTCCGGAAACATATCCTTGTTTCTTCTTCAGAAATCCCAGAATGTGCTCACGCATGACTTTTGGTATGGGTTTTGATACAACAGGCGGGATACAGAGCGGCTTATGCGCGCTTATCGGATTTGAACATCCGCTCCAGCTTCTCCAGCCGCGAGGAAATATCTTTGAGCAAAGCCAGGGTTTGTTTCTGGAACGCGTCCTGATGCGCTTGTTCGTCCACTGACTGCCGTATTTTCTTCTCGCTCGTTTCTTTGTCTTTCCGCCGCCGGACCCCCTCTTTGATCTCCTGCTCCTCACGTGCGATCAGGAAATCAACGTACGCCGAAAGTTTCTCCCGGTCGCGGGGACTGGCAAAACCGGTGAAAAAAATGCCGGTACCGTAAAAACGGGCTGCGCTGGATTCATGCACTGTCGAACAACGGAAGATGTTGCCGGTACAGCGAACTTCTCCGGCGAGCGAAACATCGTCTTGGTACGCCGGAATCTCCAGAGTAACATCGACATCCTCACCCACAGGAATTTCCTTCTCTAATTCTACATAAGCCCCCAGACGGCTGATATTGCCGGTTTGCCCGATAAGCTCCTTGCGCCGGGAAGTGACCAGTTTGATGGGAATAGTCGCTTTAAGCCTGTGTTCTTTTCTTTTATCGTTCATGGTTAAAAGTGGATTTCCATTGCGTGCGCCGGGCAAATCTTGATGCACAGCTCACAGGCAATGCATTTATCCTCGTAGAAAATCACTTTCCTGTTGGTAGGATCGACCGCCAGCGCCTGCACCGGACAGATCGGCACGCATACGCCGCAATCGGTGCACTTAGCCTGATTACGCTTTACGTCCTCGCTTAACGGTTGGATCTTGAGCCCTGAAGACTGCAAATAGTCCATGCCCTTCTTGAAATCCGCATCCTGGCCGCTTAATTCAAGCACCATCAATCCTTCTTCTTGAGGCGTAACGGAAGCCTTGAGAATATTGAAACTCAAGTTAAAGTCCTTGACCAGTTTGTACACGATCGGCTGATCGACCAGCCGATGCGGAAAATGCAATACGATACGCTTGGACGTCATACCGAAACCACCTCTTTGACCTGGGGAACTTCTTCTTTGAGCACCCGCTCCACTCCCATCTTCAACGTCATCTGGCTCATCGGGCAGCAGCCGCACGCCCCGGTTAACCGGACTTTCACTACTCCCTCTTTACTGACATCAACCAGCTCGATATTGCCGCCTTCGACGGCAAGCATTTGACGGACTTTATCCAGCGCTTTCTCGACTTGTTCTCTCATGGTGAACTCCTTGAGTTCTCGGCCGGAGGCCGAGGACGAAACCCCTGCGTTTAGATTCGCCAGCGAATCTGCAGGGGGTGCTTCATGCTAATACATCGGCCTTTCGCGCAAAGGCCGCACCGCATAGCCGGATTCTGCTCCGGGCAACGCTGCTACGGGTTCGGTCAGCAGGAATTCGCCCTTGCGGATCCATCCCTTCAGAGTTTCGGCTATCTCTTTGGCTTTAGAGTAACTGGACAGCGCGCCGGTAGCCACTTCTCTGCCGTTGACCACGATAGTGCCGCTGCGCAACTGGGCATAATTGACTTCGCCAAGCTTACGCGACTCGAACTGGGGATAATCCTGCGAATAATCGATCACCTGCGTATAGATCTCTTCATCTTTGATCGCGGCGTAAGCGGCGATTTCTGCGTTCAGAATGGGAATGGGCACGCCGATGCCGACTGCCAGGCTGACGCCGTAACCGAACATGCTCGTACCCCGCAGCCATTCCGACTTCATCTGCTTGAGGTCCCCGATCACCGACAGCGTACCGGCGCCGCACGCCGGCGCTCCGCAGTCTTTCCTGGGTACCCCGGGATTATGCTGCGTCCCGTGCCAGGCGACATAACCGATGCCGCCGCCCAGAAAGATCCGCGATCCGATGCCGATCGTTTTATAGTACGGATCTTTCATGAGGGGAGAAAGTTGTCCGGCGCAGGAATAGTTGGCGTTGCCCAGATTCGGTTTTAACGCCCCCATATAGGTATAAATCATGCGGTCAGAGAGATTGACCGCAACATTGTAATTCTGATAGCTGTTGCGGATATTGAACAATACCGCTTCATTCAAATCGCGGATATTGATCATGGTTTCCAGCTTCTTGCGGGGATAACAATCCGTTCCGTAAGAAACGGCTTCCAGGCGCAGATCTTTGCCGGCAACCATTTCCTCGATGACATGCCCCCCGCCATAGCGGAATTCACCGGGATAAACCTTGTTCCGCGGATCATCGTCCGGCAACGCAGCAGCTCCCAGGAAAAGATCCACCGCGGCCAGCCCGGTATATGCCGGGACATCGTTGATCTTGCAAATGCCGCCGCCGATCTTTATCCGGGGTTTGGAATGACCGATATTGAAATAAGCGCCCGAAGAACACATCGGCCCGAAAGTGCCGGTAGTAACCACATCCACTTCCTGCGCCGCCTTCTGTGCGCCTTTTTTACCTACCAGGTCGATGATCTCTTCGGCAGTGACGACTACCACATCGCCCTTTTTTATTTTCTGGTTGATTTCCGCAATAGTCTTCATAGATTCATTATACCAAATCTTCGGGATTAAACCAAGCAAATCTGTAGGAGCTGCATCTGAAAGGAGGTTAATCCGTGCCGATGAGCCGATCGATTCCCGAAAGCAACATATTCATAGCAAAAGGCTTAGGCAGGTATAAATCCGCACCGATGACCCGGCCCACCACCCGGTCTACTTCGGAATCTTTCGAAGTCAGCATTACTACGGGAATTGCTTTCAGCTGTTCATCTTTCTTCAATTCTTTACAGACAACCTCTCCTGGGATAGTTGGAAGGACTAAATCCAGCAGAATCAAATCCGGGTACTGCTCCCGGGCCTGCTGCAGACCGGCTTCTCCGGTAGAAGCTTTAATCACCTCGAAACCCTTTTCCTGAAGATGGCTTTCGAGCATCTGCGCAAAAAAGATACTGTCTTCAATAAGCAGAATCTTTTTCTTAACCATGAAAAATATTGTAGCACAAAACCGAATTTAGGGTAAGTTTTTTCGAGATGCCTGGAAGGCGGCCCAGCGGTCAGCGCGTTGCCTGGACTGGGCTTGATAGAGAATGTTGCGCAGAACAAGAGGAATGGGATTACACAGGCCGCGAGGCATCTGGATTCCGGCTCTAAACTGATTCTCTCCCATACGGTTGATCCAGACGACCTGCCCCTGCAAGGGAACATGCTCCTGGTTATCCGGCATCTGTAACTGCATGTGGACCTGCCGGCCCAGAGACAACTGCTCGCGGGTAAGCACGCCAACGCCATTGGCGCTGATATTTTTCAGCCGTAAACCCGCCATGCCCGGAATATCTATGGGCATATCCATCTCGTAGCGGGGAAATTTCCTTTTTTCCTGAAAAGATGTAGGTTCTTGCATAGTGTATGCCCTGAAAATGAAAAAGCCACGACAAAAGTTGTACTATCTTTTGACCGTGGCATAGGTCATGTCTTAGTGCACCCCAAGTATAGCCTATAGGGGGAGCGTTTTCAAGTGAAAAAACCAACTTTTTTGAAAGCGCTTTCATAAAATGAAGGGCCGGGTCTGAACAACCCGGCCCTTGAGACTACCCGTCGACTTATTTTAAGAAAGTGTTACCGATGATAAAAGCCGCGAACACGATGGAAACCATGGACATCAGCTTGATCAGGATGTTCAAAGAAGGTCCCGAAGTATCTTTGAAGGGATCGCCCACGGTATCGCCGACCACAGCAGCTTTATGCGCCGGGGAGCCTTTGCCGCCGTGATGGCCTTCTTCGATAAATTTCTTGGCATTGTCCCAGGCGCCGCCGGAATTCGCCATCATCACCGCCAATACGAATCCGGTTACCAGAGAGCCGCAGAGCAAACCGCCCACCCCTTCCACGCCGATAAAAATCCCGACGACAATCGGAGCGATCACTGCCAATAACGCCGGCAGGACCATTTCTTTCTGCGCGGCCGCAGTCGCGATAGTCACCACGCTGGCATAATCCGGCTTGGCCTTGCCTTCCATCAAACCCACGATCTCCTTGAACTGCCGGCGCACTTCTACCACGATCTTGCCGGCTGCGCGGCCCACTGCGCGCATGGTCATGGAACAGAACAAGAACGGCAGCATGCCGCCGATGAACAACCCGATCAACACCTGTGGGTTCATCAGGCTCATCTCGATAAGCTTGTCGGACTTGATCAGGATCTCGTCGCGATACGCCGCGATCAAAGCCAGAGCAGTCAATGCCGCGGAACCGATGGCAAACCCTTTGCCGGTAGCGGCAGTGGTATTACCCAGAGAATCCAGAGCGTCGGTGCGCTTGCGCACTTCCGGAGGCAGATGCGACATTTCGGCGTTTCCGCCGGCATTATCCGCTACCGGACCGTAAGCGTCGGTAGCCAGGGTAATACCCAGAGTGGAAAGCATGCCTACTGCGGAAATTGCGATACCGTAAAGCCCGGAGTTGAAATTCGCGGCTCCGCCGGATACGAAAAAGCTGATCATAATAGACGCGCAAACGATGATCACCGGCCAGGCAGTAGACATCATCCCTACAGCCAGACCGGAAATGATCACGGTAGCCGGACCGGTAACCGCCGAATCCGCGATGGTCTGCGTGGGCTTAAAACCGCTGGAAGTATAATATTCGGTGATCAATCCAATCAATACGCCGGCAACCAGGCCGGAGATCACCGCCCAGTACACGCCCATATGTTCCGCTCCCAGGGTATGTTTGATCAGAAAATAGGAAGCGATGGCGACAATGAATGAGCTGGTGAAAACGCCTTTACGCAAAGCCGCCAGCAATACCGACTGGCTGGCGTCTTCTTTACTCTGCACGAAGAAGGTGCCGACCACGGAAGCCAACACGCCGATTGCCGCCATAACCATAGGTACGGTAACTCCGGCAACGCCCAACCCGGCAGCCACGCCCAGAGCCGACGTAGCCACGATCGAACCGCAATAGGACTCGTACAGATCAGCGCCCATGCCGGCAACGTCGCCGACGTTATCGCCGACGTTATCGGCAATAACCGCGGGGTTGCGGGGATCGTCTTCGGGAATACCCGCTTCCACTTTACCTACCAGATCCGCGCCGACATCCGCGGCTTTGGTGAAAATTCCGCCGCCCACGCGGGCGAACAACGCCTGCGAGCTGGCGCCCATGCCGAAACAAAGCATGGTCGAAGTGATCGCGGCAATCTTGTCCATATTCGCCGGGATCGCGGCAGGATGCGCGCCGTAATACCAGTTAAGGAAATAATACCAGACACTCAAATCCAGCAGGCCTAAACCGACCACGGTCAACCCCATAACCGCGCCGCTGGAAAAAGCCACGCGCAAGCCGGAATTCAGGGATTTCATGGCTGCGGCGGCAGTGCGGTTGGACGCTTGCGTGGCAATGGTCATGCCGATAAAACCGGAGAGGCCGGAGAAGAAACCGCCGGTCAGAAAAGCGAAGGGTACGAAAATCACCAGATAACCTTTCCAGGCCAGGGCCAGCAGAATACAGAACACCGCGGCAAAGAAAATCGACACACCCAGGTACTGTCTCTTTAAATACGCCTGGGCGCCGACGCGTACCGCCGCAGCGATCTCTTTCATCCGGTCAGTCCCCTGATCCTGTTTCAGGACGGACATGGCCAGGTAGAAAGCGAATCCCAAAGCGAAGATCGAGCCTACCGGGGCCAGAATCAGAAAATCGAAACTTCCCATCTTTCTCCTCCTTAATAGTTACCGGGGTTACCGGGCACAATTGCTCCGGCAAACCGCCTTCAAATTGCACTACTATAGCACAGACTGCTTCAAAATCAATACATTAATAGTATCGGCAGGATTTCCGGGAACAGAACCTTTTTCTTCCCCCTCCCTATTTCAGCATGCCGTTAACCACGATGTCAATGGCCCGCTCTTCATCCAACCCTCGGGCCATCAGGGTCTCCACCTGTTTTTTATCCACCCGTCCGATAGCCGCTTCATGGGTGACCTGGGCAAATTCATTGTTCACGGACACGATAGGAACGGCTCTGGCCCGGGCATGGCCCTGGATGATCTCAATGCAATCCACGTGTCCCCGGGAATCCGGAGCGTCCGCGGTCAATTCGTTGACCACCTCGCTCTGGGCGTTATCTTTAACCGCGATGCGGCTCTTGATCAACCCCCTAGCACCCCGGCCCAGCAACCTGCCGCCTTCTTTCAGGCGGATCACGTCGTCGCCGTACCCGTAGATCTTGGCGTTCATCTCCAGCACAGAATTATCCATCACCGTAATTTCGTAATCCAGGTCGAATACGCCGACCCGGCCGTGCACCAGTGAGAAATTCGTGGCCAGCCGGCTGTTCTTGCCCACGGTAAACCGGGCTCGCGGGATCACCTGAACCCCGGCGCTTGGTCCGTGATAATGCACTTCGTTGTATTCGTAGAAAGCGTCATCCCCCAGCACGATATCCGCATCCATCCTGTGCACCACTTTGACCGCATTGGGGAAAACGCAATGCGCCAGCAGTTTGATACCGGCTCCGTCCTGGATATGCGCTTTGATCACGATCTCCTGCAAACCTTCCCTGGGCAACACGCCGAAACACAGATGCACGGTTTTCTCGAGTTTGCAGCCTTTTTCCACCGTCATCTCGATATCCACCCCGGTAGCGGTCTCCGTGGGCACCAACACTAATCCCGGCACCAGGTGACTGCCGATGACTTTATTCTTATGGATCACCAGATGCGCCATGTCGGAATCTTTGAATACTTCGGGAGTCCCGCCGGCCTGGCTGTACGCGTCTAACATCAATTCATAATCTTGCATCAGTCCCTCGCCATTGCTGCTTTGCCCTCGCCTGCGGAGGGGAAAATCTTGGTCGGGCAGGGAATGCAGCGCGACTTGAAACGCCGCCCCACCTCTCTGGGCTTTCCTTCCTGCACGATACAACCCGAACACATCAATGAAGTCACATCCGCGATCTCCGAAACTTCCTCGCGGTGCGTGATCAATATCACCGTCGTCCCCTGTTTTTTCAATCCCTTGATCAGCGCGATGATATTGTCCAGAGCCAGGATATCAATGCCTGAATCCGGCTCATCCAGGACTACCAGTTCGGGATGCATGGCATACACCGCCGCCAGCTCGATGCGCTTGCGCTCGCCGCCGCTCAAGGTCTTGTCCACCAGCCGCTGCAGATACGCCGGCGGGTCAAGCAAGACCATGGCCAGCGCTTCTTCGATGCTGCGATGGTTTTTCTCCTTCATGCCCGCGGCGATATAATCCTGCACGGTCAATCCTTCAAAACGCGCCGGTTCCTGCCAGGCCAGGGTCAGGCCTTTCTGGGCGCGCTGATGTATGGCCAGCCGCGTAATATCTTCATTCTTGAAAAATATCTGTCCGGATTGGGGCTGATAGCCGGCACACCCCATGATCAAAAACGCCAGGCTGGATTTTCCGGCGGCATTGATCCCCAGGATAGAATGGATACTCCCGGATTTGACAGACAAGGTCAAACCGTTAAGCACCTGTTTTTCTCCCAGCTTAAGACCGATGTTCTTTAACTGTAGAATCTCCATGGCGTTTTAGCCCTCTTAAAAGGAATATGCCTGCCCAAACCCCTAAACCGATACTCACCCACTGCGAAACGGTAAACCCGGCGACATGCGCTCCCGGTTCGTAATAGCGCAACGATTCGGTGATAAACCGCGCCGCGGCATACAGCAGCACCAGCATCCCGAAAAGAAATCCGTCAAACCGCCGCTTGCGGTCGATAGCCAGTAAGACCAGACACAGGATCAGCCCCGCGCCTGCGTCATAGAGTTGCGTGGGGATGACCGGCAAAGAGCATGCGGCGCTGCCGGAGATCAACCCGTCCATAACCTGCTGGGCGAATACCGGCGGATTATCCGTGGCCGGAAAACTCACGCCCCAGGCAGAGGAAATCCGGCCATAACAACAGCCGTTCAAGAAACAACCCAGGCGGCCGAAAAAGATCCCCAGGCCGAGGGAAGGACTCATTATATCAAGTATCTTTCCTGCCGGCAACTGCTTGTTGCGCAGATACACCCGGGCGGCGATGACGGCCGCGATCAATCCGCCGTAAAAAACCAGGCCGCCTTCCCAGAGCTTGAATATATCCGGCCAGGCCTGCCGGTAATACTGCCAGTTCAAAAGCACAAAGAGCAGCCGCGCGCCGACCAGGCTGGAGATCATTACGACAAAGACCAGATCGACAATCCGGTTCTGATCGATACCCCGGGCGTGCGCCCTGCGGCACGCCAGCAGCGCGCCGGCGATAAAAGCGACGGCCAGCATCGCTCCGTAGGCGTAGACGGTAACCGGCCCCAGAGAGAAAATGATGCGGTGCATAGTTAATAGAATAGTAGCCCGGCAGCGCCGGAAAGAATAAACACCATCCAGAAAGAAAACCTGTACCTGTATAATAACACAAAAACCGCCAGGAATATACCACAAGCTTTATAATCCTGCCAGATGCGGATATCCCGCATCATCAACAAAGCGCTGGAAGCGATCAAGCCGATAAACAACGGCCGGGCCAGCCTGAAAAAAAGCTCAACCCGGCGATTGGCGCGAAAAGCGTAGAAAAAATGCGCCGCGACCAGCATCAGCGCGAACGTAGGCAGAACATTGGATACAGTAGCGACAGCCGCACCCGTGAACCCGGCGACTTTATAGCCGGTATAGGTCGCGGTGTTGATGCCGATCGGCCCGGGAGTCATCTGGGAAAGCGCCAGGATATCGATGAATTCCCCGCCGACTATCCCGAACTGCTGAACTTCACGCTGGATCAACGGGATCATCGCATATCCACCGCCAAAACCCAGAATCCCGATCTTGACGAAACTGAAAGCCAGCAAAATCAGTCGGATCATCCGCGCCCCTTTCGCAGAACAACCGCGAGGATAATCGCTATCCCCCCCAGCAGCACATAAACCGGCGGCGCGCCGAAAAGGATCAGACCCGCAACCGCTGCCGGAACAAGAAGGCTTTTCTTATCGGATAGAGCCGCGCGGGACAGAGAGAGTATCGGCATGACCACCAGAGCAATCACCGCCGGTCGGATACCGTTGAGCGCTCTGGCTATCCAGACATTGTCTTTGATCAACAAGAAATAATGCGCCACGATCAGGATGGAGACAAACGGGGGGATAACTGTACCGAGGAAAGCGCTGCAGGCTCCCCGCTTGCCGGCGACCTTAAAGCCGACGGTAGTGGCCACATTGACGATCATTACACCGGGCATGGACTGGGAAATACCGAGAATATCCAGAAACTCGTCTTCGCTGACCCAGTTACGGCGCTTGACCACTTCCCGCTCCACAAAAGGGAGCATCGCCAGGCCACCGCCTACCGTAAAAAGAGAAATCTTGCAGAAAATGAGGAACAGCTGTCCGCAGGACCGCGGGTGAGCGGTATTACCAACCATCCTCGCGCCCTCTCTCCCGGAGACAAAACAGCGATTGGAATGCCTCTACCCGGGCTTTCACATCCGCCGCTGCGCCAACCGCGCGTAACGCGCAGACTGCGTCCGCGCCGGCAGCGATCACCAAAGAGGCATTCTCCGGAGTGATGCCGCCGATCGCCACCAGCGGCAAAGCGGTGATACGCCTGACCCGGCGCGCCAATTCCAGACCGACAGCAGGAGCATCCGGTTTGATCGCGGTGGCAAATATCGGACCAACCGCCATATAGTCGATATGTTCCTGCAGCGCTCTGTGTGCCTGCTCCAGCGTCCCGACGCTTAATCCGACGATCTTCTCCGGCCCCAGGAGCCGCCTGGCCCGAGACACCGGCATATCGTCCTGCCCCAGATGCACTCCGTCCGCGCCTACCGCCAGCGCCAGATCGACCCGGTCATTGATCAACAGGAGCGGTCGCGGATGGCCCGGCGTCCGACCGGCGTGATCACACAGGCGTTTGAGCGCACAGGCCTGCGCATACATCTGGCGCAGCGAAGCGTGCTTCTCACGCAACTGCACCACGCCCACGCCTGCGGCCAGCGCATTACGCGCGTCGCTGATTATCCCGGCCCGGCTGGAACCGGCGTCGGTAATGAAATAGAATCCCCGGAGTGCGTTTTTCATGAGCACGAGTTGCGCGGCGGCTTAGAAACTGTGGATGGCTACATAATGAAAGGCGCTCAATGCGGCTTTGGCCCCCTCACCGGCAGCGACAATGATCTGTTTTGCCGGCACATCGGTCACGTCCCCGGCCGCAAACAACCCCGGCACGTCGGTTTCGCTCTTACAATTAACCATGATCTCTCCGTATTCGTTCTTGCGCACGTCGCGGATGAACTCCGCGCTGGGAATCAACCCGATTTCCACAAACACCCCCTGCACCGGTAAAAAATCCACCAGCGCCGCTTTCTGAACCGTAATGCCGGCGACCATCTGGGCCCCGTTGACTGAAGTGATCCGGGCATTATTGTAGATGGCGACATTGGAAGCGTTCTTGAGCTTCTCCGCAATAGCAGAGTCGCCGGTCAGCTCGGCGGCGATATTGATCAGATATACCCGCCGGGCGATACGCATCAATTGCAACGCCGCATCCAGAGCAGAGTTACCGCCGCCGATAACCGCTACATCTTTATTGGCGAAGAGCGGGCCGTCGCAGGTGGCGCAATAGGTCAGCCCTTTATTCCTGAACTCTTTTTCACCCGGCACGCCCAACTCTCTGGATTGTTTGCCTGAAGCGACGATCACCGTCCGCGCCTGATACTCGGTTTTATCCGTACGCACGACGAACATGTCCCGCTGACGCATAAGCTCCTGCACGGATTCACCTTCATGCAGCGGAACAGCGAAAGTCTTCATGTGCTCCTCGAATTTCGCCACCAGCTCGATCCCGGGAATGAACTGATAGCCGGTATAGTTTTCCACGCCGCCGCTCCAGGCAGTCTGCCCGCCAACGTCGCGACTGATGATTACGAAATTCATCTTCTTGCGGGCGGCGTAAATGGCCGCGGTGATCCCCGCCGGCCCGGCGCCGATAATAATCAAATCAAGCATACTCTCTCTCCCTATGTCAAACCCAGAGCCCGCTGAATCCGCTCCCGGTCAAACCCCACGATAATTTCTCCGTCGATGTCAAGAACCGGCACGCCCATCTGTCCGGATTTCTGGATCATTTCCTCCGCCCTCCCGGTGTCAACGGAAACGTCGACATTGTCGAACGCGATCCGGTTGTCGGTCAGGAACTGCTTGGCCCGCGTGCAATACGGACAGGTAGGAGTGCTATAAACAGTCACTTTCTTGGGCACCGCTGGTCCTCCTTTCTCACTCTTCCTTCTTGCTGGCTGCCGGCGCAAGATCGACGATTTCTTCGACGTCCATCACGAACACATATTCCGGCCGGGGCAACTGGGATTCCGGATGGGCGGGATGGCCTTTCCCTTCATGCAAATTACGGATAATCCTGGTGGTAATGCGCTCGGTGATCTTGCGCTCCCAGATGGCGTGCAGCCGGCGGCTCAAAGACCGGATAGGGATGATCCGCGCTTTGCCTTTCAAGCAGTAACCGCTGAAATCGTGTTCTTCTACCGCAGTAATGCTCATACGGGAGTTTCTTTTCAGATGAGCGAACGTCCGACGCATATAAGCGTCGATGAGATAAATTCTGCCGTCACGGCTGATGCGCAGGATGCCTTTGCAGGAAGTATGCGGATAGCCGGAGGCATCAATGGTAGCCACCAGCACAAACCCCTGTTTCCGGAAAAAACGCGCGACCTCTTCGGTGAGCCGTTTCATATGATCTTAACCGACCTCCAGCGGCTGGCTGCTCTGCCACAAACCGTGGATATTGCAGTACGAACCGGCCAGAATGACACCTCGCTTCTCGGTTTTGAAGCTTATCGTTGCCTGCGGGAACGTATACACCGTGCTCATGTTCGGCCCGGCGGCTGACTCGCCGTGAGCGCTGAACTCTGCCCGTCCGATCTGATAAGGGAATTTCTCGCCTTCCGGAGCAAAATAAACTTCGATCCAGCGGATATGGTGTTCGGTGGTATTGGGATGCGGTATCTCTTTGCCCACCGAAACCGTAACCAGAAAAAACTCGCCCTTCTTGACCTTCTCCGGACATTCGATCACCGGCACATGCTTTTCTTTTTTCCAGTCAGCGGACTGAAACAGATCTTTCATTTCTGCCATAGAGACCTCACTGTTAAACCTTCTCGAACATATCTTTACCCACCCCGCATTCCGGACACACCCAGGAAGCGGGAACCTTCTCGAACGGCGTGCCCGGCTCGATCCCGTTATCCGGATCGCCCGTGGCCGGGTCATAGATGTAGCCACATACCGTGCAGCGGTACTTATCCATAGATCATCCTCCTTTGATTTTCATGCCGAAGTCAACGCCGAACTGATAACACGCTTTCAATTCTTTCTCATCCGGCATGAATCTGATCCCCAACGACGGCAGTGCCGGTTCGATCCCGGCTTCTTTTACCACTGCCTCGATCTCTTTAACCGCTCCGCCGGCCCAGCCGTATGAGCCGAATGCTCCGGCAAGGCGTTTCTTGGGCTTGAACCCTTTAACCAGTTCCAGGAACCCGGCGATAGCCGGCAGCATGTCGTTATCATGGGTGGATGAACCGAAAAGAAAACCTTTGGCGTCGAGCATTTCGGTGATCACCTGGGTGCGGTCGGTTTCGGCGACATTATACAGCGCGAACTCCACTCCGGCGTCACGCAATCCCTCGGAGATAGCGCGGGCCATTCTTTCCGTAGCGCCCCACATGGTTTCGTAGGCGATCACAACTTTATCTGCGGGTTCTTGCTTTGCCCAGGCGGCATAGGCATGGACGATCTTCAGGGGATCCTTGCGCCAGATGATCCCGTGACTGGGAGCGATCATGCTGATGGCCAGATCGAGTTTCCGGACTTCTTCGAGTTTACGCAGGATAAGCGTAGACAGCGGCCAGAGAATATTGGCGTAGTAGGTTTTAGCTTCATCCATCAGCGCGCACTGGTCCACCTCGTCGTCAAAACGTTCGGACGAAGCCAGGTGCTGACCGAACGCGTCGTTAGGCAAAAGCAGTTCTTCCTGCGGGCAATACGTGAACATGCTGTCCGGCCAGTGGATCATGGGCGCTTCCATGAAGGTTAGAGAGCGTTTGCCCAGAGACAGCGTATCCCCGGTTTTGACCACCTGAAAAGTCCAGTCGCCGAAATAATGCTTATAGAGGCCTTCTTTGCATTTTTCCGTCCCGAGAACTATAGCCTGCGGACAGAGCCGCATCAATGCCGGAAGCGCGCCGGAATGATCGGTCTCCACATGGTTGGCGATAATATAATCTATCCTGGCCGGGTCTACGATCTCGCGAATGCGCGCGATCATTTCCCCGGCGAACGGTCCGAATACCGTATCCACCAGACAAATCTTCTCATCTACGATCAGATAGGCGTTATAAGTAGTGCCGCGCTTGGTAGTATAGGTATGGCCGTGAAAAGAGCGCACGTTCCAATCCACCACCCCCACCCAGTAAATACCTTTCTTGAGTTCGATCGGCTTCATCATTCACCTCTTTCCGGCGACATACGGCGTCGCCTGCGCCTGCGCGACGTAGCGATTATTCGACCGGCACGAATTTGGTCTTGTCCACGCCGCACACAGGACATGACCAGTTATCAGGTAGTTCCGCAAACGGGGTGCCCGCAGCGACCCCGCTATCGGGATCTCCCAGCGCCGGGTCATAGATATAATTGCAGACCGTGCAGCGGTATTTTGGCATTGCCGGCCCGGCAGCAGTTGCGGCTGCGATTCGCATATAGGTCGGAGCCGACGGAGGGGTCGTGCCGCGCTTGACCTGATGGTAATAATCATAGGTCATTACCCGGCCGGCTCCGGTTACTTCCGCAGTCACCATCTCTCCCAGGAATACGGTATGCGTTCCGCAGTCAAACTCGCAGATGACTTTAGCTTCAAGATAACCCACGGCGTAATCCAGAACTGCCGGACAGCCGGATTCCAGAATTCTATACTGCACGTTCACGAATTTATCCGTCTCCCGGCCGCTCTTGAATCCGAACGCGCCGATAAAGGCAAGCGGGGTTTCTTCCGACAGGATCGATGCGGAAAAACGCTTGCCGGCACGGATATACTCATGCGTGAGGTTGTTCTTATTGATGCTGACGGCCAGGGTTATCGGAGAGTTGGTGATTTGAAACAGGGTATTGACGATCTGGCCGTTGAGCTTTTCCGCCCGGTTGGCGCAGACGATATACATTCCATAGCTGATGTTATGCAGGATATTCGTGTCCATGGGCATATTATATCACAGTCCTGCGGCTTTAATAACTCCCTTGACCGCTTCGGCGGATTTCCGAAAAGCTTCCTGCTCTTGCGGCTCCAGGTCTAATCGGAGAATCTGCTTGACCCCGTTGCGATTGACCACTGCCGGAAGGCTCAAATAAACATCGGAAACCCCGAGGTAATTATCCACCAATGACGATACCGGCAAGATGGCGTTCTCGTCATTGAGAATAGCCTGGGTAATGCGCACCAACGCCAGACCGATGCCGTATGAGGTTTCGCCTTTACGCTCAATGATCTGATAAGCCGAATCGCGAACTTCGCCGAAGATCTGATTGAACTCGAATTCCCGGCGACAGAGATTATTGTTCGGGCATACCGAACAGTACTGCCGGAAGAGAACGCCGCCGATCATGGCTTTGCTCCAGACCGCGAATTCGGTGTCGCCGTGCTCGCCAAGGATATACGCGTGGATATTGTGCGGATCGACCCCGCAATGTTTACTCAACAGGAAACGGAACCGCGCAGTATCCAGTACCGTGCCGGAACTCAACACTTCCCGCCAGGGCTTGCCGGATATTTTGTACGCGGCAAAGGCAAGCACATCCACGGGATTGGTCACGATCAGCTGCAAAGCCTGCGGGGCATGGCTCATGATCTCCGGGATCATGATTTTGAACAGATCCACGTTATCTTTAGCCAGCTCGGTCCGGGTCTGCCCGGGTTTCTGTTTCTTGCCGGCAGTCACCACGACCAGATCGGAATCCCTGATGGCAGCGTAATCCCCGGCTACCACCTCGACGGGAGAGATGTACGGAGCGCCGTGGGAAAGATCCATCACTTCCCCCTCCAGCCGCTTGCGGTCAAGATCGACGATGACGATCTGCCGGGCCAATCCCCTGATCATCAGCGCGTAAGCATAACGCATACCCACATTGCCGCAGCCGATAATCGAAACTTTCGGTTTAAGCTGTTCCATGTCGCATCCTCCTACACGTCGATTTTGAATACGTTGCGGATGACCAGGCCGATCAGGAAATTGATCGCCGCCACCCCCAGACTGATCCCGGCCATCTCCAGAAAACGTTTTTTGAAATTCAATCCCTTCGCCACGGAGATATAATAGGTAAAAATGAAAATAATGGTGACCGCCGTTATAAGCACCAGCCCCAGACAAACAGATAGATTATCCAGGAGCAGGTACGGCAGGATCAGAAGCGTTACCGTCAGCACGTACGCGCCGCCGGTAATAAGCGACGCTTTCAGGGGATCTTTCTGCGTATCTTCCTGCTTGGTGGAAAGATATTCCGAAGCGGCCATGGACAGAGAAGCGGCGATGCCGGTGATCAGACCCACCAGCGCCACCAGCCGGGTATTCTGCAAAGCCAGGGTAAATCCCACCAGCGCGCCGGTTAACTCCACCAGAGCATCGTTGAGCCCCAGAACCACCGAGCTGGCGTACTTGAGCCGATCTTCGTCGACCAGATCTATCAGTTCATTCTCGTGCCGGCCTTCATCGGCGATGATCTTCTCCACCTGCGGCGCGACCTGCCGTATCCGGCCGTAGGCCGCCTGCGCCATGTCCTCGCCTTTTTCCAGCAATTTGAGCCCGAAAGTCAACCCGAACACCCGGGAAATGACTATGAAAAACGCGACCTTTCCCGCAGCCGGCGCCACATCTACGCCGGTGAGAGATTTCCATATCTCATAATGCGCCTGCTCATCCCGGGCGATCCCTTCCAGGATCGCGGCCTGGCGTTTATCCTTAAGCCGGCCGGCCAGCGTGCGATAAATGAGATGTTCGGTGATCTCGTTTTCCTGGGACGTGCGGATAACTTTCAGAAGTTCCGGGCTAAGCATGCATCCCCCGCCTCTTGATCAGCTTAAACAGTTCCATCGCCCACAGCGGAAGTGAAGCAAGGCCGATTACCAGGCACCAGTCGAACAAACCCAGCGGTTCGGTCTTGAAGACCGTCTGGAGAAACGGCACGTAGACCACCGCCATCTGCAGACTGAAAGACATCAGATTCGCCGCGATCAGCTGGGGATTGCTGAATATGCCCAGCTTGAACAAAGACTCGGTCATGCTGCGGCAGTTGAAAGCGTGGAAAAGCTGCGCGCAGGACAGGACCACGAATGCGGCGGTGCGCGCCCGGTCGATCCCTTCTTTCTCCACGAAAAGCACGAAACTGAAAGCCGCTAAACTGCAAAAAGCGATAAACGCTCCCTGCATCACCATTAACCGCGCCCCCTGTCCGGTGACAACTTTCTCTCCGGCTGAACGCGGCGGACGCTGCATGATATGCGGATCCACCGGGTCAAGGCCTAAAGCCAGCGCAGGCAGCCCGTCGGTGACCAGGTTGACCCAAAGGATATGAATAGGCAGGAGGGGAATGGGCCAACCGATCAGGGTGGAAATAAACATAACCAGGATCTCTCCGACGTTACACGAGAGCAGATAATGGATGAATTTTTTGATATTGTCGTAAATACCGCGGCCCTCTTCCACCGCCGAAACGATCGAAGCGAAATTATCGTCGGTAACGACCATATCCGAAACTTCCTTGGTCACATCCGTACCGGTAATGCCCATGGCTACTCCGATATCCGCTTCTTTGACTGCGGGCGCATCATTGACACCGTCGCCGGTCATCGCTACCACCTGATTGCGGCTGCGCCAGGCGCGTACGATCCGCAGTTTATGCTCGGGAGATACCCGGGCATACACCGGAATCTGTTCGATCCGTGATGCAAAAGCTTCTTCATCCAGCGCATCGAGCTCTTCTCCGGTCAATGCCAGCGAATCCTGGTGAAAGAATCCCAATGCTTTAGCAATCGCCACGGCAGTGGCTTTGTGATCGCCGGTGATCATTACCGTCCTGATACCCGCCGCTTTGCACAATTTCATGGCTTCGCGCACTTCCGGCCGGGGCGGATCGATCATCGCGATCAAACCCAGGAAGATCAAATCCCGCTCGATCAGCCTGGCTTCATAGGCATCCGGCGGGGCGGTGAAAGGCCGATAGGCAACCGCCAGAACGCGCATCGCCTGATTCGCCAGCGCATCGTTCTGTCTTACTATCTCTTCTTTATCCCCGGTGGTCATCGGGCGCACCGCGCCCTGGGATTCGATCTTCACGCAAACATCCAGCAGCATATCCGGGGCGCCTTTGACAAAAGCGACATACTGGCCGCCGGCGTTTTTGCGCACCATGGTCATCTGTTTGCGTTCGGAATCGAACGGTATTTCCTGAACGAATTCATAGGCTGCTTCGGTATCTTTTTTCCATATCCCGGCCTTCGCCGCTACGGTCAACAGGGCGGCTTCGGTAGGATCGCCGGCGATCTTGAATCCGCCGTCCATCTGTGTCAGCTGCGCGCCGTTACACAGCACGCTGCTCTGCAGGGTTTTAAGCAGCTCGGGAATGTGCCCGGCCTCCACGGATTTTCCGTCGAGCAAAAACGTTCCCCGGGGCTCATATCCCACTCCGGACACCGAGAAGAGCCGGCCGCCGGCATAGACCGCCTGCACGGTCATTTCGTTCTTGGTCAGCGTCCCGGTTTTATCCGAACAGATCACCGTAGCGCATCCGAGAGTTTCTACGGAAGGCAGCTTGCGGATCAACGCGTGTCGTTTTACCATGCGCTGCACGCCCATGGCCAGCGAGATAGTCACCACAGCGGGTAAGCCTTCGGGAATAGCCGCCACCGCAAGGCTGACCGCGGTCAGAAACATCTGTATCAGATTCTCTTTATTCACTCCGGCGCGGATCAGCCCCAGGGCAAAAACCAGCCCCACCAGCACAAAGCAGACATACACGATCGACTTGCCGAATTCTTCCAGCTTTTTCTGCAGCGGGGTCTCTTCCTGGCCGATATCCTGGATCATGCCGGCGATCTTGCCCAGCTCGGTCTGCATGCCGGTATCCAGAATGATCGCCCGAGCCTTGCCAGCGACCACCGCAGTGCCCATATATACCATATTCGCCCGATCAGCCAGCGCGTATTCTTTGGCTTCATCCAGCGCCAGAGTAGTTTTAGTTACCGGAGTAGACTCGCCGGTAAGGCTGGCTTCACTGGTGGCGAAATTGGTGGTCAACCAGACCAGCCGGCCGTCCGCCGGCACGTTGTCGCCGGCTTCCAATTCGACCAGATCGCCGGGTACGATCTGCGCGGAAGGCAGCACAAGCATGGTCCCGCCCCGGATAATTTTTGAGGAAGGACTGGATAGTTTTTTTAACGCGGCCAGAGCTTTTTCCGCCCGGAATTCCTGGATAAAACCGAGCACGGCGTTTAAAATGACGATGGTTATGATAGCCAGGGCGTCGACGAATTCTTTCATGAAACCCGAGACCAGCGCCGCGCCGGCCAGAACCCAGATCATGAAATCCTGGAACTGGCCGAAGAAAATCTTCCAGGGGCTGGTTCCCTGTTTTTCCTTTAATGCGTTCGGCCCGTATTTTTCCAAACGAGCGGACGCTTCTGCCGGAGCAATACCGCCAACGGAATCGGTGCCAAGCTTTGCTGCAAGATCGGGGTAATCGGATTGCCAGGGCTGTTTCATGCATTTCCTCCCTATAAAACGGTTAAACAAATATTCCCGGTATCTTCTGCCGGCAGAACACGCAGCAGTCATCTTTGATATTGAACGCGACGACTTCAAACCCTTCCCGCTTGATCACGGTTTTCCCGCAGCGCGAACATACCGTATCGCTGCCCCAGCCGGAAACATTCCCCGGATAGACATAGCGCAAGCCGGCCCGGCGGCCGCATTGTTCGGCTTTCTTCAATGTTTCTTCGGGAGTGGGTTTTGTTTCGTTGAATTTATACTGCGGGAAAAAGCGCGAAATGTGCCAGGGCAGATCTTTATCCACGCTGGCGAGAAAATCGGCGATCCCTCCCAATTCCTCGTCCGAATCATTGGAACCGGGGACCACCAGCGTGGTCACTTCCACCCAGATCCCCAGCGTACGCATCAGGCGGATGGAATCCAGTACCGGCTGCAGATCGCCGCCGCAGATGGTTTTATACGATTGAGCGTTAAAATACTTCAGGTCGATATTGGCCGCATCCAGATACGGCGCTATCATTTCGATCGCCTGCGCGGTCATAAAGCCGTTAGTGACAAACACATTCTTTAAGCCCTGTTGCCGGGCCAGCTGCGCCGTTTCATACGCCAGCTCGAAATAAATAGTCGGTTCGGTATAGGTATACGCGATGCTCGCGCAGCCGGTATGTTCGGCGGAAGAAACGATTTCCTCCGGCCGATACTCCCGGGTCTTGGGAATGGTGCCGTCCCGGACCGAGAGCTGGGAAATTTCCCAGTTCTGGCAGAATCCGCAGCGAAAATTACAGCCGGCAGTGGCCACCGAATAACTCGGCGTGCCGGGAAGAAAATGATAGAGGGGTTTCTTTTCGATGGGATCGACATGCGCGGCGATGAGCTTACCGAACGTATGGGTAACCAGTTCTCCGGCCTTGTTCTGACGAACCCCGCAGATACCAAACGCGTTGTCGGCGATACGGCAGTGATGCGCACAGAGATAACAATGCACCCGCTGATCTTCCAGTTTCTCATACAACAGCGCTTCTTTCATCAGCTACACTCTCTTTCCCGCGGGTTACCTTTTCAATTTCTCGATCTCTGCGCACGTCAGCGGTTCGACTTCAAGCTGCGTGCCCTGCGCCTCGGGCAGACGCGAGTAACGGATGACTACGCTGGTCCTGCCTTTACGGCTGCAGAAAGCGCAGGCAATGCGCGCAGCCAGAACAAGCAACTGCTCATCGAACGCGCCCCGGCCCAGGCAGGTCGGCCCCCCGATATCATCCGGAGGCAAGAAGAGATAGTCGCCGGGCAAAGCCCGTTTCTCGATCAGCAGATTCTCTTCTTCATCCCTGCCCACCACCAGGCGCGCCTGGCCGGACAGCCGGAAATGACGTCCGAGTTTAAGCAACTCGATTTCCGGAACGCTTAACTTCCCGTGCCGCATGAAATCGTCGAGGCGGCGACAGAATTCGATATCGGTGAGCAGGCATCCGCCGGCGGGATACGGAAAATCAGTTATCCCGCGCATGATCGCCAGGTCGATCTGCGGCCGGCGCTCTCTGCCGTTAAACGCGAAAAGCTGTTCGCGCGCGATCCAACCCTGCTGTTCGGGTACCGTCGGTCCCAGCAGTTTGCCCGACAAAGGACGCAGGATCAGCCCCTGCAGTCCCGCCTCTTCATCGATGCGCACAATGGTATGCTTATGCTGCGACATCGGCCGCTGTCCGACCACTTCGCCGGTAACGATGAATGCGGCGCCGAGTGGCGCAAGCATCTCGCGCGCTTTTTTCAGCATGAGCAGTCGGCAATCGATACAGGGATTCATGCGTTTGCCGAATCCGTGCGCCGGATGCTCCACCAGCCTGAAAAATTCCTCGTCCAGATCAACGACGTTCAATTCGATGCCGATGGTTGCAGCCAGCTGCCGGGCGTATTCTTCATGCGTCGTCTTGCCTTTACGCTTGCGCACCGAAAAAGGTATCCGGAAATAAACGCCGACGGTCTCTATGCCGGCGTCCTTGACGATCCTGGCGGCAAGAATGCTGTCCAGTCCTCCGGAAATAAGGGCAAGCGCTTTTATAGCCATACGAATGCTGTGTAGATGAATGCGTTAGGGATATGCGACTATTATTTTAGCGTATGCCCGCTTAAGAGGCAACCAAAATCGGACAACGGCGCGTAATCACGCGATCAGAATTTGAGGAAGAGTTTGGTCACGGCCATAAAAATGATGCCCAGCAGGAATGCGATGAATGCCAGGGTGGATTTACGCAGCTTCTTCTCTTTGTGGATTTCAGGAATGAGATCCGAGGTAGCGATGTATATGAAGCCGCCCGCGGTCAACGGGAGGATATAGGAAGCGAATTGCTCGGAAGCTCCGGCGGCAAAATAACCTGCCACCGCGCCCAGCACCGCCATGAGCGCGGACAGGAAGTTAAAAGCCAGCGCGCGGGACCTGGAGAATCCCCCGTAGATGAGTACGCCGAAATCGCCCAGTTCCTGCGGGACTTCATGCATGATCACTGCCAGAGTGGTGGCGATGCCCACCGGGACCGACACGGTATAACTTGCCGCGATCATCACTCCGTCGAGAAAATTGTGGAAGCCGTCGCCGATGAGGTTCAGATAGGTGAAACCGTGCACCGGACAGGTGCCGTGCTCGTGGCAGTGACGCCAGTAGAAAAACCGCTCCATCAGGAAGAAGAGCACGATACCGACGATCAGCCAGGAAAAAACAAACGTGCTGTCCGCGGTTTCCAGCACTTCCGGCAGTATGTGCAGGAACGCACCGCCGATCAGCGCTCCGGCGGAGAAACCGATCAGATAAAAAAGAATGCGCTGGAGCAGATTCTCTTTTATCATCAGGCTGAAAATCCCCACCAGTGAAATTACACTGACCACGAACGTGCTGACGAGTATCCAGACAAACGTCATAGGCGCGGTTTTAACCTAATGCCGGTTTTCTTCCGTGATTCGCCTTCTTGGAACGCCAGTTAAGCTTGCCTCTGCGTTTACGTTTTCCCATGGGAATCGTCCTTTCGATTAATATTTATAGTAATTTGCCGGGATCACCTGTGAAACATACCGGACCGCTTCGATGATACATATGCGTATCGCTTTCTCCATCGGAGTATTGGCATACATGGTCAATCCCCCGCCCAGCGCCCAGCCGCCGAAAAAACCGGCCATGAACCCGCCGGCGACATCCGACGCCTGGCCCTGCACCCGCGTCGCAGCCAGCACTTCGGAGGTAGAAGTATCGATCACGCGAATATCCAGGGCCATGTGCGCTTTATTCATGGTCGCCCCCAACAATCCGCCCAGGATCCCGCTCCCCACCCCGCCGCCTCCGCCGATACCCGCGGAGCCGCCGGAAGCCTGGGGCTCAAATTCCGTCACTGCAGCGGTAACGATGATATCGGCGGTCTTGATCTGCCCGCGCTGCGCTCCGCCATTTCCCTGTTGCGCTGCGCCGGAAGCCGCCAATTCCTGCTCCTGCATCACCGCGTTCAGGACCTGACGTTCAACCACGCGGAAACGGCTGCTATTAACCAGGGCGGTAACCAGCATCTCGCGCAGACCGCTGCCGATCTCTCCGGACGCCTTGGCCGCCTTGACGTCAAAATCCGCCACTGCAATGCGCGCCTTGGGCCCCTGATAAGGCGGTAACGGAGCGGCGCCGGCATTATTATCCACATGCGCCGTAGGTTGCGTTATTTTCTCTATGGTCTCACAGCCGACAACACTGGAGATCAATGTCGCAATCAATAGTGCTGCGAGAGCGCTTTTCATTTTACTGTCCTCCTGCGGCCGGAAAATCTTTACGCAACGCTTCAATGATTTTCGGGGCCAGATTCGCTGCGGCAGCCACCAGGGCTTCCTTGCCTCCGGTAATCACATCCATATGCGCGGAATTCCCGGCTGCATCCAGGTAGGTAAGGATTGTACCGCTTTTTACCCGGAACAGCTTGACCGTGACATTGGCGAAACAGGAACGCATGCTGGATTGGGGAACCCTGCCGCCGGCCGAAGCCACGGCTTTTCCCTGCAGCACATAATCCGCCCGGGAAACCTGTGCCAGCTTAAGAGAATCTTTCTCATTGAGCTCGACCAGACGAAACGCCTTATCCTGCTTCAAAGCATCGGTAATCTGTGAAGGGTCGATAACTTCAAATCCCGCTTCGATCAGCTTCCGGGCGATCGCGGCTTCGGTAGCCGAGAGATTGATCTCGCTGGCCCACCAGGCCGCTTGCGGCCCTTCGATATTCTGCTCGGAGATCAACAACATGATCTTCGGCTGCCCATGCGGCACAGCCGAAGAACCCGCGTCCTGGGCACACGCGACCGCTGTCAACGCCAGTAAACATCCCACCGCGATACCGATTATCTTTCTCATTCCGTTACCTCCTGTCAAACGCTACAATCTTTTAACAACGCTCCCAATTGGGTCACGCGGGAAATGATGCGCCAGGGTTTTTCTTTCGCCAGCTCCTGTCTGGTGCTGGAACCGGTTGTGACCATAACCGTGATCACGCCGGCGGCCGTGCCGGTTTGCGCGTCAATGAACATGTCTCCCACAAATACGGTTTCCTGCGGCCGGACCCGGAGACGGCGCATAATCGTCGTCAGTATCTGCGGATGCGGCTTGATATGTTTAAGCTTATCGCCGCAGAGAACGACCGAGAAGAACGGCCTGATGCCCAGATGCCGGATCAGAATATGAGAAAAACGCGTCGGCCGGTTCGTTGCCACGGCAAGACGCAACCCTTTCTTGCGTAAGCGCGCCAGCAGGCGCTTAACCCCGGGGAAAAGCCTGCTCTTGCGCACCAGGCTTACGGCGTGATGGCGGCGATAGCTCTCCAGCATCGCATCCAGATCGCGCTCTCGTACGAACGGCTTGAGTAAATTCCGGTCTCCCCATCCTACGGCGCGACGAATAACCCCGGCTTGCTGCGGCGGATAACCGAAACTGCGCATGGTAACATTGAAACTATGCGTGATCGCGTTATACGCGTTGACCAGCGTACCATCCAGATCGAAAATGATCAGCTTAATCTTCTTGGGCTGCATAGGCGCATAGAATAAGGGGGGCAGGAAATGTATCCCTGCCCCGCGATCTGCTCGTGCTGCGACGGCCCTACTCTTTCTTCTCCGTTGCCGGAGAAGGCGCCGGGGCGGAAACAACCGGCGCTTCCAGGTTCATATCCTCGCCGATATCCTCTATTCTCTCGTAGGTGATCATCAGCGCTTTATTCTTGCCATCCTGACCAACCGTATAATCCACGCTGATAGTATCCTGTGCTTTCAAATCGCTGAAACCGTTAATGCCGGAAAACTTCGTTTTCTCGTCGGCTTTCAAGTTGATTTCTTTCTCGGTGTCGGTTTCATAATCAAGGTACCTGACCACCACCGACTGTCCGGCGGCATCGATAGAGATCACTTCTCCCCAAACCCATTCAAGAGGAACGGGTTCCTGCGCGGCGGCAGGCACCGCGGGAACCGGGGCGGCAACAGCCGGGGCCTTATCTTGCGCCCATCCCTGTTCAGCCAGCAGTAAACCTCCGATCACCATCAACGCGATCATCACTCTTTTATCCATTGCCGCCTCCTGAATTATAGACATCCCTGTCAGAAAAGTTCATCGACACGCCTGCGTATTTTCGCATATATCAACGCGACAACCCAGGCTTTGATCATATCTCCGGCTATAAAAGGCGCGAAACCCATGCCCGCACCCTGCAACCAGGAAACGCCGGTGCTCATCTTCAACCACGCCGTCCCGGAAAGAAGGATCAATGCATCCGCCAGACAGATGCTGAAGAAAATTCCCATTAAACCCGCCTGTCGTCTGCGTACCAGTGTGCCGGCGACTGCCGCGGCAATGACGAAACCCAGCATATAGCCGCCTGTCGGGCCAACCAGATACAACCACCCGCTGCCGGCAGCGCTGAATACCGGTAAACCAGCAACGCCCAGGAGAATATATCCTGCCTGCGCAACAGAACCAAACCTGCCGCCCAAACACAATCCGGCCAGCAAGACCACCGCAGTCTGCAGGGTGACCGGAACCGGACTGAACGGCACCGGAATGCGCACAAACCCGGCTAGACTGGTTAAGATGATGAAAACAAAAACCCCCGCTACTCTGCTGGCGACTTTACCTATACAGTATTGCTGATGCAGAAATGCTGCTTTCACGCGCATCCCTCCTGTGACTCTCCTGTTTATCATCGAATTATTCAATTATTATACTGTGAGATTATAAGAAAGTAAAGCCCCAATTACCTCTGCCGGACGGCGGTTAAAAAAGAGGGCTACCGGCTGCACCAGCCGGTAACCCTCCCCTGGAATTGGCTCCGCTATGAAGAGCTAGTCCTTGGCAATCGCCAGAGTGATCAACCCGGCCAGGATACAGAACCAGCCGATCGTGCCCTTGAGAACAGTCATAAAATGATGCCAGCCTCTATGCACTGCCCAGGCACCAAAAACCAGAAAAGCAATACCCAGCGCGAATTTGAATATCGTCGCCAGTGTTTTCCCCACATCGCTTTTCTTTTCCTGCTGTTTGACTTCTTCTGCCATAACTCTCCTCCTTTGTTCACCAGTGCTACACATAGTACGTTATGCTGAAGCCGCCGGTTTCATCTTAGCTTTCCAGCGGCGATGAATCCAACCCCACTCGCCGGGATACTTGCGGATATAGGTTTCAATAATAGCGGTCAAACGTTGAATATTGACGGCTATCGTCGCTTCTTCGGTAGGGGCCTGCTGCAATTTGAACGGCGGTTCGAAAACAATAGTGTGCCGGTTATGATTATCCCGGATAATGAAACACGGGACGATCACTGCTCCCGTACGCTGCGCCAGCACTACCGGACCTGTCGCCGTAGCGGCCTTGCGGCCGAAGAAATCGACGAATACTCCGGCAGTCCCGAAATTCTGGTCCAGGGGGATAAAAACCATTTCCTGCTCCCGCAAAGAACGGATAATGGCAGGCACGCATCTGCTGCGCGGAATGGTGTTGATCGCCCGGATATTATACCGTTTGACTTCCGCCGCGAAGAATTGCTCCACCCGCTCTTCTTTCATCGGACGCATCACCACTGCCGTTTTATAGCCGTCCAGGCTCAACCGCGGCAGCAGAAACGGGAAGTTGCCGAAATGAGCGCTGACCAGAATAATGCCTTTCTTGCTTTGCATGGCCTGCTTGAGATACTCTACCCGCTCCAGGCGGATCCAATTCTTCATAAAAGCTTCGGATTTGCCGATGCAATAGAGCATTTCCACTCCGGATGTGGCCATGGAAATAAAACTTTTGCGGGCAATTCTTTTCAGGTCCCGGACATTGCCGCCCAGAGCATGCCGCAGATTATCCAGGGCCACCCAGCGATGCTTGGCGTCTGTCAGATACCACACCCATCCCAGAAAGCGGGAAAACACATATACTCCCCGAAATGGCAGGCAATGCACTATCCAGGAACTGACTACTACCAGCCACCACGCTAACGTATATTCAAAATTACGGCGAAAACTTTTAAACTCCATAGTATTCTAACAAATAGGCCTCAAAAGCCGGGGCTGTTATAATTTATATCCGACGGTCCGCAAGAAGTCCTGTCGCCACTTGATATCTGCATTGTTTTCAATACCTTGCGGCTTCAAGCCATCAATGACGCCCATAATCCCCCGTCCGCTGTCGGTCTCTGCGACCACGACTTCCAGGGGGTTAGCCGAAGCGCAGTAGATTGAACACACTTCCGGAACGGCTTTAATGGCGTTGAGAACATTGAGGGGGTAAGCATTACGCAGGAAAACCATAAAACAGTGCCCGGCGCCGACTGCAAGGGCATTTTCTGCAGCTAATTGCTTCATTTCCGGATCTGTCCCTTCTACGCGAACCTTACAGGCCCCGGAAGATTCCACGAAAGCCAACCCGAACTTAATACCCGGTACAGCGCCTGCCAACGCCTCGAACATATCTTCCACGGTCTTAATGAAGTGGCTCTGTCCGATAATGACATTGATATCATCGGGTTTCTTGATCTTTACCGCTTTGAATTCCAGCACTGCGTCCTCCTTGAGCAAAGCGTGTTTATTATATCACATAAGGCTATATTTTTCAAATCCTTTCGCCCCGGAAAAAATGATTGAATCCGGCGGTTAAAGCGCTATAATAAGCGCATGGAAAAAAACGAAAATCCTGCGCAGCATTACGCACGGATCCGCACTGTCCTGCTGGTTATACTTGGCCTGAACTGGGCAGTAGCCCTGGCCAAGATAGTCTTCGGCCTGGTGACTCGAAGCAGCAGTATGACCGCCGACGGATTCCACTCCCTTGCCGATGGAGCCTCCAATATCCTGGGTTTGATCGGTATTCATCTGGCGGCTCAACCCAAAGATAAAGACCATCCCTACGGCCACAAGAAGTATGAAACCCTTTTTGCGCTGACCATCGCAGCTTTGTTGTTTTTTGTCAGCTACAACCTGATTCAGGCAAGCATCGGGCGTTTCCGTCACCCGGTCATCCCGGAAGTTACCCTGATGAGCTTTATCATTATGCTCGGCACCATGGGGGTGAACTGGCTGGTGATGCACTATGAATATTCCGCGGGGAAACGAATGCGCAGCGATATTCTGGTCTCCGATTCTTTGCATACGAAAGCCGACCTGCTTACGTCTTTTTCCGTACTGGTCTCCCTGGTAGTGATCAAACTGGGATTCCCGATCATCGACCCGATTATCTCCCTGTTGATCTCTTTATTTATCGCTTACGCCGGATGGGATATCTTCAAACACAGTTCCAGCGTCCTGTGCGACACCGCCGCCATCCTTGATGAGAAAGCCATCACTGATATCGTGCTGCGTGTGGACGGGGTTCTTTCCTGCCATAACATCCGCAGCCGGGGCAGAGAAGACGATATCTATATCGACCTGCATGTTCTGGTCGATCCGAGAATGCAGATGGATCAGGCCCACCGGATAAGCGACGCTATCGAAGAGGCGCTGCAGAAAGGGATCGCCGGAGTCAGCGACGTGGTGGTGCATATGGAGCCTAAAGAGCAGCGGTAACCCGCCTTGACCGCACGCGTGCAATTATCCCGCCCAGCCCGATCAACGCCAGACAGAACGCCGGAAAAACATCCCCGTAACGGGAATAGAAACTCATCTCGCCCTGCGTCAGAACGATCTCTCTGGAGCGCGTCCCCTGCACAAAAATCTGCCGGCCGTCCTTGTCTTGTACCAGAGAAGCGGTTCTTCCGCGGGAGTCGATGAATCCGGATATGCCGGTATTGGCGGCGCGAATGACGCAAACGCGGTTCTCCACCGCCCGGAACACCGACGCCTGCAGATGCTGGAATGAAGCGGCGGTGCGCTGATACCAGGCATCATTGGTGATATTCACCAGGAACTGCGCGCCTTTACGCACGAACGCGCGGGCACTATCGGGAAATACGTCTTCAAAACAGATCAGCACGCCGAAACGGGCAACCCGGCGTTGCGTATCCCGCCGCAAGGGCAACTCAAAGATCGTATAGTCTGTCCCTCTGCTGACTTCGCCGATCGGCACGATGGTTTCCAGGAACGGCAGGACCCGGCGCAAAGGGATATATTCCCCGAACGGGACCAGATGCACCTTGTGATATTCCTGAAAAAGCCTGTCCGGGGAACGCAGCAAAATCGCGCTGTTATAATACTGCGGGTCCTGAAAAGTAACTGCGCCCAGCAATAAGCCGGCGTCGGTGGTTTTCAGGAATTCGGCAATGCGCGCGGCATATGCCGGCTCTTCCTCGAGGATCACCGGCAACGCAGCTTCCGGCCAGGCCACGAGATCGGGGGCGTCCGACAACGACTCGGCAGAAAGACGCAGATACGTATCCATAATGTAGGTCCGGGCCTGCTCCTGCCACTTCAACTCCTGGGGGATGTTGCCCTGTACTACGGCTACGCGTATCCGCGGCGCGTCCGCTGCCGCAGGCACGGGACGCAGTTTCCAGAAACCATATCCCAGAACGCCCGCCCACACACAAACCATCATCGCGATCAGACCGCGCGTAGTTTTGTGCGGCAGACCGGTCCCGGGACCACCGGGTTTCAATCGCGTCAACGCTTCCTGCAGGCAGATATTGGTCCACATGACCAGGAAAGAAACGCCCCAGGCGCCGGTGATATCCGCGAACTGAATCACGGCCGGGTTCCGATACTGGCTATAGCCGACCAGCGCCCAGCCGAATCCGGTGAACAACCAGTTACGCAGGTACTCCAGCGCCACCCAGACTGCCGGGACAAAAAGCAACCTGAACGCCCCCAGGCGGCGAGTCCAGGGACGCGATGCCGCCAGGCCGAATACCGCGAAATATAAAGCCAGGTACGCGCACAGAACAAGCGTGCCCGGGCCGGTAACGTGCACCAGCCAGTAGATGCTCGCCAGCCAGTAGACCACGCCGCAACAATAGGCCAGTGCGAATGCCCGCGCCGGACGTCGTCCTTCCAGCGCCCGCAAGAGCGGAATAAAAGCGAACCAGACCAACCATGCCAGATTCCATCCGGGAAAAGAAAGCGTCAGCAGACACGCCGACCCGACGCTCCAGGTGAAGGGCGAGCGGAGGAAACGCTCAACGACAGAATACGTTCTTATTGTCCGCAGCATTTTTTGTATTTCTTGCCCGAACCGCAGGGGCAGGGATCGTTGCGGCCGACTTTCGGCTGCTGATTTTTCACTGCAGAAGCGGCTGGCTGCTGGGAGGGGGCCGCAGGCGCCTGCGCCGCAGCAGGCGCAGGGGCGTCAAATGTTTTGGTTTCAGGATGGACGAACGTCTGGGAGCGGGAGCTGAAAACCTGCTTGACCCGTTCAGGCCGCGACGGCTGCAGCCGCAAGAGCATTTCCACCGCTTCCTCTTCGATGCTTTCGATCATCTGGCTGAAATAATTGAACGCTTCGTTTTTATATTCTATCAGCGGATCGCGATGGCCGTACGCGCGCAGACCGATCCCTTCACGCAACTTATCCATGGCGTAGAGATGGTCCTTCCATTTGGTGTCGATAACCTGCAGGAAAACCATGTACTCAATGGACCGCATCTGGTCTGCTCCGATGGTCTTTTCTTTCGCCTCGTAGTCGGCGACAACCCGCTGGTAAAGGGCTTCGCATACAGACGTCTTATCTTTGCCGGCCAGGAACGCTTCGTCCGCGGCGATGCCGAAACGGACATGTACCGACTGCAGACACTCCGACACCTGTTCGGGCGCAAGCTGCCCGGCGTTCTCTTTGTAATACGCGCCGATAGTATCCTCGACCTTGCGCTCCATGATCGAGGTAATACTTTCTTTCAAGGACACCCCTTCGAGGATATCCCGACGCTGGCGATAAATGATCTCCCGCTGTTTATTCATCACGTTATCGTATTCCAAAAGCTGCTTTCTGATCTCGAAATTATGATGCTCCACCCGGCTCTGGGCGGTTTCGATGGATTTGGAAACCATCCGGGCCAGATGCCCTTCCTTGGCGGTGATCGGTTCGCCGCCGGTATCCACTGATTCAAGCATGCGCAGCATCCAATCCGGAGCGAACAATCGCATCAGGTCGTCTTCGAACGAAACATAAAAACGGGAAACGCCGGGGTCCCCCTGGCGGGCGCAGCGGCCGCGCAGCTGGTTGTCGATGCGCCGGGCTTCGTGACGCTCGGTACCCATGACATACAGCCCGCCTGCAGCAACCACTTTATCATGCTCCAGGGCGGTTTCTTTGCGGTAAGACTCGAGCATCTTCCTGAATTCATCGGCGTACTGCGAGTCGGCGGGATCGAATTTTTGTCTGACCAGGGCCCTGGCCATATATTCCGGATTGCCCCCGAGCAGAATATCCGTCCCGCGGCCGGCCATATTGGTGGCAATGGTCACGCCCTTGAACCGTCCGGCCTGGGCCACGATCTGCGCTTCCATTTCGTGATATTTGGCATTGAGCACCTGATGCGGGATGCCGCGGCGCTTGAGCAATTCCGCGAGCAGTTCCGATTTTTCGATAGAGATAGTCCCCACCAGCACCGGCTGCCCGCGCTGATGACACGCTTCGATCTCGGCGACCGCAGCCTGGAATTTTTCCTTCTCGGTCTTATAGACGCTGTCGGGATTATTCACCCTGACCAGCGGCCGGTTGGTAGGCATGCTCACCACATCCAGCTTATAGATGGCCTTGAATTCATTGGCTTCGGTATACGCGGTCCCGGTCATACCCGCCAGCTTCTCGTACATGCGGAAATAATTCTGGAAAGTGATCGTCGCCAGAGTCTGGTTCTCCTGCTCTATCTTCATGCCTTCCTTGGCTTCTACCGCCTGATGCAGGCCATCCGACCAGCGCCGGCCGGGCATGAGCCTGCCGGTGAATTCATCGACGATGATCACCTGACCGTCTTTAACGATATACTCGCGGTCGAGTTTGAAAAACTCTTTGGCCCGCAGGGCCTGCTGGGTGTGATGTTTGAGCTCCATCGTCTCCAGGCTGTGCAGCTCGGCGACCCCCCAGGCGCGGGCAGCCTTGACTTCGCCTTCTTCGGTCAGAGCTATGGTATGGGCTTTCTCATCCGCGACATAATCGAATCCCCGGGACAGATCCTCGCCCCGGTGTTTGGCGTCGATCTCGTCGTTCTCGGTGATCCGCCTGCCACGCAGCCCGTCTGCAATGCGCTTGGCGGCATAATATTTATCGGTTGATTCCTCGGACGCGCCGGAGATGATCAAAGGGGTGCGCGCTTCGTCGATCAGGATAGAATCGACTTCGTCGACGATGGCGTAGAAAAATTCTCGCTGCACCAGATCGTCCAGGGAATATTTCATATTGTCGCGCAGGTAATCGAAGCCGAATTCGTTATTGGTGCCGTAGGTGATATCGCAGCCGTAGGCGATTTTTCGCTGGTCGTCGGAAAGCTCGTGCTGAATGACCCCGACCGTCAGGCCGAGGAACTGATAGATCGGCCCCATCCATTCGCTGTCGCGGCGGGCGAGGTAATCATTGACCGTAACGATGTGCACGCCCTTGCCGTAGAGGGCATTGAGGTATGCGGGCAAGGTCGCCACCAGGGTTTTGCCTTCACCGGTCGCCATCTCCGCGATCCTGCCTTCGTGCAGAACGATCCCGCCGGCGATCTGCACGTCGAAATGCCGCAAGCCTATGGTGCGCCGCGACGCCTCCCTGACCACGGCAAAAGCCTCGGGCAGGATGTCGGCAAAAATGGTATTGCGCAGGAGTTTGATACGCTCCTTGACCTTATCTTTCTCTTCCTGGATGGTGATGGAGAACAGCGTTTCCTGCAGATCGCGGATAGCCGGATCGATCGAACGGACTTTCTCGGCGATATGCGCCCGGAAGACGTCGCTCTTGGCGCGCAGCTGCTCGTCGGAGAGGGCGGCTATTGCCGGCTCCAGTCGATTCACCTCATGCACGCGTTTCGCCAGACCGGGCATACTGCCGATCGCGGACATCGGCATTTCTTTGTTCAAATTCATGTTCACGCCCGGATACAGGCGTTTGATCGTCTTCTGCTTGCTGGCCAGCACCGAACGTTTAATAAATCCCATCATAGTTTACCTGCCCGGAACTTTAAAAACGCTTCAATAAATTCGTCGAGTTTGCCGTCCAGGACCGCAGCGGAATTGCCGGTCTCATGGTCGGTACGATGGTCCTTGACCAGGTTATAGGGATGCAGGACGTACGAACGGATCTGGCTGCCCCATTCTATCTTCTTCTTCTCGGCGCTGTGTTTTTGCAGCTCCTGTTCCTTCTTCTCCTGCTCCAGCTCATACAAACGCGCTTTGAGTATCTTGAGCGCCGTTTGTTTATTCTGATGCTGCGACCGCTCATTCTGGCATTGCGCCACGATGCCCGTGGGTTTATGCACGATCCTGACCGCGGTATCGGATTTCTGCATATGCTGTCCGCCGGCCCCGGAAGCGCGGAATGTCTCTATCGCCAGATCTTTTTCATCGATCGTCACGGCGATTTCTTCGCCCAGGTCCGGGATCACATCCACGGACGCAAATGACGTGTGGCGCCGTTTATTCGCATCAAAGGGAGAGATGCGCACCAGACGATGCACCCCGCGTTCGGCCTTGAGATACCCGAACGCGTAAGCGCCTTCGATCAAAAGAGTCGCATTCTTTGTGCCGGCTTCTTCGCCGGGAAGAATATCCAGGGTCTTGACGCTGTAACCCTTATCTTCCGCCCAGCGCATATACATCCGCAGCAGCATGCTCGCCCAATCGCAGGATTCGGTCCCGCCGGCGCCGGAATTGATGCTCAAGATAGCGCTGCTGGGATCGGCCTCGCCGCTCAATAATGTCTTGAATTCCAGCTGCTCCGTTTCTTTCTGCAAAGCCAGGAGATTCGTATCCAGCTCGGCGACCAATCCGGTATCGCTATCGGCAGAGATATCCGCGAGCTCTTTAAGCTCGGCGAATTTCTTAGCCGCGAGTTCCCAGGGTTCTACCGATGCTTTGAGGGATTTTAACTGTTTGACGACGGCGGTCGACTGCTGTTCATCGTTCCAGAAATCCTGCCGGGACATATCCGAGGATAAATCGTCGATACGCTTCTTCTTGGCATCAATGTCAAAGATACCCTCGAAGATTGCGAATCTGGGTTTCAAGCGCATCAAGCCTGGCTTTAATATCATTGAGCATCATCTATCCTCCATGGTGGCAGCCGTTTATTTCTTGATCCCTTTCAAAGCCAGGATGAATTCGTCTTTATTGTCGGAGAAATCCATGGCTTCCGCCTCGGTGATCTTGCCGTCCTTGACCAGCTTGACCAAAGACTGATTGAAGGAATGCATGCCGAAGATGTCGCCTTCTTCCAGATACCGGGTGATCTCTCCGACTTTGTTCTCGCGGATGAGACGACTGATCGTGGGCGTCAAAAGCATGACTTCGCTCGAAGGGATACGGGTCACGCCGTCCTTGAGCGGAATCAACCGCAGCGAGATGACCCCCTTGAGCAGAAAAGAAAGCTGGGTGCAGATCTGCGGATGCTGGTGCGGCGGGAAGAAATTGACGATGCGCTCGACCGTCTGCGGGGCATTGACCGTATGCAGCGTACTCATCACCAGGACGCCCGTTTCGGCAGCGGTCAGAGCAGCGGACATGGTCTCCTCATCGCGGATATTGCCGATATAAATGACATCCGGACTTTGCAGGGTAAACGAGCGCAGCGCGACCGGATAGGAAGCCACGTCCTTGCCCAGCTCGCGTTGATTGATCAGGGAATTTTTGTCGTTAAAAGTGAATTCAATGGGTTCTTCAAGCGTGAAAATATGCTTGTACGCGTTTTGATTGATGTATTCGATCATGCTGGCGATGGCGGTGGATTTACCCGACCCCATGGTCCCGGTCAACAACACCAGACCGCGGCGTTCCATGGCCAGCTTCTTCAGGATCTCCGCGGGCAGGTTCAAATCTTCCAGCGTCTTGGTCGCCGGCGGAATATTCCTGGCTACGATGGACGGCCAGTTGCGTTGCATGAAAATGCTGATGCGGAAACGCCGGTCCAGCTGCGGGCAGTAATAGGCGAAATCGATATCAAATGTTTTACGAAAGAATTCCCGGACCTCTTCCGACAGGAGCTTTTGCAGGGACCGGTCGATATCGTCTATGCCGATAACCGCATCCGTAACCTGGGTCACTTTGCCGTTAATGCGCATACGGACCGTGGCGCCGGCGCGATAGAACAGATCCGACCCGTCTTTTTCCACCAGCATACGCAAACATTCGATTATGTCTATCATGCGTCCCTCGTTAGTTAATAAGTGGTTTGAAGAGTATTATACCACTGTCCTTCTTTTTTCCGTAGCAGAAAATTCCATGTATTTGGCCAGCATCAGCCGCGTCTGGGCGTCCAGAGCCGGCGTCGACCCCAGGATCAGTATCAAAAACGGCACAAATAACCACTCTACGACCATCACGATATTGGTGATCCAGTGCACTTCTTTGGGCCGCGGCGGCAGAATCGCGCGGCTTAAGAGTATCCAGACAATACTCGTGCCGAGGGTAAAATTAAGCAGCACGCCGATAACGCGGGGCAGATTCTGGCTGATCGGAGTCTGGGCAAAAAACACGCCCCCCACCAGAAGCGGCAGCGACGGCATCACTCCCATGATGATCGCCCAGAGTGCCCAGGTAACATGGCTTTCCAGCAGATGGAAAGACCGGCGGATCTTAAGCACCAGCGGAATTTCATGGTCGCGCAAAAGCCGCGATACGACGAACGGAAAATTCTCCACCCCCCAGGCCCAGCGTCGCTTCTGCTTATACTGCACCTCCAGGGTCTTGAAGAGATTTTTCCCGTAAGCCACATCCATGGAAACGGTGGTATAGAGAGGAATAACCCGGTAATCGCCCTTATAGTACAGAAATGCTTTCCAGTAGACCACCGAATCGTCGGAAATCATATCCACCGGCCAGTAATCGATATCCACCAGGGTTTTGAAACTCATGCTGTGGCTGGAGAAGGTGACAAATTTCTCCAGACGCAAACTCTCGATCATCTGGCAGAAAGAAGCGCTGATCTCGATAATCCTGGCCAGAGAGGGCGCCTGCCAGATATTATTGTTATACACCGGCACCGGTTGATAACTGGCTTGATGGGGTTTGGGATTGGTCAGGAAATGGTACGCCAGGCAACCGAAATATTCCCGGTCGATACAGGTGTCCGCGTCAAAACAGGAAACAATGACTTCTGCCAGCGGAATCTTTTTTTGTTCCAGCAGATCCTTCGCCTTCCTGGCTGCCCAGGTCGCGTTTGCCCCTTTCAGACGCTTTTCTCCCGGCAGTTGATCCGGATGGAACGTGGTCAGATAAGCGCCGAACGTGCCGCCGAATTCCGCCTCGAGGATTTTGGCATACTCCCCGGCAGGCGCGTGACGTCGCTCGAAAGCCATCACCACGATAATCCGGCTCTTGGGATAATGACAGGTTTTCAACGCCTCCAGAGAAGGCCGCAGAATATCCAGGCCTTCCTTATAGACTGGAAAGATGACCAGATGATACAGGTCTTCCCATTTGCGTTTGGGCAGCGACCGGCAGGCGGCGAGCCAGTCTTTGCTGCGTTCCCGGGATAAACGGCGGTGCGCCAATACCAGCAGCGTGGTCAGGTAGACGGTGCGGATGATCCAGTAGAAATCGAAAATAATAATGATCACTGCGGCGATCACCGGACGCCAGACGGTCATCACCACCAGAAAGATGATAATCCCCCAGGAAATACTGCCCGGGAGGATCTCCAGAAATCGCTTAGTTCTTTTCCCTGCGCTCATTTGGTTTTAAACGGATAAAGTCGGAAAACGGATACAGCCGGTTATGCAATTCGATCTTATACAGGTTATCATACATCTTGCCGTCGACCGCTTCCTGGGCGTCGATAAAAAACAGCGTGTCCGTCCGCACATCGTACGACCCGGTGGCGTTCTTCTTATTCAAAGAAATCAGGCTCACCGGGATAGCGTCCTGCCTGGCTTCGGTAATCATTACCTTCTTATCGGTCAGCATCACCAGATGATAACTGTCCGAATACCAGAACACTTCGTTGATGGTATCATAGGGGAATTGCACGGTGAACATCCGCTCCCGTACCGCCGGATGCTCCTCGGCCCCGAGATAAACGAGCCCGATCTCATGGGCGTTAAAAAACAATAACTTGTCCCGGTCAGGCGACAGCTCCCAGCGTTTGGGCGGCGGGATCAACGGAGGGAAACTGGCCGCTTCCTTGAAATGATCGCCCTCGAGATCCGAGGTATAAATCGTCTTGCTTTCTTTATCGATATAATAAACCGTGGCTTTGATTTCATCGATCCAGAAAGCGGAGATCTTTTCTTTGTTGAGTTTCTGGATATCCGGCCGCAGGGGGAAAAGAATGACCTTTTCCAGACGCACCACCTTTCCGGGCTCCACGCGCACTTCGGCAAAATAGGAATAGTGCCCTTCCAGTTCCAGGTCGATCTGATACGTCCCCGGAATAAGCTCGTTGAGCATTACCGGCGTCTTGTCTTTTACCAGCAGCTTGTTCAGGAATACGCTCGCCCCGCCGGGCACCGTTTTGATCATGATCAACCCTCCCCGGGTAAACTTGAGGGTGCGGGGGTCGAATTTATACCCGAGCGAAAAAGCCAGGATAAAAGGCAATCCCAGAAAAAAAATCGCCAGGCTCATATAAAACAACACCGTGCGTATACTCTGTTCTCGTGTCATCGTTCCAACAGTTTCTTATGCCGCAACAGATGGTGGTACCGCCGGGCAAACCGGTGCGCTTCATCGCGGACGCGGCGGATAAGATTCAACGCCGGGGTGTCCGCGTCCAGACGCAGCGGCGCGGCGTGTCCGGCCACATAGATATTCTCTTCTTCCTTGGCGATGCTGATCACCGGGATGCTGACCTGCAGCTTGCGTATCTCGTCAAGGGCCGCTTCAAGATGCTGTTTGCCGCCGTCGATGAGCACCAGATCCGGCAACTGCTTGCGCTCGGAGACCAGACGCGCATAGCGACGGCTGACCACTTCCCGTATCATAGCATAATCATCGCTTCCCTGCACGGTCTTAATCCGGAACCGGCGATAATTGCCCTTGTCCGGAAAGCCGCGGTAGAACCGGACCATCGCCCCCGTAGCTTCCTGGCCCGCGAGCGTAGCGATATCGAAGCCTTCTATGCGCAGGGGCTTGCGCTTCAGCCCGACCAGTATACGCAGGTCTTCGCTCTCGTCCGGGCTGACAAAATGCTTCCGGTAATTGCCGATCGCGCTTAAAGCCAGCATCTGATCGCGCAGCAGAGCCGCGTCTTCATACCGTTTTTCCACGGCCGCCTGCTTCATGTCGGAGGTCAACCGGGCAAGAAGCTCCTCGTATCGGGAATCCAGGAACAATCCGATATCTTCGATGCGTTGCCGGTACTGCGACGCGGTAATCTTGCCCGCGCAGGGGCCGGGACAAAGCTTGAGCCGGTAATACAGACATGGCTTCTTCGGCAGCGCCGCGCAGGTGCGGAAACCAAAAATTTTGCGGATAACCTGCAGCGCCTGACGCAAAAGTCTGGCGTTGGTGTAGGGGCCGAAATACCGGCAGCGCTGCGGATCCTGCCGGCGGTCTTTGCTGCGGCATATCGACACCATCGGGAAGCGCTCGTCGGTGATCCGAATAAGCGGGAACGATTTGTCGTCTTTGAGGCTGATATTGTAGTGCGGCTGTTTCTCTTTGATCAGCGACGCTTCCAGGAGCTGCGCCTGCGCTTCGGAGGGCGAAAGAATGAATTCTATGTCGGCAATCCGCGCGACCAGCGCCCGGGTCTTGGCTGCGAGCTCCCGGGTGAAATACGACTGCACGCGTTTCTTGAGATTCTTGGCCTTGCCGATATAAATGATCCGTCCCCGGGCGTCTTTATACAGATAGACTCCCGGTCCCTGCGGCAGTTCATCGACTTTCTTCTTCAGCGCTTCCATAAGATACCCTGCAGATAGTTCACCTTCAGCAAGGCGCACATCGCGAAATACGCAAGCATCCCGCCGGCGATCGGCAGAAGAAGATTGACCGCGCGCGCCAGCAGCGGCACGCCCGACCCCAGGGGATAGCCGGAGATAATAAAGCACACCTCGCCCATAACCACGCTGGCCAGGAACACTCTCACGCAAAAATCGATCAATCCCCGCAGTCCCAGACCGCCGAGTTTCTTCCGCAATATAACCAGCAAAATCAGGAATCCGCTGATCCCGGAAATCGACGTCGCCAGAGCCAGACCGTTGAGTTTCAAAGAAAACATCAGCGCGGCATTCAACGCGCAATTCAAAACAAGGCTGATCGCGGAGACTTTTGTCGGGGTCACGGTATCCTTGAGAGCAAAATACCCGCACTGCAGGATTTTCGTCGCCCCGTAGGCGAACAATCCGATGCTGTAAAAGAACAAGGCGCCGGAAGTTATCTGCGCGGAATAGGCGTTGAACCGGCCTCCGCCGAACAACGCGCTCACCATGGGCCTGGACAATACCATGAAAGCGACCGACGCCGGGATCATCACGAAGAAAACGCCCCGCAACCCGAAAAGCAGCGTATCTTTCAGTTTGACGTAATCATTCTGCGCGGCCTGGCAGGAAAGCGCGGGCAATAATGCCTGGGAAAGCGAATTGCCGAATATGCCCAGGGGGAACTGGATCAAACGATAGGAAAAATATAACGCAGCCACGCCTCCCTCCCCGACAATGAAAGCCAGCGAGCCGAAGATGGAATCCACAAAATTATTCAGCTGGTAGATCGCCGAACTCAACAACCGGGGGGTCATCAGTTTGCCGATCTTGCGTATCGCGGGATGCCGGAAATTGCCGTTCAGGCTGAATCTGAACCCTTTTCTGTGCAACAGCGGGATCTGTACCGCGAGCTGAAGCGCGCCGCCGACCAGTACCCCGGAAGCCAGGCCCCTGATCCCTTCCCCCCAGATCAACGCAAAGACGATGATCGAAATATTGAGCAGGCAGGGAGCGAAAGCAGGGATAGTGAAATGCCGCAGTGAATTCAATATCCCCATGGCATAAGCGGTCAGACCGATCAAAAGGATATAGGGAAAGATCAGCCGGTTGAGCGTTACCGTAGCGGCAAACTTTTCGGGATCCGCGGTAAAACCCGGCGCGATCAACCGGATCAAAACAGGAGAGAAAATCACGCCCAGAACGGTAATGCCCGCCAGAACGACCAGAAGCAGGTTCATCAACACATTAGCCGCTTCCCAGAACTCCTTCTTCCTGTCTTGCGCCAGGTATTCGCCTAATACCGGAACGATCGCGGCATTGGTCGCGCCCTCCCCCACCAGATCACGGAAAAGATTGGGGATCTTGAAAGCGATGACAAAGGCCTGGGAATACACATATACCCCGAACAAGCGGGCGATGATGATATCCCGGATAAAGCCCAGAATGCGCGATAAAAACGTAGCCAGACCGATAATACCGGCAGATCGGGTAAGCCCTTTCCGGGAGTCGTGTGAGCGATATTTATCTATTGACATTGGCTCCAAAGTATGTTATTTTTTTATATGTTATGAAATTGTTCCATTCCAATCTATAAGGAGAATTTTATATGGCTAATCGTCGTGCTGCCGTAAAGAGCTTACGGGTTGACAAAAAAAGACATGCGCGGAATATGCGCATAAAGAACGAGCTCAAGAAAACCATCAAGAATTTCCAGGCCCTGGTGGCAGAAAAGAAGTCGGAAGAAGCCAGAAAAGTCCTGCTGAAAGTCTCTTCCCTGCTGGATAAAGCCGCGAAAAAGAACGTTATTCACGCCAATACTGCCAGCCGCAGGAAATCCCGGCTATCCCGGAAAGTTCTTAAAGCTGCATAAACTCACAATCAGTTTTTCCAGCGCAAAAGATGGACGCATGACTCCTGTTTTAATGCCTTGATCGCATTCGAGCAGGAGTCTGCTTATTTTTTTCAGTTGGCGGATGTCGTTGAACTGGCGTTCCAGCCGGACACGCAAGCCGCCCAGGATAAGTTCCGGTTTTTCGCCTTTTTTCAGCAGGGAATTGAGAATCGTGAGGCTGGCAGCCACCTTACCGGCTTCGATCTGGCGGCTCAAGTCGAACACCGTCTGGGGTTTTTCTTCCTGGAATCGAACAACGCGCGCTCCGGCTACCTGCCGTATAAAAACATCCTGCCCTTCCGATGAGCGGAAATCCAGCACCAGCACTACCTGGCCGGAGGGTTTCCGGCTGTAAGCGAGCACAAACTCCTTCGCTTCCTGTTTCAGCGCCTGCGCATCTTTAACCACGACGATCCGCTTACTGGACTGGACGGGCAAAAAGAGCAGTTTCTCCTGCAATTCCTTGAGACTGGTTTCTTTCCCGAACACTACATCCAGATTGAATTCTGCGGTCCGGCGCGAGAGGAGGTCTTTCTTGATCGTATCCAGTGCGGCATCTTTGGCGGGACAATCCTGGCCAATAAAAAGGCATATCGAACTATCGTTTCTTACCATTCTTCGACTACCCGGGCAACAATCCTCAAGCTTAAATCGCTGATGGCATCCGCGATAGCGGCGGCTTCAGACTTGACCGTGGGCCCCTGCGTGAAATAGGTGGTATCGCCGACAAAACCTTTTTCTTCCCAGAGCATCTTGTTTTCCGTACGCTCCCAGAGGCTGATATTCACTACGATATTAAGCCGGTATTCTTCCACTTCGTCGCTATTGGTGTAGCGTAACGCATCCCGGCGAAATTCGATCAATTCCCCTTTGAAAACAAGATCCGCGGACTCCTGGCTGGAAGGCTTGATATTGCCGTCGAGAAGGAATTTATTGGTCAGGGAGCGGGTCATGTCCGATTCCAACCCGGGACGGTACACCCGGTACGAAGTACCGGTATCCGCCTGACCGGTGATATCAATAGTGCTCACAAACGGGGTGATATAGATAGTCCGGTATTTCCCGGAAACCATGGAGCGGGTAGTATAGCCGCAGCCGGTCATCAGAAGTATAGCCGCACCGATACAAAAAAAAGCGATTCGCTTCATTTTTTCTTCTCCAGGATCTCCAGCCGTTCCATAGCCAGGGAAGCCCAGGGAGTATCGGGATAATTGTCGATGACTCCTTCGTAATACACCCGGGCGGCGTCGAACGCTTTTTGTTTCTCATAGAACCGGCCGGTATTGAACTGGCTTTCGGCTTCCTTCAGGGCCAGCTCTTTGATCTGCTTCTGGGCGTCTTCGGACAGGACTGCGTCGGGATGATCCTCAACGAATTTTTCGAACTTCCGTTTGGCTTCGGCGGTAGCCACCTGGTCATAATCCGAACTGCGGGCAACCGCCGCACGGCAGGCGGCCAGCTGGAATTTCGACGGCTCCACCCACTCGCTATCCGGGTAATTCTTGATCACCCGTTCGAATTCCTCTTCAGCTTCAAAGAACTGTGACTGATTTTTGAAAACCAGTCCCCGCTTATAACGCGCCTTGGCCGCCAGCGGTCCATACGGCGCGTTCTCGGCGACCTTCTCGAATACGGACAGCGCCGGATGCTCGATCGGCATGTCCACACCGAACGCCTTATGCTTGGCGCCGGCCATGAACAATTCCCCGATATGGTATTGCTTGGAAATAATCTCGGGTACGCGTTGAGAGAACGGATATTTGTCGATGACTTTCTGGAAAGCCAGAAACGCCGCATAGAGGTTATTCTGGGCCTCATCGATCAAGCCCAGATAATACTGGGCCTCGGCGGCTTCCGCGGCTTTAGGATAATTTTTTATCAGCTTCTTGAATTCGCGCCGCGAGTCTTCATAACTCTTGTTTTCAAAAAGACTTTTAGCAAAACCGAACTGATCGGCAGGCGTATTCTTAACCGCGGTCTTGGGATTGGTCCATTTGCCGCTCTTGGGAGTCCAGATCCAGTAAGCCTGGCTGGTGCCGGCACAGACAAAGAAAAAGGCCAAAAGAAAGGAAAGAATGCGTGTATGCATAGTGAATTAACTTTAACACAGCCCTTCCCCTTTGTCAACACGAAAACGCCCGGTTTCACTGCAGGTAGAAACACCCCCGGGGGATGCGTAACAACAGGGCATTGATCTTGAGCAAACACACACAGATGCATTCACTTACAGAGCCGAAACAGGGTGCAAGATAAGGACATGCGATCTCTGCCGCCAGGAGACCGAACCCGCACACCGTAATCAAACCGGCCAGGCTGGGAATGAGAATATTCGCCAGAACAGCTACCGGGGAGATCATCCGGAAATAGTACGCAATAAAACCGGCGGTACCCAGCCAGGCAGACAACGAAATCAGGCTGTTCTCCAGCAAAAACCGGCACGGCAGCAAGCGAACCTTATCCGCTTTAAAAAGAATCTTCATCCGGGGGTGCAGACAGATGATCGCCAGTACGCTGGAAAAAGAAAGTTGAAAGCTGGGGTTAAAGAGTTCCCGGGGATTCATCGTCAGAATGCTCAAAGCAGCCATAGCGCAACTGTTCAGGATATCCGGTTCACGTTGAACCAGCAAGGCAAAAAGAAAAAAAACGGCCATAATCGTAGCCCGGACCACCGGAGGCGACGCTCCCGTGATCAGACAATAGAGAACCAGCAGTGGCGCAACACACCCGAACCGCAGAGATCGCGGTATGCGCATCAATCGCAGGACCAGGACCAGAATGAACGCCACGATGCCGACATTAAAACCGCTCACCACCAGGATATGCACCGTGCCGGTCTTGATCATCTGCCGGTAAAGCGACGCCGGAACCGCCCGTTTTTCTCCCAGGATCATCGCCTGGAGCATGCCGGCAGCTATCGGCGAAACCCGGACTTCCAGCAATGCGCTCATCCGCCGTTTGAGACGCAGCGCCAAGAGAACGATCCGGCGGCCATGGAAACCGGCGAGACGCTTGACCCGACCGCCGCAACGCACGTAGAGTACCCGGTAAAGCCCCTCCCTTCTCACGTATTCCCGAAAACCCGCTTGTTGCCGTGGCCCGGCCGCGAATACCGGCCTTCCCAGCCGCCCGCACACCTGTACCAGATCGCCGTACCCGACCCGCGTTTCTCCGGTGAGATACACCTGAACGCTCCCGCTGCACTTGCGGATCAGATGCGCGGTACGTATCTCCTGCACCCGCAGCATCAGCACCGTTCGGCTGCCGCGCATTTGAGGTTCCCGCACGATAACCCCCTGGATCACGCACATCGCGCTATGAAGATAACAGCGGGCTTTGGCGATATGGTCTGCGGGCAGGATATCGTGCACCGACAACAGCACCGCGCCGGAGAGCGCCACTGCCGCCAGAGAGCAGCCGGCAAATGCGCGCCGCCTGCTCATCGCTGCCCGGCAACCCGCTATGCTGGCGATGAACAAACCATAGGTAACCCATAACGGTATCCTCAACCAGGCCTGCGCGGCGATCCCCGCGCAGAAACAAACCGCGAGCACAACCAGGGCGTGTTTCATGATCAACGCGCAACGACCGATGTTTTAACCTTCTCGAGCCGGCGGCCGGACAGCCCTTTGACATTCCCGAGTTCGCCGGGATCGGCAAACCTGCCATGCGCGCAGCGGTAGTCGATAATCCGCCGGGCGAGCTTTTCCCCGATGCCGGAAATTTCCATAAGCATCGCCTGGTCTGCGGAATTAATGTCGATCTTGCCGAAGTCGGGATCGACGAACAACGCGCTGCGTACGGGCGCGCAGTGTTTAACCAGGACCTGAACGCCGGCGCCCAGCGCCGTGACCGCCAGCAGGAAAACAATGACCTGCCGCTCTTGAAGCGTTAAGTTGAACATACGTGCCTCCCGCGTATTTTCATACTAATAGACGCGGGCGGCGGGGAAATCTAACGGGATTTTTTATCCGGGGGGAAGAGCGCGGATACCCGCGCGCGGGTATCGGCGAGCCAGGCGGCTCGCTGGCGCAGGGTGCTGGTGACGATAATGCGGTACATGGTGCGCCGGACGGAGCGCACCCCGCAATAACGCAGGGTATTGGTCCAGAGACGCTGCAGCGGATCGCCCAGGACTCTTCTTTCTCTTGCCGCGGCGGTATCGGACGTATTGAGCACCAGCGCGGTCTTGATCTTCAAAAGTTTGATGGGCAGCCCGGCCGCGCCTTCCGGACCGTCGGGAAAATCGTAGGCCACGCCTGCGCGCAGCACGCGATCAACCCAGCCCTTGAGTATCGCCGGGGGTTCTCCCCACCAGTTCGGATGCACCAGCACCAGACCATCGGCCCGGACAATTTCGGCGCAATGCTTCCCGATCAAAGCGGGCAGGCGGCTTCCTTTGGGGATCTCCCGGGCCGGAAGCACCGGATCGAATCGTTCGCGGTACAGATCGTGGAAACAAACCCGGTGCCCGTTGCGCTTGAGCGCGGAGACCGCTGCGGCGGCGATGGCGGCGTTGAAACTTTCCGCTGAAGGATGAGCCAGGATAACCGAAATTCTCATAGCGCGCTCTTACCCGGCGTGGTCAGGGTTACACGACGATATTGATCAGTTTGTTGGGGACGACGATGAATTTACGCATGGGCTTGCCTTGAAGATATTCCTGCGACCTGGCATCCGCGATAATCAGTTCTTTGAGTTTCTCTGCCGGCGTATCGGTGGGCACGACAATGCGGGAACGCACCTTGCCGTTGACCTGGATCACCATTTCCACGCTCTCTTCCACCAGCAGCGCCGGGTCGCACACCGGCCACTGCGCTTTGAAGATGCTCTCCTTATGGCCCAGCGTTTCCCAGAGCTCTTCGCAGAAGTGCGGGACCATCGGCGCGAGCATAATCAGCAGCGCTTCATAGATCGGCTTATCCGCGCCGTTCTTATAGATTTCGTTCACCAGCTCCATCATGCCCGCGATGGCGGTATTGAACTTGAAATTCTCCACGTCATCGGTGATCTTCTGGATCGCTTTGTGCAAAGCGCGCGTTACCCCGGGCGCAACCTGATCCTTAATATCCGCCTGGATGCGCCAGACCCGGTTCAGGAACCTGAACGATCCTTCCAGTCCCCGATCATCCCATTCCAGTTCGGTTTCCGGCGGCGCGGCAAAGAGCATAAATAAACGCAACGCGTCAGCGCCGTATTTCTGGATCATCGAATCCGGATCAACGATATTGCCCCGCGATTTAGACATCACCTCGCCGTCCTTGAGCACCATCCCCTGGGTGAGCAGGTTAGTGAACGGCTCGTCGAATTCCAGCATGACCAGGTCTTTGAAAAACTTGGTGAAAAAACGGGAATAGAGCAAGTGCAGGATGGCGTGTTCGATGCCGCCGATATACTGATCGACCGGCATCCAGTATTTGACTTCCCGGGGATCGAACGGCAGCTGCGCATTCTGCGGAGAGCAATAGCGCAGGAAATACCAGGATGAATCGAAGAACGTGGCCATGGTATCGGTTTCCCTGCGGGCGTCCGCTTTACACTTCGGGCATTTCACTTCCACGAATTCCCGGACTTTCCCCAGGGGACTTCCACCTTCGCCGGTAAACGGCGCATCGGAAGGAAGCTTCACCGGTAATTCTTCATAGGGCACCGGCACGATGCCGCATTTCTCGCAGTAGATTATCGGGATGGGCGTGCCCCAGTAACGCTGCCGGGAGATGAGCCAGTCGCGCAAACGCCAATGCGTCTGGATTTTACCGGTCTTATGCTGCTTCATCCATTCGGCGATCTTATGCTTGGCATCCTGATTGTGCAAACCGTTGAAATGACCGGAATTGACCTGGAGGCCGTCGCCTTCATACGCCTCGGTCATGGTCTCGGGCGACAACGCCGGCTTGTTCTCGGGCTGGATGACCACCCGCAAGGACAGACCGTGTTCTTTGGCGAACAGAAAATCCCGCTGATCATGCGTGGGCACGGCCATGATCGCGCCGGAGCCGTATTCCATGAGCACATAATCCGCGATCCAGATCGGGATCTCTTCATGATTGACCGGATTGATCGCCAGGGCGCCGGTAAACACGCCTTCTTTCTTGACCTCCGCGGAAGCCCGGACGGTCTTGCTCTCTTTCTTGACTTTATCGATAAATGCGCGCGCCGCCTGTTCTGCGGGACGCCCCTTGATCAGTTGTTCGACCATCGGATGCTCGGGAGCAAGCACGATATAAGTGGCGCCGAAGATCGTATCGGGCCGGGTGGTGAACACCGGGATGAGCTGATTATCGTCTTTGGTGTGGAAATAAATCTCGACGCCCTGGCTCTTTCCGATCCAGTTGGTCTGCATCGCCTTGACCCGCTCCGGCCATTCGCTTAACTCGTCAAGATCTTCCAGCAACCTGCCTTTATATTCGGTGATCTTGAGATACCACTGCTCCAGTTCCTTTTGCTCGACCGGGGTATGACAGCGCCAGCAGCCGCCGTCGACAACCTCTTCGTTGGCCAGGGTAGTGGCGCAGCTGGCGCACCAGTTCACGCTCGAAGCCTTCTTGTAAGCCAGGCCGCGCTCGAACATCTTCAGGAATATCCACTGGTTCCATTTATAATACCCGGCGTCGCAGGTGGAGACTTCCCGGTCCCAGTCATAGGAAAGCCCCATGCGCTTGAGCTCGCGCTCCATCTCGCCGATACATTTATAGGTCCAGCTGTCCGGCTTGGTCTTGTTCTTGATCGCGGCGTTCTCCGCCGGCTGGCCGAAAGCGTCGAACCCCATGGGATGCAATACGGAAAAACCCTGTATCCATTTGTAGCGGCTGTAAACGTCGCCGATGGTATAGTTGCGCACGTGGCCCATATGGATCTTTCCCGACGGATAGGGAAACATCTCCAGGCAGTAAAATTTCTTTTTCGCCGAGATCTCCGCCTTGAAGGCTCTATGTTCCTGCCAGTACCGCTGCCATTTCTCTTCGATCTCCTTGAAAGCATATTCTTTGATCTGTACCGGCGGCGTCAGCGGCTTCAATGCCGGCGCCTCGGCGACCGGCGGCAGGGGCGCGTGACTATCGGCGGACGGCATGCGCAGGGGCATCAACGAGATCATGGTCTGTATCCCGCGCAACACGTCTTCCATCTTGCAGGGTTTGGTCAAGTAGTGGTCGGCTTCCAGGGAATAGGCGTGTTTGAAAACAGCCAGGTCGGTCTGGGCGCTGATAATGATCACCGGCCTCCAGCGGTCGGTGAACTTCGAGCGGATCTCGCGCAGCACTTCGAACCCGTTCATCCTGGGCATGGTCAGATCGAGCAGGATGATATCGGGGTCCGCTTCCTTGACTTTGCGCAGGGCTTCTTCGCCGTTCGAAGCAACGGTCACGGTAAAGCCTTCGCGGGTCAAACGTGAACGCATCGAATCCACGATATCCCATTCGTCGTCGACTACCAGCAGCTTATACGCCATAACGCCCTTTCCCCTGTTGCAACTTTCGTACGCGGGCCAGATTCATCCGGTCGCTGCGCGCGGTATCTTTGGGAGTCTCGAGAATGAACGCCGCGCCGGCGCAACGACTGTCGTTCACCAGCCTGCCCAGCCCCTGAAGACCAATCATACCTTTGCCGAGATGTTCGTGCCGGTCGCGATGGCTGGCGCACGCGTCTTTACTGTCGTTCAAATGGATCAGCTTGAGCTTTTCCCAGCCTACCTGCTTGCCGAAAACGCGCATGGTTTGTTCATACCCGGCAGGGGTAACCAGATCATACCCGGCTGCGTGCGCGTGGCAGGTATCCAGGCACACGCCCAGACGCGCCGGCTGTTCGGTTCGCCTGAACACATAGGCCAGATGCTCGAAGCGGTAGCCCAGCCAGGAACCTGCTCCGGCAGTATTCTCCAGCAGCAAACTTACCGGCAGCGCTTTAGTCTTATCCAGGATGCGGTTGACCGCCTGGGTCAGCCGATGCAGCCCTTTGCCTTCGCCGCTGTCTTTATGACTGCCCGCGTGCGCCACGACATACTCCGCGCCCAGAGCCGCCGCTTCCTGCATATCCTGGACAGCGGCGCGGATAGAACCTTTATATAAAATGTTATACGGCGAAGCCAGATTAACCAGATAGGGGATATGGATGAAAACTTTTGCCATCCCGCTCTGCCGGCGCCGCAGCCTGAATTCCTCTATGTCTTCGGGTTTAAGCCGCGTTTTGCGCCATTGCCGGGGATCGCGCGGGAAGATCTGCATCGCGGTGCACCCCAGAGCAGCTGCCCGGTCGATGGCCTCATAGATATGGCCGGCAATGGAAACATGCACGCCCAGAAGCATACGGTCTAATTGTATCATAAGTGCCCGGAGAGGTCAATTTAGCAAAAAGGGCGGCTTGTCAGCCGCCCGTGCGCCGGAAAATAAGTGGAGCTGAGGAGGATTGAACTCCTGACCCCTTGCATGCCATGCAAGTGCTCTCCCAGCTGAGCTACAGCCCCTCAAAGATTTTATGACTATGTATAGAGAAAATCTTTCATCCTCGGCCTAGAGATGGCCGAGGAGAATACATCTTGCCACTTACTGCTTCAAATATTTGCTCAATAACGCCCAGGTTTTGCTGCCGACATTGCCGTCGGGATTGAGCCCGTTGGCTTCCTGGAATTTCCGGACCGCCTCTTTGGTCTGCGAGCCGATCTTTCCGTCGATAACCCCTTTGAAGAAACCCGCATTCTTCAACGCGGTCTGGATCTCTCCGGCGTTAGGCATGCGCACCGCGCCGCGGTTGTATTCTTCCAGCTTCTTGCGCAAAACGTAATTTTCATCCCGCTGGCGGTTCAAATCCGTCTCCAGGGAGGTGATCTTCGCCTGCAGTTCCTTGACATAATCGCTCGACGCCCCCGCAGTGCCGGGACCGGATTGCGTGGTCGCGCAGCCGGTAATAACCAGGGAGCACGCTATAAAAACCGCTGCAATCGCTCGTTTCATGGGTCTACCTCCTCTAAAGTTTGTATATTATACCCCAAATTTCTGGAATTGACAAACAAGTTTTTCGATAGTAAGATAGACACTGTCTTTATCCTGCGCCGAGGTGGCGAAATGGCATACGCGGCAGCCTCAAAAGCTGTTGAGGGCGACCTCATGAGGGTTCAACTCCCTCTCTCGGCATAAATCAAAGGGACGGTGTTCGTACGAGCGCCGTCCCTTTCTGCTTATTTCTGGTCGGGTAACGGCTGGCCGGGAACGACCACGTAGACATAGCGCAGCGGCACCGTGCCGCTGTTTCTGATATCGTGCGCGGTTTCGGGCGGGATATAGACCAGCTCTTCCGGGCCGGAGGTAAACACGGGCTTGCCGGCGACAAAGACTTCGGCCCGGCCTTCAAGGATAATGATCGCTTCCTCGCGGGCCCGGGTGACATGCTCGCCCACGGACTCCCCGGGCTGCAGGATCACTGCCCCGGATTTCATCCCGCAGGTCTCCGGAGCGCCGGCAAGCAGGCGCTGGAATCTTGCGGTCCCTTCTATCTTTACGCGCTGCGGCGTCTGGTTTTTCATCGCGAACGTTGATCGATCATGCAGGCGATATATCCTGCGCCGAATCCGTTATTCACATTGACCACGGACACATTGGGCGCGCAGCTGTTGAGCATGGTCAACAGCGGCGCGATCCCGTTGAAATTGGCTCCGTATCCCACTGCCGAAGGAACAGCGACCACCGGACAGGCGGCCAGGCCGCCGATTACCGACGGCAATACGCCATCCATGCCGGCAACCGCAACGATACAATTACTCGCGGCGATGCGCTCGAAACAATCGAGCAAACGATGCAAGCCGGCAACCCCGACATCATAGACTCTCTCCACTTTGCTGCCGAAAGCTTCCGCGGTCAACGCGGCTTCTTCCGCCACCGGGATATCCGCGGTGCCGGCGCAGACCACGGCGACCGACCCGGTTTTGCGCGTTTTCTTCGCTTCAACCGTGATCACCCGCGCCTGCGCATTGAACCTGGCCCGGGGATTCGCGTTTTTTATCCGGCGGAATACCCGCTGGTCGGCCCGGGTCAACAGAACATTCTTATGCTTCCTGGACAGGGCCTTGAAGATCGCGGCGATCTGCTCTACGGTCTTGCCCTGGCAGAAAATAACCTCGGGCATGCCGGTACGCATCAAACGATGATGGTCTACCTTGGCAAAGCCCAGGTCCTCGTAAGGCAAATGCCGCAGCTGCTCAAAAGCGTCCTCGACAGAAATCCGTCCGGCCCTGACTTTGCCCAGCAAAGCGGTTATCTTTTCTTTTTCCATTTAAAAACCTCGTTCAACGAACCCGATCGATACCCGTCAAGATCAAGACTTACGTATACGAACCCCGTCTTTTTCAGGGCGGCAGAGATTTTCCCGCGCAGGCGCACAGCCGCGGGGATATCCCGCTGCGCCACTTCTATCCGCGCCACTGTTCCATGCGACCGTACGCGCGCCGATATAATCCCTGACCTGCGCAGCAGCGCTTCCGCCCGCTCCACCATGGCCAGGCGCTCCGGGGTGATCCGCTCTCCGTAAGGAATACGCGAAGCCAGACAAGCCATCGACGGCGCATTCCAGGTAGCCAGCCCCAGGGCGCGCGACAGTCTGCGTATATCGTGTTTGGTCAATCCCGCTTCCGCTAACGGGCTGCGTATCCCCAGCTGCGCCAGCGCCCTGGCGCCGGGACGATACTCCCCGGAATCATCGGCATGAGAAGCATCTATCACCGCGCGCAAACCGCTGGCCCGGGCGACGCGCAACAGTTGTCCAAAAAGTCTCTTTTTGCAGAAATAACACCGCTGCGGTGAATTGCGCCAGAACTCCCGCGGCACGGCACCCGCGACGACCTGATGGCGCACCCCGAGATCCCTGGCGAGGGTTTTCGCCCGGCGCAGCTCGGCTCGCGTGAAAACCACGGAATCGATCGTCACCGCGCGCACCCTGCTTTTAAGAGTATCCGCGGCCACGGCCAGCAAAAAGGTGCTGTCCACCCCTCCGGAAAAAGCCAGGAGCGCCGATTGCATATCTTTAAGAATCGCGCGCAGCTTCTCGAGTTTACCGTCTGCGGTCATGGGGTAAATCTTCTCTGGATGGCGTTCCGGGTCAAGTAAGGCAAGATCGCGCGATATACCCGGTGCGCGAAAATGGTGTATCCGTCGGCATTAAGATGAAAATGGTCTTTGCTGGTAAAGGCAGGGTTGCCGATCAACCCCTCAAGCAGCCGGGGGATGAATATCGTTTTGTATTTCCGGCTCAAAGCGCGGTATCCCCTGCCGTAATCCGCCATCAGCTCGCCGGCGCTGATATCGACCAGCGCTACCATCGCGCCCCGGGCCTGGATCGCCTGGATCATCAACTCCACGTTCTTGACGCTCTGCTCGGGGGTCAACTCGCCCAGCAGAAAATCATTCGCGCCCAGTTCAATGATAACCAGCAGCGGTTCGCGCTCCAGCACATCCGTCTTGAGCCGCCTGGCCGCGTCAACCGTAGCGTCCCCTTCCAGACCGGCGTTTATCACGCTGTAGCGGGTCAGCCTTTTAAGCATGTCCGGATAGGATTGGCCGGCAGGGGCGCCGAACCCCTGGGTCAGGCTGTCGCCGAAACAGATAATGTTCTCGCCGCGCGAATTAATGTTGGCGATATCAACCCGGACGCAGCCGGAAAAAACACTAACCAGAGCTATAGTCATAGCTACGCCGACGAACAGGTATAAGCTGAAGACGACCGCTTTATTTTTCATATTCATAGCGCAAACGCAATTGCCCGCACGCCGCTTCAATGTCCTGCCCGCGCGATTTTCGCAAAGTCACGCGCACGCCGGACTTGACCAGCGCGTCGCGGAAGAACAGGATATCCAGCTTTTGCGGAGGCTGGAGGCCGGCGGAAACGCCGGCATTCATCGGGATCAGATTAACCTTGGCATCGAACCCTTCCAGTATTCTACCTAATTTCCGGGCATCTGCCAATGAAGAATTTACTCCGCTGATAAGAATATACTCGAAGGTCACCTGCCGGCCGGTCTGTTTATTATAGTGTCGGCAGGCGGCGATCAACTCTTTAAGCGGATACCGCTTGTTCACCGGCATCAGCCGCGAGCGGGTGGCGTCGTCAGCCGCGTGCAGAGAAACCGACAATTCGATCTGCAACCGTTCCCCAGCCAGTCGTTCCAGCGCCGGCACGATGCCGCAGGTGGAAATAGTTATCCTGCGGGCGCCGATATGCAGCGTATCCTCGGAATTGGCCATCCGTATGGCTTTGAGGACATTGTCATAATTATCCAGCGGCTCCCCCGTGCCCATGAACACCAGATGGGTCAACTCGCGGGCAGCGCTCTGAAATTTGAGAAAAGCGATCTGGTCGAGCATCTCGCCGCAGGTGAGATCGCGTTGGAACCCGGCCTGACCGCTGCAACAAAAAACGCAGGCGAACTTACAACCGGCCTGGCTGGAGATGCACCCGGTCACCCGGTTATCCGCCGGGATACTTACCGCTTCGATCAGCTGGGAATCGGGAAGTCTGAAGAGACATTTCTCGGTCCCGTCGCGCGCAAGCCTTTTTTCAACCAGGCTCAAGGCGGAAATGCGCGCCGCGGCTTCAAGCTTGCGCCGTAAAGAAACCGGCACATTGTTCATGGCCGCATAATCCAGCACGCCCGTGCGGTAGATCCAGGAAAAGATCTGCCGCGCCCGGAATGCGGGTTCCTGCCATTGAGCCAGAAGCTGCTCCAGCTCCTGGAGCGTAAGTTCCTTCAGATGCACCATAGGATTCATTCCTGCATGGACCGCAACCCCAGCACGCTGTAAAAAACTTCATGCGTGGGCATATGCTCGACTGTCCGGACTTCCCTGATCCGGCGGCTGAAAAACAGAATGATCAGAAACCGCGCCGTGCCGGACAGCAAGAACAGGGTTAATAGTTTGTAGCCGAACAATGGCGGCAGGTGCCGGCCCAGGAAACCGCCGGTCAGCGCCCCGAGAAAAATCGATAACCCGGTAAAAAAGGTGTAATACGCGCTGCAACGGGTGCGCTTGGCCGGCGTCACCGCATCGTAAATAAAGTTGATGGCGCAAAGATTGAATCCCGCCCAGGCGATACCGCTGATAATCTGGATCAGCCCGAGAAATACCGGATGGCGGTAGATCACCCAGAAAAAGGGCAGGCTGGCGATAAAAAACGCCGTACTACGCACCACCTTCAGGTTGCCGACTTTATCCGCAAGTTTTCCCCAGCGTTGAATGGTGAAAAAAGTGGCCACGCTCACCAGGGTGATCAGTACGGTATAGGTCAGATAATTGAACCGCAGGTCGCGCAGCATGAATACCGAAAAGAACGGCGCGGCCAGATTCACGGAGAACGTCAGGCCGGAGACGAAAAAAACGAACTGCGCGAAATTCGAAGACGGGGCGCGGCGCACAAAGTCGCTCAAGCTGAAATACGCGTCGTGCGGCACGTGCCGTTTCGGCTCGTGCATCCGGGTCAAAAAATGCCAGGACGCGAACCGGCTGGCCGCGGCGATCGAAAAAACGATCAGAAATCCTTTGAGCACATTGAGCCGGAAGATGTGCAGTACCAGGCCCGCGACAAACAGAAAAAAGATCTGCACCGCGCCCAGTACTTTGTTCCTCCAGCCGAAATACCTGCCGCGGCGGGCCCGGGGCAAATGATCCGACATCATGCTCATCCAGGCCGGAGTGGCGATAGCATTACAGGCGGCGAACAGGCTGACGAACACGATCAGGGCCGCTATCTGATGGCTGCGAAAGAGGTACGGAATGAGGATGATCGGGATCCCCATGCACGCCTGCAGAAAAACGAACCGGGTCACTATTTTTTTGCGGCTCCCCACCTTCTCGGTAAGATCGGGCGCGAAAAAATAGGCCACTGCGACCGCCAGGTTCTGCGCGGCGGTAAGCAGGCCGATTTGCGAAAGATTGGCTTTCAAAGCCAGAGCATACGGAGTAATGTACTCTGCGGTCAAACCCAGCATACAGGACGAGAACACCCCGTCCCAGAGAGAAATGACAAGACTCTTTTTGAGAATATGCGGTTTCATCGTGTCCGGCGTTGTGCGCGCATGCGCCTGCGCAATGCCGCATCCAGCCCGTCGCAGATATTCCGTTTGAACAGCCTGGCCACAGCCACGATGTGCACGGCCGACTCCAGCGTCTCGATCCGGAAAAAAGCGTCCTCAAACCGGTCGGCGACAGCCACGACCCCGTGATTCTGCAATACTACCAGCTTATTCCGCTTTAAGGCTTCGATCACCGGCTGCGGATCGGTGACCGTCACCGTCTTCTGGGGAATGACCGGCACCTCCCCCAGGCAGAATCTCGTTTCGTGTATCAATTCTTTGAGCGACGGATAGACGGCAAAATACGCGTTGGTCAGGGGCGGATGGCAGTGGATGATCTTCTGGTCCGGGAGCGACCGGTAGATCAGGCTATGCATGGGCAACTCGGAGCTGGGCGCGCGACGGCGCGATACGCCCCGATGCCCCCGGCTCGATAGATCGACTTTGACGATATCCGCTGCGGATAACGCGCCGAGGGCGGATCCGGTTGCGGTAATGAGCAGGCTCGCCGGGCCCAGGCGGCTGCTGATATTGCCGGAGCGGCCGACCACCAGAAAACGGTCATAGAGATTCTTGCCTACGGCAACGATCTCGCGCGAACAGTTACGTTCTTTTTCTATGGCCATGGCTGCCTTTCGTGTGACGGACGGCGCGGCCGCGTTTTTCCTGCGCTTTGATCCGGTTCCAGTTATCGATAATTTCCTTCGTCGAATTCACTTTGAGCGTGCCGAACACATGCGGATGACGACGTTTGATCTTGCGGATCAGCCCGTCGATCACGTCTTCGATGTCGAACGCCTTGCGCTTGCTGGCGATCTGGGCATTGAACATGACATGCAGGAGTATATCGCCCAATTCCTCGCGCATATGCTGCGGATCCCGTTTCTCCACCGCTTCGATATACTCCTCGACTTCCTCGCGCAGATCGGGGATAAGACTGCGATGCGTCTGTTTCTTGTCCCACAGGCACCCCCGCGGACCGTGCAGGGTTTCAAAAACTTCCTTCAATGCGAGAAATTTGGTTTTGCCCATGCTCTCTACTCCTGCTGTCGTTCATCGTTGAGCTCATATCCTTTGGCCAGCAGATATCCTCTGGCGCGTTCTGCGTGACGGTAACGGTTGACCAGCGCCCAGAATGCCGGAGAATGGTCCGGCTGCACCAGATGGGCCAATTCGTGAATGAGCACGTAATCCCTGACCCAGACAGGCATCTCGGCGACATGATGCGCGACCCGGATAGCGCGCGCCCGGTAATCGCAGCAGCCGAACTTGCTGAATTGATCGGTCACGTATTCGATGCGATTGAGTTTGAGCGCGCCGTTAAAGTATTGCTTATTCAATGCTGCGGCGACCTGCGCCAGATCGTGTCGCGCATTCAATTGCTTCTTGAGCAACTTACGCTGCAGCTTCCCGGTGAAACCGGCGATAATCTCTTTCAGTTTGGCCTCGGAAATGGTGTGCGGAACGCGCACTTCCATGGTAGTGGCCTCGAAGCGCGCGGTCACGGTACGCCGGCGGCGCGAGCTGCGGATCACTTTCACCGTCTCGATCACGGCATCTCCACGGGCAGGCGACTTCTGTCTACCCCGCACATGCACCGCCAGCCAGACGGTTTTGTTCCGGTTATCGGTCCGCTCTACCCGGTGGCGCGCAAGCGCCGGAATATACAGATAGTCGCCGGCGGCCAGGTTCAGCGGCCGGGGTTCGCCCTCAAACGACAACTGCGCCGTGCCGGCAAGCACCATCACCCATTCCCCGGTTTCCTGCTGCAGCCACTCTCCGTCGGGCGTGCGCTGGCCGAAAGATACGATGCGTTCAATCTTGACTTCCTGCTGTTCCAGCAGGGTCGTGAACTGTTCTTTATCCGGCGCGGCGGGCGCCGAACGGAAGATATTCGCCGGTTGCGGGGTATTCATCGGGTTCTATTATACTACTCTTTAGGAAAAGGTACGCAAGAAAAGTGACGCGTGGCGACAGAGGTGTTATTCGGTGACGGCTTCCACCGGCAGGACAAATGCTTTGATGCCTTCTTTGCCCAGCGTGGAACGCAGTTGCTGCGACAAGGCGATCAGTTGCTTCGCTTCCGCATCGGTGCAGCCGATCATTAAAAGATTGTTGCGGCCGGGCCAGATATCGTCGCCCATATGCGTACCGGAAGAGCTTCCCTTGCCGAAGATCCCGGGGATCTTGGTAAAATTATCCAGGGCACAGGCCTGCCCCAGGATCTCCATGACTTCGGCGTCGATGGCTTCGTTATAAGCGATATAGACCATTTTTGTTATCTTCATGTCGCCTCCGCGGGCTTGTCGCACTTTCTCACCTTGACCGCGCCGGCGGCTTTGCGATGGAACACCGAGTAGAGCGTCGGCACGAAGAGCATGGTAATGAAGGTGGATACGATCAGGCCGCCGACCATGCTGATACCGATCGGCTGCCAGGTTTCCGATCCTTCTCCCTGGGAAACGGCCAGCGGCAACAGGCCGACCAGCGTAGTGATGGTGGTCATCAAAACCGGCCGCAAGCGGTCCTTTCCTCCCTGGGTGACCGCATCATACAGTGAATTACCCCGGGCGCGCAGGATATTGATGTAACTGATCAGTACGATAGCGTTATTCACCACGATGCCCATCAGCATGACCATGCCCAGGAAAGAAAGCACGTTCAAGGTCATGCCCGTGACCACAAAAGCCCAGATCACGCCGGTGAAGGTGAACGGAATGGAGAACATGATGATAAAAGGATCCAGGAGCGATTCGAACTGCGCGGCAATGACCATGTACACCAGGACGATCCCCAGAGAGAGCAGGATAATCAGATCGGCGAACGCTTTTTTCTGCTCTTCCGCCTCGCCGCCGAAATTGATGATCATATCCGACGGAACGGTTAACCTGGCCATTTCCCGTTTGATATCCTCGATGATCTTGCCGCTGGAACGGTTAAGCGTATTGGCTTCCACCCGGACCACGCGTTCGCGGTTCTTGCGCTCGATCGACAACGGGCCGGTAGTCTCGTATATCCTGGCGAAACTGGAAAGCTTGACTTGTTTTCCCGTGGCCGGGGCAGTCAACATTAAATTTTCCACATCCTCGAGCCGGGTGCGCGAAGACTCTTCCAGACGCACGTAAATATCGTAGGTCCGGCCCTTCTCCCGGTACTTGCTGGCGCTCGAACCTTCGATGAACGTCTTGATATTCTTGGCCACCGACTCCATATTCAATCCGAGACTGGCTGCCCGTTCGCGATCCACGGCGATTTTGATCTCGGGACGGCTGGCGTCGCGCGAAATCGCCGTATCCACAGCCCCGGGGACGGACTCGACGATCCGCTTGATCTTCTCCGCCAGCATATTGGTGTCTTCGAAAGAATTGCCGATGATCTCTATCTGTATGGACTTGCCCCCGCCGCCCAGGATCATGCGATTGACCATGCTTCCCGTAGAGACGTCCACCTTCTCCACCCCGGGGATCCTGCGCACCTGCGCGCGTATAGCCTGTCCGATTACCTTGTCCGACTGGCTGCGCTCGATCTTTTTGACCAGCTTCAACCCGGCATAGACCACGTGTGACCCCGATGCCTGGCCGGTAGCCCGGCCGATACCCTGGACCTGTCCGCTGCGCACATAGCTGAACCTCTTTTCTTTGATCGTATCGAAAATGTCCTCGATCTTCCTGGCGACCTTATCGGATTCCTCCATGCGCGTGCCAATGGGCAGCTTGACCGTAACCTGCAGATCCCCGGTATCCTCCTGGGGGATGAATTCATTGCCTACCGTCTGCGTCAGCAACAGCGAAGCGAAGAAAACGACGGTAAAGCCGATCAACACCGATTTTTTATGCCGCAAGCACCAGCCGAGAGTTTTTCCATAAATGTTTTCCCCCCCGACGATGATCTTTTCCACGGCGTTGTAAATGCCGGAGAATATCCCGCGTTTCCTGGTGACGCCGGTCGTCGAAACAGGTTTAAGCCATTGCGAACAGAGCATCGGGCTGAACGTCCCGGCGGTAAACAGCGAAGCCAGCAACGTCGCGGTGATGATCGCCGCGAGTTCCGAGAACATTACTCCCACCACGCCGGTAATAAAGAACATGGGCAGGAAAACGACGATCGTGGTCAACGTTGAAGCGGCGATGGACAAAAACATTTCGTTGGTGCCGAACATGGCCGCTTCGGTCGCGCGCTGGCCGCGCTCCAGCTTGCGGAAAACGTTATCCACCACCACGATGGCATTATCCACCACCATCCCTGATGCGATGGCCATGGAAGACAGGCTGATGACATTGATCGTTTTGCCGCTCAAGAACAGATACAGGAAGGTGATCAACAAAGAGAACGGGATGGTCAGGGCGATGATCATACTGGGCAGGAACTGCCGCAGGAAGAACCAGACCACGAAAACGACCAGCACGATGGCCAGCCAGAGAGAATCGCTTAACGAACGCAAAGCGAGAATAATATCTTCGGAGGTATCGAAAACGACCTCTGCCTTGACGTCGTCGGGCATTGTTTTCATCAGCTCCTGGAATTTTTTCTGGACCCTGGCCGCGACTTCGACCGTATTCGTGCCGGTCTGCTTCTGCACCATCATGGTCAATCCCTGCTTGCGATCGATGCGCACGATAGTGGCAACTTCTTTGAACGCATCCTCGATGCGGGCCACGTCGCGCAGATAAACGACCTTGCCGCCGCGCGTACCCAGGATCACGCTCTTGATCTCTTCCGGGGTGGCGAATTCGCCCGGCAGTCGCAGCAGGTAATCCGTCAATCCCGTCTTGAGATTCCCCACGGGCAGGGTAACGTTCTCCCGGTCCAGGGCAGACTGAATGTCTCCGGGGGAGAACCCGTATCCTTCGAGTTTCGACCGGTCCAGCCAGATATTGATCTGTCGCTCCAGCCCTCCGTGCAGCTGCACCGTGCCCACGCCGGCTAGCTGTTTCAAAGCATCGCAGATGCGCCGATCCACCAGATCGTACAGCTCGGCGTAGCTGCGGTCCGCTTTGAAACCGTACACCATGATAGGCATATTCGCGGTATTGAATTTCCACAAGAACGGTGTGGATATTTCGTCGGGAATGTCGGGCAGAGAAGGTTTGGCCTGATCGATGCGGTCGCGCACGTCGTTGGAAGCTTCGTCCACGTTAGTGCCCCATTTGAAGAGCAAAGTCACCGTGGAGATGCCTTCGGCAGAAGTGGAAGTGATCTTATCCAATCCGGGAGTGATCGCCAGCTGGTTTTCCAGCGGCTCGGTCACTTTGATCTCCACGTCCTCGGGGCTGGCCCCGGGATACGCGGTGATCACGGATATCGCGGGCGATTCAATGGTGGGCATCATGTCCACGCCGAGCCTGCTCATGGCGTAGAGAGAAACGATGATCAATGCCAGAAAGATCATCAGGTTGGTTACCGGTTTTTTAACGCCGAATTCGGCAAGATTCATTATGCATCCTCTGTCGGTTACGAGCCGTTCTCTTCCACTATCACCGCCGCGCCTTCGCGCAAACGCTGCTGCCCCATGATCACCACTTTATCGCCGACGGTCAGGCCCCCCACGATCTGCACAAAGGGTCCCTGACGCACGCCCGCCTTGACATCCCGGACCGACGCCTTGTGCTCCTTGATCACATATACATACTGCTGCGGATCTTTGCCCAGCAGCGCTTCCTTGAGCACCACCAATGCGTCCTTATATTCCCGCGTCACCACCTTGACCTTGGCATACATGCCTGAACGCAGTTTATGTTCCTTATTATCTATGCCGATCTCCACCTGACAGGTGCGCGTCGCCGTATCCACCATCGGACTGATGCGCGTGATCGTGCCGTTAAAAACTTCATCCGGATATGCTTCTACGCTTACCGCGGCATTCATCCCCGCTGAAATGCTGGGAAGGTATTTTTCCGGCATGTCCAGGAACACTCTGACCCTATCCATATCCACTATCAGCGCCACCGGCGCTTGCGGCGAAACGTTAGCGCCGGTATCCACCAGCACCCGCGCTACCATTCCGGTCAGCGGAGCTTCCACCGCCGCTTTCTCGAACGTCAATCCCACTTCATCGCGGTCGATCCAGGCAATGGTCTCGCCTTTGGCTACACTGTCGCCTTCCTGCTTGACCTTTTCCACGATCTTGCCGGGCACTTTAGGATAAACAAACGTCTCCTCCTGGGCCTTGACGTTAGCTACATAATCGATGTATTCCTGGATGGTTTCGGCTTTGACCGTAACCACCTTGACCGGGATCGCTTCCTCGCCGACCGCCTTCGGAGCAGTCATCTCTTTTTTCTGACAGCCGCAGCACGCCAGACAAAGCACGCCCACAGCCGTTACTATCCGATAATACCGCATCCCCTTCATTAGTGTCCTCCAGTGGCTTTGTCAAACTGCGCCTTGGCGATAAGATAATCGTATATGGATTGGGTCTGATTGAACACCGCGATCCGATAACTCAACGCCGCATCATGCTGATCCAGACGGCTGGTTATCCCGGCTTTATACTTTTCTTCGATAACGGCTAATCTGTCCCTATACATCTCGATCTGCGCTTCCATGGCGTGCAACTGCGCCAGGGCGTTCTGTAAAGACAGATACGCGTTTTTGAGCTCCAGCGCGATATCCGCGGCGGTTTTTTCCTTGAGCAATTGGGTTTCTTTCACGTCGATCAAAGCCTGTTGTACTTTGGAGCGGGTCAACCAGCCGTCAAAGATCGGCCAGGAAACGGTCAGCGCCGCAACAGTATAATCATTCCAGTTCTTCTGCGTGCCGGTAACCCCGTGCGAACGGTTATAATAATCCCAGGACGCCGCTACCGTCGGACGATTCCCCGCTTTAGCCGCCTCCACCCCGCTCTGCGCCGCCCGCACCTGCGCTTCCAGCTGCCGGATCTCCGGCCGCGACTTCATCGCCAGCAGAAAAGCCTGGTCGTAAGCGGTTTCCCTGGCTTCATAACGCAACTCTCCCTGCACGCTGATCGATGCGTCTTTATCAAGATACAACAGATTCTTCAACGTCGCCGCGGCCTGCTGCAGTTGATTGAACGACTCCTCGTAAGCCTGACGGACCGCGCTTAAAGAAGCGCGCAGGCTCAACACGTCCGATTCCGAAGCCTGGCCGCTCCTGTAGCGCGCCAGAACCAGGTCCAGATGCTCCCGGGTATTGTCAAGGATGCCTTTATTCACCGCCAGCAGTTCCTTCGCCAATACCAGCGCATAAAAAGTTTTTTTCACGTTCAGCACCAGGCCTTGCCTGGAGACATCGAGCGCGGCTTCGGTGGCAGTGAACGTATGTTCGCCGGCGCGCACAGCATTGACCAGCTTGCCGCCGGCATACAACAACTGCGACGCGCCCACCTGCCAGGAATAAACGCTCAAGCTCTTGTCGTAAAACCCGCGGGTGTGCGACCAGCCGGCAGCCGCGTCGGCTCCAGGCAAAAGCGCTGCCCGGGCTTCCGCGATACGGGCTTGCGCCTTGCGCAGATCCTCGGCTTTCATCAGCACATCGCGATTATCCCGCAGGGCGATCGTTACAGCCTCGTCCATGGTCAGGGCGATCTCCGCCGCCCCGACTCCTGGCGCGAACAGCATAATGCAAACGCCGGCTATGATCGCCGCACGATAGACGTTATTCATTTTTTGTCGGATAGGTGCTCCTCTTGCAAAATCTGACGGATACGCGTGATGATCCGCAGATATTGACTGCGATCTTCCTCGGTAATTTTACCGAATATATCGATGATAAACTGGCGTTTCTGAAGGTTGAATTTTTTGACCTGCGCGGTGCCCCGGGGAGTCAGGCCGATCCGGATGATCCTGCGGTCGGCGCTGTCGTATATGCGCTTGACATAGTCGCCCTTAACCATGCGCTCCACCACGCCGGTGGCCGCGGCAGTGGTTACATTCAAGAAATGCGCCACTGCCGTCATCGTAGCTTCGCCTTCATTATGCAGATAATTCATCACCAAAAACTGCGGCAGGGTAATGTTACACTTGGAAAGCTCGTTGGCTTCGCGACGCAGAAAACCGCGCATAACCTCCGGCAGGAGTTCATTGAGCCTGTCCGCAAAATGGGAAAGCGCGTCGTCAACCATTATCAATCTCCCTGATTATTAATATACCTAACAATCAATCCTATTGAAAGTATAGCAGATTAATTATTTTTGTCAAGGCAATGTTTGCGGCGGGCGCGGGACAACGGCAAGACAAAGGGAAAGCCTAATAAACCGATTCAAACATAAGGTCGCATTTGGTGATCCTGTTGACCAGTCCGAAATCGAGCTCCTCGATCAGGACTTCGAAGGTTTTGGTGCCCCGGCTGCGGAACCCCTGGACTTTCACTACCGAGCTGGCGATACTTTCCTGTCCGGAGAAAATCACCAGCTTGAAAACCGCGGTGTGGTAATCTTTGCTGGTTTCATTATGGATCTCCCCGGTCACTACGATCCCCCTGCCGGCTGCCGGTTTCTTGGTTTCGATATTATAATAGGAGAAATTTGCCATTCTTCCGCTCCCTGATTATGCCGGCAGGATGCTCAACCGCTCGTTGTGACTGCGCATGCCCTGACGTTCGATTTTTAACAATTTGAATTCTTCGATCACCCGCACCATGTCTTCTCTGGTCCTGGACCGGGTTCCGGCTTCACGCAGATGGCGGGTAGACGCCAGCCCCCAGGTATACCAGATGAAGAATTTCCTGAACACGACCACTCCCACCCGTTCGCCATGATACTCGATACACAGATCAAGATGCCGCAGCATCATCTCCGCGATCTCCGCGGAGCCGGGACGCGCGGGCAACTGTTCCGTCGCAAAAAAGCTCTTCAGCTCCTGAAATATCCAGGGATTCCCTAACGCGCCGCGAGCCACCAGAACCGCGTCGCAACCGGTCTGGTCGAACATCTTACGGGCCAGCGATGCAGAAAATACATCGCCGCTGCCGATCACCGGGATATGCAGGCTTTTCTTGACCTGCGCAATGCTTTCATAATTGACCGTTCCGGCGTAATGCTGGTTCTGCGTGCGGCCGTGCACGCACACCGCTTGCACACCGGCATCTTCGGCCGCCAGTGCGCACTCCCGGGCAGTGAGGGTGCGAGCATCCCATCCGGCGCGCAGCTTGACCGTGACCGGAACCGGGGAATGTTTCACTACGATAGACAACAACTTCTTGAGTTTTGCGGGATCCTTCATCAACGCCGCCCCTTCTCCCCGACGAACGACTTTACGTTCCGGACAGGCGGCATTGAAATCGAGGATGTCAAACCGATAGCGGGTAATGATATCCATGGCGCGTTCGACAAACGTCTCCTCGCAGCCCAACAGCTGCACTCCCAGCGGCCGGTCTTCCGCGGTCGTGGTCAACAGTTGTCTGGTTTTGGCGCTTTTATACCCCAGGCAGCGGGCGTTGATCATTTCCACGAAGGCAAAATCACACCCGAACCGGCGGTTGAGCAGCCGGAACGGCAAATCGCTGATGCTCGCCAGAGGCGCAAGGATAAAGCGGGATGCAATCTTCAGCGTTCCAATTTTGAACATAGACGAATGCGTTGAGGGAACAGAAGGCGTTCTCGCCATGAGGCAGGGGTTATTCGGTAAAGACGCCAATGTTTCTGAATTTCTTGTACCGGGCAGCCAGCAGATCCTCTTTGGACATATCCCGCAGTTCCTTAAGATGCTTGAGCACCGTCTCGCGCAGGATCCGCGCGGTCCGCTGCGGATCGCGATGGGCTCCGCCCAGAGGTTCCGGAATAACTTCATCGATGATGCCCAGCCGTAAGAGCTCGTTGGCATTGAGCTTCAGGACTTCCGCCGCCTCCGGCGCTTTGAGACTGCTCTTCCAGAGGATTGCCGCGCACCCTTCCGGAGAGATCACGGAATAATAGGAATTTTCCAGCACGCAGACCTTGTCGGCGACGCCGATCCCCAGAGCGCCGCCCGAGCCGCCCTCGCCGATAACCGTAGCCACGATAGGAACCCGGATGCAGGTCATCTCCATCAGATTCGTAGCGATAGCCTGCGCCTGCCCGCGTTCTTCCGCTCCGATGCCGGGATACGCGCCGGGAGTATCGATGAGGATCACCACCGGCAGATCGAACTTTTCCGCCAGGCGCATCAAACGCAGCGCCTTGCGATATCCTTCGGGATGAGCGCACCCGAAATTGCGGCTGATATTCTCTTTGATATCGCGCCCTTTTTGATGCCCCAGCACCATCACTTTCTGCCCTTCTATCCTGGCAAACCCCCCGATCAACGCCAGGTCTTCCGAAAAGAGCCGGTCGCCGTGCAATTCCACGAAATCCGTAGCGATCAGGGAAATATAATCAAGGGTGTACGGCCGCTGCGGATGACGCGCGATCTGAACCCGCTGCCAGGGCGTCAACGCCGTATAAATATCTTTCTTGGTGATCTCCAGCTTTTCTTCCAGGCTTTTGATCTCGCTGGAAAGGTCGATCTTCTTCTCGGAGTGGAACGTTTTCAACTCCTGGATCTTCTTTTCAAGCTCAATGATCGGTTTTTCGAAATCCAATCCTGCCATAGTTATTCCTGTAGTTAGTCCACGATAGTGACTTCTGTGCCCTGGGGAACGATGCCATACAGCTCTTCCACCTCGGCGTTGAGCATGCGAATGCAACCCGCGGTCGATTGCGTGCCCAGGCTCTTGGGCTCGGTGGTCCCGTGAATACCGTATCCTTCCTTGTTCAACCCCATCCAGCGCGTACCCAGGATGTTCTCGGGACTGCCCGGCGGAGCCATGCCGCCGCCGGGTTTATACCAGGGCGGATTGACCAGCTTCTCGATGATTTTGAAGGTTCCCACGGGAGTGGAATTGTTGGTACCGCTGGCAATGGTATAGGTCTTGAATATCTCCTCGTCGCTCTTGAGAATAAGCGTATTCTGGGATTTGTCGACTACCACGCTGAACGGCGCGGTCCAGACTTTGAGCTTCTTGCCGGGGAAAATATTCTCGCTGGAAAGATTATTGCTTCTTTTGATCAACTCCACGGTGGTTTTGTGTTCGCGGGCAATCTTTTCCAGGGAATCACCGGGCTTGACTTCGTATTCCACGCTCTTGGCGGTGATCACCGGCGAAAAAAGCAGGCGCATGGTCAGGTCTTCGATCTTTTTCTGCCAATCCATCACCGGCCGGGCATTAGGAAATTCCCCCACCAGCTGTTGATACATGTTTTTGGCTCCCAGTAGATCGCCTTGCAGTTCGCTCTTCTTCGCTTCCGCCAGCAATTCCGCGGCTTTGCCGGCGGGCGCGTCCATGCGGGAACCGGCGCCCCAGCGCATGACCAGCCCGACACCGATAGCTGTAGCCACCACCGCGATCACCAGAATAATCTTTTTATTCACGCTTCTGCCTCCGCTATTTATAGGCGATAACGGCAATAAAAACTCCCAGGATAAATCCGCCGATGACTTCGATGGGCGTATGCCCGATGAATTCGCGCAGCCGGCCTTCCTGGATCTTCCCCTGCCAGTAAATATCGTCCATGATCTTGTTCAGAATCCTGGCCTGTCTGCCGCTGGCCCGGCGCACGCCCTGCGCGTCGAACATCACCACGAGCGCAAATGAAGCCGCCAGGGCAAAAAGCACGCTGTCAAAGCCGTGCGTAAACCCGATAGCCACTGCCAGACAGGTAGCTCCGGCGGTATGGCTTGACGGCATGCCGCCCGTGCCCACAAACCAGCGAAAATCGACTTTTTTCTCCTTGATATAGCCGATGATCACTTTCATGGTCTGGGCAATCACCCAGCTCAAGAGCGTGACGATGAAAATTTTGTTGGTAATCAGTTCTCTGGCGATATTTCTCATACGATTAACGAGGCGAGGGCTGGACTTCGATCTTTACTTTTGCAGGAAAAGTATTCCGGCCGTCTCTGACCAGAAACCCCTTGTTGCCGATAACGATCTCGGAAACTTCCTCTTTGGTGTCCTTGATGAACGTAAGCGACGATTGCGCGCGCGTGCGACGGGTTTTCCGCCGCAGATCGCGGATCATCTGTTTCAGGCTGTCGATCGACCCGATTTTCGCCTCAAGCAACGATTTTTCCTGCGTGGCATTGACCACATCCTGCTTCAGGGTGGTCACCTGCTCCAGCAACGCCTTGTTCTCCGCTTTAACCACGAACATCTGCGCATTCAAATCGTCGATCTCTTTGGTGGTTTGCTCAATATTGACCTGCAAGGCTTCCTGTACCTTGGCCAGAGTTTCCGCGCTGACCTGCAGCTGGTCCTTTAACCCGCCGTTCTCCTGGGTCAGGCTCTCTTGAACCTCTTGCTGCTGCTGAATTTCCTGCTGCAGAGCTTCTTTATCTGCTTCCAGTTGGTCAACTTCTTGCCGGATCTCTTCCAGATCGGTAACCAGGTCGTATTTCTCCTTTACGGTCGCCACAAAGGAGAAAATGCTATACGCAGTGATCCCGATCAATATCGCAATCAAGATAACCAAAAAATGCTTTTGCATAAACTCTCCTTTAACCTTACATTATATAGATTATGAATCTAAAAAGCAAGGTTTTTTAGTCGTGATTTTTCTGTTAGATTTCGCCTTCTCCAGCGTCTATTAGTAACAGGGAAGCGCTTAACCAACCTACAAGGAGGCACTATGCTGGCTAAGATCATCAGTTACGGGCTGTCTGGAATAGAAGCTTATCCCATTGAGATTGAAGTGGATGTATCGAACGGTTTGCCGTGCGTTAATCTGGTTGGCCTGGTGGACACCGCCATAAAAGAAAGCAAGGTCCGGATAAAATCCGCGATCAAGAACTCCGGTCTGGACTGGCCTGGCGAACGCATTGCCATTAACCTGGCCCCTTCTCAAGTCAAGAAACAGGGGGCGGCTTTTGACCTGGCCATCGCCCTGGGCATACTGGCGGCTTCCGGCCAGATCAATGCAGAATGGCTGAAGAACTACTGCGTGATGGGCGAGCTGGCTCTGGACGGAGCCTTGCGTCCCTGCAAAGGCGTGCTATCGGTAAGTATGGCCGTGGCTAAATCGCATTGCCGTAATTTGATTGTCCCGGCCGAAAACGCCAAAGAAGCAAGCCTGGTTTCCGGAACACAGGTCTGGCCGGTCAAAACGTTGCAACAAGCCATTGCGTTCCTGCAGAATCCAGACGCATCTACGCCTTTCAAGATCGATCTGCGCGAACTATTCCTGCAACAAACGGTCTATCCGGTCGATTTCAGCGAGATCAAAGGCCAGTACGCAGCCAAGCGGGCCATCGAAGTGGCGGTTTCCGGCGGCCATAATATAGCCATGGTCGGTCCGCCGGGCAGCGGAAAAACCATGCTCGCTCAACGCATCCCCTCCATTCTACCCGACCTGACCCTCGAAGAATCCCTGGAAGTGACCCGGATCCATTCTGCCCTGGGCTTGCTCCCGGCCGGACAAGGCGTGGTTTCCGCGCATCCTTTTCGCGCGCCGCACCACGCCATTTCTCATGCCGGATTGACAGGCGGAGGACCGTTCCCCCAACCGGGAGAGATCAGCCTGGCGCATCAGGGCGTCCTGTTCCTGGATGAATTACCGGAGTTCCAGCGCGACTGCCTGGAAGCCCTGCGCCAGCCGCTGGAAGAGGGGCTGATCCACGTCTGCCGCGCCAGCAGTTCGTTCCTCTTTCCGGCTTCCTTCATGCTGGTAGCGGCAATGAACCCCTGCCCCTGCGGATTCCTGACCGATCCCCGCAAAACATGCCGCTGCCGCCAGGCGCTCATTGAGCGCTACCGGGGGAAGATCTCCGGCCCCCTGAAGGACCGGATCGACATCCATATCGAAGTGCCTCCGGTGCACATCCGGGAATTGAACGATGCCGGCGACGGGGAACCTTCGGCTGCGATCAAGCAACGGGTGGAGAAAACGCGCGCCCGCCAGCGCCTGCGTTTCTCGACGGAAGGGATATTCTACAATGCCCAGATGAACGCCCGGATGATCAGGAAATTCTGCTCTTTAAGCCTGCCGGCCCGGGAATTGTTGAAACAGGCCATGGAAGAATTGGGTTTGTCTGCGCGGGCATACACCAGAGTGTTAAAAGTGAGCCGCACTATCGCGGATATGGCCGGCGGGGAAACAGTGGAGGCGGAGCATATTGCGGAAGCGGTGCACTACCGCAGTCTGGATCGTTAGAACCGCATGATCTGGGTAATAACCTGATCATCGGCGCTATTAATTCCGTTGGGATAATAAAGATCTATCCCTTCCTGCTGAAGCTTGATCTGAAAACGGTCGGGAACGCTGGTGGCGTCAAGACTGCTGGGTGGACAACCGCAGGTTCCCCCTTTTTGCGTGGTGCCATAAAAAGGCCGGACACTGACATAGGTCCCTGCCGGCTGCAGCCAGGCGCCAAAAGGCCAGTACTCCCAGTCATAACTGCCCCCCCAGGGCGTGGCAGGGATTCGCTTCTCCAAATAAGGACCGTTCCAGGAGGCATTAATACTTGCCGCTTGCTGCGCCAGGGGATATGTCCAGGGGGCTCCCCAGGCGGTGGAAGGACAACAAGAATTGAGATAGGCCGCGCGATTCATGAAACCCGGGTCTTCATCAGGACAAACATCCGGCGGCCATAAGCTGGTATCGCTGTAATAAGCTAAAGCCGCGGTCTGAATGCTCTTCAAATCTGCCATTACTCGGGTAATTTTGGCTTTCTCGACCGCCCGGTAAGCGTTGGGAGCAATCACTGCGGAAAGAATAGCGATAATGGCGATCACCACAATTAATTCCACCAGGGTAAACCCCAGCTGTTTCATCATGGCCCCCACTTTGCCCCCATTAATCCACTACAAGTGTAGCACAATTTTACCATGAATACAAATCGCTAAATTGCAATCGGTTACGATCATTACGCTCAACAATTCTTCTTGGAAGTAAACAGGTTGCCGCGCACGATTCTGGCGCGATGCAGGAAATAAACCAGCAGGCACCCCAGAGTTTGCAGGCCATAGCGGACACTGGGGGTAAAACCGATGGAAGAAGCTTGCGGGAAATAACGCACCGGCATGGGAATATCGCCGATGGTGAAACCGAAATGCACAGCCTGTACCAGCATCTGGGTATCGAAAACAAAACCGTCGTGATTTTTTTCAAAAGGAACGGTCTGAAGCACTGCGCGACGATAGGCCCGGAACCCGGAATGAAACTCGCCCAGATTCTGTCCCAGACAGATATTCTCCAGGCCGGTTAAGAAACGATTGGCCAGGTATTTGTAAAGCGGCATGCCTGACGCCAGGCATTCCTTGCGCGATCTGACCCGGTTGCCCAGGACAACATCACATACGCCCAGACGCAGGATATCCAGGGCGGCCGGAATCAGCCGGCTGTCATACTGGTAATCCGGATGCACCATCACGATAAACGCCGCGCCCTTTTCCAGCGCCAGCCGGTAACAGGTTTTTTGGTTGGCGCCGTATCCTTTATTGGCATGGTGCTCGTAAACCGTGAGGCGAAGCTGGCGGGCAATCGTTACGGTATCATCGGTACTGGCGTCATCGACCAGGATAATCTCATCCACGCTCCCCGCAGGGATTGCCTGGATCGTCCGGGCCAGCGTCAACGCCGCATTATAGGCAGGCAGAACCGCTATAACTTTTTCTTTCATCACCGTCTATCTTACCATGCCAACCGGGGTTTATCAATGAATTTAGCCGGCCGCGCGCAGCGATTTTGCTTGAGGAAATCAGCGGTAGCCGTATAATAGAAAATACGACCCGTTCGGTCCAGCCACCTATCCCACAAAGGAGATGCTATGCCGGCAAACATCAAAGCTATCGCTCAACGCATCAAAGAACTGCGCACGATCAACGGGCTCTCCCCCGAAGCCCTGGCTAAAGAATTCAAGATATCTCTGGAGACTTACAAGAAATACGAACAAGGGGATAAAGACATCCCGGTCGGCCTCCTCTATGAAGTCGCCCAGAAATTCAATGTCGAACTGACCACCCTGCTGACCGGAGACGAACCGCATCTGCACGCTTACAGTCTGGTGAAGAAAAACCTGGGACCGGCGGTAGACCGGCGCAAAGAATATAAATATAAAGATCTCGCGTATAACTTCGTCAACAAAAAGGCCGAGATTTTCATGGTCACGGTCACGCCGGGGAAAAAATCGGATATTCACTATTATTCCCATCCCGGCCAGGAATTCAATTATATACTCGAAGGAAGCCTGCAGGTGCTGCTCGAGGGCCATGAAATCACCCTCGACCAGGGCGACGCATTTTATTTCAATTCCGGGCTCAAGCATGCCATGGTTGCATTACATGGAAAACCGGCGCGGTTTCTGGCGATCATTCTCTAGAACAATACGTACCCACAAAGACACACAAGGAGTCTGCGACCATGCTGAAGAAATTCCTTAAAACCAGTTCGTTCGATTCATATGAGGATTTTGCCAAACGCTTTAAGATGCTCGTCCCGAAAGGCTTCAACTTCGCCTGGGACGTAGTTGACGAGATCGCCGCGAAAACCCCGGATAAGCGGGCGCTGGTCTGGTGCAACGATAAAGGAGACCAGCGGACCTTTTCTTTCGGCGAGATAAAACGCTCTACCGACAAAACCGCCAATTTCCTGATCTCGCTGGGGATACAAAAAGGCGACCCGGTAATGCTTATCCTTAAACGGCATTTCGAATACTGGTTCTGCCTGCTGGCGCTGCATAAAATCGGCGCCATCGCCATTCCCGCGACGCACCTGCTCAAAGCAAAAGATATCATCTACCGCAACAACGCCGCAAGCATCAAAATGATCGTCTGCGTGGACGAAACGGAAATTCTCGATCAGATCGATATCGCGGCTAAAGAATCCTCCACCCTGGCGCATAAAGTCGTGATAGGAAAAGACCGCCCGGGATGGCAGTCGTTCTACCAGGGAATGGAAACAGCTTCCGAGCATATCAGCCGGCCGACCGGCAGGCACGCCACCAGGAACGAGGATATTTCCCTGCTGTATTTTACCTCCGGGACGACCGGCATGCCCAAGATGGTCCAGCATAACTTCGTCTATCCGCTCGGGCACATTCTCACGGCGAAATACTGGCAGAATGTGCAGGAGGACGGTTTGCATTTAACCGTTGCCGATACCGGTTGGGCCAAAGCCGCCTGGGGCAAGATCTACGGACAGTGGCTCTCCGGCACCGCAATCTTTGTTTACGACTATGACAAGTTCGTGCCCAAGAATATCCTGGAAGTGCTGGCTAAATACAAAGTGACCACGTTCTGCGCGCCGCCGACCATTTTCCGTTACCTGATCAAGGAGGATTTAAAGCAATACGATTTTTCGCAGTTGAAATACTGCGTGGTTGCCGGCGAACCCCTGAATCCGGAAGTATTCCATCAATTCAAGAAGATGACCGGCCTCAAACTGATGGAAGGATACGGCCAGACGGAAACCGTAGTGCAGATCGCCACTTATCCCTGGATGGAACCGAAGCCCGGTTCGATGGGTAAACCTACGCCGGGTTATGAGATCGACCTGGTTAACGACAAAGGCGCCTCCTGCGGCGTGGGCGAAGAAGGGCAGATCGTGATCCGCACCGACAAACACAAACCCGCGGGGATGTTTGACGGCTATTACCGAGACGCGAAACTCACTCAATCCGTCTGGAGCGACGGGGTCTATTATACCGGCGATATGGCCTGGAGGGATGAAGACGGTTATTACTGGTTCGTGGGCAGGGCTGACGATCTGATCAAGAGTTCCGGATACCGCATCGGCCCGTTCGAGGTGGAAAGCGCGCTGCTGGAGCATCCGGCGGTACTGGAATGCGCCATCACCGCTGTGCCCGATCCCGACCGCGGGCAGATCGTAAAAGCGAGCGTGGTGCTGACCAAAAACTATAAAGCCAGCCAGGAGCTGGTGGTGGAATTACAGGAGCACGTCAAGAAAGTGACGGCTCCTTATAAATATCCGCGCATTATCGAGTTTGTGACTGAATTGCCCAAGACCATCAGCGGCAAAATCAGAAGAGTGCAGATCAGGGAAGCGGACAAGAACAGGGAATAGCGCTCTCTGCGCAAACCTGCGTCGCGTTACCAGAGATTCTTCTTGATCCAGGCGTCGGCGTCCTCTATCCTGCCGGAAAAAGACCCGGGAGCTCGCGTGCCGGATACGCCACCGACATCTTCGTAATATTCCCCGCCGCCGGTGCCGGTTGAAGTCAAATAAGCCAGGTCGCTGGTCTTTATCTTACCCGTACTGAAGGCAGCCATCGTTTCACACCCCGCAAGGCATGCCGCCATCGCCAGAAGACAAACAACTATCAGCATTCTGTACGCGTTCATAGTACATCCTTTCCCGTGTCGGTTGCACACTAACGCCGGATCGCTCAACACGCTACAATAACTATAACCGATGGGATTGCGATTTTCAAATTTTAAAGTGCCGGAATGAAAGCGCTTTCAGCGCCCGAGGAGAGATGGGGAGTTACGTTGAGTTTTTTACAAAAGTATCAATTTCCCGGCTGTCGTTTTTCTCAATGGAGGTAAAAACGATGCCCAGGCGGTATTCATTGTTCGCCAGGATCTGGCGGTAGCGGACCGTCCCTTCTATTTCCATGGGACCATAAAAGCTGACGTCATCGCTATCGACCTTGAAGAGGGTGAATTTCATGGACAGGATCGAGTCTTCGGGGAGATCGTAATTGGTCAGGATGGCCAGGCCGCCTTCGCTCAAGTCGATCATGGTCGCGCGGATTTCCTTGTTCTCAACCACCATGCGCATCTTGGAAGCGTTGTTGATGCGAAAAACAATGGCCAGGTTGACCCGTAACCGTTTGAATTTCCTGCGTTCGCGCTGCGCGTCAAATGCCGCAACCATGCTGCCTCCTACTTGGCTGTTTCCTGATTATCCTGCAAAAGCTCCTCCACCATTTTCTTGGAAGCGGTAGAGAGATTCTTTTCCAGTTGGTGAATGACGGTATCTCGTTTCGACAGTTCGTGCCGGGCAGTCCCCAGCGACTGCTCCGCAGTATCGAGTTTTTCCGAAAGCGCCTGCAGCTGACGACGCAGCGCCAGCGTATCTTTCCTGGCGTCAGCCGCGCCGCGATCCGCTTCGGTTTTGATCGCCACGACTGCAGCAATAAAACAAAAGAGCAGCGCGCCCAGCCAGATCGCCGTGGTCCGCCAGAAAGCCAGGGATTGCACCAGCTCGGCATACTTAGTACGGTATGCCAATACCAGCTGTTTATAATCCGCCAGCGCGTAGATAACGTCCGATCTTGGTTTTTCAGTCATAGTCTTCATCCGTATGCAGCGATGCTCATCTCTATTATAATACTTTATCGCATCAACGCAAGCGCTTCGGAACGCGTCTTCTCGTTCTTCTGAAAAATCCCCCGGACCACCGACGTGACGGTAAGCGTGCCCGGTTTCTTGACCCCGCGCATGGACATGCATAAATGCTCCGCTTCGATCACTACCATGCATCCCTGCGGATCGAGCGTGGACATGATGATGTCGGCAATCTGCGTGGTCAACCGCTCCTGCACCTGCGGTCGCCTGGCCAGGATATCCACCACCCGGGCGATCTTGCTTAATCCGGTAACCTTGCCTTTTTTGGGAATATAGGCGACGTGCGCCCTGCCGGTGAAAGGAAGCAGGTGATGCTCGCAAATACTATACAGCGGGATGCCTTTGAGCAGAATGATCTCATCGTGCTTCTGTTCAAGGATCACTTCGAGTTCGGCGGCCGGGTCTTTGTTGATGCCGGCGAATATCTCGGCGTACATCTCCGCTACCCTGCGGGGCGTATCCAGCAAATCCTTGCGCCGCGGATCCTCTCCGATAGCCGACAGGATATCCCTGACTGCTTTTTCGATCTTTTTCTGATCCATAGAACCCTCTCTTATTTACCGATGCAAAATGAACCGAATATCCGATCAAGCATGTCCTCGGTGAACGTCGCCCCCAGCAGGATATCGAAACAAGCCAGCGCGTCTTTGAGAGACTGCGCGACATATTCTACCGATATATTATTATGCAGCGAATCGATGGATTCGGCAATGAGTTTTTCTGCCGCCTTGAGCTGATGAATATGCCGCAGGTTGCTCACCAGAATGCTTTCCGGGCTGCGCATATCGTCTGTACCCGCTGTCGCCGCAATGGCGTCTTCCAGCGCGCGGATATTGCGCATGGTGCGGGCAGACAATTCCACCGCGCACGGGAACGCCGGGGCAAGGCTGCCGGCGGTCAGACGTTTTTTTAGATCGATCTTATTGAGTACCGCTATCGTCTTTTTGCGGCGCAGACGGCGCATCAGTTGCCGGTCGACCGCGGACAAAGACTTGCTTGCGTCGAACATCGCGATCACCACATCGGCGTCGGAAATACACGCTTTGGTCCGGGCTACCGCTTTTCGCTCCACCAGATCCCGCGGTTCCAGCAGGCCGGCGGTATCCATGATCCGCACCGGGATGCCGCGGATATCGATTATTTCTTCGATTACGTCCCGGGTTGTCCCGGCGATAGGAGTAACGATCGCGCGTTCCTGCTTTAAAAGCGCGTTTAACAGCGACGACTTACCCACATTGGGTTTGCCGCAAATAACCACGCGTATCCCTTCCCGCACGATCCTGCCCAGACGGGCTCTCTCAAGAAGGGCGCGCAACTGCTGCTGCGCCCGGGATAACGCCGCCAGGCTTATATCTCGCTGCATAGCAGGAATGCCGTCCTCCGGGAAATCAATAGCCGCTTCCAGCGGCGACAGAATATCGAGCAATTGAGAACGCACCTGCTGAATCTGACCGGATAATCCGCCGCGCAACTGCTCGAGCCCGACCCGCAGGGAGAAATCCGTTTTTGCCCTCACGATATCCAGAACAGCCTCTGCCTGGGACAAATCTATCCGGCCGTTCAAAAAAGCCCGTTTGGTGAATTCGCCCGGATCGGCCAGCCGGCACCCCTGCTCCAATGCCAGTTCAAGCACTCGCCGCAAGGCGATCTGTCCGCCGTGGCAATTGATCTCGACACTATTTTCGCGGGTATAGGTCCGCGGCGCGCGCATCACCAGCAACAGAACTTCATCTATAATTTGCTTGGCTGCTCCGCAGGCGTGTACGATCCATCCGTAGCGCACCGTATGGCTGGACCAGGTTGAAGGCGGTTTACCGCTTTTGGACGTAAAGATGCGATCGGCAACCTTCAACGCGTCCTTTCCGCTGATCCTGACGATACCGATGCCAGCTTCGCCGGCAGAAGTGGCGATCGCGACTATTGTATCGGTAAGATCGTTTTTCTTAATCAATGCTCTACCCGGCCTTTCTCTTAAGCAATGCGCTCCTGGCTTCGCCCACCACGAAGAGCGAACCTGTCACCACGATCAGCGGCCGGCGATACATCCGGGACTGCCGCCGCGCCAGAGAAAGCGCCCGGCGTATCCCGTGAGTTATCGTTGCCTGCGTCCGGGAAAAAAGTGCGCGCTGCCGGGAATAGATCTCTTCGGACGCCGTTGCCCGCGGATTATCCGCCTGGGTAAGAACGACTGCGCGGCTTAACGGGACCAGCTCCCGGCAAATGCCGGCGATATCTTTGTCCTGGGAAATGCCCAGCACCAGGATGATCTGTTTCTGCGCAAACTCCCTGTTCAGGGTCTGACGCAGCATTCGCGCTGACGCCGGATTATGCGCGCCGTCCAGTATGATCAGCGGCGCCCGGCTGACCGTTTCGCAGCGACCGGGCCAGCGCGTCTGCGCCAATCCCCTGCGCAGTGCCGCCGCGGAAGTCCGGGCCAGCCCTAACGAACACAGTCCTTTGACCAGGGAAACCGCGGCTGCGGCATTGACAATCTGGTGGCTGCCGGAGATACGCACAGCCAAACCCGGGACCGCGCCGAGACGACCGTTCAAACCAAACGACTGTCGGCCGCGGCCAGCGCCGGGGACGATCAGGATATCCTTGCCGATTTCGAACAACGCTGCCCGCTGCCTGCGACACTGCCGGCGAATCACCGCCAGCGCTTCCCGCGGCTGCGGCGCGCAGATCACCGGCACCCGGGCTTTAATGATCCCGGCTTTCTCCGCGGCGATCGCCGCGAGAGTAGAACCCAGCTTATTGGTATGGTCATAGCTGATCGGGGTAATACAACAGATCGCGGCGTCAACCGCATTGGTGGCATCCAGCCTCCCCCCCATTCCGGTTTCCAGCACCGCATAATCAACGTTCCGCTGCCGAAAATACACCAGCGCCAGTGCAGTATACACTTCAAAGAACGAGAGCGGCCCGTAGCGACAGGAGCGGGAATACGCATCTATCCCGGGCTTGAGCTGGGCAACCAGTTTCGCCAATCCGGACGCGGAGATCATCCCTTCGAAATCCCGGGCGGTCCCGGAACGAGAAACCGCGCGCGCTGGCGCAAGTATGCGGATGCGCTCCCTGACCGAGCACAAATGCGGCGACGTGTACAAACCCACCCGGTATCCGCTGGCCCGCAATATATACGCCGTAAAAGCGCAGGTCGACCCCTTACCCTTGGTGCCGGCGACATGAATGCACTTCAACCCTGCCTGCGGATTACCCAGGAGGCGAAGAAAATTCCGGATGCGTTCCAGTTTGAACGATTGCTTATAGGCAAAAGCGGTTCTCTTTTCGTAATTGATGAAAGAGTCGAGATATGTGAGCGCGGTACGGTAGGTCATGCGACGTAGGACGGGGATCTCCGGTTAATGTTTAAAATGCCTGGTCCCGGTAAAGACCATGGCTAAGGCGTGTTTGTCGCAGGCGCGGATAATCTCTTCGTCGGCGATCGAACCGCCCGGCTGGATAATTGCTTTGACGCCCATCCTGGCCGCAACAGCGACATTGTCGTCCTTGGGAAAGAACGCGTCCGACGCCAGGCATGAACCCGCGCTCAAGCTGCCGGCTTTGCGTTTGGTGATATACACCGAGTCCACCCGGGACATCTGGCCGGCCCCCACGGCTATCGTCCGGGAGCCTTTGGCCAGCACGATGGCGTTGGATTTAACATGCTTGACCACTTTCCAGGCGAAGAGCAGCGATCCCATCTGGGCTTTGGTGGGTTTTTTTCTGGTCACCACTTTCAATTTCGCCGGATCGAAAAGTATCGTATCCTCATCCTGGACCAGAATGCCGCCGTTGACCCGCTTGATATCCATTTGCGGCAGCGTCTTGAGCATGTCCGGAAAAGCCAGCAGGCGAAGATTCTTCTTCGCTTTGAGCGTCGCCAGCGCTTCGTCGGAAAAAGCCGGCGCGATGATACATTCCAGAAATCCGCTCCTGGCTATGCGCTGGGCAAGCCGGATGTCGACCGGCCGATTAATACTGACGATGCCGCCGAAAGCGGAGAGCTGGTCGCACTTCCAGGCAGAGGCGTACGCTTTCAGCACATCCCGGTCCTGGGCAACCCCGCAGGGATTATTGTGTTTGACAAAAGCCACTGCCGGTTTCTCAAACTCCCTGATCAACCCGACGGCAGCATTCAGATCGAATATATTATTGAAGGAAAGCTCCTTGCCCCAGAGTTGCTGCATGCCGGTGATCCCGCGGCGCGGACCGGCGTCGGCATAGAAAGCGGCGTGCTGATGCGGATTTTCTCCGTACCGCAAATCCTGGGCTTTGATGAACTGCAGCCGCAATTCCTGCGGCAGCGCCCCCCCCTGCGCAGCATCCGCCTTCGGCCCGGCGCCCTGCAGATAGGTAAAGATGGCGTTATCGTATTCCGCGGTCCGGCGGAACACTTCCACCGCGCAGCGCTTCGCCGTATCCTCGCTTATCGCTCCCTTATGCTCCTGCAGTTCGGAGATGATCCGACCGTACTGCCCGGGATCGGAAATCACCACTACGGACTGATGATTCTTGGCTGCCGAGCGCAACATGGACGGTCCGCCGATATCGATGTTTTCTATAGCTTCTTCGCGCGTTGTCCCCGGGCGGGCTACGGTCTTTTCGAAAGGGTAGAGGTTGACGATAACCATATCGATAAGCCCGATACGATGTTCGGCCAGCATACGCATATGTTCCGGGTCGGCGCGCAGAGCCAGCAGCCCGCCGTGTATAGCCGGATGCAGGGTTTTCACTCTGCCGTCGAGCATCTCGGGAAACCCGGTATAGTCCGCGACTTCCTTTACCGCGATGCCCTGCTGAAGCAGCAGCCTGGCTGTTCCGCCGGTAGAAAGGATCTCCACGCCGTATGTCTGCAAAACCTTACAGATATCGACAATGCCCGTTTTGTCCGACACGCTGACTAACGCTCGCCTGATCCTGATCATGCTCATGGTCTCCTACTTATTCGTCCGGATCACCAGGTAATCACCGTCCTGAACGACATACTCCTTCATCTCCAGACGCAGATGATTATTCGCGCGCGCCTTGGAGAGACTGCCGTCCCCACTCAAATCCTGATAACTGATCACTTCGGCACGGATGAAACCGCGCTGGATATCGGTATGAATCGCGCCGGCCGCGTCCCATGCTGTCGCGCCCTTCTTGATCGACCAGGCGTGGCTGTCCTTGTCTCCCGCGGTGAAAAAGCTGATGAATCCGCTCTGGTAATAAGCTTTAAAAAGCAATGCGTCCTTGTTTTCCAGGTCCTGATCGCCGGCAAGACAGACCGGCCGGATAGTCAGAAGAGAGCCTCCGGCGATAAGATTCTTTTCCGCGTCACTTAAAGTCAGCTCATTGAGCAACCCTTCTTTGTCCAGATGTTCCTTAAACCGGCCCAGGAGCTTCTTTTCCGTTTCGTCCGTACAGCGGCTTAACCGCGTTTCCACAAATTCCATATCCGTTACGATCAGGTCGAGCTTCGCGGCTGCCGGACAGAGAATGCCGTCAGCTTCGATCAACTTTGCCTCGTCGGTAATCACCTCAATCTGGATATAGACCTCTTTGGCGGAATTGAACATCTGTTTAAGCGTCTTGACCCGGTTATCGACCAGATTGGCCTTGCCTTGAGAAAACGCATCTATCTTGACTACTCCTAATTTCACCGTCGCTGCTCCTTTCTGGAAAACCGGCTTTGGCCGTGGGCTACTCCTGGTCTTCTTTATGCTGTTGCTGCGCCTGATAAGCGCTGATGATCGGATTGGCGATCTTGCCGGGCACCTGCTCATAATGCGAGAATTTCATAGTGTAGTTGCCCTTTCCCTGCGTCATCGAGCGCAGGTCGTTGCCGTAGGTAAACATTTCCGAAAGCGGAACGCTGGCCTTAATCACCTGAAGCTTGCCTTTCGCCTCCATACCCAGCGTGCGCCCGCGGCGGGAATTCAGGTCGCCGGACACCGGTCCCAGAAATTCATCCGTCACCATCACATCCACTTCCATGATCGGCTCCAGCAAGGCCGGTCCGGCTTCGAGCGCGGCTTTGCGCAAAGCGATCCCTCCGGCGCGCTGGAACGCCATATCCGACGAATCGACGTCGTGATAAGACCCGTCAAAAAGCGTTACCGCAACATCGACCATGGGGTATCCGGCAATAACGCCCCCCAGCATCGCAGCCTTTACGCCCTTCTCTACCGAGGGAATGAAGTTCCGCGGGATTGCCCCGCCGACAATCTTATCGATAAACTCGAAACCCTTGCCGTGCTCAAGCGGATGGATCTCGATCCAGCAATCGCCGTACTGCCCACGTCCGCCGGACTGCCGCTTGAACTTCCCCTGCACCCTGGCTGTTCTGGTAATCGTTTCCTTGTACGGCACCTTGGGTTTGCCTACTTCAACATCGACATTAAACCGTTTCTTCAACCTGCCCATCATCACATGCAGATGCAGATCTCCGATACCGGAAACGATCATTTCCTTCGTCTCGGGATCGACGTGCTCCCGGAACGTGGGATCCTCGGCCACCAGCTTGGCCAGAGCCTGGGAGATCTTTTCTTCATCCTGACGGGTCTTGGGTTTGACCGAAGCGGACATCATCCCTTCAGGAAATTCGATGGGTTTGAAAATCACCGGATGCGCCTGATCAGTCAACGAATCGTTGGTTACCGTCTGCTTTAATTTGGGAATGGCGATAATATCGCCGCAGGTGGCCGACTCGATAGCGCGCTGCTCCTTGCCCTGGAGAATATATAATTGACTGAAACGCTCCGGCGCTTTCTGCGTGGCATTATAGAAAGTGGTATTGGTATTTAATTTACCGGAAAAAACCCGGATAATGCTTAATTGCCCGACGTACGGATCAATGATACTCTTAAAAACCATTGCGGAAAACGGCGCCGTCTCCGAAACGGACACTTCTCCCAGGTCCACCTGCAGGTTGGACCGCTCTTCCGGGGAAGCGCACAGATCCTGCACCGCTTTCAACAGCTCGTCGATGCCGTTATCGGTCAGCGCGGACCCGAACAGGATGGGAAACACCTTTGCGTTATAGACCGCTTTATGCAGACCGCTGTTGATTTCTTCCAGGCTCAATTTGCCGTCTGCAAGATATTTCTCCAGCAGCGCATCGTCGCTTTCCGCCACAGACTCCATCAACTCTTCCAGGGAAGTCGAGTTCAACACTACCGCATTCTTGGAAAGCGTGCTGCGGATATCGGAGATGATTTTCTCTTTGTCAACCCCTTCTTTGTCGCTTTTATTCACAAAGATCAGCCGCGGCAACCCCATCTCATCGATCAGCTGCCACACTTTCTCGGTGCCGACTTCCACGCCGGCCCCGGCATCGATAACCACGATGGCGTTATCTGCCGCTCGGACTCCGGCCAGAACATCGCCGTAAAAATCGGCATAACCGGGAGTATCGATGAGTTGAATGCGTATATCCTGGTAATCGCAGAAAAGGAAACTGGCATTGATGGACGATTTACGCTCGATCTCGTCCCAGTTGTAATCGCTGACCGTGTTTCCTTCTGTGACCGAGCCCTTGCGAGAGGTCGCTTTGCATCTGAAAAGAAGGCTTTCGGCGAGAGAGGTTTTGCCGGCTTGAGCGTGTCCTAAAAGGACAACGCTGCGCTTATGTTTGGCATCCATTCCTTGACTCCTTTTTTGGAAGTGAAAAGGACAATCACGTTATGCGGGCGTGAGTGGATAGAAAGCGATACCAAAGGATTTAAAAAACTATAAAGGTATTATAACGGGGATTAACTCCATGGTCAAGAGAAAATCAGGCGGGAATACTTAATCCTATATATATGAGGCGCTTTTATTCCAGATAGGTATATACCGTTCCGGAAAAATTGCGCAACACATACTTACCTTTGGCTTCGGAAAGGATGTAATTGGGTCCGACCGGGATCTTCCCTCCGCCGCCAGGCGCATCAATGACATACGTGGGAACGGCGTAACCGGACGTATGACCGCGCAGTTTCTCGATAATGTTGATCCCGGTGCTGACCGGGGTGCGGAAATGTTGCGTTCCCCGCACCGGATCGCACTGATAAATATAATACGGGCGCACCCTTATTTTAAGCAATTCATGCACCAGCTTGCGCATGATATGCGGCCGGTCGTTGATGCCCTTTAAAAGCACGGTCTGGCTGCCCAGGGGGATGCCGGCATCGGCCAGCATTTCGCAGGCATTCCTGGTGCGGCGGGTGATCTCTTTGGGATGGTTGAAATGTATGCTCATCCACAGCGGGCCGTACTTTTTGAGCGTGGCAATCAGGCTTTCGGTAATACGCTGCGGCAGGGTAACCGGCACGCGCGTTCCCAGCCGGACAAACTCGACATGCGGGATCGCCCGCAACCGCTTGAGCAATCCGCCGAGCACTTCTTCCTCCAGGATGAGCGGATCTCCGCCGGAAATCAACACATCCCTGATCTTCTTGTTGGATTGGATGTATTCGATCGCCTTATCCCAGCGTCCGGCGCCGGGATCTGCGTGTTCCTCCTGCCCGACAATCCTTCTGCGGGTACAATGCCGGCAATACATGGCGCAGGCTTCGGTAGACAGAAGCAGCACGCGGTCAGGATAACGATGGACCAGATGGGGCGCGGGCGAATCGCTGTCTTCGCCGCAGGGATCAGCCATCTCGTGAGGGCTGACATGGAATTCATCGGCCAGCGGGATGCACTGGCGGCGGATCGGACAATGCGGATCGTCCGGATCGATAAGCGTTGCCCAGTACGGTGTAATAGCCATGGCCATCCTGCCTTTGGCGTTCCGGATGCCTTCCTCTTCGGAAGGAGTAAGGTTCACCACCTGGCTGATCTGATCCATCTTGGTGATGCGGTTGCGCATCTGCCAGCGCCAATCTTCCCAGTCCAGAGGATTGACATCCCGGTACAGGCTGATCTGCTGATAATCCCGCCCTCGCTTGCCCGGACGTATACCGACACCATTCTCTACGAGCGTTTTCTGCTGTTCGGTGGTCATGGTGTTAGCCATTTTTCATTTTCCTCCGTTGGAAGGCATTCATCAAAATGGAATTGATCAGGTCCTCGTATTTCATTCCGGCAGCGTACACCATCAATGGGAAATTCGACTCCTTGGGATTCAATCCCGGCAACGGATTGATCTCCAGAACGTACGGGATCCCGTGCTTGTTCAGGCGGATATCGGTCCGGGAGATATCGTAACAGCCGACGGCACGGTGGGTCTTCAATGCCGTTTCTTTAACCAGGGTTTCAGTAGCCTTATCCAGCCGGGCCGGACAATGGAATGTCGGGGTCAGCCCCTTGGCTTCATCGCCCTGGAATTCTTTCATCCGCCAGGAATAAAAAAACTCTCCGCTCTTGGCGCAGGTAGAGAAATCGATCTCGAGTATCGGCAGGATCGTCGCGGTACCGTTCTCCAGAATACCCACGGTCAGCTCCGTCCCTTCGATGAATTCCTCCACGATCATCTCCTGGTGATAGCGGCCGATCAATTCCTTGAGCCGGCGATACAACGCGGTTGCATCGCTGACAAAATTCTCTTTCATGATCCCCTTGGCCGACCCTTCCAGGTTAGGCTTGATGATCAGAGGAAAACACATCTGCGGATCAAGGGTTTCGGTTCCTTTGACGAACACCTGGAACCGCGGGGTCGGAATGTTGTCGGCAATGAGGATTTTCTTGGTCATAGCCTTATTCAAAGCCAGCGCCAGAGAGAACGTATCCGAACCGGTATGGGGAATGTTGAGATATTCCAGGATCGCCGGGACCTGGGACTCGCGGAATTTGCCGCGGGTGCCCTCGGCGATGTTGAAGACCATGTCTACGGGGTTATTTTTAAAAAATGAGAGCAGGTTGGGATTGTCCGCTTCTACATGCGCCACGCTGTGACCGCGCGAGCGCAAAGCGCTGGAGATGGCGTTAATCGTTTCTTCGGAGTCAAACTCCGAGAAATAATCCGGAGGTTTGCTTTCGTCTTCTTTCTTGAGATTATAGGTAAGCGCTATCTTCATTTACTGTATATTGTACCGTTTTAGCGCGGCCTGGAGGATCTTTCCGACGATATCCTCGTAGGTCATGCCGACCGCCTTAGCGAACAGCGGGAAAACATCTTCGGTGGACAAAGACGGTAACGGGTTAATTTCCAGCACATAGGGATTCCCTTTTTCGTCCACCCGGAAATCTATTCTGCCGAAATCCAGGCATTCGATGGCCTGATAGGTCTTCAGCGCCAGAGTGGAAAGCTTATGCTGTAATTTCTCCGGTATCTGCGCCGGGCATACGTATTCCAGCGTATCGCTTTTGATGTGACCGAACGTGTAAAATTTATCCTTGAGCTTGAGCTTTCCGTCGATTTTAATCTGCACGATCGGCAAGACTTCCGGCGGATCGTTACCGACGACACCGACGGTAAACTCTTCCCCCCGGATGAATTCTTCTACCAGCGCCGGCTGCTTATACGTATTAACGACAAATTCCACCTGTTTATACAGTTCTTCTTTATTTTCCACGCGGGACGCTTCACTCAACCCCTTGGAGGAACCTTCACAGCGCGGCTTGACAAAAAGCGGGAATTTCATATGATCCAGGCCGTGCAGAGATTCCATGTTTTTCACTTCGAGAAATCTCGGGGAAGGGATATCTTCGGAAAGGAACACTTTCTTGGCCATCACCTTATCCAGCGATAACGCCAGCGTCAGAGAGTCGGACCCGACATAGGGGATATTGGCCATCTCAAGCAGGATGGGCACCTGGGACTCGCGATTGCGACCGACAAGACCTTCGGAAATATTAAAAACGATATCCACCTTGATCTTGTCCAGCGTCTCCAGAACTTTAGCGACATTGCCGATTTTATGGACTTCGAAACCGTTCGCCTTGATCGCTTTGGCGATGACATCGATAGTACTGGGATGATCGAATTCCGCATTTGCGTCCGGAGGATCGTTTTCTTTAAAACGGTAATCGGTTTTCAGGTCGTATGTCAGCCCGACTTTCATTACTATCCTTTGGTTTTACTTAAAACAAAAAAAGGCTCTGCCAACTGAAAGAGCCATTATGCACTGCCTACGTTTTTCAATTGACCTTTTACAACCTCCTCTGGCGTTCATCTACTTCATTACAACGTCATTTTTATCATACTGGCGGTTTTTGTCAAGCATTTTTTCTCGTCGAGAAATGCGGTTTTTTTTATAATTCTTTTCGGCTCATGCGAGCGTGATACCGCCCCAGGTCGCCATGCGGTCATCCTTTATGATCAGCACGCCTTTAACCCCGCGAATCGACCGCGCAAAGGCGATTGCCGTCGGAAAATCCGCCGCTGCTTGCACGCGGTTCCCCACCGCGGTGGCTACCGCATCCGCCAGCACCGCACCGGGACAGAGAATGCTTACCCCATCCGCCTGCCCGAAGCTCAACGAGTGGCCGACGGTCCCCGAAGAAGTGCACAGGCCGGCGGGAGTCTGGCGGGGATCGATGCGCAAGCGCAGTTTTCCCGACAATGCGGACGACCCCGCAAAAATGCCCACGGTCACCGGCCGGGAAATTTTCAGGAAGATATCCCCTCCGTTCTCCACGATCACATCCCGATACCCCTTACGCAGCAAGGCTTTGCCCAGATACTGCGCGATGGCTCCGGCCACCGCAGCCATCGGCCCCACTCCGGCTCGAGCGGCTCCCCGGGCCATATCCCGGACAATCGCAGCGGCGCGCGCTTCCACGGGAATCGGCTTCAAGGAGGTAAGGAACCGCTTATCCTTACAGTGGATATAGCGCTCAATCGCGCCCCGGTAAGCGCGGATACGCGCTTCGGCAAACCGGCAGTCCAGCGGTTTGTCGGTCATGATCTGAACGTCGGTTTCTGCCACCATGATTTCCTGCGCAAATAACCGGCGGGAGTAACGCCATTTTCGGTAAAAACGCGGCTGGTATCCTGGCTGTTTCATGTGTACGGCTGATTGGTTGAAGAGTTATCCTTCCGGCGCGACCCCGCAGGAAAGCAAGTCGCGTTGAAGCTGCTCTACCCCGGTATATACAAAAGCGCGCAGGCCCAGCGCAGCGGCAGCGGCGATCAGCTCGGCCCGGTCATCGACATAGAACGTTTCCTGGGGAGCGCTGCCCATTGCGTCAAGCGCGGCGCGGTAAATGCGCGGATCTGGTTTAGTCATTCCCAGAGCGTACGAGGTAAAAATGCAGTCAAAAACGTCAAAAACGGGGAAGGCGGTGCGCAGATACTCGAAATGCAGTTTGTTCACATTGGAAAGCAATCCCACCCGATAACGGCCGCGCAGGCTCTTTGCCAGTTGATACACCCGCTTATTGTGATCATTCATGAAGAATATACCGTTCCAGATGCGCACGAACTCGCGAAAACCGATATCGATCCCCGTCTGCCGTTTGATCTGCGCGAAAAACGCTTCCGGCGTAAGGGCGCCTTCTTCAAAACGCATCACGAGTGCGGAGTTAAAAAAGAAGTCGAACAGTTCCTGCGGGCTACGGGTACTGCGGGCGGCAATGGCACGGGCGGCGATTAGATGGTCGAAATCGATCAACACCCTGCCCAGGTCGAAGAGTACGCAACGGATGGGACTCGGCACTAATTATTATTACCTTTTGATTTTTTAAACAGGTCCAGGAACCGATCTTCGTAATCCTTATAGACATTCCACTTATCCAGCTCGAATTTCAGTTCATTCGCCTTGGTGATATCATTCTTGGCCTGGAGAAAAAGCTTCTCGATCTTTTCCTTGATCGAAACAGGCAGTTTGGTAAGCTGACTCAGCGATTTCTTGATCTTTTCGATCTCATCTTCGCCGATAGGGCCGGGCGTGGGGCCGACCTTGAGATAATCCAGCAAGCCGTTGATCTGGCCTTCCATCGCATGCGCCTGTTCCGTGAGATCGGTAAAATCAAAACTCATCCCCAGCACGCCGGCAAGCACTTCCAGTACTGCCTGGGACGCTTTGGGATTTTCAATCTGAATAGTATAGAGCGGAATCTCGCCCAGCAGGCAAAACCCGTGGAATCCTTCCTGTTTGGCCATTCCCAGGAACAACCCGTTCAGCCCGCTGATATGACCTTCCTGCAACATCTGGGCGTTGCATTTTTTAAGCATGGCATTGAGATCTTTGGAGGTCGCGCTGTACCAAACCGCGGGATTCTGATTGTGGTCGATCGGCTGGGGCATGGCGGCGAAACTGACGACGGTCTTTACTTTGAAGCTCTTCGCCAGGCTCATAATCCGATTACAGTACTCCTCGGCCCGGATCAGATCCGGCTGGGCGTCGCTGATAAAGATGATCAGGTCGTTTTTTCCGGTTTTGCTCTTGTGGAAATAAAATTTGTTGAACGGCAATTCAGGCAGGTCGAGCACGCCCTCATGGATATAACTTTCTACCAGATAAAAGAAATCCTTGCTGGGGATTTCGGCAAATTCCTCGGCTTTAAGCTTATCTACAAGATACGTTGCCGCCCTGAACGCGACTTCTCCCATCCCCGGCCAGGCTACCAGAAGATAGGGCGTCTTCAGACGCGGCCTTTTAGTGATTTTGATTCCTTCCATGAAACACGTTCTCCTTTCTCGATTATTCTATACCAAAGCTGCGGGATTGGCTAACTAAATTTAAAAGTTTTCAGGAATCGCTCTAAAACCCGGGCTCCTTTATACAGATTATCCAGCGTGATATACTCATTGGACAGGTGCGCGCAACCGCTGCAGCCGAACCCCGTCGCTACGGCGGGAATGCCGTACTCCTGAAAGAAGGTGATGACCGTTGCCCCCTCGGAACCGGCGATATGCGGCCGGACGCCGCTGTCTCGCATCGCCCGGGACAGCGAAGCGACCAGCGGATGCGTGCGGTCAATCAGGTACGGTTGCTGCACGCCCTCGATCTCGATATCCCAGGAATGCGCGTGCGCGCGCACAATCCGCTTTATATCGCGCAACACTTTCTGATGCGACATCCCGGGCAGGAAGCGTACGTCGAGCTCGAACTCACACCACCCGGCCACCACATTGACCTTGTCCCCGCCGCGGATCGTGCCGATATTCATCGTGGGAGGCCGTAAGAAAGGATTCCGGCGAAAGCTGAACCGGTAACGCCGCAACTGCTGCAGAATATCCATCGCCTTCTCGATGGCGTTAACCCCCAGCCAGGGATATGCGCCATGGGCTTTCCTGCCCCGGATGGTCACCTTCAAATGCATCAATCCCTTTTGCGCCACCACGATCTCAAAATCATCGGCATCAAGCACCGCGACAGCGTCCGGCCGCAGCATGCCTTTTTGTATCAGCGGGATCAGCCCGTGCGTCGAACCGCTCTCTTCGTCGGCAGTGGCGGCGAATATCAACGTATACCCTAATCGATGCTTGTCTTCCGCCAGGCTGCGTAACACTTCCAGGGCCACGGCAAGATTGCCTTTGCAATCGGTCGAGCCCAGACCGAATAGCTTGCCGCCTTTGACCACGGCGGTAAAAGGATCTGTTTTCCAGCCCCCGCCGGCGGGAACGGTGTCCAGGTGCGGCGTGATCAACAGCGACTTGCGGCACGCGGTGCCGGGCAACGTTGCGATCACGTTCGGCCGCCGATCATGGAATTCGTGCAGACGGACCGGAATGCGGCAGGCGCGGCAGAACTGTTTAACCCAGCGCGCAACGCGCACTTCATTGCCGGTGGGATTCTCGGAATTGATGCCGATCAATGCGGAGAGCGTCTGGACCAGGCGAGCGCGGTTAATCATGGTTTATATCCTTTCCCGGGATCAATGCGAGCAGCGCGAACAATCGCCTCCGGCGCAGCCGCTGCAGCCCGCGGCGGAACTCGCGGTGACGTTCCCGGAGCCATCCCGGGAAGTGAAAGCGAAGCTGGAAATCAGTTTTTTGAGCTTGCTGCTCTCGCAGTGCGGACAGACACATTGTTCTGCGCTGGACCGGACCAGCAACTCGCACTTTTTTTTGCACTGCGCGCATTCGAATTCGTAAATGGGCATGGGTTTTAGAAGTATTGGGTTATTCCCACCCACAGGCGGGTATCTTCTCGAGTCTCATGCAGCGCCCTGGCCGCATCCAGCCGAACCACCAGTTTTTCCAGAGGGCCGGCAAGGTCGAAATGGAAGCGCATGCCGAAACCGGCGTCTTTCTTGAACGCGGCGGCGGAAAAATCCGAGTACCAGGCTTTGCCGGCATCAAAAAAGAGCACTCCCTGTATTTTACTTAAACGCAGGATATTGTCCAGAAAATACCAACCCAGCTCATCGCGCAACGGGAAACGGTATTCCGCGCTTCCCAGCATCATGCGCGCACCGGGCAACGTCTTGCCGGCGTAACCGCGCAATCCATCAGCGCCGCCGATCTCGAAAAGGTTTTTGTCCGCATGCGCTCCCCAGCCCGTTTTGCCGCGCACGGCAAGCACGTGCTGCTGCCGCTCGAGCACAACGCAATAGCGCTGCAACTCCGCACTGGTCCGCCAGAACGCCTGGGTCCCTCCCAGGAAGTGACCGGCTGATTCCACGACGTGAATAAAACGCCAGCCGTACTGCGGATCGCCGTACGGGCCAAAACGGCCCAGAGACCCGGCAAGCCCCAGGATCGCCTCGTCTTTCCTGCGGTAATGCTGGTTACGAATATCCTCTCTGCCGTTTAAACCCGGGCCGGTGTCGAATTTCTGATCGCGGATCAGGTAGAGGCTGATATGATCATTCACCCCGAACAAGCCGTAATTCGCCGGCCAGAGTTCTTTTCTGAAGTAAAGCTTGCCGCCGGCCACATCGTGACCGCGCTTGCTCGATTCGTAATCGAAAATCTCGAAACCCGCGGCTTGCTGTTTATTCCCCAGATGAGAAAGTTCATACCCCAGCACCGAATCCACGGCTTTGCCGTTAAAATCATACTGCGAGCTTATCCGCATCAGCGCATCAAACGGCTTCTGGACCGAAGCGGCTGCGCCCAGCGCAGCGCCTCCCACCGTCGGGCCGCATACCGCATTATATGAATCCCGGGGCAAAAGTACCGGCAATTCATAGGCAAAGAAATACCAGGGCACCGGTTTGAAAGTTTTCCTGGCCGGCCAGTGATTATTGGTGCGGTCTATATCCAGCATGACGGCCTGTTCCGCGTCGACGTCCACGCGCACCACTTTCTTCCCCGCGGCGACGGGAATAACGTGCACAGCCCCCCTGCCGTCCCAGTCATCGACCAGGCTCGACCCGTCGGCATAAGCGATCCGGGTCCGGACCGGGATCTCCAGCGCCCCCTTGTTGCCGATCGCCACTTCTCCCGCCCCCACCCGCTTAACCACAAAATCACATTGTTTGCCGGTGCGCAGCCACTGATCAAAGAATGACGACAGGTCCTGACCGGCTTCCTCGCCGGCAATGCGGGCAAAGGTATCCACCGAAATGGTGCGAAAAGCGAATTCACGGGTATAACGCGCGACGATACGGTCGAACACCTCGCGCCCCAGCTGTTTCTCAAGCATCCAGAGAATCGCAGCTCCCTTGCCGTAGGCCAGCGCAAAAATCGATGACGGTTCCCTGAAACTGGACAATTCGCCGATAACCGGACGGTCGTAGCCGCTTTTAGCCAGGTAGAGATACCGGGTGACCATGGAATCGCGAAAAGTAAAATTGGGAACCAGCCGACGCAGCAGGGGCGGCAGATCCATAACCCCGGCATTCTCGCCATACGTGTGCTCAAGGTATCGCAGAACCCAGTAGGAATTCATCCCTTCATCCATGAACATCTCACGGTACTCGTCGGAACCGACGATGTTGTAAAACCACTGATGGCTGGTCTCATGAGAAACCAGGAAATCGAAATAGCGGTTCAGAAAATGCGGCAACCGGTAGAACCGGGTGTCGATAAAGATGAGCCCCGAAGACTGGTCTCCCCCGAATCCCAGGTAGCTGGGCACGACATGGAATTCTTTGTACGGATAGGGGCCGAATCGCTGTTGATGGAACCGGATCAACCCGGCGGCGTGGCGAGCGGCGCGTCCGGCCGCTTCTTTGTTGCCGTCGACATAGTACGCGTTGATCCGGATGCCGTCCTGTTCGAGAGAGACGGCCTCGAATGCACTGGAAATCCCCAGCCCCAGATCGCGCATGGGGGCCGCGCTTTCTAAAAACAATTCCTGCGTTCCGTCCGGCAGACGCTTCAGCGTTTTAAGTGCGCAGCCGGAAACCAGCGTGTATTCCTGCGGTAGACGGGCTTTCAGACGATACCGCGCCGCTTCGCTGAAGAAAGGCTGATGATAGATGTAGAACGGATAGCGGTGCCAGCCCTGCTTGTCCAGAACGCACAGCATGGGATACCAGCGGGTCAGCGTCGTGATCTGCCTGTGCCAGCCGAAACGGCCATAGCAATGAGGGATAGCAACCTGATAGGCAAGCGTGACCTCCGTGGCTTTGCCCGGCGCCAGCGCCGCGGGAAGAATAATCTTGAGCAGCGTCTGATCCTGGCCTTCGATGCTATAATCGAGCGGATGCTGCGCCGCGCTCACTTGAAGAATCCGCAGATCTCCGCTCTGGAATCCTTCCGGATACGGATTGACTTTAAAGTAGCCGGCGTACCGGCTCATAAAGCGGATTTCCTGCGGCGAATAACGACGATGCGGATAGATATGAAAATAAAGCTCGCGGACAGGCTGATCGGAATTGTTGGTGAAGCTGACGCGCTGCTGCGCCTCGATACGGTGGCGGACGGGATCAAAAGAAGCCTCAATATCGTACTGCGGCTCTCCGGCAGCGAATGCCCCGGCAGGAAGCAGTACGGCGCAGCCGCAAAAAGCAGCCCATATGATACAAACGGACGGGATTATACGCGTGTAAAAGTTTCTCACATTATTCCTTTAAGAGGACAGCGAGCGCATCCGGGATTGCGCTTGCGGCAATAATCCTTGCCCAGGCGGACCAGCAGGGCATGATATTCGTTGAACAGCTTCGCCTCGCGCGGCAAGCCGCGCATACAGAATGCCTGAATCCGGTCATACGCCGCATCCACGGCAATCAGGTCGTGGCGGGCAAATATCCTGCGGGTATAGCCATCGACCACAAATAGCGGCTTGTTCAGCGCAAACAATAGTATCGAATCGGCCGTCTCCGGACCGATGCCGTTGACGTTCAACAACTGCCGGCGCAGCGTCGATGTCGTGACCGCGGCAAGCGCGCGCAGGCCAGTTCCGCAATCCGGTCCGAGAAACGCCAGGAAATGCCGCAGGCGACGGGCCTTGACCGCATAGCACCCTGCGGGGCGGATCACAGCCGCAAGCTTCTTGTCGCTGACTGCGAACATCCGGCGCGGCGTAAGCAGTCGGTATTCCCGCAGGCGACGGATGGCTTTCTCGACATTTACCCAGCTCGTATTCTGGGTCAGGATCGCGCCGACGCTGACCTCAAAAGGCGTTTCCGCCGGCCACCAGTGTTGCGGGCCGAAATACCGGTACAGCAATCGATAGATCTGCAAAACGCCAGCAGCCATGCGCCATCGCTACCGTTTATTCTTTGAAAACCAGCGGGTTGTAATTATAGTAGGCAAAGATGGTATACGCCGTTCCGGAAACAGAACCGGTGCTCTTGCCTTGAGGCGTCATCCAGCCATGCCCGGTATCGACCACTTCCTGGCTGGCATACGGCAAACATCCCTCTCCCTGGCCTGTCGGAGAAGGGCTGCTGATGATCATCGTGCACAAATCCGCCAGATACTCGTCTGCTTTCGACTCGTAGAGCCGGGCTTTTGACGTCATGTTCTGACGGTGATAGTATGCGGCCATGATGCGCAGCGACAGCACCATCTGCGCGGTCCATTCCGTAGAAATAATGCCCCCCCTGGCCACATGCCGCTGCGGAGCGAAATCGAATCCCCTGATCGAAACTTTCTCTTTGCCGGACAGCGTCTGCTCTATGGTCACCGCGCAATTCTCTTCGGCGAATTCCACGATTTTGTCGGGGTTCATGCCGAGTTCGTTCAGCTTCTCCGGGCCGAGAGCGGCGATAGACCAGGCATAGGTATCCGTGGCGATCGTCGAATCCCCTTTGCCGCGTTTGATCGGGATTTCAGACTCATCATACGAATGCCGCATCAACCAGTCCAGGACTTTGTTCCGGGCATCAAGATAAACCGGCTTGCCGGTCAACTTATAAAGCATATGGAAGAACGCATAGGCATCCAGATTGTGCTCGGTAGCAAACCAGTTCACGTCCGGTCCTCCCCGCACTCCGCCTTCCGGATCCTGCGCCTGCAGATCCATGATTTTCCGGGCTATCTCTTCGGCCAGCACAAGGTATTTTGCGTCCTGCGCCTTGCGCACGTAGTGAACCAGAGCCATGCCGACCCAGAGATTCGGACCGCTGTGCACGATATATTCGGCGGGGGCGCCGTCATTGACATAATAGGCGTTCACGAACAGACCGTTGGACCGCTTGGCTTTCTTGACGAAGAAATCCAGTATTTTCCTGGCTCGCTCGAAATCCGAGAAGAATATGTGCGCTTGCGCCACCAGCGCCTGATCGTAAATGAACGCCCAGCCCTTAACATCCTTATCCCCCTCAAAGCTCATCACCAGGCCGGTGCGCGGATTCTGATGCACGGTCAGCCACTTATACATCCTGTCGAAGTTCGCCTGTTCCAGCACGGTCTTTTTCTGATCCAGCCGCAGCAGTTCTTCGGTTACCACGCTCTCTTTATGCTGCAGAGCGATCAATTGCTCCTGGAACGCCGCCTTGTCCCGGGTCAGCGCATCGATCATGCCGTTGAGTTCGCTTACCCGGCCTGCGGCGCGCACTTCTTCCTGCTTGACCTTTTCCGCCAGAAGCTTTTTCTCATCCTCGATGGTCTGTATGCGCAACTGCAACGCCTGAATATTTAACTGCAGATCGTCTTTTTCCCTGTTGATCTGTTTGATCTTGTTCTTCGCGGTATTGGATTCCCGTAATATCTGCAACAGTTGTTTGACCAGCTGCCGGTTGCCTTCCACCAGCTTCATGTTCACATACCCGTTGAATCCGATACCGGCCGCCAGGATCAGGATAAGACTTATGATCGCCGGCACGAACAACCGTTTGGTCCAGGCATAGCGGATGATCCGCTGCTGGCCTCTGGGATCGACCATCTCGTAGGTCAAGCCGACGGAAAATGTTTCTTCTTCCTGCGCAGCGGCACGCGTCCAGGCGATCTTGGCGCTGGCGCTGACCGCCGGACGGTTCAGGGGCATGGTGATCTTCAGCGCGATCACTGCCTGACGCGATTCGATCAAGCTGACAATCTCCGGCTTGAGCTGATGCACATCCAGCAGAATCCCGCCGTTACCCACGTTATGGGTGAATCCCTGGATCCAATCGGACAGCGGATGCGCGCCATCGGGACTCATCAACCTGAAGAGCACCGGGAACACTGAATCCAACCTGATATACTGCCTGCGTTCGTCCGGACGTTGGTTGTTATGGATCATCGCCGCGTCCTTTCTAAGATAATCCGCTGTTTGTTCTTCTTGGCCAGCGATTCAAAAAAACGTTTGAATTCCGCATATTCGGCCCGCATGACCTTGTCTTTTTTCATTTCGACCGTCTGTTTAAAGCGAATCCGGCTGCCCGTGTGGTCGCAGGTGGCGGTAAACTTCATCCAGGGCGAATCTTCATAAACCGGCTCGGGCAGGAAAAATGGTTTGTATCCCGCCGGAAGCGCAATGGTATACTCGATCAGCCGTTGTTCGAGGAAACCAAAATCGATGGGATACCGACGCAGATCCTTGGCTACCAACGTTTTATCCAGCACTGCCAGCTGCGGCGCGATGCGGAACGCGCCGGAAGCGATCAGGAATTCCGGTCCGCTGAAATCGTAACGCAGTACAACCGGCTTCTGCAACAACTCCAGGTTTAAAGCATCGTACCGGCTCGCGCGCGCGCCGATGGAAAGATCCTGCAGGTTGGAATTGATGGTATCCTGGACTTCTTCGGGCATGGAATAGAGCAGCCAGTAACGTTGCGATTGATCGAAGATACCCTTGGTGATCACGGTTTTCTCCCCCGTGATCGTCTCATCGGGTTGCATGCGGATGGTTACTGCCACAGAGGCCTGATTGTGTTCAGGCGGGAAGAGCGGCGTTGTCTCGATGGCAAAACCGTTCTCCTTGATCACCAGCACATGGCGATTCTGATCTCCGTCGGGTAGATCGCCGAACGCGCAGGTTTCCGCGGTCGGATCCACGAATACCGGTTTGCCGTCAAGCTCAACCGCGGCGATGGCGTGGTTGAACATCATCGAGGGAAAATCCGGCTGGAGATCGAAAATGTCCCTCGTGGGAATGAGCACCGGCCAGGCGGTGAGTCCTGCTTCGCGCATCATGGTTACCAGGAGAATAGCCTGATCTTTACAATCGCCGTATTTGTTCTTAAAAATATCTGCCGCCTGATGCGGCTCATAGCCGGCCTGGCCGTATTCTACGGCGACATAGCGGATCTTCTGGGCGCAGAAAGCATGGACCGCCTGGGCTTTGGCCAGCGGCGTAGCCGCCGCTGCGGTCAACTCTCTGACTTTCGACTTGATCGCCGCGTCCGCGGCGATCTTCTCCCTGGCCAACGGCCACCACCAATCGTAGATGGACTGCCAGTCTTTAAAAGACGAAACGCTGAATGCCGGATTGATCTCAACCACCGGCGGCATCTTGGATTCGGGAACAATCTGCGGAACATCCCTGAATTCCCACTGGTAAAGGCGGGCAGCGGGCTCTTCGGTGACCCGGGCCTGAAGGTTGGCGCCGAAATCATTATAGTCCGGGTTATACTTCTTGATATTCACCTGCCTGTCCCGGGGAGTCTGGAGGGTAAACCGCTGATAGATCACCGGTTCCGAAGATTGCACGGTATACGGGATGACAAAATCATTTTTGTTGACCAGCTGGTAATGATGAATCCGCGCTTTGTATTCGATGGTGGCGCCTTCGACGATTTCCGGGAAAGAAATCAGCAGGACCCTGGCGTTGCTGTAGAGAGGAAAGTTGAGATACTTGGAAACGTCCCGGATATGGCGGCTGCCGACATCCACGACCGTTCCATCCGGCTTGATCGTCCGGGCATACTCGACTTCCACTTTCTCGTCGGTGGAATCGTACTCGATCGGCATCTCGGCAAATCGCTCTTTCCCGCGCTCGTTAAGGATCTGGATCACAAAATGCATGGTCGTCAACGCTTTATTATCCGCGGTGATCTCTTCTTTCTCGTCCGCGAATAAAACCAGCGCGCCTGCCTGGGGATACCGGCTGGCCGGCGGTGCGGCGGCCAGGATTGCGGCAACCTGCGGGTCGATATCCCTGATCTGTACCGGAGTATGTTCTTTCCGGATCTCCTGCTCCCGTTCGCGGGCAAGCCGGGCATAGTCTCCGGAACGGATCAATGCGTACTGTTGAAGCGCCTGATCAAAAAGATTGAGCTTCTCCTCGGTCAACCCGCGATAATACCGATAATCCGCGTTCTGCGATTCCCCGCCTTTGAACACTTCCAGCGCATCGGTATACCTGCCCAGGTGGAACAACGAGATACCCTGCAGCGTGCGCGCTTCCGGCAGGGCCGACTTGCCGAATTCCTCGACCGCACGCGCATATTCTCCTTTATCGAATAAAAGCTTGCCCAGCTCCAGGCGCACCGAAGCGGAATCCCCGCCGCTGCGCAGAACGTTCTCATAGTCCCTGACTGCCGCGGCATAGTAATCGGCTGATTTTGCCGCGGCGGTGCGGGCCTGCTCAAGCGCATCCTTCTGCTGACATCCGGATAAACAGGCGCAGACGCACAGCGCCACTGCCGCGATCTTTCTCATAAAGCCTCCAGTTCAACAATATGGTCGATTTTGAACGTGCGTTCTTCATTGCGCAGACAACAGAACCCTACCAGATAGACTCCCCTGTCCTGGCGTCTGATCTCGCGGGGAATTACTTCTCGCCGGGTCATCTGGGCATCGGTTGTCGAAAGATATTTTATCCTAAGTCTGGCGCCCAAGTCAATCGCTTCCTGGATCTCTGCTATTTTCTGATTCTGGACATCCTCAAGAGCGCTGAAGTTCAGGCTGAATAAACGCAGGAAGGTTTTAAAATCATGTATCCCTTTTTCCCGCAGCATGCCGGCCAACCGCATAAAAACCGCCCAGGTCAACTCAACATCGGAAAGCGCGCGGTGCTTTTGCTCGGCGGAAAAACCCAGATGCTGCGCCACAAACCATAAGGCGTGCCGGGGAAGCCCGGGGAGCAATCGACGGGACATGGTGAGAATATCCACTGCCGGACGATCGGCAAGCGGCTGTTTGCCGATAAGGCGCAGTTCGCTGTTAAGAAACCCCAGGTCAAAGGGCATATTATAGGAACAGATACAACTCTCTTTCACAAAATCGAGGAACCCCGGCATCGCCTCTTCTATCGGCGGCGCGTCGCGCAGCATCTCCTGCGATATCCGGTTTACCGCGAATGCGCCGGGAGAAACTTCGCGCCGGGGATTGACCAGCGTCTGAAAAGTGGCGAGTTTCTGCGTGCCCCGGCACTTCAAAGCCGCCAGTTCGATCACCCGGTCCCCGCAGGCCGGATTCAAACCGGTGGTCTCGGTATCCACAATGGCGAACTCGACATCCTCAATGGCGCGGTGCATCACTGCTATCCTTTCTTCTCTGGACGATATAACTGGGAACCAGCCGTACCGGACGGTAGGAAAGTTTGACCTTCTTAAGGTTCTCCAGGCCCGAATCATCCATGGCATTGATGAAAGCGTGCTCGCCGAGATCCCGGCTGAACCGCTGAAAGATAAACTGGCTTAAGCCTTTGACCGACAGATCGGCGACCTCATACAGTATACAGAATATGTCCGGATTAAGTTTGTATCCGCAGGTAAAGGCTTTGACCTGCCGATCCACGGTAACCACGCGGCCCTCTATATCCAGGGCGTCGTAATGCGCGAATACCGTTTCCAGCGTCTTGAGCGTATCCTGCAGCATCCCGCAATACACATGGTCCGGCGTCTGCCGGCTGCGTTGATCCATCCAGGAGCGGTAAAGCGCCAGGCAGGCGGCGGCCTGCTGACGGCGCAGCCGCTGATAAACAAAACGATACTGCCGGGTAAAGTAATTAACGCTGGCGCGTTTGGATTTAAAAGCATCTCCTTTTAGCTGCGCCAGTGAGGAGCGGGTATACAGATAATCATACGATTTAAAAACCGACTCCAGCCCGAAGCTGCGCAACCGTTCAAGGGCGGGCTCTTCTACATTCTCGATGCGGGACACGGTTTTATTCCGGTTGAAACGGTCCATGATCGAGAACGCCTTCTCCACGATGCGCGGAGTCGCTTCCCGGCCCAGAGGAGGAAGATAGAGAAAACACCCCAGGGAATCTTTAAAAAAGACACACAGGCTGCCGTCAATGAGCGTCCAGCGAATATCGTAGAGCGGCGTCCAGTTGTAGATGGAGGCAAAGGAATAAACCGCCAGTTCATGTTCCCGGCAGCGCAGGAATCGCTCGAACAGTTTTTTATCGGCCAGCTGCAGAGGATTAAGGTCGGCTCTCATGGGCGGGCTTTCTTTATTTAAAACGCGAGTTCCCGCAGATTGGTGACGCCTTCGTAGGTCTGGATCATCTGCGGGTTATCCTTTATTTGCTGACGGACCAGCGGTTGCTCCAGATACTGTTGCAGAGCATCCAGATATTCGGCCAGGGAACCGCTCTGCTGATGCCGGTGGGCATACGGACAGTGCAGATCAAGGCTCAAGAAAACGCTCTTGCCGCAGCGATTGAGCAGAAACGGATAGAGTTGACATTCGAAAGGACGCTGGCCGTATATCCGGCAGGCGGTATCCGCAACCCGCAGATACCGGCAATACCATATGTCCGCCGCATCATCCCGCACCAGCGGGATCTTCGATCCGATGATACCCAGACGGTCCTGTTCCGCCGCCAGAAGCGCTGGCGACCAGGGAGAATCCTGCGCCTGGAAACGGCAACACCCCTGACACTGCATGCAGACGCCGGCCGGGATCAATTGTTTGAGCGATACTGATGCGCCGGGGCCTGTCATTTGACGATGCTGCCGGTCTTAACCTGCTTGTCCGGAGACAGAACCGCCAGCGCCAGATCGTCTTGAGACGCCAGCAGCATCCCCTGGCTTTCTACTCCCCGCAGCAGGGCGGGAGTGAGATTATCCACTATCACGATCAATTTCCCTACCAGCTCTTCTTTGGCATACGCCCGCTTGATCCCGGCAACGATCTGTTTGGTCGTTTCCCCTACTTCGACCTGCAGCACATACAGCTTATCGGCATTGGGATGGTCATTGACCTCCTTGATCCGGGCGATCTTCAATTCCACTTTCTTAAAATCCTCTATGGTAATCATACGTTCTCCTTGCCTACAGAGGCAATACCCGCGCAATTCCGATCTGCGCGGGGTATACACGCAGAGGCAATACCCGCGCAATTCTCCCCGACAAAGGGGATGCCGGCCTCTTCCGATCAGGGCCGGGCACGATCTGCGCGGGGTATACACGCAGAGGCAATACCCGCGCGCTTTGACCACGCAAGTATACCTGCGGATGAAAAAAGCGCCCTAAGCCGCTGGCGCGTCCGGTACCGCACTAACCGCACATCAACCTCTAATCCTTCCTTCTATCCTTTACATAAACGCTTCCGCCGAGGCTCTTGGCGTAATGTTTGAGCTCTGCGGCGATCTGCCCGATCTGGCCCACATGGGAAAACATCCGTAACTCGTTGGATAATACGGCGATGGAAACGCCCAGAAGCGGCGTTTTGCTTATTTCTCCCTGGCGGTTTTTCGCTACAATGAAACCGCGCTGGATATCCTCCGGCGAGTAAAAAACCTGCTTGCCCTTTTCGAAATCATCGACGATCTGCTTGGAGACGTCTTCCCACCGGTCGACCGTGGTAATAAAAATAAAATCGTCGCCGCCGATATGCCCGAGAAAATCGTTGGGCTCGCCCTGTTCTTTCAACGCCTTCATGATCACCTCGGCGGTGAACACAATCACTTTATCCCCCATCTCGAAGCCGTGCAGGTCGTTGAACTCCTTGAATTTATTCAGATCAACATATCCCACGGCAAACAGACTCTGGGATTTTAAACGCACTTCCATCTCTTTAAACAGAGAAATGTTTCCGGGCAGCTTGGTCAGGGGGTTAGCGTCGAGATCCCGGGTCATGCGCACGAAAGAAGCTTTCACGCGGGCCAGGAATTCCGCGGGGTCAAAGGGCCGCTCCACATAATCATCCGCGCCGGCGTAAATACCCTTGATCTTGGCCATGGAATCCTTGGTATCCATGAGCAGAATAATGCTGGTATGGCGCAGCTTGAAATTTCCGCGGATATGTTTGCAGATCTCGATACCGCTGATGCCCGGGCAGGAGAAATCGGTAATCACCAGCTCAAAACCCACCCTTTCCATGATCGCAAAAGCCTCGGTCTGGGAATGGCAGGGCGTGACCTGGTACCCCTCCCCCATCAGCAGAGCGGTAATGAATTCTTCCGACTGCGTGTCGCCTATAATCAAGAGAATATTATTTTCAGTCGAGCTCATCGTTGATCTTTATTTCAGGGAATCCAGGATGTTCTTGCAGGATTCCTTGACTTTAACCATGGCCTGGTCATTAAGGATCAGGAAAAACTTTCCATTGATCTTCTCCGTGGGCTCCTTGAATTCCGCCTCCACCAGGAGAATATAAGCCTCGCGGTTGTAGGTGGAGACCACCATGGCCAGGACTTGCTGCAGCGACCCGCTGACCAGCGTCGGGATGGAGGGGATAACGATCGTCTTGAGGATCATGCTTAGCGCCCCGACATAGGAAGAAATGATGATGTTGCCGACTTCTTTGATAATCGACAGCCCCATCTCGGTGAAGAGTCCGCTTTTGCGTTCATCGGGATGGTCCCGGTAACACATATCGATCAGCTTGAAAGCGCTCTTTTCGTCGAGAACAAAGATGATCTCGCCTTTAAGACCGCTTAAGATATTACAGGTGACGCTCAAAACAATCTGACTGGTTTCAATCTCACTCAAGGCTTGCTGGGCAGGAACGATGCTCAAGGCAGGAAGTTCAAGGTTCAGCTTGCGTCCCAGCATTTCGGATAACGCCATGCTTCCGTGACCGGCGGCGATACTGCTGACTTCACGCAGGATATCCATCTCGTCTCTCATCATCGCTCCTTGTTAAACTCGGGTTAACAGCCCCGGATCGAGACTGCCAAAACGCCATGGTACCGTTTGCAAGTGCCTGTTATACGTATATTAAGGTAACACAAGAGGAAAGCGAAGGCAAGAGATTTATGGACTGATTTTCCGGGTGGGAATTAACGGGGTCGACGAGATTTGAACTCGCGATCTTCGCCGTGACAGGGCGACGTGTTGAACCAGGCTACACTACGACCCCACGATAAGAGGTATAATTGTAAGTCAAAAATGGCTTTGTGGCAATATATTTTTTCCCCGCTCCGCCTGCGGGGAGAAAATTCAATGGGCGCTAGAGGACTTGAACCCCTGACCCTCTGCGTGTAAAGCAGATGCTCTAACCAGCTGAGCTAAGCGCCCGAGGATTCCTTGGCGTAGGACAAACTATAGCATAAAACGTCGGGGTTTTCAACCTCGGCTACGCGCCGGCGAGTTTACCCAGGATGCCCAGGGTAAAGGCCATCACGAACAGGGCCACGGTCTCGGTCATGCCCAGCACAACGATATAGTTGCCGAACCCTTTGCCGGTCTCTCCCATCGCGTCGCAGGCCGAAGCCGCGCATTTTCCCTGCCAGTACGCGGATAAACCGATGGCCGCGCCGGCAAAAGCGCCGATGCCCCAGAGATACTGCCCCCTGGCTGCCAACTCGTACATCTTGTTCATCACGATCATGCCGTAAATGGTCTGGGTCAGCGGCGCGCCCACAAAAGCCACCAGCATGAATGACGCGGCTTTGTTTTGCGCGAAACTCTTCTTCCAGGCGCCGATAGCGGCCATGCCGGCAATGCCTGCTCCGGAAGCCGACCCCAGCGCAGCCAGAGCCAGCACCATCCCTATGCCCAGATCTTTGAACTGCATCAATACTCCCGATTCCATGCCTGCCTCCTTATGATTGCGATTTAAACGGCTGATACTCCGTGCCGCTCCAGGAAACTCCGGCATGACCGGAAAATTCCAGGACGTTGAGCCTGACGCCATGCACCAGCACGGACATCGGGCCCAGGACGATGTTCAATCCGTGGCCGATCAACACGATCATCATGCTGGCTGCGCCGAACAGAACCCCGTTGAGACCGGCAGCCATGCTGTTGGTGGTTTCGGCGATGGCCACGCCGGCCATGCCCACGGCGAACAAGCGCACATATGAAACCACATCGGTAAAATTATTCATCAGGCTCAAAGCGATCGTACCCAGGCCCTCAAGCACGGTTTTGAGCAGATTACGCTGCGGATGGGTAAAGAAGATCACCAATCCTATCCCCGTCACAATCAACCATTGTACATACCCAGGAAGAATTTCCCCCAGCAGAAGCATCCGGGCAAGGAAGAAAGCCGCCCATAGAACGCAGATCCAGCCCAGATCGGCCAGCGCGGACAACGCCGGCAGTTTCAGTATCGTCCGCCAGGCATGCGCGAGGGATAAATGAACCGCGCCCAGGAAGAAACAGAATGTCTGCATGTTCTTCGCATCGTTCAGCTGGGGCACCAGCGGATGAAGCCCGTACTTGAGCAGCCATTCCTGGCCGAAGAACGAACCGGTCAAGATGCCCCAGAGAATAGCGCAGGAGCTTAATAGATAGAGCAGGGGGAAGATCTGTGCAGTCGACGGATTCATTCTGGTTTTCTTCTGCGCCCCGAAGGTCAGGAGCAAATATACTGCGCCATACCCGGCGTCCCCGATGAGTATCCCGAAGAAAATGCTGAAAAACACCAGGAACACTGCGCTCACGTCCAGCTCATGGTACCCCGGGACAATGCCTAATAACGCCATGACCGGTTTGATCTTCTGCGCCCAGCGGGGAATACGCAGGAATGTCGGGACCGCGTCTTCTTCAGACGGCGCCTGAATAGATATGCCCCATTGCTGCGCCTGCGCTGCCCGCATTACCCCGGCCACCGCATCGTGCGGCAGATAACCGGCCAGATACAGTAATTGCCCCTGCCGCCCCATTCCGGCCAGCGCCTGTTGAAACTCCAGTTTTTTCTCCAGCACCTGTTTCTGCTGCGCGATGCTGTCGCGATGCGCGCTTTGCTTCGCCAGGTCTTTCTTGAGCTCGTTTTCCAAAGCAGCATCCTGCTCCAGCCTGCGGCGCATCGCGCTTAATGAATTTTTAGGCAAACCCACTTCTTTATAGGCCAGATCCCGGCGTGAGCGCGAGATTACCAGACAGCGGGCGATCCCTTCATGCACGCTGATTACCCGGCCGATGCAATCCTGCGGCAACGAACCGACTTCTTTTTCCGGGATCTCGAAAAGGCGGACAACAATGCCTTTGCGTTCCAAAGCACGCACATCCTCGGGATCGAAATCCCCCCAGCGTTCCCATTCGTCGATCCGCAGCGCGAGAATGCGCGAATATTCCTGCAACTGGTCCAGGCGTTTCTCCAGATCGATGATATGCCGGCTGGCGATACGCCAGTCCGTTTCCCGGTGACCGGAGTCGTACGCCGTTTTTTGATCGCTGCGGCGGCGCGAGAGTATCTCCAGCGCGGAAGCGGCGAGGCCGATCTCTTCCTGTACTGCGGCGACCGGCTGGCTGTGCGGAGGCTGTTGGTGCTCGAGATGAATCACCCCCAGCTCGCCGAGACGGGTAATGGTCGCGACGCCGTCATGAGCCAGGCAGACAATGTACGCTTTTTTCATGGGCACGATCATGCCGCCACCTCGAGCGCTTCCAGAGCTTCGATCTTCCGCTTGGCGATTTTGCTGCGGCCGACGGCATTAGCCATCTGGTCGCCGATATAGATCTTGATCCTGCGGATCGCGTCCTGGGCTTCGGGGATCTTGACTTTCTCGAACAGATTCACCCGCTGCGTCGTGATGCGTAATTCGCGTTTAAGCGTTTCGATCGCTTGAACCATCACCCGGATCTCTTCGCGCAAGACCACCTGTTCGCGCAGGAATTCCAGCGCGCCGTCCACCCACGCCGGCGTCAGGAAAAGGTCGTATGCGGCGTCGGTAAAGCGCGCCCGCTCAAAAACCGGCAGGTCTACCCCGGCGACATTCCTGACGCCGGCGATGATTTCTGCGGGGACCAGCCACGGTTTGAATGCGGGCAGATCGATCTCGGTCAGCAATCCCGCCCAGACCATGGCCGCGGCTTTCTTCACCTCAAGCTGACGCTGTTTTTCCAGCGCCGCCGCGTTCAAGTGCAGGATCTCTATCTGAAGCTGCTGCTTTTTAAGCTGCAGCGTCGGCAGGTAACGCTCGAACTGCTTGAGCGCATCCCGCTGCTTCTTCAATTCTCCCTTGGTCAGCTTTATCTTTGCCATACTAAACCCGTTCGCGCCGGCTTCTCCCGGTTCTCGCAGCACCGGCAATCTTTATTTCGGCCAGTACTGCTCGATCAGCGCAGGCTTGATCCCGGTCTCTTCCGGGCTGAAGCACGCATGCAGAATCTCCCAGCCTTTATCCAGCGCCTTCTCCAGCGAAACATTGACTTTCAGCGACATCATCTCGCGCTCGAACAAACCGCCGTAGTTGAGCAACTTCTTGTCCCAGGCGCTCATCTGAAATCCCATCGCCTGCTTTTCCAGGGTCTCGCGATAACTGGCGAAGAGCTGGATCATGGTGTCCATGATGGTACGATGGTCCGGCCGGGTTTTGCCGTTCACCTGCTGTTTCAACCGGCTTAAGGAACCGAACGGCTCGATCACCCCTCCCTTGAGATAAAACTGCCCTTCGGTAATATACCCGGTATTATCGGGCACCGGATGGGTCACGTCGTCGCCGGGCATGGTGGTCACCGCCAGGATGGTAATAGAACCCGCGGTATCAAAATCAACCGCTTTTTCGTACCGCGCAGCCAGCTGGCTGTAGAGGTCGCCGGGATAGCCGCGGTTCGACGGCACCTGCTCCATGGTAATCGAGATTTCCTTGAGCGCGTCGGCAAAATTGGTCATATCCGTCAGCAGCACCAGGACCCGTTTTCCGTTCAAAGCGAAATGCTCGGCCACCGCCAGGCTGATATCCGGCACCAGCAGGCATTCCACGGTGGGATCCGCCGCGGTATGCATAAAGAATATCGAGCGCGCCAGCGCGCCGTGCTGGTCAAGCGTATCCCGGAAGAATAAATAATCGTCATGCTTCAATCCCATGCCGCCGAGTATGATGATGTCCACTTCGGCTTGAATGGCGATACGCGCCAGCAGTTCGTTATACGGCTCTCCGGCGATGGAAAAGATCGGGAGCTTCTGCGATTCCACCAGCGAATTGAACACGTCGATCATGGGGATGCCGGTGCGGATCATCTTGTTGGGGATCACCCGTTTGACCGGATTCACCGGAGGCCCGCCGCTCTCCACCAGGTTGTCCGCCAGGACCGGCCCTTTATCCAGCGGTATCCCGCTGCCGTTGAAGATCCGTCCCAGCAGGTCATCGCCGCTGGCCACGCGCATGGGATGGCCGAGAAACCTGACTTTGTCTCCGGTAGAAACGCCTTTGCTGCCGGCGAAAACCTGCAGCGACACCCGGCGACCGTCCAGACGAATGACCTGGGCCAGCGACGTTCCGCGCGAAGCGGAAATCTCCGCGATCTCGTTGTAGCCGACGCCGTCCGCCTCAACGGTGATCACGTCTCCGGCGATCTGAACAATATGCGTGTAGATTTTATGCATTGCTGGTCTCTTTGTTTGTGCTGCGTTTCTGCTCCAGCAGCAGCGCGATCTCCTGTTCTATTTTTGAGAATTCCGGGGATTTGAACACGCTGGAGTTCCATCCCCTGGTCAGCTGACGCAGTTGCTGAAAGAAGCGCAACGCTTCTTCCTTGCTTTGAAAGCGGAATTCCTCTTCCATAATATCGTAGATGAACGCAAACACGTACTGCTGCCGTTCGGCGGAACAGGATTCATCCACGGGGTCGAAAGCATTCTGCTGCAGATAGACGAAATCGAAATACTCGCCCTTAAGATAATCCACATAATCCGCCAGAGAAGTGCCTTCTTCACCGATAACTTTCATCATCTGTGAAACGTCGCGGCTCTTTTTGAGCATCGCATGTCCGCGCACGCGATAGCGTTCCGGGATTACGCTGGGATATTTGCTCCAGCTGATCAACGGATCTATCGCCGGATACCTGCGGGCGTCCGAACGTTCGCGCGAAAGGCCGTGGAATGCGCCGACCACCTTTAACGTCGCCTGGGTGACCGGTTCTTCAAAGTTGCCTCCGGCAGGACTGACCGTGCCGCCGATAGTCACGGAACCGGTTGAGCCGTCATTAAGCCGCACCGCTCCGGCGCGCTCGTAGAAAGAAGCGATGCGCGATTCCAGATACGCGGGAAAAGCTTCTTCGCCGGGAATTTCCTCGAGCCGGCCGGACATCTCCCGCATCGCCTGCGCCCAGCGGGATGTGGAATCGGCCAGAAGCAGAACCTGTAAGCCCATCTGCCGGTAATATTCGGCAATGGTAACCGCGGTATACACGCTGGATTCGCGCGCGGCCACCGGCATGGAGCTGGTATTACAGATGATCACGGTCCGGTCGCTCAACGGTTTATGCGTACGCGGATCAATCAACTCGGGAAACGTTTTAAGCGTTTCGACCACTTCGCCGGCCCGCTCTCCGCAGGCGGCAATGATCACCACATCCGCATCGGCGTGCCGGCTGATCAACTGTTGAAGCACGGTTTTGCCCGCGCCGAACGGTCCGGGCACGCAATAGGTGCCGCCCAGGGCTACCGGGAAAAGCGAATCGATCAGACGCATTTTGGTTACCAGCGGTTGATGCGGTTTAAGTTTTTCTGCGTACGCCCGGATGGCGATTTTCACCGGCCAGTTCTGTTTTAAATACACATCTTCCTCTTTACCGGAAGAATCCCGCAGCCGGGCAATCGGTTTTTTGAGATTATAGCGTCCCAGGCCGGCAATGCTGACCACTTCCCGGATTCCCTGCAGACCGAAGGGCACCATAATGCAGTGTTTGAAGATTTTCTCCGGCACGGAACCCAGAATGTCGCCGGCGCGGACCGTATCGCCTTTTTTTGCCAGCGGAGTGAATTCCCATTCAACGTCCTGCGCCAGCGCGGTCAGATATGCTCCGCGCTTCAGGAAAAAACCGTGCTGCGCGGCGAGCGGCGGCAAAGGATTCTGCAAACCGTCGAAAATCTGGCCGAGCATTCCCGGTCCCAGCTCAACCGACAAAAGCTCGCCGGTAAATACAACTTCGTCGCCGATCTGCAGGCCGCTGGTATTCTCATACACCTGCATCTCCGCCTTATCCGCCCGGACGCGGATGACCTCGGCCTTGAGCGCTTCGGCGCCGTGTTGTACAAAAGCGACTTCATTCTGAATGATTACCCCGTCAACGTGAGCGGTAACCATGTTACCGGTGATCTTGACAACCCTTCCTGTTCTGTCTTTCGGCATGCTCATTCCTTTGATCTCTACCCGTGTTTAATCGGCGGCCAGGGCCTGCTCCAGCGCCGCGTTCTTATCCGCGGCGGCAATATGTTCCCAGCGCCAGAGAATACGCAGTTGCAACGCATATACCAGCAGCGCTTCCAGATCGAAAAAATGCCCCGCGGCGAGCTCGTCCAGCTTCCGCCAGCGCTCCTGGTCGAGGAATAGCTCGGATTCGATCAATGACGGGATGCGGTGACTGTTCATGGCGCTGTGATACACCGCGATATCCCCGCTTCCGTCGGGCCGTAGATAGCTGGCCGGATCGAGTTTCTTGCGGCTGGCGCGGATCTTAACCAGCTCATTGCGCAGCTCTATTTCAAAAGCCAGCCACTGCCGCAACAATGCGTGCTCCGGGGGCTGGCCCGCGAGGATATCCCGGGCGCAGACACGCACCGCCTGCAGATCTTTTTCGCCAACGGCATCCTGACATGTCTGGAGGAACCGTTGAAAAGAAAACGGCGGCTTTGCGCCGAAATGCAGCATCGGCAGGCTCGCCATGAGAAAATAATACGCGGACATCGTCCTAAATCCCCTTTAGCAATTCGGCGACTTTGGGCTTCAAGCTCGTTCCGATATACTCCGCCAGGGCCGTATCGGTAAAATCAAAATGGGATTTACCGTCATCGAAGCTGATCCGGAATCCCGCCCGGATATCGGCCTGGGAACGGATTTCAAGCCCTTTCTTCAGTTCATGCTTGAGCGCGTTCAGAAAATGACCTTCCAGCCGGCTTTTATCCTGCTCCGACAGATAAATCACCGCGCTGCTCGCTCCTTGAGCGCAATAGCCGGAGATCAGCGCGCCGATGATTTTCGACAATTCTTCGACGGACAGAACCGCGGCGGTCTCGGCGGCAACCAGCTTCTGCAACAACGCCAGCACGTCCTGACGCAGCGTCAATAGCATATCCCTGCCCGCCTGCTGCAATGCTGCCCGGGAACTGGCCTGCATGCTGTCGATTTTCTCTTCAGCTTCATCGATCATTTTCTTAGCCTGCGCCGCAGCCTTCTGCAGGATCACCTCTGCTTTCTGCTGCGCCTGCTGCTCGATATCCCGCGCTTTCACTTCAGCAGCCTGCACGCCTTCCTGATTGATTTTTTCGATCAATTCTTTAATCTGGTCCGCCATGTTGACTCCTTGCCTACAGAGGCAATACCCGCGCAATTCCGATCTGCGCGGGGTATACACGCAGAGGCAATACCCGCGCAATTTGGCCACAGGGCCACACTAACGCAATTCCTTATTAGCGTTAGGTGCGATCTGCGCCGGGAGTATCATTTCATCAGTCTTTTAACCGCTTCAAGCGGATTGGCCGCTTCCAGTATGGGGCGACCTACAACGATATACTGTGCCCCGGCGGCAAATGCCGTCGCTGCCGTTGCCACCCGCTTCTGGTCGCCGGTATCCGCGCCTTGCGGCCGTATGCCCGGCGTGACGATCACGAACGCTTTCCCGCAGGCTTTTCGCACTGCTGCCGCCTCGTGCACGGAACAAACAACCCCGTCCAGACCGGCCTTCCTGGCCAGCCGGGCGCGCTGCACTACGGTCCGGCGCGTATCTGCGCCGGCTTTATCGCTGGTCAGCACCGTGATTCCCAACAACAAAGGCTTCTTGACTTTCGCCGCCGCAGCTTCTTCTTTCGCTGCCTGCGCCGCCCGTACCAGCATTTCTTCGCCCCCGGCAGTATGCAGCGAGACCATCGCTACGTTCAACCGGGTGGCCTGACGCACAGCGCCGGCTACGGTATTGGGAATATCGTGAAATTTAAGGTCCAGAAACACCCGGCTTCCTTTTTCGCGCACCAGATCAACGATCTTCGGCCCATAAGCGGTAAAGAGCACCGGCCCGATCTTAACCATCCCAATCGCTGAAGCAAGCATATTCATAAAGCGCCGGGCTTGCCTGATATCCTTGACATCCAGGGCGAGAATAAGTCGTTTGCGCAGAGAACGCTGGTTCATAGTTCTAGACTCCCGATCATGCTTTGAATCGTAACCGCGCGGCTGCGTTTCAGGTAAGAGACCAACCCCGCGACAATCTCATTGCTTACCGAAGGATTCACGAAATTCGCCGTGCCCACGCTGACCGCGGTCGCTCCGGCGATGATGAATTCCAGCGCGCTGGCAGTATCCATGATCCCGCCCATCCCGATGATCGGAATGCGCGTTTTCCGGTAAACTTCCCAGACCATGCGCACGGCTATCGGCCGCACCGCCGGACCGCTTAACCCGCCCACACCCATGGCGATCTTCGGCCGGCGGGTTGCGCTATCAATGCTCATTCCCTGAAGCGTATTGATCAAAGCCAGCGCGTCGCTTCCCGCGGCCTGCGCGGCCAAAGCGATCTCGCAGATATCGGTGACATTGGGGGAAAGCTTGGTGATCAAGGTTTTGCGCGTGGCTTTGCGCACGGCCCTGACCGCAGCATGCGTGGCTTCGGGGTCTTGCGCGATCAATCCGGCCCTCAAACCTCTGGCTGCATGTTTCACATTGGGACAGGAGATGTTCAGCTCAAGCGCGGCAACGCTCTTCTCCTTATCCAGCCTGCGGGCTACTGTCACGAATTCCTCCGGGTCGTGTTCTGAAGCGATGCTGACAATCACCGGCACGCCCAGTTGAGCCACAGGAGGCAATTTCTCGTCGATGAACGCATCCAGCCCGGGATTCTCCAGGCCGATGGAATTGAGCATCCCGGAAGGGGTTTCGCAGGTACGCGGTCCGGGATTGCCCTGGCGCGGCTTGAGAGTAATGGTCTTGGTGACAATCGCCCCGAGCTTACGCACGTCGACAAAATCGCGGAATTCCGCGGCGTAACCGAACGTTCCGGAGGCGACCATCACCGGATTCTTGAGGACCAGTTTTCCCAGGCGAACAGACAGATCGGGTTGCATATTAGAAGCTCGGTTCAATACAGAGCACTTTGTATTTGGCAAACTCTTTTAATCCGCCCTGGATAAAACTCAAGTTAGTCTGGTATTTTATCTTGCACCAGAACCAGAATGCCGATTTGGGTTCCATGTCGAAATTCCAGCGAACGAACTGATAGGCGTATTTCCAGGTCAGCAAAAAGAATATCAGGGTAAACACCCACCAGCCGAAACTGGCTCGCAGCAGGCTGATCAGTAACCCGAACAGCGTCGCGAGAGCGCAGAGATGCATGAGATGGAAATTGCCGATGTAGACAAAACCGCGAAGCGGAAAGGGAATCTTGATGCCGGGCCCGCCTTTGAGGTTCTGGAAAATGATCTCCAGCTGTTTTTTCTTGCAGTATTTATCGATCAACGGCAAATGCGCCTGGCCGTATGTCACCCAGACCCTGCGCAGAGCTTTGATGTCCGCGCGATGCATGTGGTCGACCTTGGCCAGAGGAGCGAAATAGAATTTCCACCCTTTGCTGCGGTGCTGATAACTTAAATCCATATCTTCGCCGGTCGGTCTCTCCCAGAATTTCGCGCCGATCTCTTTCATCGCCGACCTGCGGTAGGCGACGTTGCAGGTGCCGAAAAAGAATCCGCGATGTCCGCCGATATCGCAGGGCGTCGGCTCTTTGGGGAAATCGGGATAATAGCCTTCTTTGATCCAGCCGTACCGCGGAGCGACCATGTTGAACCGGAAATGCTGACACCAGCCTTCCACCAGATTGTTGGGATCGACTTTCAGGGTGAACACTTCTCCACCCACGGCCGCGATCTTGGGATCACGGTCAAAATGCTTGAGCATTTCGTTGATCCAGCTCTTATCCGGCGCGCAATCGCCGTCGGTGAAAAAGAGGTAGTCTCCCTTGACGGCTTCCAGCGCTTTGTTGCGGGCAAAACCGGGCGAGGGGCAATGAGGAACTTCCACCAGTTTGATAAAAGGATATTTCCGCTGCCAGTCCTTGATGATCGGGATGGTCTTATCGGTCGAGCCGCCATCCACGACAACCCATTCCCAATTCTCGCGGGGATAGTCCACGTTCATCAGGTATTCAAACGTCTTTTCGATTGTCCGCTCAAAGTTTTTCACCGGGATGATAATGGAGACAAACGGTTTCTGCGCCATCAGTTCCTCCTCTGGTTGAGCTTCACCACGCTATTTCCTGTGCTTCAAAGACCGGCCCATCTTTACAAACGCGCTTGAACCCCTCTACGGTCTTGACCACGCAGCCAAGGCAGGCGCCGATACCGCAAGCCATATGCGCTTCCAGAGAGATTTGCGCCCGAATATGTCTTTCTGTCGCGATGCGACTGATCTGCCGCAGCATCGGTTTGGGGCCGCAAGCATAGAGACGCACGCTCGCCCCCTCCTTGCCGGCAAAACGCTTGACGTTTATTTCCCGGTCGAGAAATTTTTCCAGAAGCTCCGGGACCCTGCACCGCACCCCGCAGGTCCCGTCATCAGTAGCCAGATGCACCGCGCATCCCAGCCGCTGGAATTCCGCTGCGCACACTATCTGTCCCCGGGTCCGCGCGCCGATCAAAACCAGCGGCTTGATCCCGGCCCGCCGGACCAGCTGCTGCGCCAGGAAGAGCAACGGCGCAACCCCGATGCCCCCGGCCACGATCACCGGGCTGCTCGAACGGGGAATGCGCAGATTGAACCCGCTGCCCAGAGGACCCAGAATATCCAGGCTGTCGCCCGGGCGCCGTTGCGCCAGCAATGCGGTTGCCGGACCGACAATGTCATACATGATGGCGATCGTTTTTTTCTCCACGGCATGTATACTTAACGGCCGACGGATAAGCGGATCTGTGCCGGAACTCACTTTTACCATGACGAACTGGCCGGGCACCGCGCCGGCGGCAATGTCCGGAGCGCGCAAAGAAAGCCGATAGGTCAGCGCTGCCACCTGTTTTTGAGACACGATATCCGCCCGTCTATTCAGCATCTTCATAAAGCGGCTTTCTCTGGAAGAAATTGTTCCCTAGCGCTGGCAGCTGGGGCAAAAATAGGTCCCGCGCCCGCCTAAAGCCACGCGTTTGATAGGTGTTTTGCAGATAAAACACGGCTTATGTTCACGGCCATACACCTTGTGCTGACTGACGTATTCGCCGGGTTTTCCCGTAAGCCGGACATAATCATCAACGGACGACCCGCCGTAGTTGACGGCGTCATTGAGCACATCGCGCAGCGCCAGATAAAGTTTCTCTTGTTCCGCAGCTGTCAGGCTCTGCGCCGGCCGCTCTGGATATATTTTAGCACGAAATAAACATTCTGCAGCATAAAGATTTCCAACACCGGAAATCACGGTTTGATCCATCAAAAGAGGCTTAATCCGGGTTTTCCTGGTTGCCAGAAGAGCTTTAAATTCTTCCAGGGATAACTGTCCCGGTTCCGGGCCGAGCCCCTGGATAAAAGGCAAACTGCGCCAATCCTCCATCAGGCGCAGTTCGGCAAAGAGACGCTGATCATTGAAATCCATGGCCGTGCCATCGCTGAATATGAAGCGCACCCGGCTTTTTGCCCCGTTGCCGGGATAGAGCAGTTGTCCGGTCATTTTCAAATGGATGACCAGGGATTTTCCGCTGGATAAACCGATAATCAGCACTTTGGCTTTACGCTGAACGCCGGTGATCGTGGTCGCCTCCAGCCCTTTTTTGAACGCCGCCGGCGCAGGCTGACGGATTACCCGCGGATGGGCAATACGCACTTCCACGATGGTCTTGCCTTTCACCGCCCGCTCCAGCTCGCGCTTGAGCGTTTCGACTTCCGGTAATTCAGGCATGTCTATTTTCCTATGATGGTGATCCAGACCTGCCGCGAACGCGGCCCGTCGTTCTCGCAGAAATAAATCCCCTGCCAGGTCCCCAGCATAAGCTTGCCGCCTTCCAGTATCACCGATAGAGACGGACCGAACAGGGAAGCTTTGATATGGCTGTCGGAATTGCCTTCACTGTGGGTATACCCGGCGTCGGGAGGGATCAGCTTGGAAAGGGAGGTCGTAATATCTTTGCGCACTGCGGGATCGGCATTTTCATTGATAGTCAAGCCGGCAGTGGTATGCGGGCAGAAAAGACAACAGATCCCGTCCTGCGTTTTCTGTCGGGAAAGCGCATCCTGGATCTGATCGGTAATGTCGATCAGGTCCACGCGCCTGGTGGATGTGATACTGATACGCTCCATGACAACCCCAGCCTATGCTTTTGCCTTTGAGCTCTTGTATTTCGCCTTTTTGTGGTACTCCTGCAAAGACTGCACTTCCAGGTCTTTTTTTACCAGCGCTTCGATGCCGCTGACTGTCGCCTGGGCGCCGGAAATCGTGGTCGTATAAGGAATAGTGTACAGGATCACATGGGAACGGATCTTGATCTCATCCTGGCGCGGTATGCGGCCGGAAGGGGTATTGATCACCATCTGTATCTTGCCGTCTTTCATCAGGTCGATCACATTGGGGCGGCCTTCGGCTACCTTGGGTAATACTTTGACCGGAATATCGTTTTTCTCCAGAGCAGCCGCGGTGCCGGCAGTGGCCAGCAGATGGAACCCCAGGTCGTGCAGCTTTTTGGCAATAAACACAATGGCGCGCTTATCCCGGTCCCTGACCGAGATGAAAACATTCCCCTTTTTGGGAAGATTTTGTCCGGCAGCCAACTGGCTTTTGATAAAAGCCCGGGCAAAATCCTTGTCCAGCCCCATGACTTCGCCGGTGGATTTCATTTCCGGTCCGAGGATCACATCGACTCCCGGGAAACGATTGAAAGGGAATACCGACTCCTTGACCGCGACATGCTCGGGAATAATTTCTTCGGTAAATCCCAGGTCTTTGAGCTTTTTCCCCAGCATGATCTTGGTGGCCAGTTTAGCCAGCTGCACGCCGATCACTTTCGAAACAAAGGGGACGGTCCGCGAAGCGCGGGGATTCACTTCCAGCACATACACCCGGTCATCCTTGATCGCGAACTGGATATTCATCAATCCCAGTATGTTGAGCTCTTTGGCCATTTTGTAAGCGGCATCGCGGATCTTGGCCAGCAGCTCCTGCGACAGCGTGAAGGTCGGCAGCACCATGGCCGAATCCCCGGAATGGATCCCGGCTTCTTCGATATGCTCAAGTATGCCGCCGATACAAAAAGTGGTCCCGTCGCCGATCAAATCCACATCCACTTCAATCGCGTCTTCCAGGAATTTATCGATCAGCACCGGATGCTCGCCCGATACTTTCGCCGCTTCCGCCACGAATTTCTCCAGGCTGCTTTCGTCATACACGATCTCCATCGCCCGGCCGCCCAGGACATACGAAGGCCGCACCAGCACCGGATACCCGATGCGCTGCGCGACTTTCTTGGCCTCTTCATACTCGAAGGCGGTGCCGTTCTCCGGCTGCAGCAGATTCAGCTTATGCAGCATCTGCTGGAACCGCTTGCGGTCTTCGGCGACATCGATACTGTCCGCGCTGGTTCCCAGGATATTCACCCCGGCCTTGCGCAACGCCACTGCCAGGTTCAGGGGCGTCTGCCCCCCGAATTGCACGATCACGCCCATGGGCTTTTCCAGCTCGATGATATTCAGGATATCCTCGATAGTCAGCGGCTCGAAATACAATCTGTCGGAAGTATCGTAATCCGTGGAAACCGTCTCCGGGTTGCAATTGATCATCACGCTCTCCACGCCTTCTTCTTTCAGCGCGTACGCGGCATGGCAGCAGCAATAATCGAATTCGATCCCCTGACCGATGCGATTGGGCCCGCCGCCGAGAATGATCACTTTCTTGTTCTTGCTCGGACGGCCCTCCTCCTGCGTCTCGAAAGTGGAATAGAAATAGGGGCGCTGCGCGTTGAATTCTCCGGCGCAGGTATCCACCGGCTTGTACACGGCTTTCACTGTTTGTTTCTTGCGGTGTTCTCTCACTTTATCCTCACTCACATTGAGCAGATACGCGATCTGCCGGTCGGAAAACCCGTCTTTTTTTGCCTGCGACAACAGCTCCGCAGGGAGGCGGATCTCTCCATGCGCGTCTTCGAGGCGATACGTCTTGATCCTGTCCTCCGTCTCCACCAGTTGCTGCATGTTGTCCAGGAACCAGCGATCCACCCGGGACAATTCATAGATATCGTTAATGGTCAACCCGATCTTCAAAGCATAGCGCAGATAGAAAATGCGCTCGTCGTTGGGAACGCTGATTTTATCTTTAATCAGCTTGATCAACTCCGCCGTCGGGTTCTTAAGCATTTCATCCGTGATCTTGTCTTTCCCGTCCGCGCCGAAACCATAGCGGGAGATCTCGGTGGAACGGATCCCTTTTTGCAGGGCTTCTTTGAAATTCCTGCCGATGGACATCGCTTCTCCCACCGCTTTCATCGACGTGTTCAGCGTCCGGTCGGCCAGAGCGAATTTCTCGAAGGTAAACCGGCAGATTTTGAATACGCAATAATCGACCGTCGGCTCGAAAAATGCCGTGGTCTTTCCGGTCACCTGGTTAATGACCTCCGGAAGGGTATAGCCGACCGCCAGCTTGGTCGAAACCCGGGCGATGGGAAACCCGGTGGCCTTTGAGGCGAGCGCGGATGAGCGCGACAGGCGCGGGTTAACCTCGATGATCACGATATGGCCGTCGACGGGATTCTGTCCGAACTGGATATTCACGCCTCCGCCGGTAACCCCGACGCGGCGGATGATCCTGTGGCAGAGGTTCACGAAATTCCTGTATTCCTCGGCGGTTAATGTCTGCGCCGGCGCTACCACCATGCTGTCCCCCGTATGCACGCCCATGGGATCGACATTTTCCATCGAGGTAACAATGATCACATTGTCCGCGCAATCGCGGATCACTTCGAACTCGATCTCCTTCCAGCCCAGGACCGATTGTTCCACCAGCACCTGATGCACCGGGCTGGTCTCCAGTCCTTTATATAAGAATTTCTCCAGCTCTTCCTTGTTATACACGATGGAACCGCCCGCGCCGCCCAGACAATACGCCGGACGCAGGATCAGCGGAAAGCCGATGCCCAGGCCGATCTTCATGCCTGCTTCCACGGAATTGGCAATGCCGCTTTTGGGCACATCCACGCCGATTTCCTGCATCGCTTTCTTGAAAAGCAGCCGGTCCTCCGCGCAGGAGATCGCGGTAACCGAAGCGCCGATGGATTCCACCCCGTATTTTTTCAATACGCCCTGCTTCATCAGAAAAAATGCCAGGTTCAGACCCGTTTGTCCGCCGAGGGTCGGCAGAATGGCGTCCGGCCGCTCTTTGGCGATGATTTGAGTGACGATGTCGATGCTCAACGGTTCGATATAGGTGACATTGGCCATGTTGGGATCGGTCATGATCGTGGCGGGGTTGGAGTTGACCAGAATGGTATAATATCCCTCTTCGCGCAGGGCCTTGCAGGCTTGAGAACCGGAATAATCGAATTCGCACGCCTGACCGATCACGATCGGCCCCGAGCCGATCATAAGAATTTTCTTCAAATCTCTGCGACGAGGCATCAGCGACTCCTTTCCATCATGTTCTTAAATGCGGCGAATACGGGATGAACCTCATCGAACCCCGGGCTGGCCGGATCGAACTGCACCCCCAGGCATTGTAAATTCTTACTCTCGATTTTCTCGACCGTCCGGTCATTCAGGTTGTAGCCGGTAATCTTGAGCCCTTTGACTTTAGCCAGCGAATCCGCATCCACCGTCAGAGAATGATTCTGGACGGTGATCTCGCTTTTCAGAGACGGCGGCAGACTCATGGGATAATTCACCCCGTGATGGCCAAGGCGCATTTTGACGACTTTCCCTCCCAGGGCGCGGCAAAGAACCTGATGCCCTGCGGCAATACCCAGAAGCGGGAGCTTGCCGATAAGCGGCTTGATGTTCTCCGCCACCACGCCCATACCCACATCCTCTTCCGGACCGCTTGAAAGAATCAACCCCTGCGGTTTGGTTTTGAGGATTTCCGCCGCTGAAACATCGTAGGGGAAAAGCGTTATACCGAACCCGCTGGCCGTCAATTGTCGTAACAGGCTGCGGGTAATGCCGAGATCCAAAACGGCGACTTTCTTTTTCGCCCGGGCTTTCTTTTCCATCGCGGTCACGGTCTTAACCGAAATCTCCGGTAGCATGCTGATGGCCGGCTTGTTCCTGAAAGCGTCGAGCTTGGCCTGCAGCTCCTTGACCTGGCCGCAGTCCGAGGAAATGATCCCCAGCATCTCGCCTTTGGAACGCAGATGCACTGCCAGCGTACGCGTATCCACGTCCGACAAAACCATCAGGTTCTGCGCTTTGACAAACGCTTCCAGGCTGCCGGTAGCCTGCCAGTTGGAATAGATCCGTGAATGCTCTTTAATGATCAGGCCGGATGTCCAGATTGTATCGCTTTCATTGAACTTGTCGGCAACGCCGTAATTACCGATCAAAGGATAGGTCAACACCAGGATTTTTCCTGCGTTGGCCGGATCGGTCAACATTTCCTGATAACCGACCACAGCGGTATTCAAAGCAAGCTTTCCGATGCGCTCCCCGACAGCTCCAAAAGCCTGCCCGCTGAAAGAGTGGCCGTCCTCCAGCATAATCATTGCCTTCATTATCACTCCTTTGTGATGTGTGCGCGTAAAGATACCATGATCCGCTTAACCCTGGCTACCGCCTCTTCAACCGTTCGCACCTGAATAACGCCTGGAATTTTCCAGGATTGCAAACTGATCACAGGAATACCGAACTGCAAGCAATAAGCGATCTCGGAAAGGGTGCCGGCCTGGCCGGGAAGAGCGACTACAACATCCGCTGTTTTAACCACCAGCACATTTCTCGCCAGCCCCATCCCGGTAGGAATAACGATATCAACATACTGATTGGCTTCTTTTTTGTCATAACCGGGAAGAATACCAATTGTCGTTCCGCCCCCTTGTTTGAAACCCTGACTAACCGCCTTCATGGCTCCACTTAATCCGCCACAAACCATATAATCAACCACTTTTGCCAAACTTTTGGCTAATTTTATGGCTTGTTCCTCCACTTTTGTCTCAACGACTCTCCCACCTATAATTCCTACTACTGTTTTGCGCATGGAATTGGTAAGATACTGCGGAATAAGCGGTTAGATTAAACGGAATTGCTTAAATTAAATGCGCCTGACAGGAGTCGAACCTGTACCACCAGCTCCGGAGGCTAGTGCGCTATCCATTGCGCTACAGGCGCGTAATTTACTTAGTGCGGCAGTGTCCCCGATGGTTTGATTTGCCGAACACAGTGAGGCAAATCAGTCGGGGGCAGGCGCGTAATTTACTTAGTGCGGCCGTATCCCGATCGCTAAAACAAGCTTAGTTGCTCTTCTGCGGCCTTATCCTTTTCTTCTTTGCCAAAGACCGAAATCACCCCATATTCACCGTCATACCCGGCTTTAGCCGTCACCTTGCCTTCGCGCATGCGCAAGACCCCTTCGGCGATCTTAGCCGGCAATCCTTTGTGCAGCTCTTCGCGCGAAGCGCGGATAAGAATATCGAATTCCGTCCCAAACTTTGCCACCTGGCTGAAATATTCTTTTTCCACTGCCACCGAATCCTTCTTTACGCCTTTTGCCTCTGCGATAATTTCCGGGAGAGGAACAAGATTTTTGAAGGGTATTGCATTTGCGGGCGTAAAGCCTTCCGGCCGGTCTGCCAGTTGTTCTACCCTGTTCATGACGCCGATGGTCAGCGGCTTCTTGCATTGCGGACAGATACCATTATACTTCTTTGTCTCCTGCGGCGCAAGACTTACTCCACACAGCCGGTGGCCGTCATAATGGTACTTCCCCTCTTCGGGAAAGAACTCTATGGTGTATAAGAACCGCCGCGTGTCTCTGGTCTTAAGCACATCGCGGATCGCCGCATAGCTTAACTCGCAGTCAAACACATTGGCTTCGCGGCCGATCTTGGCCGGACTATGACTGTCGGAATTGCTGATCAGGGTAAAGCGGTCCAGAGCCGAAAGCCGCCAGTTCATCGCCGGATCGCTGCTTAGCCCGGTTTCCAGGGCAAAGATCTTGCCGGTGTGTTTTTCAAAACAATCCTCGATCCGGTCAAACCCGGACATCGAGCCGAACAGGGAAAACCACGGCGTCCAGATATGCCCGGGGATAAGCATGCAATTCTCGTCAACGTCAAAGACGATCCGGGCCAGCTCGCTGGCATCCAGCCCCAGAACCGGTCGCCCGTCGCTGGCCAGGTTGCCGCGTCGACCCAGCGCATCATTGATCGCGTCCACCGCTTTGAACGACGGGGCCACCAGCACATTATGGATGCGATAGGTCCGGTTGTTCTTGGAATAGATACTGCTCACCTCTGCGGTCAGGATAAAATGAACGTCTTTATGCTTGAAGAGGCCGTTGCCGGTATCCTGAAGATTCTTTTTGAGCTCCTCCAGCCAGAGATGGTGGGTAAAATCGCCCGTTCCCATCAGGGTAATGCCTTTAATCTTGGCCCAATGCGCAAGATGCGGCACATCCATATCGCGGGACGTCGCCCGCGAATATTTGGAATGGATATGAAAATCGGCGATAAATTCCACGGCTTCTCTCCCGCGTTCTTTTCAGTCCCCGGCTAATGCCCGGATCGCTGCGGCTACCGCGCCCCAGTGCGTGCCGCGCCAGTACAGCCGGCCGCAAACCGGACAGGTAAAAAACGCTTCCTGCGTGCGCACTACGTAGTCCGGCACCCGGCTCTCGATAGTTTCTTTATCGATCCGCTGCAAAGCGACGTTGCAGAGGACGCATCGGCTGAACACCTGCTCGAGCGAAAGCTTGATTCCCAGCGCAGCGACGGTTTCCGAAAGCTGCTCTTGCACCCGCTCGCTCTTAAGCACCACGATGCGCACTCCCCGGCCGCAGGACAGATGGCGGTTGCGGGTGATCACGATGCGGTCAGCGCGTAATGCCTGGATGATAATCGCGCCGCGAGCTTCTTCGCAACTGTACAGTGCGTCGAATCCAAGGATGCGCAACCACGTGGCCAGTTTTCCCACTTCCCTGGTGAGCAGAAAACGCATTCTCTTACTGCCGGTACGCCACCTTGCCGTCGACAACGGTGTACATAACCCGGCCCTGCAGCCTCCACCCCACAAACGGGGTATTCCTGGATTTAGAGACACACTCTTCCTTGCGCACCACCCATTCCGCAGCAGGGTCGACGATGGTAATGTCCGCAGCCTTGCCCGGCCCCAGCGTTCCTTTGTCAATGCCCAGGATGCGCGCAGGATGCAGCGAAAGTTTTTTGACCAGATCGGACCATGACAGGTGGCCCGGCCGCACCAGCCAGGTAGCGGCAACGGCCAGTTCGGTTTCCAGACCGATGATGCCGAATTCCGCGCGGTCAAATTCGATCTCTTTTTCGTTAATGGTATGCGGAGCGTGATCCGAAGCGATAGTATCGATCGTTCCTTTGATCAACCCCTGAATAACCGCATGCACGTCGCTTGCCCCGCGCAGTGGCGGATTCATCTTCATGTCCGCGTCATAATCCCGGACCGCTTCTTCGGTAAGAGTAAAATAGTGCGGCGCGGTTTCCGCAGTCACCCGCACGCCTTTTTTCTTGGCCCGGGCGATGATTTCCACCGATTCCGCGCAGCTCACATGACAGATATGCACCGGGCAGCGCGCTTTTTCCGCCAGCTGGATATCCCGCTGAATTCTTTTATATTCCGATTCCGCCGAGATGCCCCGCAGCCCCAGGCGGGTGGACATGGCGCCTAAATGCATCACCCCGCCGGCGCTTACATTCCTGTCTTCGCAATGCAGCAAAACGGCGAGTTTCTGCTCTTTGGCTTTACGCAATGCCCGGTCGAGAAGCGGCGCCGAATCCACCGCAGCGCCGTCATCGCTGATCGCCACAATCCCGGCGCGTTTAAGCCTGGCCAGATCCGTCAACTCCCGACCCTGCCTGGACCGGGAAATGCATCCGGCGATAAGCACATGCGCCTGCGCGCTTTCCTTGATCCGCGCCTGCAGCAGCTGCACGCTTTCCGGCGTATCCATGGCGGGGTTGGTGTTGGGCATAGCGACCAGCGTGGTTATTCCGCCCTTGACCGCCGCGCGGGTGCCGCTTTCCACGGTCTCTTTATCCTCCCGGCCCGGCTCGCGCAAATGCACATGCATATCGATCAACCCGGGAAGCACCAGCCACCGCGCCGCGTCGATGATCTGATCTGCGCCACCGTTCAGATTCCTGCCGACCTTAACGATACGCCCCTGATCAACCAGGACATCCCGCTCTTCATCCAGATTGTTCGCCGGATCGACCACCCGGCCGTTCTTAATCAGCAGTTTCATCTTTTTTCCTGTCATGCGCCTGGGTAACCAGGAACAACGCCGCCATGCGCACCGCGATACCATTGGTGACCTGTTCGAGTATGACCGATTGCGGGCAATCCGCGACTTCGCTGGATATTTCTATGCCCCGGTTGATCGGCCCGGGATGCATCACGATCATGTTCTTCTTGGCCTTGCTTAACCGCTCCTCGGTGATCCCGAACTTTTTGTAATATTCCATCTGCTGCGGGAAAGCGCTCTGTTCGTCGCGCTCGAACTGCATGCGCAGGACGTTCACCGCGTCCGCGTTCTTCAGCGCCTCCTCGATATTGCAGGTTGCGCGCGCGCCCATTTCTTCTATGCCCGGAGGAATGAGCATCTTGGGAGCGCATACCGTGACCCTGGCCCCCAGCTTGGTCAATCCCCAGATGTTCGAACGGGCGACCCGCGAATGAGCGATATCTCCGACAATGCTCACGTTGAGCCCTTCGATCTTTCCCAGCTTTTCTCTCAACGTAAATATGTCCAGCAGCGCCTGCGTGGGGTGCTCGTGCCAGCCGTCGCCGGCATTCACCACGCTGATGCCCAGATGTCGGGCCAGTATTGCCGCCGCCCCGGAATAATTGTGGCGCATCACGATGATATCGGCTTTAAGCGCTTCGATATTCCTGCCCGTATCGATGAGGGTTTCGCCTTTTTTCACGCTGGAGGTTTCGGAGGCGATGTTGATCACGTCGGCGGATAAGCGTTTGGCGGCCAGTTCGAACGAAACCCTGGTGCGCGTGGACGGTTCGTAGAAAAGATTTACCACGGTTTTGCCGCGCAGGACGGGCACTTTCTTGATCTCGCGGGAAGTCACCTCTTTGAAAGAATCGGCCGTATCTAAAATGAGCAGGATCTCTTCTTTGCTCAAATATTCCAGACCCAGCAGGTCTTTTTTATTCCAGGCCGTTGTTTCGCTCATCTTTCTCCACTAAAACCACTTCATCTTTGCCGTCGATCTCCAGCAACCGCACCTCGATCATTTCCTGTTTCGCCGTGGGGATGTTCTTGCCCACATAATCCGGCCGGATGGGCAGCTCGCGATGGCCGCGGTCGATCAACACCGCCAGCTGTATGGTCTTAGGCCGGCCCAGATCGATCAACGCATCAAGCGCCGCGCGGATGGTGCGCCCCGAATAGAGCACGTCGTCGACCAGGATCACGTTTTTGTCGGTAATGTCGAAGCCGATCTCGGTTTTATGCACTACCGGCTGATAGGCGATAAGGGTAAGGTCGTCGCGGTAAAGGGTGATGTCGAGAATGCCCACGGAGATTTCCCTGGATTCGATCTGCTTGATGCTGGCGGCGAGCCGATTGGCCAGATGCACTCCGCGGGTACGAATACCCACGATACAAACGTCCCCGACGCCTTTATTCTTCTCCACGATCTCGTGGGCAATGCGCGTCAGACTGCGCTGTATGGTTTCCTGATCCAGTATTTTGGCTTTCTCTAGCATAGGTCGGGCAAAAAAAAACCAACCGGTTAAGGTTGGTTACTGTGGTTCGCCTGAGATTGGTCCATTCTTTTTGTGCATGTATCCGCCTTGCCTGCCTCGCGGGGCAGGCTTAAAGGTTATCTCGATTTGTAATAGTGTAGCACAAAAAAGAGTTTTGTCAAGCCGGAATCTGCGTTTCCAGCCAGATCAGCGTTTCTTTCAGGGATGTATCTGTAGCAATCCCCTGGGTTTCCTCCATTTTCAACTCCTGGGCCAACAACGCTAAAATCTCCTGCCGGGCCTGCGCAATACGCCCCTGCTGATAACACTGCTGCACATAACAGATGATCTCCTGCGGCTTAAGCAACCTGCCCTGCGCCAGGATAACCTGCAAATCCTGCGCCTGTAGCGCTGCCGCCGGATTCAAGGCCACAGGAGCCGCGATCCAGGCAGGCGCCGGTGAGGAACCGGAAACCGGCAGGCTGCGCAGATCGATACCGCCGGTTTCATCCGGCTTATGCTCGCGCGCCGCCGGCTCGAGCGGCCGGGATTGCGCGGCCTGCTGCGCTTCGTACTCCCGCACCATGGCTTCAATCCCCCGTTCCTGCTCTTCGACATTCATCTGGATGGCTTTCATTCGTTCGCGGATAACCGCCAGGAGAGGAAGGACCTGCTCCTGAAAAGCGGTTAACGATTCGGCGATCCGGCCGCTGTTTTTCACGTCCTGCGCGTCGCGATCCCAGAACGCCTTGAACAACAAGTGTTCCTGGCTGAAAGTAAGCTTTTGATTAAGGCATACTTCGCTTAAAAGCTTCAGGGCTTGCAGCCGTGTCAGCGGGCCTGCCGTTTCCAATAAAACAGCGAGTACCGATAACGATTGGTCGATGATCATATTGTCCCAGCTTTTCAAGCCGGCGGCAAGATCAGACATCTGTTCAGCGGCGGCGGACAACTCGATTCCCGGCTTATCTTTCAAAGCGGTGATGATCAGGCTGCGCGCTTCCTGCGCCACCTCGCGCGAATTGATATACTCCAACCCCAGCGCTATAAGCATCTCCCTGGGCAGTTCTATGCGCTGTTTCGTTTCCACCAGCTGCGCTTTCTCCCGTATTTCATGCAGGGCGATCGCTTTGTCTAAAGCCCGGCCCGGCCGTTCAAGATCATGCAATGCGGCTTTCAATTTCATCGCCTCGACCGTTCCCGAGACCTCCCGGCCGAAATTGTCGATGATCTCGATCAACCGCTGTGCTGTGCCGCCGTCGCCGGCGATCACTTCCGCTTTGAATGACGGGATATCCTTCACCGCAGTCGCATCTCCTTCCTTGAGATCGAGCTCGCCGCCCAGGGAATCCAGGTAACGGGTCACCCGGCTGGGCGGGACTTTCAAATGGAACGATTCTCCTTTGGCCGCTCTGGCCAGGACCCTCACCCCCAGCGCGGCGGAAACTTCCCGGGTCATCGCGTTCGCTGCGGCATCCTGCACTTCTTTTAATTCATCGGTGTTAGTATAGACTTTTTCTTTCACATACACGAATTCCCCGCTTTCCGTAAACACTCCGTGCAGCAGAACGAACCCGATCACGTTCTCTTCCCCGTCCCGCAGCAGGATGATCAATTCCTGGGCGTCGGAGATAAAACTCATCAGGCTGTGTTTGTAGTTGCCGGAATAATCGCTTCTCTGGCAATTCCCCGAGCCGCTGGCGCCGTACCGGCCGATCTTCAGGGTGTCTTTAAGATCGAAGCTGATCTCCGCGGATACTTTTGCCGGGACTGCCGCGGTCAGCGATTCGTCGGTCAAAGCTTTTTGCGCGGCAGCCAGCAATGATTTAAGCATTCCGCGGGACTCGTTAATGAAATTGCGCGGTTTTTCCCGCGCGGCGAATTCCTGATCCAGGACAGCCAGATCGTCGATCATCCGCGATACGGTCAATTCTTTTTGCACGGCAGGATCTCTTTCGTAGGATTCGTAGAGCCGGATGATCTCCTGCCACTGCTCCCCGCGATCCATAGAAGCCAGGTTCTCGATCCGGCCGGCGATCTCCAGGACTTTTTGCACCAATATCCCATGATCCTGCGCCTGCTGCCTGATCCGCTGCAGTTCCCGCAAGCGCCGCAGGGCTTCCCCCCGCGCCCGGTTCTCCCGTTTAGACAGCTTTTTCAGTCCCATTAAAACCTGGATATCCTTCTGATCGAGCGCCGCTTTCAACGCAGGACTTAATCCTGCCGGATCGGTTTTCTGCCCGGCCAGGAATTCGTCCGTTTCCTGCTCCAGCACCGCGATCCTGGCCTGATACGCTTTATCCGCTTCCGAAATCACCATTTCGCGCTCCGCGGAATGCTGCTGGTAATTTTGCATTGTGGTCTCGAAATATTGCCGGTACGCAGCGCGGTTGCTGAAATCTTCCTCGGCTTCGGCAGTCAATGATTCCAGATTCTCATAGGCGTCGCGCACCGCCTGCGGCGCCTGCGACGCGGCATTGGCCTGGCTGCGCTTATAGTCCCGCACTCCCTGCCTGCCTCCGGTAAAATAAGCGATCACCAGGTCCCGCAGGATGGCGTAAGCCGCGGATCTGCGGGGATAGTTCTGCTGGAAATTAAACATATCCATCATGAACTCGGTGTCCGCCAGAGCGGCCCGGGCGTCGGGATGAACCGGCCCCATCTCGAAATCGAAGAACTTTTTATCCCCGATCCTGCTCTCCAGCCGGGAGATGAGCGCCGCGGAAAAATCGCCGGATTGCGCCGCGGCGTTGATTTCCTCGGCGGACAATACTTTTTTCTGCTGCATCGCCGCAGCCGTAGCCAGGAAATTCAATCCGTCGACCAGGGCCTGGCCCTGCCCGGAAGATCTGCGGATGATCGTTTCCGCGGTTTCCCGGTATCGACTGTTGTCTTTCAACCAGTTCAGGGCCCGGAACAGGGCTACCCGGCGCTGATCATTGCCCCCCCTGATGGTTTCGACGATTTTATCGGTGACCGCGGCATCGCTGAATCCCGCTCTCGAAAGGATATAGGCTTCGAAAACAGTCAGCCCCTGCACCGGCTCCTGGGACAAAAAGCCCTCGATCGGCTCCTTGAAGGTCGGGCTCATTGCGCCCAGAAGCCGCAATGACAAAGATTTTTCCCGGGCATTGATCTTCCCGGTCAGCCAGGCCAGCTCCACCAGGTCCTCCTTGCGCATTGACCAGCTCCAGGTGATTATTTCCAGCAAACGGCTTAAAGCTTCTCCTGCGGAAGCGCCGGGACGCAGCGAAGAGATCACCGCATTTGCCGCGGGCATATGTTCCGGGCTTACTGCCAGCCATTTCAAACTCTTATCGTAAAACTGCTTGCGCTCGACATCGTTGAGCGGCCGCAAAACCTCTCTCAATACGGATTGGGCCTGCCCGGAAAATCCCAGGCTTAAAACGAATTCCAGGGCAAATCCCAGCTCGCGATTGGCAAAATCGAATTCCAGGATTTGATGCGCAAATTTGTTTGCCGGCGGGGAATAACGGAACACGTCGGTGTTGTCCGGGAGAGTCTTACTGGAAGCAATATCCGCGAGAATCGCCGCGACCTGCTCCTGCTCGTTTTCTTCGATCCGGCCTAATAAGAAAAGCAGCTCGCTCAAATAATTTTTCTTGAACCGGACAAGACAATCTCCCAGCGTGTCAAAAGCATTGGCCAGATCCGCTTCCGGACGCAATTGAGTGATCAATGCGTTGAATATTTCGGCTTGTTCCGGATGCTGCCCGATTGCCAGGAATGCGACCCAGCATAAACCAGCCTGGTGATACGGCGATGATTTAGAACGCAAAGCTTGCCGGGCTTTGGCCCGGACCGCATCGGACAAAGGCAGATGAGCAAGCGTGAATTCCAGCCAGAATTGAAATTCCCGCTCTTGCGGCTGGAAAGTAAGAATTTCGCGCACCAGACGCTGGCGGTCGGCAACGGATTCCCTGCGGATGACCCGGATAATTTGCCCGAACACCAGACTATCCCCGTATTCATATCGTTGCGCATCCTCGTCGGGCATTTCTCCCAACAGAATGAGCATGCGGAACCAGGATTCATGATGATCCGCGTCCATTTCCAGCAAATCCTCATAATCAACAGACAGGCCGTCAACAATGTTGCCCAGGTCCCGCGTTGATTGCCGGCCCAATATATTGACGATCTCCAGGGCCGGCGGATTACGCTGAAGCCAGATCAGGCTCTGGATCAATTCTTTTCTTTGCTGGCGGTTCCTGGCCTGGATCGACCGGACCAGATTGTCCCGGGCTTGCGCTTCAAGATCGATCGAGGACAACAAATAGGCTTCGACCAGGCTCACGCCTTGCGCGGTGACGCGCGCGGCCAGAACTGCGCCGCTTAACGGCGCGGGGAACCAACGATCGTCTTTATACCCTTTGAATACAGCCAGCTGGCTCAACGTAAGCTTGATCTGCGTTTCCGGCATCCCGCGTCCGCGCAATGCCGCGGTCCAGGCTTCCCGGTCATAAAAAACCAGCCCCTGGATAAAATCCGGCTTATCCGCGGACAAACGCACCAGCGAATCTATCCCGCACTCCGCGATAAAAGGCTTAAGCCAGTCCATCCACCGCGCCAGCTCCTGCATTGAAGAGCTTCCTTTTAATTGCACAGCTTCGATAAAACCTGTTTGCATAAACAGCCGCTGGTATTCTTCGGCGGTTTTCATGATTGTATCGGAATAGCGATCGAAGTCGTTAAACTGCAGGGACCCGCCGTTTTCCAGAAGAACCAGCTGCCGGCTTTTCACCAGGATCCTGCCCGCAAATAGGATCGCGGTTGGCAGATTGTTCGCGGGAAGCGGCATACGGACCATTTCGTCGCCTGCCGCCATCCGCTCTTCCTGCGGCACATCCAGCAATGCCTGGATCAACGCATAGAGGAAACGCACATCGTAATCCTCTTTGCGGTTGTCCAGGAATTCGTACAACGCCGGCTCTATGCCCATGGCTTGAAGCTGCCGTAAAAATTCTTCGTTCGATTTCAACAGATCCGTGCCGGTCAGCCTGGGCAAAGCGGCTGTCGTCTGCCCCGCGGCGGGCATGGTCGTGGGTAACGAAAATCCTCCGGTCGTCCCGAAAGGCGCGGCGCCGCCGTCCGGACCGTCGCCGCTCATTACATCCGCAGTGGCAGTGGATACGCGGCGGGACTCTTCGCCTTTGATCGTACGCAGCAATGCTTCCAGAATGCCGCGCAATCTTCCTTTATTTACCGCCGCCTCGGACAAGGACAACTCGAATATTCCCGGCGCGGGAATAAATTTCGCCGGAGCTATTTCCATATCCGGAAGAATATGTTTTCCTGCGGATAGCTCTTCGGGCAGGGTGAAATCGGTTCTGGCGAGCAGCGCGGTTAACCCCGACAGATCGGAAGCGTGCGGATTTTTAAGCTGGATCAGTCGCGTATCAAGCAGCGCTCCCGTGTCGGGGAATGCCGCCCCGAAAAACGCCGTATCGAAAAATATCTTATCCGCCGATCCGATCCCGCTAAAAACAGGCAACGCTTCCTGCGACCACAGCGTCCAGCCCGGAGCGGTTTCTTGCGGCGCAGCCAGCACGCTAAAATCAATACCCTGGACGTTATTATCGGTAACCCCGAAGCTGCCGCCTTCGGCAAATCCGGAAGTGCCGCCGGCGGAGAATCCGCTTGACCCCTTTGCGCCCTGATTGCCTGCCGGGAGCTCCGGAGCATCGGGCAATTCGTCGAGCATTTCATCCGCGATCGCCGCCAGAATTTTTTTATAGAGCAGCCGGTTGACAAAATATTCCGTCAGCAGTCGGGGATCCTGCTTCATCCGGCGGTTGCCCACGCTGATTTCCTGATTTCTATCCGCCCATTCCCGGCCGGCCCGTATTTTTTGCTCACCCAGCTGAATCCGGGCGAATTGAAATGTGCTCACGGGAACATCGGCATCCCGGTGCTGATGTTCCAGGTAAAATATAGGATATTCCTCAAAACCCCCTTTAGTCGGGTCGAACAAAGGCGAGGTCGATCCCTGCTTGATCGAATCCAGTTGAGTATGCTTATCGAAAAGCTCGCGGTCAGGCGTTTCCCGGAAAAGATAGATATCCGCACCGGCAACCGTACCGTCGACCGAATCCGGAGAGAGACGCATCCCGCCGTATTTCGCGACCAGGATGATCGTACCCAGCAGCGAACGCAGGAACCCGGCAGGGCCGGCGAATATTCCCTCTTCTCGATACTCTTTCATGTCCGGATCGATCACAAAATACCAGGCATCTTCATAGAGCTCGGTTCCTTCGCGCTGACCGTGAATGGCGAATCGGGGCAAAGCCCGCAAATCTTTTTGCGCCAGCTGCGCTTCCAGCTCGGCAATTTCTTTTTCCAGGGCAGGCAGATCCGGAATCGGTTCGTCTCCGCCGTCCGGGTCTTCGTCTTCGACAGCCAGAGTTGTCTGGTCGGGCGCGGGCAATGTTTGCCTGGCCCTGGCAATGGATCTATCGAGGCCGGCAAAGAAATTCCTCCGGTAACCCGGATTGGACAGGTAGTTTTTCGGGGTCCCGAGGGATTTCGCATACTCGTTATTCTTGATCCCGTTAAGCGCCAGAAAGTCGTCCATCTGCTTGCCGCGTTCTTCGGTCAGACCCTGGAGTTTTACTTTACCCCGGTCATCCGCGATCACCGCTTTATAGATGACCCGCGGCCTGCTTTCGCCGGTAAGCTCTTTTGCCGGCGTGCCCAGAATAACGACATACGCGGTCAAGACATGGGGAACATCCAGCGCAACGATCTCCCCGACTTCTTGCGGATCAAGCTGCCGGTCAGGATTACGGGTGGCCAGTTCCAGTTTTACCATATTCTGGATCAATCCGGGATCCCGCGCCAATTCCTCGTCGGTCAAGCGGGTATATACGTAGACCAGCCCTGCGGGCAATCCGCCTTTTGCTTCTTTCTCGCCTTTCGGCACGGCAGGCGTCTGGAACGAGCGAGTCATGGCCAGGGAATCGGTGTCCCCCGTTTTTCCCTGCTCATAGATCACGCGCATCAAATCCCCGCGCATCTCGGACTTGATCTGGCCGATAATCCTGCCGCCATCCTGCCCTTCGCCCACCGAAGCAGGGTTCGCGGCAGCCGCCAAAGGAACAAGGGCGCCCGCATAAGGAAGGTTATCGGCTGATAAACCCCGGGGCGCCCTTGCAATTTTCTGTCTTTCGTACTCCTGCCGGACTTGTTCCAGAAGCGCCGGATCGCCTTGCTTCAATCGTTCTATCAATTTGTTCCTCGCCTGTCGAACGCTGCCGTAGCTGGCGCGAGAAACCCGCATTTTCAAAAACAGCATCGCCGGTCTTATCGCGGGGAAGGTCATGTTTTTAAGATGCTCGCCGATCCAGTCGACGTCGCTGACAGTTCTGCCGCCATTCAACATGTCCCGGGCCAGCAACCGAACGATCAAATTGCCCAATAAAATGGCTTCTTCCGGCCCGGGAGGCGCTTTTTCCAAAGCGATGCGCGTATTTTCGGATACCGGCGGCACGGATACCGGCGTTTCTTCCGCGCCTGCCGCCGCGGAGGGCGCGGCGATCAGCTCTTCCTGTATAATCTCCGCGACTGCCTGCTGCGCCTGCCTGGCTTCTTCCCGAAGGCGCAACGACTGCAGCGCTTGCTGCATGGCCTCTCGGGTCTTCGGCTGCGCCTGGGCATTCACGAATTCCTCCAGATACTTTTTTTCCGCCGCAGGCATTAAATCGTATGATTCTTCCACGCGCGCGCGGATCTCCCGGGAGCGCTGGAGCAAAGCCAGAACAAATTGAGTTTTTTCCCGGCCGGAGAGCGCCGAAAATTTCCCGAGCGATCCCGCGGCGGAACGCGAGCCGGTCAACAGATCATACGCGGAATCGAACAGTTCCCGGTCAAAAAAGCGCTTACCTCCGTCGATCTCCGCGCCGTTTTCTTTTCCGCCGGGGCTTTTTAATTCATCCTCAAGCTGCTTGATCCGCTTTTCCAGCGCCGCGATCCTGCGATTATTCTCTTCGAGCAATCCTCTCTGCATGGAAAAAGCCGCGCCCGCTTCGCTGCGCGCCATCATCCGGTCCAGCAAACGGTTATGATTCTCCAGCCGCAGCTTTTCCTGACGCAGGCGGAAAATTTCTTCCTGCGCTGCCGTTTCCTTCCCGCCGTCGCCGGAAGCCGCATCCATAAAATCGCGGTAATTTTTAAAGCTGTCTTTCCCGGCCGGATCGGAAACCAGCGAGAGAAATGACCGGGCCAGAGCGTCAAAATCGCCATGATGCGATTCCAGGATCCGGTAGAACATATACCCGGCGAGCAGATGGACATACCCATACTGCCGCTCGTCCTGCAGCAGGATCTCGAACGCCTGCTCTTTGGTGCGGATATCCCGGGAGTCGATGGGATCGCTGTTATCGCGCTGCAGCGGCCGGACCGCGTCATCCCACGATGCAAGTATCCGCTGCTTTAAAACCGGGGACGCGTCGATAAAATCTTTTAAATCCAGGTCGCCGCTGACGACATTGGCAATGGTCTGCTCTCCCAGCAGGCTTAACCAGCCGCCTTCGTTGAAAAAAGCGATGGCCCGCAGATCATCATTGCCGCGCACAAAATAGCCAAAACCTTTGCGGGTCACTCCCCGCTCTTTGATCACGAGCAGACGGAATAAAGCGTCGTATCCCTCATCGACAATCGGATCGACATCCTCCACATTGTGGAATTTGTGCACGGTCAGATGCCCGAGCTCGGCAGCCAGGCGCACTTCCTGATTCTCCTGCCGGGCGGTATCCAGCAGCACTATCCGGGTCCCGCCGATGAGCATCGCTCCCTGGGTCGATCGGACGATATAGCGGTCCATCACGGACAAAAGCATGGCGATTTCCTGCGCCTCAGCCCGCTGTTCCGGCAAAGCCTGATCTATCGCGTCCTGCACCAGATCCAGGAACTGGGGCAGGCGGGCAAAAGGATTGGGAGAATTAAGCGGCAGACGGGAAGTCTCGCTATCCCGGATCAATCTGGCCAGCGGCCGGCGCTGCATTTCCTCTATCCTGTTCGGGGAGAACATCGCCTCTGCTTCCTGACGAATCGCTTTTGCCGCCACGGGTTTCTTATACAGCCGGACGGTTTTTTCGGCGATAGATTGCACCAGATGCCGGAATAATTTCTGCTGGGAAATGATCGCGACGTCCGAGCCGGTCATGAACGCCTGGCTTGAGCCCGTCTGCTTGTGGACCAGCCCGACGACAAAATCGAATAATTTCGGATCGGCAGCCAGCTGCGCGCCGTCCCGCCTGACAGTTTCGATCAACGCCAGCTGCGCCGGCTCTCTGTCTGCGTCGGCAAAATCCGTGCTCTCCGCGGCAATGGTCACGGAAGCCAGATTACCGGTTACCTGTTGCGGCACCGGAGTGCCGGCGATCACGGTAGCTCCCGCAGGGGACCGTCCCTGATAAGCCGGGGAATCCACAGGGCGTAATTGCGGCAAAGAGATCCCGCCGCTGAAATACCGGCGGACGGTCATTCCGTAACCGCTCATGATCTGCTCCTGCTTGTTATATTCGCCGTCCCGGAACGATTTCTGGTACGCCTTGAAATAGCTCCCGGGATCCCATTTCCCGGAAGAGGTCAATCCGGCGAGATTGCGCGCGTCGATCTCCGCGGCATAAGCGCCGCGTTTGTTTTTTTGCTTGAACCACTGGGCCAGGATGAGCGAATAATACACCTGGCGCAGCGCGGCGTACCTGCGCGCGGAGTTGACCTGAAGATTAAGCTTGGGCAGGATCAGGCGGCGGATCAAGTCCGACGAATAAGCGTTGAGCTCCTGCATCCTCCGGTCCTCGAACGCGTAAACCGAGCTGCCTTTAAGATAATCTTCTTCGAGCATGACTTTAAGCGTGGCTTTATAAATATAAGCGCTGCGCCCGGCGTCGCGCAGGATGATCTCTCCGGGCACGATCCAGGGCCGGGTCAGGGTAGGAATCGAAATATTGCCCGGGCCGAAAACAGTTTCGGCTTTTTCATATAATTTATCCCAGTAGCGCTTCCCTTCCGGCGTCGCCGGGGAGGTCAATGCCGCCAGGTCTTTTTTCAATTGCAGGTCCGCTTCAAGCAGGATTTTGCCCAGGTCGGTCCGGGCCACCAGCGGGTCGATCATTTCGTCGGGAGAATCCGGCCGCAAGTTTACCCAGAACGCGCTATTGGGAAGGGTCAGGCCGATCTTGAAATAGGAAAGCAGGGTGGCGGCGGATCGATTCACCTGGAGAGCGGGCATATTTTTGTCGCTCCCTCTATCCAGCAGCAGATCAAAAGCGCGGGTGCGCGCGTTGTAACCGAGTGAACGCAGATGCACCGGGCGGAAAGCGTCGGCGATCATTCCCGCCTGCGGCGCAGCCGGGCCGGAAACGGCCGGACCGATCTGGGCGAATCCGCTCTGCTCGCAGATAAAAGAAACGATCAAAATAAGACTGCATATCTTTCGCAGCATAGGTCTTTTCCAAAGTGATTAAATAGTGGGAAAAATAAATCTGCCTGTTTACAACAGGCAGGTCGTGCGTTTATCAGCCGTATTTAAGTATGCCTTATGGCGGGAGGTTTTTCAACCGTTGAGAGCCGCGAAAAGAAAGCGTTTTCTTGACTAAAACAAGAGCACGAATTCCCCGCGCGGCCGGTTTTGCGCAAAATGCGCGAGCAGCATCGCGGGTGTCCCGCGCACCACTTCTTCGAACTTCTTGGTCAACTCGCGGGCGCAGACCACTTCCTTATCCGGACAGACCACCTGAAGGTCTTCCAGCGTGGAAACGATGCGGTGGCAGGATTCATAGAAGATCACCGTGCACTCCAGTTTTTTCAATGCTTCCAGCCGGTTGCGCCGGGCCTGCGAGCGCGGCGGCAGGAAACCCTGGAAATAAAACTGGTGCGCCGGTTTTCCCGAGACCACCAGAGCGTGCACGAATGCGGTTGGACCCGGAATAAAAACGATTGGAATGGCGTGCGTTATGGCGAGATTGATCAGGTTGTACCCGGGGTCGAGTATGCCCGGGGTGCCGGCGTCGGAGACCAGCGCGACATTCTTGCCCTCCTGCATCAGCTTGAGCAAAACATCGGCCTTGGTAAAGCGGTTGTGCTGAAAAAAACTGGTGGTGGGCGTTTTAATGTTGTACTGGTCGAGCAGGATCTTCGTGTGCCGGGTATCCTCGCAGGCGATCATGTCCACGGATTGCAACGTTTCTATCGCGCGCAGAGTGATGTCTTTGAGATTCCCGATAGGCGTGCAGACGATAGAGAGCATCGACGGATTACTCGACCGTGACGGATTTGGCCAGATTTCTCGGCTGGTCGACATCACAGCCGCGCATCACCGAAATATGATAGGCCAGAAGCTGCAGCGGGATAACCGTGATCAGCGGAGAGAACAGCTCTTCCACTGCCGGGATATAGATGACATCCTGGACCAGATCGGTGATCTTGTCGTCCCCTTCGGTGGCGATAGCGATGATCTTGCCTTTGCGGCTATGTATCTCCTGGATATTGGAGATCATTTTATCGTACACCCTCGACTGGGGCGCGATGCAGACCACAGCCCGGTACTCGTCGATCAAGGCGATCGGCCCGTGCTTCATCTCTCCGGCGGCATACCCTTCGGCCGGAATATAAGAAATTTCTTTGAGTTTCAGGGCGCCTTCCAGAGCCGTGGGGAAATTGATATTGCGCCCCAGGAAGAGGAATGAGCCGAAGTGGGTGTGATGGTGAGCGACGTCGGCAATATCATCCTGATGTTTCAACACCTCCGCGATCAGCTGCGGGATGTTCCGCAACAGGGCAATCCCCTTCTTTACTTCCGCAGCTGGCCGCAAGCCGCGGATCTGGGCCAGATAAAAAGCAAACAGGTACAGCGCGGTCAGCTGGGCGGTATAGGCCTTGGTCGAAGCGACCCCGATCTCGGGACCGGCATGGGTATAGATCACCCCGTCGGACTCGCGGGTCAGCGTCGAACCAAGAACATTGCAGATGGCCAGGATCGGGGATCCGTGTTCGCGGGCCTGCCGGATGCCCGCGAGGGTATCCGCGGTCTCGCCGGATTGGCTGATGGCGATAACCAGGGTGCCCTTGTCGATGAGCAGATCCCGGTAACGGAATTCGCTGGAGACATCCACAGCGACCGGGATGCCGCAGACGTTTTCGATAATATATTTGCCCACGATGCCGGCGTGATACGCCGTGCCGCAGGCAACGATAGCGATGGAAGATATTTCTTTCAGCCGGGTTTCGGGAATATGCTGCTCTTCGAAACCGATCGTTCCGGCGTCCTTATGGATACGCGCGTTGATCAGTTGTTCGATGATGCGCGGCTGTTCATTGATCTCCTTGAGCATGAAATGCTTATATCCCTGCTTCTCGGCCTGGGTGATGTCCCAGCTGATGCGCGAAACCTTCTGCGCGACGGGATTTCCCTGGATATCGGTGATGCGGCAGCCGTCCCGGCCCAGGACGACCATCTGGCGTTCTTCCAGGAAAATGATATCCTTGGTGGAGTCCAGGATTGCCGGCACGTCCGAAGCGATGAAATTCTCGTCTTTGCCCACGCCGACGATCAACGGGCTGCCCAGCCGGGCGCCGATAAGCTTATCCGGCTCTTTGCTGGCGATCACCCCGATGGCAAAAGAACCTTCCAGGCGGCCAAGCGTCCGGCGCACCGCCTCTTCCAGCGACGAATTCTCGAGGAACCGCTCGATCAGGTGAACGATGACCTCGGTGTCGGTCTGGCTGACAAAAGAATGTCCTTCTTTTTGCAGCTCTTCGCGCAGCAGCGCATAATTCTCGATGATGCCGTTATGCACCACCGCGATTTCCTGATGGCAATCGTAATGCGGATGGGCGTTGGCCTGCGTGGGTGCGCCGTGGGTCGCCCAGCGGGTATGCGCGATGCCAACAACTCCGTCGAGCGGTTTTTTCTCGAGGATGGCTTCCAGCGCCCTGATCTTACCCGGGGCCTTGCGCAGGGAGATTTTGTTCTTGGAGGAGAGGATCAGGGCCATGCCGCTCGAATCGTATCCCCGGTATTCCAGACGCTTCAACCCGGTGAGCAGGATGTTTTGCGCAGACCTGTTGCCGATATAACCAACTATGCCACACATGGCGAGGTTTCCTTCTTTTGGCGGGCTGTTGTACGCGCTGCAATTTAACGTCCCCACGGGGATTTGAACCCCGGTCGAAAGCTTGAAAAGCTTTTGTCCTAGACCAGGCTAGACGATGGGGACATACATCTATTCTTCTTCGTCGGCGATTACCGGAGCGGTGCAGGAAACCCTGTCTTTGTCGTCCAGCTTGATCAAACGCACACCCTGCGCCGCCCTGCCGGTCGCGCGGATGTCTTTGATCGCGCAACGCAGGAAAACGCCGTGCTCGGTGATCACCATCAATTCATCATTGTCGCTGACGGACTTCATCCCGACAGCTTCGCCGTTCTTGTCGGTAACGGTAATATTAATAATACCTTTGCCGCCGCGGTTGGTCAAGCGATATTCTTCGATGGGAGTGCGCTTGGCAAACCCCAGTTCGGTGACGGTCAATACCGTCGTATCTTTCTGCGGCACGATCATCGCGATAACCTCGTCCTTCTTGGCCAGCGAAATGCCGCGCACGCCTTTCGCTCCCCGGCCCATATCGCGCACCAGGTCCTCATTGAACCGGATGGCCTTGCCCTGCCGGGTGCCGATGAGCAGCTCTTGCTTGCCGTCCGTCATCGCCACGGTAATCAGCACATCGTCCTTTTCCAGGGAAATCCCGATGATCCCGCCTTTGCGCGGATTGCTGTAGGCGTCGAGTTTGGTCTTCTTGATCGCGCCCTGCCGGGTGACCATCACCAGGAACTTGTCCGGGCTGAATTCCCGAACCGGCACCGTAGAGCTGACCTGTTCTCCGGATTTCAGCTCCAGCAGGTTGACGATCGACTTTCCCTTGGACTGACGGCTGGCCTGCGGTATTTCATACACCTTGAGCCAGTAAACCTGTCCCTTATCGGTAAAGATGAGCAGGTATTCCTTGGTCGAGGCCACAAAGAGATGTTCGATGAAATCCTCTTCCTTGACTTCCGCGCCGGTAACCCCCTTGCCTCCGCGTTTCTGTTTGCGGTAAGCGCTGACCGGCAGGCGTTTGATGTATCCGCCGTGGCTGATGGTCACCACCACGTCTTCGTCGGCGATCAAATCATCGATTTCCAGCTCTTCCACTTCGCCGACGATGTCGGTGCGGCGCGGGTCGCCGTATTTTTTCTTGAGTTCCGCCAGTTCGTCCTTGATGATTGCCTCGATCTTCTTCTCCGAAGCCAGGATGGCGCGGCACTGCTCTATCTTTTTAAGCAACTCCAGGTATTCGGCTTCGATCTTATCGCGCTCCAGGGCGGTCAACCGCTGCAGCTGCATCTCCAGGATCGCCTGCGCCTGTATCTCGGATAGCCCGAACTCCTTCACCAGGTTCTCTTTGGCCACCGGAACGGTCTTCGAGGTCTTGATGACTTTTATGATCCGGTCGATAAACTTCAGCGCGATCTTGTACCCTTCCAGGATATGCGCCCGCTTCAACGCTTTATCCAGCTCGAACTGCGTACGGCGGCGGATAATCACTTTGCGATGACCGATGTAGCACACCAGCAGCTCGCGTAAATTCAACACGCGCGGCCGGTTTTCCACCAAAGCCAGCATGATGATGCCGAAGGTCGTCTCCAGCTGCGTGTGCTTGAAAAGCTGATTGAGCACGATCTGCGGCTCGACATCGCGCTTCAGTTCGAACACAATGCGCATGCCGTCCTTATCGGATTCGTCGCGTATATCGGAAATGCCCTCGATCTTTTTGTCTTCGCACAATCCCGCGGCAGCCTCTATCACGGCGGATTTCTGCACCTGATACGGGATCTCCGTCACAATGATCATATCCTTGCCGTTCTTCTGATGCTCGATGCTGGCGCGCGCGCGCACGATCACCTTGCCGCGACCGGTCAGATACGCTTCTTTGATCCCGGTCTTGCCGCAGATGACCCCGCCGGTGGCGAAATCCGGTCCCTTGATGAATTTCATCAGATCCTTGATCTCGGCGTCGGGATTATCGATACAATACATGATTGCGTCCGCGACTTCATTCAGATTATGAGACGGGATGTTGGTCGCCATGCCTACGGCGATACCGCTGGAACCGTTGACCAAAAGATTCGGCAAAGCGGACGGAAGCAATAACGGCTCCTTGAGAGAAGCGTCGAAATTGGGGCCGAAATTCACCGTATCTTTATCGATATCCCCGAGCATCTCGTCGGCTATCGCCGCCATCCTGGCTTCCGTGTAACGCATGGCCGCCGCGCTGTCCCCGTCGACGGATCCGAAGTTCCCCTGACCCTCGACAAGCGGATACCGCAAGGAAAAATCCTGCGCCATTCTGACCAGCGTGTCGTAAACAGCCGTGTCGCCGTGCGGATGATATTTACCCAGTACCTCGCCGACGATACGCGCGCATTTCTTATAGGGCTTCGAATGTTCCAGCCCCAGCTCCTGCATGGCGTATAAAACCCTGCGATGCACGGGCTTTAACCCGTCGCGCACATCGGGCAGGGCGCGGCCGACGATTACGGACATGGAATAATTCAGATACGCGTCCTTGACTTCGGTAACGATCTCAATAGGCACTATCTTTTCGTTTTGAGTATACATGGTTACACGTCCAGATTCTTTACGAGGTGTGCGTTATTTTCAATGAATTCCCGGCGCGGCTCCACCTGGTCGCCCATCAATACGGTGAACATTTTATCCGCTTCCACCGCGTCATCAATAGTGACCTGCAGCATGGTCCGCTTCTCCGGATCCATGGTCGTCTCCCAGAGCTGCTGCGGGTTCATTTCGCCTAAACCTTTATAGCGCTGAATGTGCATGCCTCTGGTGGCCTGCTCTTTGATATACGCCAGCACCTCTTTTAAAGAAAAGAACTCTTTGTGCTCCTTTTCTTCGTTTACCCGGTAGAGCCCTTTCATTTTCTTAACGGCATCGCTACCGGAACTATCCTTAGAAAGGGCTAAATTGTCCTGGCTAAAGGTATTGATATCCAGTCCCAGCTTTTCAATTTTGGCGATTATCTGCTCAATATCCGAGGCTTCGAAGAGCTCCAGAACATCTTCCTGCAGCTCTTTACCTTCTTTTTCTGATAATTTGGCCAATTCTTCATCAGAATAAAGAAAAAGCTCTTTCCCCTCCACTTTAACCCTATAAACAGGCAGTTTTTTGGTCTTCTGGCTCCTTAATGCCAGGTATTTTACAAAATTTACTCCCTTTTTGTCTAAAAGCCTGGAATATTTATCGAGTTCCACTAAACTGGCGAGCAGATCTTTGAATTGATGATCCGTAAAAGCCACCTTATCTTTGATCTTTTCAAACGAATGTCCTTCCCGTCCCAGATCAAGGATCAAATCATTCATCTGCTGTTCGGTCTGAATATACTCTTCGCGCTTTTCCCGCTTTACTTTGTACAGCGGCGGCTGCGCCAGGTAAATATGACCCTCTTCAACAAGCTTGGGCATATGGCGGTACAAAAGCGTCAGCAAAAGCGTGCGGATATGGGAACCGTCAACGTCGGCATCGGCCATAAGCACCATCTTATCATAGCGCAATTTGGAAATGTCGAATTCTTCGCCGATACCGGTGCCCAGGGCAGTAATAATAGTCCGGATTTCGTCATTAGAAAGCACCCGATCAAGACGGGCTTTTTCGACGTTCAAAATTTTACCCTTAATGGGCAAAATAGCCTGGAACCGGCGATCCCTGCCCTGTTTTGCCGAACCGCCTGCCGAATCTCCTTCTACGATGTAAAGTTCGCATAACGCCGGATCGCGTTCGGAGCAATCGGCGAGCTTGCCGGGCAATCCGCCGGAATCGAGCGCGCCTTTCCGGCGGGTCAATTCGCGGGCCTTGCGCGCGGCTTCACGTGCGCGCGATGCGAGAATTACCTTATCCACGATTTTATTGGCGATCGAAGGGTTTTCTTCGAAATAGCTGCTTAGGGCGTCGAATACGGCCGACGCGGTCAAACCTTCCACCTCGGAATTGCCCAATTTTGTCTTGGTCTGCCCCTCGAACTGGGGATTCTGAATCTTTACCGAGACGACCGCGGTCAAGCCTTCGCGCGCGTCGTCACCGCTGATGCCGATGTCGTCTTTGATCAAATTTTTACCCTTGGCGTACTGGTTAATGGCCCGGGTGAGCGCGGATTTGAAACCGGACAAATGCGTTCCGCCCTCGATCGTGTTGATATTGTTGGCGAATGAAAAGATGCTCTCGGAATAGCCGTCGTTATACTGCAACGCGGCTTCCAGCGCGACCCCCTCCTTCTCCTTTTCCAGATAAACGACCTTGTTATGCAACGGCGCCTTCGATTTATTCAAATATTCAACGAACGAAACGATGCCGCCGTTGAATTTGAACTGGGCCTCTTTATCGCTGCGCTCGTCTTTTATGTTGATCTCGAGCCCCTTGTTCAAGAAAGCCAGTTCGCGCAGCCTGTTCGCCAGGATATCGTAGGAAAATTCGATCGACTTGGTGAATATTTCCTTATCGGGCTTGAACGTGATCTTGGTGCCGGTAGCTTTTGACTTGCCGATAACGGTGAGCTTCGTGACCGTCTTGCCGCGTTCATAGCGCTGGTGGTATACTTTTTCGTCCCGGCGCACCTCTACTTCCAGCCAGTCGGAGAGCGCGTTGACGCAGCTCACGCCGACGCCGTGCAAACCGCCGGACACCTTGTATGAATTATGATCGAACTTGCCGCCTGCGTGCAGCACGGTCAGCGCGACCTCGACGGCGGGTTTCTTTTCGGTCTTGTGCATATCGACCGGGATACCGCGGCCGTTGTCGGTGACGCTCAAGCTGTTATCTTCGTGTATCGCCACGTCGATTTTTGTGCAGTGGCCGGCGAGCGCCTCGTCGACAGAGTTATCCACGACTTCGTACACCATGTGATGCAAGCCGCGGGTGTAGGTATCGCCGATATACATGGCGGGTCTGCGCCGGACCGCTTCCAGTCCTTCCAGAACCTGTATTGCGCCGGCATCGTATTTTTTACCATGCGCCTTTTCCGGCGTTCCCGGCTGCAACTCTTCTTTTTCTTCTTTATTCTTCATGACGCTCCTCGTAAAGGAAAATTATTGTATCAAAGACCAGCGGATTTGCAACTGTTTTTAATCGCCCGGGCCCGGCTGCTGCCGGTTGCGCCGACGCTCAAGCGGATATCCTTGATCTCTGCGCAGAAGGCCGCGAGCTTGTCTTTCAACTCCTGCCTGCGCAGGTTCAGATGATACAGCCGGCTTGACGAATCCACTTTTAATCCCAGCACGCCGTTGCGAAAATAAGCCACCGCGACATACCGGCGCTCCTGTTTGGTCAAAACCCTGTCCAGCCAATCGTCCGGACCCGGCGCGGGGCCGGCGCCGCCGTGTTTATGCAGATTATTAAGAACCGCCTGGACCGTCGTCTTGATGTCTTCCATTTATCCCAGACGCATCGGCAGTACGATGTACACATACCCTTCGCTGCGCAGCACCGCGGGTTTCTCGCTGCCGGTTATTTCGATCTCCACTTTGTCCAGCGGAAGGTTCTTCAGAACGTCGATAAGATACCCGGGGTTGAATCCGATCACCAGCTCTTTACCCGAATACTCGCCGGAAATTTCCTCGCGCGACTCGCCCACATCCGGGGTCGATTTTGAGATCACCACCTTGTCTTTAAAAATCTCGAACTTCACCGCTTGATAATCCGGCGTCGCCAGCAAAGCTGCGCGTCGCACCGCAAGCAAAAACTGTTCGCGGTTAACCCTGATCTTGTGTTCGGCCGCCTGGGGAACCACCTGTTTGTAATCCGGGAACTCGCCCTCGATCAACCGCGAAATGATGATCGAATCCTTAAAATCAAACAGGACCTGGTTCGGCCCGATCACCAGCGAAAGATCTCCCTCATCTTTAAGATTGCGCATCAGCTCCTGGATAGTTTTGAGGGGAACAATGATGCGAATTTCCTTATTGAAAGATTGTTTCAGTTTTTTAGTGCTGATGGCCAGCCGCTTGCCGTCCGTGGCTACCAATGTGCAACTATTTTGGGAAAAAGCGAATAAAATACCGTTCAGGATATATCTGGTCTCATCCAAAGACACCGCGAAGGCGGTCTGGTTGAGCATCTGTTTCAATATCGACTGTTCGATCTGAATCACTTCCTTGTCTTTAAACTCCGGGAGTTTGGGGAATTCTTCCGCCGGCAACCCGATAATTTTAAACTGGCATAGTTTGGTTTCTATGATCACAATATTATTCTTTTTTGTATTTATCTCTACTGTGGTTTCCGATAATTCACGGATAATATTGCTGAATCTTCGCGCCGGAAGAGTTATGGCGCCTGTCTCCAGGATATTCACAGGAATTACACAGCTTATTCCAATATTCAAATCCGTGGCGGTCAGGCGTAAAGAATCCTTGTGCGCTTCCAATAAAAAATTGGATAGTATAGGTAAGGTGGATTTGGTACTGATAACATTTTGTATGGTATCAATCCCCCGTAAGAGAACATCTTTATCAACCTTAAATTTCATGGTACTCCTTTCTGTTATTAATAATATCTTAAATCAATAAATCATAGAATTAGTAATGGGTTTTGTTTCTGTTAAAAACTTCTTAATGCATTGTTAAAAAGAGCGTTAAAGAAAAAAGAACCTGTGAATATCCTTGGGGCTCATTGTTGAATGATGTGTATAAGTCTTCCCACCTTCTCTTTAAAACTGTCATTTACCCCCATCTCATCCTTGACTTTATTATATGAATGCAGGACGGTAGTGTGATCTTTTCCCCCAAAATGCGTCCCGATCTCGGGAAAAGACAGATCCGTGAGCTCGCGGCTCAAAAACATGGCGATTTGCCGGGGAATAACGATATTTTTATTGCGCCGGCGCATCTTGAGATCCTGCAAGGACACCCCGAATTCTTCGGCTACACAACGTTGAATAAAGTCAACCGTAACCAGCTTTTTCGGTTCCCGCAAAAGGTCTTTCAATACTTCTTTAGCCAGATCCAGGGTGATGGGTTTTTCTTCCAGCAGCGAATACGCGATAATGCGGATCAGGGCGCCTTCCAGCTCGCGGATATTGGTTTTGATCAGCTGCGCGATAAAAAAGATGACTTCATCGCTGACCGTGACCGGTTCGCGCTCGATCTTCTTTTTTAAAATGGCCACCCGGGTTTCCAGGTCCGGCGGCTGCACGTCGGTGGTTAAGCCCCAGCTGAACCGCGATACCAGGCGGTCCTGGAGATTTGCGATTTCCTTGGGGGTGCGGTCCGAGGAAATAATAATCTGTTTGTGCGCGTCATACAGCGCATTGAAGGTGTGAAAAAACTCTTCCTGCGTCGATTCTTTTCCGGCGATGAAATGGATATCGTCCAGCACCAGAACGTCGACATTGCGGAATTTCTGACGAAAGGCCGCGGTCGAATGATGTTGAATGGCGTCGATCAATTCGTTGGTAAAGCGCTCCGAAGGCAGATAGCAGATTTTCAGCTGTCCGAAAGTTTCGCGGACATAATGACAGATCGCCTGCATGAGATGGGTTTTCCCCAGCCCCACGCCTCCGTAAATGAAAAGTGGATTATAGGTTTTGCCGGGCGCTTTGGCTACGGCCAGCGAATAAGCGTGCGCGTGCCGGTTTGAGGCGCCCAGGACGAAATTTTCAAAGGTGTAGCGGGGATTCAAAGAAAGGTCCTGGGGATACGTGACGGTTTTTACCGGCTCGCCCGAACCGGAGGCCTTACTTTGAACGTGGGCCCGGGCCGGGCTGACTTCGATCACCAGGTCAAGGTCTTCTTTTCCGGCTTGTTGTACTGCTGCCAGCAGCGCCGCGCGGTAATGTTGCTCCACCCAATCTTTGAAAAAACTGTCCGGCGCCAGAACGATCACGGTATGCTTGGATTTTTCTTTAAAGGTCAGCGGGGAAATCCAGGTTTGAAAGACCGTTTCCGGAAGTTTAGCCTTGAGGAGTGTTTGGGCTTCTGCCCAGAGCTTCTGAACTTCAGACATGGGTTTATTCACACAATCCACAGGTTATACACAGAGTGCATAACTTTGTGGAAAACTTTTTTAGGACCGCACAGATCAACCGACAGATTTACAGCAAAAATCATTATACTCTCATTTTAAAAGTCGTCAACTAAAATAACCGTCCGCGCAGAACAAAATTCGGTTTTGCCCGGCAACAAACGATGGTCGCCTCCATGCACCGGCGTGGCGTAAACAAATTTTGTCAGGGAGCAAAGACTAAGTGTTGACAGAAGTTCGAATTGTGTTATAATAAAAAAACTCAAATTCGGCAACCATTTTTTAAAGCACCAAGGAGAACTATTTGCCATGAAGAAAAATCTGACAACCCCATCCAACATTGTCGGCAAGCGCAGCCAGGGATTCCTCAAGCGCATGGCTTCGAAGGGCGGCAGAAACGTTGTGTCTGCTCGACGGAGAAAAGGAAGAAAAAAGCTTTGTATCTAACGTTACAGAAGCTGTTTATCCACAGCATCGCCCTGTATCAACGCTATGTGAGCAGCCTGTTGCCTCACCATTGCCGCTTCCGGCCGAGCTGTTCCGAGTATGCCGTTGAGGCGGTGGTACGCCATGGATTTGTGCGAGGCGGATACAAAGCCCTGGCGCGCATTCTTCGCTGTCATCCCTTTTCCGGAAAATCCGGATACGATCCACTAATATAACTCTATGGAAAAACGACTGTTTTTAGCCATCGGACTTTCTTTTCTTATCCTTTTTGCCTGGGCGAAGTTGATGCCGCCAGCCACTAACCAGACGCAGGTTGCCCCCCCTGTGGAAAAAGCTGTTGAAATCAAAACCGAAAAAGTGATCGGTAAACCATTAATCACCGGAGAAAGCGAGCCGCCCGCAGAAAATAAAGAATTCGTGTTTTCTTTGCCCCTGCTGGATCTGTCTTTTAATGAACCCGAAGCCTCGATCGGCCAGGTAACATTTAAGAAATTTAATAGTTATAAGTATATGTTAATAAGTGGGTTACGCGTAGCTGATCCCGGAACCGCGTTCGTTAAACAATTTAGCGCTAACAACGAGCTAGAATATGTATATGCTGGGGGCGGATTACAAATTAGCAAGCGCTTTATATTTAAAGATTTGTATAACAACGACGTAGAAATAAAAATCAGGAATACCGCTGCTTACCCTATCTCCATCAGTATTCCTATCAGCCTTGGTACTCTGGATTTCGAGATGAAATCCCGGAGCATGCTGCAACAGCAATCCCCTATTCAAGACATCGCTGTTTCTGCCCAGGGGAAAATCACTTACCCCAATCCTAAAAAGTCGCAACTATTTGAAAATATTGGATTTATAGGAATAAGAGAGCGATATTTTTGCACCATTATCCAGCCAGATGAGAAAGGATACTCCGGATTTGTGCGCCCAGCCGGAAAGAATGCTTTTGATGTTGGTGTTGAATCTCCCGAATTGAAACTTGCTCCGGGAGAAGAGCGCGTGCATAAATTTAAACTGTATATCGGCCCGCAAGACGCCACCCTGCTCGCTTCTCGTAATCCGGAATGGAAAGCGTTGATTTATTTTGGTAAATTCGACTTTATTGCCCAAATTATGCTCGGCACGCTTTCTTTCACCCATAAAGTAGTGAAAAACTGGGGACTGGCGATTATAATTCTAAGCTTGCTGATTTATTTAGTGCTTTATCCGCTTACTATTAAGCAAATGCGCTCAATGAAAGAAATGCAGGTCTTGCAACCTAAAGTAGAGCAGCTTAAAGTTTTATACAAAGACAACAGCCAGCGAATGAATAAAGAATTAATGGAGCTTTATAAAGAGCATAAAGTTAATCCACTGGGTGGTTGTTTGCCTTTGTTGTTACAAATGCCTGTTTTCTTTACACTTTATCAGGTGTTGAATCGTTCTATCGCTTTAAAAGGTGCCGAGTTTTTATGGATCAAAGATCTTTCTGAGCCAGATAAGCTGGCCATGTTGCCGGTTAATTTGCCGGTTGTCGGAGACCAATTTAATATTTTACCGATAATCATCGCGATTATTATGTTTGTGCAACAGAAATTCTCGACCGCAGCGGCTACCGGGGAAGCTGCACAGCAACAGAAAATCATGATGATTGTATTTCCTTTTGTTTTTGGGCTGGTATTTTATCATATGCCATCCGGACTAGTATTATACTGGCTGGTGAATAGTCTTTTAATGATGCTTTATCAAATTAAGATTAGTAAGATTAGCTAATATGGAAAAGAAAAGCATTTCGATTGAAATAGAAGCTAAAACCATAGAAGACGCTGTAAAAAGAGCGCTTAAGGAGATGAACGTTAAGCGGGATCAGGTTAAAATTGAAGTTTTGCGCGAGGAAGAAAAGGGTTTGTTTGGACAGGCTGGGGCTAAACTGGCTAAGATAAGAGTGACCATAGAGCATTGATTGTTTCACGTGGAACAATCAAATTTGTCTATTGACAAACGGCGAAAATTTGAGAAAATAGTACCAGGTAGCCAAATGTTTCACGTGGAACCATATTTTATATGGGAAAAACAATAGCGGTTTGTAATCAAAAAGGCGGAACTGGTAAAACAACCTCGGCTATTAATCTTGCGGCGTATTTTGCTATCTTTGGGAAAAAGGTTTTATTGATCGATCTGGATCCCCAAGCAAATGCTACCAGCGGAGTCGGAGTTGATAAACACAAGGTAAGCAAGAGTACCTACCACATTCTTCTGGAAGAATTTCCCATAAAAGAAAGTCTCAAGAGCACCGCCATCGAAACTCTTTGGGTGGCTCCGGCGAATCTTGATCTTACTGGCGCTGAAGTGGAACTGGTGAGTACTCTGGGCCGTGAGTATCGGCTGAAAAAAGCTATTGAGCCGGAAAAAGAGCATTTCGACTATATCATTATTGACGCGCCTCCGTCGCTGGGTCTGCTTACCATTAATGCGCTTTCCGCGGCAGACTCGATTCTCATCCCGGTACAATGCGAGTATTACGCTTTGGAAGGATTGACCCAGCTTATGAATACCTTCAATCTGGTTAAAAGTCATCTTAATCCTGAACTGACGATTGAAGGCGTGGTATTAACCATGGCGGATTTTCGCACTAATCTCACTAAGGAAGTGATCAATGAAGTTAAAAACTTTTTTAAAGATAAAGTGTATCATTCGATTATCCCGCGCAGTATCAAATTAGGGGAAGCTCCTAGTTATGGAAAGCCAGTTGCGCTATACGATAAGGAAAATATTGGCGCCAGAAAATATGAAGAGCTAGCCAAGGAAATTTTGGGAACACTAACCGTATCACCGTCTCGTGATACGGTTATCGAGCAGGAGGCTTAATGGAAAGAAAAGCGTTGGGAAAAGGAATAAGCGCATTGATCCCGGAGCCGGAAAAAGATCGCGGCGAAAAAATTGCGCTGATACCGACAGAACAAATTACTGCCAATCCGTTGCAGCCGCGCGAAGATTTTTCGTCGGAAGAATTAGATGACCTGGTTAGTTCGATCCGCGAAAAAGGGATTTTACAGCCGGTACTGGTAAGGCGTAAAGGCGACGCTTTTGAATTGATTGCCGGAGAACGCAGACTGCGGGCCGCAAAAATGTTAAGCCTGCAAGAGGTGCCAGTGATCATTAAAGATGTGGATGATCGCGATTCGCTGGAGCTGGCATTAATTGAAAATGTACAACGGCAAAATCTCAATGTGATTGAAGAGGCGCGGGCTTTTCAGTACCTGATTGAAAAATTCAATTTGACCCAGGAAGAGGTTAGCCAGGTAATCGGTAAGTCCCGGGAATCGGTAGCGAATATGTTGCGCTTGCTTAAACTTCCTACGGAAGTCCTGGATGAGATTCGCGGCGGGAGAATGAGTTTTGGACATGGCCGGGCGCTGCTCGAGCTGCAGGACGAAAATCAACAGCGCAGGCTTGCCCAGACCACCATCTCTAAGTCATTGTCGGTAAGGGAGTTAGAAAATTTAGTTAAACATTCCCGTCCACGTTCGCGCAGATTGGCCATTACCGCTGCCGGGCTGGATCCATTTGTGTCTCTGCTGGAAGCAGAGCTTCAGCAGATCTTGGCGACTAAAGTGCGGATCATCAAAAGAAAAAAACGGGGTCGCATTGTGATCGATTTTTATTCCCAGGAAGACATGGAGCGCATTATTGGAAAAATGAGAGGAGAGACGAAACATGAATCAGGCAGTGCTCATTCTGATTAAGCCCGATGGTTTGAAAAAATCGTTAACCGGCAATATTCTCACGCGCTTGTCAGAGACAAAGCTGGAAATAGTAGCTGCGAAAATGGTGCGGGTGTCCGATGAATTGGCCAAATCGCATTATCAGCATTTAAAAGATAAACCATTCTTCCCGGAGTTGATAAAATATCTTAAAGGCGAATTACACGACCGTCTCAAGGTTATGGCGTTGATCTACTGGGGGAAGGACGCGATCAAAAGATGCCGGGAGCTGGCAGGAGCGACGAATCCGGAAGAAGCCGATCCCACCTCCATTCGCGGATCGTACGGTCGCATCACCACTAAAGGTTTGTACGAGAACGTGATTCACGTCTCTTCGAATGAGGAAGATGCCTGCAGGGAGATCAAATTATGGTTTGATCCGCCGGAGATTATCGTCGATTTGTATCCGACAAAAGAAGAAATCTGCCGGGAATGCCGCAAACAGGGCTGGGCGTAAGAGAGAGGGCGCTATGATTCAAAGCATGACCGGGTTTGGCAGGAGCGAAGGAAAGCTGGATTCATTCGGGATCGCGACCGTTGAGATCCGCAGCATCAATCACAAATTTCTGGAAGCGGTGATTCATCTCCCCGAGGGGTTTCTTTCGCTGGAGGACAAAATAAAAAAAGAGATCGAGTCCCGGGTTCAGCGGGGCAGGGTTACCTGCGTGATCAATATCGTTCAGCAGGTCAGCCGCGACGTCATGATCGACGAGGATCTGGTAAAAAAATACGTCGGAGTGCTCAAGGGTTTGAGCAGAAAATACGGGCTTAAAGACGAATTGACCATTAATTCGGTGATCAGTCTCCCGGGAGTGCTGGCACTTTCTGAAAACAAGATTCCGACCCAGCGCATGTGGCCGCAGTTGAAACTGTTGCTGACCCAGGCTCTCGACGACCTTGTTTCGATGCGGGCCAAAGAAGGCAAGGCGCTTGCGCTGTTCCTTAAAGCGCGCAACGCGACGCTGAAGAAAGAGCTCGACGAGATAAAAGAGCGGTTTAAAAAAGTGGTCAAGGAAAAAGCCAACAAATTCGCCACCGACATGGAGCGGACCGCATTTTTGAAAGAGTCCGATATTACCGAGGAGATCGAGCGGCTGGATTACCATATAAAAAATTTCCAGAGCAAGTGGGCGGTGAACGCTCCGCTGGGCAAAGAACTGGATTTCATTGCGCAGGAGATGCAACGCGAAGCCAATACCATGGGCGCGAAATCCTGCGATACGGATATATCCGGGAAGGTCGTCTTTATCAAGAGCCAGATCGAAAAGACCAGAGAACAGTTGCAGAATATCGTTTAACTACGTGCGCATACTCAAGGCGAAGAAAAGCGGGCTGTTGTTCGTTATTTCCGGACCATCGGGATCAGGCAAGACCACGCTGGCCAACAGTTTGCTTGAGATCGGGGAATTCCGGGGTCGCCTGGTGAAGAGCGTTTCGTTTACCACCCGGCCCAGGCGGACCGGTGAAAAGAATAAGCGGGACTATTTTTTCCTTACTGCCGCGGAATTCAAAAATCTGCGCCGGGCAAAAAAAATCCTTGAATGGACCAGGTATTTGGGGTATTATTACGGAACGGCCAGGGATTTTATCGAGGCCCAGATGGGAAAAGCCGAAGGCGTGCTCTTGTGTCTGGATATCAATGGCGCCCGGTCCATTAAGCGCGCATATCCCGATCGCGCAGTGACTATTTTTGTTAAACCGCCTTCGCTGAAAGATTTGCCTCTGCGCATTCAGAAGCGTTGCCGCACCACGCGCGTCGACGAGGTGCGCCGGAGGGTGAAGGTCGCCGAAAAAGAATTGCGCGCTGCGGGCAGCTATGATTATGTCCTGGTGAACAAGGACCTGAAGAAAGCGATCGCCCGTCTGCACAGGATTGTTCGAAGCCGTTTATCAAACTACAGGGCTGCAAGCCGCTCGTAGGCGGTTCTTGCAGCTTAGTTGTGTCAATACACAAGGGAGATCCGGTATGGCATATGTATCGCTGGAGAAACTGTTGGATAAGACTGACAGTTCGGTATTCAAGCTGGTTGTTCTGGCTTCCAAGAGGGCGCTGGAGATTGCCGAGGGACAGCCAAAGCTCACGGATAGCTTGAGCGTGACTGTTAAGCCGTCTATCATCGCTTTGCAGGAGATCATGGAAGGCAAAATAAAAGCGAAAGAGCTGAAGTCCTAGCATGGGAAAACAAAAAAAGATTATACTCGGCGTCACTGCCAGCGTGGCAATTTATAAAGCCTGCGAACTGGTACGGCGGCTCAAGGACAAGGGGTATGCTCTTGACGTGGTGATGACCGAGGACTCCAAGGAATTTATCCGTCCGATCCTGTTCGAGAGCCTGGCGGGTTCAAGCGTGCACAGCGGTCTTTTTACCGGTCCGACCAGCTGGGATATCGAACATGTTTCCCTCGCCGATAAAGCCGACCTGGTTTTAATCGCCCCGGCAACCGCCCATATCATCGCCAAGCTGGCAGCGGGACTGTGCGACGATCTCCTGTCGTGTGTGGTGTGCGCCACCAGAGCTCCGGTACTGATCTGCCCGGCGATGAACGAGAATATGTTTGTGCATCCCATCACCCGGCAGAATATCAAAAAGCTGGAGACGGCGGGATATAGATTTGTGCAACCCAGAAAAGGGATGCTGGCGTGCGGTAAAGAAGGGGCCGGCTGTTTGGCTGAGGTTGAAACGATCGTGAAAGAAGTCGGGAAGATTTTGGCGACGTAGCCAAGCGGTAAGGCAGCTGTCTGCAAAACAGCTATTCAGCGGTTCGATTCCGCTCGTCGCCTCCATTGTGCGGGTAGGAGATGGCACGTCTCCGTAATTGTCTGAAGATTGAAAAGGCGATACTGTGGTATTTGGCGGGCCTGGTCGCCACAGACGGATGTTTAAGCAAAGACGCGCGGCACATCGATATTACTTCTAAAGATAGGCGATTTTTAAAAGCGTTGTGCGCGCGCATCGCGAGTAACTCGCGGGTATGTTCCAAGAATGTCGGTGGTCGGCCTTATGCGCGGGTGCAGTTGAGCAATAAATCCCTGTACGAGTTCTTTCTATCCATCGGATTAATGCCCCGCAAATCGTTAGTGCTGGGGAAATTGGCGGTGCCCGATACGGGATTTGCGGATTTCTTGCGAGGAGTAATAGATGGCGACGGCAGTATCCGAAAGTGGAAGCATCCCGGGAATAAGAAAGAACAATGGAGCTTGCGTATTTATTCCGGCTCGCGTGAGTTTATTGGCTGGTTGCAGAAAGCCGCGAAGCGGGTGTTGGCTGTTCGCGGCAGGCTCTATCAGGAAAGAAGAACTCTTTGGACATTGAAATACGGGAAAATGGTTTTAAAGGTGATCGCCCGGCGAAGTTATTACGACGGGTGTTTCGGATTGCCGAGAAAAACAGCGCTGGCAACAGCATGTTTAGCGTCTGATAGCGGATGGAAACGCAGCAAGACGGTTCTTAAGTAACGCGAGCGCCGGGGTGGCGGAACTGGCAGACGCACGAGACTTAAAATCTCGCGACCGTAAGGTTGTAAGGGTTCAACTCCCTTTCCCGGCATGTTTAAACTTTGTAACGGCAAAAGATAATCATTGCGGGCTCATAGCTCAGTTGGTTAGAGCGTTGCGTTGACATCGCAAAGGTCTGAGGTTCAAGTCCTCATGGGCCCACCATATTCCTATGGAACTCGACATACTGCGTCATTCATGTTCTCACGTGATGGCCAAAGCGGTCAAGCAGCTCTGGCCCGAGGTCAAGATCACCATCGGCCCTTCGATCGAAGACGGGTTTTATTACGACTTCGACAAGAAAGAGCCGTTTTCCGACGCTGATCTGGCGGCCATCGAGGGAAAGATGCGGGAGATCATCCGGCGCAACGAGCCGTTCGTGCGTCAGGAAATGTCCAAGCCGGAAGCCGAGGCGCTTTTCAACGGGCTCAAAGAACCCTATAAGATCGAGCTCATCCGCGCGATTGCCGACGAAAAAGTCTCGACATACAAAACCGGGGACGATTTTGTCGATTTATGTCGCGGTCCGCATGTCGGATCCACCGGGGAGATCAAGGCTTTCAAATTGCTGTCGGTGGCCGGATCTTACTGGCACGGGATCGAGACCAATCCCATGCTCCAGCGGATCTACGGGACCTGTTTTGAGTCTCAAAAAGAGCTGGACGATTATTTGAAAGATCTGGAACAGAGAAAATTGCGTGATCACCGTAAGCTCGGTCCCGCATTAGAGCTCTTTGATATCTATCAGGAAGCAGCCGGCCCCGGGTTGGTTTTTTATCTGCCCAACGGAGCCCTGTTGCGTAAAATAATAGAGGATTACGAAAAAGAAGAGCATTTGAAACGCGGATACCAGCTGGTGATCACTCCGCACATAATGCAGGCAGAGCTCTGGAAAACGTCCGGTCACTGGGATTATTACCGGGAGAATATGTATACGTTCAAGATAGACGAGAAAGAGTTTGTCTTGAAGCCGATGAACTGCCCCGGGCACATGCTTATCTATAAATCCAGGGTGCGCAGTTACCGCGACCTGCCCCTGCGTCTTTTCGAGCTGGGCACGGTTTACCGCCACGAGAAAGCCGGAGTAATGCACGGGTTGCTGCGGGTGCGCGGCTTCACCCAGGACGACGCGCACATCTTCTGTCTGCCGTCACAGGTCGAGACAGAGATACAATCCGTGGTGGAATTCGTGTTTACCACCATGAAAGTCTTCGGTTTTGACAAGATGGACATTGAGTTGAGCACCCGGCCTGCCAAATCGATCGGCTCGGACGAAGACTGGCGGCTGGCGACCGATGCGCTGGAGAATTCTTTAAAAGCGCTGGGGCTGTCCTATGAGATCAATGAAGGCGACGGGGCTTTTTACGGCCCGAAGATAGATATCAAATTAAAAGACGCTTTAAAACGCTCCTGGCAATGCGCGACCGTGCAATGCGACTTCAGTCTGCCTAAAAGGTTCGAACTGACGTATGTCGACGTTGACGGATCCGAGAAGCAGCCGATCATGCTGCACCGGGTATTGCTGGGAAGCGTCGAGAGATTTACCGCCTGCTTGACCGAACAGTATATGGGCGATTTCCCTTTATGGCTGGCGCCGGTGCAGGTTCAGATCATACCCATACGGGAAGATTTCCGGACGTACGCCGAGAGCGTGCGGTCGGCGCTGGAAGACAAAGGTATTCGCGCGGAGATTAATCTGCGCAACGAAACGCTTAACAAGCGCATCCGTCAGGCGGAGGTCGCCAGGATTCCCTATAGCGTGATAATCGGCGAACGGGAAGTTGCCTCGCGCACTGTTGCGGTCCGCAAGCGCCGCGATGGCGATCAGGGCGCTATGTCAGTCGACGATTTTATTGGCCAGGTGAGCCAGCAGATAAACACTCGCTCGCAGTAGCGGTTCGCGGCCGGTAGGCCGCAGGGCCCGCTGTTTGAGCCTCGAAGGAGGTGGTAGCAATAAAAAAATTCATACGCGTAAACGAACGGATCCGTGTTCCTGAAGTGCGGCTTATCGGCGCAGACGGCGCGCAGCTCGGGATCGTCTCAACCGACAAGGCCAGGGAGATTGCCACTCAAAGCGAACTGGATCTGGTGGAGGTGGCTCCCCAGTCGGTCCCCCCGGTGTGCCGGATCATGGATTTCAGCAAGTTCAAATACGACCAGGAAAAGAAGGAGCGCGAAGCCAAAAAACATTCGCGGCAAGGCAAATTGAAGGAGATCCGTCTGCATCCCAATATCGACGATCACGATCTGGGGATCAAGGTGAAGCAGGCAGTGGGATTCCTCAAGAAAAAAGACAAGGTGAAAGTCGATCTGTTCTTCAAAGGCAGGCAGATTGAGCATATGGATCTGGGCAGGAAAATCCTGGATAAATTCATTATAGATACGCAGAACGAGGCGCAGATTGAAAAAGATCCCAGCCTGGAAGGCAGGATCATGAGCATGGTGCTGATTCCTAAAAAATAACTGTGCCGTTGTGCGGTGAAATGGAAACGGAGTGAATACTCATGGGTAAAGCAAAGCTGAAGACCAAGAAGGGCGTTGCCAAGCGGTTCAAATTCACCAAATCAGGAAAGATCAAATATCATCCCGCCAGCAAGGGGCATTTATTGACCAACAAAAAATCGTCCCGGATCCGCAGGCTGCGAAAAGCCCGGACGCTGGCCGGCAAGCAGGAGAAGTTTGTACGGAAGTTGCTGCCCCACGGAGCGGCATAAGCGTTTAAAAACGTCTTCATAGGTTTGTAAGCGACGCAGGACAACGCGGGGGCGCCTCTTGGCAGATCACGCTTCCGTGAAGATGGTTCCCTGCGCGCAAAGGCGTATCGGCCTCCGGGGTGTCCCGGAGTTGAGAAAGTCCGCAAGAGAGGAGTACGTTCGATGACAAAAGTAAAACACAGCGCAGCTACGCGCGAAAGAAAAAAGAAAGTTTTGAAGCAGACAAAAGGCTTCTGGGGAGACCGCAGCAAGCAATTTCAGCAGGCTCGCCGGGCGCTCATGCACGCTCTGGTATACAGCTACCGGGATCGCAAGGTCCGCAAGCGCGAATTCCGCCAGCTCTGGATCGCGCGCATCAATGCCGCCTGCCGCGCTGAAGGGTTGACCTACAGCAAGTTTATCGCCGGTTTGAAAAAAGCCAATGTCGCGCTTGACCGTAAAATGCTCTCGGAGCTGGCGGTCAAAGAAACAGCGGTAATTAAAAAGCTGCTGGAACTGATCAAACAGAAAGCGTCGTAAGCGCAGATGTATATTATCATTGTCGGCTGCGGCCGCGTGGGTTCGGAGCTTGCCAAACTGCTTTCAGGGGAAGGCCATGATGTGGTGGTGGTCGACCGGGAGCAGAAATCGTTTGACCGGCTGGGCAACACCTTCAACGGGATTACGCTGGTCGGCAACGGGTTCGAACTGGAGCTGTTGCGGCATGCCGGCATTGAAAAAGCGGATGCTGTCTGTTCGGTCACCAACGGCGACAATACCAATTTGATCGTCGCGCAGGTCGCCCGCAAGATCTTCAAGGTCCCCAAAGTCATCGCCCGGGTGTACGACCCGCAACGGGCCAATCTCTACGATGCTCTCGGTCTGGATATTCTAAGCGGAACCATTCTTTTTGCGGCCATGATCCGCGACAAGATCGTGGAAAGCCGTTTTTCCAGCTATCTGATCGAAAGCAAAGACGTCGGCGTGATCGAGATCGAAGTCAAAGGCGAGCTGGTCGGCAAACATGTCCACGAGATCAATGTCCCCGGCGAATTGATGGTCGTAGCCGTGCAGGACGTGCGCGGGGTGATTATCCCGGAGCCCAGAACAGTGCTCAAGGCCAAAGAAACGGTTATGGCGGTGGTTAAAGTCGCCAGCCTGGAAAAGATAAAAGAGTCGTTGAAGATCGCAGAGGGGTAACGTATGTATATCCTGATTGTCGGCGCGGGCAAAGTCGGTTATTTTCTGGCCAAGCGTCTTTGTCAGAGCAAGCATACGGTCAGCATCGTGGATAAACAGAAGGATATCTGCGAAGAGATCGCCAAAGAGCTTGAAATCCTGGTCATTAACGGAGACGGATGCAATCCCGAGATCCTGGAAGAGGCCGGCGCGCGGCGCGCGGATGTGGTAGCTGCGGTGACCGGAGAGGACGAGGACAATCTTATTATCTGCCAGCTGGCCAAGCAGGTGTTTAACGCCAAGCGCACCGTCGGCAGAGTGAACAATCCCGATAACGAACGGGTTTTTGCCGAGCTGGAAGTGGATGTGCCGGTCGACGCCACCATGGTGATCGGCAAGATAATCGAGGAAGAGGTTTCTTTCTCCGACTTCGTGAACCTGATGAGCTTTAAACGGGGGAAACTGGCTATCGTGCGCGTGGACCTGTCTCCGGATTCGCCGGTGGTGAAGAAAGAACTCAAAGATATCCAGCTGCCCAAAGACTCGGTTCTGGTTTCGATCGTGCGGGGAGACGAGGTCATCGTGCCCAAGGGGAATACCGTTTTCGAGCCGGGGGACGATATCATCGCGCTGACCATGATCGGCAACGAGCCGGAACTCTTCAAACTGCTCCTGGGCAGGGTGTCGTGATGAAGGTGCGATTGTTATTCGATATGGCCATTGGCATTGTCACCGAGCTGCTCTATGCGGGCAGCATTCTTCTCGCGGGATTCCTTGCCAGTCTTTTATTTTCCTTACTGCGATGATTCTTAAACCCAGCCTGCAGGATTTCCGCATTATCGGGTATTATTTAGGAAAGATCATTATCGGTCTCGCGGTACTGATGCTGCTGCCGCTGTTGATCGGGTTGATCCGGCGCGAATTCAATCCCTGCCTGGATTATTGTGTCGGGATCGAAGTCGCGCTGATAATCGGCATGCTGTTGAAAAAGATCTGTTACACCGAAGCGGATTTGAACTGGATGGAGGGGATGATCGTGGTCGCCCTCGCCTGGGTCGTGGCGATGTTTTTTTCCGCCATCCCCCTCTGGTTGAGCGGTCACTGGCAGTCGTTCCTGGATGTGTGCTTTGAAACCATGTCCGGATTTGCCACCACCGGCTTAACCATGGTTCAGGATCTCGACCATCTGGCTTACGCGCACAATTTCTGGCGCCATCTGATCATGTTCGTCGGCGGCCAGGGCATCGTGATCATCGCGCTTTCGCTTTTTGTAAAAGGGGCTTCCGGCGCGTTCAAGATGTACGTGGGCGAGGCCCGCGACGAGAAGATACTGCCCAATGTCATCCACACCAGCCGGTTCATCTGGCTGGTCAGCCTGGTGTTCCTGGTCATGGGCACGCTGGCTCTGGGTATTGCCGGTCTGCTTGGCGGGATGAAACCGTTCAACGCTTTTTTCCACGGCGCCTGCATTTTTATGGCCGCCTTTGACACCGGCGGATTCGCCCCGCAATCCCAGAGCGTTCTGTACTATCACAGCGGTCTTTACGAAGTGATTACCATGGTAGTCATGATCCTGGGCGCGATCAACTTCAAGCTGCACTATCATCTCTGGAACGGCCATCCGCGCGAGATCGTCAGAAATATCGAAACCCGGACGCTGTTTGTGACGATCCTGCTGACGTTCGCGCTTACCGGCTTCGGTCTCTGGCAGGCGCGCATTTATCCGCAGGCCATGGTGATGTTCCGCAAGGGGTTTTATCAGTTGATCTCCGGGCATACCGGGACCGGATTCCAAACCGTGTACGCGTCGCAGTTCCTCGGCGACTGGAACGATCTGGCTCTGGTGGGCGTGATCTGCGCCATGGCTTTGGGCGGCGCGGCGTGCTCGACCACCGGCGCCATTAAAATGATCCGCATCGGCATCATCGCCAAGGCGTTGATGCAGGATATCAAAAAGATCATTCTTCCGGAACGCGCGCTGGTGATGAAAAAATACCATCACATTAAGGACGTTTTTCTTAATGACTCCATGGCGCGTACCGCGTTGAGCATTACGCTGGCGTATATCTTGTTGTACGGGTTGGGCGCGATTATCGGCATACTCTACGGGTATCCGTTCCTGTCGTCGTTGTTCGAGTCCACGTCTGCCGCCGGCAATGTCGGACTTTCCTGCGGCATTACCCAGGCGTCCATGCCGGCAGGGCTTAAGATCACCTACATCGTGCAAATGTGGGCGGGAAGGCTGGAATTTATGTCGGTATTGACGCTGGCCGGATTTCTGGTTTCCACAGTGCGGGGGAAATGATGCTGCCGGCGCGCGCGCATATACTGATGTTTTGTTGTGCAGCTTTGACGGTAGCCGGCGCGATGTTTGCGCAGCCTTGCCGGGGGCAGGTGGTCAGCCCCGGAACGCTGGTCAGCGGCGCCAAGGAGTTCGACGGTAAAGAGGTGGTTGTGGAAGGCGAGGTTATCGGCGATGTCATGGTGCGCGGGCCGTATGCCTGGGTCAATGTGCTTGACGCAGGCGTTGCCATCGGCGCATGGGTGCCGGTCGCTCAAACCCGGGATATCGTCGCTACCGGAAGTTACCGCGCGCAGGGGGATCGTGTACGAATCGCCGGGGTGTTCCATCGGGTGTGCCCGGAGCACGGCGGGGATATGGATATTCACGCGCAGGCGTGCACGAAGGTTGCGGCCGGCGCGGCGCGCAGACGCGCTGTCGATCAAGAGAAGAAAAAACTGGCGCTGCGTTTATCGGGGATAGTGGTGTTGCTATGGATATTCAGTCGATTAAAAAATCGCTAGAAGCGGATATAGCGGGCGCGCAATCCGCGCCAGAGCTCGATGCCGTACGGGTCAAATACCTGGGCAGGAAAGGCTTGCTTGCCCAGCTGACCGCAACCATTCCTTCGCTTGCCGTCGAGGAACGCGCGGCTTTCGGCAAGCAGGCGAACGAGCTCAAAGCGCACATCGTCGCTTTGCTGGATGAAAAGCAGCGTTCGCTGGGAGACCGGGCCGCCGGACCGTCCCGGTCAGGCGTGGATATCGGCATGCCGGCCATCCATCAAGACGTGGGGCGGCTGCATGTGTTGACCCAGATCATCCAGGAGATCAGCGAGATTTTCAAGAATATGGGTTTTATCATCGTCGAGGGGCCGGAGATCGAGACCGAGTTCAATAATTTTACCGGTTTGAATATCCCGCTCGAGCATCCCTCGCGGGAAGCGTTCGACACCTTCTATCTGCGACAGCCGGCACAGGCTACAGAGCGCCTGCTTTTGCGCAGCCAGACTTCGCCGGTGCAGATCCGGGCGATGAAAACGATGAAACCGCCGCTGGCGGTAGTAGCGCCGGGCAGGGTATACCGGCCTGACGCGGTCGACGCTTCGCATTCATTCATGTTCCACCAGATCGAGGGTTTTGTGGTTGACCGGGGAATTACTTTCTCCGATCTTAAAGGCGTGCTGGAATATTTCGCCAGGGCGGTGTTTGGCCAGGACATCAAGATGCGTTTCCGGCCGCATTTCTTTCCGTTTACCGAGCCTTCGGCGGAAGTGGACATTTCCTGCATTATCTGCAAGCAAAAAGGCTGTTCGGTGTGCGGACGCAAGGGCTGGCTGGAAATACTGGGTTCGGGCATGATCCACCCCAACGTGTTCAAACACGTCGGTTATGATCCTGCGGTGTATACCGGTTTTGCCTTCGGCATGGGCGTGGAACGCATCGCCATGCTGAAATACGGAATTAACGATATCAGATTGTTTTATGAAAACGATCTGCGCTTCTTGAAACAATTCTAACATACGATGAAATTCTCTTATCAGTGGTTACAGGATTTTGTAGATGTGCGCATGACTCCCCGGGAGCTGGCCGATACGTTGACCATGGCCGGCCTGGAAGTAAAAGGGTGGGAGGAAAAACAGGGCGATACGGTTTTCGAGGCGGAGATCACCTCTAATCGGCCGGATTGGTTAAGTCTGATGGGTATTGCGCGGGAAGTTGCCGCGATCAGCGATCGCGCGATCAAGCAGCCCAAAGATTGGGGGACAGGGAAGAAACCCGCACCCTCTTGCCGGAGCAGCGCTGCCGCGCAGTTTTCTATTGACCTTGAGGACCAAAGCGATTGTCCGCTGTACACGGCCAGGATCATCACCGGCGTGCGCGTCGGCCCGTCGCCGGAATGGTTGCGCCAGCGTCTGGAAGCGATCGGCTGTCGCAGCGTGAACAATGTCGTGGATATTACCAACTATGTTTTATATGAGCTGGGAGAACCGCTGCATGCTTTCGACCTCGCCACTCTGGGCGGGAACATCATTCGTGTCCGTCGGGCGCGCGCAGGGGAAACCATCGCTACTATTGACGGCGTTCAGCGGCAGCTGTCCGGAGACATCCTGGTTATTGCGGACGAGAACCGGCCGGTCGCTGTGGCCGGGATCATGGGCGGCAAAGATACCGAAGTGATCGAGCGGACCACGGATATCCTTCTGGAGGCGGCACTGTTTAATCCGGTAGTGGTGCGCCGGGGCCGGCAAAAACTGGGCATGCAGAGCGAAGCGGCGTATCGCTTTGAACGGGGCGTCGATGCGGATACCGCGCTGGCGGCTTCACAGCGAGCCGCGGCGATGATACGCGAGATCTGCGGTGGCACGCCGGCATCGGTCAAAATCGCCGGACACGCCAGAGGGAAACCCCGCAGCATTTCGCTGCAGGTGAATGCGGTTAACCGCATGCTGGGCATCGGTCTTTCCGCCGCGAAAATAAAAACCATTTTAGTTGCGCTGGGTTTTACCGTCAAGACAAAAACCGCGGGCGTCCTTGCCGTCACGGTTCCCCCGTTCCGGCAGGATGCGCAGGGCGAGATCGACTTGATCGAAGAGGTCGCCCGCATCTACGGTTATGCGCGCATTCCTACCAGTCTGCCCAAAGTCACTTTGCAGTCCGCCGGCGTTGACCCGGCCGCGCGTATCGCCGGCATCAAACAGGTGCTGGTTTCTCTGGGGCTCGATGAAGTGATTACATACAGCCTGATCGACCGCAGGACTCTCGCCGCAGAAGGGTTTTCCGATGAAAGCCTGATCGCCTTGCAGAACCCGTTGAATCAGGAGCAGGAGGTCTTGCGTCCGATCCTGCTGCCCAGCCTGGTGCGCTGCGTGGCGCACAATTTGCGGCAGCAGCAGTTCCCCATAGCCATTTTTGAGATCGCCAAAGGATTTTCCTTAACCGGCGCGTCTGTTCCGGCGGAATCATACCGGCTGGGCGTTGCTTTGTGCGGCGGCAGGCAGTGGTTGGCGGAGAAGGAGTATTCCTGCGTTCAGGACGACCCGGGATTTCTGCATCTCAAGGGTATTGTCGAGGTGCTTTTCGAGCGGCTGGGTATCGCTGCCGCCGAGTACGCTTTTACGCAGCAGGACGATTACCGCTGCGCCCTGACAGTCCGGGGCGAGCCTGTCGGTGCGCTGCGGCGGCTGGACAAAGCCAGTCTGGAGCGTAACGATATCAAAAACAGGGAAGTTTTTGCGTTGGAACTGTCGTTGGCGTCCCTGCTCCGGCAGCGTTCCTCCGGCAAAGCCTTTAAACCGTTTGCCCGGTTCCCGGGCATCTTAAGAGACATTAGCCTCGTGGTCAAAAACGATATTCCCGTCCAGGCCATCCTGGACGTGGTGCGTGACTCCGCCGGTTCTCTCCTGCAAAAGGCCGCTGTGGTCGATTTTTACCGCGGTCCGCATATTCCCCCCGGGCATAAGAATTTCACCGTTTCCTGTTTTTATTGTTCGCCGGAGCGAACCTTGAGCGAAGAAGAAGTCGGGCAGGCGCATGCGCGAGTTACCGCGGCTTTGCAACAACAGTGCGCGGCGGGTTTGCGCTGAAGCGCGACGCCAAAAAGCTTGACGAGTAACAGGGCATGTGGTATAGTGAAGCCGAAAAAAGAGAAGGCTAGATTTCCCTGCCGTGTTCGTTGGTTGCTTTGATAATTGGTGAACCAACACCACCATATCGGATGCCACACCTTCTGCGCGGTCTAAGACCGCACAGAGAGGCATCCACCTGTACCTAAATGGTTCAGCCATCAAAGAAGCCAACGGCACAGTGCGGGGATTTTTTTTGCTCCCCGGAATCATTCGGTGGGCAAAATCCCCGTGTCTAGATTCGCGAGGCCAATCTGCGGGGTGAAGACGGAGCACGGATGAATCCTCACGAACTGTTCGATCAGCAACCAGGCGCGACGGATTTCGCGACGTTGCCGCTGTCGGTGCGCATGCGTCCCAGAAGCCTGGACGAATTTATCGGCCAGGAGCACGTTGTTGGCAAAGGTAAATTATTGCGTCGCGCCATCGAGGCCGACCGGATCAGCTCCGTGGTTTTGTTCGGTCCTCCCGGCGTAGGCAAAACTTCTCTGGCGTACTGTATCGCCACGACCACCAAATCACATTTCTGCGTCATCAATGCCACCACTTCCGGCGTGGACGAGCTTCGCCGGATGATCGCGCAGGCAAAACAACGCAAACGCGACAGCGGCCACAAAAGCATTCTTTTTATCGACGAGATCCATCGGTTCAACAAGGCCCAGCAGGACGTTCTCCTGCCCGACGTGGAAGACGGCAATCCCATTTTGATCGGCGCCACGGTGCATAATCCGTTTTTTTATCTCGCCGCGCCGCTGGTTTCCCGTTCGCTGGTGCTGGAATTGAAGGCTCTTTCCGTTGAGGCGATTCAAACGCTTCTGGTCAGGGCGCTGGGAGACGGCGAACGCGGGCTGGGCGGCCGCGCGATTAAGGCCGACGCCGATGCGCTTGTTTTTCTGGCTACTGCCTGTGAAGGAGACGCCCGCCGCGCGCTCAACAGTCTTGAGCTGGCGGCATTGAGCACGCCGGCGGCCGCAGACGGGAGCGTCCCTATAGACCTGCAGACAGCTGCGGAATCGATACAGAAAAAACCCGTGGTCTACGACAGGGATGAAGACGGCCATTACGATACAGCTTCGGCTTTTATCAAATCCATGCGCGGCTCCGATCCGGACGCAGCCGTTTACTGGATGGCTAAAATGCTCTATGCCGGCGAAGATCCGCGTTTTATTGCCCGCAGGGTATGCATCCTGGCCGCCGAAGACGTAGGCAACGCCGATCCGCTCGCATTGGTGCTGGCCAACTCCGCGCTGCAGGTGATCGAATTTGTGGGCATGCCGGAGGCGCGCATCCCGCTCGCCCAGGCGGTCATCTATGTCGCCTGCGCGCCCAAATCCAACGCGTCGTATCTGGCGATCGATAAAGCGACTGCCGCTATCGAAAAAGACACCGTGCAGGAAGTGCCGGAGCATCTCAAGGACAGTTCGTATTCCGGAGCAGAACAGCTGGGCCACGGCAAAGGGTATAAATACAGCCATGATTATGAAGACCATTACGTGAAACAGCAGTATACCCGCAAAAAAGTGCGTTTCTACGAACCGACGAGCATGGGGTATGAGGCGAAAATCAGACAACGGCTGGAGAAACTGCGCGGCAGCCAGCGCTAACGGCGAGGAATGAAACCATGATAGTCAGCGAACAAAAGCCTTTTGAAGAAATTCTCCGGATGCTTAAGGGCAAAGACCGCGTTTTTCTGGTCGGCTGCGGCGACTGCGCGACCGCGTGCAAATCGGGCGGCCTGGAGCAGCTCGCAGAGATGGATAAACTGCTCAACGCGCAGGGCAAGCAGGTTGTGGGGCAGGCTGTTCCGGATTCCACCTGTGTCGCGGCGAAACTGAAGAGCGAATTGTCCCGGCATATGCCGCAGTTGCGGCAGGCCGAGGCGGTGGTGGTCTGTTCGTGCGGATTGGGTGTGCAGGCGGTAAAAGACAACGACCGTTTTAACCTGTTGGTGGTGCCGGGATGCAACAGTATTGCCGCTACGGTCATGGACGCCCAGGGGAACTTTCTGGAAAAGTGTTCATTATGCGGCCAGTGCCTGCTGGGAACCACCGGCGGCACCTGCCCCATGTCGCTGTGCCCCAAGGGTTTATTGAATGGTCCCTGCGGAGGGATGAATAAAGGCAAGTGCGAGCTCGATGATCAGCGTGATTGCGCCTGGGTGCTCATTTACCGTGAATTGGAAAAGCGCTCGCAACTGGATATGTTCAAAAAAATCAACCCGCCGCGCGATTTTTCGAAGACGCGTAAGCCTTACAAAAAAACGATGATACGCACATCAGCCTCCGGATAGCGTCGGGATAAAAGCTCTGGTGTCCGGGTTAAAAAAAGCATATAATATCCCTATGGAAAAGCGCAAAGAATTAAGGGTTGCGGCGTTGACAAAAGGCCAAATTCGTACTACAATTTTAGATAGACTGAACAATCAGAAGGAGGAACGCCGGAAGAGGAAAAACGCTTTAATAGCGGGAAAGCTTTTTCGGACTCGCGTGTTCAAGTGGGCAAAGATAGTGATGTTTTACAAAGCGCTACCCGGTGAGGTCGATACTGCAGAGATGATAAAAAAAGCGATAGCTTTAGGTAAGATGGTCGTAGTCCCCGTGTGCGGACATGATAAAACAATTATCCCCTGTATTTTGAAGCTCGGCGGAAAATTGTTGCGCGGACCATATGGTATATGGGAGCCGGCGGTAAAACGATCCGTTGATCCCAAGAAGATAGACCTGGTCATTGTGCCTGGCCTTGCATTTTCTTTGAAAGGCAAGCGTCTGGGTAGAGGCAAGGGATATTACGACCGTTTCTTAAAAAGACTCTCCCGTCGCGCCGCCACTGTCGGCGTGGCATTCGACTTCCAAATCTTACCGGATCTGCCTACCACCCCACTGGACGTAGACGTACAACGCGTTGTCTTTGCCTGACGCCGACAACCTCGGTTCGCATCAGAGGTTCAAGCCCGTCCTTTCCCGCTTCAAACTGCGCTGATCATTAACCATGAGTACTGTTTTGTCAAGACAGGAGGTTGTTTATACATGTTGAATATGTTCATTTTCCTAGGAATCGCCCTGATCGCGGCGTTTCTGGGTTATCTCGGCCGCCGATTCGTGGCCGAAAAGAAAACCCAGGATGCTGAAGCCAGAGCCAGATTCATCATCGACCAGGCCAAGAAAGAAGTGGAAGACCGGCACCGCGCCGCGGAACTGGAAGCAAAAGACCTGTTGTTCAAGATGCGCCAGGATTTCGAGCAGCAGACCAAAGATCGCCGCCAGGAAATCGCTTCGCTGGAGAAACGATTGACCCAGAAAGAGGAAAATATCGATCGGCGGCTTGATTTGCTGGAGAAGAAAGAAAAAGACATCGAAACCAGACAGGACAATCTGAAAAAACTCGAGGATTCCTTCAAAGCCAAAGAGAACCAGTTGCACCTGTTGATCGCGGAAGAGAAAGAGCGGTTGCAGAGGATCGCTTCATTGTCTCTGGAAGAGGCGCGGCATATACTTTTGAACCGCTTGAACGAGGAATTGAACGCCGAGAAGGCGGTGTTGATCAAGAAACAGGAAGAAGACCTGCGTAATAGCGTGGAGAAAAAAGCCATTGAGATCGTCAGCCTGGCCATTCATCGCTGCTCGGTTGAGCAGACCGTGGAATCGACGGTCAGCGTGGTCAATCTGCCCAACGATGAAATGAAAGGAAGAGTTATCGGCCGCGAGGGGCGCAATATCCGGGCCCTGGAAATGGCTACCGGCGTCGATGTGATTATCGACGATACCCCGGAAGCGATAACTCTGTCCTGCTTTGACCCCGTGCGCAGGGAGATCGCCCGGTTAAGCGTGGAGAAGCTCATTTCCGACGGAAGAATCCATCCGGGGCGCATTGAGGAAGTGGTGGAGAAGACCAAGAAGGAAATGGAAGAGAAGATCAAAGAAGTGGGAGAGAAGACCATCTTTGAAGCCGGCGTGGACAATCTGCATCCGGAACTGGTAAAATTGCTCGGAAGGTTGAAATACCGTACCAGCTTCGGTCAGAACGCGCTGCAGCATTCCATGGAAGTCTCGTTTTTGATGGGCGTGATGGCGTCGGAAATCGGGCTGGATTTCAAACTTGCCCGACGCATCGGACTCCTGCACGATATCGGTAAAGCGCTTGATTTCCAGATCGAAGGCACCCATGCCAAGATCGGCGCGGATACCGCGCGCAAGTTCAACGAATCCCAGGAAGTTATTCATGCCATTGCCGCGCACCACGAAGAGACCGAATTGACCAGCGCGTATGCGGTCCTGGCTGTCGCTGCCGACGCGATCAGCGCTGCCCGTCCGGGCGCGCGCCGCGAGACGCTGGAAACGTATATCAAGCGTCTGGATAAGCTCGAATCCATCGCAAATCTGTTCAAGGGCGTGGATAAATCCTATGCCATTCAGGCCGGTCGCGAAATACGCATTATCGTGCAACCGGAGAAGATCTCCGATTCCGACGCGGTGAATATGTCGCGGGAGATCCGCAAGAAAATAGAGGAAGGCATGGAGTATCCGGGTCAGATCAAAGTAACGGTTATTCGCGAGACACGGGCCATCGAGTACGCGAAATAGAAGGGCGCGCGAGCCTATGAAAATACTGTTTATCGGCGATACGGTAGGCAATCCGGGGAGAGAGGCTTTGCGGCAACTGGTGCCGGTACTGCGCAAGGAGTTTGATCTCGACCTGGTGATTGCCAACGCGGAAAACTCCTCCGGCGGCTCGGGCATTACTCCGAAAACCGCGCAGGAAATGTTCGACGCCGCGGTCGATGTGCTGACTTCCGGAGACCACATCTGGAAGCGCAAAGAAATCTTCGAGCTCATCCGCGCGGAACCGCGCATCCTGCGTCCTATCAATTTTCCCGTCGGCGCTCCCGGAGCGGGCTTCGGGATATTCAAGACCCCTGCCGGAGTGCCCGTGGGGGTGATCAACGTTTTAGGCAGGGTTTTCCTGGATCCGCTGGAATGTCCATTCCGCGCCGTGCGCAAGGCGGTTGATGAGATCTCCCGGCAGACGCGAGTGATCATCGTGGATATCCACGCCGAAGCTACGTCGGAAAAGATCGCCATGGGTTGGTTTCTCGACGGCGAGGTATCCGCGGTACTGGGCACGCATACGCATGTGCAGACTGCGGATGAGCGCGTCCTGCCGCGCGGCACTGCCTATATCAGCGATGTCGGCATGGCCGGTCCCTTTGATTCGGTGCTGGGCCGGCGCGTGGAGGATGTCCTCGAGCGGTTTATTTCCTGCGTGCCGGTGCGTTTTGAGGTCGCCGACGGCAATGTTCAGCTGCACGGGGTAGTCGTGGATATCGACGAACATACCGGCAAAGCCCGGTCTATCCAGCGCATACAAAGACCTGTTTCCGCCATTCCTTAAAAGAATGAGACAATCTTTTCTGAAACCGGGCGCATGGTGCAATGGTTTGTTGACTGCGGGTGTTTTGCTGGCCCTGCTGTGCGGGCGCACGCCGTCCGCAGTCGCCGGGGAAGGCGACCTGGAATATGTTCTGGACGCCGCAGCCACCACCATCGATTTGCCGGAAGTCCTCAAGCCGTCCGTCGATATCAGCGGCCGGGGTTTTCATTTTAACCCCAGCTGGCCGCAGACACTGGCCAGCCCTTCTGCGATCGAATCCTGGCAGTCGGCGCTGGGATTCAGCCACATCTATCGGCTGCAGTATAATCTCTGGGAGATCAGCGGGCTCGCAGGCAACAAGGAGCTGCAGAATACGCTGCTCTCCAATTACGAGAAGCTGATCCGGCAGATCAGCCAGTCCGGGGGAGCGGTGATCCTGAATATCTTCAGCATCCCTCCCGGCCAGGGGAAGGTTCTGGACAAGAAAAGCTCGCCCGTAGACGTAAAGCTCTTTAAACAGCAAGTCAAGGATTTTATCCGCTATTTCAGTTGCACCAGGCGCTACACCGTCTGGTACGAGGTCTGGAGCGCGCCCGATCTCGACGATTTTTTCCTCGGCCGCCAGCAGGAGTATTTGAGCCTGTATAAGGCGGTTGCCGAGAGTGTCAGCGAGCTGGAGCGGGAATATAAACTGCATATTCCGGTAGGCGGCCCTTCCTCGAGCTGGTGGTTCCGTAACGCCGAAGGCAATACCGTGCTCACGCCGGAACGCAGCCTGGTCTATGAACTGATCCGTTTCGCCTATCACAACCGCCTTCCGCTCGACTTTATCTCCTGGCACGCCTATTCTTCCGACCAGAAAGTGGAGAAGGAGAATACCGCGTATAATAAACACGCGGTGGCGTTGATCCGCGAATGGCTGGGATATTTTAACCTTTCCAACGTGCGCCTGATCGTCGATGAGTGGAATTTCGATACGGGCTTGAACATCTCCCCGGAGAGAAGCGTCGGATCGTGCGTCGCCGCCAGCTATATCCCCGGCCGCCTGAAAAACATGTATGAAGCAGGCATCGATGCGCAGGTTTTCTTTTCGCTCGAGGATTTTCAAGACAACAAAGAAGGCGTGCAGCGTAATGTCGGGGCCTTTTGGTTTACCCAAAAGGCGTTTGCCTATGAAGGCGGACCCAAACCGATGTTCACGGTGTTCAAGATGCTCTCGCTGTTGGGACCGCAGTTTTTCCCCGCAGCGGGAAAGTTCAGCGACGATTTCGTGGGAGTGCTTCCCACCAGGGGGGCAGACCGGCTGGTGTTGCTCGTGTATAACTACAGCGACCCGGATACGTTCAGGAGCGTTCTTTCCCGCAGCATCGCTCATTTAAACGAGGACGAGCGCCGGTCCCTGCTCGATTTGATTAAAAGCGACAGGCTGGACAAGGTTTTGCATCGGCAGATCAATATCTCGGGATTGCGTTTATCCGCCCGGGCCAAGAATTTGCTGAACAAAGCGCTTGAGCTCAATGATTGCGCGACGCGTTTTGCGGTCACTCCGAGGAATGTGCGCTTGATCGTCAAGAATTTCAAAGAAGACTGCAGCTTGCAGCGTTACGTTCTCGATGCCGGCTCTCCGGTTGAGCCCCTGGCCGCTCCCCGGGAAGAGCGCATTCTCGGAAAATCGGATGAGCACCAGATCGCGTTGACCCTTGCGCCGTATTCGGTCGAGCTTCTGGTTTTTGCGCGCAAGCCCAAAGAAGAAAAGCCTCCGGTTGAAGTCGTGCCGGAGCAATTGCCGCCGCCGCAGGAACAACCGGCTGCCGCGCCCTCGCCGGTTCCTGCCGCTGTTGCGGTCGAACCCGCGCCGAAATCGGAAGCCGAGAAAAAAGAAGAACCGGCTGCGCAGACGGATAATGCCACAGTTGTAGTGCCGCCGGGTGAGCCGCAGCCGCATAATCAATAACCATGACCGATCCCGCTGAAGATCTGTTTATGTCCGCCGCGCAGAAAAACAAAGGCCGGCAGATTTATACCGTATCCCAGGTTACGCACGACATTCAACTGCTGCTGGGTGAAACATTTTCCGGCATCTGGGTGGAAGGCGAGCTGTCGAACGTGCGGCCCGCCTCCAGCGGTCACTATTATTTTTCGCTGAAAGACGAGAGCGCGTTGCTGTCGGGAGTGCTGTTCAGCCGCACTGCCGCCGGCGTCAAATTTAAGCTGGAAGACGGATTGAAAGTCGTTTGTTTCGGAAATATCGACGTGTATCCTCCCCGGGGGCAGTATCAGCTGATCATTGAGAAGATCGAACCCAAGGGAATGGGCGGGCTCCAGCTCGCTCTGGAACAACTCAAGGCCAGGCTGGAGAAAGAAGGATTGTTCGCCGCCGAACACAAGCGGCCGATCCCGTATTTGCCGGCGCGCATCGGGGTAGTGACTTCGCTCACCGGCGCGGCGATCAAGGACATTTTCAAGGTTCTGGAGCGCAGGTTTAAAGACGTGCATATTGTGGTCGCTGCGGTCAAAGTGCAGGGCGAGGGCGCCCGGGAGGAGATCGCCCGGGCCATAGAAGATTTTAACCTTTTCAACCGTACGGCGCCTGTGCAGGAACGGATCGAGGTGCTCATCGTGGGCCGTGGCGGCGGGAGCATGGAGGATCTCTGGGCGTTTAATGAAGAATGTGTGGCCCGGGCGATTTACGCTTCAGCTATCCCGGTTATTTCCGCGGTCGGCCATGAACGGGACTGGACCATTGCGGACCTGGTGGCGGATCTTCGCGCCCCGACCCCTTCTGCCGCGGCGGAAGTGGTCATTCCCCTGAAAGAGGATCTGGAGAGCCGCTTGACGCACGTCCTGCAGCGATTGCGCGCCGCTTTCGCGGATGCTCTGGAGTATCGGAAAAAGGATCTGCTGGAGCTGGTGCACCGGTTGCGCTTGAGCATCGAACATCTCTGGGAGCTGGATGGTCACGCGTTTGCGGCGGCGCAGGCCGCATTGCAGCGGGTTAACCCCGCAGTGTTGATCCCGGAATATAAAGACAAATTGATCGATCTTGCCCGGCAGATCTATGTGCGCATGGATCAGTATATCCGCCTGCACGGCGCAGAGTTTTCCGGAGTGACCGAAAAACTCTCCAGCCTGAATCCGCTGAATATCTTGAGTCGGGGATACAGCGTCACGTTTAAGCTCCCCGCCGCGACGATCATCAAGGATGCGGAAAGCGTCGCGCCGGGAGAGACCATCAAAACGCAGTTACATAAGGGTTCGATTATCAGCACGGTAACGCAGGTGCAATGAACAGCACGACCGGGAAGGAGCGGTGAATGGCCGAGATAAAATTCGAAGAAGCGCTGAAGAAACTGGAAAAGATCGTCGAAGACCTGGAAAAGGGTGATCTGTCGCTGGATGAAGGTCTGAAGAAATATCAGGAGGGGATTGAGCTGGCCAGGGTCTGTTCCCAGAAACTCGATTCCGCGAAGAAGAAAATAGACGTATTGGCTAAAAATAAAAAAGGGGAATTCGAGTTGAAGCCCCTGGATGAAAGCAAACTGGAAGAATAATATGCTCCTGGAACATATCACCGGCGCTCAAGACGTCAGGAAACTCAAACCCGAACAGCTCTCCCTGCTGGCGCAGGAAGTGCGTTTGCGCATGCTGGAGGTGGTCTGCCGGACCGGCGGACACCTGGCTTCCAGTCTCGGCGCCGTCGAGTTGATCGTAGCGTTGCATTATTGCCTGGATACGCCGCGGGACAAGATCATTTTCGACGTCGGCCATCAGGCTTACGCGCACAAGATCCTTACCGGCAGGAATAAGGAATTCGCCACGCTGCGCCAGGCCGGGGGGATCAGCGGATTCCCGTCCCGGGACGAATCCGATTACGATACGTTTTATTCCGGGCACAGTTCCACCGCAGTCTCGCAGGCTCTGGGCCTGGCGTGCGCCCGCGATTATCTCGCGGCGCAGGAAAGCTTCCGGGTGGTGGCGGTTATCGGCGACGGCTCATTGAGCGGCGGCATTTGTTTCGAAGGTCTCAACAACGCCGGCCATCTCAAGAAAGACATGCTGGTGGTTTTGAACACCAATGAATTGAGTATCGCCCCTAACGTGGGAGCGATCAGCACCTATCTGAACAAGCTCATTTCCCTGCCTATCTATAACCGTTTCCGCGGGGCGTTCGATAATTTCCTCGAATCCCGCGTTCCCAGAGGAAGGCGGCTCAAGGCCATGGCCACGAAATTCGAAGAAGGCCTCAAAGGGCTGTTTATCCCGGGGATGCTCTTCGAAGAGCTGGGATTTCGCTATTTCGGGCCGCTGGACGGCCACAATATCGAGAAACTGATCCCGACGCTGAAAAATATCTTGAGCATCAAAGGGCCCAAGCTGCTGCATGTCATTACCAAAAAAGGTAAAGGATACGCTCCCGCGGAAAATAACCCGGTGAGGTTTCACGGCGTAGGGCCGTTCGAGCTGTCTACCGGACGGGCGCTGGGAGATGGCGCGAGCCCCGAAAAGACGTTTACCCGCGCTTTCAGCGATACCATGCTCAAACTCGCCGGGACGGATGACAAATTAGTCGCCATCACCGCGGCCATGCCGGAAGGGACCGGACTCGACGGTTTCCGGGACGCGCATCCCAAAAGGTTTTTCGACGTAGGCATCGCCGAAGAGCACGCGCTTTGTTTTGCCGCGGGATTATGCGCCGCGGGGCTGCGGCCGGTGGTCGCGCTCTACTCCACCTTTATGCAGCGGGCGTTCGACCAGATCGTCGAGGATATCGCCCTGCAGCACCTGCCGGTGATAATTGCGCTTGACCGCGCGGGGATTGTGGGGGAAGATGGAGTAACGCATCAGGGCATATTCGATATCGCCGGTCTGCGCATGGTGCCGAATCTCGTGCTGATGGCTCCGATGGACGGCGTGGAGCTGGAGATGATGTTCGGGTTTGCCGCTGCGGGCAACGCTGCGACGGTGATCAGGTATCCTAAAGGCGTTTGCTCGACGGCAGGAGAATCGGGGCAACCGCGTCCGCCGATTGCGCTGGGTAAGCCGCAGATACTGCGGGAAGGAAAAGCGTACGTGATTTTCGCGCTGGGCAGTATGGTCTATCCGGCCTGGGAAGCGGCGGAGTTGCTCGCCGCCGAGGGGCTTTCCGGTACCGTGGTCAACAGCCGTTTTGCCAAGCCGCTGGATAGAGGGTTGATCAAACAGATCGCCGCGCGCGCCCCGCATATTTTTACCATTGAAGAAGGAATTCTTGAGGGCGGATTCGGCAGCGCAGTCATGGAGACTCTCGGTCTGCCGGTGGTCAGAATGGGGTTGCCGGGCGAGTTCATCGCTCACGGCAAGCGCAGCGCTTTGCTGGAGAAATACGGTTTAACTGCCGCGGGTATCGCCCGCGGGATCAAGGAGTCGATACGCCGCCATGATTAATGTCCATATCGACGGACAACGCTGCAAGGGGTGTTATCTGTGTATTGCCGTCTGTCCCCGCAAGTCATTGGGCGTTGCCGCCGTTTTGAATAAAAAAGGGGTCAAGCCGGTGGAGTTCAAGAAAGGCGCCGAATGCATCGGCTGCCGTTTTTGCGCCACCATGTGTCCCGATTGCTGTATCGAAATCGAGAAAGAATAGACAATGTCGGATACGCGGATATTGATGAGCGGTAATGATGCGATCGCCGAAGGCGCGATACGGGCCGGCTGCCGTTTCTATGCCGGGTACCCCATTACGCCGCAGAATGAACTGACCGCCTATATGGCCGAACATATGCCCGAGTCGGGAGGCGTCGCCATTCAGGCGGAATCCGAACTGGCGGCGATCAATATGGTTTTCGGCGCCGCGGCCGCCGGCGCGCGGGCCATGACTTCTTCGTCGAGCCCGGGCATCAGTCTCAAGCAGGAAGGCATTTCCTACCTGGCCGGCGCAGAGCTGCCCGGAGTGATCGTGAATATGATGCGCGGCGGTCCGGGATTGGGCAATATCGCGCCTTCGCAATCGGATTACTTCCAGGCCACCAGGGGCGGCGGTCACGGCGACTATCGCTGTCTGGTTCTGGCGCCCGCCTCGGTGGAAGAGGCGTTCGGTCAGATGTTTGAAGCGTTTGACCGCGCCGACCGTTATCGCAACCCGGTGATCATTCTGGGAGACGGGATGCTGGGGCAGATGATGGAACCGCTCTCCGTGAGCCCCGGCCGGATCAAGTCCTACGCAAAACCCTGGGCGTTGACCGGTTGCAAAGGCAGGGCGCCGAATATTATTCGCTCCCTGTATTTGAAAGACGGCGCGCTGGAAGATGTCAATCTGCGTCTGCAGAAAAAATACGCGCTCATGCGGCGCACGGAGCAACGCTGGGAATCCGCCTGTCTGGATGATGCCCGGGTGGTGGTGGTGGCTTACGGGGGCATGTTCCGGATCGTCAAAGGAGCGGTGCGCAAGCTGCGTGAAGCCGGCAAGAAAATCGGCCTGATCCGCCCGATCAGCCTGTGGCCGTTTCCCGACCGGGCATTTGAACCGTTGCTGAAAAAGCGTCTCTCTTATCTGGCGGTGGAGATGTCCTATGGCCAGATGATCGAAGATGTCCGCCTGGCGCTGTGCACCCGCCAGCCGATAGAATTTCTGGGTCGGGCCGGGGGAGGCATCCCGACGGAAGAAGCGATCATCAAAAAAATCAAAACGATGCTCTGATGGAAAAAATCTACGCGCACCCTCAATCGCTGTATAACGTCTCCTCGCATTACTGCGCCGGATGCGGCCACGGCATCGCGCACCGCCTGGTCGCGGAAGCGGTGGACGAGCTGGGCATTCGCGAGAAAGTGATCGCGATTGCGCCGGTAGGCTGCGCGGTGCTGGCGTATGATTACTGGAATTTCGATTGCACCGAGGCCGCGCATGGCCGGGCGCTGGCAGTGGCTACTGCAATCAAACGGGTGCGCCCGGACAATGTGGTGTTTACCTATCAGGGAGACGGCGACCTGGCGGCGATCGGGACCAACGAAACCATTCATACCGCCAACCGCGGAGAGAATCTCACCGTGATTTTTATTAATAATGCCGTGTACGGAATGACCGGCGGGCAGATGGCGCCTACCTCGCTGATCGGACAGAAGACCGCCACCACCCTTAAAGGGCGGGACCCCGCGTTACAGGGGTATCCTTTGAAGATTTCGGAGTTGCTCGCGCAGCTGCCCGGCGTTAAATATGTGGAACGGGTTGCGTTGATCTCCCCGGCGGAAATAAATAAAGCCAGGCAGGCGGTGCTCCTGGCGTTACGTAACCAGATCGAAGGAGTGGGGTTTTCCCTGGTAGAAATGCTTTCGCCGTGTCCGACCTACTGGGGGATGTCGGCGCAAGCCGCGATGGGCTGGATCAAGGAAACCATGATCAAGGAATTCCCCTTGGGAAGAATAAAATGAACGAAACGCGTATTATTATCGCCGGTTACGGCGGGCAGGGCATATTGCTGCTGGGTAAAATACTGGCGCAAGCCGCGATGCAGGAAGGAAAGCGCGTTACCTTTCTGCCCGCCTATGGGGCGGAGGTGCGCGGCGGCACAGCCAACTGCATGGTAGTTGTTTCCGATGAAGAGATCGGTTCGCCTTTTGTCGAGCAGGCGGATGTTCTGGTAGCGATGAACGAGCCGTCGCTGCGCCGTTTCGAGGGCCGCCTCAAGCCGCGCGGCGTGATGATCGTGAACAGCTCTCTGGCTCAACCGCCTGCCGGACGCGCCACAGGCGCGGTCAGCGTCCCCTTTACGGATATCGCTCTGAAGCTGGGTAACGCCCGGTCCGCCAATATGGTAGCGTTGGGCTGTTGCGCGGCGAGCACACAGGTAGTCGCATTGAAGACGATCTCGCGCATTCTTCAGGATTTTGCCGGAAAGACGAATAAGCAACTGGGCGAGATCAATCAGCAGGCTTTGCTTGCCGGCAGCAAAGCCTGTACGCCCGGCGCATCGCAGCGTTAAACGGGCGAAGCGTTATTAAAAAGGAATAAACTATGGTTCGAGTCCGTTTTGCTCCCAGTCCCACGGGGTTTTTGCATATAGGCGGGGCGCGCACCGCGTTGTTCAACTGGTTCTACGCCCAGGCCCAGGGCGGTAAATTCATCCTGCGTATCGAAGATACCGACGCCGCGCGTTCCAGACCGGAATATGTCGACGAGATACTCTTGAGCCTGAAATGGCTGGGATTCAACTGGGACGAGATCTACTATCAAAGCCAGCGTTTCGACATCTACCGCCGGTACGCCCAACAGCTGGTCAGCGAAGGAAAGGCCTACGTGGCCGAAAAACTTCCCGACCAGCCGGCAGGCGGCCAGGCGATTATACTCAAGATGCTGCCGCAGCAGGTCAAGCTCAACGATCTGATCCGCGGACAGATCGAGTTCGACACCGCGGTGATCAAAGATCAGGTGCTCATCAAATCAGACGGCACGCCGACCTATAATTTCGCCTGCGTCATCGATGACGCCCTGATGCAGATCACGCATGTCATCCGCGGCGACGACCATATCTCGAACACTCCCAAACAGATCGTGCTCTATCAGGCCCTGGGGTTCGCGGTGCCGGAATTCGCGCATCTGCCTTTGATCCTGGCCAAGGCCGGGGGGCGGCTTTCCAAGCGCAAAGGCGCTACGGCCATCTCGGAATACCGTCAGATGGGGTACCTTTCCGAAGCCCTGGTGAATTTTCTCCTGCTGCTGGGGTGGTCCCCCGGAGCGGATCGCGAGATCATCGGGCTCAAAGAAGCGATCGGCCTTTTCGACATCCGCAAGGTGAACAAAACCGCGGCAGTGCTTGATCTGGATAAGCTGGACTGGATCAACAGCCAGTATCTGCGCGCCATGTCGCCGCAGGACTTACTGACAGTGCTCGTGCCGCTGCTGGCGGAGAAGGGGTATATCGAAAAAGAAAAATTTGATAGCAATTATGTGCTTTCTTTGATACAATTATTTCAATCGCGCATGTCCACGCTGCACGATTTCGTGGAGCGGTCGGATTTCTTTTTTGTCGATCAACCGGCGATGGATCCCGCCGCGCAGGAGAAATTTTTGTCCGGTGACCACTCCCGGGAATTCTCCCTGTTTATCCGGCGGCTGGAGGGTCTGGCGGATTTCAGTCCGGCAACCATTGAGGCCGGTTTTCGCGAGATGGCCCAGGAACTGGGCATGGAAGCCAAGCAACTGGTGCATCCGGTACGGGTAGCCCTGACCGGGAAAACCGTGGGCCCGGGACTGTTTGAGTTGGTCTACTACTTGGGTAAAGAGCGGACTAAACAGCGCTTGATCAGATGGGTAAAAAGGGAGGTTGCATGACACGAAAGGCCCTTCTGCTTTTATTGCTTTGGTGTAGTTCGATTCTGTGTTGCGGCTGCAATACGGTTGGCGGCGCGGCTAAAGGCGCGGCTGATGGAGCGAAAAAGGACTACGAGGAAGCAAAAAAGGCGGATGCATGGTTGCAGGAAAATCTCTGGTAACCCATCTGCGTGCGCATGCACGCGGTCGAATGTATAAAAATACCACGCAATGGCGTACTGTATAGTATATAGGAAAGAGCCCTGATGATTCAGGGCTCTTGTCTTTAAAGAAAACGTTTTCAAAATCGGCACAATAAATTTGTTTTCAAAATGAAAAAAGTGTATACTTATTTCGAGGTCTCTATGCCCAGGGGAATGACAGTCCTAGAGCTTGTAGTGGTGGTCATGATTATCGGCATTATTGCCGCATTGGCAATTCCCAATCTTTCTATCTCATTGGAGCGCAGCAGGATAAAAGAGGCGGAATTCAACCTTATGGCGATCTACAATGCCGAGAAGCGGTTTTATTTATACAACGGCAGCGAAACCTATTATTATGCTTCCGGAGCCAATGCCTTGCAGGGGATAAACGAGAATCTATCCCTGAACCTGGAAGCCAAGTATTTCCGGTATGCGGTCGCGAATAACGGCGCGGGCGGTTTTATCGCTATGGCTACGCGCCTGGACGGTATGTGCAGAAACGAAAATATGACGGTTACTGCTGACAACAGCAACATAACCAAGGGGTGCACGGGGAAATGGTGAACAAAATCGGAACGAAAACAATGCTGATTGCCGCGGCAGCGGCGCTGTTGGTTACGGTTATCGCAGGCATAGTGATAGCCAAAACCAAGAGCATCAAATACCTGCCCCAGGATTATTCCATGGAGATGCTCAAGCAGGACTATAAAAACAACCCTATCGAGCTGTCGGGCGTAGATTGCGCGACTGCGCCGGAGGCGCAGGCGTATTTTAACTGCCAGGCGTGTACCACGTTGCGGCAGTTGCTCTGCAAAGACTGTTGTTTTTTAGGCACTCCGGCTAACGGTCAGCTGCGCTGTGTTGATGGGGATCCTGCTTATTGCGACACCAAGCCGGGACTGCCTTTTGATACCGACAACAACTCCTGTCCTGCGGCCCAGTGCACAGAGACATCCTGCCAGAATCAACAACCGCCGGAAACGGATTGTCTTGCCGGCGTGCAGCTTAACCAGTATCAGTACCTGGGGTGTCCGAAGACCACTGAACCTGCCCCGAAAGCGGGATCGGATTGTATAGGTAATGAGGATACGTCCTGGTATTGCAGTAGCGGCGCTCTGGACGCCCGTCCGGCGTGTACTCCCCGCGCTAATTTTTTTCTACCCTCGGGCGCGCCGCTTCAGGATTGCGGCATGCTTCCACCGTACGATCTGATTGACGGGCAGCCGGAAGAGCTGTATAAACATAAAGACACGCCTATGGGGCCATGGCATTTTCCCGAAGACTCCCGGTGTGATAATAACTGGGCAAAGTGTTTCGAGTATGCGGTAAACCCGGATTATGCGGCTTGCGTGAAGACCTGTAAGGATACAGCCAAAGCGCGGGAGGATTGCGCAGCCCAACAGAAATGTTGCACGGAAGCTGTTTGTCCCGACGAAACGCCATCGGGCATCGTGAATTGTCCTCACCGCAGCAGCCCGTTAGATCCCATGCAGGCCTGCGATAAGCGCATTGCCAAGCAGTGCGATACCACCTACGCCACTGCGCCCTGCAATACGATCATCAAAAGATATAACGAGTGGCTTTTGAGCGGCGAGGCCCCTGATTGCTTCCAGCCTGTTGACCCGTCGCAGAAATTCAAGTACCGGTTTGTCGCGCGCAGCAACGAAAAGATCACCATTACCTGGCAGGTATTGTGCAATGCCGTTAAGAAAGGCAATCCCGACGAGTCCGACCGCATGTTTTATACCATGGTCAGAGTCCGGGATGAAGACGGGGGCCAGCCGGCGCATAACAGCATTATTCATCAGCGGTCCTTCCAGAACAAGTTTTTTATCAGCGCCGCGACCACGATTCCCGCCGGTTACTTGCAGGCGGGGAAGGCATACACCGCAGAAATCTATTATTATATCCCTTTACTGCAGAATGAAGAGCTGCAAATGAACGTCGAATATTTACAGCTGATTTTACATCGCAGTCGCGAATAAACAGGAGGTGGGTATGAAGCGCATTATAACCGGAATCTGCGTATGGCTTTTGCTCTGTGCGGTAGCGGCGCTGGCCGAGGAAGCGGAAATGCCGGCAGCGTTGCCTCCTACGGTAACCGAGATCAAAGGCGCGCAGACCGCGGAATTAAGCCCGGCACGATATCCGGTTTTTAAAAGTTTCCCTTCGGGGGATGCTCCGACGTGCCAGGCATACTTGAGCACTCTTTTCGACGAAGAGGAAGCCACGACCTCTGGAGAGGCGCAGAGCGGGTTGAGCCTGGCGCCCATTCAATTGACCAGCAAATTCGGCAGCCCCGGCGTTCCCGCCGGCGATGAAGCGCGCTGGGAGCCGGTTCAGGGATTGAAGCTGGCGACTTTTACCGTGCCGAGCGAATACCGGAAAACCGCCAAGATACTGATTACCTGGACTGTCCGGGTAAACGGCATTCCCACGGCGCTGAATATCAGGCCTAATCTCTGCTCAAACTGGGCGGGGACCTCGGTGCAGGGTTTTCCCGAAGGCCAGTTGATCACCAAGCTCTATATCAATAAGATTCCCACAAGCAAAGAAGTGGAAATAACCGTTCCGGCGTCATCGGACCTGGTCATAAGCCAGCCTCGTCCGCCGGCGCCCACCGGCTGCGATCCCACTCTGACCGGTTCATATCTGATCTCTCCGGACCAGTTTTCCGACAAGCAATTGCCGGCGAAGCTGACCAACATCGAGATCTGGTGGAAGAATGATACTTCGATGAAGCTGGTTTCGGAGGGCGACTGGAGAAATATGATCATTACTTTTATGCCGCTGGGCAAAGATCAAAATTAAGCATTGAGGGATAAGAAAAAGGAGGGGAGAGATGAGAACCGTTATAATCGTAGTAGGCATCTGTTTATTGATCACCGGTTTGGCCTGGGCCGGCGAGAAAGCCACCATGCCCGTCGCCAGAGCTCCGGAGGTTACGGAGATCAAAGGCGCTGACGCCGCGCAGCTGGCGCCGGCGATTTTTCCGCAATTTATCGCCAAACACGAAACGGATAATCCCACCTGCGAAGATTGGCTGGCAGGTCTTAGCGGCACGCGGATGAGAAACCTGCAGAGCCCTTATGCCCGGGATGCAGGAGCTTGGTGGGGAGGTGTCGAGGTCAAGGCGGATCCTGCCCATCCTAACCAGGGCACCCAGATAATCACTGCGAATGCCGGCAAGTGGCAGCTTCTTCCCGGATTGAGCAAGGCTAATTTCAGGATCCCGGAGGAATACCGCAAAACCGCGAAGTTACTGATCACCTGGACCGTGCGCGTAGAAGGCCGGGCCTATCCTGTCTGCGACTATAATTTGACCCAAAACTGTTTCCATGCCTGGCCGGACCTGTGTCATCCCTGGCATGGCAAAGCGTATCTGTCCTTCTCGAAAGGCAATGTCTCGACCAAGGTTTATGTCAATGGCTCACCGGTGAGCGAGTCGTTCACCCTGGAAGTGCCCGGTCCCGGACAGGTCAGCGGCAATCAGCCCTATGACCCGACATTGACCGGCAGCTTTTTGATCTCTCCTGCAGAATTAGGGCTGGAGGAATTTCCGGCGGTGATCCGTTCTATCGAAATCTGGTGGCAGAACGAAACGGCAATGCATGTTACCAGTCCGGCGCACATGCGCACCATGTCGATCACCTTTATGCCGCTGGGCGAATCGCTGGCAGATTAAACGGAGACCGTGCATACGGTGTTTATGAAAAAGCAAGGCGTGACGTTCATCGAAATCCTGGTTTCCCTGGTCATCCTGAGCCTGATCCTGTCGGCAGTAGCTGCCGCGCTTTTTGGCGGGTTCAGGATGCTCAAGCAGGCGGAATTCAAGTCAAGGGCCATGGGTATTGCCTATTTCAAGATGAGCCAGGCCTTGAGCAAAACCTATTCCGGCAGCCTGAATAACACCACTGTGCCGCAACTGTGGACCGGGTTCAATGATACCGAGGCGGAATTCTTCTGGAGCATTACGGCCACTCCCGAGGAATCGGATAAAGCCCACATTCCGTACAAGAACATTACCGTTGTTTGCAGCTATGCCATAAAGAATCCCGATGGCACGCTGGATAAACCCAGAGAAGTCCGTTTGAGCAATATCATTCCGTATCCGTATATCCACAGCCGGTCGAAGAAGGTCGATTGGAACGAAACCACCGGTAATTATCCGCTGGCTCTGAACGCTTCGCAATCGGATAGGCCTGATCCCGCCGACTTTAAGGATATTCTTTCGCCGGAAGTCATTAGTTTTAACTTCGAAGTGAACAAGGACCTGGTGGTGCTCTATAATCTGGCTATCGAGCATGAGCCGGATTTTGCCGATCAGGAACCGCCGCCGGGCAATCAGACCGTGTATACCGAGTGCCTGATGGACAATAACGCAATCTGGGGCATTACCACCCGCACCCCGATCATCAGCCAGCCGTTCATTAATAACGCCCTGGTCATCCAGAACGTATCCGCGGAGCCGCATACGCTGCAAATCCGCTGGTGCAAGGATCCCTCGAAGGGCAAAGTGAAACTGCGGTCATACGAGATTACCGTTCTAGCCTATGAAAATATTACCTGGATCCAATAGCGGCTTTACGCTGCTCGAGCTGATTATCTCGGCGGTGATCGCGGTTATCGTCTTTATGGGAGTTTTGAACACCAGCACGTTTACCTGCAGGCAGATCACGTTGTATGTGGAGCGGTATAATATGTATTCCCAGATCGACCTGGCCCTGCAGGATATGCAGGCGCGTCTGCCCGCTGCAGTCGAGATCGCCGCCAACAGCATTCTCGATTCCAGCGATCCTGACGATAGCAAAACACGCTTCACCTTTCAAGGCGAGTCCGATATTTTCAGGATTACCCCGGATAACCTGGCGGACAATGCCCGGTATACATACGAGATCGATCCTGCCAACAATCTGGTGTTGCGCAAGGAAGTAAACGGCAATGTAGTGACTACCGTTCTGGTCGAAGGAAAATTCCTGCCCGAAGTGCATTTCGGGTGGGATGAAGAGCCGAATTTTTTAAAGATCACGCTTACTGCCCGCAGTCCGCGAAAACAGTTGTCCGGATTGACTCAACAAATCGCCAAAGTCGAAGGAGTCAGGCTTTGGTTCATTAACGCGGTCGAATGATAGCTACCGTCATCGGCGTACTGATTACCATACTGTCCTTAATGGTTGCCTTTTTTCTCTCCATAGGCAACGTCCATCATTTGGTGGAAGCCGATTTTCTCAACAAAGCCCAGTCTAACGCCGTCCTTAATACTCTGCAGGTGGGGCAGTTGCGGTACCGGGATAAGACCCTGAACGATACGCAGACCACGCATAATGGCTCGATAGGGCATCTGCGCAGCGTGGCTAATAAAGACTACAGCAATGTGACTTATCAGATCAGGCTGGAAGACGCCAGCAATATTACGGTCAATGTCACGATTAAATAACCGGAGGGTTGTCGATATGTTCAGATCCGCTCGGAATCATCTGCGGGGATTTACCTTGATCGAGTTGGTCATCGTGGTGATTATTATCGGTATTCTGGCCACCGTGGCCACGGTGAATTATATCGGGACAATTGAAAAAGGCCGGGCCAGCGAAGCCAAGACCACGCTGGCGCAGATCCGCACTGCCTGGAGCAACTACTATCTTGAACACCAGGCCGCCCCCGGAAGCTTTGCCGACCTCGAGTTGAATGAGACGGCTTTTCCCGGGCCCGCCAATTGCAATGAAGGGCATTTTTTCCGCTACGGTATTACCGGCACCACGGCCTTCGCCTGGCGCTGTACCTCCAACGGTAAGAAGCCCAACGTGGACAACCTCCGCCGCTATAATATCACCATGGATCTGGAAAACGGCTCCTGGGGAGGGACTCCCGGGCATTTTTGATCCCATTTCCCGGCGCGAAAACCTTCTTTACACCCACCTTAAAATCGGGTATAATTCTTTAATCACTCCAGCAGGAAGATTTTATTGCCCTGTAGTGCAATGGTAGCACGACTGACTCTGGATCAGTTAATCATGGTTCGAGTCCATGCGGGGCAATTTTCTCTCCGGCGCATCGCGGGATGCGCCATCGCTACCGTTTGATCAAAGCCAGAGAACGGAGGTACAGCATGGCCGACCTTTTTCAGGAAAAATGGATGAAAGGCGTTGCCGTTACCACTACAGTACTCGCGGTCATGACCGCCATTGCCGCTGCGCGCGGCGCTGCCTGCGGCGCCAGAACCCAGCTTTTAACCGCCATTGAAGGTAGTAAATGGGCGTATTATCAGGCTAAGAGCATCAAACAGAATCTGGCCGAGACGCAGAAGAACGCTTTTGAGGCCGATATACTCGGCGCGGTCAATGCCGAACAGAAAGCTGCCTACGAAAACAAGTTGCGCACTACCGGCGCGGAAATAGCCCGTTATGACAAGGAAAAAAACGATATCAAGCTGGAGGCGGAGAAGGTCGGTAAAGAGAACGCATTGCTCGGCAAAAAGGCAAACCGTTTCTCCGTTTCGGTGGTTTTTTTCCAGATCGCAATCATGCTTGCCTCGGTTGCCGCTTTGCTCAAGAAAAAAGAGCTGTGGATCATCGGTTTGTTCTTCGGCGTGATCGCCGCAGTGTATCTGGGGTACGGCCTGTTCTTGCCGCCCTTATTGTTTTAATGCATGGAAACCCCTAAACCATCCACCAATTTTGTCCGGGAGATCATCGATGAGGACCTGGCTGCAGGCAGGAACGGCGGCCGGGTGCATACGCGTTTTCCTCCGGAGCCGAATGGTTACCTGCATATCGGCCACGCCAAGAGCATCTGTCTGAATTTCGGCATCGCCCGGGATTACAAAGGATTGTGCAACCTGCGTTTCGACGATACCAATCCCGAGACCGAAGACGTGGAGTACGTCCAGTCCATCATGGAAGACGTGCGCTGGCTGGGGTTCGACTGGCAGCAGCGTTTGTTCTACGCGTCCGATTATTTCCAGCAACTCTATGACTATGCCGTGACGCTGATCAGAAAAGGCAAAGCGTTTGTGTGCGACCAGTCGCTGGAAGAAATGCGCAAGTCGCGGGGCACCATCACCGAGCCGGGTACGGCAAGTCCGTACCGCAACCGCAGCGTGGAAGAGAACCTGGATCTGTTTGCCCGCATGCGCAACGGCGAGTTCGCAGACGGCGCCAGAGTCCTGCGCGGCAAGATCGATATGGCGCATCCGAACCTCTTGATGCGCGATCCGGTGTTCTACCGGATCCGGAAAGCCGCGCATCATCGTACCGGTTCAAAGTGGTGCCTGTATCCGACGTATGATTATACGCACGGCATTTGCGATTCGCTGGAGGGCATTACCCATTCTATCTGCACGCTTGAATTTGAAGTGCACCGCCCGCTCTACGACTGGATACTCAACGAGCTGGGTATTCATCATCCCCGGCAGATCGAATTCGCGCGGCTGAATTTGAGCAATACTCTTTTGAGCAAACGCAAACTGCTGGAATTGGTGCAGAAAAAGCATGTCGACGGATGGTCTGACCCGCGCATGCCGACCATTTCCGGGCTGCGCCGCCGCGGGTATACTCCGGAAGCGATCCGCAGATTCTGCGATCAGATCGGCGTGGCTAAAGTCGACAGCATCGTCGACCTGGTGCTGCTGGAAAACTCGATCCGGGAGGAATTGAATAAAACCGCTCCCCGCGCCATGGCGGTGCTGCGGCCGGTTAAACTGATTATCGACAATTATCCTCCGGAGCAGGTCGAAGCATTCGAGGCGGTGAATAATCCCGAGATGCCGGCGGCCGGAACGCGCACGGTCCCGTTCAGCCGCGAGTTATATATAGAGCAGGAAGATTTCCGGGAGGCGCCGCCGAAGCAGTTTTACCGCTTGAGCCCCGGGCGGGAAGTGCGGTTGCGTTATGCCTATCTGGTGACCTGCGTGAGCGTGGCAAAAGATCCGCAAACCGGCGCGATCCGGGAAATACATTGTACCTATGATCCCGCGACCCGGGGCGGCAACGCCCCTGATAACCGCAAAGTCAAAAGTACCATTCACTGGGTATCGGCGCAGCATGCGATTGAGGCCCCGGTGCGCTTGTACGACAACCTTTTCACCAAGCGCGACCCCGGCGAGGTTGCCGAAGGCCAGGATTTCACCGTGACGCTCAATCCTAAATCACTGGAAACGCTTACCGGAAGCAAGCTGGAACCGGGATTGGCCCGGGCCCTGCCGGGCAGCCGGTATCAGTTCGAGCGCGTGGGATATTTTACCGTTGATATGCAGGACAGCTCTGCGGGCCGGCCGGTGTTTAACCGTATCGTCACCCTGCGGGACACCTGGGCAAAAATTGAAAGTAAGTTGTAGCGTTGTTGACGGGATTCGTTGTATAATAGGTGCATATTTGGCGTGCCCGGCGCGCATAAGGAATTTCGTCGGTACGCGCTCTCTAGCGTTATGCCCAATCCAATAGGATGGATTGGCATCGCATTTCTATGCGAGGATGGCGGAATTGGCAGACGCGACAGTTTGAGGGGCTGTTGGTTGCATAAACTGTGAGGGTTCAACTCCCTCTCCTCGCACCAAATAAAAAAGGGACGGGTTTATATTAAACCCGTCCCTTTTTTTAAGGCTTCCTTCAAGGCTCTTTGCGTTTGTCTACGACGTAATTGCTCCCGGGCAGGCTTTTGGCATAGGATTTCAATTCAGCGCCGATTTCCCCGATTTGCGCGACGTGGTCGATTTTGATGTGCTGGTTGGTCACCACTCCGATACCGACTGAAAGCAGGGGGAACTTACGCTCCTGGCCCTGGCGGTCATGCGCAACGATATAGCCATTCGCCCGGTCGGTTTCGTTATAGAAGGTGGGAGAGACCGCATCGAAGGTGGCGATGATCGTGGTGCAGAGCACATCCATTTTGGCGATAGTGGTGATCACCACGTAATCGTCGCCGCCGATATGTCCGACGAAATCCTCGGGATTGCCATGTTCCTGAACGGTTTTAAGCAATATGCGCGCAGTCTCCTTGATTACCCGGTCTCCGTGTTGGAACCCGTACGTGTCGTTATACGCCTTGAATTTGTTCAAATCGACATAACAAACGGCAAAAGCGTCTTTACTGCCCAGCCGGCGGTTTAATTCATCCAGGATGGAGACATTGCCGGGCAGGCGGGTCAGGGGATTGGCTTCGAGATCGATGCCGGAGCGGCGCAGGATCATCCGGATATGCGCGATCAGCTCCTTTGGTTCAAACGGTTTGACGATATAATCATCCGCTCCCGCTTCGATGCCGTCCACCTTATCTGTCAACTCGCCCTTGCCGGTAACCATGATAATCGGCAGGTGGCGCAGGAGAATATCTTTTTTGATCCTGCGGCAGAATTCACGGCCGTCCATGCGGGGCATCTTGTAGTCCACCAGGACCAGGTCGGGAACCTTCGTCTCGATGGCCTTCAGGGCTTCTTCTCCGTTACCCGCCTCGGTAACTTCGTACTTTTCGTCTTCCAGGGTAATTCTGATCACGTCGCGGATATCCGGATCGTCGTCGACAACGAGAATCTTAATGCTTGGCATACAATCCCAGCTCCTTTATTGAGCGACCGGGAGGGTGAAGCTGAAGGTAGAACCGGCCCCGGCCGAGCTCTTTACCCAGATGGTTCCTTTGTGCGCTTCGATGATATGCTTGACCATGGCCAATCCCAGCCCCGTGCCCTTGACTTCCTGATTGATGGTGGAATCCACGCGGTAAAATTCCACGAAGAGATTGTTAACCGCGTCTTCGGGAATGCCGCAGCCGGTATCGGCGATATCTATCTGCACCCGGCTGTTTTTCTGCGCCGCTCTTACCGTAATGGTCCCGCCCGGCGTATACTTGACGGCATTATTAATCAGGTTGATGCACACCCGTTTGATCTGTCCGTAATCGGCCAGTACCTCGGGTAGCGCAGCGTCAACATCCAGCCGGAATGCAATCTGTTTTTCCTTCATCTGCACCGCCAGCAGGTCGGCGACTTCCTCGACGACATTCCGCACATTCAGCGGGACGAGTTTTAAAGTGATCCGGCCCGATTCGATGCGGGCGATGTCCAGCAGGTCATTGACGAATGAAACGAGCTCGTCGCTGTGCTTGTTGATCTTTTCCAGGCGTTTATGCACCTCTTCGGGAATAGCGCCAAGTTTGCCCGAGAGCAGGATAGAGGCGTATCCTTTGATCGAAGTAAGGGGGGTGCGCAGCTCATGAGAAACATTGGAAACGAAATCGTTTTTGCGCTGGCTGATGCGCTTGACTTCTTCCAGCGCTACGCTTAATTCTCTCGTACGTTCTTCCACCCGCTTTTCCAGCTCTTGATGCGCCTGCCAGGTTTTTTCGAAAAGACGGGCGTTCTCCAGCGCCTGACCGATCTGATTCGCCAGGATGTTCATTAATTCTTCATCCCCTTCGTTAATGATCAGATCGGGGTCGGTTGAACCGACAAAAAGGAACCCCTTATTGCCTTCTTTCGGCAGGATGGGAGAGATAACGAAAGAAATGACTTTGAAGGTTTTCTTTATCTGTTCTCTCAATTGCCGGTCGACCTGCGGCGATACCGACGACATGCCTTTTTCATTATTGATCATCTGGTGGAACGCGTCGCTCTGCGCCTGGACGAATTGCCGGATAGCTTCGAGCTCCTCTTCCGCGTAGTTGAGCTCCAGATAAAAGATATAATTGCCGGTAAACTCATTGCGTAAAAATGCCGCGGCTTTCTCGAACCCGAGATTTTCCACCAGCTCCTGCTCGATCTTGCCGAAAATCTGCGTTTCGTCCAGCGTCGAACTGATCGAGCGGGTCAGCTTTTGCAGGGTGTAAAGACCGTTGACCTTCTTATCCAGTTCTTCCTGCGTTTTGTTCAGTTCGATATCGGTGCGCACGACCAGCTTGGCCTGTTCATCCATCTCGTCCAGGGTGTATTTGAGATTGTTGACCGAGGTCTCAAGCTGGCTGACCTGTCCGATCTTCAGAACCAGCACGATTGCCAGGGCGATGCATCCGGCAAAGCTCGCCAGGCCCAGTATCATCATCAGGAAGTCAAACATAATTATGCCTCAATAATAAGTATGGAAATAGTCTGGTTCTGGAAATACGCCTGTCCGTGGTAGCTGGTGGATAAGAGCGGGGCCAGCTCCCCATGGGTATACACGCCGATTATCGGGGTCTCCGGGTCAAGGGTTTCCCGGATAAGCTCGAGTTCTTTCTTTATCTCGCGGCGTAACGAAACCGCGCGGGGGAATGAATTGAAAATAATCGCCATCTTCGACGAATCGTTCTTGTGAAAACGGTAGGATTGCGATGCCAGATGCGTTTTGGCTTCATTGAGCGCTTCCCGTGTTGCCTCCAGACAGGTTTCTTTGGTGCTGATCATCAAACGCACGGAACTGCCGGTTTGCACGTTCCCCCGGCAGACCAGGGAACCGTCGTCGCCTATAGAGGTCACGTTGCGCAGGAGATATTCCTGTTGCCCGGGCACGCGCATCCCGAAAGGATAGAGAATGGACAACTTTTTGAATTCTTTCTTGAGCCGGGAGATGTCATAGTTGAGATATTCTTCATAGATACCGATCGCCGGCTGGTCGTCGATGGAAACGATGATGTTGTCGTATGCCTGGGTGATCGTATGGGGTTTCCCCAATGGTTTCCAGCCGTGTTTCAACCCCAGTCCGAAATTGAATTTTCCTCCCCAGAGGATTCCTATGCAGGCGTTATTGAGGATCGTGGTGTTAAAGAAAAGCGAATCGCGGCCGGCCAGCGCCGGATTGGAAATCGACGCCCCGATGCAGGGAAAGCTTCGGCCCAGTTTAGACTGCAGACCGGTCATGAATTGCGCTCCGGATTCTTCCATGCGGTCAAAGAGCAGGAAGCTTAAGGTCCGGGAGACATTCTGGAAGCCGTACAGAAGCTTTTCTCCCAGATCTTCTCCGGCAGCAGTGCTGGTGGCAAATTCGTTGGTTTTAGTGTAGGCGGTGTTGAAATAAACCCCCTCGGGGAAGCCGATGAGCATGACGACAAGCCCGTGATTGAAAATGCCTTTTTCCGTGATGAGCGCCGAAGAATTTGAGCCGAAAATGGGGACGTCGCCGAGGAAGGTGTTGAGATGCTTGATCAGTGCGACTGACGAGAAATCCGCGGTACTGAACGTGAGCACCAGATCGATCTTTTCTTTGCTGGCTTTTCTTGATTTTGCCTGCCGGACCGCCTCTTCTGAAGCAGCGATCTCGTTCTTCTCAAGACTTACGCCAACGCCTATGTCGATCATTATTTTGTCAGTTCGATAGCGGTCGTTTAATCGCACCATATTTTATAGCAGTATATACCAGCGAGGGGGAAAGGTCAACAAATTTGATTGACCGGGTTACAAAATATGTTAATATATATACTGCATTTCAACCAGTGGCCCCATCGTCTAGCCTGGTCTAGGACGGATGGTTCTCAGCCATTAAACACCGGTTCAAATCCGGTTGGGGCTACCAAATCTTCCGCATGAAAACCGACTGCGATTATCAGCGGCTCAATTCCTCCGACGAACGCCCTGAAAAAGACCCCTTTACTGAAAGCAGATATCGGCAATTCGTCCGTTATTTACCAACCATGTCAAAAGTAGTTCTTGATGTCGGCTGTAATGCCGGCAGGGGGGGCATGGTGCTTAGGCGGGAGCGTAAAGATTTGCAACTGATTGGGCTGGATTGCGTTACGGCTCACCTCAAAAAGATCCCTTCGGATATCTATCAGCAACTTCTTTGTTGTTCCGCCACGAGCATAGCTTTAGATGATGCGTCCGTAGATGCGGTTGTTGCCGGAGAGTTCATTGAGCACATCTATGCGCAGGATGTTGCAAAAACTCTGCAGGAGTGCTGGCGTGTCCTGCGCAAGGGAGGCAGGTTGCTGCTGACCACCCCGAATCCGGATTTCCTGCTGCTCAAGGCAAGAGGGAAAAGCGTGCTTGGGGGGCCGCACGTTTCCCAGCATAATCCCCGCGAACTTATTCGTCTTCTCCACTCTATCGGCTTTTGCCCGGTCAAGATCGCCGGCAGCGGCCGGGTTTCTTCTCTGCTGGGAGAACATTTTCCCGTGTTCTCCTGTTACGGCAGCTACCTCGCCCTCGCCGACAAACCCGCAGACGCTTTCCCCAACCCAATGCGGTAAAAAGAGTTACAATAATATTATTCCCTCATTAAAAATTAATAAAATTTATCGTTAGATTTGTCGACTTCGCGCGTCTATTATAGCGGAGAAGACAAATGCCTTCATGCGCTAGAAAACATCGATTAACAGGATCGCTTATTTACCATATCTTCAATCGCGGCAATAGCCGCAAGGTCATCTTTTGTGATGAGTCGGATTGCATTTTCTTCAAATGTCTCCTTAAAAAATACATTGAACTGTTCTCTATACAGATTTATCACTGGGTAATCATGCCCAATCATTATCATTTATTGCTGGAGATTGCCGAGCCGCGGTTAATTTCGCGGGTCATGGCCGGCCTTAATGTTTCATACACCAGGCATTTTCACCGGAAATATGAGACATATGGTCTATTGTGGCAAGGAAGATTTAAATCGCAGCCGGTGCAGAAAGAGTCTTATCTTTTTGCCTGCGGCAGATATATCGAGCGAAACCCGGTGAGGAAGAACATAGTATCGGTCGCCGCGGAGTATGCACATAGCAGCGCGCGGTTTTATTGCCTGGGGGAGAATGATGACATCACCTGCGAGGATCCGTATTTTCGGGAGTTCGGCCGGAGCTTAAACGATGCGCAGGCGCATTATGCGCGTTATTTACTTGGGTTCGATCGGACTGAAGAAAGCCAATTCCGCAAAATTGATATTCCCTTAGGGGATAGAATCTTTGTGAATAAGTTGCGGAAGGAGAGGGGGCTTTATGTCCCTGCCGGTCCAGGAAAACCGCGAGCGAATATCATTGCAACTAATTGCTAGACTAATATTTGGGGAAAGCGTCTGCCTAGAAGGAGAGTTCTTCGGTGCTCACGATTTTGACCTGGCCGTTATCCTGAATATCGCCTGAAACTTCAATGATCACCAGATCATTTTCCTGGGCTCCGGAGAGTATCTGGGCATAATCGCTGGTAAAGTATCCCACGGAAACCGAGCGTGTCTGCACTACTCCGATCTGTCCCTCATCGGGATTGCCCTGAATGGAAGCAGCGGGAATAACCAGCAACTGGAAAGCTTCGTTAACATTGATCAGGGCGCTGGAAGGCACCATGAGGGCATTGTCCAGTTCAACAATGCTTAAGTCCGCCCGGCTGAACATCCCCGGCAGCAACAGTCCTTCGTCATTCTTCACCTTGAGCTTAACCGTAAGGGTCCGGCTTTTTCCTTCCACAATCGGGAAGATATATTCCACGAATCCCTGAAAAGGTATGGTCGGGTAGGCGTCGACATAAATCTTGGCTTTCTGCCCGATCTTGACTTTCTCGATATCGCGCTCGACCACGCCGACTTCCACGAAGACGTTCTTGATCTCGAACAGGGAGCCAACCTTATCCTGGGAAGTGACGAATTCGCCTTCTTCCGCATCGCGCGGCCCCATCACGCCGTCTTTGGTGGCGTATATCTTGGTTTTCTTCATTTCGTTTTCCGCGATCTGCAGTTCGCTGCGCGCGGTTTCCAGCTGGTAGCGAGCGCTTTCTACTTCCAATTCGATTTGTTCCATCTTGGATTTGATAATCGCGCCGGCTTCATAGAGTTTTTTATGGATTTCCAGTTGTTTAAGCACGGAATTGTACCCTGCCTGCGCGGAATGGAATTTGCTCTGGGCGTATACATATTTCAGCTCGGCGTCGCGGGAGTTGAGGATGGCAATAAGGTCGCCCTTTTTGATCTTCTCGCCTTCGCGGAAAAAGATCTTTTCGATCACGCCGTTGATTTCAAAGCGCAATTCGACTTCGGTTTCGCCTTTGACCGTGCCCATGACCGGAAGCACGTCGATAAATTTAGGCGCGACTTTCAAACGCAGGGTGCGGGCTTGCGGCAGAATGGTTTCCGCGGGCGCCAGCGGTTGGCCGTCTTTGCCTTGCGTTTCAGGCGATTCCGGCGCCTGCTCTCCGGAAGTCTTTTGCTGGACGGTTTCTTTTATTTTCTCTATGGTTTCGGGAATGGAGGCGTCCGGGCCGACTTTCAAATAGGTCTTGAGCATTCCCCAGCCGATGAAGACGATCCAGAATAAGACCACCAGGCCCAGCAGCAGCTTGGCAATTTTTGCGCCCATACAGCCTCCTTTACCATCATTGTAAATGAAACCACCGTATAAGTAAACGGTTTTTTCCGGTTATTTTCTGACCAGCCGGAAATCAACGAAGATCATGTATACGCAGGGAATGATCAGCAGCGTCAGCACGGTGGAAACCGTCATGCCTCCGATGACCGTGATGGCCAGCGGCGCCCAGAGGTTCGAAGATTCGCTCTTGTCCAGGGCCATGGGGATCAGCCCCAGTATCGTGGTCAACGAGGTCATCATGATCGGACGCAAGCGGTGCAACGAGGATTCTATTACCGCTTTACGCACGGTCATCAGGTAATCCGGATTCTTGCGCACAAAATTGATGCGGTCCACCAGAACAATGGCGTTGTTGACCACAATGCCGAAAAGCATGATCCCGCCGATAAGCACGCCGGTGCCTACCGGTTTGTTGGTGTAGCGCAGCGCCAGAATCGCGCCGATGATCGCCAGCGGAACGGTGGCCATGATGATAAATGGCTGCGCCATCGATTCAAACAGGCTGGCCAGCACCATATATACCAGAATCAGGGCGCCCACGACTGCGACCACCAGCTCTTTCTGGGTATTGACCATTTTTTCGTAATTGCCGCCCAGTTCCCAGCGGTAATCCAGAGAAGGCAATTGCAGCTCGGTCAGCGCCTGTTTAACCAGGTCCGCGGCAGTGCCCAGAGCGGTGCCGCCGGTATTCGCGCTGACCTGGACCATGCGCGATTTGTTTTTGCGCCAGATCTCGCTGGGACCGACCTCGAATTTAAATTCCGCGATCTGGGTTAAAAATACCGGATGGCCGTCAGGGGTAACGAAACTGGTCCGGCGCAGCGCTTCAAATGAATTGCGGAAGCGCTCTTCTATACGGACAATGGTTTCGGTTTCTTTCGCTTCTTTGTCCGGCGCGGCGTCGGTTTTCTTGATCCCCGCGAAGGAAGTGGCTATGCCTTCCCGCGCGCTGGAATAAGAATCTTTGATGCGCACCATCGGTTCTTCTTTCCCGCGGTAACGGGTGGCGACCAGGCCGCGGGTATTGGTATGCAGCGCCAGGGCGATATTTTCTACGGTCAGCCCGAACAGCGCCGCCTGGCGCTTATCGATGTTGAAATGCAGCTCCGGCCGGCCTTCGCGCATGCGTATTTTAGTGTCGGTAAATTTGGGGATGCCCTGGACTTTCTGCGCGATCTGGATGGCCAGATCTTTGAGCCGGTCGTAGTCGTAGCCGAATATATCGATGATGATTTCCTTGGTCCCCACCTCTTCCTGTTCCTCGAAATAAATGAACGCCGGGTCCAGCGAGGCGGTCAGGGGGCGCAATTGTCCCATGACTTCCGCCGAGGAAAGCCGTCTCTTTTTGAACGGCACCAGTTCCACGAAGATCTTCGCCGACCAGGGCTCGACTTTCGCGGTAGAGGTTTTGATGTCGGGGAACTGCTTGAGGATCTTTTCGACTTTCTCCACCACTTTGTTGGTCACGTCGATCCGGGTGCCGGTAGGCATTTCGATGAAGACGGTGAATTTGTTCTGTTCGGCGATCCCGATGAATTCCTTTTCCAGCTTTTTGCCTTCATTAAGAGCGTACATGAACGCGATCGCGGCGAGGATGACCAGCAGATAACGCAGGGCGATGATCACGGAGATGATCCCCCGGTAGAGATTCTGCATCAGCCGGATAAATCCTCGGTGTATGCGCTTGAGCAAACCGGGTTTCTTCTGCGGCTGCGCCGGATCGGGCAGGGAAACCGGGATGCGGGAGAGCATCAGCGGAACGATGGTCAACGCGGTCAAGAGCGAGGCGAGCAGAGAGAAGGTGATGGTTAAAGCGATCCCGCTGTAGAGCTGCTGGATCTCCTTGTTGATGAAGACCAGGGGAAGGAAAACGATTACCGAGGTGATCGTGGAGGTCACAATGGCCAGATACATCTCGTCCGCACCTTCCACCGCGCATTTCTTTTCCACTCCCGGGAAATGCAGATGCCGCTGCTCGATGATCTCGTCGCGTTTTTTGAAGACGTTATCCATAACCACAATGGCGTTATCCACGAGCATGCCCACGCCCAGGGCCAGACCGCTCAAAGAGATGACGTTCAGGGACAGGTTGGTTGCCCACATCAGGAAAAGGGTGAACAAAAGTGAGAAGGGGATGCAGGACCCGATAATGTTGACCAGGCGAAAATCCCGCAGAAAAATAAGCAGGACCGCGACCGCCAGCAATGCGCCGACTAACAGCGAGGATTTGACCTGATTGATGGCCTGCTGGATCACTTCGGCCTGGTTGAACGTCAGGTTGATCTGGATGTCTTTATCCACGATCCCGCGCAACTTGGCTACTTCTTCATGGATATGTTTGGATATCTTGACGGTGTTGGCGGTGGATTCTTTCTGCACGTAGATGGACACCACGGGATTGGCGTTGAGGCGGGCGAACGCCACCGGATCGAGATAGGAATCTTTGACCTGGGCGACGTCCTTGAGCCGGATGACCGAGCCTTCCTTGGTGGTGGCTACCGCCAGGTTTTCGATGTCCGCAAGCGACTTGAACTCCCCGATGGTCCGGACCAGGTATTTATTCCTGTCCCCATAAACTTCGCCGGCCATGGAGTTCTCGTTGTTCACGTTGATGATATCCACCAGCCGGTTAATGGGGAGCCCGTAGGCCTGTAATTTGCGCTGGTCGACGTCGATAATGATCTTGCCTTCGCGGCCTCCGGCGACTTCGGCATTCGCCACGCCTTCGACTCTCTGGATGCGGTCTTTGACGGTTTCGTCGACGATCTTGCGCAACTGTTCGGGGCTGCGGTTGACTCTGCTGGTTACTGCCAGGATCATGATCGGCACGTCCATATATTCGTATTTAGCCACGACGGGTTTTTCGATTTCCTGGGGGAGCCTGTTGCGGATGCGGTTGAATTTCTCGCGCACCTCCAGGGCGGCAAAATCCATGTTGATCCCCGGTTCGAATTCCAGGATAACGGTGGAGTTGCCTTCCTTGGAGATAGAGATGAGATTTTTGAGATGGGTGGCGCCGCCGACCGCTTCTTCCACCAGTTTGGTGATGCGTTTCTCTACTTCGGAAGCAGGCATGCCGCCGCGCACGTCGATATTGATGGTGATATCGCCGAAGGCGATATTGGGCATCATTTCCACGGGCAGCTGCATGAATGCTACGCAGCCGGCCAGGACAATGCCCAGCAGGAACATGAAGGTCAATGTCGGCCTTCGGACGGAAATATCGGGAATCGTCATGTTCTAGGTTAACTCATACCATCTGCCCGGGCCGAGGGGGCCTTTGCCGATGATACGTTTTTTATCCACCAGTTCTTTTAAATCTCTTGCCGCCGTGGGGATGGAAATATGCAACAGGTCCGCGTATTCCTTGCGGGTAATCTTTTTAAGTGTTTTCAGCTTCTCCAGGAGCTCCGCCTGCCGCGGGCTCACTTCGGCCGTTGCGCTTGTTGATTCGGCGGCAAGAGGAGTGGTTGGTTCGGCCGCCGGGACGGTTTCCCTGGCCGCCGGTTCCGCGGTTTGTCTGCGCTCGATCGTTTCTGCTGCTTTCTCGGGCAGTATCGGTTGGGCGGGAGCCGGTCGCGGCGCAGGTTTAGACCGGGGTTCGGCTCTGGTTGCTTTCTGCCGCTGGGCCAGTAATGCCTGCTGTTGTTTGCGCTGATCTTCGATTTCCTGGTGCAGATCGGCGATATGTTGCTCTCTCTCTGCGAGCTGTTTCTGCACTTCAATGATCTGTTTTTCCCGTTCGCTCACTGCGATCTTGTATCCCTGCAGCTGGCTTTGGAGTTTTGCTGAAAGATCCCCCATTTCCTTCTGCTTTTCTTCCAGGGAACGGTGCAGCTGTTCCATTTCCCCTCTTTTGCTGGCGACGGAAGAATCATGCTGGGTTTTCTGCTCTTCTATATGCCGTTGCAGATTCGCGATGTGTTTTTCTTTTTCCTGCAGCTGCGTCTGTATCTCGGCGAGTTGTTTTTCGCGTTCGCCTAGACTGGATGCATGCGAGGTTTGCTGGTGGCGGAGCTGTTCGGTAAGCGCGGAAAGCTTGGCTTGTTCAGCCGCCAACTCCGTCTGCATTTTTTGTTTGAGTATCTCTACGTCGGCAGCCGGGATTACCGGCTCCGGCGTCGCCGCAACCTGCGGTTGTGCCTGCTCCGCGGGCGCTGGTTGTGTATGCACGGGCGTTCCCGGCAAAACCGCCACGCCTTCGGCTTGAACCGGACTGCTTTTCGCGGGCTCTTCCCAGGTCACCAGCGCAGGAGAGGGCAGCCAGGGGAAGGTTTCCATAAGCAAGACGTAGGCTGCGGGGATGAAAACCAGCGTGAGAAAAGTCGATGAGATCAACCCGCCCATGACTGTCAGCGACATGGGCGCCTGCAATTCTGATCCTTCGCCGATGCCCAGGGCCAGCGGCAGCAAACCAAGGATGGTGGTTAAGGAGGTCATGAGAATGGGGCGCAGACGTATGCGGCTGGCTTCGATCGCCGCCTCCAGAGGAGAGTATCCTTCCTGACGCAGGGAGTTGATGAATTCTATGAGCACGATGCCGTTGTTGACGGCAATACCGCCGAGCATGATGATGCCCAGGTAGGCCACGACGCTCAAGGGGGTCCGGGTGATAAACAGAGAGAACGCCACGCCGATCAATGAAAGCGGAACGGTGAACATGATCAGCAGCGGTTGCCATAACGATTCGAATTCGGCGGCCATGATCATATAGACCAGGATAATGGCGAAGGTCAAAGCGAAGGCCAGACTGGCGAAAGATTCTTTCATGCGCTGTTGTTCACCGGCCAGCTCGACCGAATAATCCATGGGAATGGTGGTTCTGCGCAATGCCGCAAGAATAGTGTTGATGTCGTCGGCAATGCGGGAGAAATTCCGTTTATAGATGTTGGCGGTGACGATCACGCTGCGCTGCTGATCGATGCGCTTGATCTCGGTAGGGCCGGTGCCTTTGGTCAAATACGCCAGATCGGAAAGGGAGACGTCCATGCCCAGGGGGGAATGCACCAGCAGGTGGCGCAGGTTATTCAGGGCGTTTCTATCCTGTGGCCGCAGCCGCACGCGGATGTCCACATCCTCTTCGATATTCTTTTCTTTGAACTTGGTCGCCACATAGCCTTTTAAGGCGACTTGAGAAGTGACGGCGATATCGCGCACCGAGAGACCATAGAGCGAAGCCTTGTCCTTGCGGACCAGCAATTTAGTTTCCGGGCTCGGCGGCGACATGCTGCTTTTTACGCCGTAGACGCCGGAAATGTTCTTGAGCTTGCTTTCGATAATGGAAGCGAAGGTGGAGAGGCGGCGCAGGTCGGCGCCCTTGAGCTCGATGGCAATAGGCGCTCCCTGTTCGAGAGCGCTGCCCAGGGATGTTTCCTGGGCGATATATTCTATCTGCGCGCGTTCGGTTTCCTCTTTTTCCAGCCGCCCTTTGAGAAACTGGATTACGTCGTCGGTGGAACGCCTGGCCTGGCGCGATTTTTTCTTCAGGTTGACCAGAATTTGCGATTGATGGCTGCCCAGGGTCTGGACAGCGGATTTTTCGGCAGAGTCTTTTTCTTCGGTGGAGCCGATATTCACGGTAATATCTTTGGTCTCCGGCATCCCCAGGAGCAGAAATTCCACCTTGCGCACCACTTTGTCCGTGATCTCCAGGCGGGTGCCCGGCGCGAGATCCACTTTGATGATGAACTGGCGCTGGTCGACCTTGGGCATGAACTGACGCGGATGCGTCACCAGCACCACGATGCTCACCACAAACGCGATCAGGCAAGCGCCCACTACCGCGCCCCGGTTTTCCATCATGCCCACCAGCCAACTCTTGAATTGTTCCCGGTATACCTCGGTTTTCTCTTCCACCCGCTGCATGTTCTCTTTATCTTTCGGCGAGTCCTTGCACAAGAGCAGCAGCACCGGCACCAGCGAGATCGCGACCACGATCGAGGAGATCAGCGAGAACGAAATAGTGAACGAGAGCTGTTTGAATATCTGCCCGGCGATGCCCACGACAAAGACAAACGGCACGAATACCGCGATATTGGTTATAGTGGATCCCATGATCGGAGAGATCATTTCCGTGGTCCCGTCCACAATGGAATCCTTGAATGATTTTCCCAGCTGCCGGTAGCGGTAGATGTTCTCGATAACCACGTTGGCGTTGTCCACCACCATGCCCACGCCCATGGCCAGGCCGCCCAGGGACATCATGTTAAGGTTGATGTTGGCTCCGAAAAGATTAGCGATAAACATCGCGAAGGCGGTAGCGGTGATGGAAAGAGGGATAGCGCTGGTGATGATCAGGGACGATTTCATTTCCCAGAGGAACAGGAAGAGCACGATAAACGACAGGACCGCGCCCTGCAATCCGGCGTCGCGTACGCTGCTGATGGCTTCCTGGATGAATTGCGACTGGTCGTAAGTGATCTGGATTTTGACACCCTTGGGCAGCTTCTGGTTGAGGAGCTTGCGGATCTCCCGCTTGATCCCTTTGACCACGGCCAGAGTATTGGTGCCGGATTGCTTGCGGACCACCAGGGATACGCTGGGTTTGCCGTTGTAGCGGGCAATGCTGGTTTTTTCCTTAACCGAATCCTTAACCGTGGAAATGTCTTTCAAGAAAACCAGCCGCCGGCTTTTTTGCTCCTCTTTTTCCTTTTCTTTGACCGTTTTGGCTTTTTCTTCAGGGATGTCCAGAGCGGTAGGGGTATCCTGAATCTCTTCGATCTTCTGGAATTCGCCCATGGTGCGGATCAAATATTCGTAAAAGCTTTCTTTGATCGTGCCGGCGGGATAATTAAGATTGGCGGATTTCAAGCTTTCGACGATCGAGACGATGGATATCTGGGAAGCGCGTAAACGGGCCTGGTCGATTTCAACCAGTATTTCGCGTTGATCGCCGCCGGTGATGGTCGCGGAAGCCACGCCATCCACTTTTTCCATCGCGTCTTTGATGAATTTTCGGGCCAGCTCGCGCATTTCCAGGGGAGAGAGCGGTCCGGTGACTGCCAGATTGGCTACCGGCAGATCAAAAGGGTTGTACTTCATGACGATGGGTTCCTGGGCCTCCCGGGGCAGCCTTTCTTTGATCAGGTCGACTTTTTCCCTGACATTAAGAGCGGCAAAGTCCATGTTGGTGCCCCATTTGAATTCCACCATGACCAGGGAAGAACCTTCTTTAGAGATGGAGGAAATCCGCTTGACTCCGTTGACCGTGCCGACCGCTTCTTCCACGATCTTGGTGATAAGGCTTTCGATTTCTTCGGGCGCGGCATTTTCGTAGCTGGTGACGACAGTGATCTGCGGGTAGGAGATGGTGGGGAAGAGCTCTTGCGGCAGTTTAACCCAGGAGATTAAGCCAACCAGGATGACCGCGGCAAAAATCATCAGGGTGGTGATCGGCCGCTCTATGGAGCCTTTGGCAATACTCATGATTGTATTATATACTATTGCGCCGAAAAAGCAATCGGCAAGCGGTTATTCTTTGGTCACGGTGATGAATAACCCTTCGGTTTTAGTTTCACTGCGAGAATAGGTCGCGGTAACCTGCTGGCCGGGGCGTAATTGTTCGGCGAACATGACCGTCGGTTCGCCGGAACCGGTGTTTTTGGCTATCCGGGTCCTGGTCCCTATAATCAGGGTTATGGTTTTGAGCTCACTTTGCGCGTCGCTGTTTGCGATCTCGAGAGTTTTGACCGGCGAACGCAGATTGATCTTCTTGATCTTGCCCGCGATCTCGCCGTAAACAGGCGGGGTCAGCTCCTCCCGGGAGATCATTTTCAGGGCTTTGTTTTCCTGTTGCGAGTCGCGCTCGGGAGGGGAAATGGTCTCCGGCGACACCGAGCTGGAGACGATCTTCTCCACGCGGAAAGCGTAATAGCGATAGCAGGTGATGGCTGTTTTTACTTCAGGCGTCCCTTTTTCGTCGCTGCCATAGTCGTTGATGCGGTCACAGGAAATGGTATAGTTCCCGTCAAGCGTGCCGGTCAGGACAACCAGGTTTTTTTCTCCCAGCGCAACGCGGAGCTTCTTGAGTTCTTCCAGTAGCGGTCCTTCGGGAAGGTAGGCGCGGGCATTGCGGCCATGCACAATCAGCCGCTGCGTATCGCCGCGCTGCTCCAGTATAAGCCGGCCCTCAATCACCTCCGACTGCGCTTTATCGGGCTGGCAGTGTCCCTTGACAGGCAACGTCAGCGCGAGGGAAAAACAGAGCAAAACAAGAGTTTTGGTTTTTTCTAACATTTTTCCTCCTATTAAGTTACGTATTATAGCATAGTCCGGCGAAGAGTCAATATCCGGTTGCAAAGAAAAGGGCCTTTTCCTTGTTTTTGGAAAAGGCCCCTGTCGGTTATGCGCTTGTTATGCGGATGATTTAATTCTTCAAGACCGCATTAATTGTGCCGGTTTTGCTGTTCCACGCCGAGGTGCCGGTTTTGGTGTCTGTGGCAGCTGTGTTCTTGGCCGTGACGCTTTCCGTTGCGCCTGTGCCGTAGTCAGGCTTCGACGTATTCTTCCAGTCGTATGATTCTTTTCCGATGCGCCATCCGTGAATGCCTTCGGGTTTCTTTATCTCCACCGTGTAATTATCCATGGTGAATACCCACTTGCCGCCCAGATCGTCATAGGCCACCTGGGTGCCGCTGGCTTCTACGGTCATATTGGTGATCTTGCCGTGGGAATCGCGCTCGTAGGTTTTGGTCTTGGTGATTTCTTCGTAACCCTCGTCCTTCGTATTGGTGTTCTTCGACGTGGACACTTCCTGGGTTACGTGCCAGGCGCCGCCGATCAAATCGTAATCGTACGTGGTGATCTGCTTGGAATTGGCGACTACCGTGTCGGACTGCTTGTCAACGCCGTAGCTTTTGCCGGTGGTTTCCGAGCGGACGCGCAATGCCTGGCCGTTCTTGATCACATAGGTTTCCACGGTATCGGATTCGTAATTGCCCAGAGCTTTGCCGTTCCCGTCTTTGCCGCCGCCGCCGGAGGTATGGATAGTTCCGCTGGCGCCGGTCAACTGGCCGTTGTTATTATACGTATACACGGTGCTGCTGGTGGAGGTCTGCTTGGATTCGTCATCGCCGGTGGTGGTGCTGGTTCCGGTGATCGTGTCCACCTTCAGGCTGCCGCTCTTCCAGGTGCTGGTCATTACGCTGGTGGATGTCGTGGTGTTGGTGGTGGTTTTGGTTTCGGTTTTTCCGGTAGCGTCGTCGGTGGTCTTGGTGGTTACGCTTGTTTGCTGCTTGGTGGTCGAGGTTTCGGTGGACTGGTAACAGACGCCGAAATCGTTGTAAAAATTCTCGACGTGCTTGGTGCTTTCGATGATCTTGGTGTCCTCATCGGTCACCTCGACGGTGGTCTTGGCCAGCGCCGGAGCGATTTGTCCGGCGATCAAGGCCAGCGTGGCAACTGCGCAGATGAGCGGTTTGAGTAGTTCGATGGTGCTGTTCCGTGGCTTCATTTCGTCCTCCTGATTGGTTATTTCGTTACGTTCTTGTATTCTTCTTCCGTGTAATATGCGCGCGATTCGTCGGTATATTTCAACAGTGATCTCCCCAGTGTCACTTCATACGTGGTGGTGATCGTTGCTTTATACGGATCCTTGAAGCCGGCGTCGTCGGAATAATCCCAGCCGTTTTCCGTTCCGGTGCCTTTGACTTCGTGGAGATTTCCCAGGTTGTCATAAGTGTAGGTGGTGGTCATCTCTTTGGTGGTCTGATATTCCTTGTCCGGATCGAGTTCCGGCTGATTGGATGTGGTCTTCTCGACGGTCGACAGCAGACTGATGTTGTTATTGACCAGGCCGTAGGTATAGGTGGTCGTTGAATTTTCCGTGCTGACGATGGTTTTGTCGTCTGCGCCGTAGGAAGTAACGCTGCTCTCTACCTTGCCGGCCAGAGGCTTTCCACCCACGATCTCATAGGTGGTCGTGGATGTGCCCGAATATCTGTTGCCGTCGCGGGTAGTGGCGGTAACATTGGCTTCTTCCACGTAGGTTTTGACGCCTTTGCTTGGATCGGTTTCGTCCTTGGTCCAGTAGTAATATTTGACTACGCCGTCCTTTTCTTCGCGAGTCAGGTCATTGCCCGCCGCGTCTTTGTATTCGATCCACTTCGAGGCTTTACCGTTGAATGTCGATTCGCCGGTGCCGCCGATGAGCTTGAAGTTCTTGTCGTAAGAGTACGTGGTGGTTGATGTTTCGGTCCTGGTCCCGCCGTCAGCCTGCGTGGTGGTGGACACGACCCTAGTGCTCTTGAGCCTGCTGGGGTCCTCTTCCACGTCGTTGCCATACCCGCTGGGCGCGTCGAGATATTCCAGGGTGACGTCGCTGACCGTGGTGGTCCACTGGCTCTTGCCTTCTTCGGTGAAATATGAGGCGTAATCTTTGGTGGTGTCGAACGCCGGGATTTCAGAGCGCTCTTCATGATAGCCGGTGGTCTGGCCCTTGGTGTTGTAGGTGAGGTCGGACCGGTGCAGTTCGTAGGTGTAAGGGATGTTGTCCCCGGCAGATCCGGGTTTATGCCAATCCTGCCCCTGCTCGTCGTACTCTTTGACTACGCCGGGAGCGTAATATTCGATATTGAAACGATGGAGAGAAGAAGTCCGGGTAAACTTGGTATTGGATTCGGTACCGTTGATCTGTTCTTCCATGTTCTGGGTATAGTCGCGCAGGTACTTGCCTTCGTACGTGCCGGCTTCCCATTGCGTGGTGGTGATGTTGCCGTTATGATCGGTTTCGGTGACGGTATACGATTTATAATGCTTGTTGGCCTTGGAAGCGTCGCCGCCCCAGAAGACCGAATCGTCGGTGTACGCGCCTTCCCATTTCTGTTTGGAGAGATTTCCGAGGTTGTCGGTGATGGTGGTTTCGTAGCTTTTAAGCAGGCGGTTTTCTGTATATTCCATGTTGAACATGTCTTTGCGGGAAACGTTGCCGTATTCGTCGACCACGCGCGAGTTGGTCACCATCATCAGCAACCCGTCCTGGAAATACTGCACGCTGCCGTCGGAATAAGGGATGTATGTATCGATATTATGCGCGGAGAGCACCGCTACGGCGTTCTTTTCCGCTTTCTGGAATTCCGTGGTCAGCTGATAGGCAGCATAGTCCTGATGGTCTTTGACGATCTCCACCTGTTGGAACGATTCGGGAGCGGCTTTAAACGAGTTCTGGACCAGGTTCTCGATGTTGTTGCGTTTGTTGACGCGCTCATTCTGCACGTTGTCGATCTTGGAGAATTCCGGCACGTAATATCCGGCCTGGATTTTGTCGTTGAGATATTGCAGGTTACCCTCGCCGACGTACTGGTCGGACGAAATGGTTTCTGCGTTACTGATTTCGATATCGGCTGCTCGAGCGCAGGCAGGCAGGCAACTCCATGCGGCGATGCTCAATGCGGTTACCAGAGAAATAATTTTTTTCATGTTTTTCCTCCCAAACTGACCCCGTTTGTAAAAAAAGAAAAAACCGGATTGCTAAATATACATATGCTTTCGGCAACCCGGCTATCGAATAAACAAAAATAGAATATGGTTTTTACTCGATCCGTGGCTTTCCTTCGGCGTGTTCCTGACGTGTTTCGGCCGAACTCCTCACAAGAGGAGGTCCCCAGCTTGCGCTGGGTTTGGCATTATCGGTAAAATTAATACTTTTAAAAAGAGCTAAAAAAGAGCTTTAAAAAAATGTGCATTTACACTAATAGTATAACAGATAAATTAGAATATTTCAAGGTGGGAATAGCCAGCTTTTTCCTCTGTTAACATTGTTATAATGTTATGTGTTACAAAGGATTGCGGCTATTTATCTGGGCTGTCTGCCAGCGTGAATTTGGCGATTTCTATTACTGTACAGTTAGTGCCTTGTATTCTCATTGGCGGTTTGGAGAAGCCTTGAACCGAGACTGTTTTCCCCACCAGGGGGAGAAGTTGTTCTACTGCGCTGCCAATAAGAATGTACAGTGTGCCCTTGGCGTCTTTGAGGGCCAGTTCTTCCCATGGGTTGTCCGGCGACTGGGTCATTTTTACCTTGATCAGCGTTCCGGTCAGGGAAAGTGCCTGTTCCTCAAATGTCGCAAGTTCATCTTTTTCCTGGGCGCCGGCGTTGGATGGCGTGAGCATCGCGCACAGCATCAGGTTTACGCATAATAGTAGAGAAGCTGCACTTTGTCTTTTCATGTTTTATGTTGTAGCACAATTTGTGCCGGAAAACAACTCTTTTCTCGATCGCGGAGTTATTTGTCCTTTATTTCTTTCAAAGCTTTTTCCGCCGCTTCTTTTATCTTCCAGTACCAGCCCTGGGTATCCCAGCATTGCGCGTATCCGTAACTCGAGATGATGGTATTGTAATATTCCCGGGCTTTGGTATAGTTCTTTTCATCTTTGTAGCTTTCCGCGATGATAAAAGCGGCGGTGCCTACGTCGTTAAGCGCCCAGTAATCCGCGGCTTTGCTCGAAGAAGCGTAATCGCGCAAAGAAGCCTGCTGTTCTTTGGCTTTATCCGCGTAGCGCTTGATGGTTTCTTCGGAGAAAGCGCGGGCGTTGGCGTAATCTTTAGCCTTGCTGTATTCCCAGGCCTTGGCGATCAGGGACGCGGAATCGGTGTATTTGGTGAAATCCGTGATGACCGTCGAAGAGCTCGGCGTCCAGGTTTCTTTCATGTCCGCGTCGGCGAGACTCTCTATGTTCGCGTCGGAGATGCCGGCCGCTTTCAGATCCTTGGCCAGCTGGGTGTAGATCTTGTCGTAGACTTTGTCCACGTCTTTCTCGTCTCCCACCAGGATGAAGAAGTCATCCATTACCGTGGTCACTTTCTCGCTGATTTCGGCCCAGCCGTCAGCCAGCTTTTCGCCTTTGTCCGTCTGCACTACGTCCACTACTCCGAACGATTCGGCTTTCTTGCCGTTGAAATAGACGTCGCTTTCGTTCTCTTCGGCGATCTGATGGCCGCGCACGGTGATCTCCTTGCCGACATACGCGTCCCAGTCGACCGCGGACATTTCGTCGGCTCCGACTTTGCCGTCGGTGTCGGCGTCGAACCCGTCCTTGCGCGCCGTCAGCAGATACGATTTTCCGTCGGAATCGGTCAAAAAGATGCGGCCCTGATTATCCTTGGTCACCGTGCCGGTGATGGTCGGTTCCCAGAAGGTCGGGCGCGGATCATTGAAATAATTTGTTTTTTCCAGCTTGCCGTCTTTGTAGGTGTCCTGACGGTACATATAGCGCGAGAATTTCTGTTTATCGGCGGTCTTTTTGCGGTTGCCGGCAGTCCAGGTGTAATAATCCACCGAGGTGATGTTCCCGGCGGTATCGTAGTTGAATTTCTGCACGATCACGTGGCCGTCCTTGCCTTTGCCCGGATCAGTGGCTTTGGGATCCCGCCAGGTGGATTCCCGGGTGGAGTCGGAGGTAACGTAATCGAGCTTGCCTTTGAGGGTTCCGGTGGCATGGTAATATTCCATCAACCGGCTGCCCTGGTCATAACGGTTGAGCAGGTTGCTTTCCTTATCATAGATGCTCAACGTCTTGACTTTGCCGCTATCGTCGAGTTCCACCTTGACCGTGTTTTTGGTGGCGTCGTAGCCCGCCGCTTTGAGCCAGGCGCTGGTCAATCCGTCGACTTCGGAGAGCTTAATGGTCACTTTATTGCCGTCCTGATCGGTGGCTTCGATGGTTTCGATAGCCGCTTCCGAGGTGCTCTCCTGTTTGTCGTCATCGTCATCGGCTACTGCGGTGGCCGATGATCTAAAGACATTCCCGCCCACGCCTACGATGGTTTTCTTGTCCGAGGTATACGTCGAATTTGTGTCAGTGGCCCAGGCGAAAGTGAAGGTGAGCAGGCAGCAAAGAAGTGCGGCGCTTGAGATCAACAGTTTTTTGTTCATGATATCCTCCTTTAAATGGAAAAACCGGACTGCGCGATTCTTATTTCGGCAACCCGGTTAAACTGACTCGAGAAACGTGATGATTTTCTTCTTCTCGAACCGTGGCTTTCCCCGTGAGGCGGGGCTTTTCGATAAGAATTATCAAATACTTTAAGAACTGAATAAAAAAAGAGCGACGCACTTAAAGATGCATCCGTGCGTGCTTACAATTAAGTATGCCTGATAAAAAGGAAGAAATCAAGTGGGCGGGGCTAAGTATTGTTTCTATTAACAAAGAAACTATGGTGGGGGGCTTAACATCAGGGGGCAGAACTGTGTGGGGTCAGCTCTGCTGGTTAAACCCCCGCACCATAGTTACAGGTTCAGATTAGAGGTTTTTTAATTCTTTTTCTGCGGCCTCCTTGACTTTCCACCACCAGCCTTTGGTATCCCAGCATTGCGCGTAACCGAATTTATTGACGATGGTCTGGAATTCGGTTTTGGCTTTGGCGGTATTATCCTGCGCAGCGTAGATCTTGCCCAGGACAAAATGGGCAGTGGCAACATCATTAAGCGCCCAGTAATCCGACTCTTTGCCTTCCGGCGCAAAGTCTTTAAGAGACGCCTGCTGTTTGACTGCTTCGTCCGTGTAGCGCTTGATCACTTCATCGGCAAAAGCCCTGGCACCGGCCATGTCCTTGGCGTCATAATATGCCCAGGCTTTTTTCATCAATGACTCGGAATCCGTGCACAGGGCGATTTCCAGACGATAGGCCAGGTCTTTGTAGCCGTTTTCCTTGAGGCTCTTGACCAGGCCTTCGACAGCCGTGGTGCCGAATTCCTGCACCAGGGAATCTTTCAATCCCGCGATAGTGGTAAAGATCGCCACCAGATCGTCGGCCAGGGCGGAGTCTTTGCCCAGCGCAGCGTCTTTCTCGTAGACCTGTTTGGCCAGCGCCGCCACGGCTTCATAGAGATCCTTCTGCCAGTGCATGTTGCGCATATCCAGCAGATGATTCGGATCGGCGAGCCAGGCTTTGATGTCGGCGACGATATTTTTGACATCTGTGTCCGTAACTTTGCCGGTATCTTTGGCCAGATTGATCTTGGCCAGGTTAGCCAGGGCAGTGCAGATATAAGCCGCCCAGTCGGCATTCGTGGTACTCTTGGTTAATTCGCGGGCCTTCTCGATAAAGTCGTCTACGTCGAAGTCCTTATCCAGGAGCACATCCGAACACTTCTTGGCGTAGTCCGTATCCTTGACCGCGTTCGCCGTGTTCATCAGCGCGGTGAGCACGTTGACTACGCTGACCTGCAGGCTGGTGCTGCCGCCTTCCTCTTCGCCCAGCAGATAGGAGTCGCGGGCCAGGGTGATGAATGCGTTGGCCAGGGCTTTATTGGTCTCGGTCTGGTGCTTGCCTTCGCTCATCAACACGATCAGCGCGCTGCCGAAGTAATGCATCAGTGCATTCCTGGAGCCGCCGGAGATCTCAATTGTTCCGTTGTTGACGCCCTTGATGAAATCGGTTGATGCTTCAACCGCTTTGTTCATGTCGGCGTCGGTGATGGTGTAACCGCCTTCTTTACTTAGCGCCCCGTGATGCCAGACGATATTGGCCAGCGAGCAGGCGATTTGAGCCCGCAGCTCCGCGTCCTTCTCATTGGTTATCTTCATCCTGTTCAGGAAAGAATCCAGCAATCCTTTGATCCCGCCGGAAACTTTCAAGGCGTCATTGAGGATTTGATTGGCTACATCCTTGTTGCCTTCGGGCGAACCCCAGACATCGGTGCGGTAGAGATGCATGAGATGGTTAAAGGCAAACGATTTGACATCGACGGAATCGCTTTCCAGCATGGTTTTGAAGAACTGTCCGATCTTGCCGTACAGGTCCTTATTGGCTGTATTGAAAGCGCTGCGCCAGGATAACTCCACGGCCAGGTGGGTGAAACGCCAGGTGACATGATTCTGCTGGCCGGCGTCGAGTTTTTTGAAAGCGTCGCTTTTGACGAAAGCCAGCGAAGCGTCGACTAAAGCCGCCTGGGCTTTGCTCAAATCCAGCTTATACTCGGGATTGCGGTATTTTTCCTTGAGCTCGTCGGTCATGGCAGCCATGACGTTGCCGATCGCGCCGGCGGTGATCCGCTCCGGATGTTCCTGGGCCAGCTTGAGCATATCCTTGCACAGATCGGTCCAGGCCTGGGATTTTTTGGCCGTATCGGTCAGGTTCTTGATATAGGCCAGATAATCGTTGTAATATTTCGCCCAGACTGCGGGGTCCTTCTCGTCATCGCCCGGCCGCGCCGGCGGTTTCGCGGTGGCGTCTTCCGCGGTGGCGGTGACTTTTTTCTCGTTGCCCACCGCCTCCTGGGCAGTTTTGAAATCTTTGTCATTGCCGGCGGCAATGGTTTTGTTCTGCTCGTCTTTGGTCGGATCCGCGGCGTACAGCGCGGGCAGGCTGCTGTTGAGCAGGAACGACCCGATCACCGCAAGGGCAATCAATTTCGTTATAGGTTTGTTCACGGCACTCCTCCTTTTAGGCCCGGTCGATAGAGTGAAGGGCGGGGGCTTTCCCGGGGCCGGTGGGATAAGCCCCCGCGTACTGCAAGATTAGCTGCTTGTTGTGGTTCTGTTCGTGAATATTTTCTCGATCCTATTCGCCAGATCGGTGTAACCGTTCGCTTTCAACTGGCTGATCAGCTCTCTGGCGCTCGCGGTTGCGTTCGATCCTACCAGAGAATCCTTCAATCCCGGGACCTGGGAATAGATTTTCACCAGTGCCTCTCCGAGAGCCGCATTCTTGGCTATGTCCGAACCTTTCTGGTATACCTGCTTGGCCAGAGCGGTCACCGCCTTGAAGAGCAGGTTCTGCACGTACATATTGCGCATTTTGTTCAGATTGGTTTTGGTTGTCCAGCTCTTGATGGCGTCCAGCGCCAGCGCGACATCCGTTCCGGTCACCTTTTTGGTTCCTTTTTCCAGGTTGAGTTTAAGGATATTCGCCATTGCCGCGCCGATATAAGCCGCGGAATCCGCCTTCTTGGCGGAACCCATGGCTAAATGCGCTTTCTTGATATATTCCTCCACGTCGAACTTGGAGTTGAGCAGTATCTTGGTGAAGCGCTCGACCAGTGCGGAATCCTTCTTGTTCGCGCTGTTATTTAACAAGCTGGTCAAAACATTGATCGCTGCTGTCTGCATGCCCAGGGAAGAGTCATTAAGGCAGTTCTGGGCCATGGTGCAGAAAGAATCCATCAATTTCTTGTTGACCGCGGTGTCGGTTTTGCCGCCGGCGATCATCTGATTGAGCGTGCCTCCGATCAGGTGCAGCAGGGCGCCTCTGGCGTTGTCCGCTTTGATCGATCCGTCATTGATGCCGTTGATAAAAGCGACCATCTTATTGACCATGTTGTCGAACGATGCGTCGGTGATGTCGTATCCGCTTTCCTTTTCCAGGGAGCCGCGATGGTACATGACATTGGCCAGGGCCACGGCGATATTGCCGCGCACGGTGTCGCTCAATGATTTGTTGTCGATACCGGACATAAACGAGTTGATGAGCGCTTTCAATCCACCGGCAGTTTCAATGGCCTTGTTCAGGATCTGTCCGGCTACTGCGCCGTTGCCCTGATTGCTGTGCCAGCTGTCGATGCGGAAAAGATGCATCAGGCTGTTAAAAGCGCCTGCTTTAACATTGATCGAACCCTTATCCATCAACGTGCCGTAGAATTCGCCGATCTTATTATAGGTATTCTTGTATTTGTCGTTATTCGCGCTTCTCCAGGATAATTCGATAGCCAGCTGGGTGAAATGATCCTTTACCGCGATCTGGGTTGCTTCGTCCATTTTCCAGAAAGATCCGCTCTGGACCACGTTCAGGGCTGCGCTGACAATGGAATTGGCGACTTTGGAGAAATCGATTTTGCTGTCGCTTTCGTAACATTTTTTCAGCTCCGCAGTTAGAGTGCTCATGACAGTGTTGAGCGTGGAAGCGGAGATACGTTCCGGATGCTCTTTGGACAACTCGAGCAGATCCTGTCCGAGCTTTTCCCATGCCGCCTGTTGTTTGCTGGCATCGAGTTTCTTGATGTAATCGAGGTAATCCTTATAATACTTCTCCCATACCTTGGGATCGGTTTCTTTGTCACCCGGCCTGACCGGCGGTTTGAGGGTTTCCTGGGTGCTGACCGCGGTAACGTCGGTTTTATCGTCCTTAACCGTATCTTTACGTATGTCGCTTACCGCTGCGCTGACCTTCTTGAAGGTCGCGCCGGACTGCTGGATAGTTTTCATGTTTTTCTGCAATTTGATGCTGTCTTCCATATCTGCAGAGGCGATTGCCGGAGCAAACACCATTTGCAGCACTACCAGTCCGAGAATCAGTTTCTTGAATACGTTCATTTGTTTCTCCTTTTTAGTTGTGTCCGGCCCAATCCAGGCCAGACTGACCCCTGTTTGTTTATTCCCCCCCCCTTACATCCCCAGTAAACTTTCCAGATTCTTTGATTGTCCTCTTAGTACATATACCGGCACCCGCGCAGCCTGCAAAGCGTCACAGACCAGCGAGAGAACATGCTGATGTGCCGTTTCATCCTCTACTTCTTGCCAAATATGGCTGCTATTGCTGAACATATAGACCTCTGCATAGATCCGGTCTATCAGAAAAAGCTGTATCTTGCCTGTTTTTAGATTCCTGCAGGTAGCAAAAACCTTGTTAATGTCTGCCAGGATGACAATATGCGCTACTTTAATTGCATCCACGATTAGGCTGACCCCATCCATCACAAATCACCCCCTTTCTCAAGAAATGAAAAAACCGCCTTTGCGCTGACCCTTTCACAAAGGCGGTTTGAATCGGATAATAAAGAAAAAGCCTCTTTTGTCGCCAAATAGGAAGCAGGCGCACAAAGAGGCGCTATTTTTGAATAATTAAGCCGTATTGAATTAAATCTAACTAAAGAGTGATTAGCAGAAGTATCTAGGTGAATAACCGTATTTATTGCAGGAATAACCGTATCACGGATAACCGTATCATGAAAAATAGCTTGGCAAGAAGGCGGAGAAAGGCCATTATTGATAAAGTGGTCTTTAACCGGTAACTTGATCCGAGAAGATTCTTTAGCCAGGCCAATCGCTCCCCGGTCAAAATCAGCAATAGAATTGACTATTCCCTGTATTTCGGGATTATAATCTTGATTAGAGGAACCCTGTTTGGAAGCCGGTAGCGCGGGTGAGTTATTCTGCTGGCTTTGCGCAGCATCAGGATCTCCCCAGAAACGAGAAAGCAGCATTTCTGAAGGAGGGATGGTCGCCTGTGCTTTCAATAGCGTGCCTTGACTCAAAGCAAATCCCGGGAAGGCAACAAAAGCATCGATTATTTTCTGCTGAATAAAAGCCTTTATAGCCTGTGAAGTGCGTGATTGTACACTTTTTACAATATCTTTGCCTTTTTTCTTGATATCCTGCAAAGTGAGTTCTGCGGATTCAACCTTCTTTGATACGGTTTCCGTAAGCAGTTTTCCTGCTTGTGTGGCTGAAGTTAAAATCGGTTGATTGGCGAGTTTCATTGCCGCTTTTTGGCCAGATACCATTAATTTTTCTTTTTTGGGAACAAAAGTAGTTTTTTGAGAAGAAGCGACCGTAATTTCTTTGAGTGATTTAGGTTCAACGATTGCGGATCTAATACTGGCGCTTTTTGTAAGTCCTTTTATAGCAACATTTTGTATAGAATCGAGTTTTTGCTGGAAATTTATTGCCGGCTTTCTCGTCGTAACCGCCCAGGAAAGAGCAGCTTGATTAGCTTGAAAAGCGGAAATTCTTTGCTGCATATAAAGATTTTGGTTCATATTGGAAGTAGTAAAGGCGGTACTGACGGTATTGGCGCTACCGATATAAGCGGCAGAAAGCTGTGTGGCTGACACGCCAGATGCAACTGCATTCGTACCTGCTACAGCGTGACTGATCGCCTGTGTTGTCGAGTTTGCCGGGCAGTTTGAAATGCTGGAAGCCGTGACATTAGCCACCCCGCTGGCGGTATAGCTTGCCAAGGCGGTAAGAGCAGCTCCATTGGCAGGGCTGGTTCCGCTTGCAGGGCTGGTAGCAGTATACGATGCCGATGCAGCGAGAGTGGCGCTGGATAACGGCTTAAGATTGGCAGCGTTCTTTACCGAAACAAAAGTTGAACCATTGCCAGGAGTGATAACCTGAAAGGATGTATTTACCGTTGGGTTGGTTGGTTTATCTTTAGAAGTGTCGGAGCCAGCAAAGGCGGGGTGGCTCGCTGTGCTTAGAATAAGCAAGCTCGCCAAGAGAACAAAGCTTAAGTTTTTGTGCTGCAACAACTTACTCACTGCTGACCCCGTGGCTTTAGTCCTTGTGCAGGACTCGGTTAGATCAATGTGATACTTAAGTATGCCTTACCGGGGCCAGCTTTTCAACCTAAATAACTAACTTTTGTTTCTGTTAACAGAAGTTTTAGCTTCCTTCGTACCGGCTTACTCGGAAGTAAGGTTCGAACTGGTTGAATCGTTACCGAATGCTCCAGAAGAACCACCGCCTGTTTGTATGGGTACCGTATACCCGTTCCGTTGAATGGTAGCTGTTTCTTTATACGATCCGCCAGGACCACGTGTGACTGTTCTGCCTGCGGAATTCTTTCCACCATTGCTGCTGCTGCCGCCGCTGCTGGTGCCCGCCTGGAAGGTCCCGGAGCTGATCAAGTTGCCCTGTCCGTCATACTCGAACGTGGTTCCGTCAGGGTAAATAAGGGTGGTTTTTCCGTTGCCAGAAGAAACAACCGGATTGCCGATCTGGCCGTTGAACGCTTTTTCTTTGTAAGAGGCTTCTTTGGCTGAAGGAGCAGAGGAAGCGAAATTGACTTTCTGGACCACGATTTCACCGTCTTTGTCTTTTACCGTAGCATCTAAATTGCCGGTAGTCGGGTTTTTGGTGTACGTAGTGGTAAATTCTACGTAAGTCCCGGTTTCGTCGTACTGAAGTGTTTGTGCAAGTGTCCCGTCCGGATTATATTCCGAAGCCTGGTAGAGGCGGCCGGTAGCCTCGCTGTATTTTGTTTCGGTAGCGCCGGCTAATGAACCGTCGGGATTGTAGGTAAAAGTGAAATGCGAATCCTTGGTGATGCCGTCCCCGGCGCTTTGAATTGTGTTGTTCACGTCTTTTACCCAGATATTGTCGGAAAGGGTGTGCACGGAGGTATAGATCTTTCCGCTGACCGGGTCGACATGATAGGACACTTCGCCGTGAGACTGGCCGGTAGACGAGGGTTTCTGGGCGGTCCCGGCCTGCTGCGGATCGGTGAAGGTGGGCAGGTCTGCGCCGGTCTGCGGATGGGCCGCGGCGTATTCTTTCAGCGCAGCTTCCCATTTTTCTTTACCCATAGTCGCGGCATTGTTGACCATCTGGTTGAAAGCTTTGGGGTCATTGACGAATTCGCCGGCGATCGCGTTCTTGCCCAGATAAAGATTGGCCATCTGGATCAGCTCTTTGGCTTTATCCGCGCCGAGGGTGTTGACTGTCTGGATAAATGCCATGGTGCCTGCCGGGTCTTTGAGCAGCGCTTGAGCGGTAGCGAAATCGCTGAACATGGTATCGAGCATATCGGTTGCGGCCACGAAATTGTCCGCGCCCATGGTATTAACGGCTTTAGCCAGGTCCATCAGGCCGGAAGTGTTCCTCAACAGGGAAACGCCGACCAGGTTATAGGAGCCGTACTGGGCGTCCAGGGTGTCGACCGCTCTGGTGAAATTCTCCAATCCCATGCCGCCGGAGGTCTGCAGCAGATTCACATAGCCGGAAGGATTGGTATAGAAGAGGTAATCCACCAGCTCTTTGCCGTCTGTCCATTTACCTTCGCCGAAGAAGCTGTACAGGCCGTACTGCAGCGAACGGTAAGCACTTGTTCCCATGCCGGCCACGGTCTTGATCAGGTCGGCAAAAACGCCTACGCCCTGGCTCATCACCCCGATAACCGATCCCCGGTCGTAGAATCCGGTTTCATCCTTCTTGGCGGTGGAGAGGAAGGTGGTAGGAGCGGGATTGAGGATCAGCGCATCAAGAACCTTGCCGAATGTTTCTATTCCCATCCCGGAAACCACGTCCATGAGCTTGATCAAACCCGCGGTATCGCCGGCCAGGTAATACGCGGCCTGCGTTCCTCTGTTATATAGCGCGCCCACCATGGCGTTGAAGTTCTCCGAGCCGAATTTCGCCACGGCCTTGATCAGGTCCGGGGAGGTGTTGCCGTCGAAATAGTTCCATGAGTGTATAGCCGTGGCTGCGTTGATATAGGTATCCCAGCCGCCGACTTCCCGGGCTGCTTTCATGTGCGCGGTGAGGGTGGCGATATTCTTTTCCAGCAGGGTTCCGGCGTAAGCCATGTAGCCGTTGTTGAATACGCTGCACATTCCTCCCAGCACGCTGGAAAGGGAAGTGCCGATCTGCATCGCTTCGGCCACAAAATCGATATATCCGGCCGGATCCTTTGCCAGCAGGTCTTTGAAGGTCGAGTTTGCGGAGTAATCATCGGTTTCCCGCAGGCCCTGGAACATCTTGTCGACGTCGGCGATGATCTGGTTGAGCTTGGTCACTCCGCCTCCGTCCTTAAGCGCGACAACCAGATTGGCGAAAACCGCCGGGTTTTTGGCGATCACGGTTTCTACCGCGGTCTTGCCCAGGCTGGTATCTTTGGTTATTTCGGCGTACATGGTCTTGAACGTATCATAACCCAGAGCTGCCACGGCTGTGATCATCTGTGCGGCTCCCAGCGGGTCCTGCTTGATCCCGGCGGAAAGCGAGGTTTTCACGCCAGCGTCAGCCATTAATTTGGTGTAAGCGGTTTTGAAAGCGTCAAAACCGGCGACGGCGACTTCCTTGACGATCCGGACCGCGGTGACGATATCCTTGGCCGCGTTGATCAGGGTCTTGGTGCCGGAATCGGAGAGCATCTTGTTCAGATTGGTCTTAAAAGTGTCGAATCCGATATCCGCGACCTCTTTGACCGCTTTGCCGAATTCGGCGGGCGTCTTTTTCAAAGCTTCGCCAAACGAAGCCTTGACCGTCGCGTCGCTCAAAAGCTTGGTGGCTGTTGTTTTGAAAGCGTCAAAGCCCATAGCCGTGGCGGTTGCCACCATCTCCGAAAAACCCAGGATATCGGTTTTGGCGGCGGCAGTCATTGAAGTCTTCAAGTCCGCATCCGTGAGCAGCTTGTTGAAAGTATCCACAAAAGCGGTTGCCCCGACAGACTGCACTGTTTTAGACAAGGCTGATTGTTCGTCGAGCGTCAATCCTTTGACCACGTCCGTTCCGAATATGTCCACCAGAGTCTGCTGCTGGGTAGCGGTGTATCCGGCAGGCGCGGGATCGTTGTTGAAGGACTGAACGAATTCCAGCGTAGTCTTGTAGGGATTCGCGGATTTGAATTCCGCCAGAGCTGTATTCACCCGGTCGATGCCAACGGTGGCGGCGGTAGTGATCAACGTGGCGAATGCCGCCGGATCCTCGGTCAGCACGGATTTCAGGCTGGCCGCGCCCAGGGAAGCGTCTTTAGCCAGCTCGGTGACGACAGTGGCGAAATTAGCGGTTCCCACGGTGTTGGCAGCTTCAACCAGCGCGACGTATCCGGCAGGATTGTTTGCCATGAGCGCTTTGATCTCGGTTCCCAGCGTGGCATTCTTGATGATCGCCGCGCCGGTAGTTTTGAAATCGTCTATGCCGATGGCGGCAATGCCGGTCATCACTTTCAGGGTGGTGGCGAGGTCGAATTTCTTCACAGCGTCCGCGGTGAAGGTATCGTTCATCGCGCTGATGATCTTATTGGCTGCGGTAACGCCGCCCGCCTGCACGATCGATACGGCTGCCTGGCTGCGTTCTTCCGCGGTCATGGTCTTGACCGCATCACCGAATACGCCCACGCTGACTGCGGCATTGGCGAAATCCGCCGGGGTCTTGGTCAAAAGATCTTTAGCGCCGGCTGCGCCCAGGCAGGTATCTTTGGACAGCGCGGTAAAGGCTGCGGCCAGCTGCGTCGTTCCGCCCAGGGCAGCGGCTGCGCTGACCACGGTGGCAAATCCGAGCACATTGTCGTTAGCCAGAGCGGTCATTTCCGTGCCGAACGTCTGATTGGATTTCAGCTCGGTTACTAGTTTCTGGGCCTTGTCCACTCCGCCCAGCGCTTTGATAACAGTCGCCAGCTCGGTTTGCTGGTTAAGGGTAAGCGCGCCTGCCTGCGATCCGAACACGGTCTTGATCGAGGGCATAGCGGTGATCATCGCGCTGAATCCATCCGGATTAGAGACGATCATTGACTTGAAAGTGGAGTCTTTGGCGACGATGCCCGAATAAATGCTTTTGAATTGCTCGATGCCGCCGACCTCTTTGGCGGCGGAAGTCATGGCGACGAATTGCGCGGGGCTGGCGTCTTTCAATTTAGTCATTTCGGTGCCGAAATTCTCATTCTCGACCAGCGCCTGCGCGGTGATCTTGAAAGCGTCCACGCCCTGGGCTTTGACTGCGGTCATCATCGAAGTCACGGAAGCTACGTCGTTCTGCAGCAGGGTGGTGACCACCGGCTGGGTGAAGGTATCGTTAAGCGCGCCCACGATCTTCTTGGCGCTGTCCACCCCGCCGACCGCCAGGATGGTTTTGGCCAGCTCGACCTGCTGGAAGCCGAAAAGGTTTGCCGTCGCGTCAGCGCCGAAAACAGACTCGATCTGCGATTTCTGTTCCGCGGTAACCGGGGTGGCCGCGGTAGTGGTTACAGCGGTAGTTGTGGTTGCGGCAGGCATCACCTCTGTGGTGGCGCCTGCAGCCGCAGCAGCGGACGAAGAGGCGGTTTTAGGAGTCAGGTATCCGTCTGCAGTGGCCACGAGTATGGATTTATCCGCAGCGGTGAATTCCGCGCCTGCCTGCGGATGTCCGGTCTCATCGAAAAGGACCCTGGCATTGGCCGTTACAACGGAATTGTCGCTTAACTTCATCTGTGCGCCTGCGAGCAGTCCGATCTGCTTGAAGTTGCCGTCGCCGGTGTAGGTCCAGATGGATTTGTCCGCCTGGTTGATCAGCTCGGGATTGGCTCCGGATTGATTGGTGTAGAAAGCCTGGCTGGCAGTCAGGGTGATCTTGCCGTTATCCAGCGATATGTTCGCGCCGGCCTGGTAGCCGATCTGTTCATACTGGTTATTCCCGGCATACGCCCAGATAGTTTTGTCCGCGTTATTGTTGAATTCGGTCCCAACGGTAGGATTGCCGCTGGCATCGACGGTATAGGCTTTGACCGGGGTCAGGGTTTTGCCGTTCAGGGGAATATTCTGATTGGTGGTCGTTCCGGCAGTGGTCACTGTGGCCGCGCCGCTGATATCGGTCGTGGTGGTCGCTGTGGTGGCATCAACGTCGGTGGTCGTAGTGACGGTAGCGCCGCCGGGCGTGGTTGCAGTAGTGGTAGTCGCGCCCGTGGCAGTGCCGGTAGCAGCGGTTTCGGTGGCGGGGTTGCTCGGGGTAGTTGTCGCCGCCTGAGCGCGCCCGGTATAGGTGTCCACGACATTGCCGCTGGCGTCAAAAACCACGGTTGAAGAGAACGTGGAGCTGGTGGTGTCGCCCAGGCGTCGCAGCCCGACAAAGGAGAGGGATTTCACGCCCGCGGGCACGTCGATCTCGAACTTTCCGCTGACCGGATCGATCATGTATTCGAAATCTTCGAACGTATAGAACTGGCCGGGTTTGCTGGTATCGGTGTATTCGATCCAGACTCCGCCGGCGTCCATCCAGTTGATGTCAACCTTTCCGTCGAAATCAAAGGTCATGGTCTGACCGGGCTTGCCGGAGACCACGTCGAGCTCGGGCAGGTGCGGGATCAATCCGAACAAATCGGGATTATTGACGGTTACCAGGTCTCCCAGCGTTTCGGCGTGAGCCTCGTCTACTGTCTCGCCGGCGTCCCAGGAATATGCCTGCAGGTCGATGGAAACAGCGCCGTCGACAAAATCCGTGGGCAGGTCCAGGTCGATATGCCCGAAGACGTCGATATCGTCGGCAGTGATCCACTTCCAATCCTGCATGGTGGTGCCGTCGGCGTAGGTATAGGTGATCTGCACGCCCACCGTGTCGATATTGTTGGCGGCGATATTCTGCGTGGTAAGCGCTTCATCGCCGGTCAGCCAGATACTCACATTCCCGAACATGCCCATGGTGACTTTGGTGCCGTCGACGCGGTAGTTCTGCAGGCGATTGGCGATCTTGTCGCCGAGCAGGGCTTGCGTCTGAGTTTTGAATGCTGTAGGCAGGGCTTTGAAGATCTCGGATGCTTTGCTGGCAAAGAAAGCTGAATTGGTGCTGCCCATGGATTTAAGGATAGTGGAGGCGTCTTGCGGGGTCATTTGAGAGAATATGGCCGCGCCTTTAGTAGCAGTAAGGTGATAGTTGCTGATGAGCGTCATGTAAGCCGGCATGCCCTGAAGAGGCTCGCCGCTGGCAGCCTGGGTTTTGAAATCGTTATACATCTCAACCAGCATCCCGGCAGCTTTGGCGTTGTCCATCGCATTGACGATGGAAGCTGCGCGGTCGGTTCCGCCGTTCATCTGGGTCATGGCTGCGACGACGCTGGCGGCTTTATCCGCGGGCGTATTGTTCAAAAGGGTGGCCGCCTGTTCCACCGTGGTGTTGTTGTCCATGAGCAACTGTGCCGCCAGACCATCGGCCATACTCGCAAGTCCCGCAGTCGGATTCTGGGCGTATCCCATCAACTGCATGATCGAAACGACTTTACCGTCAGTAACGCCGGCGAGGATTTGATTCTGCATTTCCGGGCTGACCTGCTTTAGTATGCCGGAGGCGGTCTCCACACTCATGTTCTTGCTGTTGATTGCGGCGGTGGCCTGCTGCACCTTCATATTGCTCAACAGTTCTGCGGCTTTATTGGTGTCGGTTACATTGCTTAAGATCGCGGCGCTGACATCGGCATTCATGGTTTCCAGGATATCTGCGGCTTTGGCTGTGGTCATTTTAACGATGACCGCTGCGGCTTTCTGGTTTTCTGCCTGGCTAAGTATGGATTGAGCAGTGGTGACATCGAGCTTGCTGCTGTCGAGAATCGCAGCGGCCTGGGCCGGAGTGAGGCTGTTGATCAGGTTGCCGGCCAACGCAGTGGCTCCCTGGGTGCAGACGCCGGAAAGTACGGTGGCTGCGACATCCGGAGTCAGCTGTCCGAGCAGACTGGCCTGGTCAGCCGCAGAAGAACTGCCGAAAGTCAGGATTTTACCCAGCAAATCCACATCCGCCTGGTTGATCACGCTGTCCCCGTTAAGATTCATCGACGGAGTGGTTTTGCCCTGCTGGATCAAGGTGGACATGGCCTGAACGTCCATCTGGGTGAACGTGGCACTGTTGGTGTCGAAATTGAACTGGGTGGCCAAGACCGAGTTAGAAGACCAATTATAGGTCAGCATGGCGGATTGGAAAGTGCCGGTAACGCTGGGAGACTGCGTGATCGGAGTGCTTGTGCCGGTATACGCCGTGTTGAAATTAGTCAATGCGAAATTGGACGAAGCCAGATTGTTCACAGAAGTCGTTCCGGTGTTAAAAAGAGAAGAAGTGGAGAGTCCGGAATTAGCAAAAAGAGAAGAAGTCGTCCCCGGTGTATTCATGTTCAACAATGAGGAGGAGGCGGTTGTCGACGGCGTGGTCAGAGAAGAGGAAAACAGGCTGTTCGCAGACGTAGTGCCCAGGTTCAGACCGGTTCCCGCAGACGGGATGATCGATCCGGGAGAGGTGAAGGTTACGCGTGAGCTGGAAAGGAACGGGCTGTCCGAAACCGTGGATGCGGTAGGCAGCTTTATATCGAAAGTGGGGGTTGAGGCGCTCCAGGACGCTTTGATATCGGCTATGCTGGGATAATCCATGCTGCTTGAAGCGGTCAGCTTGGTTGCAAAGCTCGAAGGGGTGACAAAAGTACTCGAACCCGACGAAGGAATTATGCCTCCGGTTCCGCCGGAAGATGATTCTCCGGTCGAACCGGTTGAGCCGGTCGAACCGGTTGAACCATAGGTGCCTAGTACGGTATCAAAAGCCCAGGCAAGGTCGGTCAAAACCGGGTTAAGAATGAGTGCCAGCGATAAGGTGGCCGCGAGTAAGCTTTTCAGGGGTTTCATTGTTGCCTCCGTTTTGGGATTCTTGTCAAAATAAAAAACCGGATCGCTATCCTTATTCGGCAACCCGGTATCGGAAACAAAAAAGAGAACTTTTGTCTATCGATCCGTGGCTTTGGTCTCTTCAACAAAACAGAAGAAACCCTTTATCGATAAGGTTTCCCAGTCCTCCCCCTGTCCGCTTAGGCGGACATTTCTATATGTCATAACAAGTATGCCAGAAGAACCGGGAAATTTCAAATAGAATAACTAACTTTTGCTTCTATTAACAGAATAAAAAAAGACGATTTAATCCTGTTTGTTGGGGCTGTGCCCCTTGGTTTACCGGGGCACAGCCCTTTCGTTGTTTATTTTAGTTTATTCAATGCTTCACGGGCGGCATCCGCGACTTTCCACCACCAGCCCTGGGGGTCGTAACACTGCGCATACTTGTATTCGGCGAGAATGGTCTTATATTCGGTTCTCGCCGCTTCATTATCCTTCAAGGTTTTGTAAATATTTCCCAGGATCAGGTGCGCTGTGCCGACGTCGTTCAAAGCCCAGTAATCCGCTGCTTTGCTTTCGGACGCAAATTTCGAAAGTGACGCCTGCTGTTCTTTGGCTTTGTCGCTGTAGCGGGAGACGGCTTCTTTCGCTAGCGCTGCGGCGTTGCCATAGTCCTTTTTATCGAAGTATTTCCAGGCTTTGGCCAGCAGGGATTCGGAATCGGTGTATTTGCTCAAGTCGGTCTCGGTTGCCGGAGGCAATACGCCGTCTGTGTCCGTGTCCGCATCATCCGTATTTGTATCGGTGCCGTTTCCGGTATCGTCGGTGTCGTCGTCCGTTGAGTTTATGCCCAGCTTGTCCCTGATCTGCTCGGCTTTTTCGGCATCAAGGGTTTCCAGCTCGGAGAGGATCTCTTTTGCCGAGGTTGACAGCTTGGAGAATCTACTCGAGAGTTTGTCGGCCCATTCGGAATCCAATCCCCAGTCTTCGAAATTGACATTTCTCCAGAAACCATATCTGCCCATGGATTTGAGAATATCCGCGCATTGATCTACGCTCAACGCATCGTCGGCGAGAATAGCCGCTGCCTTGGCAGAGTCCATGGTTTTGAATATGGCTCCGGCCTTGCTGGCCTTGAAGCTGCTGTCGGCCAGGACTGCCGCGGCTTTCGCCGGATCCATGTTCGCCAGGATCTCTCCGGCCTGCTTGGTTAAACGGCCTCGCTTGCCGGAGTTGCCGGTCCAGGGCCACAGATGGTCCCAGAACCCGCCGGAACCATGCCGGGTTTTGCCGGTCATGGACTGAAGTATTTCCGCAGCCCTGGCAGTATCCAGTCCTTCCATAATATCCGCAGCCTTAGCGGCATCGGCTTTACCCAGGATCGCCGCGGCTTTGGCGGATTTAAAGTCGGTATCCGCGAATATGGCTACGGCTTTTTCCGTATCCATGGCCGCAACGATGCTCGACGCGGTAGTTGCGGATGTGCTGGTTTTCTTACTGTTGAAAAACGAGCTCAAGTACGTCGGGTAGGTAGCCATGCTCATTAGTATCGCTCCGGCTTTTTTCACGTCAAGGCCTTCGAGCATGTCCGCGGCTTCTGCGGTATCCATGGTGGGCATGATGCGCGCTACAGTTCTGGCTGCAAGATCGTCGCTGTTAAGCAGTTGCGTGGCCCTTTCTGTCTCCAGCGCAGCCAGGATCTCTCCGGCCTGCTGCGTTCCTTTGGGCTGGCGGGTCAGATTGGTGATCACCGCGGCGGCGAATGGGTCGGCGAGGTCATTGACGATATCCGTCTTTTCCGCGGTAGTTTTGTCGTTGAAATTAACCACGCCGGTGAGCAGCTCTTTGTCTGTGGCGTCGAGCTTGGAGTCGTTGTTGAGGTCCATGGACTCGTCGAACTCTCCTGCGGTGATCTTGGCGTCCATGGCGTCGATATCTTCCTGGTCGACTTTTTTGTCTTCGGTGAAGTCGAAAACTTTAGCCAGGGCGCTGTTCGGCCACCATCCGCCCTTCCAGAATGAGCCCCAGTTGTCGAATGAAGCGCCGTCCGGGAAGGTCCCTCTCTGTCCCGGTTTGTCGCCGTTGTCCCAGTTCCCCAGAGCACCCTGGGAAGCCTCGCCATTGTGGTCGTTAACATAGGGGATCATTCCGGCGGACGCTTTTATCGACTTGAAATTGGTCGAGGCCCCGGCAGGCACTTTGGCATTTTCTTTGTCGCTCATCTTGAATGAAGTGGCGTAGGCGGGCGGGCAGCTCAACATGGCGATGACGATGAGAATCAGGTATCTCTTGATCATGGTATCCTCCTTGTTTTGTCTGTTATTTCTGTTTATAGTCTTCATTTCCGGTCTCCTGTATCTATAGTAACTAACCGGGCGATAGACTGCATCCCGGGGAGGGGGGAAGAGGATGCAGTCATTACGCCGGTTAAATTATGGGGATTAAAAGATGAATCCGATGCTGGCAACCGGACGACAGACGCCACCCTGGGGAGGGGGGTAAAGGATGTAGTCATATCGCCGGTTAAATCCAGCATCAAATCAATAGAGAGCTGCATCCCGGGGAGGGGGGAAGAGGAAGCAGCTCTCTGCAACGTTAAGTTATCCTTAACGCCGGAAAATGAAAAATCGGAATCAGTGATATGGTTAACAAGAGAATTATCGAAAGCAGGATGATGGGTTGGAGAATAAGAGAAAATGTTTGCGTCGGCCTTATGCTGCGCGGATTGGATGCGGGAAATAGAGGCAAGGCGATTTCCCGGAGGCGAGAGGCCGGTTTTTACATAATTAACCGCGGATACATCAACAATATCCGCTATATTCATCAGAATATTATTTTTTTCATCCTTAAGGTTGCTATTGTGAGCCAGGCAGCACTGTTTTTCTCTCGCCGGGTTTTCTTGATTCAGGGTTTTATGCGCATCAACAGGTATTTCAACTGGTTCTCTGGTCGAAGAGGCATTTTCCTGCGCAGGGAGCCTTAAATCTGCATCTGTTGTGGCGATGATTAGAGGTGATTGCTCCATGAGCATGGATTTTAAGATAGGAATAAGGCCAAACATCGCGAATTGAATCTTCTTTTCTTGATCTCCATCAGTTTCGCGGATATCTTTGACCTCGGATTTATTGGTATAGACCGTATCAACCGTATCATTAGATATCGAAGTTTGATCCTTGCCCGATAGACTCTCTTTTGATGAAATAGTAACCTTGTTTTTAATTTGCGCTTTTAAATGCGTTATTTCTGACTTAACAGATTTATGTAACATGTTTTTATCAGATTGTTCCGCCTTATATCCGTTTTTAAGGAGTGAATTCTGTAATTCAACCTGCGCGTTCCGAGATGCAATTTCTTCTTTATCGATTTGTGCGAAAGAAACGCCGGTTTTTTCTAAGTGCGTATTAGAAGTGTCGATTTTAGCTTTTTGCGCGTCCACTTTTAAAGCCACGGTGCTTTTTATAGCCGAATAAGTGGAATTGCTGTTTCGAGTTTCATTTTTCAGGTTTTTTTTGTTTTCCGAGTGCAGAGCGTAAAACCGTTCTTCCGAACCGCGGGTTTTGCTGAAGTAGTGATTGTTGAACAGGCTGGAAACAGACCGGTCATTCTGACTCGAATTCTTGCCATGGACATGACGTTTGCGGCTTGAATCGTTGGAAGTGTGCGCGGACAGGTTTAACCAATTACTTTTGTGACTTGAGTAATTATTGCTGTATGTCGAGAAAAGTTTGAATAGCGGCGATCGCGAGCCTGCGGAGCTGGAATCTACGTTAGTATTGGTATCGGTCGATCTGTTGCGATAATTCTGCTGGCGGTTTGAGCTGTAGGCTTCTATCTGCTTGGAATGTTTGAAAGTGCGTGCGCCGCTGGAAAAAGCGTAGCTGGGAGGCGCCGCCAAAACGGAGAAAAGCGCCAGGATAACAAAGGCGGTCGGGGTTCTCCAGATTGTCCGGTTCTCTTGCTTCTCCATAGGGCTCCCGCAAAATAAAAATCCGGATTGCTTTTCCTGATTTCGGCAACCCGGTTAGTCAAAAAGGGAAACAATTCCATGGAGAAACAAATAATGTTTTCCCTGACCCCGTGGCTTTCCCCCCTCGAGAGGGGCTTTTCGATCAAGAATTTTACTGCGTGTTACAAGCAAAGTATACCTTATGCGCTGCGGTTTTTCAATGCGCAAGAACAAACTTTTGTATCTGTTAACGCAGGCGTAAAGCCGGCTGTGCCGGACTATGCTTCAATCCGGCCGAGCAGGCTTTGGTAATCCTGGCGCGTTCTGATTATTACCAGATCATTGTTTAAAGCCTCTTGAATCGCATTAAGCACTATGGCAATCAAATTGTCATTATCCATCTTTTCCCAGCGTCTGGCCAGGCCGTTGCGCCTGAATATAGAGTTGCTGCCGGCTGAAATGAAGAAAAGATGGATTCTTCCTGATAATTCCTCTCTGGCTAGAAATAATATCGCCTGATTCCCCATGCACAGGACACCGTGAATAAACTTGAGCCGCAGAGAATCCGCCTGGTTCACTAAACACCTCCTGGTTGTGCTTTATCGCGCATAATCGTCGGTTCTCCTTTTAATCGCAAATTTATAACCGGACGATAGGCTGGCCCTGGGGGGTGGGGTAGGGCACAGCCACATCGCCGGTTAAATTATTCGTTCCCATCGAAGGAAAAGATGCTGGCAACCGGGCGATAGACTGGGCCCTGGGGGGGTAGGGGAAGAGGGCGCCGTCATATCGCCGGTTTAATCCAGCATCAAATGAATTATCAGATGTAATGATATGGTTTGTTGAATTGTTTGATGATGTGTCTGGTGCGAAATCAGTGGAATTAGAGAGATAAGAGGATGAATCCAGGCGGTTATCTTTATGCGAGGTTTGAACGCGGGAAACAGAAGAAAAGTTGTTTCCCGGAGGCGAAAGGCCTGTTTTCGCATAATTAACCGCAGTCAGAGCAATCAAATCAATGTTATTGAGAAGAGACTGTGAATTCTCAAAGTTATTATCAGGCGATCCGCCAATGTCGAAATGGTGAAATTGCTTATAGATATCTTCCGTGCGCGATTTATTTGCATCCAGCGGTAAGTCAAAAGGGTCGGCTTCGGGTAATGCTTCCTGGCTAATCGGCAAGCGCAGGCCTGTATCGGAAGTGGCGAGCATCAAAGGCAATTGCTCAATGATCATGTTTTTAAATATCGGCATAACTCCGTAAGGAGAATTCTGTATTTTCTTTTGATGTTTTGCGGTATCCTGCAGACTCTTCACCTCAAATTTCTGCGGAGATACCGTATCAACCGTATCGCGGGGCGAAAAAGCATGATTTTCTTTTCCGGTCAATGAATTCGAGCTATATGCCATCTTATTTTTGATTTCTAACGTCAAATGAACCGTAGATTGATTTTTATCTTTATTTACATCCATTTGCCGGGCTTCGACTAAATTTTTCTTGTTTTTATGGTTCAATTCCATTGAGGCAGGGTTGGGAGTATTGATTGATCTGGATTGTTCGGGCTTTATCCTTGTCGCCGCCTCCTGATGATGCGTCTTCTGATTATTTTGCGTTGGGTTTTTATCAATACATGCTTTAACGCTTAACGCGTGCGTATTTGCGGGATTGGAAGCTTTGGCTCCGTCGGCCCGATTGGTTGTTGGTTGAACAGTGGAGGGAGTAACTAACCGATTAGCCAGGTTTTTAGTGAATTCTGCGGTACTGGCGGATGTTTTTCTCACGCTGACATTGATTTTGGGAGAAGGGGATATCTGACGCAAGGTGAAAGCAGAGTTAAAGCCGTCGCCGCCGCGATCGTAACTCGAGGGAGACACGTCGAATTCTGCATAGCAAGGGGTTATAATGAGCGAGGAGAAACCTCCGATTATACGCCTGATTGCAATGTCATCAGCCAGTCCGCATTGACTGCTTAAAAATAAAGCGATAATCGTAAGATTGACTATCCTGCGCCAGATTGTCCGGTTCGCTTGTTTCTCCATTTGGCCCCTTAAAAAGAAAAATCCGGATTGCTTTTCCTGATTTCGGCAACCCGGTCAGTCAATGAAAAGGGAAAATCAAATTGAGAAACAAAAGCAATTCCCCCGACCCCGTGGCTTTCCCCGCCGGAGCGGGGCTTTTCGATCAAGAATTCTGCTGCATTGTTCAGTCAAAGTATAGCTTACCGCGGGCGTATTTTCAAGGCAGAAAGGCCGACTTTTGTATCTGTTAACAAGCGGGTTAAATCGGGCGGGTTAAATATTGATTCCGTATCCGGTGGCTTTTTTGAGTCCGGCTAAGGCCAGGAAGTAGTTGCCCAGGGCCTGGAAATATTTGGTCTGGGCGTCAGCCAGGCTGAAGAGCGAATCCATGGCTGAAGAAAGGGAAGCGTCGTTGACCATGGCTCTGATCTTGGTGATCTCGGCCTGGTTGCGGCGGAAAGCCATATCCGCTGCGGCGGTATTGAGTTGCAATATGGCTTTCTGGTAATTCAAAAAAGAATCCTGGACTTCGAAGGTGATCGTTTTTTTGGTTTCATTGAGATCGCTGTAAGAACGATGCAGGTCGACGTCGGCTTTTTTCAAAGAGGATATCCCGGCGAAATTATCCAGGATACCCAGTTCTGCGCTGGCAGAGGTGGTCTCGGAGTTGTTGGTATGCCCGTAGCGGCGCTGCATTTTTTCGTGCAAAAAGGAGCTTTTTAAAGAGCTGGCGCCCAGCATTTTGCTGACTTTGATGCCCGCGGCCCAGTTCGCGGAATTCTGGAGATCTTCGGTTTTGTAATTGCCCCAGTAGTATTCATAAGAACCCACGGCGTCTATGGCGAAATTATCCTTGTCCAGCTCGATCTTCTTGCCGTATTTATTGAACTTGACCATCATCTCGCCGATGTATATTTCCGGCCGGCTTTTCAGGGCTACATCAAAAAGCTCGTCGAGATTAAGATTCGGCTTGGTGACTTCCGGTTCCGCGAGTTGTATTTCCGGCAAATCCTTGGTGTTGAGCACCTGCTTGAAAGTAAGCTCCGCCAGATAAATATCTTCCTTCAGACTGGCCAACTGGAATTCGATCTGTTCGAAAGACGATTGCGCGCTTTTTAATTCCAGCGGGATGATCATCCCGATATCGGCTAATTTCTGGATCCGGGTGAGCAGTTCCTGGGCTTCGGTGCGCAGGGCTTCTTTATAGCGCCAATGGGTGCGCGAAGCGATGAGGTTGTAATAAGCGGTTTCGGTTTTATGGATGATCTCATACTGCAGGCGGTTGAGGTTCATCTTGGAAACTTCCAGGTTGGCTTTAGCGTGCTCGATGGAATCCAGCAATCTCCCGCCGTAATAGATCGGCTGGTTTACCTCGATTTTCGCATTCATTTCGCGATAAGGTCCGGAGTAATCACCGTCGGTATAGCTGCTGGAAACTTTAGCCGTGGGCAGAAGATTGCGCATGGCTTCTTTGACTTTGAACTCCGCCAGGTCCACTTCTTTCTGCGCGACCGCAGTAGGTTTATTATTCTTAAGGGACGTTTGAATGAAAGCGCTTAGTTCTTCCGGCCAGCGGACCGCAGAAGCTTTGGGTTCATAGCGGGTGGCGATCGGTATGCCTATGTCGACGGGTTGCTGCATGGGAGAGAATGCGGGTTGTTCCGGGCTTTCTTCTTCCGTCGCGGGCTGCTCTTCCTGTTGCGCGAGTAACTGCTGTAATTCTTCCGGCGAAACTTCGCGCTCGTATACGCCTTCCTGCTCCAGCGCCATTTCGGATTCGCCTTCCAGCGGCTGCGAGAAATCCGGTTCATAAAAATTCGGTTGCGAGGGCACCTCGATTATATCGCCCAGGTCATCCGTACTAATGTCGGAGATCGCGTATCTTAACGGTAAAACTATCTCCACTTCTTCGTAGCCGTCATAGTCTTCCGGCAACGGATACGGTCCTGCGTCGCGCACTGCCGTTACCGCCTGCTCATCGAGAATGGGGTATCCGGATGATTCGGCGATCATGATAGCTTTGAGGTTCCCATCCGCGGCAATCGTGACTTTAAGAGTAACAATTCCTTCCCAGCCATTTTCAATAGCTTCATCCGGATAGATGAGCAGGGAATTGATCTTTTGTTGCACAAAATTGAGATATTCAGTATTCAGGGGGGCGAGCTGGGCAAAGAGGCTGCAAAGCGGCAACGCCAAAGATAAAAAGAATAATACCAATAAGATAATGATTTTTCTCGGCATTATTTCCTCAAATTTAGATATATTTAGACAAGCTAGATTATATAGCAATGCTTAAAATTTGTCAAGAGTTATTTGATACGGTATCAGTGATACGGTATCAATTGGTATTATCGGCAAACGTGGCAATAAAATCAGTTAATTTAAACTTTTTGTTAAAGCAACAAAAATATAGCTCCGCTGCCTTGACAGTGCCCTTTCTGTATGTTACATTTTGTGTATGGTATGCAAACTATGCGGTAATGAATTCCAGCCTAGCAAATATCACGCCAATCAACAGGTTTGCGGCAGCGCGGAATGTCAGAAGACGAGGCAGCTGCAGAACCAGAAGGAATGGCGCCAGCGCAATCCGGATTATTTTAAATGCCTCGGCCAAGAACAGGCTTGGAAAGAGAAGCGCCGGCGTTATAATCGCCTCTGGAAAGTCACGCACCAGGATTTCCTCAAGGACTACGATCAAGATCACAAAGAGCAGCGCAGGGAATATATGCGCGGCTACATGCGCCGCTACCGTAGTCAATCGTTAACAGAGAAAAAAGTTAGTATAATTACTTGACATAGCCATTATTAACGATTATACTTTTGGTGGAACTAAGTGCTTTTTTAAATAAATGTAAATTTATAAAAAAAGTACTTCTTATACGAAAAAGGCAAACCAAGAGAAATCTTGGGACGCAAAGCCACGGATCCTCGAGAGAGAAACTTTCAGGATAGCCGAGTTACCGAAATGAGTAGCTCGGCTTTCTTGTTTAAACGAGGGTAAGCCAATGTATGCCTGGCGAAAAACAATCTGGTTTAAAACAGTAGCCCTGACCATGGTCGGGGTATTTCTGTTTTCTGAAGTTACCTGGGCTGCCAGGTCAGATTACAGATATACTGTTCCCTCGGTACCGTATCAAGGCAACAACCCGCTGCCTACCGCTCCCAAATCGGGTCTAAAAGAGACGATATGGCAGATGTTCCAAAAGATATCTACTGCTCTGATTCCGCAAGCTTATGCCTTCGATTTCGGCAGTTCAGGTTCACCTACCAGTCTTTCTTCGGGTTCTTCTTCCGGATCGTCTTCTTTAGGTTCATCTTCACTGGGTTCCTCCTCTTCCGGTTCGTCTTATTCGGGTTCTTCAGGTTCATTTAGTTTCAGCAATCCGGTCAGCTTTTCATCCGTATCAAGCAAGGGAACCGTATCAACAACCTCCAGCTCGTTATTCTCGAGCTTAAGCCCATCGTCCTCTTTAAGTTCGACCAGCTCGAACGGGTTAAGTAGCATTAAATTCTCTACGCCAAGCACCACTTCTTCTTTAATTAACTCCGGCTTAAACTATACTCAAACCAGCGCCTTTTCCAATAATTACTCCAGCAATGTGCCGAATTCGCAGTCTACGATCAGTCCAAGCTTTTCCTTAAATAATACATATTCTGCCCAAACCGGAACAAACGCTGGCGCAGTGCAGGCTCCCAGCTTGAATTTCTCTAACAGCAGCCCTAACGCGCAACCGACTGTAACGATGCCGCAGCCTACTGCTTCTGCTACTATTCCGGCACCTGCGAATTCCGCGAACAATGTTCAGAGCGTAGAAAGAGGTCAGAATGCGGCTAATGTGACCGGCGCTTCCGTTACCGGAGCCCAGGCAGCCCAGCAGTATGCTTTAGCGGTGAAATCGCCTGCAGCCACAACCACCGATGCGATGAAGGCTTTGTCTGCTAACGCGCCGGTTAAAGAGAACGCAATAGCCAATGTTGTGAATGACACGGTTAATTCTGCCATTACCGGAGTGAAAGAGTTAGTGGCTGAAGCTAAAGATAATGCCCAGGTTTCTATGGAGCAGGCATATCAGACTGCAGAAAACGCCAAAAAAGCGTTATTCGATAAATTAAATGATCAGAGTGCAGCTTTTGAGCAGGCTTTTATAGAGCTTAAACAGAATGCCCAGGACACCACGCAAACGGCTAAAGAGATCGGTAGTCAGCTGATCGCCCAGGCGAATATGAAAGTTCAGGAAACCTTTGCCAGCTTGAGCGAGCAGGTCAAAAAAGATATGGAGCAGACTTACAGCGTGATGTACCAGGCTATCGCTACTGCGGTAGATGCTTTCAACAACAATATGAAGATGCCTCCGCTGAACCAGGCGATTACGCCGATGGCGAATCGTCAGTCTGCAGTCAACGAAGACAGCCAGGCGCAGCTCGACAAGAGCAACCTCGTTTCTACCGTATATGATGCTCTGACCCAATATGCCCTGGATAATCTCAACGCGACTAAAGCCGAATATCAGGATTTCAGCAATATACTTATTGAGACGGTTTCGAAACAGTATCAGCCTACCGGTCCTCCGGCGGCGAACACCACTTCTTCCGCCTCTAAAACTCTCGTCGATAACTATATCACCGGCGCTGCCGGCTTGGCCGCTAAATCCACTGAACTGCTTTCCGCTCTCCAGGAAGCCAGCTCTTACGTCAAAGAATACATTTCCAATTATAAGCTGAATGATTCTCTCACTCTGCATTCAAATGATCCGCCCTGCGGCGCCGTAGCTCTCGCTCCTATCCTCGGCGTCAATGCCGGCACATTATCCACGGAGTTATCTTCCTCTAATAATAACCAGAATTCCATGTACGAGCTGCAGACCGTAGCTGCGAATCATGGAACTACCCTTAACGGCAGGAATATTTCCTATACCGATCTGACCCAGATCAGCGGCGAATCCACTATCGCTTATCTGGATATGGGCAACAATCAGGGCCACTATGTGACCGTGACCGGCGCTACCGCTGATACGGTTACTTATTGCGACGCCACCGGCTGCAATACGGTTTCCAGCGCGCAGTTCCAGTCCCAGTGGACCGGCGCGGTTCTGACCACCAATAATACGGTCGGCCAGCCTATGCCTGAAGCTACTTTAAGACAGACGTACGGCGGATATGACGTTTTGGGTACCATTTCTTCCGGCTTGAGCACAGCGGCTGGGATGGTTACGGGAGCAGCTGGAGCGCTCGTAGGCGGTGCAAGCAGCGCTATAAACACAGCTCTTTCCGGCGGCAGCTTGCCCCAGACCGTGAATAGCGGTATTTCCGGGGCCCAGAGCGGGTATAATACCGGCTATCAGCTGGGAAGCACGGCAGTTAAGAGCGCTGCCAGCACGCTTTCTTCCGGCGCCAGCTCGTTGTTGAGCCTGGGTTCATCTTCTTCGAGCAGCTCTTCCAGCAGCAGCCTGGCCGCCAGCGTCAATTCCAATAAGAGCACTTCCGGTTTGAGCCTTCTTTCCAACGGATCTGTACTCAATACCAATCTTTTCAGTTCCGGCAATAAGACTACCACCCAGACTACTTCTAAAACGGCATCCAGCCCGAGCGCGCTTACCAGCCTGACTACCTGGGTTAACAGCGGTATTCAGACCGTCAAGCAGGTGGGCGGCGATACCGCGAAAGAGATCATGAGCCTGGGCGCGGCCGATACCGTTACCTATAATAAGGCGGCTTCTTCTCCGACATTCAGCCAGGTTGCTTTGGATACCGCCAAAGAAGTGGTTTCGTTTGGACAGGCCAATACCGTTACCTATAATAAGGTTCCTGCGTCCACTTCGCTGGTTGATTCTGCCAAGTCTGGATTGAATACAGTTACTGCTGCCGGCACTGGTTTCCTGAAAGTCGGCGCAGGAGAAACTTTGAAAGTTACCGGTTCTGTGGTCGGCATTGCCGATCCGAACCTGGGCAAAACCATTCAGAAAGTCGGCGATGCGCTGATCGCAGATGGCGTTGCTTCCAGCCCGGCAGTAGAGGTTGTTGTGGAGCATCCGCTGACCCAGTTTATCGGCCAGAACGTGAATAAGCAGGTGCAGGCGGCTACCGACGGGACCAGAGCGGCGATTGATACTGCCGCGAAAATGATCGAATACAAAGCAGGCGAAACGATTAAAGATATTGTCGCTCCGGTAGTGAACATGGTCAGCCCGGATGCCGCCAAAGCTTTCAGCAAAGTCGGCGACGCGCTGACTACTGATGCGCGCAAAAATCCGGTCGTGGAAACCGTGGCTAAGACCGAAGAAGCCTTCAAGCAGGCAGTGGTTGATCCGATCATCACCACCGCGAGCAAAGCTATTGCTCCGGTTACGGAAACTGTGGCTAAAATCACCTCTTCTTTTGCCCAGCCGGCACAGTCGTCCGAAACCCCGGTTATTATCGCGCAGTCCTCCAACACCACTCCCAGCATATTCAGCAAAGAAAATCAGGCTCAAGTCAAAGCTTTGATCAACGGAGTGAACAGCCCGATCAGCGCGCAGGCGGCGACTACCCCGAATGAAGGTTATACCTTCGTCAGCGGCACTGCGGTCAACGGCACTGCCGCCAACCAGGCCGTTTCTCCGGCGTTCAACCAGACCCAGACCACTTCGAGCCCTTCGATTGTGTCTACTATCGCTTCGGCCATTTTCTCCTCTTCCACCGTGCAGAATCCTGCTACCGGCGCCGCCACCACGACGTACAGCGTCCTGGGCGTTCCGGTGGCTACCTATAATACGCAGACCCAGAGCGGCACTATCGGCGTGGGCGCGGTTACTTTCATGAACTACAATTACAATTCCTCAACCGGCGCAGTTACCTATACTTTTGCGCCCGGCATCGAAACCTCCAGACTGACCCCTGGGGCTAATGGGTCGGGGACTGCTTCAACGCAGACCCCGGCCCGTTACACTACTTCCGGCAATACCACGCCGGCAGTGGATGGGGCGTCTGTTAATAAAGAAGTGCAGACCAGCAATCCCGGGCAGCAGGTTGGCTTAACCGCAGGTCTGGCAGCCATGGCTGCGGTGATGGGGCCGTTGGGCGTGGCTTTGCTCACCGGCGCGAACCTGTATAACGCGGCCCAGGACTGGACTACCGTTTCTAAACCTGCGGCTGCAGATGTGGCTTCTGAAGACGCCAGCAGAGCCGTGCAGGCTTCCACCGGCAATGCCCAGCAGACCGGTATACTCGATGGGATCAAGACGTGGTTTAATAATACCTTCAATAAGGACAATTCTACGATCCAGCAGGATCAGCTGATCAAGGATCAGAATCAGGACAAGCAGGTTTCCAACGGCGGCAATCTTCTGCCGGTCCTGGATAAAATCAATGCCAACGGTCTGCTCAAGAATATGAGCGCCAGCAAGACGCTTCCGGCCGGCGCTCCCGCAGGCGAAGCCGTTGTGCCCGCCGGCACCGGCGCCAACAACCAGACTAACGACGCTAATAACCCTACCAGCCAGGTTAAGGATACCAATGTGATCAACCAGTTCATTTCCTGGGTCGGCGGATGGTTCACCGATCCCAATTCGAGACGTACTACCGGTGTGGCTCCGCCGTCCGATAACTCTACTACTTCTTCTAATCAAACCGCATCGACTTCTGCCACCACCGGCACCAATCCTATCGCTAGCTTCTTAGGCAATGTCTTGTCCGCCTTCACCGGCAAAAATGATAAAGCTCTTGATCTTGATCAAACTGTAAGCAGCGCTTCTTTGATCTTCACTGCCATAGCTCCTCAAATCCCGGCACTGGCCGCTATCTTTACCGGCAAGAATCCTACCCAGCCTGTAATGGACGGTATCGGCAAGCTTCTGAATCCCGAAAAACCAACCACTGCGATACCCGCTTTCAAAGTCAATGACACTCTGCTGCAGCAGTACAAAACCTCCTGGCCCAACGGTTATGGCGCGGCCATGGCTAATGTTACCGCGAATCAGGCCGTTCTTGACCAGAAAGCCAAAGCCCTGGACCAGTATTTTACTGCAGTCGAAGAAAATGGCAAAACCTACTTACAGCCTAAACCGAATGTTAACCAGGCTGCCGCTGACCAGGCATATCAAGAATTTCAAGAGGCCCATACCAATTATCTCAATGCTACCAAAGCGGCCAATATAGGAGAAGACGGAAAGATTACTCCTGAAGCCGCGAAGGCTCTTAATGATTTCGAAGAGGCCTATGATTATGCATCCTTCACCGTTAATAATGGCCAGGGCGCGCAGACGTACAACTATGTCGGCGTGAATGGGTCGGTCTACGGCATTGACAGCAGCAAGGTTTACACCACCCAGAAAATCGCGGATAACACCTATTTGCTCCAGGATAACGGTAAGACCGTGTCCATTCTCACTACCGATGCCCAGGGCGCTCCGGTCTCCATGATGGCGGTTGCTCCCAATGCGCAAGTCAGCACTGTGAACGGCCAGGTCGTTTTGACCTCCGGGGATAATAAATACAAAGCTACGGTCAGCCCGGTGAAGAACGCCGCTGACCAGACCGTGCTCCAGGTTTCTGCCGAAGAATTCAAAACCTCTTTTGCGGATTTCGCCAAGAGCTGGGTTTTGAATGCCATCGGCGTGGAAAACACCGCTCCGGGTAATTATGAATCTGTGGGCGCGGTGAGTTTCAATGTGGGTTATACTGCACAGCATCCTACCGGAGAAACCACCTATACCTATGCCACCAGCATGCCGCAGCCGGGCGTTGTGGAATTTATTCAGGGGCTCATTGGTGCAAAGGTAACAAAGCAGGATTACGAGTTACGCGCCAAAGATCAGACCATTATTTCAACCGGTACCGATGGTGCGCAGAATTATTCCGCTGCCAGAAAGACGACCCTGCAGGATTATGCGCAGATGGTGCTCAATCCGGAGGTTGACCCTACCACCAAAGCTATTGTTGCTGATCAGGCGGTTGCCCGCGAATTTACTCCTGCCCCGCTTGATTATCTCTGGGCATATATGACCAGCGGCGGAAATCCCGCTTTGGCCACTATGCAGGTGATGCAGAAAACCAGCGATAAAATAGAAACATTCGGCGCTTCCCAGGATCCTTCCGCAGTGATTATCCGTGATTATCGCCAGAGCGTGGAGTATCAGAAGACCATTCAGACCGACGCGTATAAGAATCTCGACGGTCAGCATATGAACGCTGCTTTAATTACCCGCACCGGAACAGGTTTATATGCTTTTGACGCGACTGTAGGCGCGGCAGCGTACACATTAGGCCTGAACAACAAATGGAATCAGTATGTTTCCGCGAATCAGGATAAGCTGGCAAGCGCTGGCATTGCTCCGGTTCAGGAAATATATACCGTGCTTGATCTCGGGTTCGATATCCTGACCGCGCTGGCCATTGCGGATATTGCAATTCCTGGCGGCGATGAAGCTTTGGTTATGGCCGCAAAAGCAGGATCTAAAGGCAGCCAGCTGGCCGTTGCCCAGACTGCGAAGACCGGTTTGGCGCAGACTTTCAAACAGGGATTTAAGACTGCGGTGCGCGGCATGGCTACGGAATATGTCAAGGGCGGCGCGGCATTCGTGGCCCTGGATAACGGTATTAATCTGGTGGCCAATCATCGTTTGAGCACTCCGGAAGAGATGGGGCAGTCTTTCAAGAGTGGTGCGACGTTGGCAGGAAGTGTAAATCTTTTGGTAAAAGGGGTAGGGTATGGGTTGAAATGGAAAACAGGGATTTCCACCGAAACGATTTCAAAAACGTTAAAATGGAATGAAGAGACCGGCAAAGTCGTAGACCAGGAAGGCCGACTGTTCAATTCTGTATCCGCCGCCGAAGATGTGCTTAAAAGCACAGAAGCAACCAAACTAAGCAAATTGAGCGCTGCCGGAAGAGTTGCTGGCGGCAGCGTTGTGGAACGTTTGATCCAGACCACTGTAGCTCCGGAACTGGCCTCGGTCAGTCTCAAGCAGATCGGCAACTGGGCAGGCATCGGCGTAGCGATGAACGTGGTCAGCGCGGGGATTTTCGAACACAGGCTTCCTTCCTTTGATGAAGTAATTGTTTCCGGTCTTTCTACAGCCAAGGATGCTTTCTGGCTGCAGCCGATGTTAGGCCTGGGCCAGCTCGACCGCGCAGTATTGCCGAAGACCAATATTCTGAATCGCCTGGCTGCAGAAGGTCATAGCGTGTCCAGCGTAGTGAAATTGAGCAAAACCGGCACAAAGTTCATCGAAGAGGGTGGAAAGAGATTAACTAACGTCGCTAAGCGTATGCCGACAGCCGGTGTTCCCGGAAAGATCACGCAGAAAGTTCTATTGCCGACAGTTCGCCAGGTTGCGGGCGTGATGGACAACGCCTTCTTTATTGCTCCGTTGCTGGAAGTAGAGAAGAGAGGGCTGGATGCTATTCCTGGCGTCGACGGAACGACCGCCGATAAAATCGCTTTCCTTTCCCTGTTATTCTTGCCTGCGAAAGTCGGTCTGATTGATTCCGCCCGCGCCAAGAAGAACGCCGTTGATACCTATCCGGACATTGTTAAATTAGGCAAGGTCGAGACATTCTATCAGGATGGTTTATTGAAGGCTACGACAGAAGGGAAAGAATATATAGCGAGTTATTTTGAACCGCTCTACAAGTCCGTCGATCCCGATACTCAAATTTCGTCGGCTACTCGCGATGTGGAGACCAACAACGGTTATGTCCAGTATAAGAGTTTCAAACTGATCGAAGCCCGGGAAGAAGCAGAGACCGGTGTGCATATCTTTAGAAGCCTGGATGCGATCGGAGTGTTGCCTAAAGTGGGAAAATCCATTTCGGTGGGGAAGGTTGATTATCTGGGCGATTATACGAAGCTGAAAGATCAGCCTGCCGATGCCCAGATCAATCCGGATACCAAAGGCAAAGATATAGTTACTTCTTTTCTGGCATATGAGGACGGACGGGTTATCGGCGAAGCAGAAGCAAGCGTGGCTTCAGCGGTGAAAGGGGTGCAAAAAGTTCTGCTGGAGCGCTCTTTGAACGGAAAATCGGATACTGATCTTGCTGCTATTGCTGCCGCCGGGAAAGCCGCGCTTGACAACAGGCAGGAGTTTGACAGGTTAGAGGATGCTGATATTAAGCTGGTCGCGGACAGAATGCGCGTGGCTTCTTTTGTCACCCTGGATGCCAAAGCGGCACAGGATGTACTGTTTGCTCTGGCCGTAGACGAGAATAATGCGTTTGCCCAGAAACGGATTGCCGATGAAATTAAGATCCGTCAGAATCCCGCCATTGCCCAGGAATATGAGAAATTTATCGAAGCCAGACGTACCGAAAAAGAGAGCAAAACAAAAATCTCTAACGAACGCGCCTTGAGTTTGTTGATTGCTGCGGGGATCGCGCCTGCGCTTATTCAGAGTTCGAATAGTTATCAGGAGAGGGAAAAAGAGTGGAAAGCCCTGGTTGAGGCAAAGACTTCCCGTTTGACCGACGAAACCAGAAGCAGCATCGAACAGCTTATCAAAAACGACCCGAGAGTGCTCTTGACTCAACCCAGAAGTTTTGATGCGGTTATGACGCTGCGCGGCTTGAGGGATTCCAGGGATATCGATTGGAAAGCCGGGATTGTCACGGAGAATGGCGAGGTTGTCGGTTATGATGCGAAGCAGCTTCCGCAGTTGCATAGCGATAAAGAAATCGACGGCGAGCTCAAAGAGGAAATTCAAGCCAGCATCGATAGATTCGGGGAAACGCTTGACGGCACCACTACCTTTGACTATACCAAGTTAATCAGACAGATCCCGGCGTTGATTACGGAGCCGTTGCGCGTGATGGGTGAAAGCAGCGGCAGGCTGGTGGTTACTGACGCCGGCGCTGAACAGGGTAAGAGCGCTCTCGGTATTCCGTCAATCGCGCGTTATTTCATGCGTCGGGGCATCAAAGGAGCAGGCGTTAATCCTACGGCAGAGCTCGCCCGGCAAGGGTTCGATAAAATGGTGAAGGTCGATGCCACTAGAGATGAAGCCCAGGTGGAGGTTGGCGGGGAGAAAAAGAACGTTCGCATCCTGACCAATGACGATACCAAAGATCCTCTTGCCTTGCTCAAATTTGTGGAAGACGCTGATTTTCTTTACTACGATCTGGCAACCTACATGAATCTGCGTTTGCGCGCCAAAGATAATCCGGATTATCTGCCCGTGGTCAAGGCTCTGGAGAACCGCGATTTTACTCTGCTCGATGAAGTGCAGGATTTGATTTCCGCTGCTCCGCATATCGTCGGCTACGACAACAACAAATTGACCCAGGAGCAAAAAGACGCGAATAGCAAGCTCCTCAAAGATCTTTTGCCGGCAATGTGGGGGTTGGCCGGCAAGGCCAAAACAAGCGGGTTTACCCCTAAATTCATTGAGGCCATTATTGAAAAAGGAAATGACGAATGGCAGGGTATCGCAGAATGGAGCGGTAAAGAGCCCGGCAAGGGTGTTCTGGAGCCGACAGAGAAATTTTTCAACATTCCGGGTATGGAGGCTTACCGTGACAATACCCAGATGAAAAAACTTGTTTACGGTATGTTCGAAGCGCTGGGAGGCAAAGGCGGCAACGCCATGTCTTTGAAAGACGGTAAAGTGTATCCTAATCATAACGGCTACCTGCATGAAGATATGCATTTCCAGAGCGTGGAAAGATCCGTAGCCTACCAGATATTCGGACGTCTGGCTTTAGAGAACGGCAATGCCGCCGCACACTATAAGAACCTGGGAGATAGCAAGTATCTCGATGCCGAACTGGACAAAGTTGATGTCAGCGACAAATCTTTACAGACTGTGGCTCTGGAGTTATTCGTCAACCTCAAATCACCACTGAAACTTTCTTTCTCTGCTACGCCGGAAAGCATTATTGGTTTAAGCGAAGTCATGGGCGTAACTTTGGCTAAAACGCGGGCAGTTGAGGTGGAAGGCGGAGAAGTGCGTATCGAAACCACTGCATCCCCTGTTCTTAACGTCGATAAATTAGCTGCCAATTTGGCCGGAGAAGTGAAAGCTTTCTGGGACAGCGGCCGTATGGAGATTAAGTCCACCCGCGACCTCGACCAGATCACCCAGAGGATAAAAGAATCGCACGATGCTAATAAGCCTGCAGAGCTAAGGAAGCAAGTCACGATCATCGTAGCCATTGACGGCAATCATTACGATCAGATCGTAAGAATGGCCACTGAAGCCGGCGTCCCTGTTTATAGCATGGTTGCCGAGAATGGCATATTTAAACAGCTTGATGCAGTCAAGTGGGAAAATGCCGCAGTCAAGAACGGCGAGCGCGTTAGTCAGGATGATTTGGTTAAGCGCATGAAGACGGGCGATGAAATGGTGGTGCTCTATAACCGCCCGCATTTTCAGGGTATTGATAAATTTGTTCCGGATAAGCGTGCGGACGACAAGACAATGCTTTCTCGCGAGTGGATTGTGATCGCCGATCGCTCGACCACTTTGAAGAAGCTGGCACAGGCCATTAGAAGGCCGCGTCTGGATGTGAAGAATGAAGCAATCCCGATGGAGCTCTGGCTGCTGGGCAACGGCAAGGAATTTACCGTTAACCAGGCGTTGGATCAGTTCACCCGGAATGAAATCCAGGAACTTAATGACCTGCGTTTCAAGACGTTGCATGAAGGAGCGGTTATGGGCTATGACCGCGCTTTCAGCGAAGCTTATGATCGCGCCGAGAGCGCTGCAGAGAAAGAAGCTATCATTAACGCCTGGAGAGAATATTATTCCAAGACTTCTACGCAGGACAGTATTACCAAGAAACAGGATATCCAGGCGGATCAATTGTTGCAGTCGCAGCTGACCAGCGCTTCCTCCAGGTTTATTGAAGTGTTTGGTGATGACTTCACGTTTAAGGCAAGCCTCAAGCCTGCGGCGCTGGAAGTGATCGAAGATTATCTGCTTCAGGCGAACGCCATCAAGTCGGGCGTTACTTTCAGAGGCGATGATGTGGCTCTGGCGGATTTCGTCCGCGAGAATATCGGCTTGGCTAATTTGCGGCCGGCAGATTACATCAAGGTGATCGAGGGCGCGTATAAAGCCGAGGATCTGGCTAAGCTGGAAGTTTCCACCAAGCGCACCGGCACGCCGGCAGCGGAAGTGGCGGCTCGTGAAGGGGTGAAGATTCTTTCCCAGGCCAAGGCCGAAGGGCGGGATATTACTGCCGGCGAGCTTTCTACCGAATTGACGCCGGTGCTGCGCGATGCGGGATTTTCCGCCAAGGATATTCGCAGCGGTATCATGGCGTTATTCGGCATACTCTTCAAGGAAAAGGATGCCGCCAAGAATAACGATGACCTGGATAAAGTCATCATGGAATCGAAACATGCCATGACCGACGGTCTGAAAGTGTGGGCGAACAGAGCGGATCCGGCGAATATTTACGGCAGCAAATCGACCATGACCACTTTTGGCAAAACCGTGATCGATGCCGAGAATTTGATCAATGGCGAAGAGGACAGCCTGTTGATCTTGACTGCGGCGGTACATAACATGCCGGAAGGCGCGAAGAAGACCGAAGCGACCAAGCTCCTGGCCGAATTGGTCCAGAATAATCAGGGCACTTTTGCCAGCTATCCGAACTGGATGAGTCTGCATACTCTTGGCGTGATGGATGCTTCAGTGATTTCTTCGCTTATCGGTCTTTACGGCATCTTCAAGGATGACGACACCGGTTCCGCGTCCCCCTATGTGGATACTTTCAAGGATCTGAATAAAGTCTCGGGAGTCGCATTGAAAGATGTTATCGGGGTGGAAGCCGGCGCTGCCGAACAGACGTTGTTGAGCATGGTCAAGAATATCGCCGCGCCTGCGTTCGCCAAAGCCGGATTCGACATGCCGGATTTCGCAGGTATGGATACCGCCAACCAGATGCGGCGGATCAATAACGCGCTGGACATTCTGGAGCTGGGTATCGAGAACTTCCGCACTTTCTCGCCGGCGATCAGCGGTCTGAAAGGTCTGAATGAGAATAATGATATCCTGTTCACTTTGACTTCTCCGCTGAATAATCGGCTGTTCGTTCTGGCCGATGCGCTGGCTCGCGTTGACGTGGAACCGCAGGTGCTCAAGACGTATCTGGATAGCTTTAATAATCTTCCTGAAGCGGAGCGGATGAATCGTCCTCCGATCGAGATCGCCACCCTGTCCGGCCTGGACGGCAGCGTTGGCTCAACCATCCGCAGGCTGGATATGGAAATCTCGATGACTGCGGACGCTTCCCGCAAGCAAATGCTCCAGAATGCCCGCAATACGCTGGCGACCACTTTGATTGAATATAACGCCAAGAATATGGCGGAAAAGAACCAGGATAAAGATTTCGATATGGAAAAAGAATTCAAGGATAAATGGACTCTCGTAACCGATCTGATGGAACAGGATGGCGCTTTCGACAATAAGGCTGCCGGCCTGGCGTCACTTATGGGTGCTTTCTACCCGGCCAGGGACATTTCTACTCCGCAGCTGTTGTTCAAACAGATTTACGATACCGCAGAAAAAGCCGGTAAGAATGCCTACGATATGATCGCTGGCTCCGAGGTTCGCATTAACAACCTGTACCGTTCGAATAAAGAAGACGGGGACCAGTTAAAAGGATTATTCCTGCAGATCGGCAAGCAGGTGAACAATGACAACAGCTTTAAGCTTCCCGAAGAATTCGTGAATATTGGTGAGGATGGCATTGCCAGGATTAACGAAGCGCAGGAACGGGAAGGCAAAACCGCGCTGGATGCCAAGACGCTTGGTCTTGGCAGCACCGCCGCCAAAAAGGTCCTGGGCGGATTGTTCGAACATCCGCTGTATAAATTTGCGCAGCAGACCGGCGACGCGGATTTTGCCCGGCAGACCCTGAACAACCTGATGATCGCCAGCTACGGCTATACACCGGAAATTTATTCCTTCGACACTATCCTGAATCAAGAGAAGATGGGTTGCGTTATGTATTCTTTGACCAACTATATCGGTATGAGGCTGAATGGCATCGCGGATGAAGATATCGTGATCAGCCGTCTGGAATCCAGCCGGAACTCCTACAGCCACGTTGTGGCAGGCAACATCTACGAACGCAATGCGGAGAATCCCGATGATTATAAAGCCACCTATTATGATCCTACTCCGTTAGGAGTAAGACGCGGACTGAAAGTCGCCCTGGATTTCGGTCAGCTGGCTAAAGATTCCTCCGCCCCGGATAAATTTGCCCTCAAGGGTCTCAACACCGGCAACGCCTATTTCGATACCTATGATACCATTCGGCATATTTCCAACGGCAAAGGTCCGGATGGTCTTTTTGCCGCGATCCTGCGCAACCGTCCGGCAATCATGGAGAATTACCATGCTCTGCAGGCCGCCACACAGCTTGATCCTTATGACATGGGCGCAAAGAGGAAGTTCGACAAGGTCAACGCGCCGGTAGAGCAATTCAACAGGGTATTGCAGGGTGCTGTGAATAAAGCGAAGGCAGAGGCTGCGGCAGCTGCCGCAGAATCAACCGAAGCGCAAGATTCCAAGTCTGGTGAGACGCCCGTACCTTCATCCTCCTCGGGGACCCCCGGCTCACCGGCTGTTAACAACGCTAACGCCGGCAACAGCAACGAAGAAAACGCCGTCGTTACCGATACCGATAGGGGCAACGCTCCTCAAGCAGTCAGCGGAGCAACTGAAGCAGATGTCACTCCTGCCGCAGAAGAAATCGGCAGCTCACATAATCGCGGTCCTCCGGCAACTGAAACCACTACTTCTTCTGAATCAGAGAATGCAGTGAAGAATGCAGAAGATGAAGAAAATGACGGAGGTAAGAAATGGTCAAATTCACTTATCAAGAACTCCAGATCAACCATCTGGTCAGCTTCAAGCAGGACGACAGCATACTCGCAGCGTGCCGAGAGAACGGCAAATCGCGCTTATTCATGGCTTTCCCGGACAGGGTTTACGTCCATACCGCAGGCAATTGGGAACTTCTCGAGGAGACCGCAAGCACGGACATCCTTAGCCGGATCCAGCAAGCGGTCCAGCGCGGCATCACTATCTTCCATCTCGACAGCAGCGTCGCGGTCACGCAAGGAAGATTTAACAACTAGCAGGAAAGTTTCAGCAACCGGCTTCATACCTTTCATAAAGAATCTCTTCCGCGTTGGCGCGTATGTCGCCAACGTGTTGACGGTCATATATACGAAGTTCACCGAGCTGCCCATATCCCTATCCACCGTGGCTGGTAGGAGAGAGATTACCGGGCAGCTCATTAATTTTAACGGCCTTAGACAGACTCTCGATCATGCTTCACTTTCCGTGGCTGGTGAGGGGCATAGATTTATCGAGAACACTGCTAAGGCCGTGACTATTTTCGTGCAATCACTTCGGCTGCCTGTTGCACTGCTTTCCGTGGCTGGCAGGCACTTTGCGCAGGCAGCCGGTAGATTTGGCTCCAGATCAAGCGAAATCAAAGCTTCACCTTCCGTGGCTGGTGGGGAGCAAAAGATTACCGCTTCTGGAGCCTCTTATTCTTGGTCCGGGTTCAGCCCTGATTATGCATCACTTTCCGTGGCTGGTGAGGGGTATAATTTTGCGGCTTCCCGGACCTCTTTGGATTATTTTGGGCTGCCTGCATCTCTATCTACCGTGGCTGGTGGAGACGTGCAGGCGGCCTTTACCTTTGGCTCCGGCTTCAATTATCAATTCGCTTCATCTTCCGTGGCTGGTGAGGGGCAGATTGATGAAGCCGGAGCTTTTGATTCCAACGCGTTCCTGGGTCGGAACGCACAACCGGCTGTCCTGACGTTCACCCGGGCGGGTGACGCAGTACAGACGGACAGAACTGTTGTTATGGGCGGCGAAAAAAGAGTCCCTACCTCCGGGAAATCTGACCCCTCTTTGAGTAGTCGCCCTAACAACGAAATCGGAGGTGTCACATGGTCAAGGTCAACGGGAACTGGATCGAGCTCAAACACCTGGTCGTATTCGACAACGGCAGCAAAATCTTCGCAGCAGGAAGAGAATGCAGCAGCAACAGCAGAAAACAGCTTCGCTTATTCCTTATCAACGAGCATACCGGCGAGATATTCTCTCGTAACGGCAGAGCAGAATCATGGGAACTGGTCAGCGATTCCGCAATCCGCGACAACATCTCCGGAACCGTCTACAGCGCTTACCAGACCCGCAACATCCCGGTCTACAGGATCCACGGCGAATTCAACGCATAATATCGGCGGCGCCTTCTTCAGCGCAGCCGCGATGGCGCCTCTAAGCATGACGGTGGTGAATCCTGAAGCAATCACTAACGCAGGCAACGTAGGGATTGTCGGATTCATCACCATGATCGGCGCGTTCACCTTATCCATACTGTTGAGCGCGCATAAGGACAGCGTCACGGTGATCAGAGCCGGATTGATCAGCCTGGCCGCAACCGGGGTTGTTGTGGCCGTGCTGATGTTCGGCAATATCGATCTTGCCGGGATCGCGAGCTACCTGGCGGATTCAGCCGTTTCCGTCATTTCCAGCCTGCCGGCTGTTCTGGGCGTGGTCGGTTTCGCCGGTAAACCGTCATTCGACAAGGAACTTGACGGCGGCAGATCGCAGAAGCTGTTCGCGAAGATGACCATTCTCGGGCAGAAGATATTCGAGGCGTTGCAAAAACTGTGGCGTTACGGCGCAGTGGTGGCTATGTTCGGCACCCAGGAAAGCTTCGATTTGAGAGAAGTTTCCGTGATCCCCGTGGAAGCGAGACGCCGGCAGGAGAACGAATTCGGCGACGGCGGAAGACACGGGAATACCCACAGCGACCCGTTACGCGCCGTGATCAATGATCCCAGCTTGATGGGCGTAAAGATCAGGGGGAGAGAAGATGATTACGCGAGGATCTTTGCTCTGAAAATCGACATGGCGCTGGATGCTTTGAAGAAAAACATCGCGCCCCGTACCGCGCTGGTGATCGGCCCCGGTTCTACTGTGGTGGAGCCGCAGACGCTGGCAGCCAGATTCCCGTCGCTGGCAGATATTTACATGGTAGAGCGTGCGCCTATGAATCTGTCGCTTCTGGGTAAGCAGTATCTCGAGGCATTCGGCGAGTCCACCGCGCGGATACATCTTATATACGGAGATGTCCGTTCCTTGCCTTTCGCGGATGACTCGATCGACCTGGCAGTCGGATTCAAGGTTCTGGTCGGCGAAATTTTCAGGGAGGAAGACGACCTGCGCTCCGCCTGGAAAGAAACGGAACGGGTTTTGAGCAGCGAGGGGACCGGCATTGTCTATCAGACCCGCTTCCCGGATTTCGAACAGAGAGCAACGTTCAAATATTTGCAGCTCACGCTTTCTTTAGGACCGGAGCAAGCGAGCTTTAAGCAGCGTATTGCTTACCGCGCGCAGCTGGATGCGCCTGAACTCAACAGCTGGGCCGGCGACCATATCGGCGATATCGTGGTCTGGACCAAGGCAGAGGACGGCGGCAGAAAACTGACCGACGATGAAGCGATCGCTATTGTCAGGCAAGCGTACGCCTCCAGAGGGATTTATTTCGAAAAATTAAGCGGCAATGACGCGCAGGAGATTCTCGCGGCAGCGGTTAAGCAGGCGCAGGCAAGAGCCGACACTATGGCGAATCCGCAGGAGCAGAGCGAATCGCTGCCGGGGCTGTACCGCCGGGCGAATCAGGCTTTGCTGGTCCTGGTGCCGCTCGGATTGATCGGCCTGGGCGGGGTGATGGCGAAGGATCAACTGCATTTCGCCGAAGAGGGCGATATCGCCAAAGATATCGTCAAAGCTATTTACGCCGTCAGCGCGATCAACGACCAGATCAACGAATTCAATCCGCTCATCGCTTCTGCGGCAGTCACCGGTCATCACATCGAATTGGGGAAAAATCCCCGCTGGGAATCATATTCCTGGGATCTGGATCAGACCACTGATGTCCGGACCCGAGAAGAAATAGTGGTCAAGCTGGATAATAACCAGGCAGGCAATAAAATCGTGGTCCAGTTATATGACATCAACACCCTGGATGACGAAAGCCGGGGTCGTTCCAGCGCGATTGTATTGAACGAGACCGGGGTCCAGGAAGTCCGCGTGCCCATCGACAGTATCATGGGAGCCAATCGAACCATTATCCGCAGGATCGGCGTGCATGTGGGCCGCGAAGTCTGGGGTCAGGATAACAATCCTGCGACTGCCAGGATCACCGTGCTGGACATTGATCTCGCCGGAGAGCGGCCGCTGCCCGGAACCGGCGCGCCTTCAGTCATCCCCGGGTTCGGGCTCTGGGAAGTGTTCGGCGCTTTGATTGCCGCAACCGGCATCATTCATTTACGCAAAATTATCTTCACCAGCCCGCAGGAAGATATCGTCAGAACAACCTTAACTGAAGGAGCTGTAGATATCCGCGGGCCTCCGTCTTCCGACACCGAAACCGATCCGGATGGCGGTAAAGTCACCGCGCGTGACGTCGCAGCCAATGCCGTTATCTTCGGACTCGGGGCTGGAATAATTTCACTGATCGTGTCTTTCTTCGGATTGCCTCTGATCGCAGGTTCAGGCGTAGTCGTCTTAGCCACTCTGGCCATAATCGCCGTGGCCTTCGGCGCTTACTGGTTATTCACCACCAGACTGAATTCCGAGACCACCCAGACCTTTAACCAGGCGTTGAATAAGGCCCTGGAAGCCAACGAAAAATATCAGAAGCTGGATTCGAAAGAACAATCCAGGATCCGCACTCTGGTCAGAAGAGCCAAAAACGCGCTCTTCATCAAAGATCAGCAGCTGGCTTTCTCCCCGGCAGCCAAATTTCTGTCCAATCGCGATATCAAAACCGGACGCCTCGCCGGTTACGCTGTTTCCGCAATCGATGCCGTGTTCCAGGTCGTATTCATGCTGGTGCTGTATACCTTCCTGCTCAAGCATTACCTGGTGCCTTCGGCCCAGGCGATCAACGCGTTTTCCTCCATGATTCCCGAGGATACGCTTGACGCCATGGTCAAAGATGCCATTCGCGACCTCAAGGAAAGCCAGCAGCTTTCCCCGGCTATGCAGAAAGCGGTCACCGCCAAAGACATCCTCACCTTAAAAGTACTCTTCGATTACATGGATGAACAGATCGATCATTTCGGCGAGCTGACCGTCGAGAATAAACTGTATATCGTTCCGCTGGCTTATTTCGTAGGCGCCAAAGCGTTCTTCTCTCTGGTAACCCAGAGAATCGTGATCGCCATCGCTTCCGGCTATATCGCCGGTATCCTGCTGCCTCTGGCTATTCCCGCATCTATTCTGACTACGGAACTCTGGTCTACGATGCTTCCGCTGTCCATCAAATTTACCGTCACGCCGTATCTGATCCTGAACAGCTTTATCGTCATCTATCTATTGAGCCTGCAGCAGCTCTGGGATGCCAACCTGCCGTTGGTGCGCGCTTTTGAAGCCGGCAGGATCACCGGATTGAGAATGCTTGGCCTGGCCCTGATCAATTCCGCGATCATCCTGATCCCGGGCACAATTTCGATGATGCTGGTTTCCGCGGAAATCGAAGCCGCTTTAAAAATAAGCGCTCCGTTCCCGTTTCTCAGAGATGCCATGAAATGGATGGAAGAGATTATTTACGGCGCCAACGGCAGGACCGGTCTTGGCCAGGCGATCCTGGTGAAGGTAGGCGATTTCCTGGGCATCCAGCTGGTGCCGACGGTCTATGATCCTCTTGCCGCGGCACTGGGCCGGCCGGATTACCAGACTACCGGAGTATTGATGAATCTGTATACCGGCCAGCAGGCTGCCCAGAAAGCCGGCGATCCGCTGAAAGTTTCGTTGCTCAACGCGCTTATCCGCGGCGTCGAATCCGGCGATATCAAATTCTCGATCGATAATCCGCTGATTCCCAGCGCCGCCGCCGCCGAGATCACCGATGCGAATGTGCTGAAGACCGTAACCTTGCCCCAGACCATCGATGTGGCGGCTGCCGAGAAGTTCATTGCCAACTCCAAAGGCGAATACGGCCTGTATGCCAGCCATAACGGCGAGAAGGCGGCATATACCTATGATCAGGCGCTGGTGGTGATGACCTTTATCGCCAAGGGCGACGAAGCCAATGCCCGGGCATTGCTGGATATTTACGCGAATAAAATTCCGAAACACGCCAGCTCCCTGTATTACAACGGTTATTACGCCGACAGCCAGTCCTATGCCGTTCAGGAAGGCATCGTGCATGTCGGACCGAACGCCTGGATGGCCCTGGCTATGGCCCAGTACGACACCCGTTTCAACAGCGATCGGTATACCGGAAACATCAAAGGGATTGCCGACGCGATCAAACTTTACCAGAGACCCAACGGCAGTATTTACGGGGGTCCCACTGTCAGTTGGGTCTCTACCGAACATAACCTGGACGCCTTCGTCCTGTATAATTACCTGGCCACCACTTCCGGCGAGGCCAAGTATGTTGAAGCCCGCGACAAAGTCGAGAACTGGCTGCTTACCGAAGCTTACTCCAACGGTTCGTTCTTGAGAGGCCAGAACGACAATATATTCGCCACCGACACCCAGGCCTGGGGCGCTTCGATTCCTGAATTACCGCAGCAGGTCGATCGCCAGGCATTGCTGGCTTCCGCCGAGCAGAATGCTCAAGTGACCGTTACCTTCAACGGAAAACAGGTGACCGGATTCGATTACGACCGCAGCTCGCAGCAGGGTACGCCGGTGATGGTCACTCCGGAATGGACCAGTGAAATGGTCATTGCCTACGCTATCAACGGCCAGCAGGCCAAGGCCGAAGCGACTTTGAAAGAACTGGCTAAACTGCAGCTGGCTAACGGCGGATTCCCCTATGCCACCCAGGCGGGCGCCGACACCGGCCACGGCTGGAAGACTCCCGGAACCGGCGGTTCCTTAGCCGGCACCACCTACGCGATCATGGCCCAGAAAGTATTCAATCCGTTCGACATTTCCGGCACGAGCGTTCCCGCTACTGCGCAGCCTTCTCCTGTGACGACTCCTGTGACGACTCCGGTGACGGTAACTCCGGTAATCACCGCGCCGGAAACTACCGCGCAGCCTGTTCCGTTCACCACTTTGCCGGTGCCCTTCGTCAACGGCACAATCAATGTTACGACCAACTGGACGTTCGTCAATCAAACCGTCAACGGGACCGAGATCAGAGGGCCTCCGGCGTTCAACATTACCGCGAACCAGACTGCTACCAACGCCACTTCTTTCGCGCAGGCCGTGTTTACCGACGCGCTGAACGTACATCCGAACGCATTAAGGATCGACCCGGCCGCCGTAGCCAATCTTACCGTTCCCGATGTCTACACCTTTGCCAACAGCAAGGACATGCTGGTCAGCTTCGACGCCGACCGTACCGACGCAAACACCACCTATATTTATTCCGTAACTCCCGTAGCCAAAGCGCAGGCCCTGGCGCTGCTGACCGAAAAAGCCAATGCCGCTGCTACTCCGGAAGAACGCCAGTCCTACGAAACCAGGATCGCAGCCTACAACCAGGATTACGGCTATACCCTGACGCCGGTGGCCGAGAAATCCTCTTACTCCTCCCAGACTTTCTACAATCTGGACCAGGGCATGTATGTGCTGGAAGTCTGGAAAACCGGCGTGGATCTTACCGATAAAGACAGTGAAGTCGCTTCTCTGGAACGGGTCACCCAGCCGGTGCTGGTGGATGTGGTTATCGATACCGCCAACCGCTTCCCGGCCCTGACTACCCACGTGGGGTATCCGGCGGGCGACGGATTCGGCGGCGCCACCGTGGAGAAGATCCTTGAAGTCAACCCCGAGACCAACCTCAAGACTACCCGCGACCTGTATACAGTCAGCAGCAACGCGGTGAAACTGAACTTCGATTTCGCCGGCATCAAGGACGGCACTAAGGCCGCAGCGTTGAAGAAAGATATCGCCGGGATGATCGTGCTGCGCACCGATACCGGCACCAGCCGCATCGAATCGTTCGCCGTGCCCAAGTCCGATGCCGCGCAGGTCTATCCTTTCGAATTCGTGGATACCACCACAGAAACCGGGCATACCTATGAATATACCGCTTATGTCTACGGCAACAATTACACCAGCAGCGAGGAATCCGAGCCGGTGCTGGTCAAAGTGGGCAATCTGGTTGAGCCGATTTCCCAGGCGCCGACGCTGACCGTATACGGCACGGAAGGCAAGCTGCATGTGATGATCGAGTTGACCGAGTTCAAGGATAAGGTCGGCACCAGGTACAACGGCCCGCTGGTGGGCGCTTACGAAGTCAAGATTATCGATACGAAGACCGGCGTGGAAGCGTTCAGCGAGGTGATCGGCGCCAATTACGACGCTTCCAAGCATAACGGCCTCTGGGACGAAGAGATCCGGCCACACCTGGCTCTGGACCTGGGCGCCGGCGATTACGATCTGATGGTCAAAGCCTGGGAGCGCAATCCGCTGGAGTACAGCAATTTCAAGGGTTCCAGTCCGTGGGCAGTCAAGCATATTTCCCTTGAAGCCGAGAACGCCTGGCAGACCAGGATCTACGAGAATGAAGCTCCGTTCTTCACCCAGGAAACCAGGGATATGAAGCTCAAGGACAACACCCGCGATTTCTACGTCACCTGGGATGCTCCGATGGAAGCGGATTTCGACAATTATATTTTCCAGTTCTCCTTTGACCAGAAGTACTCCACCGACGCCGCTAAAACCTGGTACACCTTTACCCTGCCCAAGAGCCAGCAGGGCTTCCATGTCGCGGTCATGCCGGAAGACGTGAAGAACTACTTCACCCTGGCTAACGGCGTGTACAGCGGCAAGGTGGACTGGAGGATCAAGAACGTCCGCGATACGGATTCCGTCAAGATCGGAGACATCTCCTCGGATTACGTCTTCATGAGCCGCAACCTGAATATTCGCGCCGAGGATGTGGATGCGTTCTCGCGGGATATCGCCGCTCGCCAGCATTCTCTCCAGGACGTCGGGTATGTCTATAATTCCATCCCGCACACCCTGCTGGTGGAGAACCGCTTCAGCGAGACCGAGGACAACAAAACCTATCAGTATGCGCTTCAGCGTAATTACGAGATTTTGACCGGCAACAAGACCGAGCTGTTCAGCAGCGAGCTGTATCGCATCGAAGGCAATAAAGAATGGACCTTCATCCACGGTCTGTACCCCCGCGAGAATAAAGAAGCGGTTTTCAACGGCAGGATGACTTTTAGAGAAGCCGCCACTATGGAAGGGATCAAGCTTCCGGGTTCCATATCTTCCGAATTCCGCGCAATCTATCCCGAAGAGACCGAGTTCAATTTCTACACCGAGACCATCCGCGGCATGGAGATGTACAAATTCTATCATCCGTCTTATTCCCGTCTGCCGGCTCTGGAATTCACCCGCGACGGCATCTCCGTCTACGACATCGCCACCCAGGAGAAAGCAGCTTACTACAAGACAACCAGCGACCTGGTATTCAACGAGCATCCCGTCGGAGTTATCCAGGGCGCCGATATGTCCACCGAGCTGATGGCCTTCCTGGAAGCCAAGGGCGTGCGTATCAACGCCGGCCGCAAAGATAATTTCAAGGCGGTCCTGGATCAGACCATCAGCCTGATGCCCAAGGCGATCATCTGGGAAAAGGCAGCCTCCAACGGCAAGACTTCGTATCTGATCTACGACAGCATTCATGACGAGCCGGCCATCGTCGTGGACGATAAAGTGTTCTTCACCCAGGTCCTCTGGAAGGGCATGATTGTGCAGTACGTGTTCAGTAAGGAATACCGCGATATCCCGCAGACCACCCCGGTGATCGCCGACGGCAGCATGAAGGTTAAGAGCGGGTCGGACTCTTTTGCGGTCAACGTGTGGGATCCGGCGACCAATCAGACTTCTCTGCTGATGCCGGAGACCGTGGTGGATACCTATGAAGTCCGCGACACTGCCAACAACATTCTCTTCACCGCCTTGCTCGAAGCCAACTCCCAGTTCGGCCGGGTGCTCGCCCAGCAGTCGAAAATGAAAGACGCCGCGGGCAATGAAGCAACCTATATGTACGTGGTGACCAAATTCTCTGAAAAGGATATCTACGAACCCCTGGAGTCGGTGTTGCTCAAATATAACGCCGGTAAACAGGTCTGGGAGAAGGTGACCGGGACTACCACCGAAGCCAAAGAATCTGCGCAGGCAGTCGCGCAGTATAATGACATGCCGGAATGGATGCAGCAGGAAGTGGTTAACGTTACCGCGTTCATCAGCCATACCCAGAAGCCGGCGAACCTGGTCAAGTCCGCCGTGGTAACCACGGAAGGCGAAGTGTACCATACCTGGGTGGTCGAGGGCGACGCCGAAGGCCGCATCGTGTTCATGGATCGCGGCGGCGATTTCACCTTCAACGCGGATTTCTTCGGCTACAGCAATACCCCGCTGCGCGGATACATCATCAATAAGGCCAGCGGTAAGATCTACGCTTTCGAGAACAAGGACGGCAAAGAATCAAAGATCCTGCTTAACGGCGCGGAGTATATGCTGGCTAACGATGAAGATGACGATTTCATGCGCGTTATGTTCCAGGGCCTGGACGCCGCCGGCGCCAGAACCGACGCGCCGTTCTTCAGATGGTATCCGTCGTTCGATCCCATCGGCGGAAGATACAATTACGAGCAGAGAGGGTATTTTACCATTACCGGCCAGTCCGCTACCTGGGTGCCGTTCGAGCAGACCGACGCCAGCTGGTTCGACAACAAATACGTGATCCAGGAAGCTAAAGTCTACAAGCTGGAGATGATGCCCGACAGCAACCAGGTGGAAAAGAGATATTCCCACAGCATCTTTGGTGACGCGCTGATCTCCAGCACCGCCCAGACCGCAGAACTCCAGGGCTTGGGCACGCTGGCTCGCACCGCTCCCAACGCCGGCGTCCTGGATAATCCCGTTTACCTGACCGCGCAGGAACAGGTCGAGCTTTCCGATCTGCTTGCCAACGGCTTCCCGGCCCGCAAATCGCCGGTCGAATATGCGAATGGAAACAAACTTGTACGGTATTATCCTCTGACTTTTGGTCGCACCGAGCAGATTGTGGAAAGCGTTAATGAATACGTCATTAACCTTAACTGGCAAGAAGATCCGCAAGGCGGATATTACGCCAAAGCTGTGGTTCTTGATAAAAATGGTTTGGGGGTTAAGAAGGTAATTTCTACTCCATCAAACCAAGTGGTCTATGGGGAATTGGTGAATAATACTATACGTGTAGCATACAATGTCGCAACGCATGAAGATTTAGACGGATATATTCATTCATATGCTCAAGCATATGGAGAGAATGGGGATGAATTGGCTTTACGTCAGAGGATCATTTATAAATTCCTTCCTATTTCGGGTGAGGATCAGACTGCTAATTTAAGCACTGTCGCAATCCCGATGCAACAATATTATTTGGCGCAGGATCAATTTGCGGATTCACTCATAGAAAAGAGTCCGGTTTCGGAAAGGGAAAGCCAAACCACAGTTAAAATATGGCAATATCGTTTAGAAGATACCTTTGGTATTATGCCGCGAGCTGTTTCTTACTCCAGCGAAGAAATCGAATTGGTCGAATTTGATCATAAACAGAAAGAGGTTGGGTTATACAATACAACAACCGCGACAATAGAGACAATTCCGGTTAATCAAATATCGCCTTTTGACTATGCGCTGGTTTATAACGTCCAATCTTTGAACGCAGAAAAAGTTTCTCATCAAGAAATCCGGTTGCCTAATAATGTGAAAGTTCAGGATATTTACGAATCCCAAATCGGCCGCGCGGTCAATAAGTTGCCTTGGACGTCCGGCACTGAAACTATACAGTATAACCGCGATCTCCCCTACGAAGATCCGGTGATATCGTTTAATAGGGCCACCGGCCAGTGGACCAAGAAGTGGGATCGGAAGATTTACGATCCTAGCAAAGAGGCGTACGCGGAATTCAAAACAACCGAACGTGAGCTGCAGGCCCCGGATAAAGTTGCCACTTGGACTCACACATTTGATGTGTACGGTAAGGAAAAACTTCATAAAGACGTAATTGGGGATGCGTCAAGAGAAGTCGTGGCCGGAATTAATTCTTTGCTGGGCAATGTGTGGCTATTGATGGCTTTGGCGGTGGGGATCGTAACATGGTTAAGTATTCTCTTGGGGGTTCCCCGCATAATCAGATGGATGAATGAGGGCAAGAAAAAGCAAGGTGTTCGGTCCGAGATTGACTCGGCGGATATCGATTCAACGGATGCAGCAGCGGACCAGCGTTTAATTAATCGGGATATGATTCTTGAAGTGTTGGAATCATTCGTTAATAAAAAAGGTGAGATCAAGAATAACCTGATTATAATCGATGCCATGGAACGAGTTGGTGCTGTATTGCCGGCAGATTATAGCCTTGAAGATATCGAGAACTTGATGGGTTACGAAGCGCCGATTAAAGATTTGAAAGAGTGGATCACCCGCAATAGAAATGAGGAGTTGGCTGCTTTGTTGACAAAGGCCAATATTAGCGCCTTCGAATTTACCGTATTGACACTTGTCATTTATAGCATCGGTAAAGAATACAAATATGCGAATCCCCCGGTAATGTATTATCTTATTGATAAAGCAATCAGAATGATTATTCAGGGCAAACGGAACGAGATAATTCCCGAAATCCGTTCTGATGTAGAAGCCATGAGAGATTTCTTGAACAGAAGCTATCCGCCTGTTCCTCAAGGCGGTATGAGCAAAGATTGGTTGCGTCGATATAGCAGTATTGATGAAAAAGGGCGAAAGAAGGAAGAATTGCGCGGCGGTTTGTATGAATCGTTCCTTATGAGCGAGCGCAGCGGTTTGACTGTAGCGCAGAAGGCAACGTTGAGGAAAGATTTGGAAATTTTGCGCGCTCATGAAGCCGCGATGGATGATCTCGATCGAGAAATCGACCTGTTAAAACATCAGAAAGAAATTACTGCCGGGGAAAAAGATAAGGATAATCTAACCGTACAGATTGACAAGTTATCCGGTCAGCAGAAAGCGAACAAGGATATCAAGGCAGCCATAGAAGAGCAAATTAGGAATCAATTCTGGCTGAATCCCATTAAGAAATACTACGTTACATTTGAAGATCTCGAAGATCGGTTGAATGGCTATAAAGAAGATTTTGATCTGATTGCTGAATGGGATGCGCTTGAAGGCAACAGTAAAGAAGACAAGAGAGACTATCTCATAGGGAAAGGATTGAATTTAAAGACTTATCCGGATGAAGTCGGAATCAGACAATTCTTAAAGAATATCTGGCCTGTTATTATTCCGGTTATTCCTTCGGTACTCGCGGTTACCTTTGTGCCATTGTTTGTGTCCATGCCTTGGGGGTTGCTAATTGCGCTTGGGGTTGCTTTAACTGGTTTAATACCTTTAATTAAAGGGGATTTGGGCTACAGCAAGAGCATGGGGCCGCTTTCTTTCGATCAAACCCGCCAGATAAGAAACACCTACATTGCGTTTACTTTGTTTACTGTCGGATACACCGTATGGAATTTTGTGTTACTTTCGTCATCTTATCCGGTTGTGGGGACGATTTTGTTGACTTTTAACCCCGCCTTAATGGTGACTACAATTATGATCTTTGGGTTGGTTTATTTCTTCTCTGTTTTGGCAATTTGGGCAATTATGCCGATCATTCTTACTCAATTTGCCTATGTGCAAGGAAAAATTGACGGGATTGGAGCGATTAGAGATTGGAAAGAAGCGTTGCAGCAAGATAATATTAATGCAGCTAAGAAGCGATTTACGAGTTTCTTGCCAAACCAGTTAAGAACGCGGTCTGACGACCTGTGGAATGTTTTTGTAGATACGTACATCAATAAGATGGGAGAATTTAATAAGATTAGAGCTGAAGATAGGGAGCTCTTAAAGAAGATCCTGAAAGCAGAAAAATTAACTGAAATAGAAGTCGCGCAGAAAAATAAGATGCTAATAGAAGGTTTGGGCGATAACGAGGCACATGATAGAATACGGCGATTTATTGGAGCCTGGTTTATTGAATCTCCAGTGTCTTTTATCTGGGACGAATGGCCCATGTTAACAGCGATTATTACTTGTTTTGACGAAGCAATTATTACGGAATTCAAAACCCTCAATTCTTTGCAGAATGGAACCGTTCCCCTGAATTGGTTTATTAAAACTTATGGGCGGGATTGGGTGAATTTTGTCAATACCCTGCCAGAACCGGCCAGAGGAGTGCTGTTAAAGCATTATGAAGAGAATGTCAAAAAAGGCAAGTTGTATATTCGACTTGAAGGTGATTATATAGATGCAACGCTTGAGGAACAAATTGTAAAGTGGGTTGGTCTCCACTTTATTCGTCCGGACAAAAGTCTTGCCGAAGCGAATGAGATGTACGCGGTGTATAAATTCTGGGCTATGGCGAGGTTCTTTGAAGGGAAGAGATATGAAGAATTAAACGAAGAAGACCGAGCCTACTTAAATGGCAAGATTAAAGAAAAATTGCAGATATTGCTCATATACGAAGCTTATGAATTCGCATCCTTTGTAAATAGAATGGCGTTAATACAAGCTTTGGCCCAATATCCTTTCACTGAGCTTTTCCTGGGATATGGGAAGTTGTATCAAATCAAAGAAAGTTATATTGGGCAATCTTACGCAGAGATAGTGGCAAAAGGAAAGCAATTTAAAAAAGAGGTTCAAGAAAGAGATGAATTCTTAGAAGAAATTAACTCCAGCTTGGGCGAATTTGGTCCGCATGCAGCGGTCAAACCAAACCGCATCATGAAGGGTAAGACTATTGGACAGAATGCCGGAACTGAATATGCCAGAGGCGATGTTTGGATTTTCTTTGATTCCAACGCTTCAATGAGATTTGAAGAACTCATAAGAATCCCTGCAGCTTTGGCTGAATTCAAGAGAAATCCCCGGGTTAAGCTGGTTCTTTTCGGAGAATACATTAATACCAAAGAATATTCCTGGATGGCTGGGTGTTTGGCGTTTGGCGAAGAAGCATGGACCCAGGTAATGCAGCGCAGCCTGGATTCTTTTGGGGCTTGCGGATTTTATGGCCACAGTGCATTTATCAGGGCTGATGCAATGAAAGCCGCTGGCGGATTGTTAAGTTTCTACGCTTCTGAAGACTTGCTTTTAGCTATACGCTTATGGGGCAATGGTTCTTTAACCGCTCACAGAGAGTATATTTTGTTTGGTAAAGGAAGAGAAAGAGGGTATATCGCTTCGAATGTTCCGCTGGGAAGATGGTCGGAAGGGTCGTCAGAGCTGATTCTTGGTCGACAGGTGCAGCGTGCCCTGAAGGGAAATAATTTGCACATGGGGCAGAAGATGATGCTGATCTATGCTTTGTCTTTCTTCTCCAAGAAACCTTTGGTCATCGTTGCCAATAATTTATATCTATTCTTACTTATCTTCCTCGGTTTCAGTCCGTTTATTGGATTTCCGTTAGCATTAATGTTCGGAGTAATAGGAATACTTATTTCTCAAGCTATCAATACAACGGGATTGCTTTATCTGATTGAGAATATGGGGGTGTGGAACGGAACTATTGAATTTTTGCATATGTTCCCCAAACTGTACACGTTCTTTGTTGCCGAAATCACGCCGTATGCCCAGAGATTTCTTAATGGCGCTATTAGTGGCGCCAGCGGTTTTGCTATGAGCTTACGTGGTTTGGATTTGGAATTCGTGAAATTCGATGATATCTGGGTTAACGCGACCACAACGCCTTTACGGCATACTGCTATTGCTACTATTATTTTGAGCAGCTTTTTGTTTATCGGTTCAGCAGTAAGTTTCCTTGCCCCTGTTCTTCCCGAGATACTTTTAATTACTCCTTTAATCCCGGCCATCACTTTACTGTCGATCATAGGTCTGGGAATCCTTCCTATTGTGGCTGTGGCAGTGTGGCATAAATTGTTCCTCGGTCCCAAAGGCGTAGCGGTAAGATTGCAGATGACTTTGTCTATTCCGATGATGGCTTATGTTATCCTGGGCATCTGGTTCTGGGGTGGTGTAGGCACGAGTTTGGCTTTTGGATTCGGATGGCTGGCTTTATTTGCGACGTTATTCATTTATGGATTTGGTAGTTTTAGAGACAACAAAGTAATCAGCATGGGTGGCTTACTGCTATTCTTAGCAACCATTGCACTTACTACTTATTTTATCGCTCCCATATTCTTGCTTTTCTCGTTCTCCTTGTTTTACTTGATCATGCCTTTTGACTGGTTCTTCATGCCGATACTTGCTCATCCAAGGATGCTGCATAATTTTCGCTATTGGAGAGCCAACGAACGGTATCTTAAGGAGATCCGGAATTTGGCGCGAGATGGGAAAGTGATTAAAGAAATGACCTCAATAATCATGGCGACCCAAGAATATGCGGAGCTTGCCCAAGAAGGAAAAATCATTGATTTGTTTACGAAAGAACTCCCCAGGGTCCGTTCGTTAAAGGATGATTCGATCTGGCAATATCTGTCTGCGCAATCGCAGAAATATTTGGTTGCAATAACCGGGAATCAAGAAAAAGAAATTCGCGCTAAATTCTTCTCAGAACTGTTGGCAATTGAAATTGAAAGCAAAGGAAAAACAGTGACCATCTTAGACCGCGAAATCAACTTGAAAGGCAAGAAAGATACCATTGCCCAGATAGTTCAGGCGCGAGTAAAAGAGTTGTTGGAGAGAAACAAGGTGGAAACATTTGATGCCGCATTGCCTGATGCTCAGGATGTCGAAGTTACTATGGAGGCCGAAAAAGGCAATATTCTTGACGTTATGATTCCTGCCGAGCTAACCCAAGGAATGGTTGCCGATATCCAGGATGCCGTAAAAGAAGGCAGAATCAGCATTCATGGCAAGTCAGGCGATATCGAGACACCGGAGAATATTCTTACCGGGGTGGATATTAGCGTCAAAGATGACAACGACGGTGGAACTGTTTCGGCCATCTTTTATGGAATAGGGATGTTAGCCGAAGACATCATCAGCATTTATTTCTGGATGCCCTTGATTGCTGCAGCCATCGCGGGGGTAACTATATATGGGATTTTGCAGCTTTTGTTATATCCCGGCAGAAGAACAGAAACCTTATTTACTATTCAGAGTTTTAAGGATTGGGGCATATGGTTTATAACTGGTCTGACCGTGGGGACTGTTACAGCACTGTTGAGATATGCTTTGCCAATGGGGTGGGGCATGGTGAACGCGGGCAGCATATTTATTTTATCACTTGAACCCGGCATCGCTTGCGGGGTTGCGGGTATCCTTTTAGCTAGAGAGCTGAAGAAATATACCATTAATAAACCAGCTTCTTCTTTGCGCCATCAACTCCCCTATAAAGCTCTTTCTTTGCAGGGAGTTTTAGTTATGATGGGTGGATTTATTGGGTTAGTTTCTGGGACAATCTTTGAAGCGTTAATAAGCACGCATTTATGGACAGCCGATCCGCTCGATTTAACAATATTTACTGTCTTGCAGATTTTGTCGCCGATTCTGGGAGCGTTGTTTGGAGCCAAGATCAGCGGTTTATTGACCAGACCCCTTGCTCCTTCAGTCAACACGGCTACTTCTTCCCGTGAAAATGATAATGATGGAGGCAAAGCCCAGCTACGAAAAATTATAGCGACTATTCTTGCTGCTTGGAAACACCTTCAAGACACCGTGATCAGCACTTTCGGTGCATTGGTAACTACTCAGATGACACTGACGCATATCAAGCAGAATCCAATGTACAGCGATCTGGATGTCGACGTGATAGTTCGCAAGATCGAAGTCGGACAGTTGGAATTGAGAGGCGAGGACCTTGATATCGTGGATGAAAATGATCAGCCGATAGCCGCGCTAGACAGGAATATCGCGCATGAATATGGATTGGCGCATAGGGCTGCTAATGCTATGGTAGCGATAGTCGAAAACGGAAAGCTCGAATTTGTACTGCAACGCAGAGCTCATCATATCAAGAGGTTCCCGTTGCACTTATCGCTCTACGGAGGGCATGTGACAAGCGGTGCGACGTACCAGCAAACGATCATTCACGAGATACAGGAAGAATTATTCCGGGGACAGGTGGCGGGCTTGAAGGGTACATTCAAGGAGATCGAGCTTAAAGACCGTTATTCCAAGGATCCGGAGAACAGGAACAATGAATTTCGCAGGCTTTATGTTTATGTGACAGCGGATGCTCAAGAAATCGGCATTATTCGTGCATACGCCCAGGAGCTCGATGAGAAGAAAAAGACCCTTACTGCAGAAGAATTTAAGCAATGGCTGGAAGAGGAAGCTCAAAAAGAGGGATATGGCGAAATCTGGAGCATGCTTTTTGTTGACCTGCAGACACTTCTTACTGCCCCAGAATCGGTTGAAGAGAACCAGCCGGCAGCTAATAAATATATTGACCTTAAAGCAACAGATAAGTTGGCAGGATTTGAGCAACAGGAAGCAGGGCAGTATGCTCATGCGCAATTTACTCCCGATCTGCTTGATCCGTTGTTGAGGAATGGAGATGTTCTCGCGGTTTTAAAACAACTTGAGCCTGGTATTCCTGGGGCCGTTTCTGCGGTAGGAACAACGTTTGAATCAAAAGCGAAACCCGGCACGGTTCCCATGGAAATTCATTTTAAAGTTGATTTGAAAAAGCTCCCGCCTGGAACTTACGATGCGCTAGAGATAGTCTGGGGCAACAAAAAACGCACCATTACCTTGCCGCAATCTATTGAAATCAAAGCGAACGTTGAGGAAGCCAAACAAGAAGCACAACCTGATAAGCAGGCTCCTCCTGAGAATGTCGCCGAGCCCATTGTTAATGAACAGACTTCAAGAGATCATTCAAAATCAGGCAGCATGGAAGGTAACGACGGCGGCGAGATCAGGACCGATAAGACCGAGATCAGGATGATCGAGCAGTGGGAAAAGAGATTTGATGCCGAGACGGATGAAGATGTTCTGCGCACATCCGAGCCTAGATTGCGCTATGATCTCACGGCGTATCCCAAGATCGCGCAATTTGTTCCCGTTACTCCCGGGAGAATATTGGAAGTGGGATCGGCCAGCGGGCGTTGGTTGTTACGGTTCGCCGGGCTGCATAAAGATTATGAGGCGTTTGGCCTGGATGTCTCCCGGAAATTATCCCAGGTTGCCAGAAGAGGCGCTTTGTTAAGAGAATTTCTCAATGTGGATATCGTCAAAGCCGATGCGTTGAATATTCCTTATAAAGACGATGTTTTCGAGGCAACCACATGCTGCGGATTGATTGAACATTTCAAGCGCGAAGAGCAGCTAAAGATTGTCCGGGAAATGGTCCGGGTAACCCAGCCCGGCGGAGTGATTATCGTCGCCACGCCGAATTATTATTGCCCGTCCCTGATCGTTTCCATGCTCATAAGCGGCCTGGACTGGAGAAATGTCGAAAAACGCGAAGGCTGGAAGAAATGGACGTTCGGTTATGAACAGCCGCAAAAGCCCGAGGTTCTAATCGGCATATTGAAAGAGCTCGGATTGAAGGATATCGAAGCCGATGGTTGGCTGCCGTGGTACGGGCTCGAGGGAGTGCGCAAATGGCATGAAGACACGGGCGCCGTTACATTCCCGTGGTATGCGCCTTTCTTGAAGCGTTTTGCGCAGGTATTAGATCTCGCGACGCCTTTCCTGGATACGATCTCGCATAACAGATTTTCTGCCCGGTTTGGATATGAGATCGTGATTAAGGCGACTAAGGATGTACAAGACGGCGGCACGGCCGGAAAAATCGACATCGTTTCCCGCCTGATCGCGGCCTGGAGAACGCTGGTGGATGATTTTGAAAGCACCTTCGGCGCAGTAATGATGATGTTCGGCCAGCAGAGTGTCGTTCGGGTTCCTTCCTGGAGCGATGTGATAGACGGCGGCATGACGGTTGAAGACATCCGGATGCTGGAAGCGGCTCTGCGGATTGCGGAAAAGAATCGCAGCGCCGAGAATAAGCATGCCGTGGGCGCGGTCATATTCGACTCGAACGGACAACCGGTAGTGACCGCTACCCGTGAGATGATCGCGGACGGCATCTATCAGCACGCTGATCGTCAGGCTATTCTGGAGGCGGATAAATTAGGGATCAAGGATTTCTCAACATACACCATGGTGCTGACTGCCGAACCGTGCCAAACCTGCGCGCATTGGATCGCCCGCCGTAACTTCAAGAAGGCTATTATCGGTACCCTGGATACCAACATGCTGGATATTTTCGGCGCAGGGGTAATGATCCTGCGGGAAGCCGGCATTGAGGTGGCGGTTGCTCAAGGCGAGTTGCAGCGCGAGAGCAAAGCTTTGTTTACCGAAGACCGCACGGTGGCTCAAGAGCAGAAGGACAATATGGCGTTGAGCCCGAGAGAACTTGAAACGCTTATTGCCGCGATGCTGGAATATCGCGCTAACGGCATCTATCCGCTTTCGCCGGAAGTGGACGCTTTGATCAACAAAGCGCTGCACGCGGATTCGAATTTCATCCTCGGCCAGATCCAGGCTGCGCGCCGCGAGAATAATATCGTCCGGTTCGAATATTTAACGAAACGCTTAGGCTGGTTGATGAACCCCCTGAATGCGCTCTATGCTTTTGACGCCGATCTCGAGAAAACCGAAGAAATAGAGCACCTAATTTTGAGACAGCGGATCCGCGGCGCCGGCCCGGACATGGCTGTTGCCATGGTTGTAGGTTCGATTGCTGCGCGGCAGGCGTTCAAAACAGCTTTACTCAACGGGAACTATTTTGCTCCGGGACACGTTTTCGAACTGGCTAACTTGGGCAAGCCGGGAGAAGAAGGGATTAATGACGGCGGCAAGCTGAACGAGGAAGAGTATAGAGATGGTTTCCGGTCCCTGGTCGGCCTTACTGCGGAGCAGATTGAGCAGAGACTGCATTCCGGACGGGTGAAATTTGATTCTAAGACACTTGAACCGATCGATTTTGCCGGAACGTCGGTTATCTTCTTCCTGGAAGACGCGCAACTGGTGGCTCAACTGCAGAAGAAAGCGCAGCAGTTCAAGGACGCACTGCGAGACGCCGGCCTGGACGATAAGTTCGCCCTGGTCAGTTTCGACTCGTTCCATGTCACCACATTCGATCTGGTCTGTGTCGAGGATATCAAGAAGAAAGACGGCCAGCGGGATGACGCTTTATACGGCCAGGTGTTCCCGGCAGTCAAAGCCGCGGCCGGCGCATTCATGAGCCGTGAGCCGCTTAAGGATATCAAAGCCCAGGTGACCGGTATTTCGATGTTCGCGCCTATCGTGTTGAAGCTGGCCGTGCAGATCGGCGATGCGGATCAGGCGGAACTGATTGATTACCGGATGAGGCTGAATCAGGAACTCACCGGCATTCCCGGCTATCCTCGCAGCGCCGAGTGGAACCCGGGATACTCCGCGCATATCACCTTCGGTTATACCGTCAACCCGATGAACGAGCGGGAGATCGAGAAGTTTATCGCTCTTCTGAAGAAATTCAACGCGGAGTTCGAGCCGATCGCATTCGTGATGAATAAAGGCCGGGTGATGGATTTCTCGGATATGGACCATTTCTTTGATGGCGGGGATGCGACGAAAACCAGAAGCGCTTCCCGGCTGGTCGCGGCCTGGAGAACGCTCTGGGATACGTTCGACAGGGTCCTTTTCGGCGCGCTGGTGATGACCTTCGGCCAGCAGACCCGCATGCAGGATTGGAATATGATCAGCATGATCGGCAGTTACAGGACTTCCGGTCAATTCGCAACCCGAACCGGCGAGTATTCGCAGATCCAGGATATGCTGGAGCATAGTGTGATCGCGCGCGGGCCTCCTGCTGCCAGCGCCTTTTCCTATTCATTCGCATATTCAAATCCCGCGAACATATTTACCCGCTATTCTACCGGCGAATCCCTTCCTTATGACGGTCGCTCGCTGCCTTTACGGCCTGACGCGAACGTCGATGATTTCACCTTTACCCATATACCTCTAATTACCATAAAGCAGGCTCCGACTTCCTCTACCGTGGCGGAGATGATTTCGGGGCCTGCTGGTAATTTGAGGGATCTGATGGACGGCGGCATTGCCCGGCGCATCGCGCAATTGCGCCAGGATTGGCATTTACCGTTCACCGACCAGGAGTTGCAGGCGCTTGACGCCCGTTATGCGCGGTTTACTTCCGCATCGCCGATATCCGCAGCGGAGCACGCAGCTGCACAGGTTTCCCGCCACCAGCGGACCATTGCTCCCTTTGAAGGCGTAACTTTTACCGGCACAGGTTGGCATTCAGGCAAACAGATATCGATGACGCTTAAGCCCGCTCCCGCAGGGACCGGGATCGTATTCGTACGTACCGATCTGCCGGGTCGTCCGCAGGTCAGGGTTATCCCGGAGAACGGCAAACAGATCTTCAAGACCGTGGCTCTGGAAGAGAACGATGTGCGCGTGCTCACCGCAGAGCATTTGCTCGCCGGCCTGGCCAGTCTGGGCATCGACAATGCTTTCATCGAGCTTGATTCAGAAGAAGTCCCGATCATGGACGGCAGCGCAATAAGCTACAGCTTGCTGGAGCTGCGCGCGCACGAGCTTATCCGCGAATTGGATGCGGACAGATCGATTGTTCCCGGTCTCGCTTCTCCGGTTATCTACTCCAAGGAGTTCGATAACGGAGCGGTAGTCGCTCTGCCGTCGCAGGAACCGGGTTTGAAGCTTACCTATATAATCGACTTCGGTCCGCAAAACGAAATCGGCGGACAGGCGATCAGCCTGACCATCACGCCGGAGATTTTCTGGAATTATATGGCATTCGCCCGCACCTTTGTGGTGGAGAATCCGGAGATCGACGAGCTGCGCAGATTCGGTTTCCTGCGCGGAGCAAAGCATAATACCACCGCGATCTTCGTGCCCGAGCAGAAGGTTCGGGGAGAGAAGAGGTTTGACCGGACAGATGCGCCGGTGCTGCATAAACTGCTCGATCTGTACGGCGATCTGCAGGTGCTGAACAATCGTCTCGAAGGCGTGCATGTCATCGCCATTGAAGCCGGACACACCGATCATCTCAATTTTGTGAAGAAGCTGGATAGAACGCTGCGCGCAGAGGAATCCCGGCCGTTTACCGCCGAAGATGTCGCGCGGGTCAGCGACAGGCTGGAATATTTATACACTGCCAAAAAAGCCCTGTCCGGGGATTTATACCGGCAATTGCGCAGCGAGCTGGCACCTTACGCCGGCACGCAGGACGATGATTCGGTATACGCGCAGCTGCTCGCCGAGCAGTCGGATCCGCAAGCCTTCATCCAGGACCTGCGCAGCAAATTCGTGCATAATCAGATCGACGCCGCTTCCTATGGCCGGTTGATGCGCGCCGCCGGCAGAGAACCGTTCGTATTCCTGGGCGGCGTAGAGTTGAGCCGGGCCAGTATTGAAGGCATGGCTGAAGCCGGGTATATTCCGGATGTGGTATTCTGCTATGATCCGGAAAAATGGTCGCATATGGTCGGATTTGCCAGATTCGACGATTTAGCCGAACGTTACGGATTCAAACTGATACCTGTAGCTACTATCAACAGTCCTGCTGTAGTCGAATTTATCCGCGATCTGCATCCGAGAGTCATGCTCATCGGCGGCTGGTCGCAGCTGATCAAGCAGGAGATCATGGATATCCCGCAGTGTTGCATCAATATTCACCCCACCGCTCTGCCGAGAAACCGCGGCCAGGCTCCTTTGCCCAATACCTTCTTCGGTCTGCAGGATAAGCTTACCGGCACCGGCGCAGTGAGCATGGTGTTTGTGGTTCCCGGAGAGCCGGATTCCGGCCCGATCATCGGCCAGAAATCTTTTGAGATCACCGCTGTCGATACCAGCGCCACCATTTATGAAAAGGTTAAACAACTGCATAAAGAGCTGGTTCAGGAGAATATCGCGGACATCCTGAACAATCCTTTCTCGGTGCGTACCGTCAAACAGAATGAGCGCCAGCGCGTTTTGAGCAAAGCCCGGTATCCTTACGACGGCTTGATTGATTGGTCGCTTTCTGCCAATGAGATCTATAATTTCATCCGGGGGTTAGGCAAGCCGTATCCCGGCGCATTCACCGGTTACGGAACGAGCAAGCTGTTTATCTGGAAAGTAGCCGCGCCGGTTGAAGATATCGGAGTTGCGGCCGGACAAGCCGGAGAGATCATCGTAAAAGACGGCGCAGTTTACGTAGCGGTCAAGAACGGTTATCTGCAGTTACAGCAGGTCAGTTTTGACGATGAAGCGAGAATGTATGAACCGGAAGAGCTTGTTGCCTCCGGTCGCCTCATCTCCGGTGAAATGTTGGACAACAAGCAGGTGATCGAATCGGATCTGCTCAATATCGACCTGGAACCTTCAACGACACGGCAGACTCTGGGATTGCGCATGCTCGCCCGGAATGTGGTCAAGGTTGCCGGTCAGGATAAGGCTTATGCTCTGCAGACGCTGGATTCCATTCTGGCTAAAGTCAATATTCTGTACGCCAGGGGATTAAGGGGCGGCTTCATTCTCTTCCCGGATATCGCGCAGAGTTACATGCTCCTGGGCCAGGAGAAATTGGCCCGGGATCGTCTGGAAAAGACCCTGGATACTCTTGGTACAGAATATCTCGCGGCCAGACAGGAAAAGATCGAAAGCCTGCCGCAGATCCGGGAATGGGTATATCTTGCCCAGGCCTACAGCTATTTCGCGCCGCAGAAAGCCGCGACCATACTCCTGTACGCGGTGAAAGAATTACGCTGGATCAAATGGTTCTCTTACGAAAAATATGAAGATCTGGCCCAGGATGCGTTCGCTTTCGCGCAGGCCATCACCGAAGGCGCGGAACGGCTGAATCCGAATCAAGCCAGGACCGTGCTCGCTGCGCTGGAAGAAATCCCTGCCGAATCTCTGTTTGCCCACCGGCAGCATGTCCGCTTCTTCAGAACCATAATTTTTAAAGGCTACATTCACGCCGGGCTGGAAAAAGAAGCGCAAGCTCTGCAGGAACGCAATCGGCATATGTCGCTGGCGGAAGACCGTGTCGCCTTGATGCCCGTCATGCCCGAAGGATTGAGCATGGAGGAGATCGAAGAATTTGTAGACTCATTCCCGTTCGGCCGGACGCCTGCCGGTTTCATTGCTGTGATGCTGGGTCTTCTGGCCACATCGGTGATCGCGGGCTTGCTCGTAGGGACTTATTATCCCGCAGCCTGGCCGGTGCTGATAGCCGTTATTCTGGGTTCGATCTATCTGACGAAATATTTAGACAAAGCGGTGCTTTTTGTCCAGGATTTTATCCGCGACCATAAATTCCACTCCTACGAAGACTCTATCGCGGATGTTTTTGGCGCACCGACCGGCAATGACGGCGGGAGAGCCGTTCAGGCGATCTTGAAGAAAGCGCAGTCCATCGGCTATGTCCTGCTCGAGAAACTCGAACAGTGGCTTTTCGGCGCGGTGGTCAGGACCGAGGGGAGCATCACCTATCTGAATACGAACGACGCGGCAGTAAGCCTCTTCGAGCCGGTAATGACCGAAGGCGGCGCCATCGCAGCCCTCATCTCGCATTTTGCCGGGCAATTGTCCGGATTGAGCAAGTTCACACCGTTGACCCAGGATACCAGCCTGCCCTTCCAGGTAGCCATCAATAAGGGCAAGAAGGGAGATAAAGGAAAATTCGTGCATTACCACACTCCTGCGCCGGGTCAGATCGCGCCGCGTCAGGAAATTCTCATTGTGCTCGACGGCCAGATCAAAGGTCTGGTATACGATCTCAACGGCAAGTTCATCAAAGAAACCATAGTCGATCAGGGCGAAGCCATCCAGTTTATCCAGGCGCATAACATCGAATTCCTGGAAGATTCGACCATACTGGAGATCAAGCAGGGGCCGTTCCCCGGTCCGGATAAGGACAAAGTGGTGTTTGATGCTCCGGATGGCGGCAGGTCGGCGGACTATCTTTGGACCCTGAAATGGCTGGAGCCGGGAAAAACGCTTAAAGTCAGCGCCAGGGCGTACCGCGATGATCTGCTGGCGGCCAGCGGCGACGTAACTATCGACAGCGCCGGCGCGCGGGTGTACAGTTGCTGGCTGGAATATTTTTCGGACGATCATGGCGCTGACTTGATCAGAACCCTTTTCCGGGGCGCCGCCGGACTGGGTAGAAACTTCGGTCTCAATCCCGAATGGGCGTTTGTGTATGCGCAGTCCCAGGAGCTGGAGGATTTCAGCGATCTGGATACGATCAATGCGGTGATGCGTCATATGGGATTCGTTGCGGACAGCAATCACGTGGCGCGCGAGCAGATGCGCAACCCCAATCTGGATCGGTTGATCGCGCTTTCCAGCGCGGAGTTTTCATGTCTGCTGGGCTATGCTTACTGGTTCAGTCCTCTGTCCGCTTTCGCGCAGGAAAGCCCGGCGTATACGTTCGACGCAGACGGCGGGGCATCGTTCATCCTTTCGTTCGACGAGCCCGGCGCGCGGGATGTGGCTCTGGTCGGCGGCAAAGGCGCAAGTCTCTCCGAACTGGCCACCATTCCCGGAACCAGGGTGCCGGAAGGATTCGATCTGACGGTGAAAGCTTACGACCGTTTCATTCACCGCAACAATATTTCTCCGCTCATAGCGCGACTGGATATTCTTTCCGAACGGTGGATTGCGGCTTCGCTCAACGGCGATGTCCAGCTGGCGGAAGAGCTGGAGAAAGAAGTCTTCGCGCAATCGCTGGTAATAAGGGAAGCGATGCTTGCCGGGGTCATTCCCGCAGACGTGCGCAGGGAATTGGAAGAGGCGTATGTCCGGATGGGCGAAGGTTCGGTGGCCATCCGCAGCTCCGCTACCGCCGAAGACCTGCCCAACGCTTCTTTCGCCGGCAGACAGGAGACGTTCCTGAATATCAGAGGCAAAGACAACGTGGTGGAAAAAGCCAGAGAATGCATGGCCTCGCTGTTCGGCGACCGCGCCGTGTATTACCGCAATAACGATTTGAGCCTGGAGGCGATCAAAGAAGCGCGCAAGGCCGGAAAGCCTCTGGATGATGCTCTGATGGAATCCGGAATTTTGCGCCACAGTTCGGTCAAGCTGGCAGTGGTGGTTCTGCGCATGATCTATCCGTATGGCGCCGGCGTCGGGTTCAATGTGGATGTCCGTAACGGCGAGGAGGCTATTCTTATCGAAGGCAATTACGGGCTGGGAGAATCGGTGGTCAAAGGCATAGTCGAGCCTGATCTGTGGGTGCTGGATAAAGAGGGCGCAGAGATCATTGAAAAGAAGATGGGCACCAAGACGCTGAAGATCATTTTCAGCGATCAAGGGACCGTCGAGGTCGAAGTCCCGGCTGAAGACAGAAACAGGCTCTTCCTGGATGACGCCACAGTCAAAGCCCTTGCCGCGCAGATCCGGGTTATCGGAGAGCATTACCGGTCCGCGCACGGGTATAAGTTCATGGATATCGAGTTCGTCATCGATGCGGACGGGACGATCTATTTCGTCCAGGCCCGGCCTGAAACGGTGTGGTCGAACCAGGAACTGGTCAGCCGCGGGATTCCCGTGGAAGTCGCCCGAAAAGCGAAAATCATTTTTGAAGGCGGCACTGCCGGCTTCCCGGGCGTGGTCAGCGGCACGCTGCGCATCTGCTCGACTCTGGAAGAAGCCAGAGAAAAAGTCAAAGCCGGCGACATCCTGGCGGCCAAGGTGACCGATCCCGAATGGAACATCGTCATGTCGAAAATAGTCGGCGTGATGGTGGACATGGGCGGGATCACCAGCCATACCGCGATCGTCAGCCGCGAAGCAAAAATCCCGAGCCTGGTGGCTACCGGCGACGCTACAGTCATGCTTGCAGGCCTGGAAGGGCAAGTCGTTACGCTTGACGCCAATAACCGGGTGGTATATCTGGGCGGCCTGGAAATAGTCGAAGGCCCGCTGGCCGAGTTCGCCCGCGACGACATTCAGCGCCGCGAGCGGGAGATCCGGACCAACGTGGTGCACAAGGAGAACGCCGAAGGCAAATGGATCGGTAAGCCGGAATATCCGCTCTCCGGCTGGCAGCTCTATTGCTACCTGCAGGCGATCAAGCTGATAGAAAAAGAATTCGATTTCGCGTTCCCGTCATTACACGTCGATCAGGGGATCATTTATATCAAGGAAGAGGAGATCAATACCCGGTTTAACGCGCACCTCAAGAGCCTGGGCATCGATCGGCTGGAGCAGGTGCTTGCCGACCGCAAGGAAACGCTGCGCCGGTTCCTGGAGCTGGTCGATGTGCTTACGCTCACCCCCGCACAGTTCGAAGAACTCACGCAACTGTATATCCGGCTGATCATGCATTTCCATATCCGCTGGGGATTCGGCGCCGTGGTCATGGAATCTTTGCAGAGAGAACAGGTGCAGCAGTTGCCCGCCCAGTTGCAATCGGAGATCATGCAGTATTTTCATCCGTTCGAATTCAGCGAGACCAAGAAGATGGGATGGGATTTCAATGCTCTGGCCGCCGAATCCAGGGAGTTTGCCGGGCTGTTCCAGGGTAGCGTGGAAGAAACGATCGCGGCTTTACAGCGGCAGGCTCCTGCGCTCTGGAAAAAGATCGTCCGTCACGCCAGCCAATACAAGTACGACAGCGACGATATCCGTCTGCCGGTCCCGGTGCTTAAAGTGGTCAAGAACCTGCAGGATAGAGTGCAGTCGCCGGAAGCCGCTGCCGCGGCAACGCCTGTTGCCGAAACCAACGGCGCGGAAGCTCCGGAAGCGCTCTTAAGGGAAGTCAGAAAACACGTTCGGGATTTCGACCTGTTCGTCCGCGTGCTGCAGTTGACTCACGAGCAGGCCATGCAGAAAGAGAACGAGCATCATTTCCAGGTGAGAAAGCAATGGATCATCAGAGAGCTTTTCCTGGATTTCGGCCGGATGCTGGCCGAGCGGGGCGTGCTGGCGCAGGCGGAAGATATCTTCGACACAAACGCCGCGGATATGCTGCGGTACGTCGAAGAATACGCGCCTGCGGGATTGGATCAGACGGACGGCGGAAAACGTCAGGAAGCGGAAGCCGTTTTCCGGAAAGCGGACCGGAGCTGGAATGCGCAAGATTTCGCGGCAGCGCAAGTCCTCTACGAAGCGGCGCGCCGGCTATACGCGGAATTGAACGATCAGGACAACGTGAAGCTGTCGGCGATGAGAGCGCAGGTGGCAGGCCGGGCAGTAGAAGAGCGCCGGAGCCTGGCGGACGTGTATTCTCCGGACGGCAGCTCCATAGTCGGACAGGTGACTAAGGAACAGGTGCATTTGCGGGGCGAACCGCATGCGACTTATGGCTTGCAGGTGATCACTCCTCTGGGCCGCGCGCTGTTCCAGATCAGGGATAGGGAAAAGAACAACTTTGCCGGCGCCGCCACTTTGACTTTGTGCGGGCATACGCAACCCGGCGAGAGCGCTCTGGCCGCTTTGGCCAGGGATCTCAAGAAGAACCTCGGGCTCGATCGTTTCGATCCGGTCCGCCTGACCAAGTTCGTCCTGGTCCCCGGCCAGGAATACGACCTCTACGGCTATCTGGAGATGTACACTTTCATCGCTCTGAACGCAGAGCAGGACAACGCGCTCATCGAGCTCGCCGCAGATACAATGGCTTCCGGTCGGCGCAACGGCAACAAGCCGCTGGATCAGGTCATGGCGGTGTATCAGCCCGGCTGGCATACGCTGTCGGTTTATATCTTCCGGGAAAACAGCCGGGAAGCGCTTGAGCGCGCGGTGCGCCGGATCAGTGCGCTGACGGGTATCGGTCATACCGACCATGTGGTCAACCGGGAATGGAAAGCTATCTATCAGTATGCGATGAGCGGCGAGGAGTTATCCCGCGTATTGAATTCGGCGAACGGCGCGCAGTTTGCCCAGCGCGACCTGGAAGAAACGATCACTGATTTTAACGCCAACCCGGAGAATTATACCGATACGTTTGTTCCCCTGTTTACCGATCCCCGGTTAGCTGGGCAGTTCAAAGAAGGTCTGGTTGTCCTTTCCGACGGCGGAGATACGGACGCTTTGCTGCCGGAAGACGAAATGTCCGAAGCGCGAGTTGAGCTGGGCAGGGACCGGTATGATCATGACCTGTATTATTTCGCCAAAAAGGGTATGTATGGACGGATCCCGCTTATCGATTTGTTGCTCGATGAGCGGATCAACGATCTGTCATTCACCTGGGACGGCGATCTGCGGCTGGGAGACCGGCAGTTCTTCTTCGCGAACGAAGCGACGCCTATCGAGAGCTTCGCCAGGGGATATCTGTCCCGGCACTCTGCCATCGTTTCCTTCAACAATCTCGGCTTCTTGAGGGAATACGCCGCCTGGAAAAGAGGCGTGCTCTACCGGAATCCGCAATCCGTCAGCCGGCAGTATTACGGCCTGGTGCACTGGAAAGAACGGTACCGCGAAAACATGTTCGAACCGTTGACCGGGGAGCTGATTTCGTTCGAAGGCGACCGGGTGATCCGCGAAGAGGAAGATATCAGCGACGAAGTCGATTTCGCCATCTGTCCCTGTCCGATCGTGATCAACGGCAAGCCCGTTCCGCTTACCGCGCTGGCCGACTGGTTTACCGATCTGCGTCACGCATTCATTCTTCCCAACGTGCAGGCGCCCGAGAGCGCGGCGCAGGCAGCCGGACAACAGAGCGCTTTCCGCCAGGAAATGCTGCTGGGCAGATGGGAATTGTCCAATGATCGCCGCATGCTGGAACAGGCGTTGCTGGGTATGCCGGTGAGCTTCGACCTCTCCGCATATCTCGAAGTCAGCGGCGCAGCGTATATCCAGTCGCAACTCCGGAAGTTTGCGTACAAACCGGCTGCCGGCATTCCGGCCCGTCGCGGTCAGTACCGCATCGACGGCAATGAAATCTCCATCAACTTCAGGGAGAGCAGATTCCCTCATCAGGTTATCGGCCTGCAGGACCGTCAGCCGGCGTTCTATTCCTTCCTGGGCGTAAGTTCCCTGTATAAGGGGCCGACGTTCAAAGAAATGCAGAAGATACTTATTGCTGATCGCGTGAGCGACGCATTTATCCTGGTCAACGGCCGGGACGTTTTCATCAAGCAGGGCAGCGGTCCGGTGTTCGATGCCCGGTATTTAAGCGAAAGACTGCGCATCAAGCCTTCGTATGCGGACGATATCAAGAGCCACCGCGACGAAATCATGGCTGCCATCGTGCTGGTAGACGGAGGGACGTTCGCGCAGGCGATGATAAGGAAGGCCCAGTCGATCGGGTATATTATTCTGGAAAGACTCGAGGAAATGCTCTTCGGCGCGGTGGTGATGACCATGGGTAAGGTGTCGTATGTCATGCTCAAGGGCGGGGTATGGGGAGGGTTGGATCCGCTTACGCGCGAACAGATCAAGCAGCGGCTGACCGGCACCTATGCGGTTTTCGAAGGCGAAGTCAAGCATGAGACCATTAACGACGTCATCGAACGCTGGGGCCATACTTCGTTTACCTATACGCTCACGGCAATGGAAGAATCTGGCGAATTCGATCAGGATGATGTTGAATGGGGCAGAATGCTCGTTGCCCAGCGTGACGGAGAGGGTTTTGCCGCCTGGTTCAAGGAGATGAGAGCCCGGTATCCGCATAATGCCATTCTGCGGGAGTTCGATCTCTGGCTGCAATACAGCCTGAAAGGATCGCAGAACCTTATGCTCATCCGTACGGCTTCCCGCCGGGACGTGTTGAAGGCCTTCGGGCTGGATGTCAAACAGGCACAGTCCCTGCTCAAAGGCAGGAATCCGTTTGAGGTTGATGAGCAGGATTTCGTCAAGGCGATTGTGGTCGGCGCAACCGATGTGAGCGCGGCGCATGAAGGCAGCTTGCGCAATGCGGTGTTGAAACGTTATCAGATCCCGGGGAGCCTGGCGGACTTTGCGGCTATCGCGATCGCCAACGGCGTTGCCCGGGATAAAGTAAGCAAGCTCTTTAACGCCGTGCATTGCGCGGCTGCCGGCGAAGAGCTGGTCATCGAATTCGGCCTGATGAAGGAAACCGAGGCCGGGTACTTTGCCGATCAGTTAGTTCGGGCTGCCCGTCAGAACGAGGATTTAGACGGCGGCGATCGTTATCCGACCAGCCAGGGAAGAGACCGTCACATCCATCTGGAAGGTTCGATATCGTCTCGAGCAGTCAGACAGATAGCGCAGTTGATCGAGGCGCGGGCCACGGAAGAACAAAAGGCGGATTTCTGGCAGTGGATGCTTTATCACGAGCCTTACGGCGCGAAGGTGCACAGATTTAACGATATTAATACCGTTGAACAGGCCAAAGATCTTTTGCTGTCCGGCGATATCAATAGACTGAAGGATTATATCGAGTATTCGGAAGGCATAGCCAATCATTCCAGCCGGGGAATAAAAACAAAGTTCGACAGCTTTATGCACCGTTTTTACGGTATACGCGCCGTTCTGTTCAGAACCGGCGCTCCGAGATTTGACCCCGAGCTCCAGGCGAAGATCTGCGAGATCGCGATGAATGATGTAGCGCAAGAAGCTCGAAATCAGGGTATCGTAGAGCTTGATTTGAGGGTGAAACTGGATACGACCAATAAGTCTCTGGCGGACGAACGGTGTATGGAATTCGTGAATGCCGTGATCGCTGCGGCTGAACAGGCCGAAGCGCAGTACGGGGTTAAGATCAACCTGGTCATTCCTTTCCGCCGCGACCTGATCGCCCAGGCTCTTGATCAGGGCTATACCGCCGATACCATGGAGCAGTGGATCGAAGAACGCTGGATCGCGCCGCTCAAGACGCTGGATGCCGTAAAGCTGTCCAGATTCACCGGTATCGACCTGGTGGGCAATGAACTGGGTAATAAGCCGCAGATCGAAGCGTCCGTAGCGCATTTCGATACCATGGCGGAGAAATTGAGCGTCGTGACCGGCAATCAGATCGAAATCCACGCTCATGCCGGGGAGAATTTCGATCACGACTGGGACTGGGGCATCCGCAGCATCGAAAATCTGGTGTATGGTTTGAATCACCTCAAATATATCGTGCATGGCGCGGCGCTGGCCAATGCCGATGAAGCGCGTTTCAACAGGATCTGCTGCGTCATGAAAGAGAAGGGCGTGGAAGTGCTGATCAGCATCAGCTCGAATTTGCACACCGGCGCGCTCGAGGATATGCGTCAGCATCCCGCTCCCCGGTTGCGCGACGCCGGAGTCAAAGTCATCGCCACCACCGATGATCCCGCTTCTTCCGGCATGATCACTCTCGCCGGAGAGGAAGCTCTCCTCCGGGAGCTTTACCGCAATGACGGCGGCAAAGATGAGCTCCTGAATGAGGAGGCTGCGCGCGGGTATATTGACAATGGCTGGCCGTTTAATTTTAAAGAAACCCTGAAACAGGCTTATCGCCAGGAATGGGAGAAAACCATGCGCACGGCTGCCGGCGATATCGCGGCAGGAACGTTGAATAAAAACAACTGGTTCAATCCCGCCATCAACCCGAACCAGGAATTCGTCACTTTTGTCATTCATCCGGACCGGGAAACCGCCCGCACCATTCACGACGTGACCAGAAGCCTCGAAGATCTTATGCCCGAGGTTGCGCCGTCAGAGTTGCGCAGCGCCGGCATAGATGATCTGCCTGCGATGTCCGCGTGGTATCAGGCGCCGAATACGTATCATACTACCGTCTTTGCCGTCAAAGGTTTTCTGCCCCGGAAGCAAGCCGTCGAATTGTACCGATCGGTGATGTCAAGAGAGAATCAAATCAGCCGGGCGTTGGCGAAGATACCGTCATTTGAAGTCTTTATGGAAGGGTTGATGATGACGTCTAACGGGACCTTGTTCGCCAAAGGTATTATCACCAGCGGTAACTTCTTCCATGTCAAGAAGCTGCTTAAGGAAATCAGCTCTGAAGCGGATCCGGTATTTGCCAGACAGCCCACGCTGCTGTTTGCGCATATGAGCCTGGCCAGGATCGTGGGAAAACTTGATCCCGCGGCCTTCGAAGCTCTTAAGGAAGAGATCAGCCAGCGGCAATATCTTAAGATGGGTTCATTTACGGTCAGCGCGGTGCGCTTCGCACACACCAACTCATACATGGACTGGGCGGACAGCGACTACACACTATTCGACCTCAACGACGGCGGATTAGTTGAAGAGATCACCAGCGATGACCAGAAGCTGGCAGCCGTCCTCTACCATATCGCCGGGCAGCTCTCTATCGAGAAATTCAAGGGTTTGACCCCGGACGAAACCCTGTCTATGCAGGTGGGGATCAACCGGGGTAAGGCAGGGACATCCGGCCCGATGATGCATTATCTTTCGCCCAGGGCCGGGGAAGATAAACCCAGAGAGATAATTATCTACGTGCTGGAAGGCGCGATCGAAGCCGTGGAGCTTGACCGTGCGACTTTGCAGGAGAAGACCCAGGTGATCCAAGCCGGGGAATTAGTGCAGTTTATCGGACCGCATACCATTCGTTTCCTGGAAGATTCTCTCTTGCTTGAAATCAAGGAAGGGCCGTATCCCGGACCCAGGAAAGACAAGGTTCTGGTATCGGTTATTCCCGACAGCAAGGTGATCGCGGAGATCGTTGACGCCACGGGCGAAGTGAATGATCTGCTGGCGGGTTTGTCGGCCGCGGTCAAAGCGCTCGATGATAACAACGATTTCATCAAAAAGCTCAATATCGCGTTGCGCATTGTGGATAGCGAGAAATTACCGGTCGCATTTACCATTAAGGTCCAGGAAAATGTCGGTTTGCTGGGCGCGGTGGGAGAGGATAAGAAATCGGTTTTGATCGATTCGAGTATGCTGGCCAGAGGCCCCCCGCAACTCGCCGCTTTTGTCCTCCTGCTTAATGCGTACTCCATGGCCTATCCGGAGCAACTCGAGGCCGTGAAAAGAATCGTTCTGCGCGCCCTTTTCAGAGAGCATGTCTATAATCCCGAACCCGCTCAAAGCATTCTCACCAGAATGCTGGAGCAGGCTTCGCTTCCCGCGGACTGGCTTGATTCCCTGCGCGAGTTGCAGTCGGTGATCGACATGCGTCTTCCTTCCATCCTGAACAATCCAGCCGCATATACAAAGCTCTACGACTACCTTACCTATATGGCGGTTATTGCCTATGACCCGGCGCAGGGCCTGGGAACCAAATCCTATTTCGGCGGCCTGATCAAAGCGGTATATTCGCGCGTGCGCGCTGATCGTCCCGGCGCCGCCTTTACCTATAATTATCCGGCCACGCAGGATATTAAGAATCCGGCAACGGGAGCAGATCTTCTCGCCGCGCGGGCCACGCATCCCGCAGCCGACAAATTCTGCGAGCTCTGTAACAACGTCGCCATCAGGATCGAAGAACTGGCTTTGATGGCGTTCATCCCGGCCGTTCATCGGATCTGGCGGTTGCGTCCCAATCAATTCCCCATTTATCGTAATCATGTGTTGCTTGTTGCTCTGGATGACGACGGCGAGCTGGCGATAGACGGCCAGCGGATGACCGCGGAATACCTGGAAGACCTGATCTATATCAGCAAGAACTATCCGCTGCTGAAGATGTTCTTCAACGGCTACGGCGCAGGCGGGACCCAGCCGCATTTCCACGCCCAGGGATTGTTCGAGCATCAGCTGGGCTTCGAGACCCAGCCGCGTGAATTTGTCGGTACGTTCGACGGAGTGAAAGTTTCCCGCATCCGGGAGTATCCTGCGGTGGTCCTGGTCCTGGAAAGCTCAAACCGCAAAGCCCTGGCGCAAACCGCCTACGGATTCGTCGAGTATCTTAACGCGCAATCCAATCCGCACAATATCTTCTTCATCAACGGCGCAGTCTATCTCTTCCCCAGAGAATGGGAGATCCCGCCGCAGCATTTCCCCAGAGTCCGGTTCGGCTCGCTGGAAATGGGAGGCGAGATGATCCTGTCTTTCTGGGTGGATTACCTGAATATCAGCCAGGCAATGAAAACCATGGTGCTGCAGGTGCTGGATAAGGTCAAGAATACAGCTGCATTGAAGCAGGACCCGCAGCAGCCCACCAGAGGAACTATCGATGAGGTATTGGCTGCAGCCGGCGTTGAAGAACGCGATGAGGTTGAGCAGATTTTTGCGGACATCAAGGCCCGCGGCGTGGATATTATCAAACCGGCAACACTGGAGCCGCTGGGCGATCTGATCGATCCGAACCTCGGCCAGAACATCCTCGACGCCATCAAGTACGTTACCATGACCGAGGAGCATTACGCGCAGATGATCGCCTGGGCCGGCGAAACGTTTAACGACGGCGGATACGTGTTCGCTCTTAACGGCGAGCATGGCGCGGGCAAAAGTACGCTGGCCAAAAAGCTGGTCGAGCTTACCGGCCTGGTGAAGTTCAGCGGCGGCGCGATGATGCGCCAGTTCGCCGCGCAGCGCGGCATGAGCCTTACCGAGTATACCGATACCTACCTGCTTTTGCCGGAGAATGTGCAGGAGAATGACAAAGTCAACGCCGCTATCGACGAAACGCAGGAGAAAGCTATTCTGGACGGCGATATCATCACCGAAAGCAGCCTGGGCGTTTATTTCGCCGGCAAGCACAAAGAAACGCTGTCTGGCCGGGGGATCAAAGTGGTCCGGGTGCTGCTGGTTGCGGATTCCCGCGCGCGGGCCGAGCGTTCGGTCAACGGCATCATGAATGGGACGCGTTCAAACGACCGACTGATGACTGTGAATGAAAAAGAAACGGAATTGATCGGCAGGGATATGTTCGATCAAAAGAAATTCCTGGGCATGACTAACGGCGAATTCGATATCTTCGAAATCCTGAATTACGAGATAGTTTTGAACGTCAGCGATACAACGCTGGAAGACGTTCCTGCGATGGCGCGGGCAGTGCTTGCCTTCGCCGGTTACCGGCAGGACGGCGGTACAATGAGGATCGCTAGAGAGAATGTTTCGACAAAAATAGTTATGGCGCGGGCTCCGGGTACATCTACCGTGGCAGGTGAGGATTCGGGGTCCGCGCTTTTCCATACTGACGGCGGCGAGATTGATCATCTGGTTGGTTCTATTGAGCAGAATGTGGATTCCGGGTTAGGAGAGATTTTATATGGTAAAAATTGGCGGAAAGCCCTGGTAGCTTTTACTGATGCGCTGAATCAAGCTCAGCGTTTGTTGCAATCTGCCGAAGAGGAGAGTTATTCCGATCTCATCAAGCAGTATTATGCGAAAAACAGGTTTTTAACCGGCCGTGCTTTTTCCGGCAATACGAAAGAAGCCGTGCGACAGTTAATTACTCTCATTCGCAAAAAACGTCTTGAGGTCCTGGGAAATCTTTTGCTTCAAGAGGCTTTAAATAATCGGTATTTCCATCGGCCTGTTTATCTGGGCAAAGACGACTTGACTCTTATTCCATACGTGCATCAATTATATACGAGGTTGAATGAAGCGGAAATCCGCGACATTATAGCCGCGGCATTGTGGAAGATGGGCGAGGAGACGCCGGCCGGACGAGCTTTAAAACAGACGGTAATAGATGAAACTGGAACGGAAGCAATAAAAGCCAGCATTAGAGATGCCCTCGGGTTTGTTAATAGGGAAGTGGGGATTGAAGGATATGAAATGCCCGGCGTTGATTACTATACGGCGCAATTAAGCAGAATAACATTTGAGAGAGATGATCCGCTGATGGAAAAAATGAACGAGATAACCAGGGCCTTCTTGCAGGAATATCCTCAGACTGCCACTATAATCGATATGGGTGTGTGTGACGCAAGCTCTACGCTTGGTTTGGCAATGATGCTTGAGGGGAAGAATAAAGTGGTCGGGACCGATCTTTTGCTGAATTTCTATATTCTGAGTGACGGAGAATTCAAGTATGTTTTTGATGCGTTCGGAAATCTTATGCAGATGCGGGCCGACTATATCCGGGCGGTGAAGCTGGGCCATTGGTTAGTGAAAGGCCGGGACAGCGTTTATGATTATGTGGAGTGGATTAAGTTCTCCCGCGAGTACGAAAAAGAAATATACCTGGATAGCAGCAATAGAGTAGAGACCGAAGTGGAGTACCGGGATTATCCATTATCCCGGGGCATTCAAGATGGGGAGGAAATTGAAATTTTCTCCGGTTTCGCCCGACTTGAAAGCATAGAGCGCTTATTCAGGAAGATGTATCTGGAAATGCTGCGAAAAGGCCAGGATAGCTATCATTGGCAGCGCTATTCCCTTCATCAGGTGAGTTTTTTGAATCCCGCGGTTTATGTGTTTAAACCCGAGAATCTCTCTTTTAAGGCGTGGGATCTTTTTGTTCCGTATCCGGAGAAAGCCAGTCTGATACGCTGTTTCAATGTATTGCGAGCGGAGTCTTATCGTCCGTATACCGACCGGGAGATACAACAGGCGCTGAAAGTGATGGGGAATTCGCTGATCAATAACGGGATCTTGATTGTTGGGAAAGCCTGGTATTCGGCGGGCGACAGAACCCGGAGCAGCATGGAGTATGACGTGTATAGGCGTGTTGGAGATGAGCTTGTATATGATCATTCGAAAGAATTGAAGCTTGCGGATAGAGGTTTCTCCATACAGTGCGTAGAGAGGCAATGGGCGCACAACAAGGAAGCCATTGATTTGTCCCGCGAGTATGCGGATATGGCCTCGCGACGCAGGATACTATCTTCGCAAACCATGCAGGAGCTGCGATTATGGAAGGATGCGATTGCTCCTTCTCAAACCAGGATGGAATTGCTCGATGAACTGAGGGCAAGGGAAAAGGCCGGTGATGTGAATAAAGAAATCGCGATAAAGCGGACTCTTGACGCGCTGGAGAATGGTGAAATAGATCTTAGCGCATTCCCGGAATACCAGGACGGCGGGATCAAGGTTAAGTATTACAAAGGCAACGGCGAAGGCGCGCTGGTGCACAAGATCGCCGGGGATATCCAGAGCGAAGGGTTGATCAAAAAGCTGTTTGATTCCGAGCTGAAATGGTGGGATAGCGTCAAGAAAGCGTATATCGATAACAAAGAGCGCCTGGGATGGCTGGATATCCTGACCCGGCTGGAGAAGAAAGGGACGCTGGACTATATCGCCGGCCTGATCAAAGAGGCCCGCGCCCAAGGGATCGAATATGTGGTGAATATCGGGATCGGCGGCTCGGGCAACGGCGCAGTGTCCCTTAAAGGATTGTTCAAAGGAGTTCCGGAAACGGATAACTTCTTTGTGCTCGGATCGGTCGAACCCACGGTGATCGCCAATCTGGAAAGATCATTGAGCGACGCAAGCGGAGAAGTGCGTATCGACAAGTCGCTGTTTATCATCATTTCAAAATCCTGGACCACGGTGGAGACCGACCAGCTTAAGAATCATTTCTACGGCCTGGCCAAACGTTTCTATGAAAAGGAATACCCGCAGGCCGATGCCGAAGAGATCGCCGAAAAAGCCGGCCGTCATTTCATCGTTATCTGCGATCCGGGCAAAGCCGAAAATGAACTCCGGGAAAAACACTTCCGGGCTGTGGTCGATCACGATTTGACTACCGGCGGTCGCTTCGCATCCTATTTCGACGTGGTCGGGCTTCTGCCTGCGGCGGCCATGGGGATCATGGATGCGCTGGTAGCTTCCGGTAAAAAAGGCATGCAAGCTTGCCGGCAGCCGGAGGTATTCAAATCCACCGGCGAGATCGTTAACTACGGCGCATTCCTGGCGGCATTCCTTTATATTAATGAGATGAAACGGCGCCACGCCACATTCATTTTGCCGGGCGCGCTCAAGGATTCCTATACCTGGCTCGGCCAGATCTTCGTGGAGTCGCTGTGCAAGAAAGACCGCTACAACGATAAACGCGGCATTTTCACCGTGCTGGCCGACGATAACCTGGATCCGGCAGCCTGGGATGCTACCGAGAATTTCTTCATCTATATCCATCTCAAAGACGACGTTTCCCGGCAGCAGGAAGCGCTCAAGCTTGGTCGCAGCGGTTTCTCCGTGCTGGAGATCGTTCTCGACAGCAAAGAGGATATCGGCGAAGTGATCGCGATGTTCAATACCGGCATCGCTTTGACCGGCTACCTGATGAACGTGAATTTCGCGGATGAACCGGGGGTCTGGGTGTCCAAGGATCTGGTGCTGAAAGTGTTCATTCCTCTTCTGGAAAAGAATTTCCGCGGTCTCAAGAGCGAGTTCCTTAAGATGATCGTCGGGCTGGCCGAGCACAAGGAGAAGCTGGAAAGCGAGCACCTGGTGCTGGATTATTGCTATATCTTGAAGGAAAAGTATCTCAACGCCGAATTTGAAGCCATGCTCGAGCAGATCAGCCTGGCGGAAGGCAAGCATGTAGAGACTATCCGCAAGGACATGCCGTCGGTCCTGGCGGCAGTACTTCTGGTCGCAGCCCGTCACCGTCCGCTCTTCGATATGCTCATTTACGGAGACGTCGACAGCTACGCCGGAGTGATGGCTGATTTCAGTTCCCTGGTCAGAGGACAGCTCAAAGTCAATCCCGGCGCCTACGCCGAGCCGGAAGCCCAGCACTGGTTGCACCAGGGGCTGCAGGACAGCCGGTCGTTGAAACTCCTGATCATCCTGGGCGTGCTCAATTACCGTTCGAAGGATATCGCCACTCCCAGCTACAGTCTGGATTTCGGCGAGCTGACCCTGCTCCAGCGGTTGGCAAACTATCTGATCCTTTCCGGCGGGTTGCCTAAGCTGTACGAGGCTCTGGAGAATGAACCGGTGGCCCGGGAATTCTTCGACAAAGTAGCCGGTCAGGGCCTGCTGGAAGCGGCTTCTCCCCAGCTGGGGATCAACATCGATCTGAAGGAGCATAGTCCAGAAGCGCTGGCCGAACTGCAGTCGCTCTTCGAGAAATCATCGGATATCGTGGAAAAGATGCTGCGCATTCAGCGCGGCGAGCGTATCTCCGTCGCGCAGGTCGTGGCGGAAACCGTGGAGATCCTTGCCAGACATATTGCCGATATCGCGGATAATCTTGACCTGGAGGATACGGGAAAACTGCTGGATATGCTTCAGGAAACCCGCGAACTGATTATCGCGGGAGTGGGCAGAAGCGGCATCGCAGCGCAGATCAGTAAGTTGTGGCTGAAGAAAGTGGGCATCAGGGCTGAAGTGATCGAAGCCGGCGACGACTCTGTGTCTTACGATTACGGCAGAAGCCCTGCGGACCGGTTCATGGCTATTTCATCATCGGGCAAAACCGTTCCCATCGTTGATTATACCACCACGTTACGCGAAAAAGACATACCGGTTATCGCGTTGACTTCGCAAAGCCAGGCTCCTGCCTGGCAGTCCGGAGATTTCATTTATCTGATCAAAGGTCGGACCAAGGACGATTGGGCCAAGAGCGACGGGGAAAAGATCGGCCAGCGCGTGCCGCTGGGAACGCTCTCGGAATTCACCACGGTGGTATTCATAGCTGCGCTGGTGCAGGTATTGCTCGAAGGTAATGCCAGCCCTCTGCGGGCGCAGGAAGTCATCCGCCTGATCTCGCAGGATCTTCTGGACGCCATTCCCGCTATCGAAGAACAGGATAGCGCGCTGGAAGAAGCGGTGATGGCTATCCTGGAAGCCCGGCAGAACGGCGGCAGAGTGATCCTGGACGGTATGGGCAGGGTGCGCAGGATTCTGCAGATGTTCGAAGGTCGGTTGATCCAGGTCTATCATATGAACCCGCTGGTCATCCGGGGTTTTATTTCCACCAAGATCAACAGGGCAGCCGATGCGGTGGTGGTTGCCAGTCTGTCCGGGGAACACGCGCAGATCTTCAAGACGGTCAATCATGCCATAGAGGAGAAAGGCATAACTCCGATTTTCCTGACCGCTCAAGGCGAATCCCTGGCAAATACATTGATCGACGAAGGCATCGTCTACGATGAAAATGGCCAGGTGCTCGCGCAGGGAAGAGTGGTCGGCATCAACGTGCCCGGCGCAGTCTGGGAACGTAAAGGCAAAGCGGTTTCATTCTCCAAGAATCAGTTCCAGTGGGTCAAGCAAGAGCAGATTGCGGAAGCGATGCCGTTAACCGTGACTTCGGAATTTGTGCTGGCCGCCATGCTCGAAGGCATCTTCGCCAGTATCATGGTCCGCCTGGGTCTGCGGGAAAAAGATCTTGAGCACGCCGAGCTGGAATTCCCGGCCTCGATGCCGCCTACGGATCAGAATGCGCCGGATCGCAAGGCTACACAAGAAGAGCAACACATTCTGCTCGAAGCTTTCGGCGGTAAAGAAGCCGTTGTGAGGAGAGGCCTGGATTTGAATCATCGCACCGTCAGGATCAGCCCGTCTCTGGCTGCCCCGGCCCAGGTTAAAGACCAGATTCTTTTCGTCAATCCGAATATCCTGCGCGGCCCGCCGGAACAGCTGAAAGTGATCTTCGAAGGCCACGAATTATATCATCTGCTCTATCCTTCCCTGGATGAAACGAGTGTCCGGAAACTCACTATCAGGTATTTGATCGAACACCATCTTCTCCTGGCGCATCTAACTTTCCTCAAACGCAATAAACTCGGGTTGAAAGCGGATAAGACCTGGCTGTTCACGCTTTCTTTATACGCCGACTTCGAGAAAAATTTTGGTTCAAATGAAAACGCTTACATTGAAAACGCTTCCCAATCCCCCGACGGAGGCACGTTCGTCGCCGTGCGCTGGATTCAGTCGCAGCGCGAAGACATGATGGTCCCGAACAAAGAACGCATTCATCTCGATATCGAAAAAGCGGTGTTCAGGCTTAAGATCCTGGGAAGCATCATCAATCACGAAGAAATCCGGGATATTCAGATGGAATACGTGGATTGCGGCGCGGTAAAAAATGTCTATCTGATGACCGTTACGACCGAGAAGCGTTCTTATCGGCTGGCGATCCTGGAATTGGAAGCGCTGGTGGAGAACTCGCTCAAGCAATACGAAGAAGAGCTGGTTAAGCTGCAAACCGTGCACGGCCTTGCCGCTGATCTGGTGCCGGAAATTTACAAGACCGAAGTTTTCGACTCGCTGACCAGTCAGGGCAAACCCGCGATCCGCATCATTACCGTAAGAAAGTTCATCGACGGGATCACCCGGGGAGAGGCGTTGAGCTTATTCGGAGAGGAGGAGTTCGCGCAGGTTATTAAGGCGGAAGCGGAAGCTTTGCTGCGGCTGTACAAGCTGGCGAAATTCGTGGATGAGGATATCAAAGACCGTCAGGTGCTTTTCGCTAAAGCTGCGGCCGGTTATCTGGTAACGCTCTTTGATTTCGGCCAGGTCAAAAAATACGCCGAAGCGCGGCAAATGATTTCATTTTATCTCAATAATCCCAAGACGGAATTCAGGAGTTACCCGGACGCATTTGTCAGCGCTATCGAAACGGTTTATGGCGACGCTGCCGGCCCGCTGGTGGCGATGGTTCAGGAGATTCTCTCCTCCGGCCCTGTCCGGGCTCAAAGCAGGGTTGTCCGGTCCGGGCAGAAGCAACCCGCCGCGAGCCGGAAGAAGCAATCGAAGACGGCAGACGCGCAGCCGCTTAAGAAGAAAGTGTCGCTGCAGTATTCGAGCCGCAAGTCGGTCGTGGGGATACAGATGGATAAACGGGCGCTTCTGGAAGCGCTCAATGCTTCCATTGTCGGCGGAGCAAGAAAACGCAATATCCGCATCTCCGAATCGGACAAGGGAATCCTGCTTAAATGCCAGCAATGCTGCGCGAGGCTTTCTTTCGGCGCCGGCGGTATCAATGTGGATATGCAATGTAAAGATGAAGCGGTATTAAAGAAACTTTACAATATGCTCTTCCCGCTTATCCTGCGCCAGAAAGTCATGGATATTCTGAATTCACCGCAGCAGGAAGATTTGACCCACGACGTTCTGCCCTATATCGTGGAAGTAACGGAATTGAAAAACGTGATGGATATCAAGCAATTCTTTGAAGACACCTATTATCAGCTTTCCGGCAATAATGTTGATTTCGCCGTAGAGCTGCGCGGGATCGATCTAAAAGACAGAAATGTTTCTTTGCACTTTACCCGGTCCCAGAGAGAGAAGGATTTCGTGGAACGGCTGCTGCGCACGCTGCAGGTCAAAGAGATGTCTTATGAGCCGGTGATCCTGTTGCAGCCGCAGACGGGGAAGCCGGTATATTATGTGCTCGACGGCCATAATCGCACTGCCGCCGCTTTAAGTTCAGGGTTACCCATGCTTAATGCCTGGGTGTTGTCGGATGATCTCTCGGCAGAAGATGTCTGGCCGGTAGTCGAAGCTTTCCACACTGTCAGGGGCAGTCAGATTGCCGAATCGAGCCGGGATGACATCTTCAGTTTTGTCCTGGAGCACGAGAAGAATTTCGACCAGCGCGGCTGCCGCGTCGACGAAAATGACGGCGGTAAAGGTATCCGGGGGATTCTTAAAAAGGCGCAGTCGATCGGGTATATCCTGCTGAAAAGTCTGGAGTCACTGCTGTATGGAGCGGTTGTCAGGACAGAAGGCAGCGCGAAGTACCTGGATGCGGCCAGGTTGACGCTCGGTTTTCTCGAGCCGGTGATGACTGACGGCGGCAGCGAGCAGGATCTGGAGGAACTGGCAGCGCAGGAGTATAACAAGCGGCCACTCCTGGCCCGGATCCGGGAAGCTGAAGCGTTAGTTGCCGAATGGCGGTATATTCTGACTCGGCAGCCGCTTACCCGCGACGCGGTCACCCGCCTGCAGGTTATCGCCACCGAGATCATTTCTTCCACGCCTCTGGAAAAAGACGCCAATACCGTCGATGCTTCCCTGCTGGTGAAATTGTATCAAGAAGTCACACAGCTGTCGCAACAGACGTACGAAAAGATCGGCACGCTGCAGAGCGAAGATGTCCGGCAGGAACGCAAGTTCCAGCTCAAGGCCGCGAAGTTCCAGTACAGCGCTTTATATGCCGCGGAATACCAGCATCTGGTGCATGTGCTCGACGCTATCGCGGTGCTGCTGGGCGTAGGCTTGCCTAAAGTCGCCTATGCGCATTTGCGCGGAGCGAGCTGGTTGCTGGCGCGAACCCTGGCCGGGATGCTCAACGCTTTAACTGCGGTAATCCGGTTTGTCTGGGGATTCGACTATTACACCGGGCGCAATCTGAAAGAATTCGACCGATCCAAAGCGAAGTTGTTCGATCTGGGCAATCGGATCGTCCCCGGTCTCTATCCGGCGTCCTACCGTCTGGACGGCAAGGATATCAGCCCTGCGGCGCTGAACCGGCCGAAATCCGACGTAGAAGTGGGATTCCGCAGGAGCTGGGGATTCAAAGTGATGATTTTCGCTTATCTGATCCCCTTAATGACCGCTTCGCTGGAAGCCCTGCAATGGGTTTTGTTCGGACTGGGGATCGGTCCCGCTCCGGATCCTATGACCAGTCTTATCAAGATCGGCGTCAGCTTCCTTGTTTCCCTGACGGCCAACTGGTACGCGTTGCGGTTAAGGGACGCTTTCTATAAACGGCATGCGCCGGTGCTGGAAGCGGATGAAGAGATTCTGCAAGACCTGGGATTGACCGATTACAACCGCCTGATGTTCAACGAGGAATTCGGAAAGACCGTTGATGCCATTGACGCTGAAATGAATTCCGGCAAAGAGCCGAGCATAGATCTGGTGGTGGTGGTTACGGATAAAGATTTTGCGCTGTCGCCGGCAGCCAAGAGTGTATGGCGCAGAAGAGACATCCCGGTTCTGGTCAAACATACCCTGGCGCAGGGAAGCGGGCTGGCGTTGCTGGATACGCTGGCGGGTTGGAATGACCGCGGCACGGTGGGAGAGTATATAGGTACCCTGGAGAAATCCGACAGTCATTATATCAGCCCGCGGTCGGGAGAGGATATTCCGGCAAGCCGGCTGCGCAAGCCTCTTAACCGGGCACGGGTTGCGGTCATTCTGGCCGGCAGCGGGGTCCTGGGCGTCGCCAGCCAGGTCATTCCTTTCCCGGTATCGGCGCGGGAAACGGTATATTTGAATTCCGTGGAATTCTCGCTGATCAATTGTATCCGCGCTTCGCGTCTGCTGCGCGACGCTGATGACCGGCCGGGGCTTATCGTGCATAACGGCGACGGAGTCTATGTCGGCCCGATGCACCGGCGCAGCGGCATTACCCTGGTAGGCGCGTGGGAGAATATACGACAGATCGTAAGCCAGGATCTCGGGCTGCTGGCAGTGCGGCAGGAAAAGATATCCGCTATCTACGATCGGGCCAGGATCACCAAGATCAAAAAGCAGGAGCCAGAGCTTCTGGATTGGAACAACGTTGAGAAGAAGCAGGCTGTGGCCCACGCCGGGATCATGATCGTGAGTTTTGACCGGCAGGAAGAAGAGCAGTGGAGCCGGTTTATCCGCTATATGCAGGATCTGCATGGATTCCTCACCCGGGAACTTCCTCATCAAGCCGCGGTTGCCGGCTGGGACCGTTCCATCCGCGTGGTGCCGGATATACTCGGTGTCATTGCCCGGCTTAACCAGCGCAGCGATGTCTATTCCAATACGGTGGATTCCTATTTCAACGCCCGGGTAGACGCGCTGGAGCGGGATGATCCGCAATTCTTCCTTAAGGCGGAGATCTATCGGCGGATCAGCGAGTGGTATTACCGTTATTTCTTCGGCGTGGAATCGTTTGCTTTGCGCTCGCGCGTGCCTTCGCACCACGAAGCCGTCTATGTGAGGATGTCCAGCGACGCATCCGTTTTCGCGCGCGAGTTACAGTTGCTTGAAAAAGCTGCCGCGTACGTGCAGGCGACCAAATACGCCGCTCTCGCCGACGAACTCGATGGAGGCGCCGTCCGCCGCAGTGCGCCGGTGATCTTTGAATTCGACGCTGCCGGGCGGGTGGTTGCGATCAATCCCGATTTCATGGATCTCGTCCGGCGATATGTTTTTAAGGGCGCAGTGTTCGATGTCGATGGCGTGATCGTCGATACCACGCCGGTGTGGATCGAAACCTGGAACAGGACCCTCTCCTCGTTCGGGGGGCGTCGCGTAGATCTGGAGTTTTACGAGAGAGAACTGAATGGCCGCAGGGCAATAGATAACTTAAGGAATTGGATCCCGGCAAAGCTTGACGAAGAAGAGCTTCAGGCGCTTACGATTGAACATCATGCGCTCTATGTCGCGATTTTGAAAGAATCAGGCCTTGTTCGCTTTGACAGCACGATCGAACTCATTAAACGCATGCATCAGCTGGGTATCAAGCTGGCTGCGGGATCGGGCTCCGACGCGGCGGGGTTTGTGCTGGAAGCCGCAGGAGTGCGGGAACAATTCGGCGCGGTGGTTACCGCCAGGGATGTCGTTCACGGCAAACCCCATCCCGAAACGTTCCTTCTTGCAGCGCAGCGCATCGGCATCAGTCCGGCGCAGTCCGTGCTTTTTGGCGACGCGGTCGCGGATGTCCTGGGAGGAGTAGCCGGGAAGTTCGGGCTGGTGGTGGGCATCGCCCGCCACGGCAATGAACAGGAATTGTTCAATGCGGGGGCGCATATAGTGGTCAAGGATTTCAACGAGCTCGCTATCGATACGCTGGTTATGGGGTTGCTTAATGCCCGTCAGTCCAGCCGGGCAGATGTTCCGGACGGCGGCATTTCTGTGGGAGCGCAGGATGTGTTCTTCGAGAACGAAGGTCCTTTTACCGGCGAGATTTCTCCGCGCGCGCTTAAGGCGTTCGGGGTTAAATATGTTTTTGTGGGCCATTCCGCGCGGACGCTCGGAGATGTCGGCGTGGTCGAATCGTATGCTCTGGTGAATAAGAAAGCCAGAGCGGCTCTCCGCGAAGGGCTTATCCCGGTGATCTGCGTCTGGGATACCCTGGCGCAAAGGAATGCGGGAGAGACCGAAGCAGCGCTCGTCCGGCAGCTTGACCAGGCGTTGTTTGACTTCACCGAGGACGAGATGCGGCAGGTGATTATCGCTTACGAGCCGGTGTGGGTGCTGGAAGTAGAGATCCAGACGCCTATGATTGCGGAAGAAGTCCAGAAAGTCCATGCATTCATCAGAGGGTATCTGGGCAAAAGATTTGCATCTGCTGCAGTGCCCGCTTCTGTCCCGGTGATTTACGGCGGATACGTGAATCCGGAGAATATCGCGGAGTATATGAGCCAACCTGACATAGACGGAGCGGCGATCGGGCTGGCGGCGCGCAATGCGCAGGATTTCAGCCGCATAGTCAGGGGCGCGCAGCCGTTCGCCGGCAAGAAATCATTTGCGCCGGTGATCATTGCCAATCTCAAGCTGTTCGATATACATGCCGGGATACTTGATTACTGGCGCACAGTGCAGCAGGAGTTGGCGGATAGTGAAGGCGTGGAAGCGGTGGTTTGCCCGACATACCTGGATATCGCGGTATTGGCCGGCGCATACGGAAAATCATTCGAAGCGGTCGTTTTTGACGTTGACGGCGTTATTTTCGATACCACGGATGTCTGGGTCGCCACATGGAACAAAACGTTCCAGGAGAATAACGGCCCGGAAGTGACGCTGGCTTTCTATGACGAACACCTGAACGGGAAAAAAGGCAGAGATTCTTTGAGGAAATGGTTCCCTTCCATGAATGATGAAGAGATCGTCTTCTGGCATAAGAGCACCCAGGAATATTATATGGAATTGTTGCAGCAGATGGGCGTGAAGAAATATGAATCCACCATCAACCTGATTAAAGCATTGCATCGGGCCGGCGTTCCGATGGCCGTAGGTTCAGGCACGGATATGGCGATCAAACTGCTTGATGCTATGGGGTTGACCGGTTATTTCCAGGCGATCATTACCGCCAAAGATGTCATGCACGGCAAGCCTCATCCTGAAACGTTCATGACTGCCGCTGCCAGGATGGGCGTGCCTGCAGTCAAGACGATAGTGATCGGCGACGCTGTTGCCGACATGCTGGCGGCGCGCGCCGGCGGATTCGGGTTTGCGCTCGGCCTGGCGCGGTTGAATAACAGCGCGGCTTTGTATGCGGCCGGCGCTGACCTGGTGAAGGCCGATCTTTCCCTGATCGATATGTCTGTTCTTATCGGGCAGCTCGCCTCCGGGCAGGACGGAGGTAAAGCTCTCCGGTCGATACTTAAAAAGGCGCAAGCGGTCGGCTATATCGTACTTAATAGCCTGGAAGCGCTGCTGTACGGAGCGGTTGTCAGGACCGAGGGGAGCGCGATGTATCTGGATATGGGCGCATTGACGTTGGGAGCTCTGGATATCACCGACGGTGGAATGGATGTGCTGGACCGGTTGCGCAATAACGGCATGCTGCAGGAAGTGCGATTGCCGGGTACGGAGAAGAATGAAATCCGCTTGCGCAAAACTACCAATCAGGAGATCAAGGCGCGCACCAGGGAATCCGGCGCGATGCGCACTTTCGATCTTGACGGTGGATTGCTCCGGCTCGAAGAACAGTTTGATTTCGGCGCGATCCTGTTGATCAGCGGCGGATTAAGAAAGCGCGGATCGATCCTTGCCGCGCTTATTGATGCGGCAATTGCGCAGGATCCGGTCGCTGCGGGTATGTTCTTTACCTCCGGACGCGACCCGACGTTCAGCAATGCCGTGCCGTCGCGTTTTATGGGCAGAGAGAGGAAAATCGGCGTGACCCCGGGGAATCTTCACCCGATTAATAAGGTCTTTATAAAAGAATTGAACGATGGCGGAAAGCAAGAGCGGGTTGAGCGGAATACAGCGACGATCGTTGAAAGCGTCACGGCATTGTATAAATCGTTATTCGGCATCGAGATCACAGAATTGGATGAACAGGGCGCGCTCGTTCTCATGCGGAATCCTGCCGTACAGGAAGCGGTATTAACTTCTTTGCAGGGAGGGATGATCTGGAAACGGCACAACGCTTCTTTAAACACTTCTGCGGGCAGAATTGCCGCTGCGGCGCTGGTTCCCGCGGTGATTGTCGGGTGCGCCGGGGTAAGCGATATGGTCAAAGATACGGTCAAAGTCAAAGATACCATCGGTGCCGTATTGGCCAACGAACAGGTTGCCCAGATTATGAGTGCATCTTTGTTCGCCGCCTCCGCTGCAGAAATTTCCGACGACCTGGTGCTGGCTGATTTCGAGAATCAGACGATCGGCAGCGCGTATGGGGCAGCCAAGATCCAGCGGGAAAGCGTGCAAAAAGGCGAAGGCGTCTATGCATTGAAAATTGCGGATCTGAGCTCGGAAAACTGGGCTACCTACGCCATAGATATGAACTTGACTGATTTATCGCGGTATCGAGCATTGGAGTTCTCGGTGAAAGGTATGCGCGGCGGGGAGCGGATGTTCGTCAAAATCACCGACGACAGCCTCTGTTATAATAGCACCAACGGTACGGTTATCGGGAATCCGATTTCCACTGAATGGACGCGCGTTTCGATCCCGATGAACGAGTTCAAGAACGTCAATCTTACCAATGTCACCCAGATCGGCTTCAGTTTCGGCCGGGATGCATTTGGACAGCAGGAATTGAACTCGATTCCCGCGATCCTGTATATTGACCGGATCGCGCTGGTGAAGAACGATTCCGGCGATCCGGCAGCCGGGACCGTTCCGAACGCGATGGTGCCGACGGATAATGTCACCGCGCCTGTTCCTCAAGCGCAGCAGATTGAACAGTGGCTTGAGAGCACTCTGTCCGGGCAGGGTTTGCCGCGCAGTTACGGCGCGAATAACACGATGACCGTTGATTATTACCGTCAGACTAAAGATGAAACCGGGACCATGTATGTCGCCAAGGGGTTGTTCGTTTACGACGCCGCCCTGGCGCAGATTTTCTGGGCTATGCGCGATGATGTGGATCAGGCGAACAAGCTGACCAATCTTTACTGGGAGAATAATCTTCCGGGATGCGGTTTGCAACGGCTGGGTTATCGTCCCGGGGACGCGAACGCTTCTTTCGTGTATAATCCTGGTGATCCGGCGCGTTTCTCGCCTGATATCAAAGGCCAGCGCGGATTTATTCCTCATGTGCTCGACAGCCGGGGACAAGCGCAGGATGTGAATCCGGCGACCAATACCACGGTTTACTGGGAGACCGGTTTGCCTTTCTCCGGCGCCAATGCCTGGGCAGGGATCATCGGTCCATTACAGGTATATCGCCACAAATACGGCAGCAGCTATCTGGAAAGCGCGCCGGAGATAAAACTGGCGGAAGAGATCGCGCGGGCGGGCATGGCTTTGCAGGTTGAGGAGAACGGCGGGATACGCATGGCGCCGCAAAGCATGAACGGGGACAATAAGTGGTATAACGTCGTTTCCACCGAAAATATGGCTGCCTGGCACGCCGGGTTCCGGATGCTTAACCAGGTCACCAAAAAAGATGAATATAACCAGCGCATGCTTTCCAGCGAGAACTATTTCCGGCAAGCGTTCCTATCCGCAGACCATATGTTCGCCGCGGGCATGAGTTATGACGCGCAGAAAGGCTGGGTCCCGGACACTTCTTTCGCTACCGATGCGCAACTGGCGCCGATCCTGTCTTTAGGCCCGCAGAAGATCGATGCAATGTTCGGCCAGGGGGAATCCTATCGAATATGGCAAGCCGCCAGGCAGCACGCCGGACTCTATGATCAATCCTCGAATCTGGTCGGGTTGAGCTTTACCGACAGCAGCCGCTCCAATGTCAAGAGCGTGGAGTGGTCAGAAATGGGCGCGCTGACCGCAACCATGCTCGCGCAGTATTATGAGCAGAAGGAACCGGCTGTCGCGGGCGCATTGCGCCTTGACGCTGCGAACTTGGCTGCGGCTGACGAGACGATGAAAATGGAATCGAATGGCATGGTTTCCTGGCCGTATTCCGATGCCAGGAGAGATAACGGGCTGGGCGAGATCTCCGCCGGTCCCATCCCCAGCGTCGCTGCGACCATGTGGGTAGCTTTTCGTACGGAAGGGTTCAATCCGTATGAATTAGGCGGAAAGTTGCCGCAAACAACCGCGCCGTCCGCGCAGCCGACCAGGACGCCGGGTTTTGCCGCCGGTATCACCTTAGCCGGCCTGGCTGCGGCGTTTGCCGCGTTGCGCGGTCTGCGTTTACGTAAACATTCCCCACAATCGGCACAAGATCAGGAAGAAGGTCTGGACGGAGGCAGTATGTACCGCGATTACGCGGTAGAAAGCGGATTGAACAAAGCCGGGCCGGAAAACCGGGAAACACATTCGGCCTCCATTGACCCCCGATTGCTTAATCCCAGGAAGCATTCCGATTATCTGATTATCACTCCCGTTTATAACGAAGAGCGGAATATCGAGCGCATTATCAACAAGATAGAGGAATACGGCTATCTTGACCGCTGTTTATTTGTTGATGACGGCTCACGGGACCGCACCCCCGCCATACTGCAACGCCTCGCCGCAGAGAAAGGGATTTCCGTGTTCCTGGGCGAGATCAACCGTCAGAAAGTCGGGCAGATCAAAGTCGCGATGGAAGTGCTCCAGGCCATGGATTATCTGCCGGAAACCGTCCTTCTGCTCGACGGCGATTCCTATCTGGTCAGCCAGGACGCGAGCAGATCGGTGGAAGATAACCTGGATACGGTCAAGGCGTTGATGCGGGAAAAGAGCGTCAACGGCATCGGGTTCATGGCAGTGCCGCATACCTTCGACCGGTTCCGCCTGATCCACCGGGTCCAGTATTATGAGTATCTGGCGGCGCGCACCATGCACCACGTGCTTAACCGCAAAGGCACGCTGCGCTGCATTCCCGGCGCCGGCGGCATGTTCGATTCGCGCGCGATGCTCGAAGCTTTGCAGAAACATTCCCTGGAGCATGACGGCGACGACATGGAAATTACCGCTATTCTGCAGGGGCTGGGGTATCGCCTGGGGTACTGCCATAAATTCGTCCAGGTGTTAACGGTTGTTCCCGGCTCGTGGAGCGCATTGATCGATCAGCGCATCCGCTGGCGCAGAGGAGCTTTGAAGACCTATTACTATTGCTGGCCTTTCTACAAGGATCAGATCAAGCATTTGCGCGGCGTGGGTCTGCTGTGCTGTTACGAGCTGGCTATTGCCATCGGTATGCCGTTGCTGTGGTTCAATCTTGTCACCAATCCCGCAGGGGTTTTGTTATTGAGCCTTGCCATCGGTATGGTGATCCAGGCCGGATTCATGGCGTTCAATCCCGAATTCCTCAATGAGAGTAAAACCAGAGCTTTTGTCTATCTGATCCCGCAGATCGCGGTGTTGTTCGTGGTGGATATTATTTCCATGCCGGTGGCGATATATCAGGCGACAAGAACGGTACTCGGCAAAATGTCCGCGGCTTCGCACCGGGCATGGCTGAAGAACCCGGTTTTTACTCAAAAAGCTCTGCCGGTCCTGGCGGTCGTGCTCGGCGCAGTCAACCTTATTGCTTTGTTCCGGTATGGTCTGTTCGTGACCCACGCTTATACTATCCTGGTGGGTATCTTCATCGCTTCCCGCGTGATCCCGGGTATGTTCTTCTACCGCATGCCGAAAGACAACGGGATCATGCCGACCATCTCGATGGTCATCCCTGCGTATAATGAAGAAGAGTCCGCCGCCGAAACCATCGACCGGGCGCTGGCCACCGGGTATCCCATGGATAAAGTGGAAGTGATCGCGATCAACGACGGCTCCCAGGACAAAACCCTTGAGGCGATGCAGGAAGCCGCCGCGCGGCATCCTGCTAACGTCAGAGTGATCGATTTTAAGCAGAATCGCGGAAAAAGAGAAGGTTTGTATGCCGGCGTCATGGCTGCCGGCGGAAATATTATTGTGGTGGTGGATTCCGATTCGTACCTGCAGCCGGGCAGTTTGTATCAGATCGTGCAGCCGTTCGCCGATCCGGCGATACACGCGGTTTCCGGGCACACCGATGTGCATAACGCGGATACGAACCTGCTCACGCGCATGCAGCAGGTCTGGTACGACGTGATGTTCCGCGTCTTCAAGGCGGGGGAGAGCGTGTTCGGCCTGGTTTCCTGCTGCCCGGGGTGTTTCTCCGCCTATCGCAGGGAAGCGTTGCTTAACGTGCTGGAGGATTTCCGCAACCAGCAGTTTGCCGGCACGCGCTGCACCTACGGCGACGACCGCAGCTTGACCAATATGATCCTGCGCAATAACGGTAAAGTCATCTACCACAGCGGCGCCCGGGCCACCACCATCGTCCCCGATAAATTCAACGTGTACCTGCGGCAGCAACTCCGCTGGAAACGTTCCTGGATCCGCGAATCGCTGACCGTGGCCAGCCGGTTCATGTGGCGCAAGAACCCGGTGATCGGCTGGACGTTCTATATCGCCATCCTGGTGGCTTTTATCTCGCCGCTGGTGGTATTCTATCATGTAATCTGGATGTCTATGATGTGCGGCGTTTCTATCTGGCTGTATGTGCTGGGCGTGACCATGGTGCCGGTAACCTGCTCGCTGTATTATCTTATCCGCCACCGGCACGATCCGCGGGGCAATAATTTCATTCACGGCTTGATGGCGATGTACCTGTACCTGGCGGTGCTGGGATCGCTTAATTACTACGCGTTCTCGACTCTGGTCAATACCACCTGGGGTACCCGCGCCGTGCAGGATGCCAAACCGTCGCTGCTGGGCTCGTTCAAAAAACGCCTGGCTGACCGGCGCGCGGCCCGGCTGTCCTCCGGCGCAGGCAGAACCGCGCATCCGGTACTCTCCAATGTAGTGATGTCCGGGTTTCTCATCGCTCCGGTGCTGGCTGCGGCGTTCTTTATTTTCCAGCATCCCGCAGCGATCCTGGGAGCGGACGTTTTGAACGCGGCGCAGTTCTTCGCTTTCACCAATACGTCCATTTCGGTTATCCTGCAAGTTTTCCTTCCGGCGATCGCGGCATTCATCGGCGCCTACTGGCTGGGTATTATCGGCGCCGTGATTTTTGTGGCCGGAATGTATTATATCTGGAAACGCGTTTCGCAGTATCAGGGTGCAGGTGAAACCGGCTTTATGAAGATGCTTGAGCAGCGAACCGAGGGATTGGACGGCGCTTTGAAAAAGCGAATTGCGGTGCTGGCTGCCGGGAAGCTGCGCTCGATCCTGACGCAGGATCAGGCTTTGACTTTGTCCCCGGGCAAGCTTGCCGCCCGTTTGCCGGTCATCGGCGCTCTGGTAGAGCGGTATGGCGAAACCCGGATCGGGACTGTAGCGGGCAAGCCGTTAGCCTGGGTATTCGATATCCTGACCATGATGATCGTCTACCGGTTCTTCCTGAAGCATTTCCTGCTTCCCATGGGCCTTGCCGCCGAGGCCGGCGCATCCGCGTTGCCGCAGGAATTGGCGTTGAGGATCATCGATGAGAGCATTGCCGAAGCGCAGTCCAGGCAGACCGGCAGGATCGTGAAGCGCGCCGCGTCCGCGGCAATCCGAACGATCACTTTACGCGGTATCGCCGATAAGCTCGATTACAAAGTGCTCGCAGCGGGTGCCGACCACGCCCGGCGACAGAGCTTCCTGATGAATGGGATAGATGCTGCGCGCCTGGGTTTTTGGGTGACGATCAGCGGGACTTTGTCGCTTTTGACCCAGAGGGTGATCATCGCGGTAATCGCTTTGCGCATTGCCCCGTTTATCCTGGGCATGGCTTTGCCGGCCGCGATCCTTCAGATCGCGCTTTTCTCCATTCCTCTGCCCGGGACGGCTGCGTATCTTGTTACCGCCGGGTCGGTACTCAACAGTATGCTGGTTGTCCTGGCCCTTGACATGTCGCGCCTGTATCAGCACGCCCGGGACGCGTGGCAGCGTAAGATACGGCTTACCCGGGCCCTGGGATTGGCAGCGGTCATGCTTGCCGCAGACACCATTTCCATGGAACTGGTCGGGCCGGAGATCGCGATTGCGCTCTGGCTGACTGCCGGCATTCCGGTGCTCGGAGACCTGATGCGGCTCATCGAAGAGGTGATTTACGGGGCTAACGGGAAGAGAGGCATCGGCGCGGCGATCGTGGAAACCGCAGAAGTTGTCATTGGCAGAGCGCCGGCGGCATTCGTTGTCGGCAATTCGGAAGCCTGGGGATGGAATGTGCCCGCGCAAGGGTGGACTGTCGACTCCAACGGGAAAGGCGTGTATCCTTCTGCGGAAAATTCCTTGAAAGTCGCTGCGGCCGGCATCGGCAATTCCGATTTCGCGACCGTGGAGCCGGGCAAGCAGTATGTGCTGGAATTTCTCGCCGATGTCCAATCCCTGCCGGACGGCCGGGTGAATGTCGCCATCCAGGAATATAATATCGATAATCGCGGCGCCGCATTGATCAATACTGTCGATTACGGCGCCTATACCGCAACAGGTATCGACTACGTCACCAGTCGGTATGCGCCTACCAGCGAAAATGTCAACGCCGTCTCGATCCAGATCCGCGCGGACACGATCCAACCCGGGGTGCTGGCTTACTTCGACGGCATCCGGCTCTCGGAAATCAAGGAAAGCGAAGCATTGCGGCAGCTGCAGCAGCCGCACGTGGTGCTGCGTTTCGACGACGGGTGGAGAAATGACGCCATCTGGCAGGACGATTCGCTGCACTATCCTTTTGTCACCAACGTCATTCCCGAAGCAATAGGTTTTTCGGATAACGAAGACAGCGCCGTCTCGAAGATGTATGTTTCCCAGCCCAACATCCTGCGGTTGAAAACGGAATTCGGCGCGCAGATCGGCGCGCATTCCGCGGCGGACGATATCGTGAACCTCTCGCTGCAGGACAAGTTCGTAGAGACCGCAGGGAGCAAGAATCGGCTGAATGCTCTGGGGTTGAGAACGGATACCTACGCCTCTCCGAGATTCCTGTACAACAACGAAACATTGAGGTTCATCTACCGCAATTACAACTCGCATCAGCTCGGCGAGACCAACAAACTGGCAAGCAGCACCTTCCCCTTTAACCGCTATAAATTCTATGTTGCCGTTGAGCCGAAGGAGCTGGGCAGCACGTCGGAAGCGGCTACGCGCTCCACCGCTGCCGTGCTCGACCAGGCGATTGCCGCCAACGCCACGGCTACCGTGCTTTTCCATAAAGTGAATGCGGATAACGACGCGTACATCTCATCCGCGACGGAAATATCCCGGGAAACGTACGAAGGGATACTGATCCATATCAAGGATAACGAGAAAAGGATTACGCCGGTGACCTACGATCAGCTTCTGGCCTGGCAGGAAGAAGCGCTGGAGCCGGTGGGATTGAACGCGGATTTCAATGCTCAATCCTGGGGAGCGACCAGCCGGTTGATCCCGTTCTCGCAGCGTGACCATATGCCCGGCCAGGCCGCGGTCAATCTGGGTCAGGAATCCCTGGCGGCTATACGCGCGATCGAGCCGAACAATGCCCAAACGTTATTCGGGCTGCCGGCGCCGTTGATCAAATCCCCCGTACGTCTGCCTGTCGCCGGCGGCGCGTTGAAACAGGAAATATATGTTTCCTATCCGCACGCGGACCTGGGGCTGGGCACGATCCCCGGCGGCCTGGGCGGCACCAGAGCGTACGTTATCGACGAAACCGGGAATTTCTATCGCACCAGCGATATGGGAACGGATTCCAGCACTCCTCTGGTCTATTCCGGCGAAGATACGTTTGCCGATGAGACCGTCTATAAACTCGACTTGGCGATTACCCGGCCCGGGACGTATTACGTGGTGCTGCAGACACCGTCAGGTCTTTTGTTGAAGTCGCACGCCTTCGGCGTAGCGGAGGATCCGTTCAGCGATATCGGCGCAGCGATGGTTCAATCCTATCAAAACACGAATACCGCAAATCATCCGGAGGTCTCGCGCACTGTGCGCGTGGTCGATGTCAATGATACCCTGATCCGGGTCATACCCGGGATGCCGGATACGATGATGCCGGAAGGAAACGTATTCGCTACCACCGGCTATCTGGCGACTATGTACAATACCTGGGATGTGTTTCTGGAGAAGGATTCGCCTCTTGCCATCAATGAAAGAGAGCCGATGGAGCAGCTCCTGATGAATCAGGCGCCCTGGATGCTGGCCATGCAGGTGCCGGACGGGAATTTCACCGGTTCCGTTTACCAGGATGAGGGGGATATCAAGCGATTTATGGGTATTAAATATGACTTTTCCAAGAATCAGCGGGTGGTGCGCGATTTGCGCGACGATCATTACTCTACGGCAGTGACCGGTCAATATGCCGCGGCGATGAGCAGCGCGGCAGATATCTACGCGCAGCATGGCAACAGCCAGATGGCGGTCGAGTGCACCAAAGCGTCTTTACGCGCCTGGCAATTCCTGCAGACCCATCCTAACTTCTCCCGGTTCAAGGTCGGCGGGCCGTGGGACGGCGTGGATGTGGATGAACGCGTGCTTACTGCCACCCGACTGCTGGAAATTTCCTATAATTACCCGGATATTTACGCGCAGGCTCAAGCCGAAACCGGAATTTCTACCGCAACGCCCCGGGACCTGGCCTGGTACATCACCGTGTATACGCCGCAGTTACGGCCGTGGCTGACCTTTGAAGGCGACCGCCATGACGCCATGGCGTACTGCCATATCGCGTTGTTGCCCGATGGGCTGGTGGAAAGAACCGGGTTGACTGCCACCCGCGACCTGGCGCAAAAGAAACTGGTGTATTCGTTGGGCGACGAAATTCTCAACCTGGCGGAAAGCCATCCCATGCATCAAGGCGTAATGAATGACGAGCACGACGCCTGGGCCTGGGGTTCGACCAGGAACAAGATGGATAAGGCCCGCTGGCTGCTGGTGGTTGACGAGATCTCGGCGCGTCGGGATAAGGAAGAATACGATGGCCGGTATTTGCGCGCGGCTTATGACATCTGGAGTTCGGTGGTCGAGGCGAGGAATATCTACAGTCGGTCTTTTATGATCGGTTATTCCGACCGTTCGCCCAGGCAGCCGCACGATGTATTCCATTACAGCGGGTACGTTTCGCTGGATGCGCTTAATGGCAGGATCGTCAACGGGCCTTCCAAGTTGCGCGATGATCCGACGATACCCGGTTTATACGAAGTGTACCAGGATATGCCCGATGACGTAAAGATATGGTATGTCAACGAGCCGACTTTCCAGGAAAGTTACAGCGCCACCATTTTTGCCAACGCGATCATGCCGGCTCTGGCAACGCGCCAGTTGCTTCCTCCGGGCGTGCAGCTCAATGTTTCTTCACCTGCGGCCGACACCGCTGTCTTCACGGCCACGCCGGACTCGATCCCTGCCAATGAAGTGGTCACGCTTAGAGCCGCGGACGCGTATAAGGTTTTACAATCGATAGTCGGCCCGTACAATCAGAAGTTCGAGTTTCAGGACGATATGCGGCCTGTCGACCCCGGGGGAAATCCTGTGGATCAGCAATTCCAGGTTGGTTTGGAAAATCTCGATCCTTTCCTGGGATGGGTCCCGGGAGACGTATTGCCGAGCAGACGCATCGTGGAAAGAGCGATACGCAACGCAGACGGCACCTGGACGGTGCGGGTTCAAGGCAACGATGTTTACAGTCAATTACCCGCGCCTGCGGATTCTCCGGAAGAACGCGCCGCCCGGCGCATTCACGGTAATTTTATCGCAGCCGTGCTGTCCCCGAAAGGATACCGGCAGTCCGGAGCCGGTTCCGCCACGCAGATCTGGTATCCGCCGTCCAATCGCCCCGATCTGAAAACGATCGAGATCATCTATAAAGATGATCTCGACGGAGGCAAGGACAAAGAAATTCGCGGCCCGCCGCAGGCGCCGATGGTTTTGAGCGCCGGACTGACGGCAGTAACCGCCGCGTTACTTTCCCCAGGCGAAATCCTGTCGCAATGGGTTGCCCGCCAGCGGGCGCGTAACCGCAAGATCGTCGTAGTCCAGGGGCTTGGTTTTGTCGGCCAGGCCATGGCTTCAGTGATCGCCACTGCCGACCGCGGACAGGAGTACGCGGTGATCGGAGTGGACCTGCCTTTCAACCAGTCCAAGATCGACTTGATCAACCAGGGAATTTCTCCGATCAAAGCCGCAGATCCCAAAGTGGAAAGTTATTTGCGCAGGGCCGTAGTGGAAAGAGATTCGTTGATCGCAACTACATCCGCCGAAGCCTACAAGTTCGCCGATATCATCGTGGTGGATGTGCCTTTCGAAGCGAGCAAGCCGGCGATGAGCGCAGTGCTGGATATCGTAATGCGCGAGAACGATCCTGACAAATGGCTGGAAACGTCCACTATGGATCAGGTGGTCGATCTGTACAGTAAAGAAGGCACGATGTCCCTGAAGGTGTTTACCAGCGCCATAGAAGATGTGGCGGCTCATATGAAGGAAGACGCGCTGGTGATCATCGAGACTACCGTCCCGCCCGGCGCCACGGATCTGATCGCCATGCCCATATTCAACCGGGTCCGCGCCCAGCGGGGATTCCGCGAACCGGTGGTGGTGGCGCATTCCTATGAGCGGGTCATGCCCGGTCCGGATTATCTGGATTCCATCGCCAACTACCCGCGTCAGGTTTCCGGCGTGAACATAGAAAGTCTTCTTAAGGCAACAGCATTTTTCAAGACCATCATCGACACCGAAAAATATCCGCTCAACGCCCTGGCCAGCCCTACCGAGACCGAGTACGCCAAGATCATCGAAAATACCTACCGCAGTATTCTTATCGCCATGACCCATGATTTCGACCTGCTGGCCGAGCATATGGAAGTCAATTACTGGGATGTGCGCGACGGCATCCGGGTGCGGCCGACGCACAATAACATGCTTGCGCCTACATTAGGCGTGGGTGGTTACTGTCTGCCCAAGGACGCATTGCTGGCTTTGTACGCGGCTAACGAATTCTTCAATATGAGCCCGGATAAAACCGTTTTGATCCTGCGTTCGATCGTGATCAACGATCTGCGCGCTTTACGCTCGGTGCAAATGGCTTTGCAGGGACTCGCCCGGCAGCAGAAGAGGATCGAGGAGGCGCACGTTGCAATTATGGGCGTTTCCTATAAATCCGGGGTGGATGATACCCGCTATTCTCCGACGGAGACAGCGGCCCGGGCTTTCTTGAAGCTGGGGGCTCAAGTTACGGTGCATGATCCTTATGTTGAAAGATGGCAGGAGATGGAGCGGGATAGAACGCTGGCCGTGAATTTCCTTAACCATAACGATATGTATTCCGCGTCGCAGGATGCGGATGTGGTTATCTTTGCCGTGGACCACCCGGAATACAAAAACTTCAATTTTGATTCCTTTACCGACGCCAGGAATAACCGCAAAGCAGTGTTGATCGACGCTTATAACGTGATCAACGATGACACTATCCTCAATTTGCTTAGAATGGGCCATGCGGTTTATGGTTACGGCAAAGGGCATATCAAGCGGCTTGAACGTCAGGTTCAGGAGATGCAGGAGTTGACGGCTGCTCAAAACGGAGAAAGCGCGGATAAGGATCTGGACGGCGGACAAAGCGTTGCGCTTGCGCGCGATGCGGGACCGGTAATCGCCCGGATACTGGCGCAGGAAGGAACGGTAGACCTGGCGTGCGCGTCGGGTGAAGTATTTACGCTCGATTACGCCGCGCAGGGAACAACGTATGTCAAGCACCGGCTGGTCATCTCGCAGGGGGATAGAGTCCGGGGGTATTCTGACGTCGAAGCGGATGTCCAGGTCGGTTGCTACGCAGTTATGGGATGCGGATTCGATCCCAAGCCTTTTTATGCCGGGAACTGGAAAGAGCTGGCCTGGAAGGAGAGCCGTCATTACGCTTTGCAGTCCCATAGAACAACTTCTCTAGGCTGCTATTCAGGTATTGGCCGGACCCTGATGAGCGCGATGCTCTCTCTCATGCGGGATGCGGGAGTGAAAACATTCTTTATCCGGGAGGTTGACCGCAAGGCCGTAGGTTTCTACGACGCTCTGGGCTTCGCGGAGTATAAAGATACGATCTATGCCGGCAACGGCGCATCGCTGGGTTACGAGCTCGATCTGGAACGCATCGTGTATCCTTCTCCGGGCATCGATTTCGTCCCCCTGAAACAGCCGGTTGCGTATCGCATCTCTCCGGCAGCAACCGCGTCGGACGGCGGCGCGGTTACCGAAACTGAAGTGCTGGAGCAATTGACCGTTCCGCAGACCGGCTGGGAATTGGCGCAAAGCCTGAAGATAAACTCGATCCCGGACGCAGCCCGGTTGTTCAGGATTTGTGCCGGCAGCCAGGGAATAACCAGCAGGTTCGCCGGGAAGCTCTATGTGCGTATCGCGCAAAAGGAAAACCGGCAGCATACCTTGTCGCCGGCGCTGCTGCGCAGTTTCCTGGATTACACGGTTATCGCGCGCAGGCAGGATGCGCGCCTTAGGGAAGCGGCTGGCGCCTTGCGCGCTGCCCAGGCTCAAGCCAGCGCCGCTAAGCTGGGTCTGGCCAGATTTGAGATGACCGATGCCTGGAAGGATATGAATATGTGTCCGGGGATCGCTTTCCTGATCAACGGGGATACCTCCATGGGCATGACCAATACGCATAAACGCGAAGAGCTTTTTTCCGGTGAGCTGTTCAACGGATCGGATCTCGACGTGCTCGTGCTTGTCAATGAGCGGCAGAATCCGTTCGTTGTCGATACGCTGATGCAGAATTTGGAAAACCGTAAGCAGAATCTATTCACCTTCTGGCACGAATCCCTGGATTATACCCTGTATACCCGCAGAGCCTTTCTTGCCGCAATGGAATCGTTCGATCGCCAGACTGCGGTGAGTATGAGCCAGTTTGCTAAAGCCAGGTTCCTGTGCGGTGACCAGGCGCTGGCTACGGAAGCGTTCCATGCGCTGGCCCACAGCCGCTGGCAGCGTTATTTCAAAGAGGCTTCTGACGCAGCAAAGCATTCGCGCGCTGCGCTCGTCGCCGCGATGCTGCAGATACCGGTCGAGGAGTGGAGCAAAGAAATGGTCCGGCAGTTCATGGGGCCGGGCGAGCAATACTGGGAGCTGGAAAGTGCTCACTTCTTCCCGGACGCGTTCGATGCGGACGGAGGCAGGAATATCGCCGCCGCTTTCTTCGATCTGCGCAAGACCATGCATTCGTATATGTACTTCCCGGGCAAGGAAAAAGATATGCGGCCGCTGGACCGGAACTGGATCGTCGCATCGCTCGCGGGTGTGGGGGTATTCTATCTGATCGCCGCCTGGTCCAAAGGGCCGCTGGTCATCCTGGGTTCCTGGGCTGCCTGGCATATCGCGATATTCCTCCGTTCGTATCTGGTCGACCAGTTGCATTATAACCGCAGGCACTGGCGCAAGTGGAGCATGGCGGATTTCCGCTATCCAAAATTTGCCGGAGCGTTGAGCATGTCCCTGAACAAGATGCTGATCCTGAACGTGTTTGACCTGCTGGTGCTCGGCGCGCTGCTGTTGTTTTTTCCCGGGGTTTATTTCGGGATTCCCGGTAAATATGTGGCTCTGGCAATCCGCACTGCGATCACGCTGGTATTAAGTTCGTACGTTACCTGGGCGCAGAAAGGGTTTAATTTCACGCGCAGCGCGGCGCAGGAAGAGGTGATCAAGAATATCGGGTTAAGCCTGTTCTCCACCGCAGTCGGCGCGCTGTACCTTAACGCCAGCCCCATGGCGTTCGTGGCCCTCTATTCAATCGTGTACAAAGTATTCAGCGAAGCCATCGGAGCCTGGATCGATTACCGCCGTCCCAAACCGCCGCATTTGTTCCTGCGGCCGGGTGATTATGCCGATATGCCCGCTGAAATCACCGTTCAAGGGCAGCAGCTTTATCCGATGAAGATCATTCGTCAGGTGGAGCGGATGGTTAACCGCGATACGCAGCGGATGGAACTGCGCTATGGAATAAACGTCACCGAACCGGCTACTGCGGATAAGCTGATCGTTCCCATGTCCCGGTCCCTGGATTTTCTCATCGAAGAAGGCGGGCGGTTCAGCACCAATAACCCGGAGCATCTCAAGAAGCTGGTAGCGTTCGTCCGCGCCGAATTGGAGCGCCAGAAGATCGACGCCAATGCCTGGTCCCTGGATGAGCAGCGGCTGGAGAGCGACATACTCGGGAAACTTCCGCTGGAAATGCAGGATTTTGCCGACCAGCTACCCAAGTTGAACCGGCACATTATCAAACATGGCACGTTGCGCACCCTGGTTACCTACGCCAGCCTGCTGGAAGGCCGGCCGTCGGAAGCTGTTCTCGATGAGGAAGAGACGATCTTCAGCCGTATTCTGGGCGGGCAGCCGTTCAAAGATCCGGGATTCTGGCACGCTTTACGGCCGGAACATTTCCTCCGCCAACCCATAGAATTCGTCATTGCGCAGAAGGATTATTTTGCGGAAGCGGGGAAAGAACGATTGCTCGATCAGATGGAGAGGAAAGTCGAACGCAACCGACTCACCGGGCAGATCGTGATCATTCCGTATAAAGGCGGCAATCCGTTTGAGTTGCTGCTGGAGATCATGGAGAATTTTTACTGGCTGCGTTTCAATTCCGCAGTGATCAATCATTTGAGGCAGAACGTTGCCGGGGAGTCGTTCGGCAAAGAATTGATCGACCGCTACATTATCAGAAGCTGCTGGCAGCATGCGGATATCTGGAGCTGCAAAAAAGTCCAGGGAGGCCTGATCGCCGAAAAAGTGCTGCAGTCGGTATCGCGGATGCAATTCAGGCTCTCGATGGATAAACGCGTAATACAATCCCTGTATACCCAGCATGACCGGTCCTGGCGGCAATTCTTCTATCCGGTTGCTCACCCCAAACAGACCCAGCTGGTGTTTAAAGACGAGTTCGAGCGGTTGATGGAAGATCCTAACCGGCAGGTGCAGGTCAAGCATGTGCGGTTGCTGGAGATCTGGCAGGTCCAGCAGGAAGTCCGCTTGTTCATGAAACAATTGAATAACTACTCGTTGATTCCGGTTCTGGACGAACGCATCGGGCTTCCTTTGAAAAGCATGGTGAGTTATCTTCTGGCGGAGAGATCGCTGCAGGATATTCTGGAGAAAATGGGGATAGTGGTTTCTTCAGATGACATCGATGCGCTGATCAAATCCATTATCGTAAAAAAGGCGGCAACCGGCAAGCTGCCGGATGATTTCTTCAAAGCGCTGGAAGATGTGGATTTGCGAAAGACGATACTGGAACTTCACGACGGCGGCAGCCGCCCGGCAAAGATCAACAGGGAATTGAGGAAGAAAGAGGCAGTCGCATCTACCGTGGCAGGTGGCGCTGCCTCTTCCTCAATACCTGCGGTGCATTACGAAAAGACCGGGCGGGTGATCAAAGTATTCGCGCCCAGCGGGTCGCTGCTTGCCGTGCTGCGCGCTTTTGCCCTGACCGCGGGGCCGGAGGTGAACCTGCCGTTCACCCGGGGTATTTCCATGCGGGTGGCGCCGGTAGGATTACATCACCGCGCTTCGGTACTGGAGAAGCTGATGCTGGTGTACAAAGATCACTATTGCCCGGGTGATAAATCCTTCGGCATACGCGAAAACGATATTGTTGCGGTCTTGTGGGAGAACGAATCGTTCGGCAGAGGACAAGCCTTGAATATGCGGGCGGTTCCGGTCTGGGAATTTGTGCGCACCGGTAAGGGCACAGAGGTCTGGTCCGAAGCGCTGCCCATGCTGTCCTCAAGAAAAGCGGATATGCGCACAATCATGGTGTTGCTGCTGTTGATACGCAAAGAGCAGGCCAAACTGTTCGATTCCTACCGGTTCAACGAGCAATTCCTGCAGAAGATCAAAGATGGCACGCGTTGGTCGGACTGGGGAGCGTTGAAGGTACGTAATGCGCAGGAGACAGCGTTATTGTTGCATAAGCCGTTGTGGGAGGAATTCCACCGGTCATACTGGAGCATGAGCCGTGAATTGTCCGTCGGGCAGTGGCATGCCGATTCCCTGTTGCCCGACGTGTTGTCCAGGCAGGCAGTGTTCGCGGATCTGGGGATGGAAGAGAAGCTGAAACAGGCGCTGGTTGAGCCGCGGCAAAGAGACTTGCTCGAAGCTGTTCCCGGCAAGAATGCGATCGGCCGCCGCGTGCGCCGGCATATCCGCAGCGCCGGTTTCGACCAGGTCCGCCTCGACGCGTTCAATCTGGACGGCGGCAAACTGGTGATCGGCACAATGGACCAGATCAAACAGCAATTCGATCTGTCCGCAAACAAGGCGGTGGTTTACGACGCCGCCGGCGTGCTCTTCGATTGCGATAAGGAAAAAGTGGTCGATCATTTCCTGGCCATCATTGAGCAACGGATGAAAAAATACGTCGCCCGGCAGGCAGTGGACGAACTGTTCTTCAGCGGAGAAGAAGCGGGCCGTTTGAGATTAACCCTGCCCATGGAAGCATTTGTGCTTTGCCTCAATGAGGCTCTGCGGGCGAAGGGCTGGCCGGTATCTTTTACCCGGGAAGAAGTCGAGTATGGATTGACTCTGGGGCATACTCCGATTCCGCAGACCCAGGAGTTCAGCCGCCAGGCGCAGGAGCGGGGCATGGAGCAGTTTGTCCTTTCCAATCATTTCAAAAGCAAAGACGACCGTCTGCGCAAACAGTTCTACGTCATGGTCAAGCTGCATTATCCGCATATCCCCTCCGATCATATTATTGTTTCCGAAGAAATCGGTCTGGCCAAGCCGAGCGAAGCGATCTTTCGTCTATTGTTGAACCGTTTCGGGCTGTCTGCCGGCAGTACCCTGTTCATCGACGATCAACAGCGCAACGCATTTGCGGCGTACCTGCTGGGCATGAACAGCTGCTGGTTCACTAAACAAACAGACAGTAAGCAGGTGGGCAAACATGGCCTGATCATGAAGCGCAAGGGCATGGATCTGTATGCTCCCCGGGAGCATCCGGAAGGGGAGGACGTCCTGGTGGATACCGTGCGTATCGCTGACGGTAAGACCGTGCCATTGCGAGCCGAATATCCGGCATCCGGGCAGATCGATGAAGCCAGCCAGATCTGGGATATCGAAACCAAACGCCTGCTCGATGTATTTATGCTCGATCTGTCTGCCCGCAAGCTCGCTCGTTACGCCCAGGGCAGGGAGATCCTTATGCGCAAGGTTTTTCTTGATAAAAATGGGCAGCTTATTCTGGGCGGCCGGCCGTGGGCTACTTTCTCCGGCGTTCCCGAGGCCGAAGTTGAAGTATACATGAAGAACGGGATCATCCGTAACGTGCTTTTTGTCGGATCCGGCACGCGGGTTGATTTTATCCTGCTGCGGGACGCTGCCAGCAACAGGATCGTGGATTCCTACATCAACAAGCTTTTCGCGAAAAGAGCCCGCCGGTACAGACATTTTTACATCGAATATATTGAAACTGATTCCAAGGGCGGATTTTGCGCTTGCGGCCGGGAATACCAGTGGGTGTTCCCGGAACATCCCCGTTCCCGGCTGTCGGTAGAGGTGAAGCTGGGATTCAGGTATATTCCGGTTCCTGTTGCCGCACGTATTATCGGAGATAACAAACAGATCATTGCCACCCGCGAGCTCAATCTGCTCTGGGATATGCGGGACAGGTTGATCGGGTCGTTCTTCAAACGACTGGACCCGGCTGCGGTCGCGGCGCGGGAATTCATTATCGAGATGAAAAACGATATTCCGGAATGGGAACGGTTCAAGGTGAGCGCGTCCAGTTTCAAAGGCCGCAGATTCAAGGATTTGAAAGGGCAGCAATCGCGCGTGTTTGTCAAGGATCTGATCCCGCTGTTGATCCGGTTCGAGAAGGGAGTGACGTTCGCCTATGATCCGGAGAAGAATTTCCTGTCGCGGGCAAAAAATCAGGATCAGGCCGACCGTTTCCTCTATGCGCTGGCCTGGGAAGGTTTAACCCCGAACGAGCGGTTGATCTTAGCCCTTGCCGCATATCAAAAGAAAAAAGAATTCAACCTGAAAAGCCTCAAAGAGACCAATCTCGGGTACGCATTGTTGAAGCAGGAAGGCAAGAATTCGCTCACCGAGCTCAAACGCATACTGGAAAGATATGAATGGGGTCTGTTGCTGCGGATTAACAGTCATTATGTCCTCAAGGGGGGATTCAGGGATTTTATCCGAGAAAAGGAGTCAGTTGATCCGGCTGCCGAGGAGTTTTATTCCGCGCGCGATCTGCAGAAAGCCCTGCAGGAAGCAGTCAAGCAATCCGACCTTATTCAGCCTTCCCGCGAAGCAATCCGGGAAAAATTCCCCAATCTGGTCCGGGATTACGACGTGCTCAAGGCGGTCGGCAAGATCTCCTCCGGCTGGAATCAGTTCGTTATTCCCAGGAGCAAACGCGGCCAGGCCCGGGAAGAAGCGGGTAACGGTCAGGCGCAGGACGGCGGTAAGTCATTACTCGCAACCTGGGATACCATGCTTGATTCCGGGCTGGTCGGCCGGATCTTCGCTTTGCGTCTGCCTTTGCCCGGCCTCGACAGGGCGCTGGCGGTGCGCGCTTTATTGCCGGCCGGGGCGGCAAAAGGACTGCAGGACATATTCTTCGAGGATGATCTGATCATCCTGGTTTACAAGATACGCGGCCGGCTGCAGTTGTTCCGTATCGCCCCCTGCGATTTTACCGATTATCTGACCGATACCGCGAAAGTTCGCGTTTTTTACAAAGACGATTATAAAGTTGAAGTCATCGCGGATAATCAGGAGATCGAAGATATTCTTGCCGACCTGCGCTTATACCGGGCGTTCCCGGGATTGTATAATCTGGTATATGGTCTCAACTCCGAAGATGTTCACGAGCAGTTGCGCGCCCTGCAAGCCATCAAGGGGCTCATGCGTAACAGCGCGGCTGCTCCGGAAGCGCAGCGGTTGCTTACCGCATTGCTGGGCCATGAGAACCGTTATCTGCAGCTGCGGGCGCAGGAGATCCTTAACGCGGTGCACAGCGGACGTCCTGCTGCGTTCCCTGATTTCGAGCGCATACAGTTTGCGGCTCCCGGAGAAGCGATTTCGTTGCCGGAGACAGTCTTGAACGTGGGATTCAATCCTAACGCGCAAACAGTCGCTTTGCGCGGTTTCAAGGCCCGCCTGGCGATCAAAGACGCAGCATCGGAAAGGTTGCGCTATCGCAATTTAACCGCGACAGCGTATACCGAGAACAGCGTTACGCTCAAGGTCAAGCCTCACGCGCGCCATCTAAAAGTGTCTGCCGGGATGGCGCATATCGCGTTACAGATTAAACAGCCGGGCAGCCGGTCCTGGGAATTTGTCGATCATCCGACAGCCAATCAGCTGGTCATTGTTCAGCCTGATCTGCGCGGCGCGATGATCTATCAGCTCTGGCCGGCGTACCTGGGGGTCTATGATGAGGACGGGCAGGTTCGCTATGACCATACCGGCAGGGCTATTCCCGGCACATTCAAGGACGCGCAAGACCTGCTGCCGGCGCTTAACGCGCAGGGGTACCGCTACATATATCTCATGGGTATTTACCAGTTGGATAAACCCGAGAACATCATCGGACAGGTCGGGCCGGATGCTTCGTTATTCTCTCCGCTGTCATTCGCGGTCAGCCGGGAGTTGGGCGGCGAAGACGGCTTAAAAGCCCTGATCGATAAAGCCAGGGATGAATTCGGTATCGGGATTATCGTGGACTTGATCCCCCATGTGAACCAGAATTTCAACGATCTGCCGGAATGGGCCATAGTCAAAGCCAGAGGGTCCGCCGGCAGGGTTATTCGCAGGCTGGCCACCGACGGTTCGATCAACTTCGAGAATGGATTACCGGTGGAATGGCATGATTCGGTGATGCTCAATTACCGGGATAACCGGGTGATTCAAGCGCAAGAACAATTACTGCGGCGCCTGGCGGCAATGGGAGTGCAGGGCGTGCGTATCGACGTAGCCCACAACTTCGGTTCCCTGCTGCCGGTCGACCCTTCTTTAAAGAGCAAGCAAAAGCTGTTCGGGCAGGTCACTTCCTGGCAGCGCAATGAACAGGGAGGTTTCAAGATCGTGAACAGCTGGGATGACGGGAAAGCCAATCCTTTCCTGGTCTATCTGGTCGCTGCCATAAGCGCTGATTACCCGCACTTCGTCTTTATCGGAGAGAATTATGGAAAATATCTCCAGATCGTCAATTCCGGAGCCATCCCCATGGATTCCGGCACCCACGACGATATGGAGAAAGTGATCTTAAAGGGCGGCTCTGCGGCGGATATACTCGGCGGGCATTTCCGCTGGCTGCTCGGCCGGCTTCCTGAAGGCGCGCAGGTCGCTTCGGCTCTGGAAACGCATGATTATTTCCGCCTGATGGACAGATGGCAAAGTTACGGTCCCGCGCGCATCAAAGCGCCGGTAATGACCTGGCTGGCAACTACCCGCGGGCCGCTCATGGTCTATAATCGCCAGGAGATCGGGGAGGTTCACCGCATCCGTATCGACAATTACACCAAACATAATTACCAGGAGGCCGACCGGCAGCGGTATTATGCCCAGCTTGAATTCGAGCGCATACACGGGGAGACCGTGCAGCAATTCTATCGGCGACTGTTTGATTTCTTCAGGTCCAATCCGCTTCTCTCCCGGGGAGAGAATTATATCCTTACGGTTTCTCCGGAGCAGGTATTCGCCATCGCCAGGTTTGATCAGGAGCAGGCCTTGATCGTGGTGGCGAATATGAGCTGGCAGACCGCGCTTGCCGAAATAGATCTTATGCCGCTATGGGAGAGAATGGGTCTGAAGGCATCACGGAATACATTCTACCAAATAAGCGATAGCGAAAGCGAAACACGGGAGATTTTCAGCGGCGAAGAACTTTTCGCGGACACAATCAAGGTCAGGCTGGAAGGATACCGGGCGACCGTGATCGGCTTGAGCGCGTATGCGCCGGATGGCGGCATCGAGCGCATTGCTTTCCGCGATGCTTTTGCGCGCTATACCCGGCAAGACCGTCCGGTGCGGATCAATGCCAATTTCGCTTTTGTTTCTCTGGAAGGAACCGTTCTTCGCAATGACCGCAGGTTATTCCATACGCTGTTCGTTCAACTGGCGCATGTAGTGGACGGCAACGATACATTGCCCGGACTGGTCGCGGGAGATCTTACCCTGCTGATGCATGAACTGCAGGCGAAGTATCCGCAGTTCAGCTGGAGGATCGAGTCGTACCTGGAAGCGCTGCGGGATGAGGGCGATGATGAAACTGTCCGGCGCGTCGCGGGAAAAGTTCTGCGCTGGGTGAAAGTGGGATCGGTAGTATTCGTTTCTCCGGAAGCTGCTCCGGTTTCCAAAGCCGGCGGCATGGCCAATGTGGTCGGCGAGCTGGCCGCGGAATTGGCTCAATCCGGCCTGAAGGTCTATGTGGTCAGTCCGTTGTACACCTATGGCATAAGACCGCCGGGCTTGTATGAGAATATCAAAGAGGAGACGCGCAGGAAGTTCGATATTTCGTATACCGGCAAGACCATGCAGGTATATGCCGGAAGAAAAGGCATGGTTCCCGCAGGGTTGGCGCATGCGCAGATCAGCGGGGTCGAGTATTTATTGCTGGATCATCCGGAATTCGCGGATGCGTTGTACGGTTCTACCGACTCAAAAGAACATGAGCTTCTGCGTTCGATATTCCTCTCCTTCGGCAGCCTGGAAGCTTTGAAGGCCATGCACGTGTATCCGTCTTTGGTTATCGGCAATGACTGGACCTGCGCGCCGCTGATGGCGCATCTGAATTCGGACAGGTCACTGTTCAAGCATGACCCGCATTTCAGCGCGGCCAGGACTATCGGCTGGGTGCATAATAACGGCCAGGATTACCAGTTCAAGGTCCCGCGTTTCGAGAACGGGCAGGACCTGCTCGGTAATCTCGGATTACCGGCTGAAGATTTCGGCTGGTTCACCGATCCGCATAACGGGAATCTGATCAATTTTACCGCGGCGTTCATCCGGCACGCGCAGTATGTGGTCGCGGTCAGCCCCGGGCAGATGCAGGATTATCTGCGTTCCGACGAAAAAGGCGGAGGAGAAGGGTTGAGTTTCATCTACCGGGAATTAATGGCTCAAGGCAGGTTATTCGCGGTCACTAACGGCGTGGCCCTGCGGGAGATCCAGCGCAGATGGTTCGGCCGGTCGATGTTCGATGTTTCCAACGAGCGTCAGCGGCGGGCATTTCTGGATCAGGCCAGGACGGTAAAAGAAGAATCGCGCGCGATCATCGCGGATACGGCGTTGTTCTGGCCGGCATCCAACGGGAAATCACCCTATTTCGGCCGGGAGCATATGGTGGTGAACATGGTCTCGCGCATCACCGAGCAGAAAGGGATCAATTTTGTCGTTCCGTTTGTCCGTCGCGTGATCGAAAGCGGAATCTATCCTGACGTTGCTTTTGTATTCGGCGGCAGCGGCGACCGTTTCTGGATGGATACATTGAACGAATTGGTATATGCCTTCCCGGGCAGAGTCGGGTATTCCAACGGTTTCCTCCCGGATCCGCATCCGCTTTCCATCTATCAGCGCACTTTTCTCGCCGGTGATCTGTTCATCGCTTTCTCGATATGGGAACCGGGAGGGATCTCTCCGATGGAGGCGTTGGCCTATGGCGTACCCTGCCTGGTCTCGGATAAACAAGGGCACAAATCAACCATAAAGACCATATCCATCCCGGGATTGAATCATCTTCTGGGCATTGATGAGTCCGATCCGGGTTTTAACGGCGCGCGTACGCCGGTATATGAATGGGACGTTGATTACACCGTGGATATGATCATGCAGGCTTTTGACCGGATGTACCAACTGTGGAAAAATCGCGAGACAGACCCCGTATGGGGCCGGCTCGCGGAGAACGCGCTTTTCTCGGATAACAGCTGGGAGCGGTCGGTGAACGACGTGGAAATTCTCTTCAAGAATGCGCTGGATGGGGGAAAAGACCAGGAGTTGGCGCGGGCATTGGTCGGGTATAGTGCGCAGGAGCAGCCTGTCCGGACACAGCGCAATCCGGCATTCGCCTTTCTGGAAGAGCCAATCCTGAATCGCGATGCGTCCCGTTTTGCTTTGTCTTTTGAAGAACTGGTCGCGGCCATGCAAAGCGATCCGTCTTTATCCGCCGGAGACCTGACTTTGCTGACCCACGAGTTGTCTGTGAAACATCCCGAATCCGATACGGATATAGATCGTTTCCTGCAGATTGCGGCGCGCGATGCGCGCACTTCAGCGGGGCGCCTTGTTGCGGAGAAAACGCGACGCTGGTACCGTGTCGGTTCAGCCGCATTTGTTTCGCCGGAAGCCTACCCGATCTCGTATGTGGGAGGCATGGCTCCCGCGGTGGGAGGGTTGAGCGCGGCTTTAGCCGACGACGGCCTGAAAATGTTCATCGTGACACCGACATATGATTATCAGGTGAACGCCGCAGAGCGGATGATGCTCGATGTTCCGATTAATACGTTGGGCACGGTGCCCATGCAACTTCTCAAGCAGCGGTTCAACAGCGTGGATTATCTGCTCCTGCATTACCCGATCTGGGACGGTATCCGTCAGAATGTGTTCGGCGGCTACCGCATTGACCAGACACCCGCGATCGGCGCTTTGAACGCGGTCGCTCTTTCTCTGGGCAGCCTGGAAGCGTTAAAGGCTGTTGGCGCGTATCCCTCGATCATGGCCGGCCACGACTGGATGGCCGCGCCGTTACTGGTGCATCTGCGCTCTCCGTCGTCACCGTATAGCGCGGAAGATCATTTTGCCCGGGCCAGGACGATCGCCTGGGTACATAATACCGGAGCCGGGTATCAGTTTAACGTGCCGCGGTCTTATGACGGAACAGATGTTTTGTCCTTCCTGGGGTTGCCCGAAACCGAACTTGCACCGTTCTATTCTCTTTGGGTCAAGCAGGAAGCAGCGATGCGCTACAGCAATTTTTTACTCGCCGCGATCCGCACCGCCGATTATGCGGTAGCAGTCAGCGATACCCAGATGCAGGATTACCTGAAATCCGATCTATTGGGAGAAGGCGACGGTTTTTCCTCTATCTTCCAGGAGCGAATGGCGCAGCGCCGGTTGTTTGCGGTGACCAACGGCATCGACCAGGCGCCGCTGCAGCGGCGCTGGTTCGGTAATTCTGCGCCGGGTCTATCTGCGATCGAGAAACAAGGATTCATGCGCGCGGCCACAGCCGCCAAACAGGCGGCTCGGCAGACAGTGGAGCAGGATAACTGGTTCTGGGCGCCGGATAATCTCGCGTTCTTCAGGGAGCTGGTTCCCTTACGGCATATCGACCGGGATTCTTTCGTCGTAGCCTCCATTTCGCGCATGACCGAACAGAAAGGTATACGGGAATTGGTCTCTTTCGCCGAAAGCGTGCTCGGGAATAGCGCTTATAAGAAAACGGTTTTCCTTTTTCTCGGGCATGGCGATAAGCAGTTGGAGTCTGAATTGCTTCGCCTTAGGGGGCGCTACCCGCGGCGCGTAGGGTATTACCGGGGATATTTCCCCGCTCCGGAAAGAGTGCGGGACAGCGTGTATCTTGCCGCTGATCTTTTTGTTTCTTTTGCGCTCTGGGAGCCCTGCGGTATCGCGGTAAAAGAAGCGCAGGCGGCCGGAGATGTGGCTTTAGTTTCCAATACCGGAGGACATAAAATGTCCGTCACCCCTGACGTGAATGGGGCCAGGTTCGATCTTTCCTACGGGTATCCGCCCAGGACTGTCGATAACGCTTTACGCCAGTTCGACCGTTTATATGTTCTGTGGAGAAAACGCGCCACTTCCGGAGAATGGAACAGCCTGGTAGAAAATGCTTTGTTCTCCGATAATAGCTGGAATGCGGCGGTGAAAGCTGCGCGCGCTTTGTTCAATTACGCGGTCACGGCTGATGAGGCGTATTACCGGAATTTCTATCCCCGCGGTCCCACTGCCGGCGACAGCCTTGACGGCGGTCAGCGTTTATCTTTCCAAATTCCTTTCCCCTTCCCCAATCTTTTCGATAACCAGCGCGGCTGGAATGATCCTGAATGGCTCGAGGCGTATATTCTTACCTCCGCACTTCTCTCCCTGACTGATTCCATCGAAACACCTCTTACTGTTGCGGCGATCATCGATCAGGCTTCCCGGGTGTATGGCGATTACGGCCTGAATCTCGACCCGGCCAGGATCATTGTCCGGTTGGAGGGGTTGCGCCGAAGAGGGCTGGTGCGCAACAGCGATAACAACTACAGCATCAAAGCGTCGGATAACGTGTATCTCAACGTCGATCCCCGGATGGCCGCTGTCTGGGCGGATGATTTCTATTATATCCAGCAGGATATTGAACGCGCCGTGGCAGGCGGCCGTCAGGCGGTTTTTGCGGTCATTGACGCTTATGCCGCTGCGGTGGATCAATGGCCGAAGTATCCGGTGGAGGCGAAGTATCCGGTGCTGCGCGCGGTAGTCCAGCTGGATGCGCCGGCGCAGAAAAAACTTCTGGAATGGCTGCTAAGCCGCGGTCAGGCCGGCAGAACTGCCCTTGTAGATGCGATCGTACTGTTGATGGATTTTGAGCGGGGCAAACAGGGATGGCTTTCATTCCACGCGCCGCAGCTGGAAGGCCGCAGCATGTACCTGGTTGCCGCAGAGATATCCCTGCTTGCCGGCGGCTTGGGCCGGGTGATGCAATATCACGGAACCGCGATGTACCAACTGGGCGCGGATGTGGTGTATGTCGAACCGTTCTATCCGATTACCAGGAATAAACAGGCTGACGTAGTGCCTCTGGATTACGCTGCGATCCCGCAGCCGCTTAAGGACATTAAGAGGCTGTCGCAGAAGTTCAATACTTTTGTGGGCGGAAATCCGGTCGCGTTCGACGTGTATACCGCGATCAATCCGCGCGGCATCCGGGTATACCTGATCAGGGATACTGCCGGCAGGTATGTAAATATACTCTACGAATACTCCACCGCGGATTCGCCCGCTTCCAATTTCGAGTTTACCGAATTTTTCACCAAAGCCACCCTGGAATTGATCCGGTATCTCGAGCTTCAGAAGAAAGAAGAAGCCCGGCGCAGCGGACAGGTGTATAAAGCGCCGCTGGTCGACGCCAACGACGGCCAGGTGTTGCCGATCACCGCCTGGCGCAGGATCTTTTACGGAGAGCGTTCGGGGATAATGCGCGCCGGCAATACCGAGCAGCAGATCAACGATTCCTATGAAATATTCCGGGATGCGGTTTTTTGCGGCACCACCCATACCTATCGCAACCGGGTGATGATGGAGGATCTCAAGACATTCGGACTGCCTTTCCTGAAAGCGGCCGGCGTGCCTGATCAGTGGTTGTGGTTATTCCTGCGGCAAGAGCTTAACGGCAGCAAACTCTGGGATTTTACCAGCGCAGGATTGCGCAGCGCCGATGTAGCTAAAGCGGTGAGCGCTATCCATGGCGCGGAAATGAATGCCCGCGATCCGGGAGTGGATTTGATCGGCATCACTAACGGCGATGACCGGCTCTATTCTGCGGAGTTCTTCCTGGAGGCTTTGCGTAAAGTGGGGTGCCGGGATTGCGCGCAGCCTTCTCCTGAAGAGGTGTCTGCGGCCAAGCAGGAAGCCAAGCGGTCGATCGGATTAAATCCCAACCAGCTGGTCATTTCCTATTCGGGAAGGCTGGTGAGTGAAAAGGCGGGCAGGGATCGCGCGTTTACCGACGCCACCATCGAAACGCTGGTCGCCAACGGTATGCAGGTAGTTATCTACGGCAATGTTCAGCCCTATGAGGCCAGTCAGCGTATCGGGATGCAACTCTCGATGCTCGAGCGCCGCCTTGCCCAGTCCGGATACAGCGGCACATTTATCTTCCGGCCTAAATTCGATATCAATGACCAGCGGCGGTTACTGGCGGCATCCGACATTCAGATCCAGGATTCCGACCGCTATACCGGCGCTTCCGAATATACCGAGGCGGATGTTTCGGCCAATGCCGGCTTGCAGATGGGGCCGCCGTTCTGGGAAGGTATTATCCAGCATCAGGGAGCAGTAGTGAATCGCAGGTTGCTCAAAGGCAACACTCTGGTTCCGGCCGGAGCGTCCCCGGGCGATTACCGCGACGTTCTGGTCTGGGTCAATGAACAGTTCAAGAACGGCACGCTTGGCATCTATCAGGCCCAATCCATCCGGTTCAGCGAAATACTCACCGCGTATCTGACCGCAGCCGAGTATCTGCGCTTCTGGAACAATGCTTTTTATGGCCGGCAAGTTCCTGCGGCGCATCCCCGGATCCCCGGCGAGGTCTTTCAGGTCGAATCCATGACCATGACCTCTTACCTGGAAGAGGGAGAGTTGAGTCTGGAGCGGCAGGGAAATGATTTCTATCTGCGGGGTAAAGTCGACGAACTGCGCGAGAATCTCGAGTTCTCGGCGGTGATCAATCTGGAAACCCTGGATTCGGTTTATTATGAAACCGGCAAGCGCGGGGTGGTACCGTTCGAGATGATCAAGGCGCGGCTGGTAAATGAATATGGGGTGGCCGTGCCGCTGGCTATTAAGCGTTTGATCCAGAACCGGGCGGAATATTTCACCATCATTCCTCAAGATGTACCTTTCCCGTTCGAAGGGGTGTTAGAGATCACTTCCGGATTATGGACGGTTACCCAGCCGGTGCGCATTGTCGCTCAAGAAACCCATACCATGTGTCTTCTGCCGCAGCAGCCGGTTTCCGCTCAACACGAAGTGCGTTATTCCGAACTGATCGAGATGCTGCAGTCAGCGGCCAGCAGATTCTTCTATTTTGATCCGCAGCTGCGCGGTTGGACTTTGATCACGGGTTGTCCGCATTTTGACCAGCGGCAGAACGCGTTCCTCTATAACTGGGGAAGAGATACCATGGTCGCTTTACCCATGACCGTACTCTGCGGCAGACCGGAGATGTTCAAAGCGGTGCTGGCCAATTACCTGCGTTTTGTACGAAACGGCCTGTTGCCGAATCTGATCGGCAATGGCAGCAATCCCCGCTATAACAGCGTTGATTCCACCCTGTGGATGTTCTGGGCGCTGCACAAATACCTGGACATTACCCGGGATTTTTCTATCCTGGATATTCCTGTCGTCAGAAGTCAGGGAGAGAGCGCAACCGTGCTGGAGATACTCGAAGAAGTGGTTCAGGCGTATATCGCCGGTATTCGCGGCGTGGATAGCTGGGAAGAGGATGGCAATAACAGGCAACAGCATATCGATATTTTTATGGATCAAGATGGATTGATATTCGCCGGGAATAAAGATACCCAGTTGACCTGGATGGATGCCCAGCCTAAAGGCGGCTCTCCCGTGACCAGCCGGTACGGAAAAGCGGTTGAGATCAATGCCCTCTGGTTCAATGCTCTGCGTTTGATGGAACAGGCGTACACCCATAAAGAGCGGGAAGCCGAACGGGCCGCGATGCAGGAGCTTAAAGAGCAGGTGCGGGCGAATTTTACTAAATTCTGGAACGAGGAGAATAGCTGTCTTTTCGATACCATTGAAGGCGACCCGGCTGCCGGAAAGAAGATCCGTCCCAACCAGGTCTTTGCCATTTCTCTGGGGTTGCTGGATGAAGTCAAAGCCGGGCAGGCGCTGGATGTGGTGAGAAAAGAGTTACTCACGCCGTACGGCTTGCGCACCCTCAATATCACCGATCCGGATTATCATCCGGTGCACGCAAATGAATTATCCTACCACCAGGGCACCGTCTGGCCGTGGTTGATGGGCGCATTTATCGAAGCGGGTATACGGGTGTATGGCCGGGAAGAGACCGCGCATCTTCTGGCGGAATACCGGTATTTCAGCACTGTACATGATCTGCTTACCCATGGCCAGGATCATTCCATTCCGGAGATTTACGACAGTAATTGCGAAGCGGCTTTGGGCTGGAATGCCAAAGGTTGTTACGCTCAAGCCTGGAGCGTGGCGGAAACCCTGCGCGGCCTGGCGCTTTTGTTCCCGGGAGTATTCATTACGGGCTATGCCGGCGAAGAGAGCAAGAGCGGCTTGATCTATGAAATGGTTATCCGGGATTATTACGCGCGAGACAGCGCAGTTGCCGGGCTGCAGGCGGCATTGGCGGAGCTGCCGTATCTTTCCCGAATCGGCGTGGAGCATATCGTGCTTATCGGTTTGATGCAGCATACCGGCAGTCCGTATGAAGTGCTTGATCCTCGCCGGATCGACGAGCGCGCCGGCACTCCGGCTGATCTGGAACGGTTTGTCCGATCCGCGCATCAACTCGGGATCAAGGTGTTGATCGATTGGCTGGCTAATCAGCATGTCGCCAAGACCAGCCCGCTGGTCCAGGAATTTCCGGAGCGCTTCCTGTATACCACTGCCAGCGACGGCAATTATTTCAGCGAAGAGCGTCTTGCGCTGGTCAGGGGCAGCGATCTGCCCCGCGATGAGCTGATCAGTTTGATACAGACAGGCAAAGCCTTAAACGCTCACATCCAGGCCGCGGGCATGCCCCTTGATGGAATCGTCGATCTTGGCGGCCGCCGGATAAAAGTTATGCCGGCGCGTCGCGATCTGCGGGAAGTCATCGGTTACCGTAATGCCGATAAGGAATTCATCGCTCCCGAAGCAGCTCTTTTTCCCGTATCGGCGACCGATGAAGTGCCTTTACGCTGTTTCCCCAGAAGATGGGGCTCGTTAGCTCAACCCGATCTTTCTTATCTTGAGACGAGAGCCGCGGCTATAGCTATCGGCGCCTTCTGGCTGGATAAGGGTATCGATGGATTCCGTATTGACGCCGCGCTTTCCACTTTTCCGGATAAAATACAGGAGAATTGGGGGCTGGAGGTAGCGGAGAACCTGTCCCGCGATTTCATACTGGCAATGCGCGAGATCGTTCCGGAGGCGTTCATCCTCTTTGAGGGTTTTGAGCGGCATTCCGAATTGCTGGAGATCGCCGACCGCAGATATACCGGTGTTTACAACTGGAAGCCGCGCAATCTGGTTACGGAAGCATTGACGGATCGCACCAGGCTGGCAGCGCTGGGCGGGTATATCCTGGAGCTCGAGGGTATGCCGCAGCATATCCAGACGCATGAAGTCAGCCTCGGTCCGGAACATGACGCGTATGATTTCGGCGACGCCTGGGCCCGGCTGGACGCTGCTTCCAAGCAACTGATGTATTTTCTCTATCAGGTGCTGCCCGGTTACCTGCTTGTTTTCAACGGCCAGGTTTTCGGCAGGGATCACCTCTATAAGGGAGTGTACGAGCTGTCCGCGGAAGTCCCCCGGTTCGAGACTATTCCCGCGCAGGAGCTGGCTTCCTGGGAACAGCTCTTCTCGCTGCGCAAGCGGTATCCGGCGCTGGTCAGAGGAGAGTATCTGGCGCTTTCCGATAAGAACGCGGATGTTTTTGTCGTGGCCAGATTCGATGAAAAAGAGATCGTTCTGGGGTTGCTTAATCTTACCGCGGAAAACAGATCCGCGGAAATTTCTCTTGAATCGGTGATCGCGCTGCAGGCTACCGGACCGGCCGGAGAGATGTCTTACCGCGTGTCCATGGAAACCATGGGGAGGGAGAACAGCGAGAGCATGATCTTCTCATCGAAGTTCAGCCTTACCGTGCCGGCCAGGTCCGCCATGATCATTCGTTTCGAACCTGTCCCGCAACCGGAGGGAGTTCCCGACGGCGGCGCGGAATTCCGTCCGGTTAAAGTGGGCGTGATCGGCGCCGGATATATGGGATTGATTACCGCGGTGTGCCTGGCCGACATGGGGCATACTGTTGTATGCATGGATATCGACAAGGAAAAAATCGGTCAACTGAATAAAAAGACCGCGTATTTCTATGAGCCCGGCCTGGATGATCTGCTCGGGAAGAACATGGAAACGGGCGCCATCAGATTTACCACTGACATGGCGGATACGGTTCGGTCCAGCGAGATGCTTTTGTTATGTATCAATACTCCGGTCAAGGATGACGACAGGATGGATTATGCATATATTGAATCGGCAGCCCGGGATGCTGCGCGGTTTATCCGGGAGCCGAAGACCATTGTTGTCCGCTCTACCTGCACGGGCGGAGCAACCAGACGCCTGCAGGAGCTCATGAATACATTGACGGATGCGAAGCTCACCATGGTTTTTAACCCCGAGTTCTTAAGCGAAGGGACCGCGATAAGGAATTTGATGGAGCCGGACCGTATCGTCGTAGGCGTGGAGGATGAACCAGGTCGCCGGGCAATGGAAGAATTGTACGCGCCGCTTATCGATCGGCGAATCCCGTTCATCGTTACCAGCATTCCCAGCGCGGAAGTGATAAAATTGACGTCCAACCTGTATCTTACCGCCAAAATCTCTACCATCAATGCGATTGCCAGGCTGTGCGAAGAGACGGGAGCGGATATTACCGAGGTTTCCCGGGCCGTAGGGCTCGACAGGCGCATAGGCGTGGCATTCTTGAATGCGGGCCTTCCCGCGGGAGGGTCGTGTCTGCCTAAAGATCTGCGCGCCATGGTGCAGATGGCGCAAGATTCAGGATGTGAGTTCAAGATCGGCGCAGCTATACGCGACTCGAGGGCACAGGAAATCGAGCGATTCATCGAACGAATCGTCAAATTTAACGGAGGCTTGTCCGGGAAAACCGTAGGTGTGCTGGGCGCGGCGTTCAAACCGCATACCGACGATATCAGGGGATCCGTGGGCGTGGATATTCTGAAAGTCCTGTCCGCCATGGATGTAACCGTCAAAGTGTATGATCCTCAAGCGATGCCGAATCTTAAACAGCTGAATCTTCCGTTGAATTACGGTGCCAACGTGTATGATGTGGCCAGGGATAGCGACGCGCTTATTATCATTACCAACTGGCCTGAATTCGGGAAGCTCGATCTGCAATTGCTGCGGAGCAAGATGACCAGGCCGGTGATCATAGACGGGTGGAATATGTATGATCTGCCGACGATGGAACAGGCAGGCTTCACCTATATTTCCATCGGGAGGCCTGCGGTCATTCAGCCGCAGGCGGACGCTCGAAGAACGGAAGACCTGTTTTCGGACATCGTATGCATGCGTGGCGGGAATCTGGATGTCAATGGCACGCTTGCGTCGGCGAAGGGGAAAATCGACCTTGGAACATGGGTAGATATCGCAGGCTTCAGCCTGATGCGCGGCGTCCCGATGACGGATTCGTTATCCGCTTTGATGCGGTCGGGCATAGTGCTTCTGGATGCGTTTGACCAGCTTCCTCTTGCAAAGCGTCTTACTTTCTTAAAAGGTCTTACAGCGCTTGCCCGGCAATATCCGCAGGAACTCGAAGAGCTTCTGGCGCGGCTGAACGTACGATTGATCGATATCATTGAGAAAACGATGACATATCCACGGTCATATCCCCAGGCATTGCCTGAATTATACGAGGCATTGTATCAGGCGGGGTTGGATAACCCGAGGGGGTATCTACCCCGGGGCATTCCTGCCGGGATAAAAGTGCGCGCCGGACAGGTTTTGGTTGTCGGTGCAGGCAAAATGGGCACAATGAGCGGCGCTTTGATCGGCCGGATCATTGCGGCATTGGGAGATGATTTCACTTTTCTGGGGGTAGTAGAGCCTCGGGAAGAGAATATCAGATCATTCACAACGCATTATCTGAAGAAGAACCCGGGCGCATCCTTGCCGTCATTTTTTGGCTCGATAGCCGAGTTCAAGGCCGCCTCTTCGTTCGATCCCGCGAAAACCGCAGTATATATCGCAACGCCCGACAACACCCATTGTGCCGTTCTCAAGGAATTGGCCGCACTGGGAATTACCAGATTCATCCTGGAGAAACCCATAGCCGGTTCACAGGAAGATATCGATGCGATCATCCGGCTGCGCGACGAAAAAGGCCTGCATATCGTTATCGATGAACAATTCTTGTATGCCCTGCCCATGCTGCAGGTTAAGGAATATTTGAAAAGGACAGCCCGCATACCGCTGATGGTCACTCAACTCGGCATAAAAGACCGGACAGCGGATTCGGCCAGCGGAAGAAATATCGAGACCGCCAACATTTTTTATTATGATCCTTTCCACGCCATATCTATGGCTAATGATCTTCTGGGCTCCGGAGCGGCCGAGGCGGTATTCATGACCGATATGGTCCTGGATGACCGCATCATCGCTTCCCACGGCTCGGGAGTGGCCATCATGACGCATGAGAAAGGAACGCAGAAAGCCACGGGTGTCATTGCGATGGAACACGAACGGCCGGGAAAGAATACGTTCGACAGGATACTGAACATTTACAGCAGGGATAGCGATTCGGCTGATTTGAATCTGGTTACCGTCAGCTTCGGTTTTGCGCGGTACTTATTCACCCATCTTGAGATTGTTGATCAGCACGGAAACGTATTGCAGACCAAAATCGACCAGGATGAAACGCTGACCCTTTCGCTGTATCATTGCCTCATCGGTTTATGGAGCGGCGCAAAGGTCGTTTCGGAAATAGATGCCATCCTTCTTACCCACGATGTTTTAAGCCAGACGGATTATTTGGCGAATACAGCCAGGCCTTCGGCAGGCTCCGTGCAGATGGCGGCTATTCATAACCGTGACGCCATGGACTATTTCGAAGATACCGTTTCAGGCATGGCGAAAGGGTATCGGTTCAGGACCGGCCAGGTAAACGGCAATATGGAATTAGGCCAGCTGCAGGCCGTCGAGTTCCTCTGGGTAGTGCGCGGCGCGGCGAAAGCCGCTTGTAACGGGCGAGAAGCCATTCTGACTGCCGGGGACCAGTTGACAGTGCGGCCCGGCGATCGCGTAGAATTGAGAGGAAGTTTTGATTACGCGCTGGTCGTTTTGTCGGAAACGGGCGCCCGGGCATGGGAGACAGCCGTCACTTTCCTGAAAGACGTCCCCGATATCTCCGGCGGATGCAACATAGACCGGAAAAAGCCTTTTCGCAGGACACTCCTGGATGCCGTAGGAATCAACGGTAGCGACGGTATAAGAGCGCATGTGGTAAAGATTAACAAAGCTACGTCACATCCGCACGCGCATCCCTATTATGGAGCAGGCATATCTCAAATGGAGTTGTACGTTGTCCTTGATCCTGTCGAATTAGGCATGGCGCCGGAGTATAACCACGGCACTATCGATCTGCTGATCCCATCGTATGCCGGCGACGACGCAACATACAGATTGTTTAAAGTCGAGACTCAACCCGGAACAGCTATCGTGTTTCCCCCGGGCATCGGCCATCAGGCGGACGGGGTATACGCATTGGTGCTCGCGCTCTTGCCCGGGAGCGTTGCGGAAGAGGCGATCGATCTTACTTCCGAGTTTGACGGCGGCGCGGCTCTCGGAGCGCCGCAGCCGGAATCACCGTTTCATGTTGTGCACGTTTCTTATCAGGACCCCGAGCATATCGCTGGCGGCCAGGGTGAAGCGGTTCTCAATATCATCCGGGCCCAGGCAGACCTTGGATACTCGACGACCTGGATATCGCCGTGTGTTAATGACGAAATACCGGGGGAATATCTTTACAGCAATTATAATCTGCAATTGGTGAAGATCAGGATCCGGGATGACCCGGTAGCGACATTCTTCGATAGCACTGAAGAAACACAGGGTTGCCGCGAAAAATTCGGCAGTTTGTTCGTCGATTACATACAAGAACGATACGACCCTTCCCAGGCCTATATTCATCTTCACGGATTTATTGAAGAACCCCGCCGCGCCGCGGCATTACGCAGTCTCGGTTTTAACGTTACTTCTACATTCCATATGTTTTTGTCGCCGCGCATGGATACGACCAGTGACCATAACGCGTTTTATCCGGAGCTCAAGCGTATCGAATATGAAGCGATAACCGCGAATTCCAAAGTTATTGTGAATAGCAACGCGATGCGGGAGGAATTGCTGGCGCTGGCAGGCGATTATGCGGGGGATGTGCATATGGTTCCCAACGGTGTCGGGGAAGAATATTTCGTTTTATCCGACACTGAAAAGGATGCAGTTCCGCTGGTGACCACCTACGGCAGGATTTCACCCGAAAAGGGGTTCGATACATTTATCGAAGCAGCACGCATTATTACCGACAGGCGCCGGGCCCAAAGCAAAAGTCCGGTCAACTTCCTTGTTTTCGGAAAGAGCAATGATGCTATCTCTGCGCGTAAAGAGTACCGGCTGAAGCTGGAGCGGCTGGCACGGGATTACGGCAATATTACTTTGAAGATGAGCGGTCCCGGGGTCAGCGATGCCGAGAAGCTGGAGTTGATGCAGAGAAGCTGGGTGGGGGTGGTTCCGTCGTTATATGAGCCGTTCGGCCTGGTGCTGGTGGAATATATGGCCCGGGGAGTGCCGCTGATTTCTTCCCTGACTCACGGGTCCAGGGATATCCTGGAGACGGCGCATCCGGGCAGGACGCCCTACGGCATTGTCGTGGATGTCGAGGCTCAGCAACTGGCCGACGCCATCGAAGAGCTGATTGACAAACGGTCATTAGCAGAAGAGTTGGCCGCGAATGCCCGTACCAAGGCTCTCCAGCAGTATCGCTGGATGCCTATTGCACGGAAAATTCTTGATATTTACGCGACCGAGAGCTTCTCGGATTTTGAACTCGCGCCGTTCACCCGGGAAGAAAAGCTGGATGCGGTGGCAGTGATGCATGCTATTGAACAGGCGGACGCGCAGGGCTACGTAGAATTCCTGAGGCCGCTGTTCAGGTCATCCCGCGGGCATAATCGCGCCCGTGATATAGAGCGCATGTTTGAGAACGGCCGGTTGTACCAAATCTTTCCCCATTTGAAGCTTCTCGCCAGCAAGGAGATGTCCGGCCATCCTGCGCCGCACGAGATGTTCCATGCCCTGGACAGCCTGGTCAGGCTTGATACTGCGGGGTATTCCGGCATGCGCAGGTTTACGTTCGAGCGCGCAGGCAAAAATGCAGGCGCGCTTCCAGAGGTCGATTTTACCGCGATCCCCGGGTTTACCGGACTAATCAAGAGAATTTTCTCCCGGACCGACGAAGAAATGCGGGAGATCCTGTTTCTGCTGCCGTTTATCGTGGATATCGGCAGATGCGTCAAGCCCCAGGCGCATCCTGAAAGCGGAGCGTTCTATTTTGTAAGCCCGCTTTTAAGCAGGCTCGGCTTCAGCCGGCAGGCTATTGAGACGGCAGTTGCACTTGTCGGCAAGCATGTGGATATCGGCACGATCGTGACCACCGAAAGCACTCCTGACCGGCTGTTTGCCGGATGCCAGCTTTCCCGGGACGCCATGGATATTTTAACCCTGGTTGCTATCGCTGACAGAAGCTATGGGATCCGAGCCGATGATCTGACTGTTTTCGAATTCCGCGCCTACCTGGCTTGGGGCGATCAGGATTCGCCGGAGAGAAGCCAGTGGCAGAATACCGCTGACTGGCATCTGCGCAGGCTGGGCAGGTATTTGAAAATGACTCCCGGAGAAGCGCAGTTGATGCTTGATGCCATGGTTGCCGCCGGCCAGCTGGACGCCCGGGATCTGGAGGCCATCAGGCATTTCTTCGGAATACAGATCGAATTTATCGATTACGGCGACGGAGTATTTAAATATATGACCGGCAGGCCGGACGGGAAGGAGCTTTTTGTCAAGACGTTGGCTATCTACGCCAGATACCTGTCCGCGATCAGCGCGCCGATTAACCGGGTCAACCTGGTTAAGGATAGGTTGTATGTCATGGCTTTGACCAATGCTATGCGCTCTCTGTCGTACTCTTCCTCTCCCGAGGAGATTGTAGACCATCTGGCTGCTTACGGTATCGCCTTGGTTCTTGTCGGGAATACCACTCTGGTGACCAGGATTACCGATCCCATTGGCCATCTGCGCAGGTTATGCGAAGAGCGCTGGGATGCGCTGGTGAATACAGCCTTAGCCCGCCAGGTGCAGGAGCGCGGCATTGAGGAAGTCGAGCAGGCGGTTGATCTCGGGCAGGAACCCGGGATTATCTGGTTTGCCGAACAGATCAAGTATAAAGTGCTGGACGATCCCGAAGGTATAACGCAAGTGAAGGATATTCTTCCTTCGGCAGAAAGCAACTATCAGGTTCAGTACAATGTCAGCCGGGGAGTTCAACGCGGTGTGGGAAGAGATACGGTTCCGGCAGCCAATCAATGCGATTTCTGTCGGATGGCTGTAGGAAAAGATACCGAAGGCCAGTTGCAGGATCTTGAGGAGGCGCTGGGCTTGCCCTATGTGCTGGTTGCCGACAGCCGTCCCTTCTTCGATCGGCACATGCTGGCGCTGGAAAAGGACCATACCGGAAAGATCACACAGGAAGGCATGCGGGATCTGTTGACCATCTTCAATACCCTCTTCCCGGGGAAAAGAGGCAATATCGGAACCGGGAATGCCGCCAGCCACCTGCATATCCATATTTACAATACGAGATTTCCCGTTGAGCGGCAGCCGCGCACCTGGTTGCGCGATTCCGGCGATGTGCGTGTGGGTGTATTTGAAAACGATGTGCATACCGCCGGATTTGTGGTGGAAAGCGCGGATATGGAAGCTTTATCGGCCCAATCTTACCGGATCGTCCAGGAAATCGAGTCAAAGGGCTGGCTGGTGATCCTGATCACCGCTCCCCATCAGGTGTACATTATCCCACAGCGGACCAAGGAGATAGGAAGCGATTATCCGGATATATTCGACGGGTTCAAGAGAACGCGGCGCCCTGAAACCAGGCCGCGCTACGTGGGGCCGGTGGAGGCGGCAGGCATCTGGCTGTGCTACAGCCGGGGCAATATCCCCGCCATGTACGAGATGTATGACGCGATGAACCTGGAGATATTCCGCAACATCATCAGGGATACCGGCGTTAACCGCAATGATCCCCGGCTGGAAGAGATGCTTGCGGGATTGACTGTTGACGGAGGCACTGCGGATCCGGAGGCTCTCGCGGTTTTTAAAGAACAGATGGACGCCAAATGGGAGGCATTGCTGAACAGGGATCTGGAAGCCAGGGTTGCGCGGGAAGGCATGGCGCGGGTGGAAGCGGAATCCGATCTCGGCCATGAATCGGGGATCGTCTGGTTCCCGGACGAGATAAAATACAAAGTTCTCGACAATCCGGAGGGTGTGCGGGAAATCGGCGGCGTGCGGCCTCCTGCCGACAGCAACTATATGGTACAGCATAACGTCAGCCGCGGCGTGGCCAAATATCATGACGGCGAAGGCTGCGGCTTCTGTGGAGTGGTCAGCGGCCGGAAAGATACGGATACTATCCTGGCCGATCTCGAGGATGTTGTTGGCCTGCCGTACATGCTGGTTGCCGATACCCGTCCGTTTTTCAACAAGCATATGCTCGCCCTGGAAAAAGGCCATACCGGAAGGATTACTGCCAGCGGCATGCGTGAGCTGCTGACGATCTTCAATACCTTATTTCCGGGCAGAAGGGGTAATATCGGCACAGGCAATGCCGCGGAACACCTGCATATACATATTTACGATACCGAATTCCCGATCGAACGCCAGGAACGCAGTTGGCTGGTTGACACTGGAAAAGTCAGGATCGGGTTGCTGGAGAGCGACGTGCATACCGCCGGCTTCGTAGTGGAAAGCGCGGATATGGATAAACTTTCAGACTATGCCTACCGCATCGTCTCCCGCGTCGAGTCCAACGGCTGGCTGGTGATCCTGATCACCGCCCCCAACCAGGTCTATGTCATTCCCCAGCGCACCAAGGAGATCGGGGATAATTATCCTGCGATCTTCGACGCTTTCAAGAAGAGCCGGCCTGCGGGCTTGAGGCCGCGCTACGTGGGGCCGGTGGAGGCGGCAGGCATCTGGCTGTGCTACAGCCGGGGCAATATCCCCGCCATGTACGAGATGTATGACGCGATGAATCTGGAGATATTTCGCAACATCATCAGGGATACCGGCGTTCCCACGGATGACGAAGCCCTGGGTGCAATGCTTGATGCCGTGCGATCCTACGGTCGGGAATTAAAATCGGATCAGCAGAAGCTGGCCTTTATCGATAACTCCCGGGTGGCGTACGTTGAATTACACCTGACCAATACCTGCCAGCTGAAATGCGGCTGGTGCGCATATAAGGGGGTGGATAAGAAACAGCATCTGCAGTTTGGCGACCTCGACAAGCTGCAGGAGTTGAATCCGGAAGAAATCCTTTTTGTAGGCGGAGGGGAACCCACGCTTTACCGCGATGCCCGGGCAGGTAAAGATTTCAACGATGCCGTTCTGCGTGTGCGCCAGCTGTGCCCGCAAGCCAAGCTGCGGCTGATCACTAACGGCGTGGTCGTCCCTCCAGGCGAATGGGTCCGCGAGATTTCGGAGTTGAGCATATCCTTCGACGAGCCGACCCGTGAAGGATACCGGGAACATAAAGGTGCGGATAAGTTTGCAGATGTATGGGATAACATGGTCTATTATATTCGCGACAGCCCGATTCAGTCCAACCGTGTTACACTGATCTACAATAAAGAAAAACTCGAAGCTGCACTGATGTTCGCCGGAAAACTCTGGCGCATGTGGCAGGAAATGACGGATAAAGGGGCACTGTCGCAGGAAAAGGCAGACAGCTTCCGCTATATGATCTTTCCTATGGCCGATGACAGTAGCCCGGATGCGCCGTATGCGGAAACGAAGCTGACTGATCAAGAACAGCAGGAATGGCAATTGCGTATGGAGCGTATTCGCGGGGAGAATCCCCGCTGGTACCGGTTCCTGGCGGACCATACCAACCTCATTGTCCAGCCCTTAAGTGTTCTTGACGTGCCGTCGGTAACCCGCTGCCCTACGGTGACCAATTATCTGGTTATGGCTGCGGATAGACAGTATTATCCGTGTTTTGCCATGTGCGAAACCTGCAGCAAAGTCACCCTGGGGTCCGTTGAGCAGTCGATGCAGGAATTGGCAACGCGAAGGGCGGCGCTTTACCTGCATCCCGACGAGCGCTGTAAAGAAGGGTGTCGGCCCGGAGCGACTTTTTACGGGGTGCGCGCGCAGGGTCTTTTTGCCGAACAGTTCAGGAATCGGGTTTTTGCTACATGGCAGGGGCTGGTAGAAACCAAGCTGGCTGCGGATGTGGATCGGGCCGGCATAGAAACCGTTGAGAAAGAAACCGACATTGGCAGGACTCGAGGCATTGTCTGGTTTCCCAGCCGGATCAAATATAAAGCGCTGGGAGATGCGTTTACCAAAGAAATCCGGGCCGGGCCGCAGGCTCCGCCTGCCGGCTCATATCTAGTCCAATACAACGAGAGCCGGGGTACCAGCCGCAGCGAACCCAAAGGCTGCGTTTTCTGCCAGCCCAGAGAGAATCTGATCCTCGCCGACTTGGAAGATTATTTCGACCTGCCGTATATCCTCTACGCCGATTCCCGCCCCTTCTTTGATAAACACATGCTGGTTATTGCCAAAAGGCACACCGGTGTGATCACGTTGAACGTCCTGCGCGATTATCTCTGGATATTGAATACTCTTTTTCCCGGATTGCGTGGCAATATCGCAACCGGCAACAAGATGGCGCATTTTCACCATCATATCTATGACGTCGAATTCCCGGTGGAGAGAAGGCCCAAACGCTGGTTGATCGAATCAAAGCTGTTTAAGTTCGGCACCGTCGATAATGACGAGGATACCGCAAGCTTTGTGCTGGAAAGCGAAAACAGCGATATCCTGGCGCGCAAGGCTTTTATCGTGATCAAGGAACTTGAAGCCCGCGGTTTGCTTACCTGCGTCGTCGTCGCGCCTCATCAGGTGTATATCACTCCCCAACGCACCAAGAGCATCGGTGACGATTATCCGGATGCCCTGGTGCCGTTTACCGCGCATGTTCCTGCCGGCGTGCGTCGCAGGTTTATCGGGCCGGTGGAGACCGCGGGAATATTCCTCTGTTACAGCCGCCCGGATATACAGGCGATGAAACAGATGTATGAAGGCATGGATTATAGTCTGTACCAGCGCATCCTGCGGGATGTCGGTGTTTCTCGTGGGGACCCGGCGATGGCTGACCTGGAAGCCCTGTTTGCTCTGGTGCTGGACGAGGAAAGATTTTTCATGAGCCTCTTCGACATGCAGGCGCAGAACAATGCGTTCTCCGGCGGCAAGGGCGCGAATTTAAGCCATCTGGCCGCATTGAGCGGTTTGCTGCGCGAGCCTTCGGCTGCGGATATCGATCTAACCGTTCCGATAAGTTACATTGTTTCTGCCGGTGTTTTTCAATCCGTGGTCTTGAGCCGTCCGGAAACAGCGGCTAAGATCGAGAAGTTGGAAGCGGCTTCGGCCGCATTGGAAACGGCTGATGTCATTGAGGCCGTACGCCTGGAGGAAGAGATTGTTTCTCTCGCCAGAGCGATTCGTAATGACATCCTCTCGGTAGAGCTGCCTGCTGAAGTCAAAGAGGGATTGGCTGTTATATTCGCTGCCGCGGGGTACCGGGCTGCGATGCGCAGTTCGGCGACCGTCGAGGATTCCGACCAGAATTCCTGCGCCGGTCAGGCGAAGAGCGCCTTGAATGTGATTACTGCGGAACAGGCGGAATCAGAGCTGAAGCAGGTGTGGGCAAGTCTGTATGACCCAAGTTTCGTCCAATACCGCAATGACCGGAATGTGGGGCATGCCGGTTCTTTCATGGCAGTGGTGGTGCAGGAAATGGTCGATGCGAAAGTCGCCGGGGTCATCCTGACACTGGAAGAGCAGTCGAAACGGTCCGCTTTCCGCGTGACCGCTAACTGGGGGCTGGGAGAATCCGTGGTGCAGGGAGATACCCAGACGGATTCCTGGCTAGTCAGCCCGGATGCCCGGTACCTGCTGGAATCACGCATCGGGGTCAAACACCTGAAGACCGAATATGACCCGGAGCGCGGCGGGGTGCGATCGGTTGCAACCAATACTGATGCTGCGGTCAGCTCGTTGTCCGATCAGCACGTCCTGGCCATATGCCGGGTGGCTAGGATGATACGTGATCATTACCGCGCGCACCGGCAGGTAGCTCACGTGGACATTGAATTCGCGGTCAGCAAAGGCGATAATAAGCTTTTTATCCTTCAGACCCGGCCGGTGACTTCCGGCGATATCAAAGAAACAATAACGATAAATACGGTGATCCGGGACCGTCAGACGGAGCCTGTTGCGGAAATAACCTTCAAGCAAGGTCTGATATCCAATAAAGGAGCTGTAACCGGACGATTGCAGGTTGTCGAACGGGCAGACGGCTTCGATGAAGTGCAGGAGGGGGTTATCCTGGTAGCATCCGCAACGAATAACAACTGGAACGCCGCGTTCAAGAAGATCAAGGCAGTGATCACGGATTTTGGCGACAGTAACTGTCATGCGGCGATCGCTTCCCGGGATGCCAAGCTGGGGCTGGATATACCTTCGCTAGTCGGGGCTAAAGACGCTACCGCCAGGCTTAAGCCCTATGAAGGGCAGATCGTGACCATTGATTCCCGTCTGCGCACAGTATTCATCGGGGAAATGCCCATCGAACCCCTGGAAGTTGAAACGGCTCTCTGGCTGGAGGAGGCTCTTGCGATACGCAGTCAGTTCGAAGGTACGATGTGGCAGCGGTTGAAGGGGTATGCTAATGCCATGAGCGATTTTGAAGGACACTGGTTTGGCCGCCCGCGTATTCCCTATAGCTTTTTCCAGCTTGATTATTATGACCGTGCGCATGAACGGACCGATCGGATACATACCGTGTTCGACTGGCCGGAAAACTCCTTTGAGGGCCCTGTCCCCGCGGTGGAAGCCTGGGGCAGGAAAATAAAGGACGATATTATGTATCTGGAGGTCCGGGATGAACCGTACGATGCCCTGGGCGATTTCTTGAGCAGGTTAACCATCGACGGTTTTGAGTATCTTTTTGACCGGCGCTGGGAAGAGATACAGCGGATCGAACAGTTCACGGTCGGCCTGGAAAAGATCACCGCTTCCAACGCCGCAGATGTGTCCGCCCTGCTGGTAGAAAGCCTCTTCTGGTCATCCCTGGCTTTTGCGATCAAGGACGCTTTGCTTGAACGCTATGTGAATCCGCAATTGCGCTATATTTCCGACGAGCGCGACGAATCGGGGTATTCCTACCAGGAGATCATGAAGGACCTTGCGCTGGAGCGCAGGTATCCCGATCGCACGCGCAGCATCGAATCCGCCTACGCCCGGGAACGGGAAAGTATCCTTCAGGAGATTTTCGGAAATCCCTCTGCCCGGGCGCTGCTGATAGCCGGAGACTACCAACGGTTTGCTGCCGGCTATCCGGGTTTCATGTCCCGGCTTGAGGCATTGTCCGCATCGTACAAATTCGGCACCGAGGACGTCAGGGTTCTTTCCGATACCCGCCGCTATCTTGAGAGTTTCAGGAATACCCTCGCCAACTACTCTCCGGATCGCAGGGCGTTGCAACCGGTCAGCCCGTTGAGAATGAACACCGCGGAAGATGCTCTGAAGACCTATCCCAGTCTGGAGAGGATCCTGGCTTTAGCCAAGCATAACGAGGATGTCAGGAACGATATGCACCACATTATTCTCAGGCTGCAGAGGAAGATCGCTCCCCTGATGACAGGGATAGCCGGGAGCTTTCCGGATATCTTCGATTCCGCGGAAGATATATTCAGGATCTCTACGGTTGAGCTCGAGGCTCTTCTGCACGATGATCATCCGTACTACCTGCGCCTGACTCCGTATCGATACAGCCTGACGACAGAAGCGGAACAGGCATTGGAATCAGCATGGTTCGAAAACAGGGCAGCGGCTTTAGAAGAGTACCGCACCTCGGTCGAACGGATTGCGGTTATCCTGGAACAGCAGATCGGTCAGGCGGCATATCTGCCGGTCAAGGAGTATTATGCGCAGGAACGCGACCGATTGTATCGCCGCGTGCTGAGGCTGGAACAGCTTGATGGCGGAGCGGCATCCGGACGGCCGAACAACCGCATCCGGGTGCTGTGTCTGGGCGATTCCATCACCAAAGGTTCGCACGGCCGGCATCGGCCGGACGTCTTCGGTTACAGAAAAACGCTTCAGCGTTTGCTGGGGATGCAGGACTACGAGTTAGTCGGGCCGTACCGTAATCCGCCCCTCGAACCTGGCTATTTGGTCCGGCACGCCGGCAGGAGCGGAGACACCACCGCGGACATCCTGGACCGGCTCGAGCAAACTCTTGCGGATTATCTGCCGCCCCGGGCCGGCAGTCCGTCGATGATCCTGCTGCATGCCGGCACCAATGATTGCGGTCTGATGACTATGGGAGAGCCCGTTAGCGCCGGTCAGATAGCCGAAAATCTCCGAACAATTCTGTCGACCATTGACCGTTTCGATCCGTCTATCGCCGTTTATACCGCTTCGATCGTGCCGAGTTCTTATCTGCCCATGGACCTGAACATCCGTGATTTTAACCGTGAGTTGGACGCTGTCATCAGCGGCATGCAGGTGCGTAAGAATAACCTTTATTCTGTTGACATGTACAGTGTTTTCGTAAATAATGAAAGCTGGAAAACAGCTTATCTGGCGGATGCGATCCATCCGTCCGACGTCGGCTATGCGGTCATGGCCGGCGTATGGTATAAAGCAATTTGTCCCGGCGCTACCCTCGACTTCTACCTTACCGTGGCTGGTGGGGAAGTAGATGGTGTTCACAGCGCCGGGGCATTTTTATTCCCCGGCGATCCGGCTCCCGACGGCGGGAAGAACAGCGAAATTCCCCTGCTCTGGGAAGGCGAAGTGTTCTGGGTCGAACCGTTCTCTACGCGTGAAGTCCATTGCGCTCTCTGCGGCAAATATTCATTCTCTCCTCTCGGCTGTGTTGTGCTCAACCGCATCCAGATGTATATCGTAAAATGCGACAACGACGGTTTTATGTGGCTTAATCCCCAGCCCAACGGCCGCTTCTACGAACAGCTTCACGGCAAGGAATATTTTATTTCCTCCAACAAAAGCCCGGCGTTGATGGAGCAGGTCGGCATCGTCGAGATAGGCAATGATGAAATGGCGGCGCAGCGCGCGCGCGTGGCCAGGATACGGGCGGATGAACTGGAAGCGGCCTGGGGAAGAGAGGGGAGCGCGCTTGAGATCGGCTGCGCCAGCGGCTTTGTGCTTACGGAACTGAAAGCCCGCGGCTGGAAAGTGCAGGGCGTCGATATTTCCGACTACATCATAAAAGTGGCCGGGCGCAGAGGGCTGAAAGGACTGGTGCATGCCGTCGAATTGAAGAATATGCATTATCCGCCGGATGCTTTCGATGCGGTGCTGATGTACGACGTGCTGGAGCATGCGCCGAATCCGTTTCAGCTGTTGAGGATCGTCCGGCGGATCCTGCGTTCATCCGGGGTATTGATCGCTCGTCTGCCCGAAACGCCGGAAAGCGGGCCGCAACTTCATTTGATCGACCATATCAGCCATTTTACCCGCGGAAATATCGTCGAATTGCTGGAGAAAGCCGGTTTCCGCATCGAGTCGATAGAGAATTCCGGGCTTTTCCAGGGCAGCGCAGGAAGGACGATTCAGAATATCACGGTCATTGCCCGGCCGGGTCAGGATGGGGGTAAGAGCAGTGTCAGCAGGAAGAACCCCATACGTTTATTCGTCTATGGAACGCTTAAAAAAGGACATCACAACCATTCCCGTCTGGGTCCGGCCAGGCTGGTGGCGAACAATGCCCGCATGGAAGGGTTCATTCTTTACGAGCATATCCAGGGTTGGTATCCTTTCGCGGTCGTAGAAGAAGGATCGTATATCACCGGAGAGATCTATGAAGTGGGGCAACGGGAATATATGAATACCCTGGTCATCGAGAAAAGCGGCGGTTACGAGGTGTGGGAATCCGACGGTGTCAGGATGTTCTATCTGCCGCGGACTTTGCTGGAGTACTTTATCCGGGAAGGCCGGATCGCCGCCAAGCCGGTAGGGCATACCTGGACGGACCGTTACGATCCGGTGGGCTATCCGAATTGGTGGCGCGACGGCGGGGCGGATCCGGTAACGGTAACGGACATCCAGGATGTGTTGGCCATGCTCCGGCCGCGTATCACGGAGAAACGCCGGTATGCGAAAACCCCGTTTTTGATCTTTGTTGCCGGCAAGTCCTGCTCCGGAAAAACCTCGGTCGTTTCGAATGTGTTGAAGAAAGAGTTCCAGGCTAAGGTGCTCAATATGGATAGTTATTATCTGGGCAGAAGCTATATGAAGAAGAACGGCCTGGATAATTACGATGTTCCGGAAGTGTTTGACTGGAAGCTTTTCCGCAAGCAGCTGGAGCAGTTGAGCCGGGGCAAAACCGTGCAAGTCCCGGAATATTCATTCGCCAGAGGCGAGAGGGAAGGATATGTAAACTTTTCGCCTGCTCCGGTGATCATCGTGGAGGGGCTGTTCACCCTGGATAATTCCATCAGTCATCTGGGCGATTTCGGCATTTTCGTCGATGTGGGCAAGCTCGGCCAGTTGCTGCGCCGCGTCAATCGCGATGCGGCTGCGCAGGGGATCAGGTATGTTCTCAAGCAGATGTTTACCCAGGTAATTCCCGCCCAGGACGCGTATCTGGAACCGACCAAAAAGAATGCCGACGTTATTCTGCTCAACGATTACAATGCGGATGAGGAAGCGGAAAAGATCGGTGTTTACGAATTGCAGGCCAAGGCTCGGATCGGATCCTCGATCGCCATCGAACAGGCTATTCGCGTTTTGGGCGCCAAACCGACGGCGCAGGCGCTCCAGGTGGATTCATATTATGCGCCCCGGGACAAAAAGCTGCGAGAAGCGCACGAGACGTTGCGTATACGCATCCAGGATCATCAGGTAAGCGCGACCTACAAAGGACCGCTCTTGCCGGCGGCGATGAGTTATCGGCCGAAACTGCTTTTCGCTTTTGAAAAAGAATGGATCCCTTATGTGGAGAAGGATTTTTCTTTACAGGCCAGAGTGGTCAAGACCAGAAAGATCTTTACCTGCGGGGAGCTGTTCATTCACCTGGACCAGGTCGAAAATCTGGGCGCGTTTATCGAGATCGTCAGCACGCACCTCGGGTCCCAGCAAGCGATACAGGCGCTTCTGGCGAAACTCGGCATTGCGCAAGGCGCCCTGATCAGAGAAAGCTATTTCGAGCTTAGTCAGCGGCAGCGCAGTCAGGAGCAGGACGGCGGCAACGACGAATCGCACGCCCGGCTGGTTGAGACGCTGCGGATCATGGAACAGGCATACGGCATCGTGGGCAGGTCGGGTAAAAAACCTGACCGCGTCGCGCGCGTTTTCGCCGCAGCCGAAGAAGCGTTCTTTGCCGCGCAGAAAAAACTTCCCGCTGCGCGCCGGCTGGCCTATCACGATCTGCGCCACGCGGCGGAAACGGCTTTGTTCGTGGCTCGCGCGCTTGAGCAGGAACGGTCTTTCCGGCAGGCGGGATTCGGATATCAGGTCATGGAGCTGGCGGTGATCGCGGCTCTGGTCCACGACAGCGGGTACTGGCGTCCGGAATGGTGGAAATGCGCGGCTGTCCACGAAGAAGAATCCAAAAAGTTCCTGGAGCGGCCGGATATGCGGCGCTTCTTTTCGGAAAAAGACCGCGCGATCGTGGCGGAGATGATCGAATTCACCAAATTTTTCGGAGAGGAAAATGCTCCCGGCAGGATTTATTCCCGGGTGAATCTTTCGCCGACGTACAAAATCGCCGGGACGCTTCTGGGCATAGGCGACCTGCTTACGGTGTACGGCGAGGACGCGATTATCGAGAAAGGAAAAGAGTTAAACCGTGAGATGGAAGCGTCCGGGCAGGGGATAGCGTCGGAGCGGTTGTATGTGGAATGGAATGCATTCTTCGAGCAACAGGTCATTCTGCGGCTGGGGGCTTTCGGGAAGATCTACCGGAGAGAATACCTGCGTCCGTACCGGAACAGATTGTGGATCAATCACCGCATGATCTCCGCGCTGGCCCGGATGCAGATTTTTCGCGGTAGAAACCCTTCGGATACGATCGCATTGTATCCGGGGTATTTCAACGGTCCGTCCGATTCGACGCGGGATGTGGTCAGGATCGCCCGGAGCATATTCGGCAAAGTCATCGTGGTGGTTTTGCCGGAAGGTCTGCAGGATGCGGAATCGCTTGAAGACAAAAGGCGCGCAATGGTCAAACTGCTGCAGCCGGATGACTGGAATTTCCGCTCGGTTCGGGTTATCGCTTTGCCGCGACCGGAACTGATCGAAGAGCTGGCCGCAGCGGTGAACGCGCGCATCCTCATCCGCCGGCTACGCTCCCGCGTGCCGCAAGAAAAGCTGGCTGCGGAGGCGGCGAATGCCAGGATCAATTATCAGCGGTTCGGGCTGGAGACCTATTTTGTGATCCCGGCGAACAGGTTCCTGATCATCGAGGATAACCTGCTGGCTAAATATCAGGCGGCATTCGAAAAAATGCTCGGGTTAGCCCCGGGCAGCCGCGATATCCGTTCGGATGAGTTCGCATCGCTTATCCGGGAATACAACCTGAACCGTTTCGCTCCCCGGGGATTGCCGGTCAGCGACAAAAAAGCATTCTATGTGGGAAGTTTCGATCCGGTCACTCTGGGGCATCTGGAAGTGATCAGGCGTCTGAAAAGGGATTTTCACCGGGTTGCGGTGGGGATCGGGGTCAATCCGGATAAAAAAGAAAACGGAATGTTCGCGTCCGAAGAGCGGAAAGTCCTGATCGAGCGCGCCCTGGCCGATGCAGGGATAACCGGAGTGGAGGTGGTGATCTACGAGGGCAATACCGTTGACCAGGCGCGTAAGCTGGGCGCAGGAGTTCTGGTCAGGGGAGTGCGTTCGGTCAAGGACCTGAAAGAAGAGCTGGCCTGGAAATTCGCGAATGCGCTGCTTGACGACGGGATCAAATCCCTGATCGTGGTTCCCTATACCTATACCAGGGTCAGCTCGAGCGCAGTGAAGCGCAGTCTGGCCGCGGGGATGGATGTGGAGGATGTCGTTCCGGCTGCAGTGGCCAGAGCATTGCAGGTCAAACAGCGGTTTTTGTTAGATGATGACCAGCGTGATGGGGGAGAGTTTCTTCAGCAACAGATGGAAGAACTCAAGGCGCAGGCGCAATCGGATCCCGCGCATGCGGTAGCTATCCTGGAAGCACGGCTGACCGATAATAAAGCCCATCCGGATCTGCGCAATCTGGCCGCGGATATGCTCCTGGAATTCGGCGATCCGGCTGCTGTGGGAAGCCTTTTGATCGTTTTGCTCGGCGATACCGGCACGCAGCATCGCGTGCGCTCGCACGCTGCCGAGTTGCTCGGCCGGATGAAGGAGCAGGCAGCCCTGAATGCGCTGATCCGCTCGCTCGGGGACGGGAATAATTACGTGCGTTCCCGGTCGGCTTGGGCGCTGGGAGAACTGGGGATTGCCGGCGCAGGCCGCCCGCTGCACAGAGCTTTGCTTGCGGAAGATAATACCTACGCTATCCAGCAGATCATTTATGCTCTGGGCAAATTGCGTTACGCGAGCGCCTGCAATGATATCGTGCATATTCTGAAAACCGGACTGGCGCCGGTTCGTATCGCCGCGGCACAGGCGCTGGGAGAGATTCGCTGCGCGCAGGCGGTAAAATCATTGATCGGCGTATTGAGCGATCCGCATGAAGCATTCCGAACGAGGGCCAACGCCGCTTTCTCGCTCGGGCAACTCGAAGATTTGCGGGCGGTCGAACCGCTGATCGACGCTATCTGGTCCGAGCACGATACTACTATACGCAAACAGGCGGCCAGAGCGCTGGGTATGCTCAAGGATAAAAGAGCGGTCAGCGCTTTGATCACTGCGCTGGAAGACGAAAACCAATTTGTCCGGGAGAACGCTGCCTGGGCGCTGGGAGAATTAACGGACAGGCGGGCGCTGGACCCTCTGCGCGTCGCTTTGCGCGATATGAATGATTTTGTCAGCGAAGAGGCTGCGCGCTCCCTGGGCCGGATGGCCAGGGGCGGCCATCCGCGGGCAGTGGACATCCTGATCCATGGATTAGCCGCGGATAAGACAGTCCACATTGCGTACGCGGCGCTGGGGCTGGGTTTAACCCGCAACAAGAGGGCGGTATTTCCTTTGATCGGCATGCTCAATCATCCCGATCCCGATGTGCTTTTTTACGTTATCTCGTCATTGGGATCTTTGCGGGACCGCCGCGCGCTTGAGCCGCTGCTGGAGCTTCGAAGCAGGATATCCGACGAGAGGGTATTGTTCGCCCTGAAACGGTCGCTGGCGCGGCTTGATGCGCGCGCTCCGATCATGTCCGGCGAAGGGAACGACGGCGGAGCGGTTACCGTAGAGCGGTATTTCCAGGATAAGGGCAATTTCATCACTTTTACCACGCAGGAGCTCAAGGAGGGACGGCCGGTGCAGGTCGCGCCCGGCCAGATCGTTCTGATCAAAGCGTTCCCCCGGGCGTTCGACGAATACCCGCAGTTGGCGCTGCAGACCGAGCTGGCCGTAGACCAGGTCGCTTTTGCGACCCGGGCATTCACCCGGGAAGGGCAGGTCATTTTGATCCTGCGGCATCTTGATACGTTCACTCGCCAGCAAGACCTGTATGAAGCGCTGGAAGATATGTACGCCATCATGCGGGGTAAATCCGAGATCTCCGAAGACGAGCTGGAGACTTCGGAGGGGATGTTCTTCCCGAATATGTACGATCAGTCGCCGCAGGCACGCTGGCTGCGGGATCAGGCAGGCGCAGCGGTAAAAGTCAATTTTACGCCCCGCCAGAATATCAGCGTGAAAGTGGGGCTGGATGGCGCGCACATACGCGTTCGCGCCGCTATGGATTCGCAGGAAATGGCTATGGGCATTCATCAGTCGACCTATGAGTCCTGGTCCGGGCGAAAAGGGCTGTTGGTGCTGGACAACGGGCACGCTTATATTGCCGGCGGCCTGCCGGAATTCTACAAAGAGAAGATGCTGTACTTTTTCAATCAGAGGCTCCAGGCGATCAAAGGATTCCAGAATCAGGCGCCGCCGGCTTTGCGCGACCTTCCTCTGCCTGCCCGCGCCGCCATTCTTCTGACCACCAACGATAAATTCGTCTCCTCTTTCGGGATCGCCGACGTGAATATCCAGCAGCACATCACCGACAGCTATCCCAGCGACACCATCGTCATCCACATAAGCGCTTTTGACCTGGCCGAACCCTTGCTCGAAGATCTGCTGTTGCGCAAGCTTATCGCCGCCGGCACGCAGGACAACCGCGCGTCTTACGAAGCGATGATGGCGTATCTGGACCTTGACCGGCCCGCGTTGGCCAGGCTCATCCAGGCGATACAGCAGGAGAAACGTTCGGTCGCGCCGTCTTATCAGCAGGCGCTGATCAAGCGCTTTTTGACGGGTAACGGACTGGTGCAGGCATTTGCCAGGGCGTATGCTTTCAAGTCCGGCGCCGGGCAAGACGCGGAGGCGGTTTCAGCGATGCTCGAAGCGGTGGTGGAATCATTCGTCCAGGAGCCCGATCCATACAGTCTTTCCGGCGCAGCGCTGGTGAGCGTGCGCGATGTTTCGGTTACCGCCGGCCGGTTGAGTTTCTCTTTACAGAAATTGCTCAAGCTGATCTCTCTGTCCGGCCTGGTCCATGACGCTGATACGGCCGGCGCTCCGGTCGATTCCATCAGGTTGTTTATCCCGGGCGCGCAGGCGGGCGCGTTCACGCTGATCAGGATCAGGAAAACGGAGAACGGGTTCTGGCAGGCCGAATCCCGCAGCTTCCTGAACGCCGAGATCATCAGCGAGGGCAAAGCGGTCCCGCTGGCCCGGATCGCAGAAAAGATTTTCAGCGCGGATAGAGTCCTGGATGGCGGCGTGCGGATCATCGACACGCAGGCGGTCGCGCAGGCGCTGGAGGAGAGCGCTTCGTGTTATTCCGATCATACCTGGGAGTTCGAATTCGGGACACACCGGCCGGACGCCGAAGAAATCGGACAGTTCGTCCGGGGATGCGCGTGCGTTAATCGGCATCTGTATTGGGGCGACAGCGTTGATTTCGAAACGCTTCTTTTCAACCTGGCGTACATATTCCGGCTTGACCAGCGCCAGTCCGGCGCGGTCAGGCGGCAGAATCCTTACCGTCTGGTCCAGCGAAAAAATCTGGGGGAATTTCAACGGTTAGTGCATGCGTACGGGATATTGTCCCGCGCAGATCCGCACTATCGCGCAGGGTATGTGTACGCCGGCATTTATATCCCGCAGATGTTCGAATCCGGGAATCATCGTATCGGTCTCCTTGCCGCGGACTATGTATTGTTGCGCGGGGCTCTGGAGCCGTATTCCCTCACCGGAGATTCGGCGGGAGCATTCTTCGATATCTCGGCAAGGATATATATGGATAACGATGTCGAGCTGGGGGCGCGGCGCTTCGCGGGATTCCTGCAGCAATACGGCTCGGCGCGTTTTATCTGCGACGGAGGCAGCGAGCCGGAGCCGCCGGTCCGCTCCATCATCCGCGGCAGAGTGGTAAATAATGAAGTGATCGTTGATCTATGCGAAATCCCTGGGGTCGACCCGGACGAAATCTCCGAAAAAATGTCCGCCGTCCTGATGGTTTTGAAGAAACACAAGGTCTGGGGTTTTGTTTACAGCCGGACCCATCCGGCGGATTTCGCCTTCATTTTCGACGGCAGCGAGAAGGGCGTTTTTACCACCTGCTCCAGCCCGGAGGGTATCTCACTGCCCGCAGCGGTGTTAAAGAATCAGGCCCTGCTGATGTTCGTCCTGCGTCATAAACTGCATTGCGACCGTTGCCTGATCACTGACGGCTGCGGGGCGGAAGTCCTGCACGGCGATATGTGTTTTTTCCTGCGCTTGCCTGCTACCGAGCGTCAGACGATTATTGACGGTCTGCAGCAGTATGCTTATCCCGCCCAGAAGAATCTTGAGCAGATACATGAATCCCTGAAGAGCCTGGTCACCGGACAGGCAGATGCGGTGATAGCTGTGGGCCGGATATTCCAGTTATTATACGGCAGTCCTTTGCGGGAGTTCTATCCGAATATGGAATATCTCAATCAGGCTGTTCCGGCAGTCTTCAAGGCTTTCGAAAAGAAACACGTAGAGATTCCCGAAGGAAGGATCGTCGGTCTGATCGTTAATCTCATCTATACCAACTATCTGGCTTCTTTCGAGTCCAAACAGCGCTATCGCCTCAAAGATCTCTTTAAAGGAATGGAGATGATCCCCGACTGGCAGGGCGAGATCTATAAAGCGAATATGGCGGTTTTTGCGGCTAAACTGGACGAGTTATTGACCGAAGGGATCATCGGCCTGGAATTCGACCAGAAAAAACCGCGGCGGATGCTGGTGGATGCGGTTAAACTCACGTTGCAGCGTTTCGGACAGGCCAGGCCCCAGAAGAAAAAAGGTAAAGAAGAGGCTAAGCCGTTCGCGAGGATCAAGGGTATGCTGGGCGAAATATCCGGCCTGCATAAATTCACCTTTATCTTCGAGGATACCATAGAGTTTCTGCATTCGCTGGCCAATCTGGAAGAATATCAGCGCGTGTTCACCTCGGTACGCGGCTGCAAGGAAGTGGACGCGACCAGCCGCCGGACCATACTCGAATTCAAATATATGACGCATATGCGCGATCTCTATGAGCAGATCGCCGGGTACGGAAAAGATATCTCGGTATTCAGCATGCTTATTTCGGCGCACAAGCGCCGGGATGGGTTCTCGCGCGCCGATGATAAAGCGCTGGAAGGCGTGCACAATATCGTCTACTTCGCCGAAAACGACTGCCAGATGGTCGCGGCGGTCAACCGTTTTGTCCGGCGTTACTCAAAACGCCACGGAGATGAAGTCGATGCCCAGATGCATAAAACGCTCCTGGAGCGCACGATGAGCAACGGGGAAGGTTTTACCGTGCGCATGACCATAGATGAATTCCGGGCCTTGCTGCTTGACGATCGCGTCATGCAGTTATTTTTACGCGAGATTGAAGCCGGGGATTGGCAGTGGAAACGAAACGATGTTATCGCCGATATCAAGTTCATATTCAGCCAGTTCAAGAAATACGTCCCGCACGATGATTTCGATATTTATTTGAGCGTGAGCAACCCCGCCGTGCCGGATGAGCAGCGGATACCTGCGGTCGCGGATACGGAACAGCCCGACGGCGGGTACAAAAAAGCGGTTGATAGCTTCTTCGAAAATAAGCTTCCTTTTGAGGATAACCGGTTCCGTCCTTTGACCGCGGTCAAATTTATCCTGGGCAGCATTGCCACCGCGATTGGCATGGCGCTGGGCGGCATAAGCGCGTATATACTGTTGCAGGCGGCTGCCTGGATAGGAATGGTCATCGGCAGGAACATCCTGGTGGATATGAAAGCCTGCCGGGAAGCCGAGAATAAAACAAGCTGCATGCGCGACCAGCTCTCGGCACTGGCTTCTTTCCGCAGGAAAAAACTCGCCAATGACATGTTTGTCAGCGGTTTTTCGAGTATTCCCATCATCGCAGTCAAGATGTTCGGTTCCAACTATCTGGCCGCCGAATTTTTCCCCGGGCATGTCGCCGCGCAGATACTCCTGGATATCGCTATAGTCAGTCTGGTCGGAGGATTGATCAATTACTGGCAGCGCCTGGCGAGGGATTATTCCGCGGCGGTATCACTGAAAGATTTCCGCCGAAGCTTGCTAATGAGCGCCGGCGCATACGGGATATTCATTATTCTGTTTGCCATCGGCATGACTCAAACACTGGTCTTCTCCGCGGTTATATTCGCCCTCACGCGCAAGTTCATCGGCGAAGCCTATGCCGCGTACGCGGAGTATCCCGAAGTCAAAGAAAATTATGCGCGTAATTTCAACGGCAATAACGGCGGGAAAGAACAAGACGGCGGATTGCTGCAGTCCCGGATGGAGCGTCGGGCGTGGGGAGGGAAGATCCTGCCCTACGGTCAAGCGGCTGGTTTATTTAAAACTCAAGAATTTCACCGGTTGCGGCGCTATATTGCTCGCGCAGTTCGCAGTGGAGTAAGGTTCATTATTATCGGGGAGTCCCACGATATGGAGGAAATCAACCCGGTGGTTACCGGGATCCTGAACGCCGTCCGGGAGCAGGGCAAGCGGCCGGCTTTGTATCTGGAAGCCCTGACCAGCGGAAGGTATGATGAAAAGGGCGAGGTTCTGAAAGATCCCCGCCGGGTCTACGGCCACAATCCCTCCAAGTACGACCGGCTTATAGAGAGCGTGACAAAGAAAGGGATCGACGTTTTCGGTATAGACGCCGCCTGGACCAGTACTTTTGATGCGGAACGGGTCCCTTACTGGGCAGAGTACATACTGGCTAATTCAGGCGAGGTGGCGGTTATCCTGGTCGGAGCGGGGCATGTCAATTATTGGCAGCAGTCTTTCTCCAAAAACCCGTTCTTCTTCCTGCCGGTTATGCTCGTGCAGCGGGGAGTGTCTGCTTCGGAGATACTCACGCTCACGTACGCCAAAGTGTATAATGCCGATGCCGCGGGAAATCTGGGGGCGGCATATCATCGCATTGCCCAGACACGGCAGCTCAACAGCTTCAAGGAGTCCCGCGAACATCCGGTTCTGCGTTATTTCCAGGAGCACGGCATTGCGGACGTCCTGGTGCTGGGGGTGAATATTTCCCATCACGCGCAGCCGGCGGAAAGCGACGGCGGAATAATTTTCAGCCATGACATCATTGAGAAATGGCAGTATACGGAGCAATCCGGCGGCGTAGAGATGCAAGGGGACTTTTCGGCGCTACCGGGTAACCGCGAAGTTTTCCTCGGCACGGTGAAGATGAAAATTACCGGCGACGCCGTGATCGCGGACATGTGCAGCGATATTCAGACACATATAGCCGGACAATACCTGGGTGAAGAGATGTTCACCCGGGCATATGTGCACGCCTATGGCGTAAGCCACCGGTGGGGGTTGTATCCGTCGAGCGCGCACGCGGGCTTTATCCTGGATATGCCGGAGATCGGAGAGCCTGATGTGGCGCTCAAGGTTTTGTTGAGGATGGACCGGTTCTTCAACCGTCTGCAAACCCATTATCTGGAAAAAGACGAGATTTCCTATGACGTGTTCCGGCATCACCCTTCCTGGGAGTATTATTTCTGGGAAGCGCCGCTGGAGGGTTTTGTAAAAGGGAGCTTGAGGAAATGGCAGAGGCTGTTCTACCGCGACCGGGTAATGACCTATTCCGCTCACCGGGGCCGGAATCCGGGGCAGCAATGGCGGCAAGTGAAAAAAGAAATCGATTGGCCGCAGGCTTCCGCGGTGTTATCGCGGCAGTTCGACAGCGCTTTGCTGCAATCTGGCTTATGGGACTGGCAATTGCAGAAATCGGGCATGCCAGATGGCGGCATTCTCGATCAGCCGGTTTCTTTTCAAGAGTATCTCACCCCGGCATTAATCGTAACGCCTAAATCCATTCCGGAACCGCGGCAGCGTTGCAGCGAAATTAACGCCGCCGCCAAAGCATTCTTTGCTGCAACCGGCAGGGGCGTTGCAGGAAAGTACGCGCGCCGGGAAAAGGTGAATATCGGCTGGTGCGAGGACGGAGCGACCAGGCTTGTTTTCGCCGAAGACGTTTCCGGCAGGGTGGTCGGCGCCGTGGTGATGATGCTCGGAGAGATGTACACTCTGTCGGTTGATCCGGCGTGGCGCGACAACGGGCTGGGTGAAGTCCTGTTGCGCGAGACCCTTATTCGCAATAAAGCGGCCGGATACGACTATCTTAAGCTTGAAAGCACTTTTCTTGCGCTCAATTTCTATGCGAAATGCAATCAACGGATCCGGAGCATAACGGGCATACCCATTGAAGCCGGGTTGGCCGCAGACGGAAACATTGCGTATCGTTATGACCTGCAATCCGTCCCTGCCTCCGCATTGCTCGCGTTGCGGAATTATTCCCCGCGTATATCGCGCAGAGACAAGCTCGCTTACGCGCGCGCGTATCTGGACAGCCGGTCATGGCATGACGGAGGCATGGCGAGAAAAGAGGTGCGGCTTACTCTGGAGAGCGATGAAGACTTTGAGAATATTCCCCATATCAATGCGTATGTGGCGACCATTAATATCGTTCGGGGATTGAAGACCACGGATGAACCGTTTATCGCCGGCAGGCTCTTTTTCGGGGAGTCCATCGCGGATTTCCTGCGCAGGATAAACAGGTTAGAAGGCGGCAACGCCTTGATTATCGGCGCAGGCGCAGGCATTATCGTAAAAGATATCAGAGACGCTTTCCCGCGCGTACGACTGTCTTTCATCAACAAAGAGCTTATCGCGCTGCCGATCGGTACGCTCTGGCACAAGCTGAATCTCAAGGGCGCTGCCTACGAGCAGCGGCTGCAGGAAGCGCGCGAGTTCGTACGATACTTTCACCGCACTGTCATCTATCACGATGTTGAGCACGGATTGCCGTTCTCTGACCGGACGTTCGATTGCGTCATCGTGCCCGATGCGGTTGACGAGTATATTGTGCATAAAGCAGAGCTTATCCGGGATGTTAAACGGGTATTGAAACCCGCCGGCGCGGCGTTCTTCAGCGATCTGGCCAAGTTCAACGTTTTCGGTTTTTATGCCGACGGGTTCTTTGAGCAGTTGAACAGAGCCGGACCCGTAGAATACCGTTATCTTGCTTCCAGATCCTCTCCAGATCGCGGAACGCTCAAGATCAACAATATCCTGGCGCACAAGCCATTTCCCGGACTGTTCCTTATTCGATCCGAAGAAATAAAACACCCTGAATTGCCATCCTCTTACGCGTCGTATTACCGATGGAATTCCAACGCCGAAAACGATAAATACTCTGACGGTGGTAAGAATCCGCTGGTTGCTATTCTCATTAAGCTTCTGTCATTTAACCGCGGCAATCAGGAGCTCTCCGCTTGGGTGCGCGGGGCCGCGGCGATAATCCTGGGCAAGATCGGAGATCCCCGGGGCATTGAGGCGCTGCTCGTGGTCTTCAGAGACGATTCGCGGCAGGAGCATGAACGGCTTATCGCTGCCCGGGGCTTGAATGAATATTTGAAGCGCGTATTCGGGGAAGCAGACGGCGGTAAGACAGTATTGTTGCGCAAAGGCATTATCGATACCAAAGCAGATCCGGAAGTCTTTACTCCGCTCGAGGGTTGGGAAGAAAAGAATTACGATCGCTTGGCCGAATACGTCAAGGCGATGTGGAGCCTCCCGGAATTGCGCCTGTACGATCATCGAGGGCAAAGGATCTTTTATAATTATATTGACCGGTTGCTCTATGCGGGACACGAGATGTATAAGCCCGAACGGGAAGATCTCAAGCCCGGCGTATTCAAGGAAGTCGAGCTCAACGATAACGCCATAGCCATATTCGGCGATTTTGTCACAGCTCATCTGCTCACCCAGTGGCTGGAAGAAAGAGACGACGGTCCTCAACCGGACAGAGAGGAATTCATCACCTGGGTTTGCCGCAGGTTCAATCTGCAGGCGATCGGCGACCAGGCGGATATCCCGCAGGGATACTTCCTGCTGACGCGACAGCCCGTGGACTGGCCAGAGCCGTCGGACAAAGAAGTCCAAACCGCTGTTGACCCGCTGGATCAGGCCAGGCAGCTTTTGCTCGAATTCTCTTATCCGCTGCCGGAGATTTCATTGTGGGGCAATCTGCCGAAATGGCGGGATTTTGTTTTCCCGGATGAGGAAGGACGGCTCTGGAAAGTGCGTTCCTGGAATACCCTGCCCAGGTTCTGGGTGCGGGGAGAAGTGCCGCAGTTCTTGCGTTTTGCCATCGAGGAATCCGGCCGGGAGAGAGTGCTTTTCGACCAGGAACAGGCAGCAGCCTATGAACAAATACGCGAGGCCAGCCTGTCGAGGAACGGCTTGATCCTGGCGGAGATCAAAAATACCGGATTCGAGGCGTTGCGCCTGGATCCCCTGGAGACCATCGTCAGCATCCCGCGCAACCGCTTGCTTGCCGGCGCATGGGTGGTGGCCGGAGATGACCGGGAAGGCGCTCGCGCCTTCTATAAAGACGGGGATCTGCTCATCTATGCCCGCGCCGGCAGCGAGCAGTTTATCACGCGGGCGGAGGATCTCAACAGGGTTCCGGAGATCTATGCGCAGCAGAAAGAGAACGAGCGCGCGTCTTTTGCGGCGCAAGGAGGCGGGTTTTTCCGTTATTTCCTGATGCAGCTGCCTGAAGAGCCGCGCAGGGCTCTGGCGATTAATGAAGAAGTGTTCGAGCTGCCCGGCGCGCAGGAAGCGTTGTATGCTCTGCTGGAGTTGAAAAATATCGCGTCGGTGTATCTCTTCGGTTCTGCCGCCCGGCACTGGAAAGAACATTTCGGAGACCATCGCCTGAAGATCGCGGATTCTCTGGATGATATCCGGCAGGAAAACGCTCAAGAGCCCGCGACGATTGCCATGCCGGCAGAGCGTGCAGAGCTGTTGTCTGCATTTGCCGACGCCCTGGCGCAGGTATATGGTGATGGCGAACGCCAGCAGGCGGTTCTGGACTATTTCAAAAACGCGCTGGCCTGCGCCGGCCGTTCGGCAGGCCGGTCTGACGGCGGAAGGCTTTATTTCTTCGACAACCGCATCGCGATAGAACCCGCAGCCGCCGATTTCCTGGAACGCACCCGGGGCCACTACCGGATTTTCACTGCCTGCAGCGGCGCTGCCTGCGGGGAGACGGGGATCGGTAAGATTCGCCGTTATGGCTCGCGTAGCCCCAAGCGCAGCGATCAGCTTATCGAAATCGGCGGCGGCAAGATCTACGTGAGCGCGCATCAGCTCGATTTCGTGCTGCGCTACTTCGGGTCCATCGAGGTCTATTATGACCCGGATCAGGATGATCTGTCCATCCGTCCAGACGGAGGGCAAACAACCACCATCCGTTTCGATAAAAAGCTGGCCTACGTCGTCGTCCCGGATTACGAAGCATTGAGCGAAACGGTAACCGGGATAGTCCGCAATCTTATCCGCGAGAAACCCGATGCTGTACTCCTGGTGCCGGGATGCAATACGCCTATGGGATTCTATCGGAAACTGGCGGTTTGTGTGCGTACGGGAGAAGTGGATATTTCGAATGTGCGGTTCGTGACCCTTGACGCGCCTATCGGCCTGGAGCTGATCGATTCCCGAAACTTCCGGATGTACATGTATAATTACTTTTACCGATTCATCTTCGGGGATATTCCGCAGGGGGCGGACAAAGAACAATTCCTGAAAAGTTTCTACAAGGAGCATCCCAATCTCGTCGTAGCCTACGTCCCGCCCGACGCTTCCGATGCAGAGTCGGGGCGGATTGCCGGAGAATTCGGCGATACGCTTGCGCGTATGGGATATGCCGATATGGCTTTCCTTGGATTGGGGCTGGCCAGGGAAAGAGCCGACGGTAGATTGATCGGAGGGCATATCGCTTTTAACGAGCCCGGCACTCCGCTTGAATCTCAAGCCAGGATCGTCGATCTGACCGAGCACAGCATAAGCACTAAATTCGTCAGTTGCAACGTATCTTTGTGGGACAAAGAAGATATGAATCGCGGCCCGCCGCAGCGGGCGATCACCGTGGGTGTTCAGGACATTCTGCGTTCCAGGATCATTCTCATCGCTGCTTCAGGCAAGAATAAAGCCCGGGAGGTGCAATACCTCCTGGAAGGAGAGATAACCGACGATTTTCCCGCCACGTATCTTCATACCGTAAAAGATAAAACACTGTTAATTGTGGATAAAGAAGCTGCCGCTTTGCTTGATGATCGTGCCGAGCCGGTTGACGGAGGCAAGGATGAAGTTCTGGGCTGGGGGTGCTGCCTCGAGCCGGGCAGCCTTACCGCGCTGGTGAGGGAAGAGTATCCGCATAGTTTTATCAGCGGTTTATGCGCGCAGGGCGCGTGTATTTCCTGGAAAAGTCTGCGGGGTGCGACCAAAGAAATTCTTGAAAAGAACCAGGGGCTCTATGACCGGATACGCACGGGCAGCATCAAACCGGTTATCGTCCATAATGAGGCTACGGGAAGAGACGGCGTTCCGATCATCTCGATAGATAAGAATACCGGGCATTTCATCATTGCCGCGCGGCATCGGGGAAGATTGTACGTATCCCTGGCGCTGCTGAAGCTTTTGATCGAAAAGGACCGTAGAGACGAAATAGAGCTGTTGTTGAATTGGGCCGACATGCCGATGGCGCAGCAGGATGCGCAGGGGGAGAAATCCTGGGAACGCTTCTGCGCCCTGGCGCTGCGCGAATGGGCCATGGAGACCGTAAAGAAATGGTATATTCCTACCGAAGAACGGTTATTCGCGGTCAAATGCATACAATTGCTCCAGTCGGCGGATTACCTTACCCGCAGCACGGAAATGTCCGGCCGGGTCGATATGCACATTCATTCGGTCTATTCGGACGGATTCTTCACTCCTGCCCATCTGGTGGTGGAATACTGGCTGAAAGGCTGGTCAGTGATGTCCATCACCGACCACGACACGTTTGAAAGTCAGCCCGAAGCTATCGCGGCAGCCGAGATCCTGGGAGGGATACAATATGTTCCCGGCATCGAAATGACCATCTATACTCCCGAACATCTGGTGGAGAGCGTACATCTGCTCGGCTACTGGAGAAAGAATAACCGGGCATTCCTGCAATGGCTGGAGCGGGCCAGAGAACACGGATGGCTGGAGGGCATCGAGACCAATCGCCGTGAATCGAAAAGAATCACCGCCGCCATACTTGCTGATTTCAACCGGCGGCAGCCGAAATTGGCGGTTACCGATGACGACATTCGCAGGGTATTCCCCCGCGGAGAATTGTTCAATAAGAACGATATAGCCACGGTGCTTTATGTAACGCACGGCCCGCCGGGAAGAGGAGCGGTCAAGGAAAAGGATATCAACGGTTTCAAGATCGGCTGTCTGACCAACCTCCCGGCATACTGCGACAAGACAAAATGCGCTTTCACTTTCGATGAAGCCATGGCTTTTTGTCTCGACCACGGATTCCTTCCCGTTTTCGCTCATCCTTTAAGGAGAGAAGGGTGGAATATGATCAAGGTTAAGAATGCGCTGGCCCAATACAGCCGCATCGACCGTAAGGGTAAACTGTGGCCGGGTTTCCGCGCGGTGGAATGCGTGCACAGCGGAGAGAGCGAAGCGAACATGCGCAAGCTTTTTGCCACGGTCGACCACTTCAACCGCAACTATTACTGGGCTTGTCCGCTGGCCGTGACCGTGGGCACGGATACGCACCGGGATTGGGACAAATGCTTCGGGATACATTGTCCTTCCTATACGCGCGAGGGGTTGTTCGCGATGAGGAAAGGCCTGCTTGCCGGTATATTATTGCCGATGCAAAAAAGGGTAAATTTCTTCGCCGACGTCCTGTTCTACTGGATACGGCTTACGGTTTTCGAGAAGCTGATGAGTCCCGTCAGCCTTGTCTGGAGTCCGGATAATGCCCTGCTGGGCACGGAAAATGAATATCAGCGGATGGTTACGGTAGCCCCTCTGGTGATCAAGGAATTGGGCAGACGCATGCGCAGCGACCGGCGCAACGATTTTCTGTACGGTTTTCTGGCCCAGGCGCTGATCACTCACAACGACATTCCGGAAACGTACAAAGCCGGAATCAAGGCGTTTGTCTCGGACATGTTCGACCTGTCCCGCATCCAGGCGCAGGAGCGTTTCGTCACCGCCTGTCTTCTGGACAGGCATCTGTCGTCACCTTCCGGCTTCACTGAAACTCTTCTGCTCCAGGCGAAAGCGGCATATTTGGGGGCATGGGGAATTACGGCTGAAGAGCTGCCCGGCGTCCTGGAAAGCGCGGTAGAGAGCCGGTACCTGGAAAGGGACCGGCTGTTGCGGCCGGGATACCTGCGCAACGACCGTCAGGCAGAAGAGACGGTGTATTTGCTGGATAAGAGCTTTTGTGTGCTTTCGAACGAGAATACGCTTCTGGAGAGAGTCCGTGATGTCAATCCGGAAACGCGCATTGCGGTGCTCAAAACGTTGATCGATCAATTCTCGCTGCCCGGAGAGCGGACCCTGGCATTGCTGGCCGAGTTGCTGGTTAAGGATCCCGATGCCTATGTCCGTCGTCTCGCCGCCCAGACCCTGGGCAAGATCGGCGACCGCAGGCATCTGGCCGCGTTGAATCAGGCGGCGGTCATCGACACGGATAAGACCGTGCGCAGCGATGCGGCAACCGCGGCGGCAGCCGTCCAGAACGGCCAGAAAGGCCTGGACAAGATAAACGGCAGAATCAAGAGGGCCAGGAACAGCTCATCGAGCGCGCCGGACGGCGGCAGATTGTCCGATAGCGAAGCCCGGCAAACGATCGAACGACTTATAAAAGAATTCCAGGAATTCGTCAACATCGTCAATGCCGATCTTGCTAAAATCGCCCCGGCGCTTAAAAATCGGACTCTTACGCTGCCGGAGGAAGCAGCATTCACTATCGATGAAACAACCACGATGCAGGGATTAACCGAAGATTTCTGGCGGGTATACGCAGATAGCTATAACCGGCAGCTCATCGATTGGCACAGGGCGTTGAGCGAAAGCTCGGTACCGATAACCATCAACAGCGCGTACGAAGAATTCCTTAAAAATGAGTTTTTGCCGGACAACGCGGGGATAGCGGTTACGGCGCTGGACGTCGGGACCGGGCCGGGAACCGTTGCTGCGTTGTTACTCAAAGCAGGCGTCCGCAATGTTATAGGGGTAGATATTTCGCCGGAAATGCTCCAAACGGCAGCCGCAAACACCGGATTTGCCGGGTCAAGAACCGATTTTATCGCTGCCAATGCGGTAAACCTGCCTTTGATGGATCATGCGGTTGATGCGGTATATTCGGCCTGGACGTTAAAATATCTACCGGATGTTTTACGTGTTCAGGCGCTTGAAGAGTTTTACCGTGTCCTGAAGGTTGGCGGCAGCATGCATCTCTTGAGCTTGCAGGAAATGGTGAATGAAACGTCCGCGCTCGGCACTCGGTGGAAGCCGACAACCGAGTGGCCGATGGACAAATATCGATCTATCCTTGAAAGGATCGGCTTCTCCGGGATCGCAATGGAAGATGTTGCCAATTGCCGCGTCGTGCTTGCGGCAAAAACAGCCGTGAGCGCCGACGGCGGAGCGCGCAGGTATTATAAAGAGTTTTTCGGGAAATATCCGCAGTTGAAGATGCTCAAAGCGATTGTCGCGGATGCAGACGATTCGATAATGCTCAAAGGTAAGCCGCTGGATGCGCCGATGAGCGCAGTCATCCATCAACTGCGCGTGGACAAGGGAATGCAATTCGCCCTGGTCACCGGCGATAGTTACGATCATATGCTCGACCGGTACGTCGCCGCGCTTTCCGCCCCGGCCAAAGCGGATCAGCTTTTGATCGTGGAGAACGGCGGCAGGATATTCAGATTCGATACTGCGGGAGCGCTCGATCCGGCGCCCGCGCAGGCATTCCCGGTTTTTGACCGGGAAGAGGACGTGCTGGCTCTTGTCGGCGCCATAGAATCGGCGGTAAGGAGCGTGTTCGAGGCTAACGGCGTAGATCCCGATCAGACCAATGTCTGGCCTATCCGGCGCAGGCCAGCCGACCGTCCCGACGAACTGAACATATCGATGCGGGATGCGTTGCCTCTACGGGAGCAGGTAGCCGGCGAGGTGCGCGCGCGCCTGGCGCTGGACCCGATCAGGTTCAAAGGGGTCAAAGTCTTCGTGTCTTCCGCTGCCGTGGAAGTGTCCCGCCAGGATAAGGGCGATGCGATGAATCATATTGTAGAGACGCTGGGTATCAAGCCTTCAGCCATACTTCTGTTGGTGGACAGCGAAATAGATGATCCGATGATGCTCGCTTTTAAGGATAGCGTGAAGCTCTGGCTCGGGCCGGAACCGTATGCCGGAAAAGCCGAAAATGTGATCAACGCGCGCATTCCCGGCCCCGCCGGCGCGCAGGAATTCCTGGACCTGCTGCTCGACGAGGAATTCCTCGCGCAGTCGTCTCTTCTGTGGGAAGGCAGGATTCCGTGGGTGGGCGATTTTGCGGTTGCGCCGGTCGGCTGCCCGTGCTGCGGCAGGCGCGACTATGATGTTTTGAGCAGGATCCGGGTCAACGGTCAGGAGCTGGAGATAGTCAAGTGCCGGGATGACGGATGCATGTGGCAGACGCCGCAGCCGGATGGCTCGTTCTACCGGCGACTCTACAGCATGGAATATTTCGAGCGGGACGGCAAAGAACGGACCCTGGTCGATCAGGCCTGTTATCCGATCTTCTGCGGCAATGAATTCCGGGAAAGTATTCTTTTTTGGGCGCAGCGGACCTTCGACGATTTCACCGGTTATCTGCCGCAGGCAGGCCGCATGCTGGAAGTCGGCTGCGCCTGCGGAGATCTATTGTTGCTGTTCAAGCGCGCGGGTTGGATTGTCGAAGGCGTAGAAATTTCCGAGTATATGGCCCGTTTTGCCCGGGAGATAGGGATACCCGTCCGGGTCGGCGCGTTGACCGAGCAGAACTATCCCGCTGCTTCGTTCGACGCGGTGATATTCGACAGCGTGTTCGAGCATTTCCCCGATCCCCGTCAGGAATTGCGGGAAGCCCTGCGCATAGTCAAAACAGGAGGCCGGATCATTATCCGGACTCCCAGCGTTCCTGAAGCCGGGCCGCAGCGGCATCTGGTGGATCATTGCAGCCATTTTACCGCATCGTCGATGCAGGCCTTCCTGCGTTCGGAAGGCGTGCCTGCCGCGTCGATCGAGATCAGGCTGATCGAAAAAGGCCGTTGGGAGAAATTAGACGTGATCGTGCATCAAGACGGCGGCGCCGACGAAATGGCGCAGTTAAAGGAAGAATTTCTCAAAGAGCCGCTCAAAGCCAGAATCGACAAAGCGGGCGAGCTTCTTCAGGAGTGGAAAATGCTTTTGGCCGACCAGCGGCCGCTGACCCGCGACGTTATCGCCCGGATACAGGTTCTTTCCACCCGGATCATCGTGTTCACGCCTTTGTGGGGAGAGGATATTTACGCGGACGACGCCTTCGGTATCCGCCAGTTCTACCAGGACGTGTTCCTCCTGGCCATGGAAACCCACAAGCGCATCGCCCAGATGAGCCTGGCCGATCAGCGGCAAAACTCCAAGGCCCGGTCCAAAGCCGCGAAATTCGCTTTTGTCGCCGCGTACGCTTTGGAGTATCAGCATATTATCCACGTCCTCAAGGCCTGGTCCGTTTATTCCAACATCGTTATCGCCGAAGATCCCACCTGCCTGGGCAGGTTCAAGCGCCTTATCGTCAGGCTGGTGAATATATTCATGTACTGCGGCTGGATCCTGACCAGGTATGTGGGCAGGCTGGAAAAAGATTTCGAACAGACCCGGACCAGGCTCACGCAGTACGGCAATACCATCGTCGAAGGTTTATATCCTGCGGATGAAGAGACCATACGGCAGCGGTTACCTTCCACGATGATGGTCAAGTCCAACGGAAGCGTGGAATTCGATACGCAGATCGGGGCGATGATCTTCTCGCAGATCACCACGTATCTGCCGATCCTGATCTTCTACGCGATAGCGTTTTTCACCGGCGTGCTGCGGCCCACGATGGACTGGAGACTAAGCCTGCTTAATATCGTCGTCAGTTTCTCGGTATACTGGGTTTCATATGCCGCGCTGTTGAAATTCCGGGATAAGTTCTACGCCAAGCAGGCCGCGGTGATGGAAGAGTGCTTGCGCGACCTGGAGAGCAGAGGCATGAAGGAGTACAACAAGAATCTGCGCCATGAGGAATTCGCCAAGCTGGTCGAGTCGTGCGAAGCGGAAGCCGGGGATCCGAGCCTGGACTGCTTTGTGGTCATCTCGGAAACGCCTTTTGAGTTGAGCGAAGCGGAGAAGCAACTGCTGCCCGGCGTTCCCGTAATAGGCAAGATCAGTCGACCGACGGGGAGCGGCGTTTCGTTTACCGAAGTCGTCGGATTATGGGGAAAAGAGATGACCGTGCGCCGGTTCATCGGCGCAATTATCGACCGGGGCGGCTACGTTATCGCGGCTCCGGGCAAGCGGGAAACCGACGCAATCGGGGAGAAGAAGCTGGTTCGCGCGCGCATCGGTTTGATTCTGATGAGCAGAGAAGTCGGCGAATTGCAGCAAACCGCTCTCCCATGGGTGGCGGGACAGCGGGTCTTGCCGGTGCGCCCGGTTGCCTACGCGTTCTTCAATTGCCTGCGCGCTGCGCGCCAGGCCAGAGCCGACGAGGCGTACGGCTTTATCGTGCACAACGGGGATATGGTCTACGTCGGGCCGATCAACCGCCAGGGTTTCATCAGTATTGTCACCGCCTGGGGCAACTTCCGGGAATTGCTGGAGCGGAAATTCAGCGTGGTGATCAGTTCCCGGAAGCTGATCAAGAAGAACGGTATCGGCAGGGAAAAGATCGTTGTGGAAGCAATATTCGACAGAAAGAAGCTGCAGGAGATCTGGGAATATGTGCGCCTGCGCTTTAACTGGTATTTCAACTGGGATAACGATGAAGTCAAACAGGTGTCTTTCTATGCCGGGATCATGCTGATCACATTTTCGTTCAAAGGGTATGCCCCGGGCAAAGAGATCCGGCAGATAGAGAAGATGGAAAAATTCGTCGAGTTCATCCGGCAGTTGAACCGGCATATCGCTTTCCGGGTCGATACGGCAGCCGCTGCCTCCGCAGTCAAATTCCGCCTGTTGCCGGATATCCTCTCGGTGCTGGCTATCCTGCGCAATTACGAAGCCGCCGGTCCGGTGGCCCATTATTTCCAGGAGCGCATCGACGCGCTGGACAAATCCACGCCGCAGTACGGCAAATTGACCAGGTTCTGGAAGAATCTGGCGGATTTCTATCTCAAGTTTTTCTCGGGGACGCGGGTGCGCCCGTATCTTTTCGTGGTGGAGTCGTCTTTCCACGAAACAGTGCTGTTCCGTTTGTCGAAATCCGAAGCCGGTTCCGAAGAGCCGGATAACGGCATCAACGCGATAGCGGACATTTTACGCGAGTCGGCTGATGTCCTGGTCAGTGCGCGATCCCGCAACGGCGATAACGACGGGGGCCTAATCGTTGACAGCGGTAGTTCCTCCAGGATTCGGCGCAAGAGGGAAGCCATGCGTTTGCGGTCAGTGGTTGTTCAGCCGGCAGGCCATTATCTGCTCATCCCGGTGGATCGGCTTGCCCAGACATCCGCCGCGTATTTATTTTATCTGGCGTCTCCCCGGACGGTATTCGATTATCTGGAATACCACGATTGGATGAGGACAAGATTCAAGAAGAACGAGCGCGCTTACCGGGAAGCGCTATATCTGCGGGATCAGCTGGAACGGGGAATTAAAATAGCCGGAGCGTACCGCCAGCGCCCGTTCGAACGGCAGATAGAAACCGTGGTAAAGATCCTTCACGCGTACATCAAACCGCTGCCGCTGTATCCCCAGTGCTGCGGTTTGTCCACCTACCTGCTGGAATCGACCCTGCCCGGCCTGGGATACAGGACGGAGAAGAGGGGCGTCAATTATGACATGCTGCATCTGTTCCTGTTGATTACGCCGCCGCATATCGACGCCCGCTATATCCTTGATGCGACCGGCGAACAGTTCCTGACCCACGATGCTCCCGTTGTCAGGCGGCTGTACCGGTCCGTCTACAGCGAATGGGGCAGATCTTCGGAACTGCCTGACGGAGGCGCGACGGACACGGAAGAAGCGTATGTAGCCGTTCTGGAAGCGTTGAGCAGAGACGTGGGCGCTGTGCTGTACGCGGAGAGCGAAATGCGCGATCATCTGGTAACGCTCATCGGTTGGTATTGTTCGCTGCGCGCCATCGACGTCCTGGAACTCGACAGGCGCATTGCCCGCCCGAGCCGCTGGGAGCGATTCCGGCAGAAATACGGCATGCGCAGCGAGTACAGCCGTTTCCGGGAATACATCGATTCCCGCATGCCCGACTTCGGGTCGATTGTGCTGCGCAGGAACAGCAATAATCGCACGTACTGGTTCAGGGACGCCGGCCAGCTGCATGCTTTGTACGGCGAGCTGACCAGAATGATCAAACGCAAGAGCGCCGCTTGCGATTATTCCATTTTCATCTGGAGCGCGGGATGTTCCACCGGGCAGGAAGCGTATTCGCTGGCTGTGCTGATGAAGACCGCGTTCGAACAGGCCGGCATCGACGACCGGAAGTGGGATATCCGCATCCTCGCTACCGATTACAATGCCGTAGCTCTGGAAGAAGCGCGCCGGGGCATATACCCGCGGCATCAGGCGGATGAGCCGTTTCGGGCCGTCAGCGGCACTGCTGCACTGCGCGCGCGTGGAATAGAGATCGATATGGACGAATGGTTCGAGCAGGACGATGTGCTTATCCGTCCGAAGCCGGTAGTCCGCAGCCTGATCGAATTCCGCTTCCTGAATCTTTTCGACAAACAGACGGTTGGCAGGATACGAGACGCGGACCTGATCGTTTGCAAGAATGTGTTCCTTTATTACAAAGAGCCCGGCAGCCGGGCGCTGTTCTTCGACTCCTTCCGGGACAGCTTGCGTTGCGGAGGGTATCTCTGCGCGGGTTTGAGCGATTTCCTGGCCAGGGAAAAATACGTTCCGGAAGATTTTCTTGATCTGAAGCATCATATCTTCCGGAAAAAGATTCCGCAGGCGGCGATCGCGGCCGGTCTGAACGACGGAGGGGTTGCCGCTTCTGCGCCTGAAATATCCGTCGAAGGCGTGGCGCAACTGGCGCTCGAAGCTTTTCTGGCGTCCGCGCAGCGTCCGTATATCATCGGCATCGGCGGATACTCCGGCGTGGGCAAAAGCACCTTTGCCGCCAGGCTGCAGGCAGCTCTGGAAGTCAGAGGCTTGCGCGTGGCGCTCATCGGTTTCGACGACTTCATGAAGGACAAAGAGCAAAGAGCTGCTCTGGGCACGCAGCTCGATCCCCGGCATTTCCGCAACGAGGAAGCCCGGTCGTTCCTGGAACAGGCAAGGCAGGGAGCGGCCGAGATAGAGAGAATTAAATACGTGCGGTTTCCTGCGCCGGGGCTTGTGGCGGATACGGTGGATTTTCGGGGGGTCGATGCGATAATCTTCGAAGGCATGTATGCCATCAGTACGGATGTCCGGGTAGGGGCGACGGGTGAATTGGTAGATTTGCCCGTGTACCTGTCCGCCGATCTGGCGGATGTGAAGCAGTGGCGCTTTGCCCAGGAACAGACCAAAGCCCGGCCGCGGTCGCTGGAAGAGATGAACCGGCATTGGGAAGAAGGCTTGCTGCCGAACATCCGCGCGTATATCGCGCCTTCAGCCGCGAATGCGGTCATATCTTTATTTATGGACCACGATCACGTCATGCGGCTCGCCGCGCCCGATCTCGACGGCGGAAGGTCCGAAGAGGCGTGCGATTGGCGTCAGGCCGCGCAGGAGGAATTCCGTCAGCTTGAGGTTTCGATCGAAGCGATGAGCCAGCGTCACCGCGAGGAGTCCCGGAACTTGCTTCCCCTGGTTGCCAGGATAAATGTTTTTGAAGAAGAAATGCGCGGTTTGAGCGACGGCGAACTGCAGGCTAAGACCGGAGAATTGAGGCAGCGGTTTTCCGAAGGAAAGAATTACGACAAGGTCCTTCCCGAGGCGTTTGCGGTGGTGCGCGAGGCATTCCGCCGGACCAACGGCATACGCATCTACGACGTGCAAATGATGGGAGGACTGCTGCTTGAACGCAAACGGGTGATCGAGATCAAGACCGGCGAAGGTAAAACGTTCGTGGCCATGCTCCCGGCGTACCTGCGCGCGCTTAAAGGCCAGCAGGTCCATATCATTACCCAGAACGATTATCTAAGCCGCAGGGATTACCTGCTCACCAGAAAACTGTTCGCTTTCCTCGGGATCCGCTCCGGCCTGGCCCAGACCTCGAATTGTTACGGCATCTCGAAACTCAAGAATGCGTCAAAGCTGTTCCAACCGATCGTGACTACCGTCTTGATAGCTTTACCGGGATTGATCATCTGGGGCGGGTTACTGGCGGTCGTCTTTTTCCTGGCAACCGGCGCTGCGTTCTGGCCATGTCTGATCGTTCCTGCGGCGCTTGCCGTTATCGTCGGCATCTACGCCGCCAGGAGGGGCGGATTTTTCGACTCCATTTCTTTCCGCTATGTCGGCGTGCACTTTAAGCGCTCCAGCATGCTCGCATTCAAGAAAATCCTTTACCGGGAGATCCAGGTGCTCTACACCACGGTAAACGCGACCGGCTTCGATTTTCTTTTTGGCGCGATCGACAGAAAACATCTTCAGGAAAGTTTTGCCGTCGTGGATGAAGCCGATTATTCGCTTATCGACCTGAACGGTTCCGGGCTGGCGCTGTGCCTGGTCAAAGGCCTGGCGGGACAGACCCAGGAAGAGCTTAAGAGCGTGGCTGACGCGCTGCAAGCCGGAAGAGACTACCGGTGGAACAATGGCGGTCTCGACCTGACCAAAGTCGGCGAGAAGAAGGTCAATGCATTCCTGAACGGTCGCACTCCGCCGACCCGGCCGTTCGCACGGGTTAAGGGATTATGGCTGCGGCTGGTGCGTCTGGTAAGCAGGGATGCCGTGATGCAGGATCTGGAAAAGACCGTCGAGTGTCAGCTGGAGCGGCTTAGCCAGATCGAGTTCATCAAGGCATACCTGTCCGCCTGTCTGACTACTATCAGGGATGTGGATTATATGGTGCGCAATGGGGGGATCACGGTGGTCGACCAGTCAACCGGCAGGATCAGCCCGGAATCCCGGTATTCTCTGGGCGTGCATCAGTGCCTGGAATTGCGCGAGGGCATTCTTGCCCGGATGGACGTGTATTTGACCAACCTGCCCGTGCCGATCTTCTTCCGTCAGTACGGCAGCATCTCCGGCATGACCGGAACAGCCGATTTTGCGCTCACCCGGGAAGAGTTGAAACGCATTTATGGAATCGAGAACGTTTCGGTCCTGCCTTCCCGCTGGCCTAACCAGCGCGAAGATCTTGCCCACAGATATTTCGCCGATGCCGGCGCCTGGGAGCGGGCGATTATCGCCAGGATCAGGGAACTATCCGAACAGGGCAGGCCGGTGCTGGTGGGCACAGCTTCTATCGCGGAATCGGAGATGATCAGCCGGGTCTTGCATCAAGCTGCTATCCGTCACAGGCTGGTGAACGCCCGCAACGGGAAAGATGAGAACGCTGCGGTGGGCAAGGCAGGAAGGCCCGGAGCGGTTACCGTGGCCACGAATATGCTCGGCCGGGGCACAGACATAAAGATGACCCCGGAGTCGATTGTCGCGGGAGGATTATTCGTATTGTATACCTCGATCAGCGCGATCAGTCCGCGTATCGACTACCAGTTGATGGGTCGCGCGGGCAGGCAGGGGCAGCCCGGGCAGACCCAGGGATATATACTGCTCGACAGCGCGGTAAGGGATGAGCTTCCTGCAGAGCTGCCGGTGTTGCCTGACGGCGCGATAGATCTGGCCGCGGATGAGCGGATCGAACAAATGGTGCGCCGATGGTTCGATCAGAGCGAATACGATCAATACCTGGCCCGGCTGATACGGTTTATGATCGACCACATCGTTTACTGCGTGCGCTCTGCCGTCGCAGCGGACAAAAAGGCGGAGAATATACTCGAGATTTTCTCCCTGATGACGTATTTCGAATACTACCAGATCGTGCACAAGGCCGGGTTGTACAGCGCCGAAGGGTACCCTGCATTCAAAAAAGCCGTTTACGCGCATCTGAAATCGGCCTTCAAGCAGAAACAGTTGCTCGGGTATACGTATTTCGGCGCCGAAAAGGGGCCGCAATTCGGCTATGTTTTCAGCCAGCAGGTGCAGGATGAGTGGGAAAAGATGAAGAAGAGGATAGATACGGTCGAGGCGCAGGTGTTCGCCGGGCTGACGCTTCCCGCCCGGCCGCTGGAGTATAAGCAGCTGCAGGATCTTCGGGTGCAGGAGATCAGGCTCGACGGCGGCAAGGATAAACTGACCCGGCAGGATAAGCGCGCGCTGGAACTGCTGCGTTTTATGACCGAAGCCTATGTGTTGCAACGGGGATTGCTTGATTCCGGCAGCGAGCATGTCCGCCGGCAGGCGCAGGAGCGCCGGGAAGAGTTTAAAGATATTCCCGCTGAAGAAAAAATCAGGGAGGCGATCGAGGTGATGAAGAAAGCGCAGCACTCGGTCGGCGGCCAGGTTTTCGTGATGACCACGATGACCGCGCACTTCCTGCTTGATTGCGGAGAATACCGGAGTAAGGTTCAACAGGCTTTCCTGGCCACGGATCTGGGAAAGGAAGTGAATGACCAGTTGACTGCGGTGCTGCTGGGCAATACCCGTCGTTCGGCGAATATCGAACATACTGTCGGGGTTAAATTGAATTATCGTTTCCTGTGGATCGTGGAAACCATAATGGGCGGACGCTGGCTCAATCATTTCCACATCAGGCGGATGATCGAAACTTTTATCCGCAACAAACAGGGGCAGATCCGGGTGCTCGATCTGGGCTGCGGGATCATCGCGCCGCTGATCTGCGGTAAGCTGGGCGGGGGCACGGTCCATTATCTGGGCGTGGATATGGATCCGGCTCTGGTGCGGTTCAACGAAAAGGCCGCGCGGATGCTTAAGCGAAAGAATAACGGGTTCCTGACCGGCCTGGCCGGCAGATTGCCGTTGAAAGACCGGAGCATAGATGCGGTGATCCTGGGTTCCGCGGAAGCGGACATGCATGAAGTGCGACGGGTATTGAAACCGCGGGGGATCGTACTCTTGACCTGCCACGATCTTCTGATGGTGCATCTGATCTATCTGGCCATGCTCAACGAAGCGGGGTTCGAGATCATCGAACAGGGATTTTCTACCCCGGAACAGCATACTTTCATCCTGGCCAGGCCGGGCGCAACCGACAAAGGGCAGGCGTTGGCAATCAATCGAGCGTTGGGATACCGGGGTGTATCCGCGGAAACAATTCTGGCGCATCGTAAGCATGAGAGAAATAAGTTTGTCGTCTGCTGGCTGGCGATCGCCGCCGCTTTATTTGTCGTTCCGACAATGATACTGAATACGTTTAACTGGGCGATAGTTCTGGTTTTATTGGTAGTTTGCTTGAGCCTTGCATATACTTGCAGCGGTCTGCCCATCCCCGCAGTTCAAGCCGGGAATCCGTTGATCCTGGTCCTGGGACGGCCCGCTTCCGGCAAAGGCACTATCAGCAGAATACTATCGGAACAATTAGCCATTCCGCATCTATCCAAAGGCACTATCATCCGCGAAGCCTGGAGAAACACGCCCGGTCTGCCTAAAACCGAAGAACTCATCGATCAGGCTGTCGACGAATATATCGTTTCGAACGATCTGGATTTTTCCGCAGGGGTGATCCTGGACAGCAACCCCGTGGATGAAAATTTCGAACCGCGCCTGTCCGGATTCATGACGAAGTACGGGTTAAGACTGGCTGCCGTGATCGTTGTCGATGTCAGCGAAGAAGTGTGCAGGCGGCGGATCGGAGCTCGCGGCCGGCCCGAAGACTTCCGGCCGCTGCGCCCGGAAGACGTTGCCCCGGAGAAAAACCGGTTCACGCTCATCGATATCCGCATGGAAAAATACCGCGAAATAACCAGCAGGGTGATCGACGGATACAAACAGGCGGGTCTGGTTATCGAGAGCGGCAATGAAGATACGGATATCGAAAAAACAGTCAGGAATATCGCGGATGCGCTGCGGGAGGGGAAACGCGGCCGGCTCGCGGACGGCGGCGCCTTGCAGGCAGAGCCGGCGATCCTTCCGGCAGTCGATCTGCTGGCTACGGGTACCTCCAGCGTCAGCATTACGCGCCGGGGAATCGATAAGCGGACCGCCGTGGAGCATCTGATGCAGATCACCGGCGCGGCGCCTGAAGAGATTGTTTGTATCGCCAACGAAATGTATAAAGGCGGCGGCGATGCTCCCATCAGCGAGATCGAGGGCGTCATCTGCATCGGCGTTGATCCGGATCAGTCCCGGATCGTTGAGGGAGTGATCAGAGGCGGAATGGGAATAGAAGCTGCGGAATTCTGGCTGGATAAGATCATCCGGGGAGAACTGCCATGCAGGATCCTGATCCTGGATATCGACGGGACGTTGCTGGGCATACGAAATGACGGGACGCCGGAAGAACTGGCGGATCGGCCTTCGGTCAAGGCCAGGCTCGTCGCCCTGCTGGAAAGGAAAGCGCTCAAAGTGGTTTTTATTACCACCGGTTCCCTGCGGGGAGTACGCTCGCGCATAATCGACCATCTGCCGGAAGGTTTAGCGCGCACCGTCTCGGTCTACACTAATAATGGATGCGAACTGGCCGGTTTCGACGAAAAAGGCAGCCCGCTGCCGGATATGGCGTATGCCCGGGATAAGATCCTGCATCCGGATGAGGCGGAGTTGATATCCAGAGCGGTCGCTGCCGCGATCGAAGAATACCAGCAGCGCTGGGGCGCCGGATTGGCGGGATACGCTGAAGCGGTGCAGCAGCTTTATCCGGGGTTCCGGCCGGCTTTCCCCGCGGTAAGGATGCGTGAGGCAAGCAGCGGCCGGGGATACGCGCAAATAGCCGTGCGCCCGCTGCCTTCGAGAATGATGCGCACTTCTCTCGCCCAGGGGCGTAGCGACGAGCGGGAATGGTTCATCGAGACCGTGCGAAAGAAACTCGCGGCTCAAGCTTTCGCGCAGCGCAAGGAACGCCTTGGCGCTGTTTTTGCGGGAGATTTCGATGCTGTCGCGCTGGTCGAGGAAATCTCCCTGTTGCAGCACCGGATCGTGCGCGAAACATTCGCTGACGCGGTCGATTACCTGCGCAAAGAGGATAAGACCGGCCTGGTAAGACATCTGTCATACCTGCGGGAATGGGCGTTACACCGGCAGCCGTCGGAAAAAGGCAAAATGCCTTTCTCCGCGCGCTTGATTGAAAAAATGGATTTCGACCTGCGCAGTACGCTCGATCGCGCGTATGCCGATCATCTGCGCAAACTTGCGACCGGCGAGGGATTCGCGTTGTTCTCGATCGGGGGAATGAGCCGCCACGAATCCGGACTGACTTCGGATATCGATCTGGTGATCCTTTTCGACGAAGAGTCTTCGGACAGCTACCGCAGTTTCGTATTGCTCGCCTTGCTTCACGCCTACCACCTTCTCAATTCTCCGGAAATCAGCTTCAGGGTCGATCTGCAGCCCTGGCATGCCGTGGTGACCCCGCGCAGAGTCATTGAAGAGATGGTCACCGATTCAGCCTACCATCTTGCGCGCGGGATCGATATGCAAAAGATAGCAGGGGATGATCGGGTATTCGATGCATACCGGGAATCCATGCGCGTTGCTCTTCTGCCCGAAGCGGCAAAGGAGGCGGCGTTCGCTTTCAACGTGGTCGACAGCCTGAAAGAGCTGCGGGCGGTTGACGAGCGCGATGAGACCGTGAACGTTAAGATGCTCCTGCGTCAATTCCAGCGCGTGGTTTGTCTGCTGGAGATCTTCTCGGGCCCGCTGCCGACCAGCCGGTGTCCGGAAGTAGTCGACCGCCTTGAGCAAAGCGGGATAATCGACGCCGGGGAAAAGAGATTCCTTCTTGGCGGATTCGAATGCTGCTGGCTGATCCGGTCATTGTTGAGCCTACAAGGAGGGACGCAAGCCGGCGAGGTGGCTGTCGCGCCCGAAGTACTGGTTGCTCTCGCGGATGAATTCCCGGCGCTGCAGCGTTTCAGGCAGGCAGGATTTCGCTTCGCTGATCGCGGGGAGATCGCGCGGACCAGAAAACATATACTGGAAAATACGCTTGCGATAATGACCAAGGGCCTGGCACGCATCTATAACGACGATCTTCCCGCCGAGTTCGATGTTGCCGCTGTCGGCGCGTTCCTCGCAGAGGCCGGACTTTCCCCGGATCTGATCCTTGAGGCGCACCGTTCCGAGGATGCTCTGGAACGGCTCAAAGACATCGTTTACACTGCCCGTCCGGCTGCCCCGGTCGCTTTCAGAGACTACGCCGCTTATTACGTTTTCAATTCGGCGTACCCCGCGGCTTTAGTCGATCTGGCCCGGATCAGGGACTATCCCGCCTGGATGCGCAAATCATTTATTCATATGAAGAACGATATGGCCTGGCCTTTGAGACGCCGGCTTGCCGCGACAGACGGTAACCCGTCCATCTCCAACGCTTTTACCGCGCAGATCCTCGCGGACAGGACCGGGAAACTCCTGAAGTTCGTCGCCCAGCGCCTGGAGAATTCCGGTTTGCGCAGCGAAGAATCATTCTCCCAGTTCGACCGGCTCAACAGTATTGCCGATTACAAAACCAAGCTCGCGTATCTGAAGAATAAAGCCAGGGCGGTGACCCGGAGATTGCCGGCGCAAGCGCGGGAGCGCCTGGAAGCGGAAATCGATCTTCTCTGCGAGGTCGATAGTATGGATTTTGAGACCACGCAGGAAATATTCAATCTGATAAAAACGTACTCGTATGAGGAGCTCTTCGGGTATCTGACTTTCAGGGCGCGGGAACTTCTGGGAGAGCGCTTCAATCCTTTTGCGCAGGAGAATGCAGTCGCGAACCAACTCGCCTTGAACGTTTTAAGACGGATGCGCGCCGAAGATGACGGCATCTGGTCTTTTAGAAAGATCGTCGCGCTTTCTATTATGGGTAATTTCATCAATGCGGGCAGAGACGACGTGGATGTGCCCGCGGATGCGGCGTCCCTGACGCAGATACTTTCAAAATGCGACGAAGCGCGATTCCTTGACGAAGAGCAAATCAAGGATCTGGAGCAGGCGCTGGCGGCGCAGCCGCGCGATCTTATGATCTTTCCGGACAACAACGGCGAGCTGGTTTTCGATATTTTTCTCGCCGCTTCATACATACGCTACTGGGAAAATCGGGGCGAGGAGGTGAACGTTGTATTTGCCGGGAAGAAGTACCCTACGATCAATGATGTGACCACCGACGATATTCGCGCGGTGCTGTCGTTCGCCGATTTCGACGGGGTGGGGGATCGGATAACGATTGTCGAGAGCGGGGCGGCGGGCAAAGGGTTCAATGTGCATACTGCTTCGGCGGCGTTGAAAGAACTGTTGAGCCGCAGCGACAGGGAGTATCTGGCGATCATTAAGGGGCAGACTTCGTTATTCTCCAGCATCAATTGTATCGCTGATTTCGTTGCGGCGAATCCCGCCGTTTCCAGGTTGTACTATCTGTTCATCCCCAAAGGAAAAACCGCCTGGCAGATAGTGAATGTTTCCCGGTCAGTGGATACAAACGCTAAACACGAAGACATGCGTAAAGGCGATATCGCGGACCAGATCTTTGCGGGAGGGTTTGATAAGCAGGGGGCGCTGCGCGGCTGGTTCGATCGTGACGGACTTACGGCGAAGTTCAATGGCGGGGTGGCCAAGTCGTTCGCGCGCGCCCGGGAAATCCGCTCGAGGAAATTTCTCGGGCTTTATCGCGACGAAGAAGAGATCAGGCGGGCTGTTTTCAATCACGTGATGAGCGCTATCGACAGGAACGACCTGCTTCTTACCCCGTGGTTAAAAGATATTGTTCTCGAGGAATATCAGTTGCTCTGCGGGTTTGCCGGAGTCACTCCGGCTGACAGTCTGGTCGCCATCGATCATGCAGGGCTGGCGCGCCGGATCGAAGCTTACCGCGGTCACGAAGGGTACGGGGTCCTTCTGGCGCAGACGGCGGCGTATCTGAAACAGCGCAACATTCCGGTGAGCAAGCTGGTCGCGCTCTTATCTTATTTTGCCTACCCGCCGGGGCTGTTTCTGGCGGTTCTGTTGAGCGAAGATCGGGAACTGGTTTCGTTGATCGACAGAAAGCTTCTGGGCAACGGTTATCTGGCGGCATTGCATCTCAAGGATGAACAACAGACGGCGGGTGTGACTCTCGAGAACTTCGTTTCCGACGATTCGTTTCATCAACCGATGCTGCCGGAAGAAATGGTGGTCTATTTCCTGCCGGTGCTGGCGGCGATCATCAACCAAGGGTATACTCCGGTATTCCTGGCCCGGGACGCCGAACCGTTCATGGATGTATACGCGCTTTTCTCCCGATACGTAGTCGGCCTGCCGTCCGCGCACCTTCTGAAGATCTCCAGCCTCGAAAAAGGCAAAGGGCTGGGCCTGTACATCAACGGGTTCCTGGAAACCGAAGAGCGCGATTATGTCCTGACCGACGGCGATCTGGAAGAAATCGGCGGCATTTTCGAAGGTCTCGCTGCCGCGGATCGCCGGATCGTCTCTGATGCTTTAGGCATTGCGGATGGCGACAGAGCTTCTTTCCAGGAATACCTGCGCGGCAGGACCAGGGGGCAGTTGGTGGACGCGCTGGCAGACATCGGTATCGATCCGCGTCTGTCAGCGAAAATCGGGCTGGGCAGGAAGCTTTCTTCATTGAAGAGGCGGATAAACGCAGCCATCATGTCCGCGGGTCAGTATGCGCTGACGGATGCCGATTTCGAGGCGGAAGATGCTGCGGTTTCGGCAGAACTGCGGGCAGTAAGAGAAAGGATCATAACCGTGCTGGGCACGGAGATGATCGACGCGTCGAATTTCCGCAGGCTGGACAAAGATGTATTCAGAGAGTATTTGTTCCGCAGGTCGGTCATGCTCAAAGGCGAGCTTACCTATGCCGCCGCCCCGCTGCTTCAGGCGGTTCTTCGGTCTACCCGGGCTGCGGCTGTCCTGGAGAACGCCATCTTTATCGATATCAATGTGGGTTACGGGAGAACCTTGACCACCCTGGAACTGTTTTTGAGAGCTTTCCGCGCTGAAGCCGACTGTGTTTTTGCCACCATCAAGTATGACCGGCATAAGCTGGAGAGCGAGGAGAGACTGCAGAAGCGGTTTGTGGACATTTGGTCGACCAGCGAGATATTCTGCGCCGAGGATACGCCTTTTTATACCACGGGAATCTTTGCCGAAGAGTCGGGCAACCTGCAGCGCGTCACTTTTCGCCAGATGGCCGACAGCCTGGATGCGATCCCGCAGGCGGATGAAGCAGCGTATCTGGAAAGCCGGGCGCGGTTTTTCAGGGCGGAACCGCACCTGCTCGAAGGGTTGGCATTCTTGGATACAACCGCGAAGATGACGGCATTTCCGTCCGAAGAGGCGCTCGATCTTTATCTAAGCGGCAATGATCCGGTTATTGAATTGCGCGTGATGGAAGAAATGATCCCGCGCAGGGGGCTGTTCGATTGGTCGAGCAGAGAAAAAGACGTTTTGACCCTTATGCGCCGGATCGCTGCGCTGGATGAGCGTTCCCCGGATAAACTCGAGGAAGCGCGTCGTCTGTTCTCCGCTTATGCCGCATCCCGGAAGAAGCGGATACTGGAGGCATGGATCAGCAGGCATGATCGTGCCGTCCGGAGACAGAGCCTGGTGGTCGAAGCGCTGTTTACCGAGCCGGTTTTACGGGAGCTATTCCGGCGCTACCTGCGCGCGCCGTCCGCAGGCGAATTCGTACATCTCCGCTCGCGCATATTCCGCTTCTCTCCGGTCTACAACAATCTGGATGAAGGATTCTTCGCATTCCGGGCCGTGCATACCATTGCGCCGGAAAAGATCGATCCGGTCCGGTTCAATGGTATCGAATTGCCGCTGACCCCGGCCGAAGAAACCATGGATACCGGATACTTCATCGATCAAAGGATCCCCCAAACCGTTTTTCAGGAATGTCTCGAGAATAATGCCGAGATCGAGATACATTTCGGCCCGGAAGGAACAACAAGGGACTATGTCGAATGGATCGAGCGGTCAGGCAGCGATATCCAGAGAATAGATCCTCCTATCGGATACAGAGCGTTCAGGCACCGCATCTACGGCATCGGCAAAGACGCAAAGAATACATTCGTCATCTCCAACGTCTACGGCGAAACGCATCTTGAAGACATCCTGGCCATGGCCAGGTATCGGGGTGTGTCACCGGAGCATATTTCTCTGCGCTTTACCGGCTTAACCTATGAAGCGCTATACGCATCTTTGCTGGAAGGGCATCTTGGCGGGTTGAAGCACGTGGTTTTCGCATTCAGGCCGCGGTGGGTCGCGGCGGCGCTTGAAGCGGCATGCGGCCGGCCGCTGGAAACAAAAGACATCGATGACGATCTCTTCAGCGCACGGGTTGTCACGCTTCCCAATAAGGACAGGGTGCTGGCGGTAAATATAATGTCCGTCTACGGCAGACAGATCGGGATCTTCATGCGCTGGCTGGCGGAGGAGTGCGCAAAGTTCGGCGTTGACCTGGAGAACGTCTTTTTCCTGGGAACGTGCGCCAGCATCGACCCGGCCCTTACGGATAACAGCGTGGCGCTTCCGGTCGCCATGTTTGACCCGGTGACCGGACAAGAGGTTGCGATCTCCAATCGCATGCTCGACCGGGCAGCGCTGAAAGACCTGCGAGACGATATCGGCGCGGTGCGGGTAGTTACCGTGCCCAACCGTTTCTACGGCACGCACAACCAGGTTTGTGAATGGGCGGATCGGGGATTCGGGGTGATGGAGATGGAGCTGTATCATCTGGCCGCTGTTTTGCAGCGGTCGCGCGCGGCGTTCGGCGGGGCGCTGATCATCACCGCGGACAGAAAAGTGCATTTTACCAACGATATTTATCCCGATGAAGAGTTGAGAAGGGCATTGAAACTTTCAGTTGCCAGGATCATACAGGACGGCGGAAAACAATTGAGGAGACCAGAGGGGCTCTCATCTACCGTGGCGGGTGTTAGGGCCACCTCGTCCTCAATAACATATGCCTGCGCGGTCCTGGAGGGACAGAGGGCGGGCCGCAAGCACGTGTTTTACCGCATCAACGCTTTCGCCGATGGCGCGCCGGTGGGATACGCAGATGTCGAATGGGACGCGGCGCGCAGGCGCGCGCGGATGACATTCGGGTTCTCTCCCGGAGACCACCGGGTGACCTCTTTGCACGCGATCGAAGTCCGGCCCGGGTACCGTAACCGGGGCATAGGCAGGGATCTGATGCGTCTGGCGCTGGATGCGGCGCGAGAACTGGGCGCGCGGGAGTTTGTGGTCGAGGGAGTGGAGGAAGGGGCGCGCGGATTCTATGAGTCTCTGGGATTCAGGCCGATCGCGGCTTCCGGCGCGGTGGCGCAGTATTCGTTCGAATTCTCCGACGGCGGCCATGCGCGGCGCGTTACGCAGGATTTCTTCTATCGTAACGGTTTCTGGCCGCAGGACCTGGATATCGGGGCTATCCGCTATTTCTATATTCTTGCCGCCGGCGGGGGCGGGGACAGTCTCGGCGGCATACATCACGCCCAGGTGATCAAGAAGCTTCTGCCCCACGCCAGGGTCATTCTGGTGGTCCCCAATCTCAAGCGCGGCAGGGAAAATCCCTGGGGTGGGCCGATCCCCATAGAGCATCTGCGTTATAATGGCAGCCGGTTGTCGCCGCAGCCGGGAGCCTCGCATTTTTACACCATCGGCAAAGGTCTTTCCATAGAAGTCCCGGTGAATCTGCCGGTTTTCCGCTGCCGGCCGCTCGATACCCGCTTCCTGCGGCTTTCCGAAGGAAAAGTGTATGAAGCCTTGAGCGAAACCGCGATCGAGATGGTCATGGTGGACGCTTCGTTCAGCGGACGCATCCTGGCCGAGGATTTCATTGCCTGGAACCGGGGGCGGCTTGACCAGTCGTTCTGCCTGTGCCTGGATATGGGCGGGGACGTGCTCGCCCGGTTCCCCGGCCCGATCACCGATGCGAACAGGGCGTATCATCCTGAGCGGTGCATCAGATCACCCTGCACGGATTCGCTCTTCCTGGATATGGCTATCGAGTTGCGCGCGGTGATGGGCAGCCGGGTGATGCTGGCGGTTTCCGCGCTGGGAGGGGACGCAGAGCTGGGCGAATCGGTTTTCGCTTACCTGGAAGATTATTACCGCGACCAGGAGATCGTGGCCGCGCTCGACAATATCCGGTTCGTCTGCCGCTACGGCGATTACCAGGGCGAATACTGGAATCTGATCGAAAGAACGCTGCTGTCGTACTATACCGAAGTTTCCGGCAATTTTTTGACCAGGTTGCTTGCCGTGACCGGCAAACTGGGAGCGATCGATCCGGTGGTCCTGGAGCGTTATGAATCTCATTGCCGGCAGTGGAATGCCGTTTTCGCAAAAAGAGGGTGGCAGTCCGGCATCGCGCCGGACGCTCTTTTCGACGCGCAGCAGATGTGCCGGGAGCTGCCGGCGGCAATTTCCCGGAAAAAGATCCGTAACAACAGCCGTATCGAAATACTTCCCTGGAGTTATCTGTCCACGATCGTGCTCGACCCCTTGACCGTGGCGCGGCGCATAGTCATGCCGGAGATGCTCGATACCGGCCGGACCTGGAACGAAAAGGCAGAGTTCCTTAGAAAACAGGGGTATAAGACCGAGCTTACCGACGGGGAGAAGCCGCTTGAGGATCAGGATGAAGAGCCCGGGGATGCCGCTGCCGACGGGGGCATATTCCTGGGGGCCCAGAACATGTTTTATAAGGACGCCGGTCCGTTTACCGCGGAGATCTCGCCGGCAATGTTATTGCGCGAAAAAGTCACTTTTGTCATGCTGGGGCATCCGGAAAGGACCCGGGGAGCGGTTGAGATCATCGAGCCTTACGAGCTGGTGAATAAAAAAGTCAAGGCCGCGCTGGAAAAAGGGCTGATCCCCATGGTTTTCGTTACCGACACCCTCGCAGAGAGGAATGCCGGCCGCACCGAGGAGGTCTTGATCGACCAGCTCGCTGCGCTCTTCCGGGATATAAGCGCCGATCAAGCCCTTGACGTGGTTGTAGGATATCTGCCCCTCTGGGTGCTCGAGCAGGAAAAAGAGCGGCAGAAAGCCGTTGATCCGGCAGAAATCCAGCGTATCTGCAATAGAATCAGGGGATGGCTGGCGCAGGACCGGCAGTACGGAGCTGATGTCGCTGAACAGATGTATGTGCTCTATGGCCGGTGCGTGACCGGCGAGAATGCGGCCGGGTATCTGCAACAGCCGGACATCGACGGTCTTTTTGTTTCCCGGTTTGCGGTTCCCGCCCAGGACGCGGTGGATATTGTCATGCAGGCACAGCAGTGCGCATCTTTGAAAGCCAGGCCGCCGCTGGTCATTCTGAACCTGAAGATGTTCGAGCGGGGAGATTGCATCATGAACTACTACCGGAACCTGAAGAAAGGGATCAGGCAGGCGCGTAACGTTGACGTTGTGGTCTGTCCGACTTTCCTGGATATTCCTTATTTATCCATGTATCTGGAGATGGAGAAATCCAAAAAAGAGGAGATCATCGAGAGCGCCCGGCATTTCACCCTGCGCGAGCGGCTGTTCAAGCCGGCGCTTCCTGCGCAACGGGGGCTTGCCCGGCTCGAGATTCTTATCGGCGAAAAGCTCAAAGCCAATCCGGATCGTCCGGTGCTGGTGCTTCTGGACGGGCCGTCGGGCGTGGGCAAAACCCGGCTGGTAGACCAGCTTGAGCTGCACGGCGATGCGGTGGCTGTGGCGCATCGCGACGATTTCATGGAGGAATTCCCCAGCCGGCGCAGCGGACGGACGTATTCCACCATCGACTGGCAGGCGATGGTCCGGCGCGTGCGCGGTCTGGCCAGGAATAAAGCAGTCAGGGTAGTGGTGTGCGAAGGCTACCGCGTTTCGGAGATCGGCAGATACTTCGATCTCAAAGTGCTGCTGACCGCTGATCCGGCCACCCGGCAGGGGAATCTGGAGCATCAACTGCAATTCCGGACCAAGCTCGCCTGCGATGCCCGGCGCTGGAGATATTATTACGATCTGATCATCGATAACAGCGCGCAGCACAGGTTGTCCGCGGACGAGCGGATAGATCTGCTGGAACTGGCGCCGCCGGTTGACGGCGGCAGGTTCAGCGAAGACCGTTTCGCCGGGGCTGTCCAGCATGAGCTTTTCGCGGACCTCGAACAGGCGAGAACCACGTACCTGCCTGAAAGCGCGATTATCGGCGACAGCCGGCTGGCTGAACGGTTCGACAGGATCGCCAGCTCATTCATCCAGATGCCCGACCGCGCCGGCCGTGCGCAGGTCGAGCTTTTTCTCCTGCAGATACCGCTGACGCAGAGAATGGGTATTCAGATCAAGCCCTGGTTGCGGGTCGCCGTTATATTCGGCCACGGCGCCGGCAAGTTGTACTATATCGATTTGATCACCGGAGAGATCAAGCGGGAGCGGATCTCCGACCGGGTCGCGGATGATCTCGCCGCCGGCCGCTGCACCACGGGCCTGCGCATGCTGGCCGGGGAGAAAATGCCCATCGAGACTCTGCTGCAGGTGATGCTGGATTTCGACCGGCTGGCCGAAGAAAAAGAGGCTTCCGCGCAGACGGATCGTGAGCATGAGCCATCGGACGGAGGATCCGCCGGTTCGTATCTGTCCGAAACGGTGCATATGCCGCGGCTGGATATCAACCGGATCGTGCGGCTGGGTATGCTGCTCTACATCCCGTATCTGACCTGGGAAATCCATAACGGCCTGGTGCTCAACGGCTGGACCCACGGGGCCGCGCTGGCGCTGGCGGGAGGATCGGTTGTTGCGGTGTCGAGCCTGCCCGCAGTATCGTTCAGGGCAATGACCTTCTTGATGGATAAGCAAAGCAGGATAGACGCATTCTACCGTTATTTCCAGTTCTTACCCACGCTTGCTGCGTATCCCCAGGCGGTTGCGGATCTCAATAGATTCATCGATCTGCCCCGGGACGTCCGTATGACCCTGGTGTATTCAGGCTGCGGCAGCCGGGCGCCGTTACTGAAGAAAATCAAGAATGAATATCCGCTTATTACTGCGGTGGCGGTCGATTGTTCGCCTCATCAAATCCGCCTGGCCAGGGAGAGACTGGGAGAAGAGACGCCGCCCGGCCGGATCAAGTTTATCCAAGGATTCGATTATGACGGGATCCCGCTTGAGGCGAACAGCGTGCGCATGATTGTTGTGGAGTCAATCCAGCACACGTCTGTGAACGATGCGAAGAAAGGTTTTGCCGAGTATCGGCGGCTGCTGGAGCATGACGGCGAGATGATCATCGGTTTCATCGACTGGGGGATGCTCGTCGACCGTTTGGCCATGGTATATTACGGAAAGATAACCGGGATATTTACGCCTTGGTGGACGGAGAAGCGGCTTTTAACGCTTGCCGAAGCCAACGGATTCGAAAAAGCCTCGACCGGGACGATCCGCTGCCCGGAGGGAGCGTTTATTTATTACCGCTTCCGGATTTCTGAAGAGCCGGTTTGCATTGCCGACGGCGGTCAACAGCGGGCCGATCAGCTTGAAGAGTTGTATGGAAGATTCAAGCGGGAGATCTTCGTCGTGCTTTCCGACCACGAGCTTGCATGGTATGGAATAGAGGAATTGCACGCCAATCTGATCGAAGATACCTGCGACCATGCCATGATCATGGTGGTGGGACTCTCCGGATCAGGCAAATCCGTGATTACCGAGTCTATTATCCGGGGGAATGCCGATTCTGCCGACCGGTATCTGTTTGCCGCGGAAGATCTGACCTGGTTGAAATTGATCGAAGGAATACCGTATGCCTGCGGACAGTGGATGGATTTATTCGGCGCCAATTTCGTGGTCCGGGACCGCACAGGCAGCCGGGATTGGAAAATGCTGCCGGCAGTCCGGTCGCCGCGTTTCCGGAGGATCAAACAGGTTATCGGTATAACCGTTGTGCCCGGCTCTTCGCGGGTCGAGATCAGCGCGGATGGTTATACCGGAAAAGAAGCGGTTGTCCCCGGGCTGCAGCAAAACAATAAGAAGCTCAACGGCAAGCCTCTTTCGCCGGAAATGCTCAACCAGTTGTTGGCGCTGGACTGGATCAGCGTGAAGCGGCCGGAAGGTGCTATCCAGGGAAGGTATGTGTACGCAAACGGTTGTCTGGAGTTCATCGAGGAGCCCGCGGACGGCGGCGACAGGCGGGAGGCGGAGAAAACGGAGCCGAAGTTCGGCTGGGTGGATTATTCGTTGAGGATCCCCACGATAATTCCTCTTGATCTACACGCCACTTTGCTGGTGCACCTGCCGTTAATATGGGTAGGCGGGTTTTTCTGGGTGTGGTTCATCGGTCTGGTATATATTTCGGTGATCGCCCATGAACTGGGCCACACTTTTGTGGCGCGGGAGATCGGCATGAAGATCAAGTCGATCAATTGCAACCTCCTGGGCGGCGGCGCGATGATCGAATCGGTATTCAAGAACCCGCGGGAAGAAATGTACCTGGCCTTTATGGGGCCGGCAGTCAATGCCGCAATCGGATTGGGGTGCCTGGGCGCGGCGCAATTGCTGGGCATGGGCTCTGTCTGGCAGAGTATCGTTTCGCTTGACGGACCGGCTTTGTTCGCGAATCCTCTGGCCATGTTCATCGGGCTGAATTTCTTCTTCGCCGCATCCAATCTGCTCGTGCCTGCCTATCCGCTGGATTCCGGCCGGATGCTCCGGGCTTTTCTTGCCCAGCGTTACGGTACGGAAAAAGCTAACCGCTGGATGACGGAATTGAATTACCTGTTCGCGGTCCTGCTGCTGGGCGTAGTTCCGCCAGCGCTTTTCCTGGTTTATGGCTTGAGCATGAACTCCATCACCCTGATCCTGACCAGCGCGATGATAGGCGCGATCGCGCTCGCAGTGGCTTTAATGGGGATGATCGGCCATGATTACCGGATCAAAGACGAGTCGGAACTGATGCAATACGTTGGCGATCTGCCGTTTAACCGGTTCAAAAACGACCTGGTGCGCATCCGGCTGGCGGATGGCATAGAGCATCTGGCTCTGGCGAACCGGTGGCGGCCCGATCAGTCCCGCCGGATTATCGATACGGTTATTTCCATCGTGAAAAACAAGATGACGATTAAAGACGCTAAAAACGAAGCGGAAGTGGCGGCTTTGGCCGCATTCCTTAACGTCAGTTGTCGCGCGGTCCTGGAGGATGAAACCATGGCGTTTGCCATGATCAAGCCGGATGGATATGTTTTTCGCGAAGCGATCGTACGGGATTTCGAGGCAGCAGGGCTCGAGGTGGTGCGCCAGATCGATACCCGGATGTCGCCGGAGACCGCGCGCCGGTTCTACGATGAGCATAAAGGAAAGATCTTTTTCTCGCGCCTGGTCGAGTATGTCACTTCCGGCCCGATTGTCGGATTGATCATCCGCGGCCCGCCTCCGGCCTGGGAGCGCGTACGTTCCCTGATCGGCAAATACGACGGGACTGAATCGGGAACATTGCGCGCACGCTATGGCGCCGAGCGCGAGTATTTCGCAGACGGCACCAAGATCGTCCGCAACAAACTTCACTGTTCGGATTCCCTCTCCGATGTCTACCGGGAAATCGGCCTGGTATCGCAAGACGGCGGCCAGGAATATTTCTACTCGCCTTCACTCAAACTCTACGTTTCCAGACAACCGTTGAAAGTCAGCGCGGATGTGGTACGGGCTGCGTCCGAGTTGTCCATTTCACTTTCCTGGGACGACGAGGGGCGGGTCAATTATATTTCCCGCGACGATGGTATGAGACTTTTACAGCGGTTGAACGCGACAGGATTGACCTGCGTGCAGTTGTGGGCGGTGATGCGCGATGCCGTTTCAGCCGGTGATCAGGAGATGGTGCGCAGTTTGAGTTCCAGCGACTTCACGGAGTGGCTGGACGTGCATTTCTTCCAGCGTCAGGACGGGTTCTGGATGATCGAACATCCCCGCGCGGACGCCGCCGCGGCGGCAGTGTCAGGCTACCGGGGCGAGCAGGTCCGGATCCGCCTTCCGGCTGGCCGGCCCGGCTGGTTCGATCCCGAGGGAAATATCGGTCCGGATGGATTGCCCCTGGCAGTCGAGAAGCATTTTCAGGGAACAATGACCACGCCCTGGAAGTACTGGGATATCCATACGGATCAGTTAACCGACGGATTAGCCGGCATTCGCGGGTATGTGACTTCTTCGGGAACGCCTTCTCTGGACCTGGGGATCCCGCCGTATGCCAAACAGCCGGTGCTTATGCTTAGAGAATGCCGCACGCAGCTTCCGGTGGAAGGAGCGTTATCCGGTTTGGCCAGACAGGTGAGCAGTTCTCTGGAGGTTCTGGAAAGCATGGTCAAACGGCAGGATTTCAACGGATTCTTTGCCCAGCGCAGGCAACTGGTGATGCGTTTGAATATGTTGCTTAAATCCGAGCTTATCGGCCAGTTCCGCAATTCCCAGGAAAAAGAGATCTATCAGGTCAGGGAGCGGGTGATCAACCTGGCCGGACTGTTGCGCATCATGTCGCTGCAGAAACAGGATCGCTCCACCCTGGAGAATCTCGATCGCGTTTGCAGAGAGCTTTGCGCTACCGGGCGCACGGTGGCGGAATTTCAGGAGCTGGCCGGTTTTGTGAGTTCCAGCCGTCAGCGTCTGGAACGCGCGCTCGCCGGTAAAAACGCGGTAGTTTTCGTTATCGGCCACAAGAATCCCGATACCGATACGGTGATCAGTTCCCTGGCAGAAGCGTTCCGGAATCATATGCACGATCCGACGGGGATCACCTATATACCGGTAGTGCAGGCTGCGGCGATCCCGGATGAGGTCAGGCAGCTGGCAGGCGCTGCGCTGGCGGATTCGATCATGCTCTGGACCGATCCTTTGTACCGGCAGGCATTTTCTTCCGGACAGGCGCGCTGGATACTCGTGGACCAGAACTATGCGCCCGAGGTGCAGCGGTATGTAGTTTCGATCATCGATCATCACGCCGTATCTGAAACCGCCCGCCGCCAGGACGTGGCCAAAACGCTGGAGATGGTTGGTTCCACCACCGCCCTGGTCACGCAGAAGATGTATGGTCTGGGTATTGTGCCTGACCGGCAACTGGCCCGGATGCTTTATGGCGCGACACTCATGGATACGGAAAACCGCTTGTCCAGCAAGATGAAAGCGAAGGACGCATTGATCATGGATACGCTCAAACGCGCCGCCGGCGTAGGCAGCGATCAGGAGTTTTACCGGGAATTGATGGATCGCCTGCTGGGTACCGATGATGCCCGGATGTTATTCGCCAGGGATTACAAGCAGGACTGGGGTTTCGGTTTCGCCGTGGCCAAGCTGAAAGGCTGTTTTGACGCGCAGGGAGCGATGCTCAAGGCCGCGATGCTCTCGGAGTTGAAGCGTCTGGCGCAGGAGAACAATGCCGGACAGAACCTGCCTCTGACCATGGTCAAAGTGGTGGATTACCTGCCGGATAATGAGACGGTGAACCGCGAACGGATGTATCTGGTGTTCAATCCGCAGACCAGCCGAGAATTCCGGGACGTGCTTTTTGAAGTGGTCAGCCGGGTGATCGATCATACCTATCGGGATTTCCCGGGATACGCCAGGAAAGCCGACAGTCAGGATGGTTTCGTGGAATTCTGGGGGGTGGGTAGACAGATCTCCCGTAAGAAAACAGCGCCGCTGTTTGAGCCGGTAGTCGCGGCGTTCAATGAGTACTTCCGGTCTCCCACCACGCAACTCTACGTCAAACGGGATTTTCTCAAGAAAGACGCCCGCCTGGAAGATGCCGCACTTCAATTGGGTTTCAAACTTTCTACCGACACAGAAGGCCGGATCAATTATGTCAGTTTTCCCGAAGCGATGCTTCTGTTGCAGTCGCTGGGCTATCGGTCCATGACCTTGAAGGAATACTGGATGGTGTTGCGGGATGCCAAACAGTCGAACGACACTCAAATGATCGGGCATCTGCAGCACAAAGGATTTGTGGAGTATCTGAACACCCTGATCGAGAACCATCGGACGTCGCTGGAGCCGAACCGGATCACGCGCGCCCCGGACGGGTTCGCTTATGAGGGCGTTCGTACCGCGGTCAGCGTGGTGGAGGCGGCCCCGGGATTGATCAGTCCGGAGGATATCGATCCTCTGACCGGTTTACCGATGCGGCTGTCGCATCGCGAACATTACGGTGATAAAACCCTCTGGCGTTACTGGTCGCCAGACGCAGACCTGGTCGTGGCTACCCGCGGACATATTTTCCTGCTCGAGCAGGCGGCGCTGGATATGAAGGTGCATCCGCAGGACCGCTTCCCGCACCTGGGCGTGCGGCCCTGCTGCAGTCAGGTCAACCAGCCGCTGGTGACGGTCGCAATCGAAGGCCGGGATATCAGCATCCGGATCCAGGGAGAATCAAGCCTGAAAGTGGTCAAGGCCAGCGACCTTTTCGACCAGGACAGCCGCGACGGCGGAAGCGATAATGACGGCGAGACCGTATTGCTTTATCTTGTCGTGGCTGCTTTTCTTTTCGTCGCATTCGGTCCTCTGGGTGCGCTCTTCCCGCTTTTTATATTCACGCTCTGTTTCTGGGCAGCGAAGGACTACAACGATGATCCGGCGGAAACGAGGATCGCGATAGTACTGGTCAGTATGATTCTGGCAGGCGTGATTCTCTACCAGCTTAATATAGTGAATCTCCTGGGAATACTCTGGCCGCTTTTCGTTATTCTCGGGGCTATCCTGTGCTGGCTCTTCGGGAAAGATGCGCGCGGATCGGGAACTGCCGGCAGTTCGGGCGGAAGTTCGTATGCCGGAGGCGCAGGCTTTACGGTCGATGCCCGGGACGCTCCGGGCGGTTATGTGAGTGAAAAAGTGCGAATCTGCGATTTGCGCAAGAACGGGTTGATTTTTACTCGTTCCGAGGATATCAGCTGGGACAGAGAAATACGCCGTTCCGGGTATTCGCCGCGGGAAAAATTCGTTTATCTGATCGATGAGCACAGGAGACTTTACCTGTGGGATGAAAAAAGCGCTTATTGGGGCAAGGAGTGGCATACAGTCGATTGCAGCACATCTGCAAATTGGCTGGAGATCGATTTCAGCGCGGATGACCGCATACTGGCGACAAGCGACGGTAATGCAGTGCATCTGTGGGATGTCGAGGGATACGAGCATTACTATGATTCGATCACATTCAGGAAGATTGCAACTTTATCCGGGCATACGAGAGCGGTCACCACTATCAAGATCAACTCCGCTGCGGGACGGGTGGCTACCGCCGGCTTTGACCGGACGTTGAGGATCTGGGATCTTTCAGACGGCGCTTTACTTCAGACCATAGAGAATCAAGACCTTGAAGGCGATTGGGCCGAATATGTATGGTTCAGTCCGGGCGGGAGAATGATTGTGACTGCCGGCGAGCAAACCCTGTGCAGATTTGTCCTGAATGAACAACGATCGGAGTTCGAACTGGAAAAACGCTTCCTTCTGCCGGAAAAAGTCAGTTGCGGACTTTCCGGCGATCGCGATGGTTCCGTGGTTATGGTCGGAGAGCAGAACGGAACGTTCAGCTTCCTGGAAGACGGGCAGATGCGGCATTATCCCGGATTTTTCGATTCCGATGATATTCGTTCGGTATCGATGTATCCCGTCGGCGACAAAGCGGTTGTTTCTCACGGGAAAGAAGCGAAAGTGATCGATGTCGTATCAGCGGAGAGCGCGGCGTTCCTTTCGGGGCTGGACGCGGATAAAGGATTATATCATACGATCTTCAACGCTTCTTTTTGTTCCTGCGGCGCGCGGCTGATTACCGCGGAAGGGAATAAAGGCAGAGGTTCGACCAGATTCTATAAAGTGGAGTCCGACGGCGGGGTGGAGGTGCCGTATTACTTCGATCCCGCGCAGGTCGGAGAAGGCGATTTCTGCCTGCGTAAGGAAGAGGTGCCAGAGGTTATGGCGGTGGTGATCAACTCTTTATTCAGCCGGGGCGTCGTGCCGGATGTTGCTGTTTTTCTTGCCGGCGAAGCTCTCCCGCTGGTGGTAGTGTTCGAGAAATTATGGGCGCGCAGCAACGCGAAGCTGCCGGCGATCGTCGTCGCGGAAGTTCATTACGAGGAAGGCAAGCGCCCGGCGGCAAAAAGGATCAGGCAGGAACTGGAGCGTCAGAATATCGCGCTGCGCGATAAAACCGTTCTGGTGGTAGATGGAACGTGCATGAAAGGGCAAACGCTGCGGCTGGCGCGCGAGATACTGCTCTCCCTGGGAGCCGGGCAGACGATCACCAGCGCGTTAATCGTTCCTGACCGGCTGCATAGGTCGGCTCCGGATATTGCGGGCAAGGTGGTGACCGCGAAGGTCCTGCAGACGGAATGGCATAAAAACCTGCATTCGCAGCGGGCGTACCGTCAGATGGAAGAAGTCTTGGGCGGGATCACCGACCGGTTCCTCGCCGGCGAGACTGACGGCGGAAAAATCCTGGTGGTTGCCCACCGCGGCGCTTCGCGGGTTGAACCGGAGAATACCCCGGCCGCTTTTGCGAGAGCCTTAGCCATGGGAGCGCCGGCCATCGAATTTGACGTGCAGTTAAGCCGCGACGGTGAGATCGTGGTGATCCATGATCAGACTCTGGAGCATTTCGGGGACAAGCGCCTGGTCAGCGACGTCGCTTTCAACGAGCTGCGGCAGATCGCATTGATCAGCTTCGACTATGGGATTCAGCGTATTCCCACGCTGCAGGAAACGCTTGATCTGATCGGTCAGAAGGCCGCGCTCCAGATCGAGATCAAGCAGTTGCCGGGATATGATGCGGGGCTGGTGAATAAGCTGGCGGAGGCATTGCAGCAAAGGGGATTGATCGCCGGCTCCCTGGTCACTTCTTTCGAGCCTGCGCACCTGGCCCGGGTTAAAAGTGTCAACAGCGACATAAGAACAGGATTGCTGGTGCGCGCTCAAGCGGAAGATGCGGTTCTGCGTTTGGCGCGGGAGTCCGATATAGCCGTTGTTCTCTTTCACATCACTAAAGTGACGCCTGCATTAGTGGCGCGGATGAGGGCGGCCGGTTTCGCAATAGGCGCGTGGGGAGTGCGTGATTATCCCGGGCGCATGCGCCGGGCGATCGAGCTGGGATTGGACCGGGTGACTACGGACGCGCCGGATGTGATGCTGCGGATGGTGGAGGAAGAGCGGGACGGCGGGCGAATCCCGGCGCTATCCGCTTTAATCTCTGGGTTGGTGCGGGAAGAGCGGCTGTTCGCCTGGAGGACTGATTTCCTGTACAGAATTTCCGCTCCGGACGTGGTCGGCTCGTCGCCGCAGGCGATCGCGCAGCTGATTTCTTTTATCGGATTCGACCGCACGCGCACCATCAAGTTCCTGCACATCGGTTCAGGGCAGGCGCGTCTTCTGGCGAGAGTGGACAAAGACTATCCGAATGTCCGGGGAATAGGATTTGATTGCTCTGCTACCAAGATCGCTTCAGCCCGGCGTATTGTCCGCGGAGAATTCGATCTCATCAAGGGGGTCGATTTCGCCGGGTTGCCGTTCAGAAATAACTCTATGGACGTTATCCTGGTGGAGACTCTGGAACACACCAATCGCAACCGGGCGCTGCGGGCTTTTGCCGAGTATTATCGCGTGTTGCGATCCGACGGACAGCTGGTGATCAACATCAGCGATTCGACCGACAAGAACGTCTACTATGGATTTTTAACCCTGTCCCGGCTGATGGTGGTGCCGCCGGTATATACCTGGCGCCGGGCGGAACTGCTCGAGGTTGTCCGGACGAGCGGCTTTGATCTCGTCGATGAGCAGCGGTTCGGCGTGTCCATGGCCGGGCTGGAGTGTCCGTTCATCCTCCTGAAATCAGCTAAGGCCGCCGACGGCGGTCAGGAGCAGGATAGAGAAGCCAGGCGGTTGATCGAGCTTGCGGGTAATCCGCACGGCTGCATCCGGACCACTGCGGCGAAGAAATTAGGCAACTTGGGCGGCTCGCTGGCAGTGGACGCGCTGATCAAGGCTCTGGGTGATCACGAATATCGGGTGCGCCAGCAAGCAGCTCTTTCTCTGGGCGTGATCGGCGACCGCAAAGCGGTCGAGCCGCTGCGCGGAGTTTTAAAGGATCCCTGGTTCAGGGTGCGCGAATACGCAGCGCGGTCATTGATCAAGATCCTGGGCAGGGAAGCCGTGCCGATGATCGAATCTCTGGGGGCGGATCCGGATCCTCTGGTGCGCCGGGCGATTGCGGAATTACTGGTCGAGATTTCGCAGGACGGCGGTGCGGAGCCGAACCATAGCGTCGGGACCAGAACTCTCGGGTTTATCCTGGCGTTGACCGCGGGATATATGGTCATAGAGCTCGTCGGCGGCATGCGTTTTCATTCCCTGGCATTGGCTGCGGATGCCGGGCATATGGCCACCGACGTCACCGCGCTGGCTTGCGCATTCCTCGCGCAGTACTGCACCGAGCGGTTCTGCCTGGCCAGGAAGCATAACGGCAATTCTTCGTTGCAGCTGGCTGCCGCCGCTTTCAATGCCCTGTTGCTGTTTGTTACCGCCGGATACGTGATCTTTGAATCCTGGGATCGCTATGTGCATCCCGTAGAGGTTAAAGGTTTATTCATGCTGGCAGTCGCCCTGGGGGGATTGCTGGTGAATATCTATTGCGCCGGGAAATTACACGGTAACTCGCGGGATAACCTGACCATGGAAGGTGCGTATCTGCACGCGTTGGGCGATATGTTGAGTTCGGCGGGGGCGGTGATCGCCGGCCTGTGTATCGTCGCTACCGGGATGGGCATATTCGATCTGGCGGTAAGCTCGATCATCGCCTGCTGGTTGATGCTTAACGCTGTTCTGTTGTCGCGCAAAGTAATTCGTTCATATCAGTCCCGGGGTAAAAAGGGTGCAGAAAAGTTCGTAGATAACGACGGAGGGAACACGCCTTCCCCGGCCGCGGCGACTGTTTCTCTGCAATATGGATCGCAGCGGCGGTTAAGCAGGATCCTGGCTGTTGATGGGGCCGGTAAGACTATCGGCCGCATCGAGCGGGTGGGCGGATATATCCGGTATGTTTTCGTCAAAGAGCGGCAGCGGCAACGGGGTATCGGTTCACTCTTGCTGATCGAGTCTCTGATCGATGCCCGTCGGGCAGGCGTTGCGAGGGTTGAGATTGAATCAAGGGTGGGCGCGCATAGCCGGGTCAACCGGTTGCTGCGCGCGACTGCCGGTCCGAAGGTCGTCGTTGAGGAGGCGGTGTTCTCCGGCATGACCGGCGAAACAGTTAACTGCACGTATTATCTCAGCGCTATTTCTGAAACGCACCTTGAGGCGGTTCGGGCACAGATCGGCGCGGAACTTGACGCGGTTACCGTCGCATCTGACGGCGGAAAACGCTTTGTCGATCCGGCGATGTTCGAACTCCAGGAAAACGAAGGTTATTCTCTTCTGGTGAAGAAAGACGACGGTCTGTATTACGGATGGGCAGCGGATTACTGGTTCAACCGCGATTATTATATAGATTATCTGGAAGTGCGTATAGTACGGCAGGGGCTGGGCACCATCCTGTACCGGAAGATCGAGCAGAAAGCGATCGAGGGGCGGTTTGACTATCTTATCGTTTCAGTCCGTCGGGGCCCCTGGCATCCGGTAGCCAGGGCTTTCTGGATCAGCCAGGGATTTACCGGCGGTGACAGCATGATGTGGAAAAAGCTGGAGCATGACGGTGGAAAGCGCGCCGCCGCTTCCCGGTGCGATGGCGGCATTCGCCGGTTGTATCTGCTGGTGCATCCTTTTTACAGCTGGGAACGCATGCTGCCGGAGGAGGTCGAGGAGATTGCCGGGCGATGGGCGGATTTTATCGATACGAGCGCCGCAGATGTCCATGGCGCGCTGGTGGTGCTATTCGACAAGAACGATCATCCGTTGAATGCGGAGATCCGCGCCAGGGTCGCGCATCTGGCAGCAGCCGGTTTTCCGGCGTATGCCGATCGCTATCCCGGCCGGGCCGAGGGGTTCGAATCGGTTGAGGAAGTCATCGGTTGCGGGGATATTTTCGAGGCCTGCGCCGCAGGCGCTATCCGGCAAAACAGCTGGTACTATGATCTCCCGGTTGCGCGCGGCAGCGTTATTCCGGAATTCAGCGTCAGCTACCTGGTGGAGAAGCGAGAGCCGCGTATCCTGCGCGCCGAATACATGGCGGTAGCCGCTTACGAAGCCGGTAAGCGCTTTGGCCTCTCGGTGATCAGCCCGGCGTATTTCAGGCGCAGCATAGAGGAGGCCCGCGTTACAGACGAACCTGATGGCGGCGGGGCAAGCCGTTATCTGCCGGTGGCAATAAAAAATTATCTGGCATCGATCTTGTGCGTTTCCGTCCTCTTTGCCATCTTCGCGCTCTCGGTCGGGGCGCCGTTAGGGGTGTGGTTAGCGGCAACGCTTCCTGCGCCGATCAACACCGCTCTGGTGATCGGTCTTCTACAAAATGCCGTTATCAGTGCTCCGGCGCTGGCTCTGGGGAACTTTTTCTGCCAGATCTACGAGATCCACTTTGCCGGGGAGAGAACAAATATCAATCGGGGACGATTGGTCCGGGCATTCGCTCTGGGCGCGATCCTGGTTCCGTCGATCTGGGCAATCGGCTGGTATGCCGTGTTGCTGCCGTATATTTCGGCAGCGATCTATTCCTGGGTGCCGTTATTACCGCAAAGCGTGGCGCCGTTTGTTTCGTTGTCTTTGATCAGGTTCCTCCTGGATCAAGGGCCCTGGACGGTGTTTTTCTCCGGGTGGGCGGGCTATTCTCTGGGCAGCTGGATCATCGAGCGCAGGCCTGTCCGGGAAGCGTTGCTGGCGCCTTTCAAGAGCGAAGACCCTTGCGAAAAGCATCCGTATCTTAAATATTTCCGCATGCTTATTCATTTTACCTGGCCGTTCTGGACTCCCATAATGGCGCTGGCCTTTTTCTTCATTCCCGATAGCGTTTTTCTGGTCACGCAATTGATGATCATTTCCTGGTGCGCTCTGGGTTGTTATGTGGCGCATACCGATCGCGTTCCCAGCATGTGGAAATTGTACTGGCAGGGTATCTGCTGGGTTGGTCGGTGGATGTTTCCCGGAAAGAGCGTGCCTGCGGACGATGCTGCGGCCGCGGACGGCAATGACGGCGGAGTGACCGTGACCCATCAAACGCTGATCGATGAGTCCCCGTTCACCCAAAAGCAGGAAGAGCAGCTCCGGGGCTGGGTGGCGGAAAGTATCCGATCCGGCGTTCGCTATATCGTCATAGGTGAGAATCATGAAGGCGCTTCCAGCCGATGGGTTACGCAGCAAGCCCTGCTTGCTGCGACGCAAAGCGCTGCGACCAATCTGTACCTCGAAGCTTTGTCCTGCGGTAAAGTGCAGGGCAGCATTGAACCGCAGGTGCATCTGGACAGCGCGTATCGCTGGCATCCGCAGAAATACGACCGCATAATCGCCGAGGCCCTGGCTTGGTCTGTGCCTGTATACGGTATCGATCAGCCGGCCATGCATCTGTACGATCCCGAACGGGTGCGGCAATGGGCGACCGCCATCATTCACACTGCTGCCGATGTGAATGTCGCGCTGGTCGGCGCGCTGCATCTGTGCAAAGGCAGGGCGGGCGACGAATATGATCGGATCCTTTGCTTGCCTGCGGCATTATCCGCAGCCGGGGTCGAAGAAACAGAGATATTTACCATTGGCTGGTGCAGTAATAAACAGCGGAAATTGACTGCCGCCGGATTGTCCTGGGCATGCGACGCGGTGTATCTTCGCCATCTGGAAAAAACTCCTTATGCGCAGAGCAGCCGGCTTGAGCGGATGCGTGCAGAGAGAACTGCGGATATAGTGTATTTTGTTTCTTTTCGCGACGGCGGATTTCGCCTGCCGGATGAATTGACCTTTCCGCTTTTGCCGCAGACTGCTGCGCAGCTTCGCCGGGATATCGATCGGACGATCGCGCGCATCGGCATACCCGTGATCAAACAGGGACCTCCGGTATCCTTTTACCGCTGGCTGACCGATCAGTTCGATATCGGGTTTATGGACATCGCGTCGGGACCGGACTGGCAGCGTCTCGGGGAATTGTTCGCTGCGGCCGGTTCGCCGCTGACGGAGTTGGATTGCGATATCATCCGGATGCAGGCTGCCAGCGGCGCTTGCCGCCTTTCGCAATCCGAGTTGTTTTCCGAAGAGTTCATGTTTGTCGCCGAGTTTGATACGCTCCGGCAGATTATGCGCGTTACCGGACAAGACTATTTTATTCTGGCCGATTCCACTGTCCTGCGGGACTGCGGCGATCTGACCTACCGCGTCGGCATCCACGAAGTCTGCGAATGTCTGGTGGACGGCACGGGCGCGATCCAGCCGGTTTTGGCAAGATACTTTCATCATAACAATCTGTTTGTCCTGGAGCGGGAATTCGATTATGCTTTGCAGTTCAACGAAGCAGCGCAGGTCTGGAAAGGGTTCTCCCGGGACCGGTCGCGCGTAGAAAATGACGAGGCGAATCAGCTGTATGACCGTTTTCTGGAAGCGGCAGCGGAGTATGCGGATGGTGGCTCCGCAGCCCCGGGGATAAGGGACTTCCATACCCACTCCCTGTACTCGGACGGCGAACATTCTCCCATAGGCTTGATGCATCGCGCGGCCCTGGAAGGAGTGCGACAGATCAGCCTGACCGATCATGATGCCTACCAGGGGTTATCGGATGCGCGCCATGCCGCAAACTATGAAGGAATGGATTTTATCAACGGAATCGAGTTGAGCTGTGAATGGCCAGGAGTCGCCAGTCAGGTGCATATGCTCGGCTACGGTTTCGACCTCTCTGCGATGAAAGCGGATAGAGCGTTCTGGGATCATTGCGACCGGATAAGCGGCCGTTCCGAAAACTGGGCCAGAGCTATCGCAGAGGAATCGCAGCGGGACCCGCTGACCGTGGCCATGGGCGCGAAAAAGATCGAGATTGTCATCTCCGGCGAAGACCTGCGTTCGATCGCAGGTCAGCGTTTCAGTAAAACGCTGCTGACCAGTCTGGTAGTGCGCAAGCTTAAAGCGTCGATCCCGGATTTCGATCTGCCCAACGATGCTTTGGAATACGCGCTCTTCCGGATCATCAGGCCCGGCTCGGCCAGGGAGTCGGTGCGCGAGGCCTATATTCGGGACTATGCGCACCGTTTCCGGCATTACGGGATCCCCATTCGCAGGTTCTGGCAGGTTCCTCGCCCTGCGGCTCGTCTGCTCACGGCGCAGGAAGCGATCGAATATATCGGAAGATGGCGCGGGGTTTCGGTGATAGCTCATCCGGGCAAAGACGGCTTGGACAGGGAAGCTGTCCGCATATTGGCGCACATGGGGATGCAGGGAGTGGAAGTGTATAATTCCACGCACAAGCCGCAGGAGCAGGCGTATTTTCGCGCGGCTGCCGCCGAGTTTGGGTTGCTGGAAACCAGCGGTAGCGATTTTCACGGTCCGCATCTTCCGGACCGCACGCTGGGTCGGGACTATTCCCGCCGTCCGCTTGTTCTGGGCGCGCAACTGGAGGATTTTGAAGCTCTGGGCGCGACGGTTTACTATGCGGATGGCGGGAAAGAATCGTCATGTAATGAAATCTTGGGCTCCGGCAGTGCCCGACATTGCTTCTACCTTACCGTGGCTGGTGGAGAAGCTAATGGTTCAAGGGCAGCCGGAGCCTTGCTTAAACCGTATGTGCGTAAAGGGGCCGCGTATAGTCGGCCCAAAACGGAAAAAGACGCGCACCATAAGAAAAAGCAATGGGCGGTTTTGCTTGAGCTCGAGTGTTTGTACGCATTAAAAAATTGCGCGGTTATCTCGACGGAAAACATCGCGCGCTCGTTACTGGGCTCCTGCGTTGTAGCAACATTTATATAACCAATCCACAGGCATAAGGATGCATTCTTTAGCTAATATATTAATATTAAAAAAAGTATTAAATTCCACTTGACATACTATGCGCATATGGTACACTTTAAATAATGAAAGCTTAATTGAAAGCGCTTTCAGTTTGCATTTCCATATTGCAATGCCACGGAACCTTGAGAAGGAAAATGCCATTCAGGGGGAGCGTGGCATTTTTATTGGGATGCGAAAAAAGAACCACCGAACATTCTGGTCTGTCCTCATCTGCGCGGTTGTGATCTTTGCTTATTCCAGTCCCGGAATGAGCGCAAACAGCGCGTTTAAAGAATTCTCCATTCCCGCCAATCTCGGCAACGTCAAAGAGATCTACCAGCCCGAAACAACCATTACTTCCAAAACCATTATTCAAATCCAGGACGCCCATTGTAATTACGAAGCACAAAAAAATCTGGCGCAGATACTGGATTATCTGGTAAAAAATTATAATCTGCGTTTGATCATGGTCGAGGGCGGCAGCGGCGACGTCAGCTTGAGTTTCTTAAGACGGTTCGCGAATAAGAGCGCGCGCTTCACCATAGCCGACAAATACCTCAAAATGGGCAAGATCTCCGGCGAAGAGTATCTGGATATCGTTTCGGATTACGATCTGGAGCTTTTCGGCATCGAGGATGAATTCCTTTACGAAAGCAATCTTTCCGCTTTTTTGAACCTGGATGAGTATAGAGGCAAAGCGGTGCAGGAGGCGGATAATCTCAAAAAGACCGTGGATGCTTTGAAGCTGAAAATCTTCAACCCGGAGCTTCTCGCTCTGGAAGAAGAAAAAAAAGAATTCGAACTCAAGAAGCTCACGCTGGCGGAGTACGTAGTGTTCTTGAAAGGGCTCGCTGAAACCAGAGGGATCGCTTTGAAGGATTACGTGAATAGCGCCGCATTTGTACAGAGTATTCTGGAGGAAAAAACCCTTGATTTCAAAAAAGCGGAAGCGCAGCGCGGGGAGTTCATCAAAGAGCTGGCCAGGCTCGCCGGGGATAAAGTGGTCAAGGAGCTGATCGCCAAAACCCAGGATTTCAAGAATCAGAAGATCGCCGCTGCGGATTATTACGGATATCTCAATGGCCTGGCTGAATCCAGGGTGAATATAAAGGAAAAATATCCGGATCTGGCGCAGTATATGGCGTATCTGGCGCGCGGCGTCGCAGTAAACGCCCCGCAACTCTTGAAAGAATTAAGCGCTCTGGAGAGCGCGATCAAAGAGAGAATGTTCGTGAAGAACGACGAACGCCGTCTCGACGATATCTCCGCCCACCTGGATATTTTCAGCCGTTTCCTGAAGCTTGATCTGACCCCCGAAGAGTACCAGCGTTTCAGCGCCGACCGCGCCGCTTTTACCCCCGCAGCCTGGTCAACCTTCCTGAATGATAATTGCCGGCGTTTCGGCGTATCCGGCCGCATTCCCGCATCGCCCACCATCGCCGACAATATGGATAAACTCGAACAATTCTATTCTCTGGGGCTGGACCGGGAACAGTCTTTTATCCAGAATATCAATCAAAAAATGAGCGAAAGTTCAGACGCTATAGCGGTAGTGATCACCGGAGGATTTCACACTCCCGGGATCAGCCGCTTGCTTAAAGAAAAAGGATATGCCTACGCCATCGTTACGCCGACTATTACCCAGCAGACGGACGAAAGCATCTATTTTTCGGTTTTACGGGAAACGAAGAGTCCTCTGCCGGATGATCTGGAGATAGAAATAGAATGAGTTTTCATATAATTCACTTGCCCGGTTCAGGGCACAAAAAGGAGAGAGAAATGGGAGTATACGCTTTGTTGACGCATAATCTGATGAGAAGAATCGTTGTGGCAATAGTCTCGGTCAGCTTTATCCTGACCGGCGCGCCTATCGCGGCTGTTTTCGCTTCCGCGGATCATTTACGGCCGATCGCCAACGGCAAGACCACCGGCCAGCTTGAGGTGGCCGGCGCGCTGCTGGAGCTTAATGACGGCGGGATTGCCATGGCCCAGGAGGCTTTGACCACGGTTATCAGCGGCCGCGACGGAGATTACATGGATGCGGTAGGGTCGACCGGCACAGCGGCGTTCATCGCTGCTCCTGCAGTCGGAACATTCACTCCCGGGCGTACGGCGTATAATATGCTGCGTGAACGGCAAAGAGCCTGGATCGCTACGAACATTTTGAGCTTTGCCCAGATCCCCGGCCATTCGCTGGCCGCGTACGCACAGCGCGCCGGAATGATCGTGGAAGTCGCGCGTTCGCAGATGGGCTATGCTTTGAGCATCGCGAAAGTGGTCAACTATCTCAATGAGGCGCTCACCAGCCTGGGCTTGCAGATCCCCATGGTCCTGCACGTGGACCATAACCAGTATGCCGAGGATCTCTTCAAGCAGAAAGATATACTCAAAAAAGAATATGAGGCGGTGCACGGCGCAGGGTCTTTTAAAGCGGATATGCCGATCGACGAGATCGACGAGGCAGTGCTGGCCAATTACCGCAAAACGATGCAGCAGAATATAGTCAATGAGCGGGCGGCAGTGACCAAGGTTAACGAAGATGCGATCAAGATCGGGTTTACTTCCATCGCCATCGACGCCTCCACGTTGTTCGATGAAATTGCCGGCGATTATGTCATGGACTATTACGCCACCAAGGGCAATACCATCGAGCGCAAGATCGTAGAGATGGAGCGTAAATTCGAATTACCCCTGGAATGGGGAGCGGCATTCCTGAAAGCCAATCCCGACACCGACCAGGAACTGTTCGCGAAAGTCAAGAACAAGATCGTCTCGGAAATGGAAAAACGCAACCGCAGCCAGGCCGAGATCAACGCAGAAGTCGCGGAAATGGAAGCGGCGTTCGGCGCATTGCAAAAAGCGGCGTTGGCCAGCGGGCTCAATCCGAAAGCAATGGTGATCAATTATGACCGGATCATGACCGAGATCGCCGAAGCCACCATCGCCGGTAAATTGCCCAAAGCTGTGCGTAACAATCTCTCCCAAAAACAATTGGATCTGTTACTGCCTTCGAGCAATGTTCAGGAAACCATCATCCAGCTCAAGAGCATCAATGAACTGGTGGCGAAGTATAATCCCGAACTCGGCGACAAAATCGGTCTTGAGATCGAAGTGGGGCATGTGGACAAAAAAGTTCCCAATCCCCGCCGCGGGAATAAACCGGAAGCCAAATTGACCCACCCGGCCGCAGTGAAGGTCATGGGTGTCGAGGTGACCGGGCAGGGATTGCGTTTCGATCTGATCGCCACCAATAACGGCTCCGGCCATGGTACGGATTTCGACGAGGTAACGCTGACCCCGGTTTCTCAAGTCGGCAAGATCAGATTATTCCTCACCGTGGAACTGAATGCCGAAGCGGGAAAATTCGGCGCTTCCCTGGCCCAGCACGGAACGTCCGGCAGCGATATGGCAGAGCTGGCGGATCTGGCCCAGGCCGGGATCATCAAATTCAATATCGCCACCAATTACCAGCAGATCATCCTCAATGTCATCTCATTGATCGACGACGGACTGGTGGGCGAGGCTTTACTGGAAAAAGTAGTGGAAGATTCGCAGGCTCTGGCTGAAGGCCTGGCCGCTCCTACCCGCGCCAAGATCCAGAAAGTCGCCCGCGGGATCAAGGACGGGTCTATTCCGGCAGCGGTATCGGACGAGGACAGCCTGTTTATGCGTTTCATGAAAGTTACCTATGCCTGGGGTTTGAAGAAAGGCAAGATCAAAGCGGATTCCAGCGCGGATAAGATCGGCACGGTGCTGGCCAAAGAGTTCAAGCGCGCTTTCAAGGATATGGACAAGCCGTTATACGCCATGTCGCATCTTGATTTAAGCGACTACGCGGGTATCCCGGTCAGTCTGGACCAGGTTACCGGACAGTTGATCCTGGGTGAAGGCGTGGTGAGCGAGCAGAGATGGAGCCGGCCGCTCAAGGACGCAGGTAACAGCATCGCTCATCCTGCAGTGATCGCCAATGATCCGAACCGCGAAGTGTATTATGGCTTCCGCAATGTCGGTCTGGCCGATGACTGGAAGAATATTGAAGGTAAGAATCTGCGTTTCGATATCACCGTATTGCAGCCGGGTCTGGTCGATGAGCGGGGCGACAGGGAATTCATCATGACCAAAGGCCACCAGCATCCGCAGTCCGGGGATAAAGGTTATCCCGAGATCTACGAGGTCTGGAACGGCAAAGCCATGTACGTGCAGCAGGGTATCAACAAAAAGACCGGTGAATTCGAGATCCTGGCTACGTTCGCCAATCCCGGGGATAAGGTAGTGCTGCTGCCCGGTTATTCTCACCGCACGGTGAATATCGGCTCCGAGCCGCTGGTCATGGCCAACTGGATCTCCCTGGAAGTCGGCGGTTCGGATACCACTCCGGCATCGGCAGTGGTCAAACCGAATTTCTCCGAGATCGAGGCTAAGAACGGCTATGCCCACTGGGTGATGCAGGATAAAGATGGTCGCATCGAACTGGTGCAGAATCCCAAGTACGGCGCCAAACCGGCAGCCATCCGTTTTGCCACGGCTGCGCCGGCTATCGAGTCGGTGTCGCTTTCCAAAGACGTTCCCATGTATGAGATCATAAAGAACCCGGAACTGGCGGGGAAACTGTCGACATTCCTGACTACCGCCAGGGGGTTTGAAAATGTATTCGATGAGGCGTTCAAGATCATCGACCGGCGCGAAGCGCAGTTCACCCATAACGCTTTTTCCGGGGAACTGCTGCCGGTGGAGCGGGTTGGCATTCTGACCAGCGGAGGTACTGCCGCCGGACATAACAACGTTATTTATAACGCGTTCCTGGAAGCCGCAGGCAGAGGCATCGAACTGGTGGCGATCTGGGAAGGATGGAAAGGCCTGGTCAGCGATAAGCTGGTAGCTCAAGCCCGGCCTCTGACCCTTGAGGAAGTAGAGAAAGCGCACAAGAAGGGCGGCACCATACTGCGGACCAGCAGGGAGAATCCTTTCAGCGATGAGAACCGGGCTAAAGGTACGCCCGGGGAACTCTGGGAGAATATCAATAAACTGAAACTCGACGGCCTGATCACCCTGGGCGGCGATGATACCAATACCGTTTCCTATAAACTGCAGAAAGAGCATCCGGGTTTTCTCATCGTCGGCGGCTCCAAGACCATGGATAACGATATTGCCCTGCCCAATCCCAACGCGCCGAATTACGGACACGATACGTTCGTGCGCGCGGCGATTAAGCAGGTCAAGAATATGCTCGTGGATTATCACGCGACCAAGCGTATCGGCGTGGTCGAAGTGTTCGGCCGCAAAGCCGGATACGTGGCCGCCAGAGTCGGCGCTGCGGTGAATGCCGCCCGCTCGCTGATCCCGGAAGAAGTGATCGATCTGGAGCAACTGATCAAAGACGTCAAAGCGTATAAAGAAAAGCACGGGTTCGGCGTGGTGATCGTATCCGAAGGCGTGACCATCGATCCCAAAGTCGGTAAGAACGCCGAAATCCTCGAAGCGGCGCTGGCCAAAGACGACCGCGCTACCGCGGCTTACGCGGGAAAGCATGTCAAGAAAGATCCGTTCGGCCATCCGAAACTGGAAGACGCTGCCGCGATCATCAGCGCGGTATTGAAATACGGCGACGTGAGCACCAGTCTTACCGGTAAACTGGACTATGCCATCCGCTCGGTCCCCACTTCCAAAGTGGACATGAGGATCACCGAGTTGATCGGCCGGGAAGCGATCGCCAGGATCGCCAATCATGAAAACAATCAGCTGCTGTATGTGGACAGCACCGACGTCAAAGCCATGCAGATCGAATCCATGAAGTTCATCGCCAAGCTCGGCGGCAGGACCATGGATATCCGGCCGGAGGTCGGCCTGGATTGGGCGGTGTACAAGCAGGGTAACCAGGCTATGGGTATGGCCGACGGCGGTACTCTTGCCGCGCCGCAGCAGAACTTCACCGACGTGGTGGAATTATACAAATCCATGCGCCGGGCTACCTGGTTCGAAAAGATGTTCCAGCCGGAGCATATATTCCTGACCGCCGAACAGATGCGTTCGGTGATCTGGAAGCTGTCTACTTTCGAGCAGACCGAGGACTGGATGTGGATCCGGCGCATCGTGCGCAAGATCTCCGACGAGCAGGTGGCCGAGCTGCAATCCATGGCGCAGGAAGCCGGCTTGAGCGAAACCCTGGCGCTGGCGTTGAAGGACATCAACGGGTTTGTCCTCGCCGCGAACGCGCTGATTTATCGCGCGGGAGCGATGAATATGTTCATGGAGAACAAGGAAGCCGGCGTCAATATCGTCGGGATGAAAGGAGCCAGAGGCGGAAAAGAGCTCGCTGCCAGGGATCTGGTGAACCATAACTCCTATCTGAACAAAGTGTTCAACCGGTACCAGATCAAAGGAGAGCGCACTTTCGAGGATAAGCCCGCGAATGTGGGCGGTTTGATCACACCGCAAGTTCTAATTCCCCCGGACAGGAATCTCTACCGTCCGTTGATCAGCATTCCTTATTTCGAAGCTTCGGTCAGCAAAGAGGAAGAGGCGAAGGGCAAGCGCGCGTATACGACAGACGAGATCATCGATGCCTATGCCAGAGAGGGCATTTCCATAGACGTGATGTTCGATTACGGCCCGGGCGGAGAAGAAATAGGGAAGAAACAGCCTGATCGCCTCCTGCCTTTTGCCAAGAGGAACATTCCCATGGTCCTGGCCTCTCCGGTGTATAAAGAAGGCGTACGGAAAATGCTTAAGGATCTGGGCAAGTCCGAGTCGGCGCTGGTGGAAGCGCTGTACTCTTTCAACCGCAGCGCGATCACCAGCAAGGTCGAGGCAGTGGATACCCTGACCTGCACTTCCAACGCCATGTTGAGCATTATCATGGCGCTGGCCACCAATGAAGCTATCGATGTCGCGGATTTCTTCGGCAGGACCTGGCATTCAGCCACCAGCTCGAACTCGATCTTTTCCGAGGCCAGCGGCCGGGCCCGCCAGCTTATCGACTGGCTGCGGGGAGTTTCGGTCCTGGATAATTTCCTTCCGAGCGGGACCGGCGCGGAAAGGAACCTCAAGGTGGTCATCGACAGCCTCCTTGCCGGCCAGTACGAAGAACGAGAGATGGGCGAGCGCGTCAGCGATCTGGGCGACAAAGCCATGATCGATGCTATGCGCACGGGCACATTTGCCGGTTCAAGCTATGAGCTCATCTTCTATCTTAATAAAGCGGTTACCCAGGAGCAGATCAATGCCATGCTGCGTTCTTTCGCGCGGGAAAAATCTGACGACGTAGTCAAATTCTACGAAGGCGTGCCGGGCGAAAGCAATACCCCGCTGGACCTGGGCAAGATCGTGGGTATGCCGGAAGTTTCCATCGTCGACGGATTACAGATAAAGGTGAGCAAGTCCGGTCGGATGCTGGTGATCACCGGCTGGTACGACAACCAGGCGGCGGCTCCCGGGCAGATGCTTACCCGCTGGGGCGCGCGCATGGTCGATGCCAGACGCGCCGAACAGGCCAAGGCGCTGCGCGCCGGAAATACGTTCGGCGGAACAACCCCGGAATCCGCGCTGGTTGACGGCGGTGAGGCGTTAAGCGAGAAACTGGTCGTCCATCATTCCGAGGTGGGTAAGGACGATGTGGCGATTGCCGGCGGCAAGGGCGCGAATCTGGGCGAGCTGCTCAAGATACCCGAGATCGCACCGATGGTGCCGCGTTTCGTCTCGGTCACCACGCTGGCTTACAAGAAGCACATCAATGAGGCGACCACGGTATATGAGGGCAAGACTATGCCCCTGAAAGACTACATCGAGCAGAGGCTCGCCAAGCTCGAAGCAATCGAAGGTAAATACGAAAACTCCGAAGAGCTGGCTAAGGCCGGGGAGGATATCCGCCTGACTATTGAAAAAGCCAAGATGCCCGAGGAAGTAAGAAAGGCGATAGCTGACGGGTACCAGAGCCTGTGCGATGAGCTGGGAGTGGTTGATCTTCCGGTCGCCGTGCGCTCTTCCGCTACCGCCGAGGACATGGCGGACGCTGCCTTCGCCGGACAGCAGGACACCTACCTTAATATGATCGGCGAAATGCAGGTGATCGACGCGGTGCAGAGGAACTGGGCATCGCTATTTACCGACCGCGCCATCTATTACCGTCATAATCAGAACATCCCCGCCGACCAGGCCTTCTTGAGCGCGGTCATCCAGGAGATGATCCCGTCGGTCACCGCGGGTACCATGTTCACCGTAGACATGGCCAGCGGCGCCGAGGTGTACAATATCGACGCCACCTACGGTCCGGGCGAAGCGGTGGTGGCCGGTGTGGCCAATCCCGACCGCTGGATCGTCAGCAAGAAGAACCTGCGGATCATGCGCAGGGATTTCGGCGACAAATTGGGTAAGTTTGTGCTCAAGAACGAGAAGAATGTCACGGCGAAGGAAGGCATCGAGAAGGTTGATACCAGCTATGAGGAGCGCCACAAGTTCTGCCTTACCGACGAGCAGGTCAAGAAAGTCGCGCAGGCCGGTGGCTATATCCAGAATCATTACGGCCGGTATATGGATATCGAGTGGGCTTTTGATCCCAACGGCGATCTGCGTATCCTGCAGGCCCGTTCCGAGACCGTCTGGAACCAGTGGAAGGCCGCGAATCCTAATACCGTAAAGATCGAGAATACCGTCGTTCCCGAGGATGTTGCCAGGAAGGCGACCGTCCTGCTCTCCGGCGTGCCCGGGGCGGGCGCGGCTTCAGGTACGGTCATGCTCGTGGATTCCGAGAAGGAAGGCCCGGCGTTGGGCAAAGAACTGGCTAAGATCCAGGAAGGAAAAGAACAGATCATGGTCACGGTAATGACCAAGCCCGACATGGTCCCGGCAATGAAAAGGACCCCGGCCATGGTCACCAATCAGGGCGGCGCCACTTGCCACGCGGCCATCGTCGCGCGCGAACTGACTAAACCTGCCATCGTCGGCACCAAGGAAGCGACCACCAAGCTCAAGGACGGACAGGAGATCACCGTTGATGCCAACAACGGCAAGGTCTATGACGGGAGACAGCAGATCGTCAAGCTTGTGGATAACGTCGAGATCGACAATCTGCCAGTAACTAAGACCAAGGTCGGCGTCATCGTGGCCAGCCCGTCGCTTGCCATGAGCGTGACCGATCTCCAGAAGTTCGCTTCGCATTACGGCGTCAGCCTGATGCGCAAAGAGGTCACCGATCAGGTCGAGATCGTCATGCATACTCTGGTAGGCATGGATTACGACCGGTACTTTGACCCGAATTTCAAGGACGAAGCCAAACGGAAGTGGATCAAGGAGAATATCATCGACAATGAGGAGTTGGTTACCGTGATCGAGACTCTGATCCTGGGATATCCCAGCTTCCGCGAGTTCTATCTCGATAAGATGAGCAATGCCATCGCCACAGTCGCGGCTGCTCAAGCGGATAACCAGATCGTGATGTTCCGTATCACCGACCTGAAGACCAACGAGTATCATGATACCCCGGGCGGACCGCTCTATGAGCCGTCCGAGAAGAACCCGATGATGGGCTACCGCGGAGTCTACCGTATGCTCTCGCGGGAATATGAGGAGGCGTACGCGCTTGAGCTCGAGGCGATCAAAAGAGCCAGGCAGACACAGAAGAACATCTGCATTATGTTCCCGGTGGTCAGGACTCCTGACGAGCTCAAGGAGATGGTCGATTTCTGCGCCCGGCACGGGCTGGTGCAGGGAGAGGACGGCTTGGAGCTGGCCATGATGGTGGAAGTCCCGGCCAACATCTTCCAGGCTGATGATTTCTACAAGTATGTCAAAAGAATGTCTATCGGTTCCAACGACCTCACCCAGTTCACCCGCGGCAAAGGCAGGGATAAGGAAGAAGTCCAGGGATACTTCAAAGAAGGCTCTCCGGCAGTGTTGAAAGCGCTGGAGATCGTGATCAAGACAGCAAAGAAGATGGGAGTCAAGACCGGATTCTGCGGGCAGAAGGTATCCAATGATCCCGCGTTTGCGGGCAACCTGGTTGAATACGGGATTGATTCCGTCGGTGTGGTTCCCGAGGCCTACAAGAAAACGGTCAACGCGGTCGCCGAGGCGGAGAAATCCGGCAAGCCGTTCGATCCGCAGATCGAGGGGTATTCCATACCCGCAACCAACGGCAAGCCGCAGCACATAGCGGCCGGCACAGTCAAAGCCGCCGATATGATTAAGGCGGTCGGCATCCATCCTCTGGTGCTCATGAAATACGCCAGAGGCGAAGAGCTGGATGCGGCGTTGAAGGCTGAAATTGCCGCGAAACTCAACGGCAAGGGAGCAAAAGAGTTCGTCGTCGACGCGGTGAAAGCGGCGTTGAAGGATCAGGTCGAGAAGACCCCCGCAAGCGCGGCGGTCATCTATGGCCTGGACGATCTCGATAAGACCGACTACGAGAAGTTCATCGGCGGGGCCGATCTCGAGGGATTCGACGAGAATCCGCAGCTCGGTTTCACCGGGACGTCGCGCGTGGTTTCTCCGGCGTATGCGGAGTTCTCGCTCTGGCAGGCCGAGGCAGTCGCTTCGGTGAGAAAAGAAACGGGCCGTACGAACATCTGGATACAGCTCAACATAGCGCTGATCGAAGATGTTGCGCCCGCGCTGGAGATAATGAAGCAGGCGGGGCTGGTCCCGGGCGTTGACGGGTTCAAGGTCGGCCTTGAGATCGATACCGCCGACAACGTGCTCACTCTGCGCGATTTCATCGAAGCGGGAATCGGATTCATCGCGGAAAATCCGGATCGATTCCTTTCGTATGTCCTCGCGATCGATCCTAACAGTCCGTATATACAGATCTCCAGGGATCGTCTGGACAGGGCGCTGGAGAATCCCAGGAAGATATGGACTTCCATCGCAGAACAAAGCGGCATTCCGCTGGTCAAGGACGCATCCTTAGTAACCGACGGCGGGAGCGCGGTGGCGAGTCTGGTGCGGGGCCTAGATGTGTCGGTGTTCAAGGGGTTGAGCGCGGGCTACAGCGACGTGATGAGAGCGGCGGATGAAGTCCAGGGCGCCAACGCGGGTTTGATCATCGGCGCGAATACCGTATTGCAGAACGCCGGGGTGGTTGCGGCGTTGAAGGATATGAAAGGCTCGACGAAGAACCTGAAAGTGGCGGTGTGGGCCAGCGATGCCAACGACGTGAAGAAACTCAAAGCATTGGGCATCGGCGAGGTCGCGGATGTGGTAACGGCGCGCGGCCTGGAAAAAGCCATCACCGATGTGCAGGGTCTGAACGTGGAGCTGTCGCGGATGATGGTGGTGAACGCGCCGGAAGATCTCAAGACGGTGCGGGCAGAGATGTCGAAGCTGCTGGAAGAGTATAAAGGGATCCGGGCGATCAATCTGAAGACGCCGGTAAAAGAAGTCAAGGGCGTGCGGATGAACATCGTGCCGCTGGTAATCGGTAAAGCGGTGGCGATGGTGCTCAAGGATCAGGATACGGTGGTCGACGCGTATATGGAGCTGGCCAGGCAGTACGGCGGGCAGATCTCGGAATCGGATATGCAGGCGGTGACGGATCTGACCAAGGATCTGTCGGATATGCCGCTGGTGCTGATTACGGGCAAGGTTGCCGAAGATCAGTTGACCTATCAGGCTACCGCTGACCAGATCTAATTTAAAGCATACCAGTTATCCACCGACTGCAGGACTTTCCCGCCGTCCGGGTGCGACGCTCTGCGGGACTCCCTTCGGTCGCCTGTGGATAACTTGTCGGAATCAAGGAGAAGAACAATGATAAAGCTGTTTGCGCCTCATTCGACGTTCAGGAAGGTTGTCTCGATCGTTATCGCCGTGGAGTTCGTTTGCAGCGCGGCGCCGATGCGCGCGTGCGCCGCAGCGGACAACGTGCGTCCGCCGGCTGCCCAGAACGACATTCACGCCAGCGACCTGGGGATCGAACTTAAAGCCGCCAACACCGACGGCGGCTCCGATGATCTCCCGATCAACGTTTTAAGCATCATGTTGACGTTGTTCGAAGGAGCGCAAACCGGCGGCTACAACATCGAGCACGCTATTCTTGAAGGCGTGAACGGTTTTATCATTAACCATTCCGAGCCGCGCGGCCGGATGGAAATCGCCATGGAGAATCTGCTGCACAGCGTGCGCGATCTGGATAATCAGGGCGCAAAGCAGGATACGATCCAGGCGCTCTGGGTAAAGACGCTCAAGTCCGTGTATCTTTCCGACGCGGAAATCGCTACCCTCCAGCCGCTGCTCGATGAATTTATCGGCCGGCGCCGCACGCAGGAAGTGATTGAATCGAAAGCCCGCAGCCTGACCAACGCGGTAAAGAATCTCTATTTAAAGAAGATCATCGCTTACAGCGACACCTATGATTTCAGACAGGTGGTCCTGTGCATCGGAGAAACCCGAGCCCAGAAAGACAAAGGATTGACCCGGCAGGTCCTGGAACAGGATATCAAGGAATTACTGGCCGGCATTACCGCAGAGCAGGCCAGGAAGATCAATCTGCGTATCGCCTATGAGCCCCGCTGGGCGATCAATCAGGAGCCTCCGGTCACTCCCGATCCGCAGAAAGACATTCAGCCCACGCACCGTTTTATCAAAGAAACCGCCGCCAAGCTTATCGGTTATGAGCCGGAAGTGGATTACGGCGGAAGCCTTAATGACAAGAACTGCGAAGAGATCTTGAGTTTGCCGGACGTCAACGGCGGCCTGATCGGCGGCGCGGCCAAAGATATAAAGAAGATCGAAGTGGTTATCGATACCGCGATCCGGCTGGGAGAGAAACTGGGAAAAATTTTCAATATCGGAATGAACTGGAAAGCCGAGAACAAAAAGACTGGCCTGCCCGAGCTGGCGAAGTTCGAAGAGCTTTTTAAGACCAAAGATTTAAGCAAGGTGCAGATCAGCCTGGGCACGCCTACCGCCAGGGTGGTGCGCGAGCGTATGGATGCGCTGCAGGCGTATATGTCCGGCAGTTCCGCCAGGGCAGAAGCCCTGGTGATCAACCTGAAGAATAATCTGAAGGATCCGGTCAAGCGCCAGGAAGCGCTGGACGCTATCAGCGCGGTCAGCCCGGCGATGAAAGTATTCCTGGATGTGTTCCTGATCAAGAACAAAGGCAGGATTGACGCCGAGCAGCTGGCGGCTTTGCGTTCCCGATTGATCCGGGAATTCGCTCCCGCTCTGGCGGCGAAGCGCGTCGTTGTCCTCGGCGATAACGGCGTTGCCCGTCTGTCGATGACCGAGATCGTTTCCGACGGATATGATCATCTGGAGCTGGTGGCGGTTTCCGCCAAATCCGGCAAAGACCTGCTTTCTTTTATTCAGCGCAACAGCCAGCAGGGGACATTCTCCGGCAGGGCTGAATTCCGCGCCAAAGGTAATTTTTTCTATCTGGGAGACCAGCAGGAAGCGATCAAATTTTTCAACAGCGATAAAGATCTCCCCAGCATCGTCAATGATCTGCCCTGGGACGCTTTGGCCATTGACGCGGTGGTGGTTGACGAGGTCATGTTCACCAGGATAGGTCAAAAAGGCGTTGCCGCTCTGAATGCCAGAGGCGTGCAGGTGGTGGTCAGCCGGGCTGCGGGAGACGGATTGATCACCTACGTCGCCGGCGCTTCGGACGAAGCGCAGGTGCGCAAAGAGATGGCCATCCGCGTTTCCGCTACCCAGGATGCGGCGGTAGTTCTCGGCGTGCAGGGGATTAGCGGCCTGGGAAAGATTAAAGTAGTGGATCCCCGGGTGCTGGAGCCCTGGTATGACCAGGTCCCTCCCACCTATTCGAAACCCGGCGCGTATCAGACGGGGCATTTCGAAGAGAACCGTTTTCAAAGCGTGCTGGCAGAGAAACTCGGGTTGCAACCGCAGCAGGTGGCTTCGACGTCGGTGATCAAGACCCAGATCTCGCACGGTCAGATGGTCGGATTGAATGTAGTGATCGACGGTCAGGTGACCAAAGAGCAGGTGATCGCTCATTTTAAGAATCTGGTTACATCCAGCGATGTGCTGGCTCTGCCCGAAGACGGGATGATGCTGACGTCCAATCTTATCTGGGGAGAGAAAAGAATATTCTTCACTCCGGAGAATACCTACGTCAAGAACTTCTCCGGCGGATCCCTGGTAAAGATCTATTTTCTTATCGACGAAGATAGCGCGCATGTGGATCATATCCTGCGCGCGATCGCCGGAAGCGCTTCTTCTGTCCAGCCGGCCGCTACAGAGACCGGGGATGAGGAAGACTATGCGGGAAGCGAATTGTTGAATAATCTTGCCGAGCAGGTCAAGACCGATAAAGAATCCCGGGATGCTGCGGAAAAAGCGGCGGTTGCGGCCAGAGAGCGGGCCGTTGTTGACGCCAAAAAGGCTATTCTGGAAGCGATCAATCCGCGCTCCCAGCATCTGCTTTCCTTGAAGCTGGAAAAGCAGATCGCGCTCCTTTTCGGCCAGGAACAGTATTTCGGTAATATTCAGATTTTGCGAGGTGCCGACTCCCAGCCGGTAGGTTTGATCAATCACCAGAAAGGGGCTATCGTCTCGACCATGCTGCTGACGCCGTCCGACCTGGAAGATACCGAACAGACCCTGAAAAGATATTATGCCGCGTTGAGAGCGTATGCTCTGGAGGCTTCCGAAGGGAAAAGTTACAAAAGAACAGGCAAAATACAACCTCCCGACGTGGAAGTGATCGATGTTTACCGGCCGCAGGCAAAGCTGCGGGTGCGTTTCTCGGTTTCGGCGGTGCGTCCGTGGCTCACCGACTATAAATCGATCGAAGAGAACATTGCCGGAGAATGGAAACCTGTCGCCGAACCGAAATGGCAACTCGATCCCGGGGAATTCCGGGGTAAGTATGTGGCTGCAGTTAACGGCGCCGCCGGAAGGATCGGCAGCCGGTGGGTCAGCGAAATCAGCGCATTGTCCAGACCGGACATGCGCATTATCGCTATGGGCGGTCCGGAATCCGCGGATATGGCCGAATTCATGGATAAAGGCGATTATGTCCAGGGCCGTTTCGACGGCACCATAGACTATGGCCAGGATTGGATCGAATTGAACGGTAAGCGGTCTGTGGTATTCAGTTCGCGGGTTTCCAAAGCATTCCGCTCGCCGGAAAACTATCCCTGGGGAACGTTCATTTTCGCCGGCATTCCCATCAAGCTGGTGGAAGACTGCACCGGCAATTTTCTGACCAAAGACGATATCAACCGCCACCGCCGGGCTGGAGCGAAGCGGGCCTGGGTCAGCGCGCCGGGAAAAGGCAAAGAGTATACCGAAAGCACCTTCGTGATGAACATCAATCATCACCTGTATAATCCCCTCAAGCATTTGTTCGGATCCACCGCCTCCTGCACTACCGGTTGTTTGTCCATCCTTAACCGGCTGGTGGAAGTGGCCGTGGGGAAGAAGACCGGCTTGCTGGACGCGTCTTTCAGCGCGGCTCCTGCCGCAGTGCAAGTGGCGATGATGAATGCGGCCATCACCAAAGACATGAAGCTGATCGGATTGATGGAAACCGATCATGCCCTGACCGAGGAAGTTTTAGGCCCGGACCGGGTGGCTTCGGAGGATAAGGCTACCCGTAACCGCGACGCTGCGAATAATATCATTTTTACCTCTACCGGCGCGGCCGCCGCTATCGGGATCGTCGACCTTGCCACTACGGATCTCGACGGGCTCGCGGTGCGTTTCCCCACGGATGTGGGTTCGCTGGTGTCCGCGGATTATATCCTGGAAGGCACCTATTCCAAAGAGGATTTCATCGCCGCGGCTAAAGATATCGAGAATGCTTTAAGAGGGGTTTCCCTGGAAGACGTGGATTACAGCGGCCAGATCAAGCTGGTGGATGAGTTGCGCACGATGATGGCTACCATCAGCACCGCCAAGATCGAGGTGGTCAATTTCGTCAATGCAGAAGGCAAAGCGATGACCCTGGTTAAATTGCCGGGTTGGTATGAGAATGAACGCTATTACGCCCGGGAAGCCGCGGACTTCGCTTATTACGTGATGCGGCTCCAGGAGCCCGGTCCTTCCGTGATCATGGATCAGCAGGGACAGATCATCCTCGACGGCGGCAAGGAATCGGATGACGTTATTGAAATACCGCTTTCCAAAGTGGCGACCCTGGCGTCGCTTACCCGTCAACAATTGCAGGGTAAGAAAGTGCTCCTGCGTCTGGATCTCAATGTGTCGGACGAGACCGGCAAGATCAAGTCCACGTTGCGTATAGAGGAAGCCATTCCCACCCTTATTTACCTGATGCAGAACGGCGCCACCGTGATCGTGGTTTCGCATAACGGCCGTCCCGGCGGCGTGGTGAAACCCGAATTATCCCTGGGGCCGGTAGCGCTTGAACTCCAAAAATTGCTCAAGGCCAGGAAATACGCGTATCAAGTCGTATTCCACGAGAACAGCATTACCGAAAAGGGATTGGCCAAGGATATCGGGATCGTCGACAACGCGATTAACGTCCTGGAGAACACCCGGTACTTCGACGGAGAAGAAAAGAACGATCCGGTATTCGCCAAAGGGCTGGCGCGGCTGGCGGATAATTACCTGTTTATTTTCGACGCTTTCGGCACCGGCGAGCGCGTGCACGCTTCCACCGGCGGAGCAGCCCGATACATGGATAAAGTCGCCTACGGTTTCCTGATGCAGAAAGAGAATCTCTGTCTGACCCAGGCGCTGGAACGGCTCTACGGTTTGTTCATGGGCGGCGGCCCCAAGGTCAGAGAAAAGATCCCGGTGATCAAGAACGTCATTCCCAATATCGAAAAAGGCGGCTTCCTGTATATCGGCACCGGTCCGGTATCGGCATTCCTGAAAGTGATGTACGGTATCGAGATCGGCCAGAAGCCCAGCGAGCAGGACCTGATCGACGCCCGCGAGATCATCGCGCTCTGCGAGCAGTACGGGATCAGGCTGCTCCTGCCGTCGGATTTTTCCATGGCCGACGCGGATCTGACCCAGAAAGCGGACGGGAAAAACAACTGGATCGACCTGAAAAAGCTTCCACCTGATGCGACGGTGTATACCGTAACCCTGGAACAGCTCCAGGCCGGTTCATTCTCCGCCGGGGAGAAAACCATCTATGTAAAAGATCTCTTTGCCTATGATGCCGCCGCGCAATCGCAGAAAGAGTTCGAAGAGATCACCGCTGCTGTTCCCAAAGGCAAAGCGGTGTTCTATAACGGCACCATCGGCGTGGACGAGGTCAAGGAATTCCAGGGCGGTTCTAAAGCCCTGGCCGAAGCCATGGCCGCAGTCACCGATCCGGCGGATATCGAGCTGATCAAGACCACCGGCAGTTTCGAAGGGGTCAAGGGAGTGATCACCGTGGTCGGCGGCGGCGATACCACCAAGAGCGTGGAGCGTCACAAGATGAATCTGCGCGTGGTGCATAATTCCACCGGCGGCGGCGCTTCCCAGGCCAAGCTCAAAGGCGAGGATCTGGCCGTGGAGAAAGAATTGGGCGAGCAGCAGGCGGGGAAAGTCGCGCTGGCCCGGTCCGTAGGCATGCAGGCGCAGGAGGTGGCGGATTACCAGGATGCGGATCGTCTGGTGTTCGATGCGCAGGGCGGCAGTTTCTTCCGCCGGTTCGCGGACAGATTGATCGAATTATTGGTTTCGCGCGGGCAGGAGAATAAACCCGCGGCAGTGGTCATTTCCAGCGATTACTTCAAGGCAGGCGGCGTGCAGCAGGCGTTGCGCCAGCTGGATGGGATGCCCGACGCGGTGAAGATCGCCCTGTACGGTAAGAACGCGCTTGCGATCAAAGCGTTGCTGCGCAACAATGCGATTATTGCCGCGGATACCGCCGGCGAGGTTATTTCCACGCTCAAAGATCAGAATGTTCCCGAGGAGAATATCGTGTTGCTGCGTTCTCCGTCGGATGCGTCGGCTAAAGGCATTTCCGGCCGGATCCGCCAGGTTCTTGCCAGCGACATGTCCGTTCTGGCTCTGGCTAAAGCTTTGAAGGAAGCTATCGGGACGGATACAAGCGATGCTCTGTTCGGCGATTTTCTGCAGCAGATGCGCGACGGAGAAGTCATTTCCGCCAAAGCGTACGCCGAGAACCGGGCGGCATTGCTGGAAAAATTGCAGGCGGGCGTGTTCGCATTGTCCGAAGAGGTTATTCCGCAGTTGACGCAGGAAGTAGCGGATCAGGTCGGAAAAGCGAAACAGGAGATTGTCAAGTTCTGGAACAAGGTCTAAAAGACAAAGCCACGGCTGACGCAAGGATCAGCCATGAAAACATACTTCTTACGAGCGTTTGCGCTCATTGCATATTCGGTCTTTAGCCTGTGGGGCGCTGTTGCAGCGCGGGCTGAAGGCATAGACGTGGTGTCGGTATCTGCCGCGGGTCCCGGCGGCTCGATTGTACTGGGAATCCGCGCCGCGGAGACAGACGCAGCAGCCGCGCTCTTTGACATTCGGGATGCTACGCAAAAGTTCATCACCTACTTTCTTACCGGGCTGGCGTTACCCTCCGAGGTGTTCTGGGTAAATCTCAATCCTCATCAGCCGAACAGCATCATCGACCAGCGGCTGCAAAACACGCTGGTCGGCCGGATCCTGCTTGAAGGGGATTTGCGTTTGAAAAAAGACGCCGGGATGCTCACGAATCCCCGTCTTTCCGACGCAGGCAAACGCTATTGGCAGCGGTTGTATGCCAAAGCCGAGAGTCTGGGCATTGCCGATCAGATCCCGGTGATCAACCGGATCTGGATCATCCCGGGAGAGATGAGCTTTCACCAGACCGCCACCAGCCTGGAGATAGGGCAGGGGATTTTGCATATCAGGCTTGAGTCCGATTATATAGGTAAGAAGCCGGCGGCGGTATCTGCCAGGCTCGCAGCTGTGCAGGCGTATGGCGTGGAATTAATGCGAGAGCTGATCCTGCCGCTTCTGGAGATGAAAGTCAATTATGACCCGGCCTACGCCGATCTGCGCAGTGTTTACCGCGCGTTGTCACTGGCCCGGTGGTACAAAAAACAATGCGGCGGTTTATCCGCAGACCAATGCGCGCGGCTGCTCAAAGATTGCGCTGCCGGCTCCGGAAAAGAGCGGGTGTATCGGGCGTATATGGAATCGTTGCGCAACGGCGAATATAATCTGACCGAGGAAACCAGTTCCAAGCTTGAAGTGTATCTGGAAGTGATCACCCGGCGTTATTTCAGCGGCGGCATCGATTTTCGCTCCGACATGCTCGCCAGCAACACCAATGCCCGGCAGCCCGGGGTATACGCCAATTATCTGGCGGCGGTGCCGTTATCCCGGTTTCAATCGTTGCCGGCACTGTTGAAGAGTTTTCGTCTGGTCAAGGTGACGGCAGCGCATAAGCAGGAGGCGGGACTGGCGATCGAAGACCTGCCGCCGCTCTATCGCGTGTCGACGCCGGAACCCGCTCTGCGCATTGAAGATTTGGCTGTGCAGAGAATGTCGCAGAAAAGTCTTTAGGGAGAAAAAAAGATTAAATTATCGATAAAATAAGCCGATAGATAGAACCGGGAATAAAGTTTTTCTTTACTATTGAAAAGAAGTTGTTATAATAAACCTTGACGTTACAAAAAGATAAGCGAAAGCCACGGGCTATATCCTTTTGCAGCTCAAGCATGAGGTGGCGAGGATATGGCCTCATTTATTACGGGTGCTGTGGGCGTCTATTGCGAACGTTTTTTTCTTCAGAGAAGGGGGGCCGGGCATGCAGAATACGGAGTTTGAGGATTTAAGGGTATTCCAGAGATTCCCCGTGAAATTACCTTTGCGAATCCTCGACCTGGACACCAACAAAGAAGGCCAGGCGCAAACGCTCGATATCAGCGCTAAAGGCCTTGGTATCAGCACGAATGCATTGCTTAGTCCAGCTGCGACCGTTGAGATGTGGCTTAAAGTCCCGGATAGAGGGGATCCGTTATATACCAGAGGCGAAGTGATATGGTCGGAGATGACGGGAACCAATCAATTCCGTTCCGGGATTAATCTTGACCGCGCCGATTTGATGGGGATATCCCGTATTCTACGCGTTATCTAAAAAGCGGTCAAACAGCCTGCCCTTCCCTGTTGCCCGTGTTAAAGTTGAATCCTGTTTCCTGACGTTCTACTAATCTTTCCTATCCGTTATAACTCTCACTAAGAATTGCCGGGGGCCGGCTTGATAATCCCCTGGTTGTGTGTTACACGTATACAACTATTTTCAAAAAAATCATGAGATTGTCGGGGATACGAGGAAAAGCAGTTGCGGCGACGACGGCTTTCCTGATCGCGGGATGTGTTTTTTCGGGATGTTCCGATCAGAAAGCGGAGCAATCCCGAAAAACCGTTACTGTCTGGCACTGGATGACCGACCGCCGGGCCGCGTTCGACGAGCTGGCCAGGAGGTACGAAGCCCGGAGCGGGGTGCAGGTGAAGTTTGAACTCTACGCCCCTTCCGACGCTTATGCCCAGAAGGTACGCGCCGCGGCCCAGGGTGACAACCTGCCGGATATTTTCGGCATCCTGGGCGAGAAACAGGATTTTGCTTCTTTTATCAAAGCCGGCCATATCCTGGACCTGACGCCCTCTATGCAGGCCGAAGCCGGCAGTTGGCAGCAGAGTTTTGTACCTAAGGCCCTGGCATTAAACGAATTTCCCGCCGGCAACAGCTACGGGGTAACCCCCGGCATCTACGCTGTGCCTATAGACATCATGACCATCCAGATGCTCTTTAACAAGGACCTGTTTAAACAACTGGGGCTGGATCCCGAACAGCCGCCGCAGACCTTCGCAGAGTTTTTGAATATCGGCAGGAGAATCAAAGCTGCCGGAATGCAGGGGCTGGTTTCCGGTTGGGGCGAAGTCTGGATGGTAAATTGCTTGGCCAATAATTTCGCTTTTCATATCATGGGTCGGGATAAAGTGCTGGCTACTATCAGGGGAGAAGTCCCGTATACAGATTCCGACTGGGTTAAAGTGTTCGGCCTGTTTAAAGAGATGCAGGATTCCGGTCTTTTGGCCGACGGCGTCGTGACCATGATCAATAAAAACGCGGAGCGGCTTTTCGCCAACGGCAAAGCGGTTTTTGCTTTTAACGGTTCCTGGTGCGTCAATGTCTACAAGGGGATGAACCCCGGGCTTAATTATGGAGTGATGCTTCCTCCGCGAATAGCGGACAAATACCCTGTAAGCATCTGGGGAGGAGCGGGTTCGTCTTTCATGGTGAATACCCGCTCTCCCAAAAAGGCGGAAGCGGTTGCGTTCCTGCAGTGGCTCACCGCCAGAGACCAGCAGCTCTATCTTTCCGGCGCGACGATGAGCCTGCCGGCCAACAAAGATTGTCTGGCCGAGATCCCCGAAGCCCTGAACCGGTTTGCCCGGGATTTAGAACTCTCTACCCATCCCAATACCTGGGGTATCGCCGAACACCCCCAGGTGCTCGAGGCCCTGGGTAAAGGCATACAGTCCATCATTATCGCAGAGAAAACCCCGGAGCAGGTTGCTTCCGAAGTCCGGAAAGTCAAGGAGCGTCAAACAGCCAGGCGCCGACAGTGATCCTCTATACGTAAATGAAATTAAAGTCTATTCTTGAAAATTATATTTTTGTCTTTCCTGCCACGCTTATCTTTGTTATTTTCTACCTCATACCTTTTATCTGGGTTTTTCAATTAGGGCTCTACGAATGGGACGGCATAGTGCCGGCTAAGGTTTTCGTCGGGCTGGGTAATTTCAAAGAGATCCTCTTCGAAGACAGGATCTGGTGGGATTCCATGCGTAACGCCGGGTATATCACCCTCATCGCCCTGACGTTGCAGAATACCCTGGCCTTTCTGCTCGCCTGGGCCTGCGACCGTCAGATGAGAATGAAGAATTTCTACCGCGTCCTGTTCTTTATCCCTCCGGTGCTATCGGAGGTAGTGGTGGGCCTGGTCTGGCAGTGGATACTCGACGGCCATTACGGTTTGCTCAACGGCTGGCTGACGTACGCAGGTTTTCCCGCCCTGGCGAGAAGCTGGCTATCGGATCCCCATACGGCGCTGACGACCGTGGCGATCGTGCACTGCTGGAAGGGGTTCGGGTGGGGTTTCCTGATCTTTCTGGCGGGGCTGCAGACGATCCCGCGCGAATTGTACGAAGCCGCGCGCGTGGACGGAGCCAATGCCTGGAGTACCTTTAAGAATATCATGCTTCCCCTGATGATGCCGGTGGCGGCCCTCGTGGCTATCCTGACCATCCTGGGGACGATGCAGGGATTTGTGATGATCATTGCCATGACTGACGGCGGGCCGGCATACCATACCCAGGTGCCGGTATTGCGCATACTCGCGTCGATGCGGGGCACTTCTCGTTTCGGTTACGCCTGCGCCCAGGGGATCAGTTTCGGCTTCATCCTGGTTGCGCTTTCTTTTATCCAGTACCGTTTTTCCCGCTGGACGCGGGATAGTGCTTAAGAGGGACCTATGATGAAACCCGGGTTGTATAAGGCTAAAAGAATCATCATCAATATCCTGATCCATCTTTTCCTGATTACCGTCGCCGTAAGCTGCATCGTTCCTCTGGGATGGATGGTTTCCTCCAGCTTGAAGACGCAGGAGACCATCTTCAAGGATATGTCGTTCATACCCGGAGAATTCCATTTTGAGAATTATGTCCTGGCCTGGCGAGAAGGCGGTTTTGGCCGGTATTTTTTGAATAGCATCGTCTATACCGCGTCTGTGGTGATCGGGATAATTATCGTGGCGTCTCTGGCTGCCTATGCCTTTTCGCGCCTGCGTTTCCCCGGGAGGCGGATACTGTTTTTGATGTTTATGGGAGCAATGATGATCCCCATCCCCGGGAGTTTCGTGGCGCTTTACGTCCTCTTGAATAAGTTGCACCTGCGCAATACCGCTCTTGGCTATATCGTATGCATGATCAGCGTGGGGTTATCTGCGAGCATATTCCTTTTGAAGACTTTTTTCGACAAGTTGCCCCGGGAATTGGAGGATGCTGCCAGGATCGACGGGGCTTCCAAGCTCGGGATCTGGTGGCATGTGGCCATGCCTCTGGCCCGCCCGGTACTGGCAGTGGTCGTGATTTTCAACGCTCTGAATGTCTGGAACGAATACGTGCTAGCCATGATACTGTTTGACAGCAAAAACCTGATGCCCCTGCAGCGGGCGTTGATGGTTTTTCAGGGAGAGTTCCTGACCAATTACCCGCTGCTGATGGCCGGGTTGACCATAACCGCCCTGCCTATAATCCTGGTGTATCTGTTGATGCAGAAGTATATCGTCAAGGGGGTGACTGCCGGGGCGACATTCGGCTAACCTTGTCTGAAGGCCTGAATGGTGCGTATGGCAGACAATAATGTTGCTTACCCCGGATATATTTGCTATACTATAACTTTAATTATCGTTATTGTAGCTAAAAAAGGGAGGCTCATTAGTGGAACAACCGTCCGGTAAGCCGAAACACTACGTTACAGCCGAGAAAGACCGCATCCCTCTTTTTCAAAAGATCATGTACAGCATAGGAGCGTTCGCGAATACCGCGCAATCCGCTTTTATCGGTCAAATGGTCATTGTTTTAAACCTCGGGTTAGGCGTGAATCCGGCTTTAGTGGGTTTGGTGGGAGCCATTCCCCGTATCGTTGATGCCGTATCCGATCCGTTAACCGGCTACTATTCCGATAATCTGCGCACCCGCTGGGGCCGGCGCAGGCCTCTTATATTGGGAGGGGCGATCACCGGCGGTATCTGCTATATGTTGATGTTCCAGCTTTTTAAAGGGCATAGCGAGATCTATTATTTCTGGTATTTTTTGATATTCCAGATCCTCTATTTCATCTGTTTCACCTGTTTTTCCATCCCCTGGATCGCGCTCGGCTATGAAATGACCCCTGATTATCATGAGCGCACCCGGCTGCAGGCGGCGAGCAATATTGCGGGACAATTGCCCTGGCTTATCGCTCCCTGGTGCTGGGCGATCATGCACAACCAGGCCTGGTTCCCGGATATCGTTGTCGGCGGGCGGGTCCTGGCTGTCATCATCGGCGCGGTTATCATCGTCTGCGGCGTCCTGCCGGCTGTCTTCAATAAAGAATTTTTCCACACCTTACCCAAACCCGATGTCCGGGGCGGCTGGAATGTGACCAAAGACTTCTTTAAAGGGGCGCTCATCACGCTCAAATGCAAGCCGTTTGTCAAGCTCTGCGTGGCCACCTTACTCATCTTCGGCGGGTTCATGTGCGCTTCGGCGTTCACTCTCTACGTTGTTTTCTTCTATGTCTTCAAGAACGCTCCGGTGCTTGACCAGGCGTATGCCCAGGGCGGCCGCTTGCTTGGTTTCTATGGAACGTTCAGCGCTATCTGCACGCTGGGCGTCATTTCTTTGACCGCATGGCTGTCCAGGAAGATCGGGAAAAAGAACACGTTCTTTGTCACTATCCCTGTTTCGATCCTCGGTTACGCTTTGAAATGGTGGGGGTATAATCCGGATCATCCCTATTTACTCTTCATTGCCGCTCCTTTTATTACCTTCGGCCTGGGATCGCTCTTTACGTTGATGAGCTCCATGGTCGCCGATGTCTGCGACGTGGACGAACTGCAGACCTTCACCCGCCGCGAAGGTATGTTCAGCGCCGTGTACTGGTGGATGGTTAAACTGGGGGTGGCAGCGGCATCGCTTATCTCCGGAGTCCTCATCAATTCGACCGGTTTCCGGCAAGAGCTGGGCCTGGCCCAGGCGCCGGGAACGTTATTGTGGTTGAGGATATATGATATCGGTATTGCCATTGTGACCTCATTACTGGCTATTCTGGTTATCTGGACTTTTGAAATCTCGGAAAATAAGGCGCATGAAGTCCGGGTGGAGATCGAACGGCGCAGAGGGGAACGGCGCCGCAGCGAAGAAAGACGCCTGGAAGAGGAAAGACGCAGAGAGCAAAGACGCAGAGAGGGAAAAGACGGGGAATGAGTTACCGGAAAGCGGCACTTCTGATTTTTGTTTTTGTATTCTGCCAGCTTGCGCAGGTTTTGCTGCCGGCCAGGCAGGCGGCTGTCTGCCTGTATGCGCAGGAGAGCGTCCTGACTCCGGCAGAGCTCATCGAAAAGGCCTGGGCCGCGCACGGAAAGCGCGATACCGATGAGACCTTCCGGCTCACCGGCGAGTGCATCGCGCGGTATGCGGCGCAGGCGCAGATCCAGCAGGCGTCTTTGCAAGCCATGCCTAAGACCGCCGACGAGATCAATGCGGTCGGCATCCTGAACAGCGTTGCGGTGGCTTTTTTCATACAGGGCGAATCCTACATGCGCCAGGGTAAGTTCGAGGAGGCCAAACAGGCTTTCCAGACGGTCATTGATAAGTACGGTTATGCGCAGTCCTGGGACCAGCGGGGCTGGTTCTGGAGCGTGGCGGAAGTTTCCCGGCAGAGCCTGCAGAAAATGGTCGGCGGATCGATCGATGTCGAGCAGAAAAGAGAAGTCAGCCAGCTTCCTACCAAGATTGTACTGTATGACCCGGGGAAGGAAGATTTTGTGAATTACGCTCAATACGGCGAATTTAAAAATGCGGGCAGCGAGGGGTATCGGTATATCATCAAGGATCAGGAGGGATTAAGCGTGGCGGTGGGAGAAGGGATTTATCCGAACACCACCTCCGTGCGCTGGGACCCGGAATTCAAGAAAGCGCAAAAAGAGAAAAGACTGGAAGGCAGCCAATGGGATTTTATGCATTCTCCGGATCTGCAAGCCGCTTTCTTCAAGTGGGCGACCGGCTCCGAGCCGGCGGGAGTGCGCTTGTTTTATATCGGGCTCATCCTGGAGAAGGCCGGTCTTCTGACGCATGCCCTCAAGGCGTATTATGCCGTCGTGGTGCATTACCCCGGCGCTTACGGCTGGACCTATTTCAGGACGCCCTGGTATGTCGGCCAGGCCGCGATCTCTAAGATCAATTATGTGCTGCGCAGGAATCCCCAGATCGGATACCGGCTGGAAGACGCGGATATCCGTATTATCAACGGTTTCGACAACGATGTTTCCAACGATATCGTGATCGCCAACCCGGGCCGGTTCGTCAAGATCGGCTTGCTCGAAAAACTTAAGAGCAAGCCTTCCCGGGAGCTTTTGAGTATCAAGCGTCGCCTGGGAAAAGGGAAAGTGCGTCTGGTCCAGTATGAGACCGGAGACTGGGAATTGCTGGTCAATGGCAAGCCGTTTGTGATCAAAGGTATCACCTATGCACCGACCAAAGTCGGCCAGTCTCCCGATGACGGCACCATGGGCAACTGGATGTACGAAGATTGCAATGAGAACGGCAAAGCTGACGGTCCCTACGATGCGTTCGTCGACAAGAATCGCAACGGCGTCCAGGATAAAGACGAACCTGCGGTCGGCGATTTCAAGCTGATGCAGGAAATGGGAGTCAATGTCATCCGGCTCTACCATCACCCCAACAAGATCAACAAAGAGCTGCTGCGGGACCTGTATCAGCGCTACGGCATCATGGTGATCATGGGAGATTTCCTCGGCAAGTATACATTGGGCTCCGGCGCCAAATGGGATCCGGGCACGGACTATACCGACGAAGAACATAGGAAGAACATGCTTGAATCAGTGAAAAGCATGGTCAACGAATACAAGGATGAGCCCTACATATTGTTCTGGCTTCTGGGAAATGAAAACGTCTACGGCTACGCCTGTAATGCCAATAAGGAACCCGAGGCATTTTTCAGGTTTGCCAGCGAAGCGGCGCGAGAGATCAAAGCGATCGATCCGGAACATCCTGTCGGCCTGTGCAACGGGGATATCGTGTTTCTGGACAAATTCGGAAAGAACGCGCCGGACATCGATATATTCGGAGCTAATGCCTATAGAGGCAATTACGGCTTCGGATTTTTATGGCGGCAGGTAAAGGAAGAAGCTGACCGGCCGGCCTTCATCACTGAATTCGGCTGCTCCGCCTATGCTAAAGGCAAGAGCGATGATGTGGGAGAAGAAGGTCAGGCAGATTACCATCAGGGTTCCTGGGAAGACATAAAGAGCAATATGGCCTTTGAGTCAGGCGCAGGAAATGCCATAGGCGGGGTCGCGTTTGAATGGCTTGATGAATGGTGGAAAGGGTATGAACCCTTCATCCATGATAAGAAAGGCACGTGGGTGGGGCCGTTCCCTGACGGATACATGTACGAGGAATGGCTGGGACTTTGCGCTCAAGGAGACGGGGCATTAAGCCCTTTTCTAAGGCAGCTGCGCAAGTCGTACTATACCTATAAGAAGCTCTGGAAGTGAAACACATTTGAAATTAGGCATATTTGCTGCTATAATTATATATAGTTTGTGAAGGGAGGTAGAAAGGAGGCAGGACCGTTTAACGCACGAAATTTCCTTTTACAGGCATGCCGCAGGGCAGCTTGAGACCAAAGCAGAGTAATTAACAACAAGGAGGAGTCACAATGAAGAAGTTGCTGGCAGTAGTGATGGTGCTGGCGGTTTTCGCGGGCGCAGCTTATGCCGCAGACGCAGCCGGCCAGACCGCAAACAAAGAGTTCTGGGTGTACAAAGATAAGAACGCAAAGGAAAATCACTTCGCTCCTTCAGGCTGGATGGGAGACGTGGGAGACATCAAGCTGAACGATCAATCCAACGACAATCCCTATTCCGGGGCCACCTGCATGCAGTTCACCTATTCCGCGAAGAAATCTTCCAATCAGGGATGGGCGGGCGCGTATTGGCAGAATCCCGCGAATAACTGGGGAAACAAAAAGGGCGGTTTTGACCTTACCGGGATGACCAAATTGACCTTCTGGGCCCGCGGTGCAAAGGGCGGCGAGGTGCTTCAGAAGTTCGTGGTCGGCGGAGTCAAAGGCACGTACGCCGATTCCGTGACCGTGGAGTTCGGTCCGGTAGAGCTGACCGATTCCTGGAAGCAGTATACGATCAACCTGGCCGGCAAGGATCTTTCCTATATCAGCGGAGGATTCGGCTGGGTGACTACCGCAGATCTTAATCCGGACGGAGCTACTTTCTATCTGGACGACGTGGTGTTTGAAGCTGATCCGGCAATGAAACCGGAAGGCCGCAAGGTTGAAGGGATGCCCTTCTATATTTACGCTGACCGGTCGTCTATGAACAATCATTTCATTCCTTCGGGATGGATGGGCGACTACGGCGACGTGAAGATCGATCAGGCCTCCAAGGAAGACCCGTATCTGGGAGACACCTGCATCAAGACGGTCTACAGCGGCAAGGCCGCCCAGGGAGCGCGCTGGGCCGGGATATACTGGCAGAATCCGCCGAACAACTGGGGCACCGTGGATAAGGGATTTGATCTTTCCAAAGCGACCAAGGTCACTTTCTGGGCCCGGGGAGCCAAAGGCGGCGAGCGCATCGAAGAGTTCAAAATCGGCGGGCTCATGGGTGAGTTTTCCGACTCTGATTCTGCGGCCATCGGTCCGGTGATCCTGAACAAAGAGTGGACCCAGTATACCATCGACTTAAAAGGGAAAGATATGTCCTATATCATCGGCGGATTTTCCTGGTCGACTAACATTGACGTTAATCCTGATGGAGCGACCTTTTATCTCGATGAACTCAAGTACGAATAAGCCTCTCAATCAGAGCAAACAGGCTCAAGTATGTGAATCGAAAATCGCAGGCTACAAGACAGCACTTCTTGTAGCCTGCGGTTTGTTGTTTATTTCCCTGGCAGTGATCGCGGCGCTCTGGTATCAGAAGACGCATCCGCTGCCGGCTGTATTCATCAAGACTTCGCGCGCGGGGCAGTATCAGTTGATGGTCGGCAATAAGCCGTATGTGGTGCGCGGGGTCTGCTATAATCCCGTACCCATCGGACAGAATTACGACTTTGACTGGTGGTCGGATCAATACAAGCCATGGTTGATTGACGGGGCGCTGATGAAGGAAATGGGGGTCAATACCGTCAGGATCTATCAGATTGGACGGGACCCGGCGGCCGTCAAGCAGGTTATCCGCGATCTCTATGACACATTCGGTATCCGCACGCTGCTGGGCCACTGGCTGGGGTTCTGGGAATATCCCTGTCCGTTTTATGGCGACCGGGATTTTCAGGATCGCATCCAGAAGGATGTCCTGGAGATGGTTCGCATGTATAAAGATGAACCGGGACTCCTGGGATGGATACTCGGCAATGAAAACAATTATTCCTGCCTCGGCCACATCAATGCCTGGTCGACCGACGAGATAGATAAAGAATCCGACGCGCAGCAGCGCAAGACTATGCGCGCCCGTATTTATTATTCCTACGTCAACAGACTTACGCAACAAATCCACGCCATCGATAAGAATCACCCGGTAGGGCTGGGCAACGGCGAATTGATCACTCTGGACATCGCCAGAGAATCCTGCCCGGACGTGGATTTCATCGCCTGCATCATTTACCGCGGCAAAACCTTCGGCAATCTCTTTAAATCGCTCAAGAGCACGTTCGATAAACCGTTATTGTTTTCCGAGATCGGCGCAGACGCGTATGACGCTTTCAAACAAAAAGAAGACCAGAACATGCAGGCATTCTTTCTGGAGTCCCAATGGCGTCAGATATATGCCAATGTCGCCGGTTCCAAAGACAGCCCCGGGAATTGTCTGGGCGGCGTTGTGTTTGAGTGGTCGGATGAATGGTGGAAACATAATCCCATCGACCCGGATAGCTGGAAGGTGCATGACATTGAATCAAACTGGTCAAACGGCAGTTACTATTTTGATATTCAGGCGCCGAAGAATATGAATATGAACGAGGAGTGGTTCGGCATGATCGCCCTTTCGCCGGATGTCAAAGAGTCCGGTCTCGATAAACGCATTCCGCGTAAAGCTTATTATGTCCTGCGGGAGTTCTGGAAGAATCCGAATCGTCCGCCGCAGACAAAAGAAAAAATGGGGAAGAAAGAATGAAGAGGATTTTTGTGGCAGGAATAATTCTGGTTTGCGGCATGGCCGGGATAGGGTTCGGGCAGACGGCGAAGGCGCCGGCTGATTACAGTCAGCGTTTGATTGACGCCAAAAACGATACGGAAGCCTTCGAGGTTTTACGGGAGGCCAAAAACGACTATTTCGTCCGGCAGGATTATGCGGGATTCGTCGAATATCTCAAAGCCGCCGGCCAGAAGAACAAGCGCCTCGCCGCATTCATTCAGTATTTTACCGCTCTGACGCGTTACAGCCAGTTGAAATTCCTGGAAGCCCAGCAGGACTGGAACGAATATTTCTCAAGGGGAGAGGAATACAGGGAGGAGATCGGCACCAATCTTCAGAAATCGGTCGGCGCGACCACCGTTAAACAGCCGCTGCATATCGCCGCCCGGTTGCTGCTCTGGCAGTTCCATAAAGACCAGGAAAGCGGTCTGGATGAACAGTTCCTCGGGCAGCTCGTCGGTGCGGTTGGCGAGTATGCCAAGACAGCTACTGATCCGCAGCCGATCAAGGAAGCGGCGGATACCCTGATGCTTTACGGACTCAAGCCGCAGGCAAGAGAACTGTATCGGTTGTTCGGAGAGAAGATATTTTCCTCGACGTTGAGTAACGACGAGCTGCAGAATACCGCGATGAGTTTCTACAAAGAAGGGAACATCGACCTGGCGGAAGCGGTATTCAACGTGTACATCGAGCGGACGCTGAATGTTTCGTCAAAAGACAAGCTTAAGCTGGAGCTGGCGGATATCGCCAGGATGTTCTCCTATAACTCCGCCAAACCCTATGATCTGGATTTCGCGGAAAAGATATTTGTGAAAATGGAAGTTATTCTCGGCAAAGATGCGCTGGATGAATCGCTGCTCTACATGCGCGGCTTCAACCTGGAAAAAGCGCGGGAATGGAGCAAAGCCAAACAGGTGTATGACGAGCTGGTAAGTCGCTTCCCGCAGTCGCGCTATGCGGATCAGGCGGCCTTCAAATCAGCGGCCATCTCTGTTTATGCTTTGCGCGACATCGGCACCGCTCTGGCCGGGTTCGATAAGCTGGCGGCGAAAGCCCCGGCCGGGCCGTACGGCATAGCCAGCGTATATCAATTGGGTTTGCTTAATCAGTGGCAGGAAAACGGGATCAAGGCGAAAGAATATTACGCGGTTGTTCTCTCCAAAGCCGGCGCAGAGTATAAAGACATCGCCGCGCTTGCCGCTGTCCGCGCAGCCGAAGTGGAGTCGAACAAATACATGGAATATAACCTGCGCACGTTTCTGGATCTGGCTTTGAAAGAGGAGAATGCCCAGTTTACCATGAGCAGGGCCCAGATCCAGCCGGCAGCCTACCGGGCAAAGGTCGATTCGCCGGTGACGGTAACCGCGTCGGCAACGGCGCCGGAGAGCGGCTGCATGCAGGTGCAGATGGATTATTTCTGGACCGGAGACGTCGGAACTGAAGCCGGCGCTTCCCAGCAGCCGGAACAGACTCTGACTTTTTCTTCTCCGGGCACAAAGATCATCGGGCTGGTGGTGGCTACGCCTGCAGCCGTGGTGGACCGGGCATTCGATTTCATCGATGTCGAATGACGCCGGTTGCCGTCGCCCGGTGGAAGCGACGAAGAACCTCTTATCTCATGAGATAAGAGGTTCTTTTTTTTGACGTTTCTTCCTTCAGGCGGGAGTCCCGGATGTCGATACGCTACTATGATACTACCTGTCCTTACTTCACTTAAAAAGGAGTTTTAAGTATGAGACCATACGTTCTTTGTGCGCTGCTGTCTGTTGTTTTTCTGTGCAGCGCTTATGCGCAGGAGCTTCCGGCCAGAAAACACAACTGGGAATTAGCGGATGAACTGTCCGTGATCACCTATAAAGAGCCGGGTATCATGAAAGAAGAAGGATGGTTGAACGGTATCGCCTACGGATATGCCTATCGCGGATGGCTCCCTTTTATCGGCGAGCCGCAGCCGCAGCGCTATTCTCTGCGGCTGGAAGGTCGCAATAGCGTCGGTCAGGTCGATTACAGCGGTTCGGGAACGCTCAAGGATATAGACGATTACCTGTTCGAACTGCGGGGCACGGCCGGATATGATTTCTTTATCCGCGCGCAGCGGTCCATGACCGTATACGCGGGTTTCGGATACCGCTACCTTAACGACGATATGGACGGCCGCAGGACGTCAACCGGTCACTACGGTTATATGCGTGAGTCGAAATATTATTACAGCCCGCTGGGAGTGGAGATCAGCGATGCGCTTAAAGGGGACTGGCGGATAAAAGCCCGGCTGGAATACGACTATTTCTGGAGCGGCAGGCAGATCAGCCATTTAAGCGACGTGCCGGGATACGCCGACGTGAAGAACAAGCAGAACAAAGGGTATGGCCTGCGCAGCAGCGTGGCGTTCATGTACCGGATGAAAGAATACGATCTGGTGATCGAACCCTACGTGCGTTACTGGAATATCAAACGCTCGAAGGAGTCCGAGATCATCTATAACGGTTTCATCACCAGCACCGGCATCGAGCCGAAAAATAATTCCCGCGAGATCGGTTTGAAGGTGGCGGCGTATTTTTAAAGCAGGAGGGCAGGATGAAAAGAGGGTTTACTCTTGTCGAGCTCATTGTGGTCATCGCCATCATCGCTATCCTGGCTGCAGTTATCGCTCCCAATGCTTTCAAAGCGATCGAAAAGGCGAAAGTCAGCACCGCGCTGGCGGATTTCAAGACATTTCGCACTGCGAGTTACGCGTTTTATTCCGACGTGGGAGACTGGCCCAAGGGCTGGAGCAGGGATGCCTATTTCCAATGCGATCCGGACGTGGGCCATGTGACCAACGTGAACAACTGGGCCGGCTGGGACGGTCCGTACATGGAAAAGATCAAGAGGGTCGATCCCTGGGCCGGGGCATACTGTTTTGAATATTTCGACGTGGACGCGAGCGGCCGGCAGGAGTATTTCATCGAGTTTAACACCAAGTGCCATCCTCATGACGGAGCGCACACCAAACAATGTCCGGTTCCGGTCGGCAGCGCGCAGTTGATCGATGCCAGCGCGGACGACGGCAATCTGTCTACGGGGGCAGTGCGCCGGGGATCGCTCTACTGCGGGGACAGCGGCTGTCTGGCCTGGGTGATCGTGAAGGATGTTTTGTAAGCCGGCAGCCCGATGGGCAGCCGGTGAGAGAACAAAAAAGCGAAGGTTTTTACGCCTTCGCTTTTTTGTTATTGGTTGCGGGGGATAGATTTGAACTATCGGCCTTCAGGTTATGCGTACTACTTCAGTTTTCACTGAACTGTCTAAATAGACAGTTATGTAGTCTGGACTATACCTTGACCTTTTGTGTAGGCCCCTGCCATCTAGTCTCTACACCTTCACCATACAGTTTTGCTATGGCGCTTGGCTCGGTATTACCGTGGTCTCTCAACTTTAGGCTTCACCGAATTTGGCAGGTTATCCATCAACCGTTTCCGGTTGAGGAGCCCATCGGATAACAAATCCCATCGTTCCCTGTAGTCTGCAGAAATCGGTTTGCGTTGTCTCTTGATTTTTTCAACAAGCGTAACTGTGCTCGTAAAGCCAAGAAAAACGTTCACCGGCATAACGTAGAAGACATGCAAGGGTTCGATAAACAGAATTGCGAAATCGAAATCTGTTTCTTTATAGCGTTCCCGCAACATGCATCGTCGATTCGTCTTGGTCCTTCTAACATCGATGCAATAAGCATTTGCCTGAGTATTGAACCAAGCGCTTTTGACTTGAATGCGCAACAGTTTGCCGTTGAGATCGATGGCAACATCATAGGGGAGACGGTCCCCGATAGGATGCAGCACCGAAAATTCTCGTTTCAGCAATTCTGTAATGACCGCTGATTCCGCAATATCTGCTTTGAGTTTTGTATCCATTGAGCCTGACGAGCTACCAGACTGCTCCACCCCGCGAATCTAGTGCTGGTTAAGCTGCTTCTCTGAAAGAACAATACACATTATTGTAACGCAAAATCGCTAAAAACAAAGTACTTTTTCTATTCTTTTTCCTCGGTGATGATCTTTACCGGGATCTCGTCTTTGCGGACCACGCCCATCTTTTCGCGCAAAACCTTTTCCTGATAGAGGGCGTCTTTTTCCAGCCGTTCCAGCTCGGTTTGCAACAATTTGTTCTCGATGGCCAGTCTGCGGTTTTTCTCCGCGATATCCCGGTTCTTATCCCGCAATTCCTGGATCTTGGTGTATCCCGGCAGAAAGAGCGCCAGCAGCAGGATAACGCTCACCAGAGGCCAGACGAATTGTCGGACGAGCTTGATCATCTTATTTTTTCCAGAGGGTGCCGGCGTATACTGCCTGCGCGCCCAGTTCTTCTTCAATGCGCAGCAACTCGTTGTATTTGCAGATGCGGTCGGTGCGCGAGAGAGAGCCGGTTTTGATCTGTCCGCAGCCGCAGGCGACCGCCAGATGCGCGATGGTGGTGTCTTCCGTCTCGCCGGACCGGTGCGAGATGATCGCGTTGTATTTGTTTTTCTGCGCCAGGGCAATGGTATCCAGGGTTTCCGATAATGAACCGATCTGGTTGACCTTGACCAGGATAGCGTTGGCGCACTTTTCGTCTATTCCCCGTTTCAGGAATTTGGTGTTGGTCACGAAGAGATCGTCGCCGACCAGCTGCGTTTTGCCGCCGATAGCTGCGGTCATCTTTTTCCATCCCTCCCAGTCGAATTCGGAAAGCCCGTCCTCAATGGAGACCAGGGGGTATTTCTTCAGCCAGCTGTCGTAGATGGCGATCAGGTCGTCGGATTTTTTCTGCGACTGTTCGAAGGTGTATACGCCGTTTTTGCAGAATGAGCTTGAAGCGCAGTCCAGGGCGATAAAGACGTCTTTGCCCGCTTTATACCCGGCTTTTTCGATGGCCTGAATGATCAGGGTCAGGGCTTCCTCGTTAGCTTTGAGGTTCGGGGCGAACCCGCCTTCATCGCCTACCGAAGTGGAGAGGCCTTTGGATTTAAGAATGGCTTTGAGATTGTGGAATACTTCGACGGCGTAGCGCATCGCCTCGGAGAAAGTGGGCGCGCCGATAGGCATGATCATGAATTCCTGGATATCCAGGTTGTTGTCGGCATGCATCCCGCCGTTGAGGATGTTCATTAAAGGAACAGGCAGGATTGTAGCCTTGCCGCCGCCCAAAAAGCGGTAGAGCGGTTCCCTGGCGTTGATGCTTGCGGCGTGCGCGACCGCCATGGAAACCCCGAGTATGGCGTTGGCGCCGAGCTTGCTCTTATTCTCCGTGCCGTCCAGATCCAGCATGAGCTTATCGATGCTCTTGAAATCCGGCTCGAGCCCTGCAACGCGGGGGGCGATGGCAGTATTGACGTTGGCCACGGCCTTGGTCACGGCTTTGCCCATATATTTCGATTTATCTCCGTCGCGCAGTTCCAGGGCTTCATATTCGCCGGTGGAAGCGCCGGAAGGCACAGCCGCTCTGCCCAGGATGCCGTTATCCAGGAGAATATCCACTTCTACCGTGGGATTGCCGCGTGAATCGAGAATTTGACGCGCGATAACTTTTTTGATCTTAACCATGGGAACTCCTTTTTTATAAGGTGAAGTGCAGGGAAACCGCTCAAAAGGCGGGAAAAAACCGACTGTTTATCCATTATACCTTTAAAAAAACCGCGGTCAAGCAAAGATTTTGCCGGAATAGAGGGTTGACCGGCGCGCAGAGAGCCAAGAAAGTATTGACTTCGCCGTTACGGTATGCTATCTTGATACACAACAAAGGAGAGTCCATGTTGAAGCTGAATCCTAAAGTCATCCGCTTTTATATCAAATTATACTGGGTCAGAGCCGTAGTTATTGCCATTCTGGCGGCATTAGTCTTCTCTCTGGTGGTGGTAGTGACGAACGGCATGAAGGCCTGGAACGAAGCCGAACCGTATCTGCGCCAGTCCCAGATGGCGATGATCCCCCTGCAATTCTATATGCAGGTGATCATGTCCCTGATATTCGGCGTTACCTATACGTTTATGTGGTACTGGCTCTTTATGAAACAGGGCGCTTCTTCCTTTAGCCAGACCTCCAAGAAAGCTATTTCCGGTAAAGAGATCAATGTGCACTGGGATGACGTGATCGGCATGGATGAAGCCAAAGAAGAGGCCATGGAGCTGGTGAAACTGATCAAGGACCGCACCGAGGTCAAGAAGATCGGTGGACGTATCCTGCGCGGCTTGCTGATGTTAGGGCCTCCGGGCTGCGGTAAGACTTATCTGGCTAAAGCCATCTCCACGGAAGCCGGTTTGCCCTTTATCTCCATGTCCGGATCCGAATTCATCGAGATGTTCGTGGGCGTGGGCGCCGGCCGGGTGCGCAGTTTGTTCAAGCGGGCGCGCATGCTGGCGGACCTGAAAGGCGGCTGCATCATTTTTATCGATGAAGTCGATGCGGTTGGCGGACAGCGGGTTCAGGAAAAAGGTTTAGGCGGACAGCGGGAGGCCAATACGACCGTGAATCAATTGCTGGTGGAAATGGACGGGTTAAAGGACAAGGACGCCAATATCGTGGTTATCGGCGCCACTAACGCTCCGGAGAATTTCCTCGACCGGGCGCTGCTGCGTCCGGGCCGGTTCGACCGCAAGATCTATGTGGATAAACCTAATCTGGAAGATCGGGAGAAACTCCTGGGGTATTATCTGAAAGAAGTGAAATTCGATACGGAGAGCGTAAAAATCGACCGACTGGCCCGGATCACCGTGGGATCCAGTCCCGCGGATATCGCCAATCTTATCCGGGAATCCGCGCTTATCGCTATCCGTAACCGCAAAGAACTGGTAGGCATGAAGGAGATCGATGAAGCCCGGGAGCGTATCGCTCTGGGCATCAAGCGGCGCATCCGCCTGCGCGAAGAAGAAAAATGGCAGACGGCTTATCATGAAGCGGGCCATGCGATCATCACCTATCTGCTGGTGCCTACGCAGGACGTTTTCAAGATCACCATTACGCCGCGCGGTTATACCGGCGGCGTGACCTGGACTCCGGAACGCGAGGAGATATTTATCCACGACCAGCATAAGCTTCTCGGCAGGATCAAAACCTGCCTGGGCGCTTACGCCGCGGAAAAGATCAAATACGGCTTTACTACCGCCGGGGTGGACAGCGATTTTGCCGCTGCTCTATCCACCGCCCATCGCATGGTCTGGCGCTGGGGCATGGGCAAGTCCGGTTACATCGGGAACTTCCATGCGGTCGACTCGCTCTCCTGGACGGAAGTGGCGATTTCCGACGTGATGAAAGCCAAACTCGACGAGGACACCCAGCAGATCCTGCAGACCTGCATGAAAGAAGTCATGGAATTGCTTAAACAGGAAGAGCCGCTGCTTGACCGCCTGGCCAAGGAGCTTGTCGCCAAACAAGAGCTTAATTATGATGAGATCGAAGCGATTTTCAAGGAATTCGGCAAAGCTCGTCCTGTGTAATTGCTTCCTGCTGGCGCTGGCGGTATCGGGTTGCTCTTCTTCGCCCACGCCCACCTTCACTAAAGCTACGGTTGAAGAGGCGGTGCCCCGCTTGTTGAAGAACGAATACAAGCAGGACGCTACCGCTAAACTTGTCGGCGCCACCCTCTGGGTCTATGTTCCGGTCGAGGATATGTTCGAACGGCCCAAGGCTCCCGAAAAATATTCCACCAAATTCCTGATCGAGAAGAACGCCAGTGTCGTTGAAGCGCATACCCTGCAGAGCCAGTTCCAGATCAAAGCTATCCCGGAAAAAGAGAAAGAGCAGGAGTGGGTTATCCGCAGGCAGGTCTCCGAACAGATCGGCAATGCCTGGAAAGTCATCCGCCGGGTGATCTTCAGCATGCATCCTGCCGAGCGGGACGCGATCAAATTCCTCATGCTGGTCATCGCGGATATCAAGAACGGCATCGAGATCAAAGAAATGTTCTATTACCTCGATCTGAAAAAAGTCTCCTACAGCATGATCTCCATCCAGGAATACCAGCATCGCATCGTGCAGGATTCAGGCGTAGTGCTGGGAGCGCTCAAAGACAGGAAAGGCAAGCATCTGCGTTACCGCGAGATACTCATGCCTGAATTTATCTCCCGGCAGATCGAATACCGGATTAATTTGAAATTCCAGAAGCCGGAAGTCGAGCAAAACGCGGATATCGATAAGGAAGTCAGAAAGATAGTGGTGGAAACGCTGCGGATTTACGGGATCAGGGATATTACGGATGTACAGATCGAAAATCTTATTTCCAACGAGCGAATGGTTTTAACCGCGCAGGATATCTGGGGATCGATGCGTTAACTGCGCGGCTTCAACGTCCTGCCTGCAACTTTCACTTTTCCTTCCAGACATAAGCGTACCGCCCGGGGATAGAGCCGGTGCTCGACTTGATGGATGCGTTTTTCCAGCGAGGCGAGAGTATCGGCGGGTTTGATCGGTACCGCTTCCTGCAGGATGATCGGCCCGTGGTCCACTTCTTCATCGACAACATGCACGGTTACGCCGGTAATTTTCACTCCGTAATGAAATGCGTCCGCGATGGCGTGCGCGCCCTTGAACGCCGGCAGTAATGCCGGATGAATGTTGATGATCTTCCCGCGGAAAGCGTTGACCAGCAACGGGGAAAGCACGCGCATGAATCCGGCTAAAACGATCAGCTTGATGTCGGCCGCTTTGAGGTAGCGGATGACCGCTTCTTCGAAAGCGCGGCGGCTGGCGAAAGCCGGCCGTTCCACCAGCAGCGTTTCGATACCGGCTTTACGGGCTTTTTCCAGAACCGGGGCGTGGGGGTTATCGCAGACCAGCAGACTGATGCGACAGTCGAGCCGGCGTTGTTTTACCGCTTTCACCAGCGCGACAAAATTGCTCCCATTCCCAGAGGCGAAGATCGCGATATTTTTTTTCATCGTTGGGCCTTTTCTTCCGGCAGACGCAGTTGAATGGTTTTCATCGGACAGGCCTTTACGCAGGCTTTGCAGGAAGTGCATTTATGGTAGTCGATCACCGCGAGGTTGTCGATCACATGGATAGCGTCGAAGGTGCACGCTTTCTCGCAGAGTCTGCAGGCGATACAGCCTACCGGGCAGGTCGCTCTGGTGTCCTTTCCCGGATCATGAGAGGCGCAGCCGATGTATACCGGGTGCGTATGCGGAATGAGGGTAAAGAGTTTCTTCGGGCAGGCCTGCACGCATTTGTTGCAGGCTTTGCATTTGTGCGGGTCGATCACCGGCAGGTTCTGATCGGACATGGTGATCGCGCCGAAAGGGCAGATCCGCGCGCAGGTGCCCAGGCCGATACAGCCGAAAATACATTCTTTGGGTCCGCCCAGGCAGGTATTGGCGGCCGGGCAATCGCGGGTGCCGTCATAGAGGAATTTATCTTTTACTTTTGTGCCGCCGTTACAATGCAGCGCGGCTATGGTTTTGATCTTTCTGGAAAAACTCTGGCCCAGGATCCGGGCAATGGCTTCTTTGTTGGCGTCGCTGGCTGCGCGGCAGGCGTCCGGGGTTCTTTTACCGGACAACACTTCCTCGGCAAACCCGAAACATCCCGCGCCGCCGCAGGCGCCGCAGTTGGCTCCCGGGAGCAGCCCGTGTATTTTTTCCAGCCGGGGATCGATCTGGACCGCGAACTTCTTCGCGGCAACAGCCAGCCCCGCGCCGAAAAGTATCCCCAGTGTCGCCAGTGTTAGAACCGGAATAAGTATGTCCATAGTTTAGAATTTGAAGCCGTTAAAACCCAGGAAGCTCAAGCTCATGATCGCCGCGATAATGAAACCCAGCGGGAAGTCGCGCAGCGCTTTGGGAACGTTGCACAGCTCGAGACGCTCCCGTATCGCCGACATCAATAGCATGGCCAGCATATATCCTATCCCCGCACAGATAGCCTGGAATACCGAATAAAAAAAGCTCGCCAGCACCGGGGTTGTATCGCTCATGAACATATCGGAATTCAATACGGCGATCCCCAGCACCGCGCAGTTGACCGTGATCAGCGGCAGATAAATGCCGAAAAGTTTATACAGATGCGGCGCGGTCTTGCGCACGACCATCTCCACGAATTGCACGAATGCGGCGATGACCAGGATAAAAGAGATGGTGCGCAGATAGGTCATGTTAAAGGGAATCAGCAGGAAACGGTAAATAAGCCAGGTGATGATCGCCGACATGGTGATCACGAACATTACCGCCATGCTCATGGCAAACGCGGGTTTGGTTTCTTTAGAGATGGCGATGAAAGAACATAATCCCAGGAAGCGGGAGAGTATGACGTTGTTGATAAAGACCGCCGAAATGAAGATGCTTAAGAATACGCCGATATCCATCAGTTCTTTTCCTTGAGATAATTAAAATAGCCCAGCAATAAACCGATCACGAGCAGCGCGCCGGAAGGCATCGCGATCATTGCCGCCGGTGCGAAATTTTTTGTTACCACGAAACCCGCGATTTTGCCCGCTCCCAGTAACTCGCGGATCGCGGAGATCAGGATCAGGGCTACGGTAAATCCCACGCCCATGCCCAGCGCGTCCAGGATCGAAGCGACAACGTTGTTTTTCGAAGCGAAGGCTTCGGCCCGTCCCAGGACCATGCAGTTGACCACGATCAGCGGCACATAGATGCCCAGCGCGCGGTTCAAGGCCGGGCTGTAAGCTTTCATGGACAGTTCGGCGATCGTGACGAAAGTGGCGATGACCACGATATAGCAGGGTATGCGCACTTTGTCCGGAATGAAATTCTTCAGGAGCGCGATCATGATGTTCGAGCCCAGCAGGACAAACGTGGCAGCTACGCCCATGCCCACGGCGTTGGCGACGGAAATCGACACCGCCAGGGTCGGGCAGAGGCCCAGCGCCAGGACAAAGGTTGGGTTCTCCTTGATGATCCCTTTCCAGAATTCCAGGAACAAATTGTTCGTTTTAGCCATTTTTTTTCGAGTTATCCACAGCCACTCCGGGACTGCCTGTGGATAACTTCAGGTCCCGTAGATACGCTTGCGGGTGTAGCGGTCGATGAGCGGCGTGGCCGCATTCATCATCAGAATAGCGTATGAGACGCCTTCAGGGTATCCTCCCCAGAGGCGGATCACCGCGGTCAATACGCCGCAGCCGATGCCGAAAATAATCTGTCCCCTGGCGGTGAGCGGGGAAGTGACGTAATCCGTGGCCATGAAACAAGCGCCGAGCAGTAGCCCTCCGTTCAGGATATGGAAGAGCCAGTCGCCGGTGAATGCGCCCTGCCGTCCGAAAATGAACATCAGCAAAGCCGTTGAGCCGATGAAGCTGACCGGGATGTGCCAGGAGATATAGCCGCGGATGAGCAGAAAAACCGCGCCGACGAGCAAAGCGATGATACAGACTTCGCCGATACATCCGCCGCGCAACCCCAGCAGCATATCCAGATAAGAGAGCGATTCTACGATCTTGCCTTCTTTCAGCGCGGCAAGAGGCGTGGCGCCGGTGACGGCGTCCGCTTTACCCAGGGGAGCGCAGAACGTGGTCATTGCCGCCGGCCAGGAAGCCATCAGGAATGCTCTGCCTACCAGCGCAGGATTGAAAATGTTCTGGCCCAGCCCCCCGAATACCATTTTACCTATGGCAATAGCGAAACAGGACCCCGCGATCGGGATCCAGAAAGGGGCATTCGGCGGAATATTATAGGCCAGGAGTAATCCGGTCAAAACTGCGCTTCCATCCGCGATGCTGATCTTTGATTTCGAGAGGAATTGGATCACCGCTTCCGTGGCTACCGCAGCCAGTATGGACCAGAGCGTCAGCCATAATGCCTGCAATCCGAAGATCACCACTGCGCCTATCCCGGCGGGTACGAGGCTCACGGTGACCATCCACATGATCCTGGCTGTGGTCTCGCGGGTGTGCACGTGCGGCGGGCTTCCTATGATCAGTTTGTTATCCATGCGTCAATAATTCCTTTATCTGCCGGGATTTTTGTTTTACGGAATCGATCACGGCTCCGGAAGAGATGGTCGCGCCGGTAATGGACTGCACTCCTTCCAGACCGGTCGCTTCTTTTTGAGAAAACTGTTCGGTAAACCATGGTTTCCGGGCGGTATCCGGTTTTTTCCCTTTGAACACGTCAAGAATGGTGACGTCGGTTTTTACTTCGTTGATCTGCGATCCCAGCCCGGGAGTTTCGTTCTGGTTGAGCACTTTGATCGCGGTGATCGTCCCGTCAGGTTTCATGCCCACCATGGTTTCGATCATGCTGGAATATCCTTTGCCCTGGGCGGTAAAAGCCACCCCGATCAGCGCGCGAGCGGCATCCAATCCTTTATAATAGAGAAGCGTATTGTTCTCCGGAGCCGTTACGGGTTCGAAGGAAACGGCTTCGGGTAAGACGTCCTTTAAGCTGTTTTCCAGTTCCAGGCGCGCCTGGGCTTCGATCCGGGGCCTGGTGGCTTTATCGACCGTAGCCAGTAATCCCGTAGCCACCAGGCAGATCATTCCCAGGATCAGACCGTGGTTGACGATCGTTTTCATCGCGGGGCCTCGAGTTTTACCCGTTTAATGGACTGTACTATTCTGCGGTTAGAGGGGCAGACGAAATTACACAAGCCGCATTCAATGCAATCAAGAGCCCCGTAGGTTTTTGCTTCTGCCCAGAAACTCTTGTTCGATGCCTGGTTGATCAATGCAGGCGTCGCTCCCATCGGGCATTCCCGGATGCACGCCCCGCAGCGGATGCAGGGTAATTCTTCCGCGCGCCGGGCTTCCCGCTTGCCGAGCAGAATGATGCCGGTGGTGGATTTGATCACCGGGATCTGGTCGGTAAACTGGGCGATGCCCATCATCGGGCCGCCGGCAATGATTTTGACCGGCGTTTCTTTGAGCGGACCGCAGGCGTCGATCAGGTATTTGACCGGCGTGCCGATACGCGCCAGCAGATTCTTCGGCGTGGTCAGGCAACCGCCTGTTACCGTGACCACCCGTTCGATCAGGGGCTTGTTTTTATACACAGCTTCGTATATGGCGTAAACAGTGCCGACATTCTGCACGGTTACTCCGACATCGAAAGGCAATTTCCCCCGGGGGACCTCGGTCTTGAGAATTTTCTGGACCAGTTGCTTTTCTCCTCCCTGGGGATACTGGGATTTGAGCACCGCCATCTCCGCCTCGATCCCGTTGATTTTCCAGGAGCGTTGCGCGAGCTCTTTTGTAAGAACGGCGATGGCTTCAGGCGTATTGTCTTCGATGGAGATGTAGATCTTCTGTAAGGGAAAGCAACGCGCTTCCAGTTCTATCCCGGCAATGATCTCGGGGGCTTTTTCCGCCACCAGTTGGGAGTCATTGGTCAGGTAGGGTTCGCATTCGGCGATATTTATCAGCAGGCAATGCACGGGTTTCGGAGGGTTGAGCTTGATGTGCGTGGGAAAGGCCGCGCCTCCCATGCCGATGACCCCGGCGCGGAAGATCGATTCGCGTATCTGTTCGGGCGTGAGCTTTCCGGCAGCTTCGGGGGAAAGGTTTTTTCCGAATTCAGGCGCCGCGGAGTCTTTGCCGTCGTTCTCGATCACTATCGCTTTGCAGGCTCCCAGAGTCGGATGCGGCCAACTCTGAATCGCGGCGATCTTACCGGAAACAGAAGCATGAATGGGCGCAAATGGCTGCGCCTGGGCAGTGGAAAGCAACTGTCCTTTGAGCACGGTGTCCCCGATCTTTACCTGGAGACAATCGCATATCTTGCCCAGATGTTGCGAGAGGGGGATGTAAACGATCGGCGCAGCGGCCAGGACTTCGATCTTTTTATGTTCGGTGTAAAACTTGTTTTCTTCTATTTTTACCATGGGGTTTTACGATGGACTACAAGCTGAAAGATCCCCAGCGCAGCTATTGTCGTGCCGACAGTGACAAGAATATACTGCGGGGGGATGTGTTCTGCCAGGATGCTGGTCAGGAACATGAACACCAGAAAGGCCAGGTGCATCACTATTTCCAATGAACTGAATATCTTGCCCATCATCTGCTGATCGCTGGCGTTGTGGATGATAGTGTTGGAAGCGATCATGATCGGGGCAATGACCATGCCCAGGAGCAGGGCTAATAGCGCCGCGATGCTGAAATCAGGGTAATAGCTTATTCCGAGAACAAATCCGATAAGCATTATACCACTGGCCACCAGAGAGTAAAAGATAATTTTATAATGGGAGATGCGCTGCCCGAATCGGCCGTAGACCAGTGATCCCAGGAAAAGGCCTATGCCCAGGAACATGATCAGAAGTCCCAGATCTCTGGTCCCGGAATGTAACATGTTCTGTACGAATACGATAATCACTACATACACCGCGCCTAAAGCGGACCAGAGTCCGAAAATCAGGCTGGAGGTAAAACGGATCTCTTTGGCTTTGAGAAAGTAAACAACGCCTTCTTTGACGTCATGCCAGATGGACTTCTGTATGGCTTTGACCAGGTCGCGGCTTAATTCTTTGATGTCCACCTTGTGATGGCCGTTTTTCCTGCTGATCAGGAAGATCAGGATTCCCGAGACCAGGAAGCTGATGCTGTCCAGGAAAAAGCCGCTCTGGGCCCCCAGCCATTCCACGATCAAGCCGCTGATGCCGAATCCCAGGACAGCGGCGATCATCCCGGTGGTATTGATCAGAGAGTTTGCCAGGAGCAGATCTTTCTGTCCGACCAATTGCGGAATGATCGAGAGTTTAGCCGGGACAAAGAATCTGCCGATGGAGAAAGCCAGAAAGATGATCAGATAGATCCAGATAAAAGAGCCCTTATTAAAGAGGAAGAGGGGAATGATCACTACCAGCAGGGCGCGCAGCAAATCGCACACATACATGGTTTTGCGTCTGTCCCAGCGGTCGACATAGGCGCCGGCCAGCGGCCCGATGAGGAATACGGGAATAATGGTGAAAGAGAGCAGCTTGGCGATTTGCAGGGATGAGCCGGGAGCTTTGACATAGACCAGGCCGATCAGCGCCATCTGGCTCAACCGGTCCCCTAACTGCGAAATGATCTGGCCGGCCCAGAGGAGAGTGAAGTCGCGATTGCAAAACACTTTTCTAAAGTTTGACAAGCGAAGTCCCTTTTGCTTGGCAATGCCAGGTCCGGGCCGATGAAAAGAAATTAAAGCCGGCGGAGGGAATTGAACCCACGACCCACGATTTACGAAACCGTTGCTCTACCAACTGAGCTACGCCGGCAAGATGAAGACAACAGATGCAAAAAATCAACATCGGTAACAATCAATTATAGCAATTTTTGCTCAATAGTCAATAATATTGGACGATAATACTAAAAAAGAAACTACATTAATAATTAAAAATACTTGACTTATGTTTTTAGACGTAGTATAAATAAACCATTAAGATTTTTATTCGTCTCGAAAGGACTCATTGTCTATGCATCCTATCAATTTTCAATCAGATAGCCTCTCCGAGAAAGAAAAACGCAACATCGACATTCTGGAAATCCTCCGCAAACGCGGCCCGATCAGTCGGCCGGACATCTCCAAAGAAATCGGCATCAATGTAGTTACCGTCTCCAATTACATTGATGATTTTATCAAGCATAACCTGGTGTATGAAAAAGAGCTGGATATTTCCGAAGGCGGCAGAAGGCCGGTATTGCTGGACCTTAATCCGCAGGGCGGATACATCGTCGGTGTCGGGTTGAACCTGATGAACATCGTCGGGGTGCTGGTCGATCTCAAAGGTAATATCATCACCAAGACGCAGATCGCCCGCCCCAAACCGTCGGTAAAAGAGATCACCGAATGTCTGCTGGAAGTGATCCGCGAAATTTTCCGCCGCTCCAAAGAGTATACCGCGAACATCAAAGGCATCGGCGTCGGCATCGCCGGCCTGGTGAACAAGCAGGATGGTTCGATCCACTGGCCGCAGAAGATGGATCATTATTATACGTACGCGTCGGTGGACCTGCCGTTGAAGAATTTAATCGAGAGGGAATTTGATCTGCCTACCCTGATCGAGAACGACGCTACCAGCGCCGCGTTCGGCGAGTACTGGCTGGGGATAGAAGCGAATATTAAAAATCTGGTTTATATGTTTTCCGGCGTGGGATGCGGTCTGGTGATCAACGGACAGATCTACCGCGGCAGTCAGGGGTACGCCGGAGAAGTGTCCATTTACAATTTCAAAGAACAGGATGCTTTCAAATGCGAGCCGGGCAATCCCTGCTTCTTGAAACGGTGGGAAGTCGACCTGGGCATCATCGACGACCTGAAAGCGATCCTTTCCAGGGATAAAGAGGCGGCGGAGCGTTTTTTCAAACTGACCTCGGCGAACATGGATAATGTCGATCTGAAGAGCGTTTTTATCGCTAATCGGGCCAAAGACCCGGTAGTGTCCGCAGTGTTGGAAAAGGCCGCGCAGCGTCTTGGGGTCAAGATCGCTTATCTGGCCAATTTCCTTAACCCCGAAATGGTCGTGCTGGGCGGTGGCATGGAAGAAGCGGGGGAAGCGTTCCTGAACAAGGTGACTGCTACGGTCAAAGAATGGGCATTCCGGGAAGTCACCGAGGATTTGAAAATTGTCTATTCACAGCTGCGGGAGAATGCCGTGGCTTTGGGCGCCGCAAGCCTGGTCATGCAGAAGGTTTTTGCCCAGCTTTGGTGAAAGGGAGGATGAATGCCGGATAAGATAAAATATATTATCGGTGGCGTCGTGGGTGTCGCTGTTCTCATTATAATAATTCTGCTTGGGGCAAAGATAAAGACCCTGGAAAAACAGAACGATGATTTGACCACGGAGAATACCGTTCTGGGGCAAAAGATAGACGCGTTGACTAAAGAGCGGAAGGGCCTTCAGGACAAGGTCAACTCGCTGGGCGAAGAAATGTCCAAACTGAACCAGAAGAAGACCGAGCTCGAGCAAAAATTCGACTTGCTCGTAAAGGATAAGGATCAGCTGCAGAAAAAAGTGGATGAACTGGTCAATGAAAAAGCCAAACTGGAAAACAAGGTAGGCGAAGCCGCCAAGCAGCCGGTGGTTCCCGATGATAGTTACTGGGCCGGCGTGTTAAAGCAGAAAGCCGCTATGGAACTGCGCGCGCAGGCGCTTGAGGATCAGGTCAAGATGCTTAAAACCGCGGCAGACCAGTTGTTGCTGGATCGCAACAATCTTACGCTGGAATTAAGCAATGTCAGCCGCGACAGCCAGGACGCTCAAAAGACCTATGAGTATAACCAGAAGCTGGCCGATACGCTGACACAGGACCTGGCCCGGGAAAAAATGGATAAGATGGACCTGGCCAAACGCTTTGACAGTCTTCGGACCGATAATAAGATCCTGCGACAGCAGTTGCGCAGCGTCAGCGACAGCAAGGTCAGGCTGGAGAAACAATTATCCGAATTGCAGGCCAAGAATACTACCCTGGAAAGCAGCCTGAACAATATGGAAGCTTTCGTTAAGCAGCAGCTTTATCAGATGGATACCCTGCGCGGCGAGCTGGAGACCAATAAGGGCAAGAAATTCATCAAGAAGGACGCTTCTTCCCAGTATGACCTGATTCCTCAAGATTCTACGCTGGGGCAGGGCAAGGATTCGGCCGTGCAACTGGCGCCGATAGTCGTGCGTCCGCAGATGTCCGCCCGGTTAAGCGCTCCGGAAACCCTGCAGGTGACCGGTCAGGGCAGGATCCTGTCGCTGGACAGGGACAATAATTTCGCGGTTGTCGATCTGGGAAAATCGCACGGGGTCAGCCTCGGCGATACCTTTAAAGTATACAGGCAGGGGCAGCGTATTGCCGTTCTGGAAGTTATTCAGCTGCGGGACAAAATCGCTGCCTGCGACATCAAACAGGAGACATCGCCCGTGCAAGTGGGCGATGCGGTGCAATAATGAGAAAAGGATCTACTTCTAAAACGTTATCGATCAAGGACGTCGCCAAGCTTGCCGGCGTGTCTATCAGCACCGTTTCGCGCGTGATCAACAAGAATTCCGGCGTCAAGAACCGGAATCTTTCGAAGGTGCAGGACGCGATCAAGCAGCTTAATTTCAAACCGTCGGTTTTCGCGCAGCGGCTGGCTACCGGAAAAAGCAACGTCATCTCGCTGGTTATTCCCCGCTTTGAGGGTATATTTTATTCTTTTTACGTCCTGGAGTTGATCCGCGGTATCGGGACAATGGCTGCGGTAATGAATCTGGATCTGCTGTTGCATTTGAGCGACGAGCGGTCGAATCTTAATTTCAACGGGATCGGCGGCGTGATCTTTGCCGACCTGATCAAGAATAAGCCGTTTGTCGAAGACGCGGTCGCGCGCAACATCCCCACCGTGGTGATCAATAATTATGTCGAAGATATGAACGTCAACTGCATTGCCATCGATAATAAAGGCGGCGCGGAACACGCCGTTAATTATCTCATCGGCCTGGGGCATAAAAAAATAGCGCACATCACCGGCGAGTTATTCACTCAAGCGGCGGCCCATCGTTTCGAAGGATATAAAGCCGCGCTGAAGAAACATAATCTGCCCCTGGAAGACCGCTATGTGGTCAAGACCGATTATTCCCGCGGGCAGGCCCGCGCCGCCGCCGAGAGATTGTTGAAACTTCCCGATGCGCCTACGGCTATTTTTGTAGCTTCGGATTCCATGGCGCTGGAAGTTATGGCAGTTGCCAGGGAGCTGGGGATCCGCATTCCGGCGGACATTTCGATCGTGGGTTTCGACGATAATCCATCAGGGCTCTATGGCCCGGTTGCTTTGACTACGGTAAGACAGCCGCTGGTGAAAATGGCGCAGGATTCGCTTAAGGAGCTCAATGCGCTCATGAATCTCAAGAAAAAGGCCGGGGTCAAGAAAGTGTATTTGCCTACGGAACTGGTCGTTCGTGAGTCTTGCCAATCGCCGCAGTCCGCGCACACGTAAGTACAAGCCTACGCAGTAAGGTTCTTTCAGACATCCATATCCAGCCACAACAGGTAGTACCCGTCGCTATTAAGTACACAATATGTTGTATTTTTTTTGTTGACAAAGCGCATCAGCCGCAGTATACTAAAAAAATGCTTCAGGGTTTTCGGATTATTAACCATCATCGTCATCGATGAGCGAGTCAGGAGGAAGATATGCCGCTGAAACTGTCGGAGAATGCCCTCAAAGTGCTGGAGCGTCGCTATCTTAAGCGGGATAAAGCCGGTAAAGTTATGGAAACCCCTGAAGAGATGTTCCGGCGGGTAGCCAGGGCAATAGCCGAAGCGGAAAAGCGGTATGGCGCGTCGGAGCAAAACATCGCCGCGGTGGAGGAATCGTTCTATCAGGCGATGGTTTCCCTGCAGTTCCTTCCCAATTCTCCCTGCCTGATGAATGCCGGCCGCGACCTGGGTCAGTTAAGCGCCTGTTTTACTCTGCCGATCAAAGATTCGATGGATTCTATCTTCGAAACCCTCAAAGCCACCGCGATGATACATAAATCCGGCGGGGGGACCGGATTCTCTTTTTCGCGCATCCGCCCGAAGAATTCAGTCGTGCAGACCACCGGCGGCGTCGCTTCCGGCCCGGTATCGTTCATGAAAGTGTATGATTCGGCGACGGAAGCGGTGAAGCAGGGAGGGACCCGCCGCGGCGCGAATATGGGCATCCTGCGGGTGGATCATCCGGATATCCTGGAATTCATCGTTTGCAAAGAGAACAATAAAGAGATCAATAATTTCAATATTTCGGTGGCGATCACCGACGAGTTCATGTCCAAGCTCAAGACCGGAGAAGAGTTCAGCCTGATCGATCCTCATTCGGGCCAGCTCTACAAAAAGGTCCAGCCGAAAGAAGTCTTCGATCTGATCGTCAAGCAGGCGCATAAGAATGGAGAACCCGGTATTATCTTTATCGATAAGATCAACGCCGACAATCCCACACCGGCGCTGGGAGCGATCGAGAGCACCAATCCCTGCGGCGAACAGCCTCTGTTGCCGTATGAAAGCTGCGACCTGGGATCGATCAATCTGGCTGTTCTGTACAAAAAATCCGGTTCCGCCTACGCGGTGGACTGGGATCGCCTGGCCGAGGTTACCCGGCTGGCGGTGCATTTCCTGGATAATCTGATCGACGTGAACAAGTTCCCCCTGCCCGAGATCGAAGAAGCCACGCTGGCTACCCGCAAGATCGGTCTGGGAGTCATGGGATGGGCCAGCCTGCTGATCCGTCTGGGTATCCCCTACGACAGCGAGGAAGCGGTTACGCTCGCCGACAAAGTGATGTCGTTCGTCCTGGGCAAGGCGTTGGAAAGATCCAAAGAGATGGCTAAAGACCGCGGCACGTTCCCGCGGTATAAAGGAAGCACCTGGGAAAAACAGAGTATCAAGGTCAGGAACGCCACCATGACCACCATCGCGCCTACCGGCACGATCAGCATCATCGCCAGCCCCTGTTCTTCCGGCATCGAGCCGCTCTTCGCCATCGTCTATTACCGCAACGTCATGGATAACGATAAACTGGTGGAAGTCGATCCGCTGTTCGAGGAAATAGCCAGAGAGCGCCGGTTCTACAGCCGCGAATTGATGGAAAAGATCGCCGAGAAAGGGACGTTGCACGATATCGACGGAGTTCCTGAAGACGTCAAGCGCGTATTCGTGACCGCGCACGATATCGCTCCGGAATGGCATGTCCGGATGCAGGCGGCTTTCCAGAAACACGTGCATAACGCCGTCTCCAAGACCGTAAACTTCCCGCATGAAGCCACGCAGGAAGAAGTGCGCAAGGCGTATTTATTGTCCTATGACCTGAACTGCAAAGGTATCACCGTCTACCGCGACGGAAGCCGCGAAGAACAGGTGTTGAATATCAACCGTAAGCCGGCGACCGCTCAAGTGGTGCAGGAATCGAAACTGGAGCCGGGCAAGATCACTCCCCGCCCGAGGCCGGAAGTCATTTTCGGCACCACTACCAAAGTCGCCACCGGCTGCGGGAATCTCTATGTGACCATTAACCTGGATGAAGAAGGCAAGCCGTTCGAATTGTTTACTCAAATGGGCAAGGCCGGCGGATGCGCCGCTTCCCAGCTGGAAGCTCTGGGAAGAATGGTGTCTTTGGCTTTTCGCGCCGGGGTGGAAGTCAAATCCATCATCGAGCAGCTGCGCAATATCCGCTGTCCCTCCCCGTCGTGGGAGAAGGGGCAGAGGATCTTTTCCTGCGCTGACGCTATCGCGCGGGTGATCGAGCGGCGGCTGGTCAACGATAAGGTACAGATGCCGGTGATGGAAACGTCCGAAGTGGCGATGAAACATTCGCATAGCGACGATGCTGCTCTGGACAAAGGCCTTACCGGCGAGATCGTAGGCGTCTGTCCGGATTGCGGCGGCGCATTGCGCCACGAAGAAGGCTGCGTGAAGTGTCACGCCTGCGGTTATTCCAAGTGCTAGCAGACAGAGTTGTATGATTGAACCAGGCCGGGAACTCGTTTCCCGGCTTGTTCATTTAAGCGGGTTGAAACGGCCGGCAAGGGATAGTGCCGCAGGGACGTTCGTCCGTCCCGCCGTGACGGACTCACTCGGCGTACATTCTCGCTCGTCCCTGACGATATAGCGGGGACACCCTGGCCGCTCGAATGTCCGTACGCCCTGCTTTCCTATCCCTTACCGGCCGTTGCGACCGGATTACATGTGCAAGCTGTCAGATGCGCTTGATCGAATATAAGGAGTGCGATGAAAACGTATGACGTCATAGTGATCGGCGCCGGGCATGCGGGGATCGAAGCCGCTTTAGCTGCAGCGCGCATGGGATGCTCGACGTTGATGGCGAATCTGAACCTGGACACCATCGGCTACATGAGTTGCAACCCGGCGATCGGCGGGGTAGGGAAGGGGCAGCTGGTCAAGGAGATCGACGCTTTGGGCGGTGAGATGGCCCGGGCAGCGGACGCCTGCGGGATGCAATTTCGTATTCTCAACGCTTCCAAAGGTCCGGCAGTGCAGTCTTCCCGGGCGCAGATAGACCGGCAGTTGTATCTGGATTACATGTCCGGGATTGTGCGCAGCCAGCCGAACCTGGAATTGAAAAAATGCGAAGTAACCGCATTGCTGTTGGATGATAAGCGGGTGGTGGGGATTCGCACGGCTGAAAACGAAGAAATCCTCTCCCGTTGCGTGGTGATCTGTCCGGGCACGTTCTTGAAAGGGCTGCTCCATGTGGGCCTGACGCATTTTCCCGGTGGCCGCATGGGGGAGCCGGCCAGTCAGGGTCTGGCCGAGCAGCTGCAGCAACGGGGATTTGTTTTGTTAGGTTTTAAAACCGGGACCTGCCCGCGACTGGATGCCGGGACTATCGATTATTCCCGGTTAACCGTGCAAGACGGCGACGTCCCCCCAAAACCGTTTTCTTTTACCACCCGGGAGCTTCCCCGGCAACAGGTCCCCTGCCACATCACCTATACCAATAAGAATACGCATCAGATCATTCGCGACAATCTGGCGAGATCGCCGCTGTACGCTGGGGTGATCAAATCCACGGGAGTGCGCTATTGCCCGTCTATAGAAGACAAGATTGTTAAATTTTCGGATAAAGAACGCCATCAGGTGTTTCTCGAACCGGAAGGGTATACCAGCCCGCAGGTCTATCCTAACGGCATGTCCACCAGCCTGCCTGAAGAAGTACAGTTGAGTATGGTGCGCTCGGTGGAAGGTTTGCAGGAGGCTAAGATCCTGGTCTTCGGCTACGGCATCGAGCACGCGGTAGTGGAACCGACGCAATTGTATCCCACGCTGGAAACCAAATTGATCGGGAATCTTTATTTAGCCGGGCAGATCAACGGGACTACCGGGTATGAGGAGGCTGCCGCGCAGGGTCTGGTCGCCGGGATGAATGCCGCTTTGCGCGCTCAAGGCCGGGAATCGTTTATCCTTGATCGGGCTTCGAGTTATATCGGCGTACTCATTGACGATCTCACCACCAAGGGTACGACGGAGCCGTACCGCATGTTTACTTCGCGGGTGGAATATCGTCTCATCATACGGGAAGATAACGCGGACCTGCGTTTGACTGAAGCGGGGTATCAGGCGGGGTTGGTCCCGGCGCAGCGGTATGAGCTGGTCAAAAAGAAAGCAAGAATGATCAGCCGGGCGAGGGTTTTGTTGAAGACCACTTTTGTCAAACCGCAGGCGCAGGTCAATCAACTGCTGGAAAGCGCCAGGTCAGCTTGTTTGCGCAAAAAAACCAGTCTGGAAGATCTGCTGCGTCGGCCGCAGCTGAACTTCGGGCATATCCGCGCTTTGAGCGCGGCGGCGCAAGAAATCCCAGAATTCGCTTCCCAGCAAGCCGAAATTGAGGTAAAATACTCTGGTTTCATACAAAGGCAGCTTAAGGAAGTTGAACGTTTCCAGCATTTAGAGAAGATTCGATTGCCGGCTGATCTGGATTACGCGGCGGTTCCGGGGGTCTCCCGGGAAATAAAAGAGAAACTCAAGAAATTCAGGCCGATTAATCTGGGTCAGGCTTCGCGTATTTCCGGCATCACTCCTGCTGCAGTATCTATTCTAATGGTTTATCTGCGCAAGATTTCTGGCGCACAAGCAAAGCGATCTGCATGAGCATTATCCTGATAGGATTTACTCTCCTGATGAGCCTGGCAGTCGGTTGGTCTATCGGCGCCAATGACGCGGCTAATTCCCTCGGAACAGCGGTTGGTTCCAAAGTCATCAATCTGAAACAGGGTATTGTTCTCATCTCCATCTTTGGCCTGCTGGGCGCGCTTCTTCAGGGGCAGCATGTAGCGCATACCATCGGCAAGGGCATTGTCCCTATGGACCAGTTGAACGGTTCTCTGGGATTATATGTGGCGTTAGTAGCCAGTTTTGCCGCTTGCGCCTGGGTTGTTCTGGCTACGTATTTCAAAATGCCTATTTCCACCAGCCATTCTATTGTGGGAGCGGTGGCTGGAGCAGGACTGGCTATCGGCGCGCCGGTGAAGTGGAAAATCCTGGGCGATATCTTTGTCTGCTGGATCACCACTCCTATCGGGGCAGCGATTTTCGGATATGTCTTTTATCTTTTATTGAGAAACTTCTTCCACCGCATTATTCCCCGCAAGTTTAACCGCGTCGTTACATCCGTTTTGATCATTACCAGCGGTTGTTATGTGGCTTATTCCTGGGGGGCGAATGATGTAGCCAATGCCACCGGCGTGATCGTAGGCGCAGGCATTCTTTCCCCTACCGTAAGCGTGGCGCTCGGCGGTATTGCTATCGTTATCGGCATCGTCACCTGGGGATATAAAGTAATAGAAACTATCGGTTCGGAGATCACGCATCTTCTGCCCTTGATGGCTTTTGCCGCCCAGCTGGCCAGCGCGATCAATGTGCATGTGTATACGCTGTTCGGTATTCCGGTATCCACCAGCCATTCCATCGTGGGAGCGATCTTTGGAATCGGCCTGGTTAGGGGGGTGAGGGTGTTGAATATACGCATTATGCGGGAGATCATTTTCTGCTGGCTGGCTACGCCGTTCGTATCGGGTGTTATCAGTTTTCTTATACTCAAAGGAATGATCACGTTTATAAAACCTTAGTCGAGGAGGTCCGCGATGAAAGAGATCCGTAATATTCTCGGTTGGTTGGGCATGGCAGAAGAAAAGTCGATCCTGGAAGGCGCGCGCAAGCATGTGGAAGAGACGTATAAGACCGTGACCTATTTTTCGGAAGCGGTCAGGGCTTTTATCGATGGTAACCAGGAAGCCAAAGCCCGGGCCATCGAGCAGGTGCGGGAAAGCGAGCATCAGGCGGATATCCTGCGTTCAAATATGGTCAGCACGCTCTCGGAAAGCTTATTGATGCCGCCGGACAGGGAAGACCTGATGCATTTTATCAAGACGCTGGATAAGATTGCCGACTGGACTAACGGTTCGGCGCGGTTACTGGGTTTTATTGAGCAAAAGTTGCCCGGGGAAATCCTGCAGAATATCTCCAAAGCCACGGATCTGATCTTTAATGCCACTGCCAGGTTGAAAGAGGGGATCAGTGCGCTGGTGAAGAATGATCTCAAAAAAGCGCTGGCTGAATGCGAAGAAGTCGCCAGGATAGAGCATGAGGCGGATGATCAGAAGAAGCTTTTAATTGAAACGATCATTCACGCCAAGCTTGAGCCGACCAGCCTGCTGCTGACGTTTCAGCTGGCGGAGTACATGGAAGGCGTAACCGACAAGGTTGAGGATGCCGCTGATTTCGTCAAGGTAGTAGCTATAAAATCACGCTAGCGCTAAAATGCGTATCCTGATCTGATTCTGCTTGAAAAGGACGGGTGCCCTGCGGCTCCCGTCCTTTCTGCTTCCGTCCCTTTTCCTTGAAGTAGAAGGGTTTATGTGTTATAATCACCTGTATTATGCATACGAAGATCGTTAAATGGCTCAAGCGGCAGGTGGCCGGCGCCGGCGCCCAAGGAGTGGTTTTAGGATTAAGCGGCGGCATTGATTCTTGCGTCGTTGCCGTTCTGGCCAGGAGAGCTCTGGGCGCCAAGAAAGTTTTAGCGCTTTTCTTGCCCTGCCACAGCCAGCCGCAGGATAAGAAAGACGCGCGGCTGCTGGCGCGGAAGTTCGGCATTCAGCTCACAACCGTCGATTTGACCGGAACCTACGATACACTGGTCGCCGCGTTACCCGCGGCGGATCGCATGACCCGGGCGAATATCCGGCCGCGGTTGCGCATGATCACGCTGTATTATTTTGCCCGCAAGTTCAATTATCTGGTAGCCGGCACGAGCAATAAATCGGAGATACTCACCGGGTATTTCACCAAATTCGGCGACGGAGCGAGCGATCTTCTTCCGCTGGGAAATCTGTATAAATCCCAGGTCAGGAAACTCGCCCGGGAGATCGGCATTCCTGAACCGATCATCGCTAAACCGCCTACCGCCGGTTTGTGGGCCAACCAGACCGATGAAGGCGAAATGGGCATTACCTATCCGGAGCTCGACGATATTTTGAGCCGGATGGAGAAGCGACAAAAGCAGGTTGTATCCGCGGATAAAGTAAAACGGGTGAAGCTTTTAATGAAGCGCTCCGAGCATAAGCGCCTGAAAACCCGGGCCTGTCAGGTATAAAGCCGCAGGCAATCAAAGGGAGGCATGTCATGGATGAGATTCTGGAGATTCTGGAAAAAGACGCCCGGGTTACTCCTGAAGATATCGGTCGGATGCTGAAGAAGAAACCGGCAGAGATAAAGAAAACCGTCGCGAAATACGAGAAAGACGGCGTGATCCTTAAATATAAAGCGGTGATCAATCGGGAACTGATCAAAGACACCAACAGCCAGGTGCGGGCTTTGATCGAAGTCAATATCACTCCGCAGAAAGATCTGGGATTCGACAAGATCGCCGAGAGGGTATACTCCTTCCCCGAAGTTGCGAGCTGTTATCTGATTTCCGGGACCTATGATCTGCTCCTGATTGTCGAGGGAAAAGATCTGCATTCCGTGGCCAAGTTCGTCGCCGAGAAACTATCCCCGATGGAACATGTCAAAGGGGTGGTTACGCATTTTATGCTTAAGAAATACAAAGAAGACGGCGTGATCCTTAAACAGAAAGAAGAAAATAAGCGCATAGCGATCTCTTATTGATACGATGAAAGATATTATCGCGAAAAAAGTCAAGGATATGCAGCCTTCAGGCATCAGGTTGTTTTTTGACCTGGTCCTGGGCATGGATGACGTTATCTCGCTGGGAGTGGGAGAGCCGGATTTCGTCACTCCCTGGCAGATCCGCGAGGCGGGTATTACGTCTCTGGAGGAAGGTTACACTTCGTACACGTCCAATAAAGGCTTGTATAAGCTGCGCATGGCCATTTCCCGGTACCTGAAAAGCAACTATGGGGTTGAGTATTCGCCGGACGATGAGATTCTCATTACCGTGGGGGTCAGCGAGGCGGTGGACCTGGCGCTGCGGGCGCTCCTTAATCCCGGGGACAAAGTGATCGTGCCGCAGCCAAGCTATGTTTCCTACGGCCCGGTAACGGAATTGGCAGGCGGCACGGCGGTATACATTGACACCTCCCGGAGCGGATTCAAATTGACTCCCGCAGATCTGGACAGGCATATCGACTCCAGGGTCAAAGCGCTCATTCTGAATTATCCGTCGAATCCTACCGGCGTCACCTATACCAGGAAAGAGCTGGAGGCGTTAAAAAAGATCGTCCTGAAACATAACATACTCTGTATTACCGATGAGGTATACGGAGACCTTACCTTTGATTTTGAACACGTGCCGTTCCCCTCTTTGTCCGGGACCAAGGAACACACCCTGTATCTTAACGGATTCTCGAAAAATTACGCGATGACCGGTTGGCGGGTGGGATTCGCCTGCGGTCCCAAAGAGATCATTGCGGCGATGACCAAGATCCATCAGTACACGATCATGTGCGTTTCGATTACCGGGCAGATGGCGGCTGCGGAAGCGCTGCATATCGGCAGAAAGCCGGTGGACGAGATGAAGCGCGAATACCGACGGCGCAGGGAGTTGATCTGCGACGGGTTGTCCGAGCTGGGGTTTACCTTTTTCAAACCGCAGGGCGCGTTCTATATCTATCCTTCGATCAAGAGCACCGGCATGCACTGTCTGGATTTTGCCAGGGGATTGCTGGAGCAGCAGAAAGTGGCGGTCATTCCCGGCACCGCATTCGGCGAACGGTTCACCGATCGCTTGCGCATGTGCTACGCTTTAAGCTACGAAGACCTGAAAGAGGCGTTGCGAAGGATGAAGCTGTATCTGGAGAATAAACGATAGCGGCGCTGCCGCGCGGCGTCGGCGAGGACGCCAAACAATGGAGCGAACAAATGGCCAAGTTAACGAAGTCCGATGTCCTGAAGCTGGTTAAAGAACACAAAATTCAATTTATCCGTCTCTGGTTCACCGATGTTCTAGGGTTCCTCAAAGGGTTCGCCATTACCCCGGACGAACTTGAAGGCGCTCTGGAGGAAGGCATGGGATTCGACGGCTCGTCCATCGAAGGGTTCGCGCGTATCGAGGAATCGGATATGATCGCCCGGCCCGACCCGTCGACATTCCAGATCATTCCCTGGAAAGAGGAGGGCGAGGAGCATCGGGTTGCCCGGATGTTCTGCGACGTCTATGAACCCGGCGGGAAACCGTTCGAAGGCGATCCGCGTTTTGTTCTAAAACGCATGCTGGCTAAAGCCAAGGCGCTGGGCTATACCTATTATGTCGGACCGGAGCTGGAATATTTTTATTTCAAGGACGCCCAGAGCGCCGCGCCGCTGGATAACGGCGGTTATTTCGACATGGCTCCTCTGGACGTGGCCCAGGATCTGCGCCGCGACACTATCCTGGCCATGCAGCGGATGGGCATCAATGTGGAATACAGCCATCACGAAGTTGCTGCCAGCCAGCATGAGATCGATCTGCGTTATGACGATGCCCTGACCATGGCTGACCGGGTGATGACCTACAGACTGATAGTCAAGGAAGTGGCCCGTCAGCACGGGGTGTACGCTACCTTCATGCCCAAGCCGATATTTGGCATCAACGGTTCAGGTATGCACGTGCATCAATCATTGTTTAAGGGAGACAAGAACTCCTTCTTCGACAAGAACGGGCAGTATCATCTGTCCGACGTCGGCCGCGCCTATACTGCCGGATTGCTCAAGCACGCGCCGGAGTTGACTTCGATCACCAGCCAGTGGGTGAATTCCTACAAACGTCTGGTTCCCGGGTATGAGGCGCCGGTGTATATCTGCTGGGCGCAGATGAACCGATCCGCGTTGATCCGCGTGCCGATGTACAAGCCGGGCAAGGAAAAGGCTACCCGTATCGAATATCGTTCGCCCGACCCGTCCTGCAATCCGTATCTGGCTTTTGCGGTGATGCTGGCCGCCGGTCTGGAAGGTATGGAGAAGAAATACAAGCTGGCTGCGCCGGCTAATGACAATATCTATCACATGGCCGAGTCGGAACGCGAAGCAGCCGGGATCAAATCCCTGCCGGAAGATCTGCTCGAGGCCATCCATATTACGGAGAAGAGCAAGCTGATCCGCGACTGTCTGGGTGAGAAACTTTTCGGTTTTTTCATCCGCAATAAAAAGATGGAATGGGATGAATATAAAGCCCAGGTGACGCAGTACGAAATCAACAAGTATTTACCCATACTCTAACGCTCCGCAGCCATATGCCTAAAGCTAAAAGGACCGCCAGAAAGCCGGCGCATAAACCGGCGATTGCGAAACAGGTGCCGTACGACGCGTATCTCAACCAGATCGCCGCGCTTTCCAAAGTCGCCAGCCTGATCGCTTCCGGGATGTATCTTGACGAACTGCTGCGCTTGATCGTCAATGTTACCGCTGAAGCGATGCATTCCAAAATCTCTTCGTTGATGCTGGTGGACGAGGGAAGGAAAGAGCTGGTGATCAAGGCCACCCAATCCGTTTCCGAAGCCTATAATAAGAAAGCGAATCTGCAGATGGGCGTCGGGATTGCCGGGTTGGTCGCTGTGGAGAACAAACCGATCACGGTTTTAGACTTAAGCAAAGAACCGCGGTATATCAACCGGGATATCGCCAGGAAAGAAGGATTGGTTTCGCTGGCCAGCGTACCTCTGGCGGTCAAGGGGAAAGTGATCGGGGTATTGAACTGCTATACCTCCGCGAAACACGAATTTACTAAAGCAGAAATGGACGTGCTCACCTCTCTGGCGACCCAGGCGGCCATCGCCATCGAAAACGCCGAGCTGGCTCTGCGCGCGCGCAGCGCCGAGGAAGCTTTGATGACCCGTAAACTCGTTGAGCGCGCCAAAGAAATACTCGCATTGGAAGCCAATCTCCCCCCGCAGGAAGCCTACCGTTTGATCCAGAAGCAAAGCATGGATACCCGCAAATCCATGCGCGATATCGCCGAAGCGATCATCCTTACCCACGATCTCAAAGTAAAAAAATAACTTATCCACAGGGAGTCCCGGAGTGGCTGTTAATAACTATAAGTTATTAACAGCCACTCCGGGACTCCCTGTGGATAACTCAGCTGCGCAGGAATTGTTTGTTCAGGGAAGTCTCGGGGATTTCTACGACCGTGGGCCTGCCGTGAGGGCAGGTGAAGGGGTCCAGACAGAGCAGTAACGCGCTTCGCTGGAATTCGGCCTGTTCTTTATTCATGGCGAATCCGGCCATAACCGAAGAACGGCAGGCCATGCGCGCCAAAGTTTCCGGCGCCATCCTGGAGATATTCTCGCCGGCGAGCAAGGTGCGCAGGCTGATCTCGGGGTTGTCGATCAAATGCGGGTGTGAATGCAGCGCAAGGGTTTCTTTGTCGAACAGGCTGGTGCTGAAACCCATTTTTTCCAGCGTTTTTTGCGCTTCCTGCCAGAGCAGCAATTCCTGGGCGGTGAGTTTGATCAAAATAGGCGCCAGCAGGTCCTGTATCTCCACCGCGCCTTTCTCCAGCTGGTTCTTCAGTCTCTCGAAGACAATCCTTTCCTGTGCCGCGTGCTGATCGATCACCAGCAGCGAATCGTCGGTTTCAAACAAAAGATATTTCTGGAGCAGGTTTCCCAGATAGCGGCTCCGGGTGAGCTTTTCCTTGAGATCCGCGCGTTGCCGGGTAGCGATTTCTCCGGTTTCATAGAGCGGCGGCGTGTGCCCGAACGAGAGCATTGTTTGTTGCGCCGGCCCGGGCTCGCGGATAGTCTCTACGGCCGGCGTTGAGTCGGAAGCGGCATGCTCGTTTGACGCGGGGATGGTAAATATGCCCCGGTCAGCCTGACGCGCTTTGCTCCGGGTCATCAGAAGATATTCGCACAGCGGCCGCAGCAGACCCAGCAGCTGCAATTCGTCCTTGATCTTGACCTCGCGCTTGGTAGGGTGGACGTTCACATCCAGCTGGTCCGCGGGCATGGTAATGAATACGCAGAAAAACGGATACACCCCCGGGCTCAAGAGCATCCGGTAGATCTCATTGACGTGAAAACTCAAGGTGCGGTTTTGCACCGGCCGGTTATTGATGAAGATGAACTGCATATCTTTGCGGCCCCGCTGAACGTTGATGTCGCCGAGCAGCAACCGTATAGACAGATTGTGATGGGGAAAGTCCTTATGACCTTCGATGAGATCGTTTTTATCGAGATGCAAGGCGTTGGCAACGCGTTCCAGCGGATCAGTCGCAGCCGCCAGGTCGATCATCTTTTTACTCTCATGCGTCAGCGAAAAACGTATGCCGGGGAATAACAGCGTGTAGGGCAAAAAGATATCCAGGATCTGATTGAGCTCGGCGGTGTTGGATTTGAGGAATTTCTTGCGCGCCGGGGTATTAAAGAAAAGCTCTTTGACTTCAATGGCGGTGCCGGTATGCATGGCCGCCGGTCTGATCCCCAGCCGCTCTGCGCCACGCACATGGATTTCCCACCCGTTATCCTGGGTTGCAGTTTTGCTTTGCAGGGTGATATCCGCCACCGCGGCTATGCTGTAGAGAGCTTCTCCGCGGAATCCCAGAGAAGCGATCCTGTACAGGTCGTCGATAGAGGAAATTTTGCTGGTGGCGTGCCGGTTAAAAAGCGTGTCGATATCGTCTTTGGCTATGCCGTTGCCGTTATCTTTTATCCCGATCACGGTTTTCCCCGCGCCTTTGATCATTACTTCAATGGAGCTCGCTGCGGCATCGAGGGAGTTCTCCAGTAATTCTTTGAGAACCGACGCCGGACGTTCGATGACTTCTCCGGCTGCGATCTTGGAGACGATTTCAGGGGGGAGTATGCGTACCTTAGCCATGGTCCTGTATTCTTTCTTTGATCTTCTGCAGTTTGTTCAAGGCCTGCAGAGGAGTGAGCGCGTTGATATCGGTTTTTTCCAATTCCTCTTTGATCTCACGCAACAATCGTTCATCCCCGCCCTGGAACAGGGATAACTGGTCTTCGGCCGGCGCTTTCTTGCGGATGGTCTCCTGGAGATCGCCGGAGAGTTCCAGCCGGGTGAGTATCTGGCGCGACCGCTGCACAACTTCCCGGGGGATGCCGGCAAGTTTGGCTACGTATATCCCGTAGCTGTCATCAGTGCCGCCGGCCACGATTTTGTGCAGGAAGATCACCTCATCGTTCCATTCCCTGACCGCGACATTGTAATTCTTGACTCCCGGGAATTCTTCGGCCAGGGCGGTCAGCTCATGGAAATGTGTGGCGAACATGGTTCTCACTTTTGCTTTAGCCAGGAACTCCGAGATGGCCCAGGCCAGGCTCAACCCGTCGAAGGTGGAGGTGCCGCGGCCGATCTCATCGAGCACCACCAGGCTGCGTTCGGTAAGATTGTTCAGTATCCCCGCGGTTTCGGACATCTCGACCATGAAAGTACTCTGCCCTTTGGTGATTTCGTCATGTGCGCCGATGCGGGTGAATATCTTGTCCACCATCCCGATTTCAGCGGATACCGCCGGGATGAGGCTGCCGATCTGGGCCAGGATCACCAGTACAGCGGTCTGGCGGATGTACGTGGATTTGCCGGCCATGTTCGGCCCGGTGAGCACCATCAAATGGTTCTGGTCGCAGTCCAGAAGCGTGTCGTTGGCGATGAACGGATCGGAGATGGCTTTTTCAACCACCGGATGCCGGCCTTCTTTGATGAGGATCGGCGAATGTTCTGTCACCAGCGGTACGGTGTATCCCGGCTCCAGGCTCAATACGCTCAAGGAATACAGGCAGTCCAGGGTGGATAACTGCCGGCAGAAAAGATGCAGCGCGGCGGCGTTGTCCAGGATGATCCGGGAAATCTCGTCGATAAGCGCGCGTTCCAGCTGCAGCACTTTTTCATCCGCGGTGAGCATTTTGTCTTCGAATTCTTTCAGCGCCGGAGTGATGAATCGCTCGGCGTTGGCCAAAGTCTGCCTGCGGATATAATCCGCCGGCGCATGGTCCAGGTTGGCCTTGCTGATCTCGATATAATAGCCGAAAACCTGGTTGAACCCGATCTTCAGGGAGTTGATGCCGGTGCGTTTTATTTCCTGCGACTGGAGATTCTGCAGCCAGGCGCGGCCGTTTTCCTGCAAATCGCGTAAGGAATCCAGCTCCCGGTTATAGCCTTTGTTGATCACTTTTCCCTCGAAATGAGAGAGAGGGATTTCCGGACTGATCGCCTGTTCCAGTAACCGGCGCAGCTCGGCGCAATCATCCAGAGCGAAAAGCGCGGTTTTTTCCCGGAGCGCTGCCAGAGCATGATCGATCTCGGGCTGTTTGAGCAAAGTGATGCGCAAAGCCAGTAAATCCCTGGCTGCGGCAGTGCCGCAGGAAATCCGGGAAATGCTCTTTTCGATATCCGGAATATTCTTGAGCAGCTGATGCAGCGCTTCCCGGGCAGTCCGGTCTTCCCGCAACAGCACTACCGCCTGCTGGCGGCTGCGTACGGGATCGATGTTTTTGAGAGGATGATACAGCCAGTCCTTGAGCAATCGTTTGCCCATCGCGGTCTGGGTGTGGTCGATCACCTGTACCAATCCTTCCAGTTCCAGTCCGTAGCTGGCAGCCGGAGAAATAAAAACGTAATCCTGATCGGCATAGAGCGCGATTTTATGAATGTGGCGCAGGGGTTGTTTATGCACCTGCTTGAGATATTCCAGCAAAGCTCCGCTGGCGGCTATTGCCGCCGGCATATCGTCAATGCCGAACCCGCGCAGGTTATGCGTCTGGAAATGTCCGGTCAGAGATTTTCGCGCGATATCGGTATTGAATGACCAGTCTTCTGCCGGGCTCAACGCGACCATTTTCGAACGCAGCAGGGGATTTTTAAAAAGGGCGCGAATAAGCTCTTCGTCCTGCGCGGAGAACACGCATTCAGCGGCGGGCAACTTGGCCAGAACTTCGATCAAATGCGTGGATTGGGCGTACTCATTGGCCTGGATAGCGCCGCTGGCCGTATCGATGAACGCCAAACCGATGCGTTTATCTTTTATGGTGAGGCAAATGATACAGCGTGATTCAAAACTGGCCTCGTCTATATAGGTGCCGGAAGTGATGATGCGGATAACATCTCGTTTAACCAGCCCTTTGGCCAGGGCCGGATCTTCAACCTGTTCGCAGATAGCCACTTTCAAGCCTGCTTTGATCAGCTTGGCGATATACGTATCTGCGGCGTGATAAGGGATCCCGCACATCGGTATTCTGCCGGCTTTTCCCGCATCCCGGGAAGTCAGCACCACGTCCAGAATACCGCAGGCTTTACGCGCGTCGTCCAGGAACATTTCATAAAAATCGCCCAGGCGAAAAAAGAGGATGGCGTTCTGGTGCCGGGCCTTGATTTCCTGATACTGCTTGAGCATGGGGGTTACATTGTCCATCGAAATACCTGTTTAGAGATTTTACCCAGAAGCGCGTTCAAGAGAAGGGATTTTGCTGCGCAGGGCTTACCTTATTTATACCATAAGTTGCCGGCTTTGGTAAGCAAAAATTGCGTTATGCGGACAGCCTTCCATCCGATCAGGTAACGGTCGGCTGAATTTCTTCTTCAAGACCTTGAAAATCCATGATTTATGAGGTATGCTTATGGTGACTGTAGGTGAACCTTTAAAAACTGCGTTAGCTCCATCCAATCCCATTAATTAGGAAACACGCCACGGTTCTTGATTAAGGTAAAAGCCGTGGCATTTTTATGTTCGGTTAAAAATGACTTTTCAAAACTCCTGCGTAAAATCTGCGCCGGCGTTATTATTCTTACCTTGTTACTGCAACAAATCGGTTTCGCGCAACTCCTGCCGCAACCTGTCGCCATCCAGTCTTCTGCCTTGGAAATGTTCCGTCCGGTGCATCTGCGTTATCTGTCCCACGACGCTGCACGGGATACCTACCGGCTTTTGGTCGATCCTGGCTCTGTTGCCCCTGCCCGGGATATCGAAACACAAACCGCGGTATTAATGCGCTATTTTCTCATCGGCCTGGCGCTGCCCAACAGCGCTTTCTGGGTGAATCTCCGTCCGGATGCGCCTGAACGGGTCATCGATGCGGATCTGGCCAGAACGGATATCGGCAAAATCATGCTCGAAGCCGACGTGCAGCTCAAGAAAGATCTGGCCGCGTACACCTCGCCTCGAACCGGCCCGGGACGCCGTTACTGGGATAAACTGTATGAGAAAGCCGGAGAATTATTCGGACCGGCTGATTGTTCTATTCCCACCATGACCCGCCCCTGGATCGTTCCGGGAGAGATCATTCTGCGCGCAGGCGAAGACCGGGAGTCGGTTTTTATTTACAAAGCCACCCTCAAAGTAATGCTGGAGTCCGATTATCTTAAGGACTCGACGGGTCGGGCATTTGCCGACGAGCGGCTACAGGTCCTGAACGATTATTCCGCGCAGTTGATCCGCCGCGAGATCCTGCCTCGTTTGACCCGGGACGTCAATACTGCCCGCCGTTACGCGGCGTTGCGCCAGGTGTATTATTCGCTTATCCTGGCGCAGTGGTTCAAGCAAACGCGCCGTATTCCGGAAAGTTTCGCCATAGACTCGAAAGAACTGACGGGCCTTTGCTCGAAAGAGCCCTGGGAGCATGCCGTTTATTATGAGCGCTATCGGTCTTCCTTCCAGCAGGGAGAATATAATCTGCGGGAAACCGTTCCAACCGGTCAGGGCATAGCCGTGCGGCAGTATTTTTCCGGAGGCGTGCGCCTGGGGCATTTGTCGCTTTATGCCGCGCAAACCCGCGCAGGCGTTGTTCCCGGCGTCGCGCAGGTAGTGCGGGGGAACCGGAGCCTGGATCCGTATTCCAGCGGATTGAAAAATGCTGTGCCGGTACAGGCAGCAGCGCGCCGGCAAGGCGCAGAGGTGGTCCTGTCGGTGAAGGTTGCGCCGTCCGCCGGAGAATCTCCGGACGGCGGCGAGGAAAAAGCGGAGAATGCCCGGTTGATGGAGCGGCTCAAAACTCTGATCGTTCCTCAAGTGACCGACACGCGGGTCGCCGCCCGGCTCAAGGGCGTGGGCAAGCAGGCGCAGTATCTGCCCACGATCAGGATCACCCGGGATTTTCTGCCCGCGCATTATTCCACCTCGAACGGTTTGCGCCCTGTGCAGGCGCTGCGCGATTTCCCCAGAAGCCTTAAGGACATTCCCCGCGTCGAAGTCATTCCTTTGAAGATCGACGACAGTTACGTGGTTCCCTTCAGCGAAGTGAATAACGGCAGCCAGGCAGTGGTGCTGCTGGGTCAGCTGGAGGATTCGCTGGCCCCGATAGTGCTCAAGACCTATCCCGGAGACGAGCGCCTCTGTTTGAGTGATTACCAGGGAGCGCAACTGGCAGAGGATCTGGGCATCGGCCCCCGAGTGCACGGCATTTATGATGACAGTTCCGGCCGCAGCTGGATCGTAGTAGACCTGGTCCCGGGTGATTTTCCGGAGTCCGGCAAACAGCGTTTTACCGCGGAGACTATCGCCGAGTATAAAGAGATCTATCGCCGCTTCGGGGAGAATTACCTTTTTCCTTTCTACGATTTTCAGTATTTTGTCACCCCCGAAGGCCATATCTGGGTCATTGATCCTATGGCGTTGGTCATCGAAGGCGACGAGCAGGGATTGAGCGAACAGGAATGGTTGATGCAGTATTCGCAGGAATATAAAAAGGGGCTGGGTGTGCTTGCCCAGTCCGTGCAGCCTGAAGAGAAAACCGGGGCGTCCAGCCGGGAAGGTTCATCTACAGTCAAAGATAACCTGCCTTCTGACGCCCCGGCTCTTTATGCAGGGCGGGTCGCGGTGCCCGGAGTCTTCAGGACTGCTCAAGAAAAAGGGTTCTACGGTAATATCCTGGACGGGTATGCCACCGGCAGGATCGTTGATTCGCGCGGTAGTTTTGTGGACGACCATTCGGTGCTCGACGAAGGGTTGTTCGAGGAAAATACCCGGGGATTGGCGCCCGCTTCGCTGGCAATAGTCGCGGATCAATTCGCCCGCAGGCCCGGGGGAGTGCGCATCCTGATCACCGGCGGAGGATCGGGAAGGGAAGCCGGGCAGATCAAAAAGCTGGCTGCGCAACAGCGCAGGCTTGCGGGTATTGATAGAGTCGACAGCATCAGTTTGTCCCCGGTTCCGCCTAATTACTGGTTGCTCGCCGATGCCCGGCAGATCCGCGAGGATATCCGCGACTATCTGATGAACTATGACGGCGCTTTTCCCGGACTGGAGGAGTATTATTCCCTGTTGACCGGTAAGCCCGCGATTTCCTTCCAGGATATGTCCCGGCAGCATTTTATCAACCAGATTCAACAATGGCCGGAAAAGCCTGTCCCGGTGAGCGCGGTGTTCGGGTTGGAGCAGCAAGGGCACCGGTTGTATCACTTCGCGGCGCTGCCGCATACGGACAGGCAGTTTATCGTCCAGCTGGAGGATGCGCATAAGCTCATTGCTGCGGACCAGGTGGATTATACGGTTATCCTCGATCAGTGCGGCGGGTTTTATTATATGTGTAAACACGATGGCCTGGAAGCGGCGGTGCGCGCCGTGGCTCCGCTTCTGGCTGGCGACGGCATTTTTTACGCGGAGCAGCTTCCCGACGATATGGATTTTTTCCCCGAGAGCATAGATCTGACGGATCTCAATGTCAGGATTTTTGTCAATGCGGCTGTGCCCTCGCGGCTGGTCATGGTGCGCGGCGACTCGCCCTATCTCGACCCCGCGAGCGGCTGGTTTGCGCTTTCCCGCCAGCTGACTGACGGGATCTATGCGGTGGACAGTATCGACCGGTTCCTGGAAACGGCGATCTTTACCGATGGCGGAGCGGCTGTGAAAACGCCGGTTGGGGGGGCGCCGTTGAGCCGGGAGATCATCCTCCGGGATATCGCCGCTGCCCGGGCAGCGGGCGCAATCTTCATGCCTGACAGCAATCTCTTCGACGCGTTCTCGTATCTTAAATACGGATTGGATGAGACCAATACCCGTCGCTTCGCCGCAGCCGCAGTGCCTCTGCTGGAGAGCATCTTGAAGAAAAACATCTTCCGGGATACCCGGATGCTGGTGCTGGGGCCGGGCGCCGGTCTGGAATGCAGCCATATCTACGATCTTGCGGCCGCTTTGCAACGGCGGATCAAGATCGATACCGTCAGCCTTACTCCGCTGGCCCGGTATTATCGGCTGCTCAAGAATGCGAACGAGATCAGGAATATGCTGGTTGAGCATCTCTCTACCCGCGGCGCGTCTTTGCCGGGGCTGGAGGCGTATTATGAGCAGATAACCGGCAGGACTATACGCGATCCGGGGGAGATCTCCCGCGAAGAATACCTGCAGCTCATCCGGAGCAATCCCTATCACCGGCTTCCGCTGGATATGGTGTTCTCTCTGCAGAATACGATGCCGGCGATATATGAACGTTTGCCGTTTCCTTTTATCGATAAGCAGCTGATCGTCAGTCTGGATACCGTTGAACCGTACGCCACCTATGATATTATCTATGATGATTACGGCGGCTTTTACTATACCGTTATCCGGATGGGGCTGGAGAAGGCTGTCCGGGCGGTTGCGCCCCTTCTGGGCAAGGAAGGGGTGCTGTACGTCGAGCATTTGCCTTTCCTGCGCTTCGATCCGAGCGATCTTAACGGCATAGACGATTACATTTTCCTGCGCATCGGCGGCGGCGCGCGTCTGATGATCATGCGTAAAGACAGCCGTATCGGCGCCCGAACCGTTCAATTGTTGAATCCGGAGCAAAAGGTCGCTGATGCCGTCTACGAGATCGATCGTTTTGACGCTTTCTTGAGTCAGTTGATCGACCAGGATGGCGGAAAGCCCGAAGAAATTAAAGAAGAACTGCGTTCCTATACGCAGGTTCGTTTTTTCAATGACAATGTGTTCGACCCGGGGGCGGACACGTTCGACCGTAAAGTCGAGTTTGTGCTGAATACTATTCCGGTGGACTTCTCCGCGGAGTACAAACAGTTCGTCGGCGAAACATATCCGGAATTGGCGCGAGAGCAGTTGTTGAAGATGAACCTGGTGCGCGAGATCATCCGGGAGTACCTGGAGAACGCCTGGGACGCTATTCGCAGCTATGATGAACTGGATCATATCGCCGCAGCGGAGGCGGATATCGATGCGCGAGAACTGGCGATGCTTCAACCCAGGCTGGACGAACTGAAACGCACCGCAGTGATCAGGCCCGCTGGCTATCCCGGCGGAAAAATCGGCATCGATTTTCGCCTGGAAACCGAGGACGGCCGGGAAGTGCTGAAAGTCCGGATTACCGATAACGGCGCCGGTGAGCGGGCGGCATCTTCCGAGCGCAAGCGGCAGTTCAATCATTTTTACAAAGGAGGAAAGCGTCGGGGATTACGTTTATCCAATCTGGCGCTTTCGCAGCTGGGCATACCGGATCCCTATCAACGGGAGCGCACAGGCGATACCACTGTCGTTACTTTGACGTTACCTCTGGATATGCTGGATCAGTCCGCGCCGGACGGCGGTTTGCCCGCGCCAGGCGGTATCGATCTGCGCAGTTTGCATACTTTGGTTCCCGGAAAAGCGCCTTCAATGATCTTGCTGCGCCCATTCTGCGCCGGACCGCTGGTAAGGCAGCAAACACTCTCGGAACGGCAACGCTGGTTCGCCTATCTTGCGCAACGATGCAGGATAGAGGAAGATATGGGCCTGGAGACCAGCCCGGAGCTGAAACGTCTGTTGGTGCTTGCCGAAGCCAGCTAAAGCTATTGACAAAGCCGGCGATTATCTTATAATAATACGTACAGCACAAAAAGTCAGCCGCAATCAATTTCCTACCCGCTTTTTGAAGGGAGAGAGCGACGTTAATCAACAACACCTATTCCGGGAGTTTATCATGAACAAGAAAGGCTCAATTCTCATTTTTGTCCTGGCGGCTTTTGTTTTGTCGGGTTGCGCCACTGACAGGGACGCGCGTAAGAAGGCGGAAATGGAAGCGATGCAGAAGGATTTCGAGTGGTGGCCGACTGACGCTAAGCCGTCCCCGGTCAAAGACCAGCAACGCGGCGGTTACTGGTGGTGGCCGGCAGAGCCCGGACAGGTAAAGCCGTGGGGAAACAGAGGTTACGTTTATCTTTACAAGATCATTTATGATTACAAAGAAGAAGAGTTGCCACCGGCAAAGCCCAGAGAAATGCGTCCTTCTCTGCTCATCCGCAAGATCATCAAGAATGTGAAGGTCTATTTCGACTATGACAAAGCTGATTTGCGTTCGGATGCGGTCTCTATTCTGGAAGATGCAGTGAGCACCCTTAAGCGTAATCCTAAGGCGGATATTCTGATCACCGGCAATGCCGATATTCGCGGCCCGGAAAATTACAACATAAAGCTGGGTAAACGCCGGGCTGCTTCAGTGCAGGAATTTTTGCTCAATCAGGGTATTCCGGAGTCCGATATTCGTATTGTCAGCCGGGGCAAACTTGACGCCGTTGCTCCCATCTCCGACCTGGTGGGAATGCAGAAAGACCGCAACGCCCAGTTTATGATCGCGGAAGTGGAAGAGATCATGCTGCCTGCTCCGGAGAATGTCGCCGCCAGGGGGGAAGAACCGCAGGTGGTGCTGCCTGAAGGTGCGCAACAGGTCGAAGAAGGCAAGTTCGTTCAGGAGACCCAGGAGGAGCTGGAAGGCCAGATCAAAGTTTCCACCAGAGAATATACGGTCAAGAAAGGCGATTCTTTATGGAAGATTGCCGAGCGTGAACTGGGAAGCGGCCATCGCGCGAAGTATTTGTACGAAGTCAACAAAGACCGGATCAAGAATCCCAACAAGCTGCGGGTGGGTCAGAAGATCGTCATTCCGGTCGAATAAAGAGGGGGCGGTATCTTGATGGTAGTCAAAAACATGAAAATATCCAAGCTTTTAAAAGAGAAATACGTCAAGCTTGATCTTGAGGCTACCGAAAAGAAAAAAGCTTTACATGAGATTGTAGAATTTATCTCTTCCGCCGGCAGGATCAAAGATAAGAAAAACATTTTTTCCATTATCATCAAACGCGAGAAATTGGGTTCGACCGGAATCGGCAATGGCGTGGCTATACCCCATGCCCGTTCCGAGAAGCTGGACGATTTTTTCCTTGCTTTTGCCAGACAGGATAAAGGTGTTGATTTCGGAGCGCTTGACGGCGAGAAAACCTATCTTTTTTTCATGCTGGTTTCTCCGGAAGAGCAGGTCGGGGTCCACTTAAAGCTCCTGGCGGAGATCTCTCATCTGGTTAAAGATAAGTTCATTGTCGATCGTTTGAAAGCCGCTAAAGATAAAAAAGAAGTGCTTAAGATCATTGAGACCTACGAACGTTAATCGGCATCGCGCGGGTCTCGTCCAGCCGAAGTTCCACCCCCGGGTAGTATAAAAACAGTGTAGCCGCGTATGAAGAACCTGATACAGACTATTGCGCTGGGATTTTTTTGTATTCTTGGATGCTGCTCCCCGGTATGCGAGGCGGGGGAGCCGGTTCCCAGGATCACGGTGCTGTTCTTCTTTTCGCAGAGCTGCCATGTCTGCCACGATATAAAGACCACTTTTATGCCCGGGGTGACCGAGCGTTTCAAAGACAGCGTTGTCGTCGATTATCGGGATCTGGCGGATCTGGAGAATTACAAGCTGTTGATGGGTTTAAAAAAAGAGTATGGGCAGACCGGAGAGATATCGATTCCCACGGTTTTCGTTGCCGGCACGTTCCTTACCGGCAAGTCTGCGATCAAGGGGAAGTTGATCGGTTTGATCGAGCGGGGGCTGCGGGGTGAATCCGCCGGAACTGTCGCCGCAGGAACGGTCGATCTGTTGAAGCATTTCGAGTCTTTTACCCCGCTGACGGTTATCGGGGCCGGGCTGATCGACGGCATCAATCCCTGCGCGTTCACGGTCATCGTTTTTTTTATTTCTTTTCTCGCGCTGCAGGGGTACCGCAAGAAAGAACTCGCCGTGATCGGGATCGGTTTTATCCTCGCGGTGTTCCTGACCTACCTGCTGATCGGGTTGGGGTTGTTCGAGTTCTTTTACAAGATACAGGCAGTCTGGCAGTTGCGGAGATTGATCAATTATGCTGTCGGCGGACTGGCGCTGGCGCTGGGGATCCTGGCGGTGTATGATATCACCGTATTCAGGAAGAGCGGGCAGACTGACGGAATGACGTTGCAGTTGCCGGCGGCAGTGAAGGCCCGGATCCGGCAGGTGATCGGAATGCATTACCGTAAAACCGGTCCCGCGGATCCCCATCAGCCGGCAGTTGCGCCGCGCGCGGGCGTGTACAGGCTGATCGCAGCCGCTTTTGTCACCGGATTCCTCGTCTCCCTCCTGGAGGCGGTGTGCACCGGGCAGGTGTATTTGCCCACGATCACCTTCGTCTTGAAGACCGCGCAGCACCGGCTGGATGCTTTCACGTATTTAATAGTGTATAATTTGATGTTCATCGTTCCGCTTGTCGCGATCTTTTTGTGCGCTTTGTTCGGCGTGACTTCGGAACAATTTGGCCGGGCGCTCAAGAAACATCTGGTGCTCACCAAGACGTTGATGGCTCTGTTGTTTTTTGTCCTGGGAGCATTCTTAATCTGGAGGGGGTAATGCGCGCGATAGCGATCCTCGTTTTTTTCTTCTGCGGTGCCGCCGGGACATGGGCACAGCCGGTTACCGAATCGTTCCTTGAAGTGGTCGGGCAACCCCCGGCAGAACAGCCGCAGGAGAATGATCCCTCTACCTGGGATTTCGGCCGGGCCAGGGAAGGGGATGTGGTCAAGCACGATTTCGACATTGCCAACCGGACGGATAAAACGGTAACGATCGGCGCTATCACCACTTCATGCGGTTGCACCGCTTCTGCCGCGCAGAAGAAGGTTTTGCAGCCGGGAGAAAGCACTAAGGTCAATGTCAGCTTCAAGACCAAAAAGTATAAAGGCGCGGTAACCCAGTTTGTCTATGTCACCACCGATAATCCCGAAGAGTCGGTAATCAAGCTGACCCTTAAGGGTGAGGTTATTCCATAGGAGAAAATATGTTTTTGCTGCATTTGAAGATGCTCTCGCTGGTCGGCGTGCTTTTCGCCATTGTGTATGCCGTGGTGGTAATGGTCGGCACGAGCATGGGGATGGGTAGTTTTTATTTCTACTTGATCATCGCCCTGGGCATGATGTTTATCCAGTATCTCATCGGCCCGAAAGTCGTTGAATGGCAGATGCGCCTGCGCTATATTACGCGCGGCGACAGTCCGCAGTTGTTCGCCATAGTGGAGGGTCTGGCCCGGAAAGCCGGCATCCCTGCGCCGAGAATATGCATCGCTGATCTGGAGCTGCCTAACGCTTTTGCTTTTGGCCGCAGCGTGCGTGACGGACGGGTGTGCGTTACCGCAGGGCTGCTGCGTCTTTTGAATGAAGAAGAGCTCAAAGCGGTTCTAGGTCATGAGATCAGCCATTTGAAAAATCGCGATGTGGCGATTATCACGCTGCTCTCATGCATACCGATCGTTCTGTATCATCTGGGCTGGTCCTTCATGTATTCGGGGAACCGGCGCGATTCCCGGGGCGGCAATGCCGCGCTCCTGGGCCTGGCGGCTTTTCTGTTTTACTGGCTGACCGGTTTGCTGGTCCGGTACGCTTCCCGTATCCGGGAGTATTTCGCGGATAGAGGAGCGATTATTCTGGGAAACCAGCCGTCCAGTCTGGCTTCCGCGCTCTATAAGCTGGTGTACGGTTGCGCGCGCCTGGACCAGGACGAAATAAAGGCTACCGAAGGCCTGAAGGCTTTTTTTGTCAATGACCCGTCCCGGGCGCTTACCGAGATTCGCGAGTTGCGGGAGCTGGACAAGGATCGCAGCGGCACGATAGACATGGCCGAGCTTCAGTTACTGCGCCAGAAGAAGATTCGTCTGGGCGCCGCCGAAAAATTGATGGAACTCTTGAGCACCCATCCCAACGTGCTCAAACGCATCAAGCAGCTTGCCACCTATCAGTCCCGGACGCACGCTTAATCTGTTTTGAAAACGTTTTCAGATTATGGTCTGCGGAGGGTTGAAAATCCTTTTTAATCCGGTAAACTTAAGATGATATTATGCATGCCCAGGTCTGGGTGGGGGAGTCAGAGGATTAAAACCGAAAGGAATCTATGACTCAGAGAGCCTTGGGGCAAAGAACAAGCGTGGGGAACGATCAACCGGATTTACTCGCCTACAACAAATTCCTGAACGGGCTGATTGTCCAGCTGGAAAACAAGCTTCAGGAAGCCCTCAAGACAAACAGCAGGATCGGCGAAGAGCTTTTTGCCAAGAACAAAGAGCTCCAGCATATCTTTTCCATCAATTCCAAGCTGGTGTCGGCTACGCCTACGGGAGACATGTACGCGTTGGTCGCGCGCATCGGGCGTTCCCTGATGGACGGCGACGTGTGCGTTTTGCGTCTGCTCGACCACGAGACCAGAGCTCTGCATATCGTTGCCAACCGTTACAGCAAAGATAACGTTCTGAAGGATTTCCCCACCATCAAGCTCGGAGACGGTATCAGCGGCAAAGTCGCCCAGGAAAAACGGGTGATCTCGGTCTATGATGTCGACAAAAACGGCCTGGTAAAACACGATGCGCTGGTCCGCCTGATCCGCAAGCGCGGCGTACGCAGTATACTCGCGGTCCCGATCGTTTTTCGCGGCAAGACCCTGGGAGTGATCTCGGTTTATTCCCGGACGCCCTGCCATTTTTCCCCGGATAAAGTAAAAGTTTTAAGCGTCTTCGCTTCGCATATCGCGCTGTCACTGCAGGAAGCGGCGCATTATCGCGAAATCCACATGACCTATTTCAATACCATGCGCACCCTGGTTCTGGCTCTGGAAACCCGGGATCCCTATACCCACGGACATACGGAGCGGGTGACCAAATATGCTTTGGATGTCGGCTATACCCTGGGACTGGAACCGGATGAGGTGGACACGTTGCGTTATGCCGCGGAGATGCACGATATCGGCAAGGTCAGCATTCCGGATTTTGTCCTGCTCAAACCAGACAAGCTTACTTCCGTCGAGCGGTCTATCATTCAACTGCATCCGGTCAAAGGCGCGCAGATACTTGCGCCGCTGGAGTTCATGCGCACGGTTACGCCTATCGTGCGCCATCATCATGAACGGTTTGACGGCAAAGGCTACCCCGATGGGCTTGAAGGCGAGCAGATCCCTTTGCTTGCCAGGATCCTTGCCTGCGCGGATTCGTTCGACGCCATGACTTCAGAGCGGCCTTATCGCGGCTACAAGCTTACTCCCGAGCAGGCACTGGCCGAGATCAAGAAGCATGCCGGTACGCAGTTCGATCCCGAGATCGCCCGCCAGTTCATCAAGATAGCAAAGGCGTACCGCTACCGTTAGTCCGCGTTACTTTTCCTTCCTTGACGTATTGAATCCGCGTGATAAAATATACTATCTCCTTTTTTGTCCCTTATTGAGAAAGGTCTTCGATGAAGATTTTAGTCATCAATTCCGGAAGTTCCTCGATCAAATATCAGCTCTACCGGATGCCGGATCAGCAGGTGATCGCCAAGGGGCTGCTCGAAAAGATCGGGGAAGAAATATCTTTTTTCAACCAGAAAAGCCAGAAAGGAACTCTCGAATTACGTAAGCAGATCTCCACCCACGAGCAGGGGATCATGTTCATCCTCGAAATGCTTGCGGATCGCGAGCAGGGTGTGATTGCTTCCGTTAAAGAGATCTCGGGTATCGGCCATCGCGTGGTGCATGGCGGGGAAGAGTTTACCGCTTCGGTCTTGATCACCCCGGAGGTAGTAGCGAAGATTCAGCAATACGCCGACCTGGCGCCGCTGCATAACCCCCCGAATCTCATGGGGATTACCGCTTGCACCAAATCGCTGCCCCAGGCGATTCAGGTCGCCGCTTTTGACACCGCTTTTCATCACAGCCTTCCTCCGCACGCCTATTTATACGCTCTGCCCTACGGTTTGTACAAAAAATTCGGCATTCGCCGGTACGGCTTCCACGGGACGTCCCACCGGTATGTCAGCAAACGCCTGGCGGCTATCCTCAACCGGCCGATCGAGGAGTTGAACGTGATCACCTGTCATCTCGGCAACGGCTGCAGTATGGCTGCGGTGGAAAAGGGATTGTCCGTTGATACCAGCATGGGGCTTACTCCGCTGGAGGGCCTGGTGATGGGGACGCGTTCCGGAGATATCGACCCGGCCATCGTTTTTTACCTGGTGGATAAAGGATACGCGCCGGCGGATATCAACCGTTTGCTCAACAAGCAGAGCGGATTGCTGGGCATTTCCGAGATCAGCAATGATATGCGTAATCTTATAGAGGCCAGGGATAAAGGCGATGAGCGGGCGCGTATTGCCATTGAAATTTTCTGCTATCGTTTGCGCAAATATATCGGTTCCTACCTCGCGGTGCTGGGCAGGACCGACGCCGTCATCTTCACCGGCGGCATCGGGGAAAATAATGCCATGATCCGCTGGGAGTGTCTCAAGGGATTGCGGGAATTGGGCATTGAGATGGATGAGACGCTCAACGCCCAGGCAGTCAAAGGTGCGGAAGCGAAAGTCAGTTCCGCTGCTTCGAAAACGGGCGTTTTTGTCATCCCTACCAACGAAGAATTGCAGATCGCGAATGATACCTATGAAATTACCCACCGACTGGTCAAAGTTCAGGAGGATTGATGTTCAGGATACTTGATACGTATACCCTCGGTCCCAAGATGCATTATATGCTCATGGAGGCGCCGTTGATCGCCCGCAAGGCGCGGGCCGGCCAATTCGTGATTGTCCGGGTCAGGGAACAGGGAGAGCGCATTCCGTTGACTATTGCCGATTATGACCGCCAGCAGGGGACGGTGACCCTGGTGTTCCAGGAGGTCGGTAAGACCACCTGTATGCTGGGCGCTATGAAAAAAGGCGATGTGTTGCTGGATCTGCTGGGCCCGCAGGGCAATCCCACCGAGATCGAGAAATTCGGTCATGTCGCGGTTGTCGGCGGAGGGATCGGCGTTGCTCCGGTGTATCCGCTTGCCCGGGCGTTGAAAGAGGCCGGCAATAAGGTCACCGCGATCATCGGTTATCGTTCAAAAGAGCATGTTTTCTGGGAAGATAAGATGAAGGCGGCCTCGGACAATCTGATCATCGCTACGAATGACGGTTCCTACGGCAGGAAGGGTTTTGTCACCGATATGCTCAAAGAGCTGATGGCCGGCGCCGAAGCGATCAACGTCGTTTTTGCCATCGGGCCCGCGGTGATGATGAAAGCCGTGTGCGATATGACCCGCCAGGCGAATCTCAAGACCATTGTCAGCCTCAACTCGCTGATGGTGTGCGGTATGGGTATGTGCGGCGCCTGTCGGGTAACGGTTGCCGGGAAGACTAAATTTACCTGCATGGACGGTCCTGATTTCGACGGCCATCAGGTCGATTTCCCGGAATTGATGAAACGGCTTGAAAGCTATAAGTGCGAAGAATGCGCTTGCCAGAGCGCAGGATAAGTGCCCTCCCCCTAGTCGGTGGAATGTCCACAGAGTGAGTGGAACAGGGTGCAACCAGGTAAGGAGTTCCTATGGCAGTCGAAAAAAAAGCAATCCCGATGCGCGAGCAATCGGCGCAGGAACGCATTAAGAATTTCAACGAAGTCCCCTTAGGCTATAACGAGAACGAAGCGCTGCAGGAAGCTGCGCGCTGCATGCAGTGTCCCAAGAAACCCTGTGTCGAAGGGTGTCCCGTCCATATCGACATCCCCGCTTTTATCAAAGCGCTCAAAGAGAAAAATTTCCAGAAAGCCATAGATATCGTCCACGATTCGGATTCGCTGCCTTGCATTACCGGACGCGTCTGTCCGCAGGAAGAACAATGTCAGGCGGTCTGTGTGATGAAAAAGCTGGGAGAGCCGATCTCTATCGGCAGGCTGGAGCGGTTTCTTGCCGATCGGGATCTGGATCGCCGTATAAAGAACAATGCCGGTTCCAGGCCGTCGTCTGCCGCGAGAGGCCTTAAGGTCGCGGTGGTCGGTTCAGGTCCGGCCGGGCTGACCTGCGCCGCGGAGCTGGCGAAAAAAGGCTATGACGTCACCGTTTTCGAAGGGTACCACAAACTCGGGGGAGTGCTGGTATACGGTATCCCGGAATTCCGCCTGCCCAAGGCGATTGTCGCCGCAGAGATCGATCTCCTGCAGGAACTGGGAGTCCGTTTCGTTACCAACGCTCTGATCGGCCGGGCGCTGACCATTGAAGACTTATTCAAAGAGGGCTTTAAGGCGATCTTTGTCGGGTCCGGCGCGGGACTGCCGAATTTCATGGGGATCCCCGGTGAAAATCTTATCGGGGTGTATTCCGCCAATGAATTTCTCACTCGCGTCAATCTGATGAAAGCGTATACGTTCCCGGAGGTTGATACTCCGGTGAAACGCGGCAAATTTGTCGCGGTGGTCGGCGGCGGCAATGTCGCCATGGATTCGGCGCGTACCGCTCTGCGTCTGGGCGCGGAAAAAGTTTATTTGATCTACCGGCGCTCGGAGAAAGAGATGCCCGCGCGGGAAGAAGAGATTATCCGTGCGCGGGAGGAAGGCATTGATTTCCGGCTGCTTACCAATCCTTTGAGGTACATCGGAGACGAGAAAGGGTTTATCAAACAGGTGGAATGCATCAAAATGGAATTAGGCGAGCCTGATGCGTCCGGCAGACGCAGCCCGGTACCTCTTAAAGGTTCGGAATTCATCCTGGATATAGACGAAGCCATTGTCGCCATCGGTAATACTCCCAATCCGATCATTGCCCGCACCACTGCAGGATTGAAGATCAAACGAAAAGGCGAGATCGAAGCCGACGATGACGGTAAGACGTCGCTTCCCGGCGTATTCGCCGGAGGAGATGCGGTTACCGGAGCAGCCACGGTTATTACCGCCATGGGAGCCGGCCGTAAGGCCGCGGCGGCCATAGATGCGTATGTGAAGCAAAAGGCGTAAGACAACTTTGCGTTACGACATCACCCCTTGCACTTATTGTGTTCGCGCGGCGAGCTGTGCTAAGCGCGCCGATGACTATAGAGAATTTCGCACAAGATAAGCCATTCTTTCCAACACAGGGGGATGTAATGAAGAACCGCTTGCAGCAAGAGGGGGTCAGTCGGAACGCCATCGACGCAATTATTGAGAACTATCGCGGCAACGCCGGCAGCCTGTTGAGTATCCTCGAAGAAGTCCAGAATCTCCATCCCAACAAATATCTTCCCGCCGCGACGCTGGAATATATCGCCGGCGCTGCCGGTGTTCCTCTTTCGCGCGTTTACAGCGTAGTAACCTTTTATGCCTTCTTTAATCTTAAGCCGCAAGGCGATCATTCCATTATCGTCTGTCGCGGCACTGCCTGCCACACCCGCCGTTCGAAAAATCTCCTGGAGTATCTCAAAAGCATACTGAATCTTAAAGAGGACGAATCCAAAGAAGGCGAGAAGATGTTCCTTACCACCGCCGACAACAAATTCACTTTGAAGACCGTTGCCTGTTTCGGTCAGTGCGCCCTGGCTCCGGTAGTCGAGGTCGACGGGGTCATTCACAGCCATATGACCGAAAATAAATTGAAAGAGATCATTGAGAAGGTTAGCCGCGGAGGGAAGAAGAAATGAAGATCACCAGCTTTGAGACGTTGCAGGCATTAAAAGATAAAGGTATGAAAAAATATCTTCCCGACAGGATCCGTATCGCGGTAGGCATGGATACCTGCGGCATCGGCAACGACGCGGATCAGGTTTACGCCGCGTTCGAGCAGGCGCTCAAGAGAAATAAGCTCAAAGCGTATCTTGCCAAAACCGGCTGTTTCGGTTTTTGCGCCGAGGAACCGCTGGTGAATATCCTTATTCCCGGTCAACCGCTGCTTATCCTGCATAAGGTCGCGGTCAAAGACGTCGGCGCGATCGTTGCCGGCCTGGTCAAAGGTCGCGTTCCGGAAAAGAAAGCTCTGTGTAAGATCGAAGAGTGGGACCATCTCACCGCCAGGGTCTCTTTTGTCAAAGGCTATCCCGGGATTCCGCTCTGGGACGAAGTGCCGTTCTTTAAATGGCAGAAAAAGATCGTTTTGCGCAACAGCGGCCTGATCAATCCCGAAGATATCGAAGAATATTTCGCGGTGGGCGGCTACAGCGCGCTCTTCAAGGTGTTGCACGAGATGTCTCCGGATGCCGTGGTCGATACGGTCAAGAAAGCGAAACTGCGCGGCAGAGGCGGCGCCGGATTTCCTACGGGCAGAAAATGGGAATTGATGAAGCAGATCCAGGCGGATAAGAAATATATTATCTGTAATGCCGACGAAGGCGATCCCGGCGCGTATATGAACCGCAATGAAATAGAATCCGATCCGCACATGCTGCTGGAAGGCATGCTTATCGGCGCGTACGCCATGGGCGCTTCCGAAGGAGTGGTGTATATCCGGGCGGAATATCCTCTGGCTGTGAAGCGGTTGAAAGCGGCCATCAAAGAAGCGCAGGCGCATGGTTTGCTGGGTAAGAACATCATGGGGTCGCAGTTCAATTTCGATCTGCAGATAGTTGAAGGCGCAGGCGCTTTTGTCTGCGGCGAAGAAACCGCCCTGATCGCTTCCATCGAAGGCAAGCCCGGCCGTCCCCGGCCTCGCCCGCCGTTCCCGGCGCAGAAAGGGCTCTGGGGTAAACCGACGACGATCAACAACGTGGAAACCTGGTGCAATGTTCCGGTGATCATCGCTAAAGGCGGCGAATGGTTCACCCATACCGGTACCGAGAACAGTCCGGGCACCAAAGTGTTTTCCCTGGTAGGCAAGATCAAGAATACCGGTCTGGTGGAACTGCCGCTGGGATCCCCGGTGCAGACCATCGTCTATAATATCGGCGGAGGAACCGGTACCCGCAAGCGGGTTAAAGCGGTGCAGACCGGCGGTCCTTCCGGCGGATGTATTCCCATCAATCTCTTTAATACGCCCGTGGATTACGAATCGCTCAACGCCCTGGGCGCGATCATGGGCTCGGGCGGTATGGTGGTCATGGATGACGATAACTGCATGGTGGACGTGGCGCGGTATTTTACCGAATTTACCACGTCTGAATCCTGCGGCAAGTGCACGCCGTGTCGCGAAGGGTTGTTCCAGAGTTTAAAGATCCTGCAGCGTATCAGCGCCGGCAGCGCGTGCGTGGAGGATATTCCGAAGCTTAAAGCGCTGGGCGATGTGATCAAGGATACCGCGCTGTGCGGCCTCGGTCAGACCGGACCCAATCCGGTGTTGACTACGCTGAAGTATTTTAAGAAAGAATACGACGAGCATATCGAAGGAAAAAAATGCCGGGCCGGGGTATGTCTCAATCTGTTCATCTCTCCGTGCGAGAACAGCTGTCCGTTGCATATGAATATTCCCGGTTTCCTGACGTTGCTCAAGGAAAACAAGCTGATGGAGGCGTTCGAATCGATCCTGCGGGACAATCCGTTCCCGGCTTCCAGCGGCAGGATCTGTCATTTTCACTGCAAAATGCGTTGCCGCAGAGAGGATATCGACGAGCCGGTTTCTCAAGGCGAGGTCCACCGATTCATTGCCGACGCCGTTTATAAAGCCGGGAAAGAAGACGCGGTGCTGAATAAGCTGATCAAAGAAAGATTACCCAAAACGCATAAGCGGATTGCGATTGTGGGCGCCGGCCCTGCGGGATTGACTGCGGCATTTTATCTGGCCAGACTGGGGCACGAAGTAACCATCTATGAAGCGAATAAGGAAGCAGGGGGTATACTCCGTTATGGAATTCCCGAATACCGTCTGCCTAAAGCCGTGCTGGCGCATGAAGTGGCTTTCGTGCATAAAATGGGTGTTAAGTTCGTTTTTAACAGGCAGATCGCCACCGAAGATCTCAAGAAGCTGGAGCGTGATTTTGATGCTGTTTTTCTGGCTACGGGCGCGTACAGGAACATGTCCCTGGGCATCCCGGGAGAGCATCTTGACGGGGTCATTTCGGGAACGCGTTACCTGGAAGAAGGATTGAACGGCAGGAAGCCGCGCGTGGGCAAGACGGTTTTGATCATCGGCGCAGGCAATGTCGCGGTCGATGCCGCACGCACCGCTTTCCGCGCCGGAGCCAACGTTACGATTGTCTATCGCCGGGATAAAGCGGACATGCCGGCGAATAAAGAGGAGATTCTCGAGGCGGAGAAAGAAGGGATCAAGTTTATTTTCTTTGCCGCTCCCAAGCAGGTGCTCGACGACGGAAACGGTAAAGTCAGGGCGTTGGAAGTCGTGAAAATGCTCCCCGGCGATTTCGATGTCTCCGGCCGCAAAAAGCCCATCTCCACCAATGAGACCTACGAGATCCCCTGCGATACGATCATGCTGGCTATCGGCGAGCGGGTGGACTCGGATTTTCTCAAAGAGTTCGGCATCGTGCTGAATCAGGACGGCACTGTTCAGATCAACCATTTCTCCCTGCGTACGAATTTCCCCAGGGTCTATGCCGGCGGAGATCTGGTTACCGGCCCGTCCACCGCGGTTGAAGCTTCCGCGTTCGGTAAAGACGTCGCCCGGGTCATTGACAGGACGTTGATGGCTGACGAGAAGCGATTTGAGACGCTCTTCCGGCGGTTCGATTACGAGAACAAAGTGCCGCTTAAGCCTTCTTCGGCGAAAAAGCAGACCGGGAAACGTCTGACGGTGCCGCAGCGTAAAGGCAATTTCAAGGAAGTGTCGATGGGGTTAAGCAGGCTGCAGGCAGACCTGGAAACGTTGCGTTGCCTTCGGTGCGATGTCAAGGATACCAATGAAAGCGCGTCGGTAAAATAGAAAACAGGAGCATACCTATGGCTGAAAAGAAAGTGACGATCAAAATTGACGGGCGCCAGTATCAGGTCGACGCCGGAATCAGTATTCTGAAAGCCTGCCGGCAGGTGGGGATCGATATCCCGACTATCTGTTATCTGGATGGAGTCAGCGAGGAAGCCGCCTGTTCCATTTGCGTGGTGGAAGTCAAGAACGCCAAAACGCTGATGCGCTCGTGCGTGACTTCGGTCAGCGAGGGCATGGAGATAGCGACTGCCACTGATCGGGTCAGGAAGGCCCGGCGGCTCAACCTTGAGCTGCTGCTCGCCGGACATCCCAAAGATTGTTTTGTCTGCGACCGCAACCAGACTTGCGAATTGCGCAGGATCGCCTACGAGATGGGCATCCGCGATGTGCGTTTCCCCAAGGCCACGAAATTCGATATGGAGCTCGATCAGACTTCGCCCTCCCTGATCCGCGATCCCAACAAGTGCATTCTTTGCCGCAGGTGTATCTCTGTCTGCGCAAACGTGCAGACCGTGCATGCGATAGACGCCACCCAGCGGGGCAAATTGACCAGGATCTCCACCTTTATGGATAAAGGCCTGGGTAACGTGGAATGCGTAAATTGCGGGCAGTGCCTGATGGTCTGTCCCACCGGGGCGATCATCGAGAATAACGCGATCTCCGGAGTCTGGCAGGCGTTGGCGGATTCCCGGAAATACGTGGTGGTGGAAACCGCTCCGGCGGTGCGCGCGGCTATCGGTGAAGAATTCGGTATGCCTGCGGGCAGCCTGGTTACGGGCAAGATGGCGGCGGCGTTGCGCCGGCTGGGTTTCGACAAAGTGTTCGATACGCAGTTCTCCGCGGATCTGACCATCATGGAAGAAGGGTTTGAGCTGATCGACCGGATCAAGAGCAAAGGCGCGTTACCGTTGATCACTTCCTGTTCTCCGGGCTGGATCAAATTCGCCGAGCATTTTTATCCCAAGGTGCTGGAGCATATTTCCAGCTGCAAGTCGCCGCAACAGATGTTCGGCGCTGTGGCCAAGACCTACTATGCGGAGAAACTCGGGATCGATCCGCGGAATATGACGGTGGTTTCGATCATGCCCTGCACAGCCAAGAAATTCGAAGCCGTCCGGTCGGAGATGGACAGCGCGTTCGACTATTGGAAACAGAAAATGCACCTGAAGGATGAGGAGCGTTTTCCCGACGTCGATTTTGTCCTGACTACCCGCGAGGCGGCCCGGATGATCAAAGAGACGGGGATCAATTTTGTCAGTCTGGCGGATGAGCGGTTTGACGAGCCGCTGGGGGTTTCCACCGGCGCAGCGGTCATATTCGGCGCGACCGGCGGGGTGATGGAAGCGGCGCTGCGCACTGCCTACGAAGTGCTTACCGGCAAGACGCTGGAGAAAATAGATTTCGAAACGGTGCGCGGGTTGAAAGGGATCAAGACCGCCGAGATCGATATTGACGGAAAAAAACTGAAAGTCGCTGTGGCCAGTTCCCTGGGCAATGCCCGGGTTTTGCTGGATGAAGTCCAGAAGGGCGTCTCACCCTATGCGTTTATCGAGATCATGACCTGTCCCGGCGGTTGCCTGGGCGGGGGCGGCCAGCCTATTCCGACTACCGACGAAATCCGTCAGAAACGCATGGACGCGATTTATCAGGAAGACCGGAATATGCCGCTGCGCAAATCGCACGAGAATCCCGCGGTAACGGCGCTGTATAAGGAATTCATGGAAAAGCCGTTGAGCGAAAAATCGCACCATCTGTTGCATACCCACTATGCGCCGCGTTAATAACGCAGACGCTTTCCCCATCTGCTACTCTTGCATATGGTTGCAAAGATATTATTCTGGCCTCAAAATAACCCCCCTGAATAATATCTTTGTAACTCCATGGTAGATATCAGGATGGGGAAAGCGTCTGCAGGTATAAATTGCACAACTTGAAATTGTAGTCTTTTATGCTATACTTATTGAGGATGTAAGCTCATATTCTGCTGATAAAGGCAAACCCCGAGTAATCGGGGGACGTCCCGCAGAAAGATCGGTGCGATCGATCGGCGGGACTCCAGGTGAACGCGTAAGCGATGCCTGGGGCAAAGCGACAGGCCTTATCTGCACGATGCACCCGGCGCAATTTGAATATGCGCCGGTGTTCTGCCTGTGCAGAAGGTGGCTGCGTTACCCAAGGGAATATTTTTTTGTTTTATATGCCCCAAGGTTAACGCTTGGGGTTTTTTGTTGAGAGCAGCTTCAGAGGAGGGACAGATGAAAGAAACCGTCACCAATGAGCGTAACCAGAGAGTAGTCACGTTCTTGAACCGCGAAGAAGTCGACTTCCTGGACAAGCTGGGCAAAGACGCTTTGTTTACCGCCGGCGCCAAGCTCTCCCGGGCAAAGCTGATCGCCTGGTTGGTGGATATGCTTAAAGGGCTTAATATCAGCGGCGAAAATCTCAAGTCCGAAGAAGATCTTGAGCGCAGAGTCGTAGCGGCGTTGCAGCATCTCGAAGGAAAATGAGCCGGAGCGGAAGATGGATATTCTTGGAAAATGCCTGATGATCGCTTTTCTGGGAATGACGATGATGATCCCGGCGCGCGTTTACGCACAAGCCATACCATATAAAGGAAAGGCCGACACGATCATAGCTCGTTCTAACGGCAATTTCCAACAGATCCAGCAAGCCCTTACCCGCGCCTGGGATCGGACCATGCAGTCGAATTTCGATTATAACGCCGACGGCGACTTCAACGACAAGGATATCGAGGCGTTTGAGACCGCTATCACTAACAGTCTGTATAATCAGAAGATGGACCTTAACGGGGACGGGAAGCTGGACGCGGCGGATGCATCCTTAATGCGAAATCTCGCCAGGTTCGCCGCTTTATCCCGGGACGCTAAAGCTAAAACGTTGCAGGATCTGAAAGTTTCTGCCGCAGCAACGGTCATTCTCGGGCTGGCAAAATCCGGCAAAGGCAGTGAAGCAGCTACGCTGCTGCAATTGCTTGACTCCCAGGTTGTGGCGACAATTCTCAAGGACAAACAATTCAACGACCAGCAGGTCGCCAATCTCCTGGGGCAATTCTCCGCGCAAAAAGCCAAAGAAGTCCTGGGATACTTCAGTACCGGAAAGACGGCCAGGATCATGGAAAAGATGGGGACGTTTGGGGTCGGCCAAACCGGCAGAGACCCGGGACGCGACCAGGTTACCGCGGTGCTGGCTCAAATGCTCAATGCGCAGGACAATGATTTAAAAAGCAAGGAGAATGCCGCCGCGATCTTCAATGCCATGGAAACATCCAGGGCTGTAGAGGTGCTCAAAGGCTTGAAGTCCGCCGAGATCGCGGATCTGGTGTGTTTTGCAGACGCCGAGAAGAGCGCAACGCTTCTCGAGTCGATCGGCACAGATGCGGCCGCGGCCGTTATCGAGAGCATGTCGAACAAAAAACAGTCCCTGACTATCCTGAACACCCTCAAGGGCGATTTTTCTCGACAACTGATCGGGGTGATAGGATCCGGCGACATGGCGCGCATTCTTTACCATGCGGATAACGCTGCCATCAACGCGATCCTTGCCCGTCTTGAAGAAGATATCGCCCGGCAGATTCGCGAGGAACTCAAGAAGAAAGACGCGCTTTTCTAAGCCTGCCCGAATTTCGTTTCATACCCGCACGGGGCTGCGCTTCCGCGGCGCAGCCCCTTTTCCGCAGACGCTTTCCCCAACCATTTACCGGGCAAGAAGATACAAAAGTAATATTTCCCTTCGCTATGCCATTTTCCCAATCTATGCTATAATATCCTCAAGATTTCAGGTCAGCCATTCCGGAGGGTACGCGTGATGAAAAAAGAAAAGCTGGGCGCAAAAACATTCCTCTATCCCATGCCGACCGTCCTGGTGGGCGCGCGGGTCAAAGGCAAACCGAACTATCTGACCGTGGCGTATTGCGGTATCATGAATCACGACCCCGCCCTCATCGCCGTGGCGATCAATAAAGCACACTACACCAATCGCGGCATCAGGGAGAATGACTGTTTCAGCGTGAATATCCCCTCGACGGCGCTGATCCGTCAAACCGATTTCTGCGGTATCTTTTCCGGCGCCCGGGTGGATAAATCCGCGGTGTTTGCATCATTTTACGGAAAACTCAAGAAAGCGCCGATGGCCGAAGAGTGTCCGGTGAATCTCGAATGCCGGCTGCGGCAGATCATCCCTTTCTCCGTGGATGAGGTGTTCATCGGCGAGATCGTCCAGGCCTATGCGCACAAGCGGTTCCTCTCCGGAAAGATGCCCGACATAAAAAAGATCGATCCCATCCTTTTCTCCATGCACGATTATTCCTACTGGGCGGTGGGGCGGCGTTTGGGCAAGGCCTGGAGTATCGGGGAGAAATTCAAGATCAAACCGCGGTGATTCTTTCAGGGCGGAGGAAGATATGCAAACAGAGAAGATCGTGGGGTGGGCGCTTCTGGGGTGCGGGCTGTTGATCTGCCTGACGGCGCTTCTGGGCGCGCATGGGATCTTCACCGGAGGGGCGCAGCCGAATCAGCTTATGCGTATGGACGCCATCGTCGTCACCATCCCGGCGCAACCGCCGACGTTCCCCGGCGGAACGGTGGAGGTGATGAAGGCCGAAGCCGCCACGCATTTCATCAGTCTGATGTTCGCCTATATCCTCAATGTGTTTGTTCTGCTGGTGGGCGGCAAGGTCGCCGGCATAGGAGTTCTGATGCTGCGGGAAATGAAATTCGTGGCAAAAGGGGGATAAGGATGGTGGTGCGGTTGATCCTCGCCGTGATCCTGTGTTTTCCCGTCGCAGCCGCAGCGGAACAGCTCACCGGAGATACGGCATGGCGTTATATCGGCGATCTCGGGCAGAAACTGACCGAACAACCGTATTACGCCATTACCCTGGACCGGCGCAATCGCAATCCGCAGACAGCCGGTTTTGTCGACGCGCTGGTTTGTGTCCCGGGACAGGAGTCCTATCGATATGTCCGGCGACAGGATGACAATCACGTCCTGTCTATCGGCGAAAAGGGGGCAAGCCGGTTGCAGGCGCAGCTGATACGTCCGGAAACCCTGGCGTATTACCGCAAGCTCATCCTGGATAATCGGCTTAAACCCGTGGTGATACTCGAAGCGAACGGTCGGGAATCCGGCATCGTTTTTTGCGGCATCAATTCCTGCAGCGTGGTTGCGGGCTTCCGGCAGGACGGTTCAGTATATCTCGAAGTAAAGAAGGCATCCTTTCTGTCCGACAAAACGGAACTTCCGTTCCGCGTAGTTCCGGATACTGCAGAGGCGATCAAGTAAGGTATCAGCAGCCTGTAAGGAGCGCATTATGAACGATCAGCAAAAAACATGGGTGCTTTTGTTCCAATGTCCGGACCAGCGGGGTATCGTGGCCAAAATCTCCGATTTTATCTTTCAGCTCGACGGCAATATTATTACCGCCGATCAGTACGCTACCGCACGGCAGGGCGGAACGTTTTTCATCCGCATCGAATTCGTGATAAGCAGGGATCGCTGGAATAAGCAGTCGCTGTCCCAGGCGTTTCTGCCGGTGATCCGGCATTTCGGCGCGCACTGGAGTCTTTTCGACAAAGAAGATCCTCTGCGCATGGGGATCTTTGTCTCGCAGCCGGATCACTGTCTGTTCGAACTGCTGTATCTGTGGAAATCCGGAGAACTCAAGGTGCGAATTCCTTTTGTGGTCTCCAATTACGAAGGCCATCGGGACCTGGTCAGCCAATTCGGGATCCCTTTCCATTTTGTCCCCGCCACACGGCAGGAGCGCAAGGAGCAGGAGCTTCTCGCTATTGCCGGCGAAGCATCCGATTTCCTGGTTCTGGCCCGGTACATGCTCACTCTTTCCGGAGATTTCCTCGCGCGCTACGGCAAGGATATCATTAATATCCACCACAGTTTTTTGCCTTCTTTCAAAGGCGCCCGTCCCTATCAACAGGCGTATGATAACGGGGTCAAAGTAATCGGCGCCACCGCGCATTTCGTGGTCGAGCATCTTGATGAAGGGCCGATTATCAGTCAGGAAGTCGTCCGGGTGACCCATCGCGATGACGTGGAGAGCCTCAAGCGTAAAGGAAAAAACCTGGAGAAGCTCGCGCTTTCGCACGCCCTGTTGCAGTATATCGACTACCGTATCATCCGCTACCAGAACAAAACAATCGTTTTCGAGGATAAATAGAATAAGCGGTGCCCTGGTGGAGTATACCTTGCGCAAGCACCCAGCGTTAATAAGGAATTACGCTGGTGTTCCCTTGTGGGAATATTGCCCTGGTGGATGATACCCCGCGCAGATCTGAATTGCGCGGGTATTGCCCTGGTGGGCAAGGAGGGGGGTATGGTTATACCTAAAGCGGTATTCGTAACTGTCTGTCTGTCGGTTTTCGCTTTTATTCCGGCAGCCCGGGCTAAAGAGGCGTGCGTCGATTGCCATAAGGATGTGACTGCGGGTATTGTCGCGGACTGGAAGATCAGCGCGCATGCCAAACACGATGTTTCGTGCTCCGCCTGCCACGGCAGCGCGCACAACGGTCTGGATACCGTCGACAAAGTTCTCATCCCCACTGCAGAAACCTGCGGCGGTTGTCATAAGGAAAAACTCGAGCAGTTCAAAAAAGGCAAGCACGCCGTGGCCTGGAAGGTGATGAAGGCCATGCCCACGCTGCACTGGCAGCCCATGGCCTTGATCGACGGAATGAAAGGCTGCGGCGGCTGTCATAAGATCGGGCTTAAGAGCTCCGATGAAGTCAAGCAACTGCGCGCGCAGGGATCGGGTTTCGGCGTGGCTTCCTGCGACAGCTGTCACACCCGGCATACGTTTTCCGAGGACGAAGCCCGGCAGCCGCAGGCCTGCGCTACCTGTCACATGGGATTTGATCATCCCCAGTGGGAGATGTATTCTACTTCCAAGCACGGGGTGCGCTACCTTTTGAAACAGAACAAGGTGTTGCCGGAAACCGCTGCGGCTCCCAGTTGTCAGACCTGTCACGTGCAGGGCGGCAACCATGAAAATCGCGCCGCCTGGGGATTCCTGGCGGTGCGCCTTCCGTTCCCGGACGACGAGCAGTGGAAAGGGGATCGTACGGTGATCCTGCAGGCCCTGGGCGTGCTTGATCGCGAGGGTAAGCCTACGGCGCGGCTGGATACGGTCAAGGAAACGGCTCTGTGCCGTTTGAGTCAGGATGAATGGCTCGCCGCCCGGCGGACAATGATCGCCGCCTGCCGGCAGTGTCACTCTGCGGCGTTTACCGCTTCCGAGCTTTCCAAGGGCGACGCCATGATCAGGGAAGCCGATCGTCAGATGGCCGAAGCGATACGCACGGTGGCCGGGCTGTATAAAGACGGATTGATCAAGAAGCCGCATGCATATATGCAAGCGTTTCCCGACCTGCTGGCTTTTCACGACGCGCCCACTCCGATCGAGACGAAGCTGTTTCTGATGTTCATGGAATATCGCATGCGCGCTTTTCAGGGCGCTTTCCATATGAATCCCGATTATGCTTTCTGGTACGGGTGGAGTTCGTTGCGCCAGGCGTTGACTGAAATCAAGGCGCTTGACGAGCAGATGCGCAGGAAATAGTTCCGGCTTTCGATGGGCCGGAATTTGTACTTGACAAAATGATATAAATATAGTATCATTTAACTATGAAGCTGGTTACCCGAGATACGGATTACGCGGTGAGGGCGCTGGTGTATATGGCGCAGCAGAGAGGCCGGCTGGTTACCTCCCGGGAGATGGTCGATGAGTTGCGTATACCCCGTGCGTTTCTTCGCCGGATCCTGCAGCAATTGGGCCGGCATGCCGTGCTCAAGCCTATCAAGGGAAAGATGGGCGGATTTGTTTTGAGCCTGCCGGCCGAAAAGATCAGGCTGACGGATGTGATGCGGATATTCCAGGGCAGCCTGGAGATTTCCGAGTGCATGTTCAAGAAACAGGTTTGCCCGAATAGAGCTCGGTGTTTCTTAAGGAAGCGGATCGTGAGTATCGAAGCATATGTGGTAAACCAATTGCGCGCGATTTCCATCGCGTCATTGTTAACGGAGGCGCGTTGATGAAAAAAAAGATCATCCGCATTGACGAAGAAAAGTGCGACGGTTGCGGAATATGCGTCAAGGCCTGCGCGGAAGGCGCGCTGGCGCTGGTTAACGGCAAGGCCCGGCTGGTCAATGAACAGCATTGCGACGGATTAGGAGCCTGTATCGGTCCCTGCCCCCGGCAAGCGATCACGATCATAGAGCAGGAAGTGTGCCTGCCGGGACGCGCTGCCTGCGGGTGCCCGGGTTCTCTGGCGATGGATCTGCGTGCAAAAGCCGGCGCCCCGGACCGGCCGGCGCAGTTGCCTGCGGTTCAACCCGGCGGCGCCAGCGCTTTACAGCAATGGCCGGTGCAGCTGCATCTTTTAAATCAGCAGGCCGCCTATTTCCAGGATGCGGATATCCTGATAGCCGCGGATTGCGTGCCGGCAGCGCTGGGCGATTTTCATCCCGGCCTGCTCAAGGGCAGGATACTGATTATCTTCTGTCCCAAACTGGATAATGCCGCGCAGGAATATACCGGGAAACTGACGGAGATCTTTCGCCTGAACCGGGTGCGATCGGTTACGGCAGCGCATATGGAAGTGCCCTGTTGCTATGGGACGATCAAGCTGGTTCAGGACGCGCTCAAAGCTTCGGGTAAACATATTCCATTCAATGAGGTCGTGGTTACTGTACGAGGAGAAATAAAACCGTGATTCAGCGATGCCCGGGAGCGAATATATTCCGGCAACCGGTGCCGGAAGACATTCATTGTTCAGTCTGTTCGACGACAGTCGAGATCTGGTCGGACGAGATTGCGGTTGTCTGCCCTGGCTGTAAGACGCGGATGGTCCGGCCCAGACGGGCCAGCTGTCTGGACTGGTGCGCGCGCGCGCACGAATGCCTGGGCGCGTCCGGCGCAGCGAAGCCGGCCGGGACGAGGATAGGTATCGCCGCATTTTTTTTGCTGGCGGCAGTATGCCAGCAGTTGAGAGGAGGGATTGCCATGGCAGCTCCCGATAAGGGATTGACTCCTGAACAGTATCGCGTCGTACGGCTTAACGGGACGGAAGCGCCTTTCGATAACCGCTACTGGGATAATCACCGCGCGGGTATCTATGTGGACATAGTTTCCGGTGAGCCGCTCTTTGCTTCAGTGGATAAATTCGATTCCGGAACAGGCTGGCCGAGTTTCACCCGCCCGATCAGCGATGACGCGCTGGTGAAAAAAGAAGATGCCGGCCACGGCATGGTCCGGACCGAGGTGCGTTCGAAAAAAGCGGACAGCCATCTGGGTCACGTTTTCAATGACGGTCCTGCGCCCGGCAGAGAACGCTACTGCATCAATTCCGCCGCTTTGCGTTTCATTCCGGTGGAAGATATGGAGCGGGAAGGATACGCGCGTTACCTGGCGCTGTTCAAGGACGCCCCTTCGCCCGCGACGGCGGCCGCGAAGACGGAAATCGCGGTTTTCGGCGCCGGATGCTTCTGGGGAGTGGAAGCGGCGTTTCGCGCAATTCCCGGCGTAGTCGGCACTGCGGTCGGCTATATGGGCGGAACGTCGGATAACCCCACGTATAAAGACGTCTGCTCCAGCACCACCGGGCATACCGAAGTGGTGCGGGTCGAATTCGACCCGGCGCAGGTCTCATATCAAAAGCTGGTCGAGATGTTCTGGGATATGCACGATCCCACGCAGGACAACCGCCAGGGGCCGGATTACGGTTCCCAATACCGCTCGGTGATTTTTTACACCACGCCGCAGCAGCACAAAACCGCCCTGGCCGGCCTCAAGCGGCTGTTGTTATCAGCCAGATTCAATAAGCCGGTGGTTACCCGGATCGAAGCGGCGAAAACATTCTGGCGGGCTGAAGAATACCACCAGCAGTATCTGGAAAAGAACAGGACTGCTTCCTGCCGGTTGAAAAAATAAAAGGGACGTTCCCTGCGGAGCCACCCCTTGAAAGATAAAACGGACGATTCTCTTTTTCCGGTGCCGGCGAGCCGAAAAAAATAGAACCGTCCTCTTTTTTTTCTGGTACAATAGAAGAAAGCGGCTATTTCCAGCAAAGGAGGAGAGGATGAAAGCATTAACTTCTCAAGAAGTGCGTTTGATCGACGCCTACTGGCGCGCGGCGAATTATCTCTCCGTCGGGCAAATTTATCTGCTGGCGAACCCGCTGCTCCGCAAACCGCTGTCGAAAGAACATATCAAACCCCGCCTGCTCGGGCACTGGGGCACCACCCCGGGCCTTAATTTCATCTACGCACATCTTAACCGGATCATCAAAAAACATGATTTGAATATGATCTATGTGATCGGTCCCGGCCACGGCGGGCCGGCGATCGCTGCGAACGCTTACCTGGAAGGTTCGTATACCCGGATGTATCCTCAGATCTCGCAGGACGAGGAAGGTTTGCAGCGGTTATTCAAACAGTTTTCTTTCCCCGGAGGCATCCCCAGCCATGTCGCGCCGGAACTCCCCGGTTCGATCCACGAAGGCGGGGAACTCGGGTATGCTCTGGCGCATGCCTATGGCGCTGCGTATGACAATCCAGATTTGATCGTCGCCTGCGTGGTCGGCGACGGAGAAGCCGAAACCGGGCCGCTGGCCACCAGCTGGCATTCGAACAAGTTCCTCAATCCGGACAGCGACGGAGTAGTGCTGCCTATTCTGCATTTGAACGGCTACAAAATCGCCAATCCTGCAGTGCTGGCCCGTTTGCCAGACGAAGAATTGCTCGCTTTGTTTACCGGCTACGGGTACCGGCCGTATCTGGTGGAGGGGCACGAGCCGCGGAAGATGCACCAACTCATGGCGCACACGCTGGATACGGTTCTTCGGGAGATACGCGGTATCAAGGCAACCGCCCGGCGCAGCAAATCGCCCCGGCGACCGCGCTGGCCGATGATCATTATGCGTACGCCCAAAGGCTGGACCGGTCCCAAGCGTGTCGACGGAGAAAAGACCGAAGGGTCCTGGCGTTCGCATCAGGTTCCGTTATCAGAATTATTCACCAAACCCGGACATATCAAGATCCTGGAGCGCTGGCTGAAAAGTTACAAGCCGGATGAGCTTTTCGATGCGCGAGGAGCTTTGCGACCGGAACTGGCCGCATTGGCTCCCGCAGGAGAGCGGCGTATGGGCGCGAATCCGCACGCCAACGGCGGGCTTTTGCTTAAAGACCTGCGGCTGCCGGATTTCCGGGATTACGCGGTGAAAATTCCCCGGCCCGGGACAGTCTTATCCGAGCCGCCCAAGGTGCTGGGTGCTTTCCTGCGCGATGTGGTGAAATTGAATCAGGATGAGCGCAACTTCCGCGTGTTCAGCCCGGATGAAAACAACTCCAACCGGTTGAGCGCGGTGCTGGAAGCGACCAACCGGGTCTGGATGGCCAAGCGTTTCGCCGATGATGACCATCTCGCGGCGCAGGGCAGAGTAATGGAGGTATTGAGCGAACATCTTTGCCAGGGCTGGCTGGAAGGATACCTGCTCACCGGCAGGCACGGATTCTTTTCCTGTTACGAAGCGTTCATACACGTGGTCGATTCCATGTTCAATCAGCACGCTAAATGGCTGAAGGTGACCCGGCATATTCCCTGGCGCAAACCCATCGCTTCCTTGAACTATCTGCTTACGTCGCACGTCTGGCGCCAGGATCACAACGGATTTTCGCACCAGGACCCGGGTTTCATCGACCATGTGGTCAACAAAAAAGCCGAGATCATCCGGGTCTATCTGCCTCCGGATACCAATACCCTGCTGTCCGTGGCGGATCATTGCCTGCGCAGCCGTAATTACGTCAACGTAATCGTCGCCGGAAAGCATGCCGGCTTACAGTACTTGGATATGCCGCAGGCCATCAAACATTGCACCAGCGGCGTAGGCATCTGGGAATGGGCGAGTAACGACAGGAAAGGCGAGCCGGACGTGGTAATGGCCTGCTGCGGCGATGTGCCCACCATGGAAACTCTGGCTGCGGTGGATATCCTGCGCCGGCATTTCCCCGGGTTGAAGATCAGAGTCGTCAATATCGTCGACCTGATGGCCCTGCAGCCGCCGTCTGATCACCCGCACGGTTTATCCGACAAGGATTTCGATGCGCTCTTCACTGAAGACAAGCCGATCATTTTCGCTTTCCACGGATATCCCTGGTTGATCCACCGGTTGACCTATCGCCGCACCAATCATGATAATCTGCATGTGCGCGGATACAAGGAAGAAGGCACGACCACCACGCCTTTCGACATGACCGTGCTCAACCAGATCGACCGGTTCCATCTGGTGTCGGATGTGATCGATCGCACCCCGGGCTTGAGCGCGAAAGCCGGTTACGTCAAGCAGATGCTTCGCGACAAGTTGATCGAGCATCGGCAGTTCATCACCGCCACCGGCGATGATCTGCCGGAAGTGAAGAGCTGGAAATGGCCGTATGCGGCCGGGAGGGCATAATGAAGATGACTACGTTGATACTCGGCCTTACTGCGGCTGTCGCCATGCTGCAAGCGGGCAGTGCGACTGCAGAGGAGGTTCGGATGAACGATACGTTAAAGACGATCTTTAACCGCAAGAGCGTGCGCGTATATTCTGAAGCGGCGGTTTCCGACGAGCAGCTGTTGATGCTGGTCAAAGCCGGGATGGCCGCGCCGACTGCGGTGGACAGGCGTCCGTGGGAGTTTATCGTCATTACCGACAAGGCGGTGCTGAAAAAGATGGCTGATGCCATGCCGTATGCGAAAATGGCGGCGCAGGCTCCCGCGGCGATCGTTATCTGCGGCGATACCGACAGGCAATTCGGCGGCCGGCAGGCGTCATACTGGCAGATGGATTGCAGCGCGGCCACGGAGAATCTCCTGCTTGCCGCGGAGTCCATGGGGTTGGGCGCGGTCTGGACCTCGGTGTACCCGGAAGAGGACCGCATGGCTGCGATGCGCGCGATCCTGGGTATTCCGCAGCACGTGATCCCGTTGAATCTGGTGCCTGTGGGCATCCCCCGGGGCGCTGAAAAACCCAAAGACAAGTATAACCCGGGACAGATCCATAAGAATAAATGGTGATGAGTCTTTCGATCCGGAAATTCAGCTTTACCGCAGTCGTAGGCGCAGCCGCGCTCTGCGCGTTCTTGTTGCTGGTGATCGAGAACGCGGCTTTTTTGAGCCCGTACGCGCATATGGTCGGAGAACTCAATCTGGCCATACTGCTTGTTTTTGCTCTGGATGTGCTCCTGCGGTTGTTCTCCAGCGAAGACAGGAGAGCGCATCTCAAACGTAACTGGTTTGATTGGGTAGTGTTCATCCCGTTGTTCCAGCTGATTGCCGGCGGCGGCGCCGCCCCGTCTTTTGTGATTACCCGCCTGACCGCTATCGCCGCGATACTGATTTCCCATAGCCGGCACTCAAGCACGTTCATCGATTCTTTAAGCAAACGTCCCGCGCAGCTGATGGTGATTACGTTCGGTTTTGCCATCGGCGTGGGAACGGTGCTGCTGATGCTGCCCGCGGCTACCCTGTCCGGACAGAGAACTTCTCTGGCGGACGCGTTATTCACCGCCACGTCCGCGACCTGCGTGACGGGTTTGAGCGTTCAGGATACCGCGCGGTATTTCAGCCTGTTCGGACAAATGGTCATCCTGGCATTGATACAGATCGGCGGTCTGGGTATCATGACGTTCTCCATTTCGCTGGCATTGCTGCTTAAAAAACGCATGGAGATCCGTCAGGAGATCGCCATGCAGAATATTCTTGACCAGTCGGACCTTTCCACGGTCAGGAAGATGATCCTTTTTATCGTGAAGATGACTGTCGTAATCGAGGCTCTGGGTGCGCTGGTGCTCGCGTTCGCCTGGCGGGGCAGGGTCGGCGGTTTTCTTCAAACCGTCTTTGCCGCGTTATTTCATTCCGTGTCCGCGTTCTGCAATGCCGGATTCTCGACCTTCAGCGATAATCTGATGGGATTTCAGCGTGATAGCGTCACCACTCTGACCATCGGCTCGCTGATCATCGCGGGAGGGCTGGGGTTCGTGGTGATCAGCGACGTGTTCTTCGTCTGTAAGAACCGATTGCGCCGCGGCAGGGGAAAGCGCGAGCACTTGAAGGTGCAGTCGCGCGTTGTTCTCTGGGCCAGCCTGATTCTGATTGCGGGCGGAGCTCTGGGATTGTTTATCGCCGAGAAGAACCTGCTGCTGGCGGGGCAGGGGCTGCGGGGGCGCGTGTTGATCCCGCTCTTTCAGTCCATCACCGCCCGGACCGCAGGATTCAATACCTGCGATATCGGCCGGCTCTGTCCGTTGTCGCTGTTGCTGATTATTCTGCTCATGTTCATCGGAGGATCGCCCTCTTCCACCGCAGGAGGTGTAAAGACTACCACGGTCACCATTCTCTGGGCTTTGCTGATGAGCGAACTGCGCGGCAGACAGCACGTTGAGGTTTTCAAGCGCACTATTCCCTCGGAAACCGTGCAGAAAGCGGCGGTGATCCTGGTTTTTTCGCTGCTGTTGGTTTCCGTTTTTACGGGATTGCTGCTGTTTGTCGAACATAAAGGATTCATCGAAGTCTTTTTCGAAACGGTGAGCGCTTTCGGTACGGTCGGCCTGTCTACCGGCATTACGCCCGCGCTGACAGTGCCGGGAAAGCTGCTGATCACCGTGCTCATGTTTATCGGCAGGATCGGTCCGTTGACCATCGGATACGCGTTATTCGGGTCCCGGCGTCCGGCGCAGTATATGTACGCGCAGGAATCGGTAGGGATCGGATAATTCAAGGAGATGAAACTATGCGCCATATAGCGGTAATCGGTTTGGGAAGATTCGGCAGCACCGTCGCCAGGGAACTGACCGATCGGGGAGCTCACGTGATCGCGATCGACGCGCACAAACAGAGGGTGGATGATATCAAGGAGTCCGTTACCTATGCCGTGGTGGCCGACGCGACCGATGAGCAGGCGCTGCGGGGAATAGGGGTGCAGAACGTCGACGTGGCGGTGGTATGCGTGGGGGAGAATATCGAGGCCAATCTGTTGACCACGCTGCTGCTTAAAAGAATGGGCATAAAAAAGGTTTGGGCGCGGGCGATCAGCCCTTTGCAGCAGGAGATCCTCAAGACGATGGATGTCGACAATATCATCAATCTTGAGGAAGAGATGGGCGCTATTGTCGCGAACAGCCTGATCTCTCCGGCTATTTCCAAAGCTATCCCGTTGACCGCCGACCATATTATCATCGAAATGAAAGTTCCCCGGTCGCTGGTGGGCAAGACTCTGCGCGAGATAAAATTGCGGGAACTGTTTAAAATCAACCTGATCGCGGTAAAGCAGAAAAAACCGGCGATCAACGATCAGGGAGATCGGGTGTTCGAGGAAATGCTGGTGCATGTGCCTTCTCCGGACGAACCTTTGAAGGAAGAAGATATCCTGTTAGTGATAGGGGGTAATGATGACATACAAAAGTTCGCCAAATAAACGCGTTGCGCCAGCGAACGTCCATACCGTCACCATTCTCTGGGCGGGATTATTCCTTCTCATCGCCCTCGGGTATGCGCTCGCCTTGGGGGCTTACCGGTCGAACCCGTATCTTTTCTATTGCCTGCTTGTCGCCGGTATTCTTGCCTGCGGTATCGCGGCTTATCTGACGGTCAAAGCGCTGTTGTTCCGCCGGAAGCTGCTCGCGTGTATCCGTCACCTGCTGGCCAATGAATACCAGACGGGGATGCGCGTTGCGCGGGGGCCGTGTGACGAAATAGTCCGTTTCGAAAAACGGATCAACAGCATGGTGGATCAGTTGCGGGTATACAACAGTCTTCAGATAGAGCGGATCAGCGCTTTGAACAAGTCGATCGATATCGTTTACCGTAATATCGCCGAAGGTATCATTATCGCTTATCCGGACAAGCGCGAATTTCGCCTGAATCCGGCGGTGCAGCGCATGTTTCAGGTCGAACAGGAGGTTATCACGTTCGACGCCATCGAGAAACAACCGGGCAACCGGCGTTTTGTCGCGCTGTTCAAGGAAGCGGTGGAAATGCGCAAAGTCATTACCGAAGGTATCGTGACGCTGGAGTTGCCCATCCGTCAGTCCAGTTTGAACGTGATGGTGGAGATCATCCCGGTCAAGGACAAGGGGGAATCCGTGGCGCTGGCGATCATCTTCGTGAACAAGGCCGAATGAGAGTCCGCGTAGCGTCGTCCGGTCGCCGAAATGTATTAAATGTCTCGCCGGGTGTGCAGTTGATGATATAATATGTACAATATGTGTATGCATCGAAGCGTCACGCACATTGTGTTGTTCCTCTTGTTGCCGGTCTCTGTTTGCTGCGCCCAGGAAGAGAAAAAAGCTCTGACCTGGCTTGAATGTGTCTTTCTCGCCCAGAAAAACCACCCGGATCTGATCTCCGCGCAGGAGAACGTGAAAGAAGCGCAGGCCAGCCTTGATGTCACAGCCAGCGGTCAGTATCCCCAGGCAAGCGCCACCGCTGGAGTTTCGACTTCGCATTCCCGCACTAAAGACGATTCGACCGGTTCCACCAGCACCGCCACGACCAATGCATATTCATACGGCGCAAGCGCCAGCCAGCTTCTTTTTGACGGGTCCAAAACGTCCAGTAAGGTCAGCGCGGGCAGGGAAAACGTAAACGTCGCACAGCAAGCGTTCCGCTACGCTTCAGTCGATGTGCGTCAGCGCCTGCGCTCGGCGTTTATCAGCGTGCTCAAAGGGCAGGAATCGGTCAAGATTATGCAGGAGATTTTCGATATACGGCGCAGCAACCTCGAGTTGATCACGCTGCGGTACGAATCGGGTACCGAACATCGGGGCGCTCTGTTAAGCGCGCAGGCAAATTCAGCCCAGGCCGCGCATGAATTAGCGCAAGCCCGGCGGGCGCTTGAGTCTGCCCGCTATCAGCTGATCAAGGAGATGGGGGTTGAGCAGTATCCCGACATTTCCGTTACGGGCGATTTCGAGGTCAGCGTGTCCCTTAAAGACAAACCTGATATGCGGGCGATAACCGACAATCATCCATCGGTACAAAAACTCGCCGCCCAGACGCGTGCCGCTTCGTTCGGGATCAAGGTTAACGAGGCTGACTTCTGGCCGGCGCTGTCGATTACCGCCGGCGCGAATAAAACCGGCGCCCACTGGCCGCCGCACAACAGCGCTTTGACTACCGGTCTTTCCTTATCCTGGCCGTTCCTTGAAGGCGGGCTGCGTCAGGCGCAGGTTGCCCAGTCCCGGTCGCAGTTGATCCAGGCGCAAGCCGATCAACGCAGCGGACGCTCCGGCGTTTTGTTGACCCTGGAACAGAAGTGGGCCGCGTTGCAGGACGCGGTTGAGAACGTCGCAGTACAGCGTCGATTCCTTGCGGCAGCCGAAGAGCGTTCCGCTATCGCCGAGGCGCAGTATTCCATGGGTTTGCTGAAATTCGATAACTGGACGATAATCGAAGATAATCTGGTAAGCGCGAAAAAAACATTTATTGACGCTCAGGCCAATGCGTTGCTTGCCGAAGCTAACTGGATCATGGCCAAAGGAGAGACGCTTGAGTATAATTAAAAAGAAGAGTTTCTGGGTTATACTGATTGTGGTCCTGGCTGCCGCGGGCATCGGTCTGGGGATCATGCGGCCGCAGCAGAGTACGCAGGAGATCGTGAAAGAAATAAGCCCGCATACAGGCACGATCCAGACGCTGATCTCTTCGACGGGTACGGTGTTGCCGAAGAACAGACTGGAGATCATCCCGCCGGTCGCCGGCCGGATCGAGAGTATCGTGGTCAAAGAAGGCGAAAAGGTCAAGAAAGGCCAGGTCCTGGGATGGTTGAGTTCCACCGACCGCGCGGCGCTGCTTGATGCGGCGCAGGAGCAGGGCGAAGAGAAATATAACTACTGGCAGGAAGTGTACAAACCCATCGCGTTGATGGCTCCGATTGACGGTGAAGTCATTGTCGCGACCATACAGCCGGGGCAGACAGTGACCGCCAGCAGCGCGGTCCTGGTGCTCTCCGATCAGCTGATCGCGCGGGCGCAGGTCGACGAAACGGACATCGGCAAGATCAAGGTCGGCCAACAGGCCGTGATCACCCTGGACGCGTATCCGGATTCCAGGATCAAGGCGGTGGTGGATCACGTTTATTACGAGTCCTCGACCGTCAACAACGTCACCATCTACAAGGTGGATCTGATCCCTCTTCAAGTCGCGCCGTTTTTCCGTTCCGGAATGAACGCCACCATCGATTTTATCGTCGAAAGCAAGGATAACGCGTTGCTCCTGGCGCAGGAGGCGGTGAATTCCGATAACGGGGAGAGTTACGTAGTGGTGCGCGGGCCGGACGCGAAAGAATTCGTCCCGCGGCAGGTGACGCTCGGTCTGACGCAGGGCAAGAACGTCGAGATCCTGACGGGGTTATCTGCCGACGACACGGTTATCGTCAGATCGAAGAAGTACACGCTGCCGAGAGCTGATTCTCTCGGAAAAAATCCTTTTCTGCCCAGCAGAAGAAATCCATCCTCCAACGTCAAGAAAAGCGGTCCGGGCGCAGGCGCGCCGCCGCCGTAAATCGTTACGCCATGATCGAGATCAAGAATATTCATAAGACATACACCATGGGCAAGGTCGAGGTGAAAGCCCTGGACGGGGTGTCGTTGAAGATAGACGACGGTGAATTTGTCGCCATTATGGGCGCGTCGGGTTCGGGAAAATCGACGCTCATGCATATCCTGGGGCTTCTGGATCGGCCGGACGCCGGGCAGTACCTTCTGCGCGGCCAGGACGTTACCGCGTTATCGGATGAGGCATTGGCGGTGGTCCGCAACGGTTTGATAGGATTCGTCTTCCAGCAGTTCCATCTGTTACCCCGGATGTCCGCGCTTGAAAACGCGGAATTGCCGTTGGTCTACGCCGGCAAGCGGCATCTGCGCGAAAAAGCGCGGGCAGAACTGGCCGGCGTCGGTCTCCAGGACCGGGTGCTGCACCGGCCCAGCGAATTGTCCGGAGGCCAGCAGCAGCGGGTCGCGATCGCGCGGTCGCTGGTTAACGATCCGGTGATGCTTTTGGCCGACGAGCCGACGGGAAATCTCGATTCCAGGAGCAAAGCGGAGATCATCGCTATCCTGAAACAGTTGAACGCCAGGGGCAAGACGGTGGTTATCGTTACCCATGAACCGGAAGTGGCGCAGCAGACGCGCAGGATCATTACCATGCGCGACGGCAAGGTCATCGCCGATGCAAAGAACGTGCCCGCGGGAGGATCCGCTGTTTCGGCCGTTACCCCGGAATCGGGGAGCACGGTCAAGGATCTGTTAGCCGAACGCCACAGGGTCGCCGGAAAGATTAAATTCCTCGATTATGTCCGCCAGGCGTTGTCCGCTATGATATCCCATAAGATGCGTTCGATATTGTCGATTCTCGGGATCCTTATCGGTGTTGCCGCGGTTATCGCGATGCTGGCGCTGGGGACGGGCGCCAAGGTGTCCATCGAGCAGCAACTGCAATCGTTGGGATCGAATCTTCTCTGGCTTCATCCGGCGCACGGCAGGTCGGGCGCGGTCGCGTTGGAAAGTACCGCGACGCGCTTTACGCAGGTGGATATCGATCTCCTGGCGCGCTTGCCGCATGTGAAACGCGTGTACGGTTCGGTAACCGCCCGCGCCCAAGTCGTGTACGGCAGCAATAATACCAATACCCAGGTCGAAGGGACGGGCACGGAATATCCCGCTATGCGCGCGGCAACGCCGGTAGCGGGGAGGTTCTTCACCGAACAGGAGATGCGCGCCAGGGAAAAGGTAGCGCTTCTGGGGACGACGGTCCTGACCAATCTGTTCGGCGAAGCCAATCCGGTCGGAGAGACCATTAAGATCAATTTGATCAATTTTAAAGTGATCGGCGTTCTTCCGTCTAAAGGCTCGGGGGGATTCCGCGATCAGGATGACACGGTGATCGTTCCGCTGACCACCGCGATGTACCGGGTTTTCGGCAAGCAGTACATCGATTCGATTTACGTCGAAGCGGTGTCCGCCGGGGATATCGACGCGGCGCAGGAAGAGGTGCGCCGGGCATTGAATAAGCAGCATCGTTTAAAGGCCGACGACACGGAGTCGGTCGATATAAGGAACATGTCCGAGATCAAAAGCACGCTCGAATCGACGATGAAGACGTTGACCATGCTGCTGGGGTCCATCGCCGCCATTTCTCTGCTGGTCGGCGGCATCGGGATCATGAATATCATGCTTGTTTCGGTCACCGAGCGCACCCGGGAGATCGGGTTGCGCAAGGCGATCGGCGCGAACAACAAGGATATCATGATGCAGTTCTTGATTGAAGCGGTGCTGATGTCTTTCATCGGCGGCATCGTCGGCATTGTCCTGGGAGCCGGCGCGTCCGTGGTGATGAAACTCGCGGCCGGGTGGGCGGTGCAGGTGTCTTTGTTCTCGATCGTGCTTGCGACCGTGTTTTCCCTGATCGTGGGGGTGGTTTTCGGCCTCTGGCCCGCGAGCCAGGCGGCGAAGTTGAATCCGATCGAAGCGTTGCGGTATGAGTGAAGAAGCGTTGTATTGCCAAGACCGCGAGCGCGTAGTAGAATAAAACCGGATAGGTGGGTTGTTCTAACAGGGAGGGCGCCATGCAGGAGGTTCAGGCTATGTGGGATAAGATTTCGGGTTATGTGATCCAGTACGGGTTCGGTTTTTTATCGGCAATCTTGATTTTCTTGATTGGAAAATGGCTCGCCAGGTTTGTCTCCGACATGGCGGATAAGGCGATGGTAAAATCCAAGGTGAATCCCACCCTGGCCTCTTTTTCCAAGACGTTGATGTATTACGGTTTGTTGACGTTTGTCTGTATCGCCGCGTTGAGTAAGCTGGGCGTACAGACGTCTCCGTTCGTCGCGGTGATCGGCGCCGCCGGACTTGCCGTTGGTCTGGCGCTACAAGGCACACTGGCGAATTTCGCCGCCGGAGTCATGCTGATATTCTTCCAGCCGTTTAAAGTCGGGGAAGACATTGAAGCGGGCGGAGGTGCCGGGATCGTCAAAGAGATACAGATCTTCAGCACGATTCTGCAGTCCAAAGACAACAAAAAAATCATTATTCCCAATTCCAAGATCACCGGTGATAAAATAGTCATCAATCCGAAATAAAGGATGCATGCATAGCGTCAGGGATGTGGGATTGGTGTTGTTGCCGCCTGCCTGGCCCAAAGTGCCTCCGCTGGGTGTGGGATATCTTCAGGCGTACCTGCGCGCGCAGCATATCGGCGCGGATATCATCGATCTGAATAATCTGTTCTTTAACCGCGCCGACGCGCGAGAGCATTCGGAATGGCTGGTCGGTTGTAATCCCTCTTTTGAGCATTCCCTTCTTGAACATCTGCGCCGCAACCACGCGGATCATTTCTCACGCATAGTCGAGGAGCTGTCGGGTTATTCCGTTCTGGGGTTCTCCTGTTTTCGCAGCAACTGGCACAGCACGCTGGCCATGATAGGTTTGTTGAGGGAACGGGGAAAAAGCCCGCGCGTGCTGCTTGGCGGACCGGAAATCGCGCGCCGCTTCTTCAAGGATGGTAACCGCTTCATCGAGGAGATGTCCGCTCTGGTCGACCATCTGGTTATCGGCGAAGGGGAACGCGGCATTCATGCGTATCTCGAGGGCAGGACGCGCGGCGCGCCGGCGACGTGTTTCGCGCAGCTCGACGATCTTGGAGCGCTGCCGTTTCCCCGGTATGAGGGACTGGATCTATCGGATTATCCGCGCGCCGATGCCCGGCCGCTGCTTTTCTCCCGCGGTTGCGTGCGCAGTTGCCGGTTCTGCGCGGAGCGACTTCTTTTTCAGGGGTTCCGCTGCCGCCGGGCAGATTCCGTGGTCGAAGAAATGGATTTTCATCTCCGGCGGGGAGCGCGTCAGTTCATTTTTTTCGATTCCTTGCTGAACGGGGATCTCGAAGGTCTGGAAGCGCTGTGCGAGGCTATCCGTCGGCATTTCGGCGCGGTCGCCTGGGAAGCGCAGATCGCCGTGCGTTCGGATATGGATCCGTCGCTTCTGCGCGCGATGAAGGAGAGCGGCTGCTATAATCTGTTTATCGGTCTGGAATCGGGCGCCGAAAGCACGCTGCGGAGAATGAACAAGGGTTTTAGCGCCGCTGCGGCCGAAGCGTTTTTCCGCCGTCTCAACGACGCGGGGCTGACGTTCGGGATCAGCCTGATCACCGGGTATCCCGGCGAGACCGCCGCGGAATTCCAGGAAAGCCTGGATTTTGTAGTCCGCAACCGCGCGCTCATCCCCAAGATCGAGCAGATAAATCCTTTCAGTTATTACGACGGGACGGCGGCTGATCCGGCGGCGGATTACCGTCTCAACGATGTCGCTCTCGAACGGATGGAAACTTTTGCCGGCACGATCAAACAATGCGGGTTCAAATACACCAAAGCCTTTATCGGGAACCTGGTGGAGAGAGCGTCGTATGGATGTTAAAGAAGTGCATATTCAACGCATACTCAATCCTACTTCCATCGATCTGGGAGAGTATGTGATCAATCCCTACCTGGGCTGCGCTTACGGCTGTCTCTACTGTTATGTTCGCTCAAACCGCGTGGTCAGCCGGAAGGCGATGGAATGGGGAAGCTTTGTGGAAGTGCGGGTGAACGCCTGCCAGCGCCTGGAAAAAGAGCTGTTGCTGCGGCGGCCCGCCACCGTGTTGCTCGGTTCTACCACCGAATGCTTTCAGCCTCTGGAAGAGCAGTATCATCTGACGCAACGGATACTCGAGATCCTTAATCGCAACGGGGTCGGCTACGTGATCCTGACGCGTTCGCCGGCGATCCTGAACAGTCTGGCGTTGCTCAAACAAGGCTGCTGCCGGCGGGTCTATTTTACCGTCAACGATTATCCCCGGGAATTCAAAAACAAACTTGAACCGTTCAGTCCTTCATTTGAAGAGCGGCAGCAGGCAGTCAACGCTCTTCTGGATGAAGGCGTGCCGGTTATCCCGTATTTTTCTCCGGTGTTGCCGGGCATCTCCGAGTATCGGGATGTTTTCCGGCTATTCCTCCGCGCAGAGAGCGTTGAGTTCGAATGCCTGAATTTCAATCTGGGCAACATCGACGATATTATGCAGGCTATCGGCGAGGTTGACCCCGGTCTGGCGCAGGAGTATGCTGTTATGCGCGCGAATAAACCCGACTATAGCCGCGCCTGGCAGGCGATACAGCAGGATATTGCCGACCGGGCCTCTGCGGCGCGCAAGCGTTTCGCCATACACGTGCATCAATTTGGAGGATACTTCCAGAACAGTTATGCTTCCGGCTCGACGCGACACTGAAATCAATCCGGCTTTCCGGCGCATCGGTATCTGCGCGTTGCTGTTGTGCGCGGTTTTGTGCGCGTATCTGCCGTCTTTAACCGGTGGTTTTATCTGGGACGATCAGGCGTTGGTCAGGGATAACCTGCTCATCCGAAGATGGTCCGACGCCGGCAAGCTTTTTTCCGGCGATATCATCGCCGGCGCGGCCATGGATTCCTGTTTTTACCGGCCGTTACAGATGATCAGCTATCTGGTCGATTATTCATTGTGGCGCCTGCGGCCTGCGGGTTTCCATCTGACCGGTCTGGTGCTTCATGCTCTGGCCGCCTGCGCGGTATACGCCTTGATCCGGACATTCTGGCGGCGCAGAACCACCGCTCTGCTGGGCAGTTTGTTTTTTGCTTTGCATCCGGTACAGACCGAAGCCGTGGCGTATATTGCAGGGAGAGCGGACATTCTCTGCGGATTGTTCGTTATCTGCGCATTTATTTTCCATGTCCGTTTCGACCGGGAAAAACGCCTGTTCGATCTGGCGGCAAGCGTTGCAGCGTTTGCCTGCGCTCTGTTATCCAAAGAATACGGACTGGTTTTTCTTTTGCTGATACCGCTTTATCATCTGATTTTTCGCAGGAAGCCCCGGTGGAGCGCGGTGCTCGCGCCGTGTCTGGTTACCGCGGCATATCTGATCGCGCGTTTTCAGGCGGTCTCCTGCGCGACAGGTGCCGTGCCGTCGTCGGATTTCGGGCAACGGCTGGCCGGATTCTTCGCTGCGCTGGCAACCTATGCGGGGTTGATCGTTGTCCCGGTCGATCTTCACATGGCTTACGGGCAGCGGATATTTTCCTGGATGCATCCGCAGGTTCTCGCCGGGATAGGTCTCGCCGCAGCGATCGCGGTCGCGTTGATCATGCTGATGCGTCGTCAGCGCAGGGCGGAGGCGTTCTTCCTGGCCTGGTTCGCGGGCAGCCTTCTGCCGCAGTCCAATCTTTATCCGATCAACGCTTATTGTGCGGAGCACTGGCTGTATCTGCCCCTGGCCGGGGTGTGCGCTCTGGTCGCTCATGCCGCGGCGGCGCTTTTGCGCGTTCGCAGGTTTTCGTGGCTGGTGCGTCTGTATCTGGCGATAACCCTCATCGTGCTTGCTGCGCTCACCTGGAAGCAGGCGCAAACCTGGCGAACCCCGGTGCCCTTCTTCGAGCGGACCGCGCGTTTCGCGCCCGAATCGTTTGCGGTGCAGATCGAGCTCGGCCGGGCCTACAGCGAACTGGGCAAGCACGATCTGGCGCTCGCCGCTTTTTCAAAAGCGCGCGACCTGGCGCCGACGAATCCCCGGGCGTATTCCAATCTTGCCGAAGCATATCAGCGCGCCGGCGATGAAAAACAGGCGGAAGCGCTGTATCTGCGGGCCATAGAGCTGGCGCCGGCGTACGAGAAAGCGTACATCAACCTTGGCGTACTCTATGAGGGCAGAAAAGCGTATGAGCGGGCCCGGGAAATGTATCTGGCGGCGGTGCGGATCAATCCGCGCGTGCGCGCGGCGCATTTCAATCTGGGAAATGTTTATCTGGCGCAAGCCCGATTCGATGATGCCGTCGCGTCTTACCGTCAGGCCGTGACGCTCGATCCGGATCACGGGCCGGCCTGGAATAATCTGGCCATAGCCTTGATCCAGTTAAAAGACTACCGGCAGGCGATATCGGCCTGCGACCGCGCCGCGGCGCTGGGCGTGGTTAATCGCAGAGTGCAGGACAGTCTGCGACCTTACCGGAGCGGTCAGAGATGAGTGTTTTTAAAATTCTTTTCGGCATTGAGGAAAAAGAGGTGCGGTCCTGCTGTGTGGTGATGCCGCTGATCGCTCCGGGTATTCTGGAGCAGTGCGGAGTGGGAAAGCTTGCCTGCGGTCGATTATATGCTGCCGCCAGTAACAGCCATCTGACCGTGATCGCTGCCCGGGTGGGCGCGGGATTCGTCGGAGACGCCGTGCTCTATCTCAAAGATACCGGCTGCCGGACGGTTTTCTTATTCGGTTCCTGCGGGCTGGTCAAACAGACCGCGCGGCTGCACATCGGTGCGACGGTCGTTCCCTCGTCCTGTCGCGCCCAGGAAAGTTTTTCCCGGACGCTCGCAGGAGCGCGTATTCCGGCCGGGACCGTCTCGCCGGATGCGCGGCTCTACGCCGCCTTCAGGCGTTTTGCCGCCCGGAAAGCCGTGGGCGTCAGGTGCTTGACGGTTGCATCCCTGAAATTGGAAGAGCAGGCGCTGCCGGAATATCTCAAGGCAGGCATTGAAGCGGTGGATATGGAGTGTTCGGCTTTCTTTGCCGCCGCCGCGCATGCAGGATTGCGGTCGCTGGCGCTGTTTTACGCCGGCGATATCCTTAAAGTCAAACCGTTTTACCGCGAGCAGCGGGCTGCGGAGAGACATGCGCTGACAAGCGGTATACGCACCACGGCGGATTTATTGATCGGGTTCGCGGCAGAAGCGTCTGCGCACAATTACCAGGTGGGGGAAGGTCTACCGAAGAAATAGCCCTGGGCAAATTCCACGCCCAGGGTAAGCAGGCAGGCGTACTCTTCCTGGGTTTCCACGCCTTCGGCGATCAGGCGGCTGTTAATCTTCCGGGAGAGATCGCAGATGACCTGGATCAGGCTTTGTTTAACGATATCCAGGTGCACGTTCCGGATAAGGCTCATATCGACTTTGATAAACTGCGGTTTTAATTCCGCAATCGATTTCAGACTGGCGTACCCTTCGCCCAGGTCGTCGATGACGATCATCACGCCCATGGGTTTCAGATCGTTCAAATTGCTGGCCAGCCGGGTAAAGTTGGAGATGAAGGTGCGCTCGGTTATCTCCAAACAGATCTGGGAAGCAGGAATGGCGGAACCGGAGAGAAATTCCAGGTTTTTCACGTAATCCGAATTGATCACCGCCGGGTCGGTATTCAAAAACAACAACGCTTTCTTGACGAATCCGGCGGCGCGTTCTACTGCCAGGGAAAGGCAGAGCGAATCCAGCTGGAAAGACATGCCGGCTTCTTCCGCCAGCGCGAACAGATTGACCGGGTTTTCCAGGAAGGTGCCTTGCGGGCCTCTGGCCAGCGCTTCGTAGCCGAACGGTTCCTTGTTCTTCATGATCACGATCGGCTGAAAAAGAGTGCGGATGGATTTCTGTTCGATGATGGTGCGCAGCTGCTGAATTTTCTCGTTGCGCTCCTGCATGGTGAGGGAACCGGTGATATTCGCCGTCCGTTGCAGGATCGCTTTTATCCTGACCAGTATTTCTTCAAAGGGGAAATGTTTACCGATATAATCCGCCACTCCCAGGTTAAAAGCCTCGATCTTGTCCAGGATCTTATCCTGGCAGGTGAGCATGATAATGGGGATATGGGTGGTGTGCAGATTTTCTTTGAGGGTTTTGCAGACTTCATGGCCGCTCATTCCCGGCATATTCAAATCAAGCAGCACCAGGTCGGGATTGAGCAGCCCGGCTTTTTCGATCCCTTCTTGAGGCAGGGCGGCGAGGACAACCCGGAATTTTGCGTTCTCCAGAGCGAAACGCATCATTTCGGCGAAATCTCTCTCGTCGTCAATAATCAGGATAAGCTTTTTGGTTTCCATAAGGGTAATCGCCACCTTTTAGTATACTGGAAATCCGGAAAAAAGAAATAGATTTTTGCAGGGAGATAAAGAAAGCGCAGGTGCAGCCATGAAAGCGGCGATCGAAGTCAAAAAGGGCGATATTACCCGCGAGCAGGTGGAGGCTATCGTCAATGCCGCAAATACCTCGCTGCTCGGCGGAGGAGGAGTCGACGGCGCGATACATCGGGCTGCCGGACCGGAATTGCTGAAAGAGTGCCGGACGCTGGGAGGGTGCGAAACCGGTCAAGCCAGGATAACCGGCGGATACAACCTGCCCGCGGATTTTGTCATCCATACCGTCGGGCCGGTCTGGCATGGGGGCGACCGGAATGAGGATGCGCTTCTGGCAAACTGTTACCGCAACTGTCTTCTGCTGGCCGCAGAGCGCGGGATAAAGACCATCGCTTTTCCCGCTATCAGCACCGGCGTGTACCGGTTCCCGCTGGAACGGGCCGCGCGTATCGCGGTGGCGGTTGTGCGGGAGACGCTTGCCCGCACTCCCGGGATCGAGAAAGTGATATTTGTTTGTTTCAACGAAGAAACGCGCGCTGCGTATGCCGGGCTGCTGGCGGGCGGCGGATAGATTTTGTTTTGCCAGTCCGGGGTTTTCTAGTATAATGATGCTCAAGCGGCTTTAACCGGGAGGTCATGTGAAGATCGGCACGCATCAGGTTCAGACGTTCAAGATCCGGAACAGAAAAGGTTATGCTGCAGTCAGCGACGGTCATCTGACCGAAGGCTCGACGCTGGCTCAAGCGCTGGAGCGGATGGAGAAAGCTCTGCGCAGAACCCGGACAAAAACGAAATAGCAAATGGCGATATGAAGAAAAAAGAAGACCTTAATTTCGAAATTGCATTTTTCGAAGGCGTGCTTTCCTTTGCGCCGGATTTCACCGAAGCTCTTTTCTGCCTCGGCGATGCCTATTCGAAAAAAGGCCGGTTTGAAGAAGGTCTGATCATTGATCTGCGTTTGAATAAGCTGCTGCCCGCAGACGAGACTGCCCGCTATAATCTCGCCTGCGATTATTCCCTCCTTAAGCAGCCGGATGCCTGTCTGGCTGCTCTGCATCAGGCGATCGAACTGGGATACCGGGATTTTTCTTTTATGCACAAGGATCCCGACCTGGCTTTCATCCGCACCGATCCGCGTTACCAGCAGTTGCTCGCTCGCTGGCTTACCCGAGAACGCGGGGTTAATCAAAAAATCCAGTAATCGTTATCGGGGACGTTCCCCAAGGGGACACCCCTGTTAACAGGGGTGTCCCCTTGGGGAACGTCCCCATTGAAATTTGCAGAAAATATGTTATCCTTTTAGTGGAAATTGACACTCTGTCAGTTTACCTGCTGATAAAGGCAAACTAGCAGTAATGCTGGGACGTTCAGGATGCCCTGAAAGGGCAGACTGAACCCCGCAAGTCTTGTTCAAAGCGAGCTTGCGGGGCAAAGCGACAGTCCCACGTGTTCGTGCAGGCACCCGGCGCAATCGGAAGATGCGCCAGTGCATTGCTCGTGCAGTGGGAGGCTGCGTTGCCAAAGGGGTAAGCCATCATGCAACCCTAAGAGCCCCTTAGGGTTTTTTATCTCCCTTTGAAAACCCGGTGAAAGTTTGCCGGGTTTTTTTTGTGGGAGGGCTGATGGCTCAAAGACTGCTTCTGGCAACGCTCATAACCCTGGTTGCGGCGGTTTATCCCGCGTCCCGCGGGTTCGCTCAAGTGAACATCGATTTTCAGGTTATCCAGTCCATCGAATCGGGAGGTAACCCCGCGGCCTTCAACGATCGTACCCGTTGTTACGGTCTCTATCAGATTTCCGAAATCTGCCTCCAGGATTACAATCAGGTCAACGGCACGCAGTACCTGCCCGGAGATCTGTTCAATCCCGGTGTGAATGCCAGCATTGCCGGATGGTATTTCGAACGGATCAATTTCATGCTCGATCATTACGCCGTTCCCCGGAACCTGACTACGGTTATCGCCTGCTACAACTGGGGCATCGGTAACGTGGTGAAGTGGTATCGCCAGGGAGCTGATTTCGCAGCACTTCCCTGGGAAACCCGCGCGTACATTCAAAAATACCTTTCCTTGACCGCCCGATAGTTTCGTTACTTCCTCTCCCCTGATACTTCAAAGCATACCGGCCGATTTTTTTTGTTTATTTGACTCCTGAAAATGACTATAATGAGAGATACGAGACCTTAACCAGGAGGCGAATGATGAATGAATCCAGCCACAATCATTTAGTATGGAACAAGCCCGTCACCCGGCGCGGATTGATGCAATTCGGTCTGGGCAGTCTGTTGTCTTTATGCGTCAGTCAGCTGATCCCCCCGGCGGTATTTGCCCAGCTTGCCGGCGTAACCTCGAATGGCCGCGTCAAAAAGCAGATCAAGGGTGATCACGACCTGGCGGCAGTTCAGGGGGACGACCCGGCAGTGATTACCCGTAAGGCGGTGGAAGCGATGGGCGGGATGAGCCGTTTCGTGAAAAAGGACGCGGTGGTGGTGGTCAAGCCGAACATGGCCTGGGACAGAGCTCCGGAATATGCCGCGAATACCAATCCCCAGGTTGTTGCCACTCTGGTCCAGATGTGTTATGAATGCGGCGCGCGCCGGGTCAATGTTTTTGACAATCCCTGCAACAGCGCCCAACGGGTGTACGAGAATACCGGTATCATGCGCGCGGCGAAAGAGAAAGGCGCCAGAGTGTACTTCATGGATTCCTGGAATTTTCTCAAGGCCCGGTTCGCCTATGACAGCCCCATGCGCGACTGGCCGGTTTTCCGTGACGCCATCGAATGCGATACGTTCATCAACGTGCCGATAGTCAAACATCACGGGCTGACCGGTTTGACGCTTTCGATGAAGAATCTCATGGGCGTCTGCGGCGGGACCCGCGGCCTCATACATCTCGATATAGGCAGAAAGCTGGTCGATATCACCGATTTCATCGCTCCGGATTTAACCGTGGTCGACGCGTTCCGGGTGCTCATGCGTCACGGGCCCAGCGGCGGAAGCCTGGACGATGTAGCGCTCAAGCGGCAGGTATTTGCCGCAACCGATCCCACGCTTGCCGACGTGTACGCCTGCCGGATAATGGATGTCGATTACAACACCATCCCTTATATTGCGGAAGCGATAGACCGGGGAATGGGCGCTTACGATCTCGGCGCCGCCGATATCGTCGAACTGAAAGCCTGATGCCGCCATGAAAAAAATGATCGTGCTGCGGCGTTGTTCGCAGGCAGCATCCGTATCGTTGTGCATGTATATCCTCTGGTCAACCACGTACCCTCTGCGCGGGAACGTGGCGCCCGCCATTCTTTTTAAACTCGACCCGTTGATCATGATCCTGACTTCCGTCAGCGAGCGGCTGCTCGTATCCGGGATCGTCCTGGCTTTGTTCATGCTGGCGCTGACTGCGGTCCTGGGAAGGTTTTTCTGCGGCTGGGTGTGCCCTCTGGGCGCCGTCATTGACGTCGCGGGGGCGCTGCGCCGATCGCGGCAGCCGGATGACCGGAGCAACGAGCGCCGGAGCCGCCCGAAGTTTATCGTGCTGCTGGCGTTGCTGATCTGCGCAGCCGCGGGGATCCAGCTGGCCTGGGCGGTGGATCCGGAGGTCATCTTCGCCCGGTTCATTTCGCTGAACCTTATTCCCGGGGCGACAGCGGCGGCAGACGGACTATTTGCCTGGTTGATCCAGACGTTCGGTTTCTACGGTCCGGTCTACGATTTTTACCGCCAGCTTACAATGTCCGTGTTGGGGGTTAAAGTATATTACTTCGCCCATGCTGTTTTGATCCTGGCGATGTTCGTCGCGGTTGTCGGCATGTCGCTGGTGTTTTCACGTTTCTGGTGCCGGACGCTCTGCCCTCTGGGGGCGCTCTATGCTCTGTTCGCCCGCCGGACTTTACTGCGCCGGACAGTGCAACCCTGTGCGCAATGCATGCGTTGCCGCACCGATTGCCGCATGGGGGCGATCAAAGAAGATCTTTCTTATGCGCCGGGCGAATGCGTTCTCTGCATGGATTGTCTGTACCAGTGCTCGACGAGAGAGATCCGGTTCGGTTTCAGCCGGGGCGGCGCTGCCCGTCGGCTGCCGGAAGAATCCGGGGGGATTACCCGCAGGCAGTTTTTACTGCTGGGTGCGTTAGCTTTAGGCAGCGCGGGAGCGGGAGAGTATCCCCAGACGCAGGAAAGCGCGCCGGACAGCGCAGGGGGAGCGCAGGAAATCAAACAGGTTTTTCCGGGCAGGGTTATCCGTCCGCCGGCAGCTTTGCGGGAGCGGGCATTCCTTAATCGGTGCGTCCGCTGCGGCAATTGCATGAAGGTCTGTATCACCAACGGACTGCAGCCGGCGCTTTTTCAAAGCGGATATGCCGGGATATGGACGCCGCAACTGGTTTTCGAGATCGGTTACTGCGAGTATCAATGCACGCTGTGCGGTCAGGTCTGTCCTACCGGCGCCATCCCGCGGTTGAGCGTGGAAGAAAAGCGAAAGACGCGCCTGGGGCTGGCGCGTATCGATCGCGCGCTCTGTCTGCCCTGGAGAAAGAATAAGCAGTGTATCGTCTGCGAAGAACATTGCCCGGTATCCAACAAAGCCATCGTTTTCAAAAAAACGCTGATCGACGGAAAGCAGGTATTCCGGCCGTATGTCAACCTGGATCGGTGTATCGGCTGCGGCATCTGTCAGACGAAATGTCCGGTTCGGCCTGTCCGGGCGATAAAGATATATCCGGTCAGGGAAACCCGCAGCGAAGGCAGTATTCAAAGTGCACAAAAGCTGGTATAATAGCCTGGAGAGCGATAAGGGAAAATCCTCCGGGTACAACACATATGAAAAAAAGTCCGGTCTATACCGTTTCAGTCAACGAATCAGACAGCCAGGAGGACGTCGCCGGCAAGTTAGAACGTCTTCTGCAGGCGGGTCGCCTGTTGCAGTGGGTCGCGCCCGGGGACCGGACTGCGGTGAAAATGCATTTCGGAGAGCAGGGCAATACCGGTTTTGTCCGGCCGGCATATATCCGGGTAATCTGTGAAGCGATCGGCCGGCAGCAGGGAGTACCGTTCCTTGCCGATACCAACACGCTCTATAAAGGCCGGCGGACCACGTCCGCGGAGCATCTCAAGCTTGCGGCTGAACACGGTTTCGTCCCCGCGCAGGTAGCGGCAGAAGTGATCATTCCCGACGATACCCGAAAGGAAGAGGTGCGGGAAGTGCCGGTGAACGGCGCGTATGTCAAAACCGCGAAAATTGCCGCTGTGTTCCGGGAAGCGGACGGGCTGGTCGATGTGGCGCATTTCAAGGGGCACCTGATGACAGGTTTCGGCGGTGTGCTCAAGAACGCGGGCATGGGCTGCGCCACCCGCGAGGGAAAGCTTTTTCAGCACTCGGATGTGGCGCCGTTCGTGATCACGCGCAAATGCACCGGTTGCTCATCCTGTTCGGGGGTGTGCCCGGTTCAGGCGATCGTTCTGCGCGAGGGTAAAGCTGCGGTCGATCCCGCCCGGTGCATCGGTTGCGCGAGTTGCATTGCCGCCTGCGCGTATGCGGCCATCGATGTTAAATGGGAATCCGGCGGCAACGTCATGCAGGAAAAAATGGCCGAATACGCCTGGGCCGTGCTGCAGAATAAAAAAGGAAAATCGGTTTTCATCAATTTCGCCCTCAAGATAACCCGGGAGTGCGATTGTCTGGCCAAGGACGATCCCCGCGTCGTCGCTGACATCGGGATATTCGCTTCGTTCGACCCGGTGGCCTGCGACAAGGCCTGTTTTGACGCGGTGTGCGCCAGAGCGGGGAAGGATATTTTCCGCGAATTGCATCCTCAACGAGACGGTATGAAACAACTGCGCCATGCCGCGGCTATGGGGCTGGGGGCGCTGGACTATGAACTGATCAGGGCGGGTGAGTAACGAGAAAGGCAGCAATGGGATCATTCAAGCACGCAGTGTGTTATACCATCGGGCATTCCAATCATACCCGTGAGCGCTTTCTGGCTCTGGTGCAGGCATACGGGATTTCGTCGGTAGTTGATGTGCGCAGCCAGCCGCACAGCGCTTTTGTGCCCCACTTCAACAAACCGGCGATCGAAGAGTTCCTGGTGGCCGCCGGCATAGGGTATACGTATATGGGTTCGCGTCTGGGCGGCCGCTATACGGACCCGGCAGTACTCTTTCCGGACGGCAGGGTTAATTTCGCCCTGGTCCGGCAAAGCCGCAGGTTTTTAGACGGGATGACCGAGTTGATCGAATGTCTCCGGCGGGAAACGCGCGTAGCGTTACTGTGCGCCGAGAAAGATCCGTTTGATTGCCATCGCTTTGTCCTGCTCGGACGCAGTCTGGAAGAGCGGTGTTTCACCGTGACGCACATCATTGATGAAGAGAACGTCGTTACCAATAAACAGCTGGAAGAAAAGCTGCTTAAAGCGTACGAAAAAAGGAATTACCAGTATTCATTCCTGGAGCCGGCGAAAACGCCGCAAGAACTGCTTGCCGAGGCGTATGAATTAAGGAATAAAGATATAATCGCCGCCAGAAGATAGCGGTCTAACCATCGAGGTGACGTATGCGCAGAAGAATAGGCGTTGGGCTGGTGACCATCTGTGTGGCGGTGTCCGTGCTGCTGGGCGCGACGTATGACCGTAATGAAGAGGCTGTCCCGAGGGCGCCGCGGGAATTTTCCGGCAAGATCGTTGCATTCGGCGATACATTCGTTTCGGTACAGCGGGAAACTTCGCGTACCGCCGCCGTACGCCATCGCTTCAAGATCATCAAAGAGACGATTATCACCGGAACGCTGTCAGTCGGTGCGCAGGTCAGGGTGCTTTACAAAGTGGTGCGGTTTTCCCGTAAGAAGAGCGTGCGCAGGGCATTGCTGATCGAAGTTATCCCTGAAGTCAAACCGCAGGATGCCGAAGCCGAAGCGCTTCCTCCTTCAGCGATCGAAGAGAATGATGAGGAATACTAACCGGGGGAGTGCTTCGCATGCAGGCAGGCTGGTATAGCAGGATTGCGATCGCGTGCATGCTCCTGGGGGCAGCCTGTCCGCCGGCGCGTGCCGCCGCTGCCCAGACAGGCAGGCTGGAGCAGGCCAGGGAATTCGTGGTCGCGTCGGCTTTAAAAACAGCGGCAAAAGGTTTTATTGCTACCGGCGGGCTGGCCAAGGTCAAAGCGAAAATAGAAACGCTGGATGACAGAGCGTTTGCCCGCGACTATGCCCAGACCTATGCATATCTGAAGGATTACCCGGCGCTGGTGAAGCAGGAATCGTTGCGTCCGAACATGTCTCGGAAAGAAGTGCTGCGGATCATAGGGACGTGGGATAATGCGAAAGTGTTCAGGATGATCGATGGTTTACCTAACCATACCGTAGCCGCGCATTTCCAGCATTACGTCGGGGTAACGACGGATGAAGTGGATTCCATAGACGTACGCCGGGCAGCGCGGGATATTTTTGAACGGTTGAGCAAATAGGGGGTTGCATGATCAGGAAAGCCAGTCTCGGGAAAGAGATCATTGTCAATGTGGTGAATAAGATCGGGATACTCTCGGATATCGCGGTTATCCTGGCCGATCACGGGATCAATATCGAAGGCATCGCCGGTTACGCCAAGGAGATCAACAAAGAAGCGGAGATCCTGCTGGTGACCAGCGATAATCAGCGTGCGGCCGACGCATTGCGCAAGAAAGGTTACGGGATCCCGGGTGAGCGTGAAATCGTCATACTGGAGCTGGAAAATAAAACCGGGGTACTCAAGAATGTCGTCCTGCGGCTGGCTGACGTGGAAGTGGATATCCGGCATATTTACGGCAGCTGTTGTTCTCAAGGCTGTCCGGCAAAAGTATTTGTTTATACCAGCAATAACGAGAAGGCCATCGTGGCTTTCAATAAATAGCACCTGTGTTTGTGCGAAAGGAGACGGGATGAACAAGACAATGGTTACAGTGGTGAGCGTGAGTTTGCTGGTTTCCGCCGCGGGTTGCCAGAGTTCGCCTAACCGCGCCGGCGAAGGGGCGTTGATCGGCGGGTTGATCGGCGCAGGAGCCGGAGCGATTATCGGACATCAGAGCGGCGAGCGGGATAAAGGGGCATTGATCGGAGGGGTCACCGGCGCGCTGGCCGGAACGCTGGTCGGCAGCCAGGTGCAGAAGCAGCCCGCCGGAGGACAACAGGCTGCAGGGGCCCAGGGGCAATCGTCCAATCCCAATCAAATGAGCGTCCCGCAGATCATCGATATGACCCGGCAAGGCGTGCATGAAGACGTGATCGTGGACAGGATCCGCTTGAGTAATTCGCGGTTCGTGCTTTCTGCCGAAGACGTGGCTTACCTGCAGCAGAACGGGGTGAGCCAGAAAGTCATAGCCGCCATGCAGGGTTATTGATAAACGGCTGACAGAATGGCTGAATTCGGGGTCGGATTAGATAAAGAAAAAGCGCTGACGGATAAGATGCTCGAGCTGGGTGTGCGCAGCGGGGACATCCAGGAGCATTTTGTGCGCTCCAGCGGTCCGGGCGGACAGAACGTCAACAAAACGTCCACCTGCGTATATCTCAAACATATCCCCACCGGTATAGAAGTCAAATGTCAGCAGGAGCGTTCGCAGGCGTTAAACCGGTATCGCGGGCGCCAGTTATTGCTGCAGAAGATCGAAACGCTGATCCTGGGAAAACGCTCGGCCGAACAGCAGCGTATCGAGAAGATCCGCAGGCAGAAGCGCCGCAGATCCAGAAGGGCGAAGCTGAAAATGCTCGAGGCGAAACGCCGGCATTCCGAGAAGAAATTGTTGCGCTCTTCCGGTCGGCAGTTATCCGATATCTGAGCTGAAAGCGTTTTCAAAAAAAAACGTTTTACCCCTTGAAACGCTGCGGTTATGAGTGTATCTTTATGGTGGAACCATAAGGTTTAGTAACGAGCGCATCATGAGTATGGGCCACGGAGAGGAAATGACCGATAACATTTTCCCAACCGTGGCTTTTTTATTGGCAGCGTTGCGCCGCGGGATCAGAAAAGGGGGCACCGATGGCTGTCTGGAACTTTGTGGAGCGAAGGAAGTTCGTGCGGTACGAGGTGAAATTCCCTTTACGCAACCTTGACCTCTACGCGAAGGTCAGCAAATTCTGCGCGACTAACGATATCAGCGCCAAAGGCATCGGCTGCATCTCTTCCGACGAAATGGCGGTGGGAACCCGCCTGCAGCTATCCCTGGATACGCCGGACAGCTCGGAACATGTCCTGATCAACGGTACGGTGGTCTGGTCGGTTCAGGTCGGTCCGAACCGGTATCGCGCGGGAATCGCGCTGGAAGACGGCAGTAACATCAAAGCCGTGCCGCTGGTATTGAAAGCGATCCAGACGCGGTATTATTGATACGCGTTTGCCGCTGCGCAGCCAAGAAAGAGGCACATACAAGTGATTCTGGAAAGAGGTTCCGACCGCCGGCGTTTTCAGAGGTTAAAGCTGCACATGAGCGTGTATTTCCGCGTCGACGCGCCCATCTATGCCCGGGTATGGTTCGGCGACCAGGAAATGGAAGCGGACATGGTCGACATCAGCGAACAGGGCATGGGTATTCGTACCCGCCACGATATCCCGTTATTAACCACGCTGCGTATCCGTTTTTCTCTTTTTAAATTGAACCGGCAGGGCGCGGTCGATTTCTCCGCTCCGTTTGAGATGGAAGGGGAGGTGCGTTCGAACATCTCCGGCGACGAGAAGGACCGCCGCTTAGGTATTTGTTTTATTCATCAGCAGGAGAGATTGGCTGCGGCAATCGGAGATTTTGCCAGCGCCGCGTAGCAGCCCGCGCATAATTACGCGCGGAAAGCATAGAGAGCAAAGCCCGCCCCGAACACCAGCAACAGAGCTGCGCAAACCCCCAGGATCATTTTGTAGACAGACAAAGAGATACACCGGCGGCTTTTGCTGATCGAAAAGGAAACAAAACTATACCAGCCGAGATCCGCCAGTATGTGCCCGCAGAAGAACACCGCGATTCCCGTCCAGCCGGCTTTCTGTGCGCCGAGCACCAGGCCGGCCCCGATGCTTAACCACCACACCGCCCAGTAAGGATTCAACAGACTCAAGGTGATGCCCATCCAGGCCAGATTGTTAGCTCCGGCAGAGGTTTCCAGCGCCGCCAGCGATACCGTTTTCAGGGAAAAAAGCAACCGCACGCCGAAGTACGCCAGCATCGCTGCGCCGGAAAATGATATGATTTTCAGCACGAGAGGCTGGTTCAGTATCCGGGCCAGGCCCAGCGCGATGCAGGCGACCATGAACAACTCCACCAGCGCATGGCCCAGGGTGACCAGCGGTCCGGTTTTCGCGCCGCTGCGCGCGCTTTCGGCGATCACCGCGGTCAACAGCGGCCCCGGCGCCAGCGCGCCGGACAAAGCGATAGTGAAAGAAAGCAAAAACAGCGATAAATAATGCATAGGGGTATTCTACAACAATTTTTCCCAAACGGCAAAGAGTCTGTTATAATAAGGCCATGGAACGGGTTAAACGCATCTTGATTATCTCGAGCGATAAGACGTTGCGCGACGTGCTGATGTTCTGTTTCGACGGCTGGGGATATGAAGTGTTCCTGCAGGACGTCCCGGGGAACGACGTTAATCAGATCAAACGGATTTCTCCGGACGTGATCGTGGTTGACGTGCAAACCGCGCGCAAGCCGCAGCTGGAGATCTGCCAGTTGCTCAAAGACGATTTTCTCACCGCGTTCATCCCCATCATTACCATTATCAATAAACGGCAGCTGCGCCAGCAATTGCTCGACATCCGCCAGGGCGTCGACGATTATCTGATCAAGCCGCCGGATCCGCTGGATCTGCGCATCCGCATCGAAATGGCTTTGAAGCGCTCCCAGTACAGCTATCACACCAACACGCTCACCGGGTTGCCCGGCGCGCGGATCATCGAAGAATGCGTCCGGGACAAGATCCACCAGGGTAAGCCGTTTTCCTTCGGTTACGTCGACATCGACAATTTTAAATTCTTCAACGACGCCTACGGGTATCACAAAGGCGATAAAGCGATCATGCAGGTCGCCTATATGCTTTACACGGTGATCAAAGAAGCCGGCAACCCGGAGGATTTTATCGGGCATATCGGCGGCGACGATTTTGTTTTTGTCACCACGCCGGAGAAATACGCGGCGATCTGCCGCAGCTTCATCGAGCAGTTCGACACGCTTATGCCGTTTCATTATTCGGCGGAAGATCGTGATCAGGGATTCGTGATGGCCCGGGACCGCACGCATAAGGTGCGCAAGCTTCCGTTGATGAGTTTATCCATTGCCGTGGTCAACTGCAGCGAGTCCCAGCCGTTCAAGAGCCTGGTAGAGGTCAGCGACAGAGTGGCGGAGATCAAGGGATATTTGAAAGCCCAGCCGGGCAGCAAATTCATGGCGGATCGCAGAAGCGGCGATGCCGTTAACGGCGCAGAGCCGCAATCTGCCGGTCCGGCGCCTGCGGAAAAGCGCTCCCGGACGCATAGGCCGCTGGGACAGATTCTTATCGAGCGCAAATGTATTACTGTCGAGCAGCTGGACGAGGCGTTGCGCGTCAACTGGCATCGCGGGGTAGCCCTGGGCGAGATACTCAAGGAATGCGGATATATCAAAGATCCGGATCTGCAAAGCGCTCTGGAAGCGCAAAAAGCACTTTCTGCGCCGGGTGGCGAAATCGTCCCGCGGCCGCAGATGCTTAATTAAAGGAAGATATGGCTAAAAAATGCAGTAAATGCGGTGTTCCTCTGGAAGGATTCGGGTATACCTGGATCGCTTCGAAATTATTCGGCGTCAGCCCTTCGCAGAAAGATCCGCAGTTATGCAACAAATGCGACGGCGAAAAACCAAAAGAAAAGCGCGGTTGCTGCGCTTGCGGCGGAAAATAGTCTATGTGCCCGAGCAATCTGTTGCATCTACTGGCGATACCGGCGGTGTTTATCGCCGTGATCCATTCCTATAAGCGGCAGCGGGACAATGCCGGGGCCAACGCGCGCATACTTTCCGGATTGCTGCAGGCGCCGGCCGAGATAAACGGTTTTTGGAACATCAATTTTACCCTGGAGGGGCTTTACCGCAATCGCAAGGTCGGTTACGCTTACGTCCTTTCTTCCCACGCGCGCAGCCCCTATTGCAGCCTTTTCATCGAACCGCGATTCTCCGCGCAGAATCAAAAAACGCCGGTTTTTCAGTGGAGCTATCCCCGTCCGACCCGCAATACGGTATTGAGGGGCGGGAAAATTCACTATTCCCGGGAAGATATTGTTGAGGGTTTTGTCTGGGGCGGTCTGGCGGTTATGGATAAGTTTGAAGCGCAGAAGGTTCTTGAAGAATTGAGCCAGGCCGCGGAAATAGTGGAAAAAAAGCAGCAATAGACTTGACAATTTCTGCAGCCTATGCTATACTTTGACAAATAAGCATAAGACCTTTGTTTTGAGAAGGTTTTGCGTCTGAACTAAATCAAGAATAACGCCACGGTTCTTGATAAGAGCAGGTTCTTATCAACGGATCGTGGTTTTTTTATTGGCATGTAAAATACTTTAGTAAAGATTTAATGAATTAACCAATAAAGGAGAGGCAGATGAAGATGATGCGCAGAGTTATGGCAGTGGTGGTGGGATTTTGTTTACTCCTGGAGCAGACCGGATTCGCTCAAGTCGCTCCGCAATTCAATGTCCCGGCATACCTCAACGGTTATGTGGCTGCGGATAAATTCCGTCCGGTTCAATTGCGTTCGATCTCTCTGGGCCAGGATGCCCAGGATCTGAACCTCTATCTCGACGCCGGAGACGCCAGGAATATCTCTTCCCGTCAGGCCAAGGAATCCGCGCGCCAGCTTCTGGAATATTTCCGCGTCGGCCTCGCTTTGCCCAACCAGTCTTTCTGGGTGAATCTGCGCCCGGATGCGCAAGACAAGATCCTGGACATGTCGCTGGAAAGAACCGACATGGGAAAAATTCTGCTGGAAGCCGATCTGCAACTTAAGAAAGATCTGGCTGCCTTCACTTCTCCGGATACCCGCGAGGGCAAGCAGTACTGGAACCGGCTTTACGCCAGAGCCGAGCAGATCTTCGGACCGGACAATATCACCATTCCTACGATTACCCGGCCCTGGATCGTTCCGGGCGAGATCATCCTGCGCCAGAGCCAGGAGAGCGCCTACATTTATAAGGCTACCCTGAAAGTGATGCTCGAGCAGGATTGGTTCGCGCAGCCGGATGCCGCGCTGGGCATCAGCGCCGCAGTCATGGCTGACAAGCGGGTTCAGGAACTTAACGCTTATTCATCCGAATTGATCCGCACGCATATCCTTCCTAAATTAACCGCGGAAGTCAACTCTTCGCGCAAGTACGCCGCTTTGCGCCAGGTCTATTATTCGCTCATTCTGGCGCAATGGTACAAGCGGCAATTTCAGGGCAAAGACAACGCCTATGCGAGGCGCATCGACAGCCGCGATCTGTCCGGCCTGGAATCGCGACACGCGTGGTCAAAAACCACCGCTTTTAATGCTTACAAGAAATCATTTTCCGAGGGTGAATATAAGAAAGAGGAAATGGTACGCAGCGGCAAAAATGTGATCGTGCACCGGTATTTCAGCGGCGGCGTGAGCGTGGTGAACACCATGGCCGCGCAGAACAGCGTGAGTAACCAGGTATTCACCAGCAACAACGCGGCATTGACCGAACCGTTGATCGCTTATTCCGCCCAGACCGACGAGGTCACTCCCGCGCAGCAGAGCGAGGTCGCGGTCAAGGATACTGAAACCCAGGAAGAACCGGCGGGCCGCCTGGAAAAAGGCTGGGTCATTGCCAACCATATCCTGGTTTCTTTCCACGTGGCGTTCATCGTTTCTCTGTTGAGCCTGCCTGTAGCCGAGATGTTCAGCAAATGGGATGTCCTGCAATACGTGTTTGCCAGCGCGGAAACTCCTTTGAGCGCGTTGTTGTGGTATATCGGCTGGCACAGCGGCATCGCCCTGCACGAAATGGGCCATTACCTCAAGGCGGTGAAGACGTCCGCTTTGAGAGCCGAACTGCTCCCGGCAGCAGAGGCAAAGATGCGCCAGGGTTTTCTGGGTAGAATGAAGTGGTACGCAGAGATGTTCGTGAAAATTCCCTGGGGTAAATTCGAAGGGGTGAAGAAAGTAGGCAGAGGCATTGCCGCTAATTATTATCCGGATGCGCCATTCAACGCAGCAGTTGCCGCAGAAGGACCCCGTTTCAGCGGGAAAGTAGCCAAGCTTACCCTGCCTGCAGGCATAGGGTTACTGGCGGCTGGTCTCTTTGCCCAGACTGTGCCGGCTTTTGCCGGTATAGGCGATGCTCTGGTTTTCCTGGGCAGAATGTTTTTCGGTATCGGCGCGATCTCTTTTCTCGATTACAAAATGGCTGATCCCGGTAAGCTTGCCGAGTTTGACGAGCGCGAGCGCAAAGCCGCGGAAAAAGCCAAGGCTGTTACCGCAGAAACAGTGCAGGCCGAGCAAATCTCCTGGAAGGATCAGATGGGCGACGTTAAGAAGAAAATGCTCCGGCAGCGCATTCAGGAAGCGGAAACCCGCTGGGGCGTATCTATTCGCGCTCCCTGGGGTTGGCGCAACTCCGGTATGGGCGGACGCCATACCGAGAAAGAATACCCGCAGAGCAACATTTCCATGCAGGAAGCCATGTTCATTCCTTTAAGCGCTAAAACCTACGAAGACGCGCAGCGCATGGTCGTAGAGCTGCAAACCCGGTTGCATCAAATCATCAATAAAGTCGAAGGCGCCCGCGTTGAAGGTATCGGTCTGGAAGGCGGTCTGGCTACGTATATTGAAAAGGATCCCAGCGATCTGGTTCCTGAACAGCGCTTATGGCGCTTGATGGTGCAGGCAATCAAAGAGTCGGGTTTTAAACCCGGCGAGGATGTGGTTCTGGCATTCGACCCGGCGGCAAGCGAGTTGGAAATCGCCTATCGCGAAAAGTACGAACAGCCTGATGCGGTAGGTATGTATCTGTTCTGGCGCGACGCCAACCAGGTAGTGATGAGCCGCGATCAGTTGATGGATCTGTATGATTGGGCGATCGAGAACAATATTCCTTTGATCTCCGGCGAGGATTTATTCGCGGAGGACGATTATGAAGGATGGAAGCTGGCCATGGCCAAGTATGGCGATGTGATGTTCATCATCGGAGACGATGTGGCTACTACTAATGCCCACACCGTAGAATTCCTCGCGGACGAAAAGCTGATAAATACCCTGTTGGTCAAAGCCAATCAGATCGGCTCATTAGCCGAGACATTGCTGGCTATGTTGACCGGCCTGGGCAAGGGGTTGGAAATGGTGGTTTCCCACCGTTCCAAGTCTCCCAATGACGATATGGAAGCGCAGGTAGCATTGTCGGTTAACGCCGTAGGGTTAAAAGCCGGCGGCGGCGCCAATACCGAGAGATTGGTCAAGTACGGCGCTATTATCAAGATGATGAAAGAAGCCATCCTGGATGCGGCCATGAAAGACAGCAGGGGAGTGACCAACAAGGAGCTGGAGCAGCAGGTGACCGCGGTTATTGATCAGCTGCAGATCACCAGGATCGTCGCGTACGAGGAATCGACCAATGCGGGTATCCCGACCGCAGGTGCGACGGTGAGCTTCGGCATTCCCGGGAGCTTGAGGTACGAGAGTCTTTTCAAGATGTCGGGTTCCACTCCGCTGGGCACCAGCGCCGGCACCGGAGAAGCGATCCATCTGATCGATTCTAACTTTGCCCCGAATGAACTGACCGCGCAGTATCCCGACCTGTTCGACAAAAGCGCCACCGGAACGTATTCGTTCAAAAAGTCGGTTGACGATAATCAGATTATCGCCAAAGACGATGCCGTCCTTACGGAGTTTTATAAGAGGGCGAACCGTTACAGCGGCAAAGGCGTATTGAACGCGGTTTCCAACGTGGAAAAGATACTGGCGGAGAAGTTTGTCGGCAAAAAGTTATCGGAGTTGGGCGGCATTGAGAATATAGATAAGGTTTTGCTGGAAGCGGAATTCGAATTAGGCGTGGCGCGCGGTTTGATCAGTCGCGATGCGCCGATGGATGAAAAGATCAAGTTCATGCAGCGCAAAGGTAATATCGGCATGAATGCGCTTCTTTCCACATCCCTGGCCTTGGGCCGCATGGTTACGGCAATGCAGGGTAAGGAATTGTGGCAGACTTTGCGCGAGACGATGGCGACGACCATCGCCCGCACTATCGCCGAAAGCGAAGGCGTCAGCGCGCAGGAGCTGGAGCAGAACTATACCTTCGAACAGCTGGTCGAAAAGTTGCAGAAGTTCGAACAGGCGCGCAAGGAGCGCAAAGACGAACGTCCGTTGTATGCGTATCTGGAAGCGGCGTTGCCGGTATACGGCGAGGCTGACGGCGGGTCGCAGGTGCAGGACGGCGGATTGAAGACCGATGCGCAGGAAGTCGTCGAGCAGCAGACCGTGGCGGTTGAGCAGCAGGCTGCTGCGGCGAATCAGGCTCCGGAAGAGCTCGGCGGCGTGGATCTGCGCGCTTTGCCGGTGTCGGTCAAGCCGGTCGATGCATCGCGGGTCGTTCCGGTTAATTCCGCGCTGCTGAAAATGTCCCTCCAGGACCTGGATAAGACCTGGACGGATTTGCGCGGCAAAGTGGAAGGGCAAGCGGTCCCGTACCAGCAGCTCAAAGAATACGTGGCTGCCTGCAAGTCCCGCGCTGATGCCGCAAAGCAGCTGGCGCAGGTGCGCCGTTACATCGGCGAACTGCTCAAGCTCGAGGAAGAGAGGGCTATCGCATCCTCTTCCGAGATGCATGAGATTGTCGGTATTATCGGCTAAACGGCCGGTAGATCAATGATGTTCAAGGAAGCCACGGTTCTGGATTGAGCGATCAGTCGAGCACCGTGGCTTTCTGCTCTGTGGAGAGGCGTGTGATCATGCATAGAGGCATCGGATCCATCCGAAAAACAGTCTCCATTCTAACCAGCCTGGTTCTGCTGCTGCAGACGGCAGGCTTCGCTCAAGTTTTTTCTCCGTCCGCGGTCAATGCGGATGTTCCCGCATCACGCCTGTCCGGCTGCTGCCGGCCCATGCATCTGCGCTGGCTGGCAGTGGATCCGGATAACCGGTCATTCAACGTCATTCTGGACACCGGAGACGCAACCGGTATTTCCCCCCGACGCCTGCGCGAAGAATCTCAAAAACTCATCGAATATTTCCTCATCGGTCTGGTCCTGCCCAACAGCTCGTTCTGGGTAAATCTACGCCCCGACGCGCCTTTGCGCGTTATTGATCCTTTGCTGGAGCGCACCGACGTCGGCAGGATACTGCTGGAAGCCGATGTGCGTTTGAAAAAAGATCTGGCCGCATATACGTCTCCCGCCACCGCGCAAGGGCGGCGTTACTGGGATGCGTTGTATAAACGGGCTGCAGAGCTGTTTGGTCCGGCGCAGATAACCGTTTCCACCGCTTCCCGTCCCTGGATCGTGCCCGGCGAGATCATCATCGGCGAAGGCGAACAGGGAGCGTATGTGTATAAGGCGACTCTGGACGTGCGCTTGGAAGACGATTGGATCGGCCGTTCGGATCCTGTGTTGAAACAGCTCAACGCGTACGGCGCGCAATTGCTCAAGCGGGAAATCCTGCCCGGGCTGATCAAAGAAGTGAATACCTCGGAGAAATACGCTGCTCTGCGCCAGGTGTACTATTCGCTGATCCTGGCGCAATGGTTCAAACTGCATCCGGCTCAGGCCGGCGCTTCCCTGTCCGCGATCGTCGACGCAGCAGATCCCGTCGGACTGGCTTCGAGCATTCCCTGGTCCAAGAATACATTTACTGCCGAATATCGCCGGTCCCTGCAGGCGGGCGAATACAACCAGAAAGAATACGTGCCGACTTCCGCGGGCTTGAGTCTGCGTCAGTACGCCAGCGGAGGCGCGCTTTTCAACGGCAGCAGCCGGGTTCTTTCGGTGTCGCCGGGATTGGGCCGGGCAGTTCTGCATGCGCCGGCGCCGTACCGGCAGGCGCTCGAAGTTCCTTTTCCGCAGGCGGTGCGCGTTGTGCTTTCCCGTCGGTCAAACGTTGACACGCATGCGGATGAGCCGGATGGCGGTACCCAGGCGCAGGAAGAGATACGCATTATGGCATTGTACGGCGGTTTGCAGCGGTTGACGAATTTTGTGCTGAAAGAATCCCGCCCGTCGGCAGCGCGATTGCTGCCGGATATCGCCAGGTCGGGGCACGCGCAGATGGTCGCCGCGGTAGTGCCCGAACTGATGCGCGCCGCGGCTTCCAGTAACCGGCCCGATATCCGGGCGGCTGCCAATGAATGCCTTGCCGCGGTCCGGTCCCCGGCTCAGACGGCTGCACTCGAGCCGGTTGCGCCGGAGTCGTCTCTGCAGCCGGCTGCCGTTTCCGCGGTAGACCGGGAAAACCTCGCCGGTTTTCTCCACGCGATGGGCGGCCGGGATATCAACGCAGCCATTGCCGCATGTGCGGCCATGCGCGCATTGTTCAAAGAGAAGCCGGGTTTGTGGGCAGACCGGCAGGTCGTTGAAGCTGTCGGGCCTGTTCTGAAAAGCAGTTTTCCGAGAGCGCGATTGGCGCTGATGGAAGCCGTTGAACAAAGTATCAGCGCTCCGGTCAGCGATGAGCTTCTTTTCCTGGTTTTAAAAGGAATGAATGATCGCGACGACCAGGTGAGCGAAAGAGCGCTTTTCGCGTTCGCGCGCATACTCGCCGCGGAGCCGCGCCCGGGTCATACCGGTGAGGCGCTTGCCCGGATCATGGATGAGCCGGAATCTTTCGCTATTGCCGGGTTGGTATTCGACCTTATCGCCAGAAAGGGCGCCGGCGAGCTTGAACCGCTCTGGCAGTTGCACGCCGGAAACCGGGCGCACTTGCGCCGGGCGCTGGAGCAGAATCTCGCCGATGCCGCTTTTCCGGGATTGTATACGCTAAACGACGTTTCCTGGCGCGGGCTGGCCGAACAACTGATTGAATACAACCGTCTTACCGCCGATGCGGACGCGCCGCTGCGTTCGGTGATCGTCAAGATGCTCCTGGCCCGCGAAGGCGCGGTGTCTTTCGGCCGGATGAAATGGCTGGTGGCTGAATCGCTTTCGTATTTCCACGTCAATCTCGCGCATGCGCTGGAAAAAACGCGTTCGGTCGCCCTGCGCCGGCAGCTGATCAAGGCTTCCGGCGTGAGTACCGCGGACAGCATCGAAGTGTTGCGCACCCGGGCCATCCGGTTCGCGGCCATCGCGGACAACGATACGAGTTTCGATTCTTCCAGAGGCGTGGCCGGACGTATTCGCAGCGATATCCATCTGCGTCTTTCTCCCCAGGACTTGCGCGCGGTCAGAGCCTACCGCACATTCCTCGACGGAGACGCTTCCGAACTGACCGCTCTGGGGTATACGATCAGTGAATCCGACCGCGTCCCGCCGGAACGCAAGGCGCGGGTGGCCGCGGCCGCCGAAGATCTGCTGGACGCGCTGGAGGAGATATTCGGCGAAGAGAGCGGGAAAGGGGTGAGGGCGTATTTCGCTCTGGCGAAAAAGATGTTCCGGGACCATCCGGTTCTCGCGAATGAGATCCAGGAAATTCTTGATTTTTCCGGAAAGAAAGATCTGGCGTATCTGGAGCGGATCAATGCGGCCAGGAGCCTTCTGGCGGAGGTCGGCCGAACCATGCGCTCGACGGAACTGATGATGAGTATCGGGCTGGATAACGCGCTGGAGAACCTGTATTACGGGGGCGTTGCCGCTTTCGAACCGTCGGTGGATTACGCCGATGATCTGCAGACGCTGAAGGTTGTGCGCAGCCTGATGGAAGCGGTGCGGTTGAACGGTTACTGTCGGGAAGAGATCGCGATGATTGTTTTGCAGGTCGAAGCGGTGCTGGCGAGAGGGATACGCAATCAGGAAGACCGGCTGGAGATCTATGCGCTGTACCGCCGGCTGGAGCGGATGATCAAAGGTATTTCCCAGGAGACGATCAACGATTATCAGGAGATCGCGCAGCGCCTGGGCGCTGCCGCGGGCAAAGCCGATGCTCCCTGGGTCGGCGAATTCTCCGCTCAACTGATGCGCCGGGACGTGGTGTACTGGCTGGCCAGCGTGACGGAGAAAGCGATGCAGTCGGCCATGTCTTCCGCGGGGATCAGCGGCTGGCAGGTGATCCAGGAAGGCGTCGCGCGGGGAAGGATCAAAGTGATCGTCGATAATGAGGATTTCGCCGGCCTCAAGGATGATGAAATAGCGGTCGCCGCGCAGCTTCCCGACGACAGCCGGTTTCTTATTCATGCCAGAGGGATCATTACCACCGGGGTGGAATGTTTGCTGTCTCATCCCGCAGTCCGGGCGCGGCAGCAGAAAACGGTTTTCGTCTCCGCTCCATCTCTGGATGAGGCAAAAAAATACGCCGGGCAATGGGTAGAGCTGTCAGCGCAGGGAGAGCAGGTGATCATCCGGCCTCAAGCTGAAGCCGAGGCGCAGCGGGAAGCTTCGATCGTGCCGAAGAAAAAGCCGGCCGGGGCGATTGCACCGGTGGAGCCTGACCGCGCCTGGAGTGCGGCAGTGGTTCTCCCGTCGGATTATACGCCGCAGCGGGTAGGTAATAAAGCGTATACCTTGAGCCGGATACCGGATAATCTTATCGCCGGGCAGAGAACGGCCCGTCATTTCAGTTTGAGCTTCGCTTTTTTCGATGCGGTGTTGGCGCTTGAGATTAATCGCGCCCGCAAACAGGAGTTGCAGGTTTTGCAGCAACGGGTGATCCAGGCAGCCCGGGATCAGGATGTGCGTGAGGATTTACGGCGTATGCGGGCTTTGGTGGAAGAGCTCGAGCTGCCGCAGCAAACGCTGGGAGAAATCGTCGCCACCGCGACGGAGTTGTTTGGCCGGGAAACGCCGCTTTTCCTGCGCTCCAGCACCAATGCCGAAGACCTGGCGGATTATTCGGGCGCAGGGGTGTATGATTCTTTCGGCGCGGTAACGCTTTCTCCGCCGGACATCGCCCGCCATGTCAAAAAGGTATGGGCTTCAGTCTGGAATGAGAAAGCGTTTTTCGACCGCCAGGCGAATGCTATCGATCACGCCGCGGTGCGGCCGGCAGTCTTGATCCAGGAGATGCTGAATCCGGAGTATTCCTTTGTCATCCATACCCGGTCGCCGGTCAACGGCAATGACGGGGCGGTGCTCATCGAAGCGGTGCAGGGATTCGGGGAAACGCTGGTCAGCGGCCTGGACGCTTACGCCGGGCAGGCGTATCGTTTCAGCGTGGATAAGTCTACCGGCGAGCTCAAGTTGATCTCGTTCGCGAATAAGAGCCGCAAGATCGTTGTGCGCGCCGGCCGTTTCAACGATGCCGCCGCGGATTATCACGATGACTGGCTGGTGACGCCTGAAGGACGGCAACTTCTGCAGCGCATAGGCATGGCCGCGATCAAACTCGCGGACGCCGCAGGCGCCGCCCAGGATATCGAGGGCGTGATCGTCAATGACCGGGACGGGCGCACAGTCGGATTCGTCCAGACGCGCGCGCAGGTTATGCTGAATGCGGACGGCGGCAATCTTCTGGGCGGAGTGGATCTGCGCCTGTTATCCGCCGACAATGCCGCCGCGGCCGGCGCGCAGATCCCGCGGGCGCGCGGGATATTCCTGGAGCGGTCCGCCGCCGAATGCGACGGGATCTGTCGCGCTCTGCTTGCCGGATTGGAACGTGACCCGTCGTCGCTGGAAGGATTGCGGGAATACGTGGTGGAGATGGGCGTCCGGGCGGACGCAGAGCAGCGGTTGAAAGACGTGTCCATCTGGTTGATGAACCGGCTGCGCATGGAAGAGGCGGCTGTGATGAAAACTCCCGCGCCGCTGCGGGAAGCGCTTGTCTGCCTCGGCGCGAGGTAATCACCCGGCGTATGTCTTGCATAATCGCGGATTTGTGCTATACTAATATATACCTGCGGTAAGGAGCTTATCTGAAGCCAAGGGCGCGTAGTATGATGACCTATCCTTATCGGGTAGGTTTTTTTGTTATTGGCACCTTGCGCAGATCGGAATTGCGCAAGTGTTGCCCCTGTGGGCAAGGAGGGCGGAATGAAAAAGCACAGCGTGGGAGTGGTGGCGATCCTGGTGAAACGGCGCGCGCAGACCGCGCCGCACGTCAACGATATCCTTACCCAGTACGGGGAGATTGTGATAGGCCGCATGGGTTTGCCGCATCATAAACAGGATATGAACATCATTACCCTGATCGTCGACGCGGATACGGATCAGATCGGCGAGTTGACCGGCAAGCTGGGTATGCTCAAGGATGTTACGGTCAAGTCTACCCTGGCTAAAGTCTGATCTCGCGGGCGCCGTCGAGGCGTAAGAAAGCGGAAAGCATGATGGAGACGATCAAGAGAGAAGAAGTGGAGCGTTATCTGGAGCGGGGCAGGGATTTTATCGACGATGCCCTGATCGAACGCCTGCTGGAAGAGAATAAACAGCCCGATGCGCGGGCTGTGCGGGAGATCATTGCCCGGGCCCTGGAGATCAAGACGCTGGAGCCTGCGCAAACCGCGGCGTTATTGCAGGTGCAGGATGATGCGCTCTGGGAAGAGATTTTCCAGGCCGCCGCGAAGATCAAGACCAAAGTGTATGATAACCGGGTGGTGACGTTTGCGCCTTTGTACGCCGCGAATAAGTGCGTGAATAATTGTTCTTACTGCGGGTTCAGGCGGGAGAATCCGGCGATCCAGCGCCGGGTGCTGGATTTCGACGCGATCCGGGAAGAAACGCGCGTGCTTGCCGGCAAGCTTGGCCACAAACGCCTGATTTTCGTGTGCGGCGAACATCCGGAGTCCGGGGCGGATTATATCGCCGAGAGCATGCGCACCATTTACAGCGTGAAAGAAAAAGTGCGCAACGGACGCGGAGAGATCCGCAGGGTCAATGTCAATGCCGCGCCGATGAGCGTGGGCGATCTGATCAAGATCAAAGACGCCGGCATCGGCACCTTTCAGGTTTTTCAGGAAACCTATCATCACGCCACCTATGCCCGGGTGCATCCCGCCGGAACGGTCAAATCGGATTTCGGCTGGCGGCTGTACGCGTTGCACCGGGCGATGGAAGCCGGTATCGACGACGTGGCGATCGGCGCTCTGTTCGGTTTGTACGACTGGAAATTCGAGGTTATGGGCATGCTCTTCCACGCCCGGGACCTGGAAAAGCGTTTCGGCATCGGTCCGCACACGGTTTCCATGCCCCGGATCGAGCCGGCAGCCAACACGCCGTTTTGCGACCACGCGCCCCACCGGGTTAGCGACCGCGATTTCAAACGCCTGATCGCGGTGCTGCGTCTGTCTATTCCGTATGCCGGGATGATCATTACCTGCCGGGAGCGCCCGGGGTTTATTCGGGATGTTATCCCGATGTGCACGCAGCGGGACGCTTCCAGCCGCATCGGCGTGGGCGCGTATACTGGCCAGCAGCAAGAGCAGCAGCAGGATATCCAGCAATTCATCCTGGGAGATACGCGTTCCCTGGATGAAGTTATCCGCGAGCTGGCCTCTCTGGGGTATATCACTTCATTCTGCACCGCAGGGTACCGCTGCGGCCGCACCGGCAAGAACATCATGACCCTGCTGCGCACCGGGAAAGAAGGCTGTTTCTGCAAATTGAACGCCATCCTGACCTTCCAGGAATGGCTGGAAGATTTTGCCAGCCGGGAAACCAGGGAGATCGGCGAGCGGATCATCGCTCAAGAGATCGCGCAGGTTACCGAGCGGGTGCCCGCGTACTTTACGCCGGAGCTGCTGGAGAAAATGCTGGAATTTCACCGCCGGATCAAATCCGGAGAACGGGATCTGTGTTTTTAGGAAGGATTGGTATTCATGGAAAAAGCGCCTAAATCGCTGCGTTTGCATATCGGGATATTCGGGCGGACCAATGTGGGCAAGTCCAGTTTTTTGAACCTGGTGGCCGGACAGGATGTGGCGATCGTGTCCGAAGTGCCCGGCACGACAACCGACGTGGTCGAGAAAACCATGGAGTTGCTTCCTCTGGGGCCGGTGGTATTCCTGGATACGGCCGGCATGGACGATACCTCCGAACTGGGATCTTTGCGGCTGAAGAAGACCCGCAAAATTTTCGACCGGTCGGATGTGGTCCTGCTGCTGCTGGAACCGGATATCTGGACGGAATATGAGGATGGTATTATTGAGGAAGCCCGGTCCAGAGCGATCCCGGTGATCCTGGTGGTGAACAAGATCGATCAGAAGCAACCTTCTTCGGCATACCTGGAACGGCTCGAAAAGGTAACCGAGCGAATAGTCCTGTGTTCCAGCCTTGACGGTAAAAAACGCGATACCTATCTTAATCCTTTGAAGCAGAAGCTGATCGAAACCTGTCCGGAAGAGTTTTTGAACCCGCCGCCATTGATCGCGGATTTGATCCCGGCCGGCGGGCTGGCAGTGCTCATCGTTCCCATCGATCTGGAAGCGCCCAAGGGAAGATTGATCCTGCCGCAGGTGCAGACTTTGCGCGATTGCCTGGATAATGGCAGCATGGCGCTGGTAGTCAAAGAGAGTGAGTATGCCGTCGCGTTGCGCCAGCTTACAAATCCTCCGGATCTGGTAGTCTGCGATTCGCAGGTGGTCTTGAAGATGGTCGAGGATACGCCGGAAACTTTGAGGTGCACTACTTTTTCCATGCTCTTCGCCCGCAATAAAGGCGATCTGGTCGAGGCGGCGCGGGGCGCGGCAATGCTGGAATCGTTGCAGCCGGGCGATAAAGTGCTGATCGCCGAAGCCTGTAGCCATCATCCTATCCAGGATGATATCGGCCGGGTGAAGATCCCCCGCTGGCTGCGGCAGTTCGTAGGCGGCGACCTGCAGATCGATGTTTCTTCCGGAAGAGATTATCCGGAAGACCTGGCGCAGTATAAGCTGATCATCCATTGCGGCGGGTGCATGCTTACCCGGCGGGAGATGCTCTTCCGGATCGAAAAAGCCCAAGAAGCAGGCGTGCCGATCACCAACTACGGCGTGGCCATATCCGTTCTGCAGGGCGTGGCGCAGCGCACCCTGGCGCCTTTTCCCGCGGCCTGGGAAGCTTTCCGCGCGGCGCAGGGGGAGAGGGCGAAAAAAGCTTGATTTTTTCGGAAAATGTGATATATTTTAAATCTCTACTGCAAAAAGTGAAGGACTCCTTCCTGATTGCTTAGTCTCAAATTCATCCCTTTACAGTGAACGGAAAGACGAGAGAAGGTCGGCAATGGAACAGAAGATTTCTATTGAAATCAAAAATTTGGTAGATAAGTGGAAGAGCAAAGAGGGCAACCTGATCATGATCCTCCACGAGATCCAGAATCATCACGGGTATGTCCCGCGCGAGCTTTCTCTGGAGCTTTCCCAGATGCTCGACGTTCCTCTGGCGCGCATCTACGAAGTGATCACCTTCTATAATTTCTTCAAACTCACTCCCCCGGGCAAACACAAGATCGCCGTTTGCATGGGCACGGCCTGTTATCTCAAGGGCGGCCAGGACCTGATCAACGAAGTCAAGAACATTCTGCATATCGAACCCGGACAGACCACCAAAGACGGACAATACTATCTGGATATGGTGCGTTGCCTGGGATGTTGCGGTCTGGCGCCGGTAATGATGATAGACGAGAAAGTATACGGAAAAGTCAAGAAGAGCGAAATAATGGATATTCTCTCCAAGCACGGGAGCACAGATTAAACCATGGATAAACTGACCCCAGAGGCAATCGACAGGATATTCAAACAGAACCGGCAGCAGTCCGCCAACTGGATCAAGGTCGGGATGAGCACCTGCGGCATTGCCGCCGGCGCGGATGAAGTGTATGCCACCCTGGTCGAAGAAATAAAGAAACGCAATATACAGGTTACGGTCAAGAAATGCGGTTGCCTGGGTATGTGCCACGCCGAACCCCTGGTGGAAGTCTGCGTGGACGGCATGCCCACCGTGATCTACGGCCGGGTGAACAAGGAAATCGCGGTAAAGATACTGGATAAACACGTTAATTCCAAAGCATTGTTAAACGATTATATTTTCGATCTCGAGACCAAATAATCATGTTCAAGAAAACCATTCTTTTAAAAGATACCAGTTTCAGCCCGGAAGATAAGACCAGGGATGTATTCACCCGCTGCCTGGATTATTTGAGGGAAAAACAGCTGGAACAGGATATCCAGGTGGTCAGGGTTGCGGACAGCGGGGTGTACGGTCAGGGGCTGGTAATGAAAGTCCTGCCGGATGCGACGCTATATGTCAATTTGAAAGATGAGGATGTCACCAGGGTCATCGATGCCGCGGCGCAGAATAAGACGATCGAAGGGTTGGCGCTGAAGAAAGCGCCCAAGCAGATCCGCATCGTGTTGCGTAATTGCGGAAAGATCGACCCGGAATCCCTCGAAGAATACATCGCTACCGGCGGGTATGTCGGTTTGAAGAAAGCTTTGCTGGAGCTCACCCCGGATAAAGTGATCGAGGAGATGAAGAAAGCGGGTTTGCGCGGCCGCGGCGGCGCTGGATACCCCACCTGGATGAAATGGAAATTTGCCCGCCAGGTCGTTGCAGACCAGAAATTCGTCATCTGCAATGCCGATGAAGGCGACCCGGGCGCGTATATGGACAGAAGCGTGCTGGAAGGCGATCCGCACTCGGTGATCGAAGGTTTGATCATTGCCGCGTACGCGGTGGGAGCGTCCAAAGGCTATTTCTATATCCGCGCCGAATATCCTCTGGCGGTGGAGAGGATTCAGAAAGCTATCGACCAGGCCAATGCAGCGGGCTTGCTGGGCAAGAACATTTTAGGCAGCGCGTTCAGCCTCGATCTGGAGATCCGTCTGGGCGCCGGGGCGTTTGTCTGCGGCGAAGAGACGGCATTGATCGCTTCGATCGAAGGCCGGCGCGGCACGCCGCGTCCCCGTCCGCCGTATCCTTCGGTAAAAGGTCTCTGGGATAAGCCCACGGTGATCAATAACGTGGAGACTTTGTCCAATGTTTCGTTTATCCTTTTGAAGGGCAGCGAGCAGTTCGCGAGCATCGGGACGGAAAAATCCAAAGGCACCAAGGTTTTTGCCGTGACCGGGAAAGTCAAGAATTCGGGGCTGGTGGAAGTGCCCATGGGCATTACCTTGAGAGAGATAGTCTATGATATCGGCGGCGGCACGATTTCCGGCAAAGCGGTCAAAGCCGTGCAGACCGGCGGCCCTTCCGGCGGAGTGATCCCGGTAGACGCGCTGGATACCCAGGTGGATTACGAAAACCTGCAGAAACTGGGATCGATCATGGGGTCCGGCGGCATGATCGTCATGGATGAAGAGGATTGCATGGTGGATATCGCCAAATTCTACCTGGGTTTTTGCGTGGACGAATCCTGCGGTAAATGCGCGCCCTGCCGTATCGGCGGCTACCAGATGCTGGAAGTGTTGAAGCGCGTGGCCAACGGTCAGGCCAAGCTCGAAGATATGACCGTGCTGCGGCGGATCTCCCAGGCGATGCAGAAAGCGTCTCTCTGCGGATTGGGTCAGACCGCGGCCAACCCGGTGCTTTCCACGATGAAATATTTCGAAAGCGAATACAAACAGCATATCGAGAACAAGAAATGCCCCGCGGGCAAATGCTCGGCGCTGTCCAACTACGCGATCATTCAGGAAAAGTGCAAACGCTGCTCGCTCTGCCAGAAGAATTGCCCGGTGGAAGCTATCCCGGGGAGCAGGGAAGACGGATTTACCATTGTCCAGGAAAAATGTATAAAATGCGGACGCTGTCTTGAAGTCTGTAAATTCAAGGCCGTATCCAAAACATAACCTATGCCTAAAGTCATCAAAGCTAAAATTAACGGGATCCTTTTGAGAGTGCCCGAGGGGACCACGATCCTGGAAGCCGCGGAAAAAGTCCAGGTGAAGATCCCGACGTTATGCAAGCATCCCGATCTGACCGCGTCCGCCGGGTGCGGCATCTGTATCGTCAGGATCAAGGGCACCGCGAAAATGCTGCGCGCCTGCAGCACTCCGATCGAAGAAGGCATGGAGATCATTACCCATGACCCGGAGATCGTGGAGATACGCAGAACGGTGATCGAGCTGATCCTCTCCAACCATCCCAATGATTGCTTGAAATGCGGGCGCAACAATAATTGCGAACTGCAGAAACTGACCGCCGACTTCGGCATCCGCCAGGAGTCGTTCCCGCAGTTTCTGAAAAATCTGCCCACGGATAATTCGACCAATACCATTACCCTGGAACCGCCGAAATGCATACTCTGCGGCCGCTGCGTTGAAGTCTGCCAGAACGGGCAGGACGTCTGGGCGTTGTCTTTTTTGGAACGGGGGATCAAGACCAGGATCTCTCCGGCCGGCGAAATCCAGCTGGCGGATTCTCCGTGCGTGCGCTGCGGGCAATGCTCGAATCACTGCCCCACCGGCGCGATCGTCGAGAAAGACCACACCGGAAAAGTCTGGGAGGCGTTGCTTGACCCGGACAAGTTCTGCGTGGTCCAGATCGCTCCGGCCGTGCGCGTGGCCATCGGCGAGGCATTCGGATTTCCCGTGGGGACCAATCTGACCAGAAAGATGTACGCGGTGCTGCGCCGTCTGGGATTCAAGGCGGTATTCGACACTTCTTTTGCCGCGGATGTTACCATCATGGAAGAGGCCAGCGAATTCGAAGAGCGGTTTATCAACAACAAAAAGCCGCTTCCTCTCATTACCAGCTGCTGCCCTTCCTGGGTCGATTTTATGGAGAAATTCCACGGGGACATGATCGAGCATTTCTCTTCCTGCAAGTCCCCGCACGAAATCCTGGGAGTACTCTCCAAGACCTATTATGCCAGGAAGAACAATATCGATCCCGCGAAGATATTTATGGTTTCGATCATGCCCTGCACGTCCAAAAAATACGAGATCAGCAGGAGCGATGAGATGTTCGCTTCCGGATATCAGGATATCGATGTGGCTTTGACCACCCGGGAGTTGTCCCGGATGATCAAACAGTCCGGCCTGGATTTTAACCACCTCCCCGAAGAAGAGTGCGACAGCATCCTGGGCGAATATGCCGGCGCGGGGGTTATCTTCGGAGCCACCGGCGGCGTGATGGAAGCGGCGTTGAGAACCGCGAATTACTTCATTACCGGCAATGAGCTGGAGAGAGTCGATTTCGACGCGGTGCGTGGTCTCAAAGGCGTCAAGGAAGCGGAGATCGAGATCGCCGGCAAGAAAGTCAAGATCGCTATCGCTCACGGCCTGGGCAATGTGGAGTATGTGATCAACAAAGTCCGGGAAGCCAAAAAGAATAATAAGGAAATGCCCTGGCATTTCATCGAGGTTATGGCTTGCCCCGGCGGCTGCGTCGGCGGCGGCGGGCAACCGTATAACGTCACCGATGAGCTGCGCATCAAAAGAGCCGAAGGTTTATATAAGGAAGATAAGACCAAGGAGATCCGCTGTTCGCATCAGAATCCGTATATCAAGAGGATCTACGAGGAATTCCTGGAAAAACCTTTAAGCGAAAAATCCGAGAAACTTTTACACACCGCCTACAAATCCCGTCCCACCTACCGCAAATAGCAGACGCTTTCCCCATCCATAAGGGGTGCAGCGATTTGCAAAGATATTGTATGGTTCGAAAAAGGGAGTTCTGGAAAAATCCAGGCTCCCTTTTTAGTTTTTTGAGGTATAATGGAAACGGTTTGTAATCACAAGGGAGCTTGAGATGCGTATTCTGGTTACCGGCGCCACCGGTTTCATCGGCAGCCGCCTGGTCGATGCGTTGCTGGCTCAAGGCCATGCGGTTACCGCTCTGGTGCGCGAGACCAGCGACACGACGTTTCTTCGAGCCGGAAACGTCAACCTGCTCACGGGAGACCTTCGCGATGCGCGCAGCATAGAAGCGTTGCCGGCGCAGCCCTGGGACGCGGTGTTCCATTGCGCGGCGATGGTCGCGGACAGCGATCCCCGGGCCCTTTTTAAATCCAATGTGATCGGCACCGGGAATATCTGCGAGCTCGCTCAACGCTCGCACGCCGGCAGGTTCATTTATCTAAGTTCCGTTGCCGTGATCAGCGGGAATCCCCGGTCGCCTCTTACCGATGATCTTCCTTACCGCGCTACCAATCTCTATGGCCATTCCAAGATCGAAGCGGAAAAAATAGTTCTCTCTTTCAGGCAACAGGGATTGCCGGTAGCAATCCTGCGCCCGAGCATGGTGTATGGAGAAGGCGAGCCGCATATGCAGCAGGTTTTGCTGCGGCTGCTGCAATGGCGGCTGCTTGCGCTTCCGGCGCGCGGCCGTCCGAAAATGCATCTGGCGTATGTGGGCACGGTCGTGCGCGCGCTGCTTTTGGCATTGCAGAGCGACGTTTTGCTCGAAGGGACTTTCCTGGTGGCGGATGAAGACGTCTTGAGCATGCGGGAGATATTCACCGCTTTCAGCGCAGGGCTGGATGCGCCTGCGCCGTGGCTCCTGCCCTGCGGCATGACGCCGCTGTTGCGCCGGCTTCCCTGGCTGGGCAGGCGGCTGGATGCTCTGCTCAAGGATCGGGTCTACGATATCAGCCGGCTGAAAGCCGCGGGTTTCCCGGCAGGAGAGTATTCGACCAGAGCGTTACTTGTGCGCACGGCAAGGGAGTGGAAGAGCGGACAGTCGGCAGGTCAGATTTTCCTGTAGATGCGGGCGTTGGAATCGGTATCCTCGAAATAATTCTTCATCTCATACACCATATTCTCGGATTTCCCCAGTACGATATATCCGTTCAGACGCAGCGATTCATGAAATTGCTTGAGGATCTGATGCTGGAGTTCTTTGTTGAAATAGATGAAGACATTCCGGCACAGCAGTATATCGATGTCCTTGAGGTATTCCTGCGAAGTCAGATCGAGGTAATTGAACGCAACCATGCTCTTTACGGATTCCAGAACGCGGTAATTGTCCCCGCTGACCGCGAAATATTTCGATACCAGTTCGGGCTCGGTGTTGATCAGCCGGTCCTTGGGGTACTCGGCTTTTTGCGCGGTATTCAGGCAGGCTTTATCCACATCGGTAGCGAAGAGTTCCACTTTAAAATGCAGGAGGGTGGTTTTAAGCACTTCCCGCAACAGTATCGCCATGCTGTACATTTCTTCTCCGCAGGCGCAGCCGGCCGACCAGATGCGCAGCGACGTGTCGTTGTTGCGCATTTTTTCCCTGGCCAGCGTTTCGATCAGATATCTGATGGTGATCCAGACCGGCTTGTCGCGAAAGAACTCCGAGACATTGATACAGAGGGTTTCGAAAAGTTTCTCGTATTCCTGCGGCTGCCGGGCGAGCAGGTTCATGTATTCGGTATAGGAAGACAGGTTGTTGAGTTTGATGCGCAGCGCGAAACGCCGTTTGAGCAGGTCGATGTGATAATTGCGGAAATCCAGCCCGCGGTCCTGCAGGATGCGTTCGAGCAGCCGCCGGAAAGCTTTCTTCCGGTCTTCGAGAGGCGGATGTCCGGGGTTGGCGTCGATGGTGTCGATGGCTTTGAGCACGACGTGGTTGATCTCCCGCTGGTGTTCCTCTCTCGCTTGTTGCACCGCGGCGTCAAGTTCTTCCCGGGTTACGCTGACCGTCTTCGGGGCGACCTGGGCAAGCACCTCTTTGAGCATGTCTTTTCTGCATTTGGCGCAGGTGCAAATGTCGTAACGCATGTTCAGGCTGCGCTCGAGGGTTTCCAGGGCGATGATTTCAATGAGATTGTAGTTTTGAACGCTCATGACCCTATTATATCACCGGCAGGGATTAAGGGGAGGGGATTTTTTTGTAGAGGCGCGAATCGAAGTCGATCTCCTGAAAAATGCTTTTGACGTCACGGATCATGCTTTCCGATTTTCCCATCACCAGATAGCCTTCCGGCTTGAGGGATTGATAGAATTTCATGAGGATCTGTTCCTGGAGGTTGCGGTCGAAGTAGATAAAGACATTGCGGCAGAAAACAATATCGGCGTTTTCGATCAGTTCGGTCGAGGTTAAATCGAGATAGGCGACGGTTATCAGGTTGTGTATCTCCGCGCTGACCGTCCAGCTTCCGTCTTTGCCGGCGAAGTATTTCTCCAGCAATTTTTTGTCCACGTTCTTGAGGCTCTCTTTGCCGTAAACGCCTTTCCCCGCGGCATCCATAACCTTCTTGTCCACGTCAGTGGCATGGATCTGTATCTGGAAATCGGACATGCCCGGTCCGAGCAGCTCGCGCAGGATGATGGCGATGGTGTGCGCTTCTTCGCCGCTGGCGCAGCCGGCGGACCAGATCTTCAGGCTATGGGAGTTTTCTTTTTTTTTAGCCCGGATCATTTCCTCCAGAACCCGCTTGACCGCTACCCAGACTTCCGGATCCCGGAAGAATTCAGAAACGTTGATGCAGAGAACTTCGAAGAGTTTGTCGTATTCTTCGGGATGGTTGATCAGATACCGCAGATAGTCGGCGTAGGTGGCGAGCTTGAGGGTGCGTATGCGCACGGCTACTCTGCGCCGCAGCAAATCCTGATGATAGTGCCGGAAATCAAGACTGCGGTCCTCGCGTATTTTGTCCAGCAGCAACGCAAAAGTTTTGTTTTTGTCTTCTTTGATCTGATGCCGCGGATTGTTGCCGACCAGCTCGATCGCTTGAAGAATGGCTCTGGCTATCTGGGCCTGATGTTCCACCCGGGTTTGCTGAATAATTGTGTGCATCGCGCCTTCCTGCGTGGTCACGTATTTTGCCGGCACATGGGAGAGGATATAGGCGAGCATGTCATTTTTACAGACTGCACAGGTGCAAATATCATAGCGCAGAGTAAGCGCGCTTTGCAGGTAATCCTGGGCAATGTCTTCAATGATATTTCTAAGTTTTTCAGACATATTAGTTTATGATGGATTTCCTTCGTCCGGGAACAAAAAACCCACCCGCTATGTTTATTTTTCACAACAATCATTTAAATATACCATTTACCGGAGTGCTTGTCAAGGTCTTCCTAAATATTGCGCAAATCAATAATTTAAAATAATAATATTTTTCTTGCATAATCTATCAAATATGATAAAATATGACAAATATTATTAAGGTATATCAGGAGCTTCCAGGTGAGAGTTTATAGAGTCAATGAAGTCGCCGAGAAACTGGGTATTTCCAAGCAGACCCTGCTGCGTTACGAGAAGAAGGGCGTGTTTCCTAAATCGCAGCGTAATCGTATTAATAGCTGGCGTGAATATACGGAGGATGATGTTCGTAAACTCCAGTCGATTATCGGTCGGGCATTTACGCTGATCGAGTTGATCATGGTGATGGTGATCATCGCTGTTCTGGCGGTATTCACCATCCCGACTTTCGACGTTTTTTCCAGCATGAAACTCAATGCGGCAGCGCACAGGACCATGTCCGATATCCGCTATGTCCAGGGATTGGCGACGACGACGCACAGCCGTTACCGGATCACGTTCAATGCTGCAGCCAATACGTATGAGGTGCGTAACAGTTCGACTAACGCGTTGATCCGGCATCCTTTTACCCGTCAGAACTTCACCGTCAGCCTGAACGCCGATCCGCAATTTACCGGCGTGGATATCGGTAGCGTCAACTTCGACGGAGGACAGGTGCTGCAGTTTAACTGGAAAGGCGAGCCTGAAACCGGCGCAGGCGCGTTGCTTGCCGCGCAGGGAAGCGTGAGGCTGGCTTATCAGGAAGAGAATATGAGTGTAACCGTCAGCCCGGGTACGGGATTTGTCAAGGTGCAGTGAAATGCGCAAGAGCGGGTTTACCTTAATCGAACTGGTGGTGATTATCGTGGTGGTAGCTATCGCCATCCCGGCATTGTTGAATACCTGGGCGGGCATTTCCTGGCGTTCCATGAATTCGGAATTTATTGCCGATGCCGATATATACCTGCGGGAGTTGATGGAAGAGATCAAGGTCAAACGTTTCGACGAAGTCACGTCCCGGCCATGGACTGCGTCGAGCCTTTTCGCCTCCGGGCGCAGCGATGAAACCGAAGAGATCAATAACCGGACAAAGTTTGACGATATCGACGATTACAACGGATACGTCGATTCCACGGGCGGTTTTAACCGCAGCGTCGGCGTCAGCTATGTCAATCTGACCGGTTCAAACTGGCAGGATGTGGCCGGTCCGACGGATTTTAAGCGCGTCCGGGTATCTGTTGACCGCGCGCGAAATGCGATCAGCGTTTCCACGGCTACTATTATAAGCGGGTATTAGCATGCAGAAGCATTCAACGCGCCGCAGAGGCGTTACGTTAATCGAGCTGGTAGTCGTTATCGTGCTGGTGGGGATTCTGACCGGCCTGGGCAGCCTGTATTTAAAAGAGGTGATCGACCTGTGGAATTTTGTTTCTTTCCGCAGCGAAGCGGTGAGCACCACGCGGGTTGCGGTGACGCGGATGCTGCGTCAAATGCGCCAGGTGCGTAACGACACGTCCGTTACGTTCGCCAACGCCACCCGGTTTCAGTTCACGGACAGGAGCGGCGCCGTGGTGAATTTCAATCTTTCCGGGACAACCTTGTTATGCAATAACAATATCCTGGCCGAAGGGGTCAGGAATCTTTCCTTTACGTACATGGATAACAGCGGTACATTGTTGCTCAATCCGGCAGTCAGTCCGCTGGCAACGAATATTCGGCTCATTCGTATCGGGCTTACGGTGCAGGCCGGCACGCAAAGCAAAACGATCAGCGTGCAGGTTGCTCCGCGAAATCTGTGAGGCAGGAGGTGGCGTGCGCATAAACCGGTGGAAAGAAACATTGCGCAGTGAGCGCGGCGTTAGCCTGATCGTGGTTATTTTCGTGATCATGCTCCTGGGGGTTATGGGGTGGGCTTTGATGTCCATGCAGAGCGTGGATTTCGAGATGAGCTGGCGTAATCTCGATTCCGAGCGGGCGCTGGATGTGGCGGAATCCGGATTGCAGGAAGCGCTTAACCGCATCTCCACCGGTTCCGCTGAATTCAATAACGATACCAAAGTGCTCAATCGCACCCTGGAGAGCGGCCAGTATGTCGTCACCCGTACTACCGTCAATTCCAACATCAGCGTGCTTTCCACCGGTTATGTGCCGGCGCAGGCGAATTACCGTGCGATGCGTCAGCTGGGCATGTTGATTACCAGCGCCAGACTGGATAAAGTCGTTCAGGCGCATAATCGTTTCAATTGGACCGACATTTCCGGTTCCTCGAGTTTCAACGGCACCATCCAGGCGGCCTGGTATAACGGTGACGACGTGCTTCCGGATAATCAACAATCCTCGGATATCACCCCCATTCCCCGCACCGGCAGTTCGCCGGCGCCGGTAATCGGGGCTACTCCGTATCCGCGCATCGATATGGCCGGGTATCAGCAGGAAGCCGCGAGCAGCGGCACGGTCTGGACTCCGCCGCGCACCGGGGTGATCAGCTCTAAAACGGATCTGGGGACAGGGAAAACCCAGCTTGTGTTCACTCCGGCGGATATGTTTAAAAGCCCGCACGCTCAATTTGAAGGCCAGGCGCTGCGCAATATCTCCCGCGGCCATTGGGATGCTTCATATGCCGCTTTGGCCCCGGTGACCAGCAATGTCGGGAATCAGAGGGCGGACGTGGATACCATCAGGGTAAACGGTTGGCAGGTCGGCGACAGGGTCATGCTTATTCCGGCGATAGCTCCGGCGGGAGGCAGCGGTCATCAGACCTTGACCCATAATAATACGCAGAAAACCATCGCTTTTCACCTGGATTGCGAATATGATAATCTGGCGGTAGGGGACGCGGTGCGTAACCTGGACCGGGCAAATGACAGCTGGTCGTATGATCAATGGGGGACAGTGACTTTCGTCGAAGTCAAGAACAGGCTGACCAACATCACGGTGAGAGTGGATAGTTCGGTCAATCTTACCCTCGCCGCAAACCAGTGGCAGGTCGGAGATCTGATCTGCGCGGCGAAGTTGTATGATGATACGTGGACCGTCGATCAGAATATTGTCTACGTGCAGGCGGATACGGTATTCAATGTGGCGAGCTTCATCAATGCTTTTTCCGGCACCAGTATTATCAGCGAGGGTGATATCGGTATTAAAGGTACGGGGATGATGCTTTTTTCCCAACGGCCGGATCCGTACCCTGCGCTGGCCACCAAGAACGGCAACATTTCTTCCCCGGATCTGCCTAACTGGATTTTGCGCTTATTGGGGCTGGGCAGGGTGTTCGATACCCTGATCTATTCGGAAACCGGGGATATTTTCTTTACTTTTCTCTACGGCACTGCGGTAGTCGGCAACAATGTCACCCTGGTCGATAAATCCGTGGTGAGATACAACGCGGTTATCGCGCAAGCGCCGCATTTTATCATGGATATGATAGCGCAGGACTGGCAGGATGAATAAACGTCGTTTATGCATGGGGGGAGCAATGAATAAAAAACTGATCGTGGGATTTCTTCTCGCTCTGGGTATAGTGGGCATGGCGGGATTCCGGCTCTATGCCCAGCGTCTACCCAGCCAGGATGCGGCTGCGGCGATGCAGAGTCTGGGAGGATTGGAGGGCTCTTTTTCTTCGCTCCGGAGCAGCCTGGATAAGAGCACAAAAGAGCTTTCCCAGAAACTGGACCAGGTGCTTGCGAATCAACAGGCGATTTTGAAAGAACTGGAAGTCGTAAAAGTAAGAGCGTCAAGGAAATAGCGTTTACCGGGGGAGACGAATTCCCTTGACAGTTAAGCATACATCGGTAGAATTGAGACAATGGTCAATCCTGCGGTGACAGAAAAAAACAAAGTTCCGGCAAAAGCTCCAGCGGCGGCTTCCGGTCCATCGCCGTTTGCCGGCATCGGCTCTATTCTCTACCGCTTTTTCACCGCGGACCAGCATCTCATCGGCCTCGATATCGGCTCCAGCTACCTCAAACTGCTCCAGTTGCATCAGGTCAAGGACGGTTATCAGATCAAGCATTATATTGCCCGGGCAATCCCGCCGAACATCAGGGACAATGCCGCCGAAAAACGCAAATTTATCGGAGAGTTCATCAAAGAGTTCTTGAGCGAAGCCCGGGTAAAACGCTGCCATGGCCGGCTTTCTTTGTCCGGCAAGGGAGTGTTCGTTTTCTTTCTGAACGTGCCGAATCTCAATAAGAAGGATCTGCGCGGAGCCGTGGGGATCGAATTAAAGAAACGGCTTCCTTTCCAGCTCGATATCAATAATGTCAGTTTTGATTATTACATCAACGGCCAGGCCAAAGACGAAAAAACCGTCAGCCTTCAGGTGACCTGTATCGCCGTGGATCGATTTACCATAGACGACCAGGTTCAATTCCTCAAAGATATCGGGATTCAACCGGCGGCGATCAACGCGGTATCCGACGTGCTGGGTAATCTGATGGCGTGTTGTTTCAGCGCTCCGGCGGATAAAACGCTGGCATTGCTCGATATCGGGGCAAGTACGGCGTTATTGAATTTTTACAAAGGCAAAAACCTGATTTTTTCGCGGGAGATCCCTATCGGGGGCGATCATCTGACGCACGCGCTGGCAAAAGCCATTACCACTTCCGCCGGGCCGGTAACTATCGGCGTGGAGGATGCCGAAAAGATAAAGCGCAATTGCGGCATTCCCATGGCCGAAGACGCGCATTCGGAATTCCTGACGGACTTCGGGCCATTGCCCGCAGAACAATTACTGGCGTTGCTGCGTCCGTTGCTGGAGAGGCTGGTGTTGGAGATCTCGCGCACGCTGACTTATTACGCCAAGACCTATAAAACCCCGGCGATCGAGGAGCTGTATATCACCGGCGGGACATCCCGGTTGAAGAATCTGGACAAATTCCTGCAGTTCAATCTGGAAGGCGTCAAGCGGGTAGAACATTTGAATATTCTCAAAATCGTCAAAGGCTGGGCGGACAAAGGCATCCTGAAGCAGGAATTGATGATGGAACAGGCGGCGCCGCATCTGGCGGTGGCGTTCGGGCTCTGCCTGGGAGCCGCCGGCAAGGTGAATCTCATTCCGCCGAAAGAACGCCTGGAGCAGAAACTCGCGCTGATCGTTACGCTGCTGCGGGTCGCCTTTCCGCTGATCCTGGTGATCAGTATCGGTTTCTATATATCCACCTACGCCAATGCATTGAAAATGAAGGTTGCGGTGAGCAGGGTGGCGGGCGAGATCAACAGCATGGAAGGCACCGCTTCCCAGGTCCGTCAGTATATGGAATTGAAGGGGAAGCTCGATCAGGGCAAGGGGTTGCTCAACCAGGCTAAAGGCAGGCAGCCGCTATGGCAGGGAGTGCTCAAGGAATTGAGCGCGCTCACTCCCCAGGAGATCGTGCTGACGAAAGTATTCGTCGAGCAAACCAAGGACGGCAAGGATCTGCATCTGATCGGGCGGGCTTCCAGCAGGTATACCATCGTGGATCTGGTTATGACCCAGTACATCGACGCTCTGGAGGAATCGCCGTTTTTCAGCGACGTGCGGGAGCTCTCCCGGAAAAAAGACATGTACGATCCGGTGCCGTCGGCGGATTTCGAACTGGTCTGCAGAATGGATTATTGATATGCCCAGGAAATTCAGCAACGTAACCTATATCTTCGTCTACACCGTATCCGGGATCGCGGTCCTGACGGCGGCGTTCCTGCTCGTCGGCCGGCCGAGCCTGCAGTATCTCAAACGGCAGAAGGCGGATTTCGATGCCCAGCAGCAGTTGTTGTCCCATTCGGAGCAGCTTATCCGCAGCGTGCCGAATCCGCAGAAGGAGATCGTCGACATACAGCAGAAAATCGAAGAATTCCGCAAAACGGGAGTGGGCGGCAAGCAACTGCCCCGGATTATTCAACTCTTGAGCCAGTCGGCTGCCGGCAGGGATATCGTGATTATCAGCATCGGCCCCCGGGAAGATATGCGGGCCTCGCAGGAGAATCTTCCCGCCGGAGTGAATAAAGTCTATATCGAGATGATCTTTACCTGTTCGTTCAAAACGCTGGGGGAATATATCAAGGCTTTGACCGAGCTGCCCGGCGTTTTCAGCATCGAAAGCATCGCCGTGGAAAAGGTGCCCTTGCAGCTGTTGTCCCAGAAAGACGCTGCGCGGGTCGCCGCATCGTCACGCGATCTACAGGTTGATCTGATCATCAGCACGTTCACTATCTATGAGCTGTAAATGACCAAAAAAGAACAAACCCAGTTAATGATTATCGGCGGCGGCGTGTTGATCCTGGCGCTGATTCTGCCGGGAAGCCTCAAGAAGTCGCTGCGCGGCGGCCGTCCGCCCGCTCCCGCCGCGGTTTCAGAACCCCTGGCGGTGGATACTGCGCCGGCCGCACCGTTCTTTACCGACGCTGCCCCGGGCAGCGAACAGATCATCGGCGAGCAGCTGAAACGCATTGAAATGCCCTGGAGCAGGGATCCGTTTACCGTTACCTACGATGCGCGCGACGGATTGCGGGAATTCCAGCTGAAGGGTATTTCATTCGGGACCGATAAAAGCGGTTTCGCTTACATCAACGAACAGATTGTGAAGAAGGGGGATCTCCTCGGCGACTACGAGGTGGTCGAGATCGAAAAAAACAGAGTATTATTGAAGAGGGGGCAGCAAAGCTTCTACCTGACCTTTCCCGATGATGGAATAAATAGCGCGTCCGGTAACCCGGCTGCGAAGACGAGGTGACGAATGAAAGTCCGCATGGCGATTCTACTGATGATGGCAGGGATGTGGGCGTTGCTTTCTCCGGCGGCGACCGTGTCCGCCCAGGAGCAGCCCAAGAGCGAGATAATCGAATACCTGGAGTTCCGGGAAGTGGATATCAAGGATGTTCTGCGCCAGTTGTCCAAACAGTATAACCTGAATATCGTTTTCTCGGAGTCGGTCCGGGGACTGGTCACCGTGCAGTTGAACAAGGTCAGCGTTGAGCAGGCGCTGGATTCGATCATCACGGTGAACGGATTCGCCTATACCAAAAAAGACAATGTGTTCAAGATCACCACCCAGGAAGAGGCGGCGCGCGAGGGCAAGCAGACCAAGTTGTTCCGATTGCGCAATGCGGACGCGGCTAAACTCAAAGACACCCTGTCCAAGGTCTTGAGCCCCGACGGGTCGATCGAAGCGGATGCCCGGTCGAATTCTATCGTGGTCACGGATTCGCTGACGGTGATCAATAAGATCGAGCGGATGATCCCCTCGCTGGATGAGGTGACGTCCCAGGTGCTCATCGAAGCGAAATTGATCGAAACCTCGCTGACCAATACCGAAAAACTGGGCATCGATTGGCAGACGACGATACGCGCTTCCGGTTCAAAACGGCCGACCACGCTGCCGTTCTTGAGCGGGAAAAGCAGTGTGAACGAAAAACTCCTCTCCGAAAACGATACGACGGACTTTCCCACCGCGCATGGATTCCCGTATTCGGCCGCCGATGATTTTACCCTGGGCACGCTGGATTTTACCGGATTGAGCGTGGTGCTGGATTTTCTGAAGTCGCGCACCAACACCAAGCTGGTGGCTTCGCCGCGCATTGTGACGTTGAATAACCAGCAGGCGACGATCAATGTCGGCAAAGTGGTGCCCCTGGCGCTCTATGAACGCAATGAGACCACCGGCGCCTGGGAAGTTACCGGGTGGGAGGAGATGAACGTGGGGGTCAATCTGCAGGTCACCCCGCAGATCAGCCCGGACGGTCATATCAAATTGAAACTCAAGCCCGAGGTGAGCAATATTATCGATTATATCGGCGAAGACGTTAACCGCCGGCCGATCACCTCTACCCGTACCGCGGAGACCGAAGTGATCATCAATGACGGAATGACCGTGGTTATCGCCGGGCTGGTTAAGGAAAAGGACTCTTTGACCACGAACAAGATACCGATACTCGGCGATATCCCGTTTATCGGTGCGTTCTTCACCCGCAAGGAAACCGGCACCGATGAGGAGCCCAAAGAGCGCACGGATCTGTTGATTTTTGTCACCGCCAGAATACTCAAGGATAATCAGGACGTTGGCGTCGCCGCGGATACCGCAGGGACGAGCGCCTATGCGCGTCCTTTCAAAACGGAGATCAGGGAGAAAAATGCGCAATGAAAAAATCGGGATAGTGCTGATCAGCATCGCTATCGTCGGAATAGTGACGATTTATTACCAGGCTTCGTTGCGCAAGATGCAGCGGGTTACCGTTACGCAGAGCGCTTCTCAAGAGCGCGCGATCGCGGACTTGCAGAGCGAAATGGCCGCGTTCGCTCAAGCGCAGGCGGAACTGAAAAAGGCGTTATCCACGGCTGAAGGGGCGCTGCAGCAGGAGCGCACGACAACGTTCGATCTGCAGCAGAAACTGGCCCGGAGCATCGGGGAGAATAAACTGTTGAGTCGTAAGATCGCCGCCGCGGTGAAAGACACCGCCAGGATTCCCGGTCTCGAGCAGCAGATCGAAAACGCGGCCCGGGGCGCAGAAACGCTGAAGCAGGAAGTGGATACGGTCCGGCATAATTTCGAACTGGTGCAGTCCGTACGGGCGCGTATCAGCGAGATCGAGCGCAGCCTCGCCGACCTGCGTTTAAAGCCCGGCAAGGAGGAAGTGATCAAGGTCCGTCTTGAGGGTATGACTGCGGAATTAGGCAAGATGAACCAGTATCTGGCCGGTTTGCGCGAAGCCAGATCTCCCGTAACGGCGGCGCCTTCCGTTCAGTCGCCGGCGCCGGTCAATCTGGAACGGGAAAAGGTCAGCCTTAACGACGAGCTGAAGTTCCGCGAGGAGATACAGTATTTGAAGAATCAGTCGGAAACGGTCGCTAAAGACAACGCCGTTCTCAAAGAGAAATACCGCCTGGCCCAGGATCTGCTCAATCAGAACAAAGCCGATCTGTCCGGCAAGGAGGAAAGGATATTCTCTTTACAGTCGCGCCTGATCGAAATGGAGAGCCATGTCAACGAGCTGCAGCGCCGCTATGAGCAGCTGGAAAAGGATGCGGTTTCCCTTAAAGAAAAATACATCGCCAGCGAGCTGGAAAAGGAAGACGTGCGCAGCAGGCTCGCCCAGACTACCGCGGAGTTGAACGAAGTGCGCAAGAAATTCGTGGATATGCTGGGAAAGATCTCCAGTGTTTTTAAAGGGACGGAAGAGGCGCAGCACAACGGCGCTGCCGTTTCCCCGCCGGGTAATGCCACCGGAGGACAGGGCAAGGTGGCGGTCGAATTGATCCCGCAGCAACCCCGGAGCGCTCCATGAGCACGATAGTTTCCGGTACGATGATTCTGCTGTGTGTCTTGTACGCGCTGGCTGTGCCGCGCGCATCTTTTGCCGGGCGGAGCCCGGTCGCCGAGCAGGTCGATGCGTCGTCGGTCCGGCAGGAGAAGATCAAAAAAGCCAGAGAATTCTATGCCCAGGGGCAGAAATTCCTGCGGGAAGGCAATTATTCTGCAGCCAACGAGGCCTTCGGCAAAGCCGAGCTGGTGCTGGGGCGCGAAGCGCCCGCGCAACTTTATGAAGCGCCGCCGGCGCCGGCCGATGCCGCTGCGGCGGAGCGGATAATCCCGCTGCCGGTTCAGGACCCGTCTTTTTATTACAATGCGGGAGTGGAGGCTTTGAAGAAAGGCGCATATAAACAGGCGGAGGAAGCTTTCAGGAAATCGTTGAGTTTCGATCCGCAGGATAAAGACGCCTGTTATAATCTTGCCGTGCTGTATGAGAATTATCTGGGCAACAAGCGCGAAGCGCTCAAATATTACCTGCGTTACGTAAACCTGGCGCCTGAAGCTCCGGACGCGGCGCAGGTCAGGTCATGGATCGATCAGCTCAATACCGAGGTGTCCGCGGAATGAACGATTACGATCTCGAACAGCTGTTGTTGAACGAAGATCTGATTACGCCGGAGCAGCTGGAGAAGGCTAAAGAGGAGATGCAGCGGATGAAACGGCCGCTGGAGCAGGTGCTGGTCGACGCCAAGATCATGCCGCGCGCCGTGCTCTACGGAGCGATCGCCAAAAGCCAGGGGTTCAATTACGCGAATCTCTCCGGTCTCAAAGCCAACGATGAACTGACCAAGCTTATTCCCGAAGAGCTGGCGCATAAAACCCAGTCGGTGCCTTTCAAGATCGAGAATGACACGCTGCATATCGCCCTGGTCGATCCGGCGGACCTGTCGGCCATAGACCAGCTGCAGATGCAGGCCGGTATGTCCCTGGAACTGTACCTTTCGTCTCCCAAGGAGATCGACGAGGCGCGCGGGGCGATCTACGCCAAGCAGCAGAGCGCCGAAAGTCTTTTGTCCGAGTTGAGCGCCGAGCCGCGTTCGGATACCAAGCCGGTTTCCGAAGGCGCCAACATCATCAAAATCGTGGATCTGATCATTACCCAGGCAGTGCGCGACCGGGCTTCCGATATCCATATCGAGCCGGAGCAGGAATTGTTGCGCATCCGCTTCCGGATCGACGGGATACTCCACGAAATTCCTTCTCCGCCGAAAGAATGGGAGTCGCCGATCATTTCCCGCGTCAAAGTGCTTGCCGGCATGGATATCGCGGAAAGCCGCGTCCCGCAGGACGGTCATTTTCAGTCCAAGATCGAAGATAAAGTGATCGATTTCCGCGTCTCCACGCTGCCGACCATTTACGGCGAGAACGTGGTTATGCGTTTGCTGGATACCGCTTCAGTGATGATCGGGCTGGAGAAACTTGGTTTCGCTCACGATGACCTGGTCAGATATGAAGAGCTTATTTCCCGACCGTACGGTATTATCCTCTCTACCGGCCCTACGGGAAGCGGCAAGACCACCACGCTGTACTCGGCTTTGATGCGCATCAATACCATCGATCGCAACATTATTACCATCGAAGACCCGGTGGAATATCGACTGGGCCTGATCCGTCAGATCCAGGTCAATCCCAAAGCCGGCATTACCTTTGCGGGAGGGTTACGGGCTATCCTGCGCCAGGATCCGGATGTGATCATGGTCGGAGAGATCAGAGACATGGAGACGGGGATTACCGCCATTCAGTCGGCTCTGACCGGCCATCTGGTATTTTCCACCCTGCACACCAACGACGCGCCGTCTTCGGTCACCCGTCTGGCGAACATGGGCGTGGAGCCGTTTTTGATCTCCGCGGCGTTGATCGGGGTTATGGCGCAGCGCCTGGTCAGGACGATCTGTCCGAATTGCCGCGAGCCGTACGAGCCTACCAAAGGAGTGATGAAAAAGTGGGGGTTGGAAGGCCGTAAGGATGTAGCGCTTTATCGAGGGAAAGGCTGCGATTTCTGCAAGGGCACAGGTTTCCGCGGCCGCACCGGATTATATGAATTGATGATCTGCGACGATGAGATCCGGGAGATGATTCTGACCAATACCTCGCAGGTGGTCCTGCGACAGAAAGCCCGCGAAAAAGGCATGAAAACCTTGAGTGACGACGGAGTGGTTAAAGCGCTGCAGGGGATTACGACGCTGGAAGAAGTTGCGCGCGTCTGCGAGGAACATATCGAACTCAAAGCCGTTCCTGCCGCGGAGTTGAAACCGGTGGCTCCGGCTGCGCAGCCGCTGCCCCGCGCTGCTGCCCCGAAGGTGCAGGTTAATACGGCGCAGATGGAAGAATATCAGAAACGTATCGGAAACTGGCTGGGAGGTAAACAATAATTCATTATGCCGGTATATGCCTATAAAGCAGTAGACAATAAAGGACAGGCGGTCAAAGGCGAGATGCAGGCGGATAACGAGATCGCGCTTACTACCGAACTGGCAAAGCTGGGGTATTTGCCGATCGGCATCGAAATGCTGGCCGAGAAAAAAGAAAGCGGTAATTCTTTAACCCGGATATTTTCCGGCGGCAATAAGGTTAATTTCCAGGAACTGGTTATTTTTACCCGGCAGTTTTCCACCATCATCAAAGCTGCGGTCCCGATCATCGAAGGCTTGCGGGTTCTGGCTACGCAGTCGGAAGACCCGGTCCTGAAAGACGCGTTGTTCAAGATCATCCATGATGTCGAATCCGGCATCAGTTTGTCCAAAGCGATGACCAAGCATCCCAATGTTTTTTCCGAACTCTATGTCAATACCGTGATCGCCGGAGAAAGCGCGGGGATCCTGGATAAGGTGTTGATCAAGCTTTCCCAGATGCTGGAAGAGGATCAGGAGACCCGGCAGAATATTATGACCGCTCTGCGTTATCCCATCATGGTGGTTATCGCTTTGATAGCGGCAGTGGTGGTGCTTTCAGTGGCGGTCATCCCGCAGTTCGCCAAGATCTACTCGGATGCGAAAGTGGCACTGCCGCTTCCCACCCAGGTGATGATCGTGATCAGCAATATCATCCTGGGCCCGTGGGCCAAGAGCCCCATCCTCGGGCTGAAAATCCTCTGGTTTGTGCTGCTGGCCGGCGGAGCCGGCGGTTTGTATTTTTTATTTCAGTTCGCGATTAACACCAAACAGGGCAGGTGGTACTGGGACGGTTTGAAGTTCCGTTTACCGGTGGTGAGCAAAGTATATATCAAGATCACCATGCTGCGTTTCGTCTCCATGCTCAACGTTTTGTATCAATCCGGGCTGCCGGTGCTGCATACGCTGGATATCGTCAGCTCGACTATCGGCAATGTAGTGCTGGCCAGAGAGATCGATAAGATAAAGCGCGATGTGGCCGACGGCAAAGGTATATCCGGAGGCATACTCAACAGCCCGCTGTTTCCCCGCCTGGTCGGGTATATGGTTTCGATCGGCGAGAAATCCGGCGCATTGACCATAATGCTGGATTCGTTGTACGATTTTTATTATCTGGAAGTCAAGACTACGGTGAAGAATCTGACCACCATGATCGAACCGATCATGACTTCGGTCCTGGGCGGAGTGGTCATGGGAATGGCGCTGGCGATCTTCCTGCCCATGTGGAAGATGATACAGGTAATCAAGCAGAGTTGATATGGACGATATAGAGAAGCTCCTGGTCGAACGGGGATTGATCAACCCGGAAACGCTTGATCTGGCGCGACTGGAAGCCGCGAAGAACGGATATTCTGTATGGCTGTCTTTAGTCAAACTGGGGTATCTTACGGAAACGCAATTAATGGTTTTCTTCGCCCAGGAGAGCGGCATCGCCTATATCAACCTTTCCGATTACCGGATTGCGCCGGAGGTTCTTCATCTCCTGGACGAGCATTTTTGCCGTCAGAATACGGTCATTCCTGTATGCAAGATCAATGACCTGTTGTATCTTGCCTGCAGCAATCCGCTGGATCCCGCGCTTGTTGACGCTGCCGGTAAACATTGCGGATTGAGCGTGGAACCGCTTTTTGCGACCACCGCCGCGATCACTGCGGCGCTTGATTATTACTGGAGACTCAACGAGAGGAATTTTTCCGCCGGACAGTTCATTTCCCGGAAGAATCCCCTGAAAGGGGTGGGGTTCTGGAGGGAGTCCGAACGGTTATTCCTTTCTTTGCCGGTTACCGTGGCGGTCCGCGACCAGGGTATCGCTCTGGCTCCGGCGCAGCAACTTAAGGCGCAAGCCCAGGATATTTCGCAGAACGCTAAGGCAATCGGCATTGCCTGTCCGGTATTCTTGCCCAGGGGGGTAAGTCTTTTCATGGAATTTGACGGTTTGAAAAGACCCGGGGCCAGGCAAGAGGAATTTTGCGCAACCGGAGAAATAATTCGTTGTTTTATGCTCAAAGAACGGGATTATTTTCTGGGTGTGACCCTGGGCGAGCTTGATCCCGTTCTAAGGCAACGTCTTTTGGAAAAAGCCTTTACGCGAAATACGGCTTGACAATTACTATCAGGTATCATAGAATATCATCAAATAGTATTAAGCGTATTTAGGATAACTTTTACCAACCCAACTCAAGGCGGTGTGGAAAGACATGAGCCTCAAAATTTTTACAGCTCAAGAAGTTGCGCAGATGTTGGGGATCTCGAAGCAGACGCTTTTTCGGTATGAAAAGAAAGGCATTTTCCCTAAGGCTAAGCGCCATCTGATTAACCAGTGGCGCCAATATACCGAAGAAGATATTAAGAAGCTGAAGAGTATCCTGGGGATAGGTGTTATTCGTTAGATCCCTTTCCAACAGAACAGGTGAATGAAGATGAAGAAAGACGTAGATATCAAACAAATGCTTATCATTATCGGCGGTATTGCGCTCACCATCGCCTGTATAGCTTATGCGGCCTGGCCTTTTATACGGGACCGCATGGAGAGCAGTAAAATGGCTCAAGCTAACCGGGAGTGGGAGGCAAAAGAGAAGGCCGCAGGCAGGTCCGGACTGGGTGGGTTGCAGGTAGTCATTCCCGGTTCGTCCGCAGTTGTTCCTGCACCGGTAGATCCTGCCGCCCCAACGCCGGCAGAGCCGCCGGGCGTTGAGCCGTCCGCCGCGTCACAATCTCCGGCGCAACCTGTGCAGGAAGCGAAACCCGTTCCGGAAACCGCTCCGCTGGTGCCGGAAGCACCCAATCCTTTTTTGACTAAAGAAGAGCGGGAGATCATCAAAAAGCGGGGTATACTGCCGGTACTGGATTATTTGACGGTAAACGCGATTATTGTCTCGCCGTCCGGAAGTCAGGCGGTTATTGACGGCCGGATCCTGCGCGAGGGAGATATTATAGACGGCAAGCAGATAGTCCGGATCGAACCGGAGCAGGTCATCTGCAAGGATTCGTTCAGGGAATATATGATCAGGATCGGGAACGTAGTGAAAGAACCGGAAGAATGACGCGAATACCGTGGCAGGATAGAAGTGGGGTCCGGCTGGCAGGCGCGCTGGTTTGCCTGTTGTTATTGACCGGATGGGAAAGAGTCGATCTCGGCGAGTTTCTGGCGCAGCAGAAAGCGCAGCAGGCTGCGCCTGGCGGGCAGGCGGAGACAGCGGAGAATCTGACGCCCTATCGGATTTTAGAGAAGATGACCTATGCCTACTCTTCCCTGGAATCGGTCGACGTCAATCTGGAAGTCTGGATAGAGAATCCCCTCTTGCATATGAAAATAGATTCGATTAATTATATTCATAACGTGGACGATTATAAGAGTGATGGAAAAGTAAGCGTGTCATTGTTGCTTCCCTACAGCGCGTCTACGTCCCGGTGGGTGCAGACCTATAACTGGAAAGGTATTCCGTTTACCTGGGATTGGGAAGAACGGGAGTGGAAAACCGAAGAGCTGGAAATTTCCGACAAGCAGCTTAATCGCGCGCTGGCTTACGGGCTTTTTCACAGCCTTTTTACGGTTAAAACGGACAATGTGGATCTGGAAACGATACGTTTTCTGGGGATCGAGAAGCGGCGGAATAAGGATTGTTATGTCTTGCAGTATGACCAGGATCCCAGGATGTTCAAACGCTGGGAAACGGTGGGTTCGATCAACACAAAGTTATGGATAGATAAGGAAACGTTCCTGCCGGTGATCATGCGCGCCGAGGGTTCGATCAGCGACGTGTACTTGCTGCAGCAGGTGGAGTATTCGCATTATAACGCTTCGCCGGAATTGGTCCTGCCTCTGGCGGTGGTGGAAAAAGTGAAACAGGAGCGGGCGATCCTGGAGAAGAAAGCGTTGCGGTTCCCTGCAGAGATCGGCGCTATCCGCGGTTGGCAGGCGCCGGATACCATCCCGTTTACCTATCTGGACCGGGTGCAGGTGAAAAAAGATATGGAACGGCTCTTTGACCAGGAATATACGCCGGAAAAGCTGCAGCAGGAGGAATTCATTTTTAAATGGCTGGGACTGTTGCACAAGGACGCTGATTACAGGATAAGCGCGATCAATTCCGAGATCGACGGGATAGCGGCATATTACGATCCTGCCGGCAAGCGTATCGTGATGGGGGATTGGCTGCATCCCATGTTCGCAGAGGCGGTGCTGGTGCATGAGATGACGCATTATCTGCAGGACGCTTTATTCGATACGGAAAACTACCGCAAGAAAGCTGAACTCAAGAACAATGAGGACGCGATGATGGCTTACCGCGCCGTCCTGGAAGGCGAAGCGACTGCGGTGATGCTGGAATATTTGCTCAAGAAAGACAAGAAGGATTTTAAATCCCTGCCCGACGTTGCCGGCCAGATCGAAAAAGACCTTTTGCGCGAGGAAGCGTTCACCCGCGATAATGTTTATTATAATCTGTACACGTACGGGACGGCTTTTATGCAGGCGTGCCTGCGGTCGCATGACTGGAAGTGGCTCGACGAGCTGTATAAGGCCCCGCCGCTTTCCATGAGGCAGATTTTGCACGCGTCGGATTATATCGACGCGGAACGGCTGCCGACGACTGCCGCTGCGCTGCGGGTACCGGTGTTGCCGCCGGGATGGCAGACGATCTATTCCAACCGTCTGGGAGAATTCCTGATCGACCAGTCTTTGCGTCAGTTTTTGAGCCGCGATCGGGCGGAAGATTGCGCCCAGGGGTGGAAGGACGATACGCTCTGCGCGCACGTGAATGCCGCAGGAGCTCGGTGCGTCACTTTCTGGACGAAATGGGACAGCCAGGAGGACGCCGAAGAATTTTTCAAGGGATACGCCGATTGGTTGCGTAAAAAATTCGCCGCAGCGCAATTCGAGGATAAGCCCGGATATGTCTGCGCGGCGCTCGAAGACAATGAGTTCTTTTTTTGCAGCCGGGATGCGGATGTAGTGTGCATCTTCTGGTCGCGGGGGGTAAACCGGCAGGAAGCCGAATCGTTGTCGGCGCAGGTTGCGGTCGGTTTAAAAACGGAGAAATAACATGACAATGCACGAAAGTATTGAGAGACGGTGGTTGTGTTTTGTGCTCTGCGCGATGCTCTGCTTGATCGGCGCTGACCGGCCGGCGCGGGGGCAGGAGAGCACGCCTGCGCCTGCCTCCGGGGCAAGTGCGCAGCAGCCCCAGCAGACGGAGAAAAAGGACGGCGAGAAAAAGGAAGGCGAAAACAAAGACGGAAAGTCTGCCGAATCACAGGAGAAAGCGATGAAGAAGAAATTGACCGCTTCCCTGCCGGTGCTGGAGATCAAGCGTCTGGAAGCCGAAGAAGCCAAATATTCCCTGGAGTTACGCGATGTGCCGTTAGGCGATCTCTTTCGCGTCATCGCCCACGATTATAATCTCAACATCATGGTCGATGCGCAGGTCACCGGTACGATTACCGCCAGCTTTACCAATGTTTCCCTGGAAGAAGCGCTGGAGGCGATCGCCGAGATGAGCAATCTCAACCTGGAGAAAAAAGGCAAGATTCTCAAGGTGTCGCCGAATTTGATCACCAAAACATTTGTGCTCAAGCATGTGGAGGCCAAGAAACTGCTGGCGGCGGCCAAGGACGAAGTCAAGGAGAGCTCGCAGGCTTCTTCCTCCGGTTCAACGTCGGGTTCCGGCAGCGATTCTGAAGAGCCGGCGTCGGCAGGTTTCTTCGGATTGCTTTCTCCTCTGGGCAGAGTTTTGTTGGGCCAGAAACAGAATTCCATCATGGTTATCGATTACCCGGCCAATGTGAAAAGAGTGGAGGATTATCTGCAGGTGGTCGATCAGCGGATGAACAGCCGGGTGTTCAAATTGAAATATCTCAAGGCTTCGGATATGCTGGGGCAGACCGGCGCTGCCGGGACTGGCACCACGACCACCACGACCACTTCAGGGGCAGGCGGAGCGCCTTCCGCCGGCGGAAGCACAACCGGTTCAGGAGGATAAAGACCGATGAAAAAAACGATCGTAACGCTATGTGTCTGTTTGTTCGCTTCCTGTGCGTACGCCCAGGGAACTGCCAGCAGGGATATCCGCAGTCTCTTGTCTGCGGACGGCATAGTCATGTATGGCGATGAGCCCAATTCCATCGTGGTGATCGATTATGATGAGAATCTGCGCCGGATAGACGAATATCTGGCCGTGGTGGATATCGCGCCCAAACAGGTGTTGATCGAAGCGCGGGTGGTGGAAGTCAAGCTGCAGGGAGAACACGCGCTGGGGATCAACTGGGAGTACCTGCGCAACGCGGGGATCGCGAGCGTCGGCGAGTACAGCGTGACCGGCGATTTGACCGAAGCCCTCGCGGCGAATCAGCGTCTGCGGCAGGCCATTCCTTTCAAGAACACCAAATATCCGCCGATCAGCGGGACCGACAACGAGAACCCTTTTACCCTGACCATATTCAACGAGAATATCAGTACGGTGCTCAAAGCCCTGGCCAACGATCTGGATACCGATATACTCTCGGCGCCCAGCGTGACCACGGTGAATAACCGCCCGGCCGAGATCAAAGTGATCCAGACCCAGCCCTGGGCCGAGCCCGAGGTCAGCGTTACCGATTCCGGCGCGGTTACGATTACCTGGACCATCCATTTCGAAGAGGTGGGTATTTCTTTGAACGTCACGCCGATCATCAACGATGAAAACTCGATCACGCTCGATCTGCTGCCTTCGGTAAGCGAGAAAGTCAGCGATTACCAGCTGACCGTCAGCCAGGAAGGGACGGAAGTTCCCTACACCGTGCCGATCATTGACAAGCGCGAGGCGAACACCCGGGTGATCGTCGGCGACGGCCAGACGATCATCCTCGGCGGCCTGATGAGGAACAGAGTGGCCAAGGGCCAGTCGAAAATCCCCCTTCTGGGGGATATTCCGTTGTTGGGACATCTCTTCAAATCTTCTCTGACCACCAGCGATAAGACCGAGCTGCTGATTTTTGTTTCTCCGACCATCGTGGACACCCAGGAAATGACCAGGATGACCAATAATTACCGTTATGGCATCGGCAAGGAGTTTTACCAGCAGCAGCAGAAAAAAGATTGGAATATCCGCAAGGCGGCCGAACAGGAGAAGAGTTTGAACGATCAGGCCGTGCAGGAGATAGATTCGCTGCATAAAGAGTTTTCCGACCTGCAGCGGGAAAAACAGGACCTGGAGAGCATTATCACTAAGCAGAAACAGGACCTCAAGACCCTGCAGCAGACTAAAAAAGCTCCAGCGGAAAAAGCAGAAAAGGGAAAATAGGACCATGGGCGATACCAAGAAAAAACTGGGACAGATTCTGGTTGAACAGGGGCTGATCAACGACAATCAGCTTCAGGACGCTTTACGGGAACAAACGATTTCCCACCTCCCGCTGGGCGAGATCATGGTCAAGAAGAACTGGGTTTCCCATGAAGACATCAAGCGCGCCCTGGCTATGCAAAGCGGAATCACTTCTTTCAATCTTTCCGGATACCTGATCGATCCGGAAGTGGTCAAGATCGTTCCCGAGGATTTTGCCCGTAAATACAAGATCATGCCGGTATTCGTCGTGGAAGACGTGCTGACGGTGGCCATGGTCGATCCCACCAATATTTATATCAGCGACGAAATCCAGCGGATCACCCGGTTGAAGGTGGAAGCGGTTTTTGCCGAAGAGATCGATATCCGCAAGTCCCAGGACCAGTATTACGGCGGCAGCGGCAATATGCAGGAGATCATCGCTTCCATCGACAAGAATAAACTGCTCGAAGGCGACAAACTCGGCGAAGACGCCCCGATCATCAAGATCGTCAACCATATGATCGTGCAGGCGATCCAGATGAAAGCGTCGGATATTCACGTGGAGCCGGAAGAGAGGCTTTTGAGCCTGCGCTACCGCATCGACGGCATGCTCCACCGCCAGCCGTCCCTGCCCAAAGATCTTACCGCTGCGGTCATTTCGCGTTTCAAGATCATGGCCGGCCTGGATATCGCCGAGAAACGCATCCCGCAGGACGGCAGGATCATGATGAAGGTCGGCAATAAAAACATCGATTTCCGCGTTTCCACCTGTCCGACGGTAAACGGCGAGAACGTGGTCTTGAGGATCCTGGATAAAAGCGGCGTGGTGCTGGGATTGAATTCCCTGGGATTTCCGCCCAAAGAAATGGATCTCTTCAAATCGTTGCTGGCCTCGCCCTACGGCATCATCCTGGTTACCGGGCCTACGGGCAGCGGAAAGACTACCACCCTGTATTCGGCCCTGCAACTGTTGAATAAGGAAGACGTCAACATCATGACGGTCGAGGATCCGGTGGAATACCAGTTTCCCGGCATGCGTCAGGTCCATGTGAATGTCACCGCCGGCCTGACCTTCGCCGCGGCGCTGCGTTCCTTCCTGCGCCAGGACCCGGACATCGTGATGGTGGGCGAGATCCGCGACAAGGAAACCGCGGAGATCGCAGTGCAGGCGGCGTTGACCGGCCATCTGGTTTTTTCCACCCTGCACACCAACGATTCCGCTTCATCGTTCACCCGTTTGATCGATATGGGCGTCGAGCCTTTCCTGGTTTCTTCCTCCGTGCTGGGCATTCTGGCCCAGCGGCTGGTGCGGCGCGTATGCGAAAAATGCAAGGAATTTTACGTCCCGGAGCCGGAGATAGTTCGCGATCTGGGGGTGACCGACCGGGTAACCAAAGACACTAAATTTGCCCGGGGCAAAGGGTGCGGATTATGCGGGCAGAGCGGGTATAAAGGCCGCATCGGCATTTACGAGCTGCTCAAGATCTCCCCGGAGGTCCAGGGCATGGTTTTGAAACGCGCTTCCGCGGACAGCATCCGGGAAGTGGCGATCAAGCAGGGGCTGACCACGCTGCGCCTGGCTGCGCTGGATAAGCTTTTTCAGGGGATGACCTCGGTGGAAGAAGTGTTCCGCGTAACGCTGGATTCGGGGTAACCGTTGCTGTAAGTTGCTGGCCAGTTTTAACTTGACAGGATTCAAAAGATAGCATAGAATACTGAAACAGGGTCAAATTCTCTGATTTATTTTTCGTACTCTTGCTTTGTCGCGTAGAAAGGAGGGGTAAGAAAAATTTAATTTATAGAATATTCGAGGGGTTCATCGTATAAACACAAAAAGGGGGAAATATGAAGAGAGGTTTTACGCTGGTAGAATTGATCGTTGTCATCGCAATTATCGCAATTCTTGCTGCAGTCGTTGCTCCGAACGCATTCAAAGCGATCGAAAAAGCCAAGATCTCCGGCACTCTGGCCGATTTGAGCACGATCAAAACCGGGGCTATGGCTTATTACGGCGATACCGGTTCCTGGCCGTGGATATGCAACGCAAACTGCAGCGTGGGATTCGTGAACGTTCCTACGGCTGCCACGGTTACCGGATGGGACGGGCCGTACCTGGAAAAATGGCCGGCAACCGCAAAATGGGGCGGCGGAACGTATTCCTATTATAACGGCTCAGCGCCTATACCTAACTGGGCCGCAGCGACCGCTACTGCCGCGGGTGCTATTCCTGCCCGGCATGTCATTGTCGCCAACGTGCCGCGCGACGCCCGCGTGAAGATGGATGAAGCCTCCGACGGAGGCAACTTCAGCACCACCGGTTCCACCCGGCATGATTTTACCGTTGCCGGCAGCTCAAACTTCTTCTACCTGGTTTCTTTTGACGGAACGTTGCTCTAAAACGCAGATGTGATCCTGGGAAAATGCCCCTGGTGACAGGGGCATTTTCCCTTTACAACACAGCGGTCAACCAACCAAGGAGAAATACGTATATCCGGCTATTCCATGGCGAACCTTCTTGAGATCAAAGAAGTAACCAAATATTACGGCTCCCTGCGCGTCTTTGAGAATATTTCTTTTGCTGTTCGCCAGAAAGAGATCTTCGGTTTCCTGGGACTCAACGGCGCAGGCAAAACCACCCTGATCAAATGCATCGTTAAGCTGCTCGCTCCTTCCGCAGGTGCTATCTCTTATAAAGAAAAACCCCTGACCAATAACGAAATCTACCGTTACTTCGGCTATCTGCCGGAAAGTTTTATCCCGCCGCGCGAATTTTCCGGCCGTGAATTCCTGCGCATTCTTGCCGTCAGCCTTTCGGTCGCGTCGGTTAAAGCCGACAGCCTTTTAGAGCAGGTGAAATTAGATCCCCATAAACGCATACGTAATTATTCGCGAGGCATGATCCAGCGTCTCGGTCTGGCCACCGCTTTACTCAAAGATCCGGAATGCATTATCCTTGACGAACCGACTCTGGGGCTCGACCCGGTAAGCCAGGTTGCCATCCTTTCCCTGCTGACGGACCTGAACCGGCAGGGGAAGACCATCCTTTTCTCCTCGCACAATCTATTCCATATGGAAAAGATCTGTCACCGGATCGGTTTGCTGCATGAGGGGCGGATGAAGTTCGTCGGTACGGTTGAGGAGATTAACGGCGCTTACCGCACCAGGTCGCTGGAAGAAGCATTCCTGAAAGAGGTGACCGCGCATGCGTAAGATTTTTTATTTCGCATTATTGACGGTAAAGCAGGCTACGCGGGAAAAATCGTTCTGGCTGGGATGGTTCCTGCTTATCGCATTGATCGGGTTTGCCCTGTTCCTGGGAGAGCTTACCGCCGGAGAAAAGGAGATCGTGCTGCGCAATGCGCAGTTTTCTTTTATCGAGTTGAGCGGGTTGTTTTTGATCGTTTTCGGTTTTATCTATGGTTTCTACCGCGAAAAAGAAACCCGCCTGCAGGAAGTCTATTTGACCTGTTTTTCCCGCCCGGTATACCTCTGCGGCAAGCTGCTCGGTTACATCGTCAGCTGCGGGATGTATATCCTGCTGGCATCGTTACTCTGCAGTGTTTTTCTCTGGGCGAACCACGCATTTATCTGGCAGTTGTTCTGGGGAAGTTTCTCCATATTTTTAAAATTGTCGATTTTGTGCGGGGTGAGCCTGGTTTTTTCCTGTCTCTTCGAATTCCCGCTTATGGCATCGGTTTCCACGCTGTTCGTGTACGTGTCCGGCGAGACCGCGTATAATGCTTTCAAGATCATCAAAGAGTCGGCTCATCCCGTTTCTAAAATGCTTTTTACCGCGGTCTATCATCTTTTGCCCAGCGCCGATAAAGTCGATTTTAAATATCCGGCTTTGTATGGCGATTCGCCGGCGGTTACGCGGCTGCTTCTGGTAACCGCATATGCCGGCGCGTATGTGCTTTTTACCTATTGTCTGGCCAATGTCATCTTTGAGCGCAAGAAAAATTAGGTTCGCGTTTGCCCCGGTAGTCTGGGCGCTGGCGCTTATGGGAGGGTTGCTTTTCTTTTCCGGACCGGTCAGCCGCAGCGGCGCCGGAGACGCGCGGGGTATTTATTTTTTGCCTTCGGCCGGGTATCTGCGTATGGTTACCGGCAGCTTTCGCCCGTTCTTTGCCAATCTCGTTTGTATCAAGGGCGTGCTTGAATTGACGGATCCCGTGCCTGACCGGCAGACGTATTTATTGAAAGTTTTCAAGACGGCGATCGAACTCGATCCCCGACTGTTAAGCGCCTATTTCCTGGGCGGCATGGTGGTGCCGGTGAACAGTAAAGATATGCCCGGCGCGATCAATTTCCTGGAAGAGGTACGGGAATTGAATCCCCGGGCCTGGCAGATCCCGTACTGGATCGGTTTTAATTATCTTCAGATCGGGCAGCATGAAAAAGCCGCGCAGTATTATCAAAAGGCGGCGGCGTTGCCGGGCGCGCCGCAGTATCTGGTGACCAATCAGGCAATGTTGTACTACCGGGCGAATAAGCCTGAAGGGGCGTTGATGTATCTGGAAGGCTTACTGGATTCCATCAAAGATCCGCGGTCGCTGGAATTGATCAAGCGCAAGATCACCTGGTTGAAGGATCTCATCACGCTTGATGCGAAAACGCGGGAGTTTAAAGCGCGTTTCGGCTCCTGGCCGGATGCGCTGGATGATTTAGTCAACAGGGGGTTGATCGCGGAAATACCGCAGGATCCTTTCGGCCACGGATATTTTCTGGATAAACGGGGGGCTGAAGCGGATATACGGGTGCGCAGCAAATTCGAATGAAGCGTTAGTTTACACATCGCGCTAAAAGTATGTTACAATAGGCCGATAAAGACACAAGAAACAATGAATGCCTGGTGAGGCCGAAAGAGATGCGTAATAAAGTATTCATCTGGGTTTTTTTGTCTTTTATCCTGGCGGGAACCGGTGTCTGCAACGCCGGATCTCTTGATATGCCTCGCCCGGCCGCAGTGCCGGCCGCTGCCAGTGCGGCGACTTTTACCGAAGAGCCTGCTTCTTACGTCGCGCTCTGTGAATTGCGTCAGCGGCTGAAAGAATTGAAAATTCAAAAGAAACAGATGGACCAGGAGATTGTGGCAAAAAAGCGGAAAGTTTCCCTCCTGGAAGAAAAGCTCGAGTATTACCGGCAACTTAAAGAAGAGCAAACCCCGGCGGCGCAGAAAGAAATGCCGGTTCCTCAACCGGCAGCGCCCGAGGTTGCGCGACCTGCAGTCAATCCGGCGCCTCCCGTCGCCGATCCTCTGCCGCCTCGTTCATACATTCCGGATGCGGCGAAACAGGAGCAGCAATTACGACGCATCATCAAAGATAAAGAAACCATAGATAAACAGAAAGTCGAGGCGGTTAAACGCGACAACAGCCTGCAGTCCGATCTGGATCAGTTCCGCCGGCAGCGCGAGCGGATCGACGCCGACCTGGACAGCCATATCCAGCGTTTGCGGGAGATCGACCGCCAATTGATCGAGCTCCAGCGGCAGAAACAGGCTCTGGAGCAACAGGTCGTTTGTTTAAAGACCAGCGCCGCCGAGCTGGACAGTCTGATCCGTAAAGCCCAGGAACAAAAACGGCAGTTGAGCCTCGAAGTGAGCCTGATGGACAAGCGTAACGCGGCATTGGAAAGCGAACTCTGCGCTTTGAAAAAAGCGGTTCAAAAACAACATGAGTTGCTCGCGGATCAATGCCGGGGATCCGAACCGTCTCCGGCGTTACCTGAATCATCGAGGACGCAGGATCAGGAATTAAAAACCAGGCAGGCCGCGGAGCGGAAAGCGCAGGAGCTTAAGGCTAAGCAGGAAGCGCAGAAGCAGGCCAAAGAATTGCTGGCTAAAGAGCTGGCCGAAGAGAGAGCGCAGGAATTGAAAGCGGAGCAGGAAGCGGCGAAAAAAGCCCAGCAGGCCGCGGAGCGAAAAGCGCAGGAGCTCAAAGCTAAGCGGGAAGCGCAGAAGCAGGCTAAAGAATTGCTGGCTAAAGAGCTGGCCGAAGAGAGAGCGCAGGAATTGAAAGCGGAGCAGGAAGCCGCGAAAAAAGCCCAGCAGGCCGCGGAGCGAAAAGCGCAGGAGCTCAAAGCTAAGCAGGAAGCGCGGAAGCAGGCTCAAGAATTGCAGGCCAAGCAGCTGGCTGAAGAAAAAGCCGCGGAATTGAAAGCGGAGCAGGAAGCCGCGCAGAAAGAGAAAGCGCTGAAAGCCCGGCAGTCTGCGGAGCGAAAAGCGCAGGAAAAGCTGGCGGTCAACCAGCGCAGGGATAAAGAGATGCTTAAAGCCCTTGACGCGCTGGCGGTGAATAATGATCTGCGCATGCTGGAGAAGCTCGATACGTTGATTAAAAAAAGCGAAGGTCTTTTTGAAAAAGGTAAAGACCTGGAACGCGCGATGATCGAAGATAAGCGTAAAGTGAATGCTCTTCTGGAGAATTCACGTAAAGCGTATATACCGGAAGGTCAGCCCAAATGAAAAAAACGAGCATCCAGGTAATGGTAGTACTGGCGGTCGCGGGATGGGCAGGGGGGATGTGCTGCGCCCAGACAGCGGAACAATCCGAATCGGGTTATGCGCTGCAGCAGGAGAAGACGCAGCTGCGCAAGCAGATCGCCCGGGAAAAAGAGGATATTGATCGGTTGGTGCGGGAGAGTCAGCTTCTGCAGGAACGGATCCAGCAGGAGATCGAGCGGGCGCAATTGCTCGCTGCTTCGCCCGACGCGGCGCTGGTGGTTACGACACAACCGTGCCCGGACGCGAGTGCCCGGTTAGACGAAAAGACCAAAAGTATTCAGGAAGAGATCATCAAGACCCAGGAAGAATTGAAAGTCGCCCGGCAGCAGCAGCGCCGGGAGTTGACCCAGAAGATCGAAGAGTTGAAAAAAGAGATCGCCAAGATCAAGCAGGATCTGGAGCGTCGGAAAAGCGGCGAACCATCGGCGGCGGTAAAGACCGCGCCGGTCGCGCAGGAGAGCTTGCGGGTCTCAAGAGCTCAACGAAAAGCGGACGAAGAAAAGCGCGCCAAAGAACTGCTGGCCAAACAGTTGGCTGAAGAGAAAGAAAAAGATTTGAAAGCGGAACAGGAAGCGCAGAAACGCGCCAGGGAATGCCAGGCCAAGCAGGAAGCGCAAAAGAAAGCCCAGGAGCTGAAAGCGAAGCAGGCCGCGGAATTAAAAGCCAAACAGCGCGCGGAAAAGAAAACCAAGCAGGAAGCCGCGCAGAAAGAAAAAGCGCTGAAAGCCCAACAGGCCGCGGAGCGAAAAGCGCAGGAACTTAAAGCCAGGGAAGAAGCGCGGAAGAAAGAGAAAGAATTGCAGGCCAAGCAGCTGGCGGAAGAAAAAGCCGCAGAATTGAAAGCGGAGCAGGAAGCGGCGAAAAAAGCCCAGGAAGCCCAGGCCAAACAGGAAGCCGCGCAGAAAGAAAAAGCGCTGAAAGCCCAACAGGCCGCGGAGCGAAAAGCGCAGGAACTTAAAGCCAGGGAAGAAGCGCGGAAGAAAGAGAAAGAATTGCAGGCCAAGCAGCTGGCGGAAGAAAAAGCCGCAGAATTGAAAGCGGAGCAGGAAGCGGCGAAAAAAGCCCAGGAAGCCCAGGCCAAACAGGAAGCCGCGCAGAAAGAAAAAGCGCTGAAAGCCCAACAGGCCGCGGAGCGGAAAGCGCAGGAACTTAAAGCCAGGGAAGAAACCCGGAAGAAAGAGAAAGAATTGCAGGCCAAGCAGCTGGCGGAAGAAAAAGCCGCAGAATTGAAAGCAAAACAGGAAGCGGATAAGCAAGCTCAAGCGCTGAAAGCTCAAAAGGAATCCGCAGCGCAGCCTGCGCGTGTGGTCGAACCGGAAACGAAACCCGCGCCGAAGCAACCGGCGGCGGTTCCTGCGGCAGCGGCGAGCGTTCCGGTAAAGAAACAGGTTTCCCGGGCAGAAGCTTACGGCATGACCGAAGAGGAGTTTGAAGCCGCGCAGAAGGAAAAAGAGCGGAAATTAAAGCAGGAAGAGATGGAAGCGCGGCGGAAATATCAGGAAGAGAAGCGTCGCAAGAAAGAAGCGCGCAAACAAAAAGTTCTGGCTGACGATAAAGCTCAGGCCGCTCAAGAGCAACTGGCTATAGAAGAAGGCAAACGCCAGAAGAATGAAAAAAAGCGCCTGGAGGAAATGGAAGAAGCTTTTCAGGCTGCCTGGAAAGACAGCAAGACTGCCGCCGCGCAGAAACCGCAGCCGGCCGCAGTGCTTTCCGAAGAGCAGCGCCATGCCCGCGTCAGGTCGCTGGCGCAAGACATAAAAACGGATTTGATCGAAGGCGATACCAGCAGAATAGATGATCAGGCGGACTGGACAGACCAGCCGCGCCCGCGCCGCGCCTCCGGGCAGAGGGTCTACCAGCCTAGAGATGATCTGGCGCGCAAAAGATATATCGAGCAATCATTCGACGAGATCGAATGTCCGGATACCAGCCGGCAGCGCAAAGTCGAAAACGCTCTGGATAAGGCCGACGCCTGGCTGGAGGAAAACTTGTGGTAAGAGCGAGAAAAGGGTTCAGTCTGATTGAGTTGCTCATGGTCCTGGCCGTAACCGCGATACTGGCTTCGACGGTGATGGTCGCTTTTTCGGCGATGATCCGGCCCCGGCTGGAAACCACGATGCGCAATCTCTGGTTGGATCTGTGCTATACCCGGTCATTGGCGGTGAACAACATGACTGCGTACGCCCTGGTGGTGAACGCCACAACCAGGAATTACCGGATATACCGTTCGCCGACCCCATCTCCGGCTGATTATATCCCTGCGAATCTGGTCAAGCAGGTGCTCCTGGATGTGGATATCGTCACATCCCCGATCGCCAACCTGACTGCGCATCCCCCGGGCAATACCTCCGGCTGCAGCTGGTTCAATCTGACTTTCAATAACCGGACGAAACGGATTCAGGTGTATTCCGATACGGGTTTCTTTAAAATGATCTGGTGAAACTCCTGCGGACTGCCTATGAAGCATATGCCAAAGAACGAAAAAGCGCTGACCTTGATTGAAGTGGTGGTTGCCGTTACCATCCTGCTGGCCGTTTTCGTCAGCCTGATCAGCATTTTCGGCCAGGGCGCGCGTTATATGCGCAAGAGCCTGCTTTCCACCACCGCGTTATTCCTGGCGCAGGAGGCTTTAGAGAACGCCACTTTTAATCCGGCTCTTCCCTGTTGTACCAGCACTCAAACCGATACCCAGGTCCTCAATAATGCGACGTTTACGCGTAGATTGACTATTGATGCGCTGTTGGCTTCCGACTGGCCGGTGCACCGAAGATATAATGCCACGGTTACCTGGCAGGGAGAAAAAGGCCAGCAGTCAGTGACGTTGATCACCACAAAGGCAAGGTATTGATGCGCACGCGTCCTCATCACAAGAGAAGTTTTACCCTCACCGAGGTGTTGATCAGCCTGGTGGTTTTCTGCCTGGTTATGGCCACTTCCACTGCCGGCTTCTATATCGTGTTCGACAAATGGAAGAAGCAGAAAGATATGCTGGAACTGCTGGTGAACAGCCGCTGGGCGATGATGCGTTTAAGCAAGGAATTCCGAAGAGCAAATGCGTATGACACCAGCAACGGAAAACTGGATCTTAGATTTGACGTCGGCGGCAGACGGTTCTGGTATTGGAAAGGAAAGAGTGTTCATGCTTCCGGCGATCCCAATACTTTTTATCGTTTCGAAGGAACTACGGCGGATGGTTGGAACGACGCCAAGAACGGTAAGGTGGAAATGGCGCAATACTTCACCGATCTGCCCGGAAACGGGGATAATCCGTTTTCTTGTTCGGGAAATGTTTGCCTGATCACTTTCAGGACCGATCTGGTCGGACAGGATCTGATCTTACGCACGTCGGTAAGAAGGCGCAATTAATATGGAACGATACGCAATGCATCGCACTACTCGCGCGCAGGCACTGATCGTCGTGCTGATCCTGATGTTCATCGCCGGCTTGATCGGCCTGGGGCTATCCAGGATGTGGGGTTCTGATTCGTCAACCCGCGTTCTGGATGAAGATAGCGTGGTCGCTTTTTATGTGGCGGAAGCCGGCCTGGAGCGGGGCAAGGCGTATATCTGGGTTTATAATACCACAACTTCCTGGACGGGTTATACCGCGGTAGGCCTGGGGAATCACTCTGTTACCATTACTAATCCCAGCGTATACCGATTCAGCATTAACAGTACCGGCCGTTACCATAATGCTCAACGCACCCTGCACGTAAATGTGACGACCAGCGGCGCAGGTCCGGGGACTGCTGCGGTTGATGCCGGCAGTTGGAGAGAAGATTGATCTATGCAGACCTATTCATATAAAGCGCGGGATAATGCGGGGAAGCTGGTTACGGGCGTGTTGGCCGCGGAAAACGAAACAGAGCTCTACGGCCATCTGACCAAGCTCGGATATATACTTACCTTTGCCAGGCCGGTTGCCGCTTCGGCCGCCGGGGGCAAATCCGAGGGTACTGCCGGGGCGCGCATGCAATCCAATGAGGTGCTGTATTTCACCACGCAGCTTTTCATCTCCCTGGATTCCGGCGTGCCGCTTTTGACCAGTCTCAAGGATCTGGCTAAGAATTCGGAGAACAAGAAAGTGCAGATGGTAATCAACGATATTATCCGGCGGGTGGAGTCCGGGACCAATCTCAAGGAAGCGCTGGAAGCTCACCCCCGGAGTTTCAACAAACTCTATACCGCGATCATCGACGCCGGGGAGAGCACCGGTAAATTGCCCATCGTGCTCGAGGATCTGGCCAAACTGCTGGAATGGCAGATGGATATTAAATCCAAGGTTACCGAAGCATCGATCTATCCCATCGTGCTTTTCAGCGTGATGATCATGGTGGTGCTGGTGCTCATCGGCGTGGTTATCCCTAAATTCAAGCCTATGCTTGAGCAACTGGGCGTGGGGCTGCCTACGCCGACGCTGGTGGTCCTGGCCGTCAGTTCGGTGATCGAGAAATTCTGGTGGGCGTTCCTTCTGTGCGCAGGCGGAGTGGTCGGCGGCTTGATGGTTTTGAATTCCAAACCTCAAGGGAAGCTGATGGTGGACCGGGCTAAATTGAACGTGCCGATTTTCGGCGATCTTCTGTATAAGATCGCGCTGTCGCGTTTCTGCCATACCTTCGCGCTTTCCCTGCGCGCCGGCGTCAATGTTTTTTCTTCCCTGGGCATCGCCGCGCAGGTCGTCAATAATTCGCTGCTGGAGTCGTCGCTGAACAAAGCCAGGGAATACGTCAATGTCGGAGAGAAGATCTCCACTTCGCTGGAGCTGGCGTCGAAAGACTTGAGTAAGAAATATCCGGATATCGTTATCCGCATGATCCAGGTGGGCGAGCAGAGCGGTAACCTTGCCCAGACCATGGAGAAAGTGAACCAGTATTACGATAAGGAAGTCCCGTCGGCGATCCGCAAGATCTTCGCCATGATGGAGCCGCTGCTGGTAGTGGTGATGGGTATTGTCGTGGCGGGGATCGCCATGGCGGTCTTTCTGCCGATGATTTCCATGATCAGCAATGTGGGAGGCAAATAAGTGGCGTCGAAATTGATTGTCGGCATAGATATCGGGCAACGCGATACCAAGGTCGTGGTCCTGGAGAAAAAAGTCAAGCTCGGGCTGGTTGACGCTTTCAGCTTCCCTTCTCCGTTTGTCGCCGGTCAGGTGGAAGACAAGAAGATCGACGCCGATAAATTCAAACACGAATTCAATGAGCATTTCTCCCTGGAAAAACTGCGTTCCGCCAGGGTCGCGATGAACCTTCCCGCGGCCGGCATTACCGCCATGCTGGTGCAGATGCCCATGCTCACGGCGAAGGAACTCGCTTACGCTTCGGTGAATGAAGCCAAGCAGAAGATGATCCCGCATTCCGGTCCGGCGCATATCTTCGAATGTCTGATGCTGGGCGACCGCACCTACGACCAGACCACCAAATCGGAGGTGCTGGTAGTCCGGACGGAGAAAAAGTATGTGGATACCGTCATGGCGGTATTCGACAAGACGGATATCTCGCCGGTTCTGGTCGTGCCCACGCCGTTCGTGGTGGGCGGGATGCTGCCCAGGGATGTCTGGAAAAAGGACGAGGATATCGCTTTTGTGGAGATCGGAGCCATGTCCGTTAATTTCTTTATCTGCCGGGAAAGCAAACTGGTGTTCCACCGCAATATCGTATTCGGGCTCGCCGCTATCATCAAAGATCTGGCCAATAAGCTTGATATAGACGAAGAGCGGATGTCCGATCTGGTGCATAAAGATCTGGGGCTGCCCAAAGTCGATTTTAACCTCGAGGATAAAGTCGCCCTGGCCGAAGAGATCATGCGCCAGAAATACGAAGCCAGCTCGAATCCGGAGCAGGGAGAGCAGAACGGGATCAATCAGCTGGAATTCCGCATGCACTGGCAGCCGCATCTGGACCGGATCATCCAGGAATTCAGGCGTTCGCTGGCTTATTACAAGGATCAGTCGCGCGGCCGGCGCGTTGAATCTATTTATTTCCTGGGCGGCTGCTGCCGGATAAAGAATTTCGTGGCAACGGTGAGCGCCTCTATCGGAGGTCAGTGTCAGGAGCTGCTGCCTTTTAAGAACCTGCAGGTGCCGGGCGACAAATTCAGCCCGGATAATCCGCTGACCACTCCCGTTTTTGCCAATGCTGTCGGTTTGGCGATGGGTACGCTTGCTCTCAAGGATAAACATCAGGCGCCGATCAATTTCCTGCCGGAAGAGCTGCGTAAAAAAGAAACCAAGCATCTGGTTAACTGGATTATGGTGGCCGGTCTGTCCGTGTTTTCTTTTCTGGCCGCGGCGTTTCTGGCCATTTTGATAGTTAATAACGGCGTTCTGTCGGAAAAGATCCGCCGCGTGGAGTTCGATCTCAACCGCACCAAAGAGAAGCAGATCGATGTGCAGTCTATCGTGGAAAAAGAAGCCCGCATTCAGGAGCGTAAAGCGGCGATCGATACGGTCAAATCCGGCCGCAGGGATATGCTTGCCCTTTTGCGGACGATAGCGGATATGCTGCCCCGGGAAGTTTTATTCAAGAAAGCCGACATTTCCGACAAGGGCGTGGAAATCGAAGCGCAGATCAATCTGGATTTCGAGCAAAGTCAGGAAATTGTGGACGAGGTGGAGGCAAGTTTCAAAGCGGATCCGCGGTTCATGAATATCAGCGTTTCCGGTCCGGAAATGGAGCCGGTTTCATCCGATGCGTTCGCCCAGCAGCAGGGCGAACGGCTTACTGCGTCCAAAGCGCGTGATTTTAAGATCAAAGCGGAGTTGTCAGGAAAATGAAATTAAAAAAGACCACCATCATAACCCTGTTCCTGCTGTGCTCGCTGATAACGCTCCTGGGGCTTGATTTCTGGCAACGGACTGTCCAGCAGCAGCTTACGGAAAAGCATAGAATCACCCTGGAGCAGCTCAATGAAGCCCAGAGTATTAACAAGCGCAAGGTGGAATTAAAACGCAAATCCCGGGGCTACGACCGGGAAGAACTGGCGCAGTTACGGGTCATGCCTTTGCGTTCGATCCGGCCGCTGGACCTGTTCAAAGTTCTGTTGCGCACATCCGGACAGATGGGGTTGGTTGACGTGGAGATCGAGCTGGTGCAGAAAAAAGACACGGAGAAGCAGGAGAACGGCCAGCCGCTCGGAGGACCGGGCACGCCTGCGGTTCCGGAAGTGGTTTTGCCTCCTAAAGTGCAGGCTGTCAAATTCAGACTCGAGGGCAAGGGGGCATATCCGGACCTGGTGAAATTCCTGCAGCAACTCTCTTCCATGGACCGCCTGGTGAGCATTAAAGGGTTGATCATTGAGCGGACCGAAGATGCGTTCCCTTTGCAGGAGATCAAGCTCGAACTGGTGGCGTACACTTTTACCGAGTAAAAGTGCTTGACAAAAAAGGCAGCTATGCTAAACTCAAGGTACCACACTATTAAAGGAGGAAAAGGAATGAGTAAAACTCGCGGTTTTACACTGATCGAATTGATCATGGTTATTGTCATCATCGGTATCCTAGCGGCGGTTGCCGTTCCTCAATTCATTAATCTGCAGCAGGACGCTAAGAAAGCGGTGTGCCAGGCCAACGTCGGCGCCATCCGCACGGCGCTCACCAATTTCTACGCGCGGTATCAACTCAATGAAGCTAATGCGTCTGTAGCTATTAAGTGTCCTACCGGCGTCGCCGCTGAATGTGATGCCAGCGGATATCCGGTAGCTGCGCAGCTCAATACGTTGACTTCGAATTTCGGAGTCAACTTTTTTGCGGACCGGACTCTCCCGGATAACACCAGTATGACCGCTGCTGCGGGTTCCCGCTGGGGGGATGCTGCGCGGTACGATCCGGCAACCGGCGTATTGAACATGAGTCAGTGTTGCTTGTAACCGGACTTGGTTGAGTTTTCCAAGGCCCTTTAAGCTTCGGCTTGAAGGGCCTTTTCATTTGCAGCGGGCTGCTGTTCGTATATCCATAACTTTAAGCAAAAAAAGAAGTTAGCGTGATTTTCCCGCGAGGATTTTTCTTGACATCACCGGATTGTGGTTTATAATCACATAGAGAGGTTATCGATAATGAAACGAGTGATGATCGTTGATGATGCGTTGTTTATGCGCCAGATGATTTCCAAGATCCTCATCTCCGAAGGATATGAGGTGTGCTCCGAGGCGTCCTGCGCCACGGAAGCGGTGGAGAAATACAAAAAGTTCAAACCGGATCTGGTGACCATGGATATCGTCATGCCCATGATGGAAGAGCTTGACGGTATCGGCGCGGTGCGCGAGATCGTCAAGCTCGATCCGCAGGCCAGGATTCTCATCTGTTCGGTGATGGGGCAGCAGTCTCTGGTGGTGGAAGCGATCCGCGCCGGCGCGCGGGATTTTGTGACCAAACCCGTTCAGCCGGAGCGGCTGATCGTGGCGGTGCGCAATATTTTAAACAATACCTGAAAACCCGTATGGAAGATCTCAATCTTTCGGAGTATCAGAAGGACGCGTTGAAGGAGATCGGCACCATCTGCGCGGGCAATGCCGCAACCGCGCTCTCGCAGCTCCTGGATAAACAGATCACTATCGTGGTGCCCAGAATATTGTTCCTGCCGATAGAAGACGTGCCGCAGGCCGTCGGAGGAGATGATAAGCTGGTGGTGGGACTGGTGCTGCGCGTTCTGGGCGATCTGCCCAGCACCATCGTTTTCATCTTCGGTCAGCATGATGCGCTGGCGCTGGCTTCGTTGATGACCGGCAAGGAGATCTCGGATAAAAGCGTGATCTCCGAACTTGAACGCTCGGCTCTCAAGGAAGTGGGAGTGATCCTGGCCAATTCCTACCTGGGCGCGCTGGGCAGTTTTGTCGGGCTGGGCCTGGTGCCGCGCGTGCCGGAAGTGATCATCGATATGGCCGGGGCGATCGTGGATTATATCCTGATAGAGTTAAGCTGTAAATCGCAGTTCGCTTTGCTCATTGAGTCGGAATTCAAACAGCCGGAAGAATCCATCACCGGGCATTTCTTCTTGATCCCCGACCCGTCGGGATTCGATTTGATCATCAATTCGATTGGCAAAGGTTAACAGTTTCCGTAACCGTCGCTTCTCCAACGTCGAGGGCATATGCAGGACAGTTACCGTGAGCTCTTTCTTTCCGAGTCGCAGGAATACCTGACCATCATCAGCAACTGCCTGGTCAAACTTGAAGAAAACCCTTCCGATAAAAATTCCATCAATGAGATCTTTCGCTGCGTGCATACCCTCAAAGGCATGGCCGCGACCATGGGCTATGAGAAACTCTCCCACCTTGCCCATGAGACCGAAGACCTGCTGGACGCGGTGCGCAATCATAAAATAAAACTTTCCGGAGAGATCACCGATACCCTCTTTCAGGCTATGGATGTGCTGGAGCAACTGTTCCAGGAGATCAAGCTGAAACAGGAATCGCGCATCGATACCGCGGCGATCCTCCAGTCCTTGAAGCGCCATCTCACCGGCGGCGAGTCGCCGTCTCCCGAGCCGCCGGGCGCGCAGCCGGACACCGCTCCTGTTGCTTCGGCGCAACCGGCGGAGTTGTTCAGCTTTTCCACCGAAGAGCTCAAACATCTTAAAGAGGTTAAATCGAAATTTCCTTTCGTATACAAGATTGTCATTTCCCTGGTCCGGGATTGCGTGATGAAAGAAGCCCGGGCATTTCTGGTTTTTACCAATCTGCGGCGTCTGGGAGAGATCATTACCTCCGTGCCTTCGCTGGATCAGTTGAAAGAAGGTAAATTCGAACTCGTCTTTACCGTGGTTCTGGCGACGAATGAATTACAGGGGTCGCTGCAGCAGGAGCTGGCAGTGCTCTCGGACGTGGATCAGATCAACATTTTTCGTCTCGATGTCGCTGAAATGACCGCGGTGTCGTCCGCAGTCAGTTCCGATAAGCACGAGCCCGAGGTCGCCGCGGCAGCCGCCGGGCCGGTAGCCGCCACGGCGGTCAAGAAAATCCAGAGCATGCGTATCTCCGTAGAGCGGCTGGATAAGATCATGAACTTGATGGGAGAGCTGGCTATCGCCAAGATCCGCCTGCTGCAGATCGTGCAATCCTACAAGATAGAGACTCTGGAAGAAGTGAGTTTCGCGCTGGACCGGCTGATCTCCGCTTTGCAGGACGAGGTGATGCAGACGCGTTTGCTTCCGGTGGCATATGTCCTGGACGCTTTTCCGCGCGTGGTCCGGGATATTTCCCGCAAGCAGAATAAAGAAGTGGAACTGGAAATCGCCGGCAGCGATATCGAACTCGACAGGGTTGTGCTTGACGAGATCAGCGATCCGCTGCTGCATCTGGTGCGCAATTCCGTTGACCACGGACTGGAAATTCCCGACGACCGCAAGAAGCTCGGCAAGAACCCGCGGGGGAAGATCTTTATCCGGGTCAGTCGTCAAAAGGGACAGATCTACATTGAGGTGGGCGATGACGGCCGCGGCATCGTTTTCCAGTCTGTGCGCAAGACCGCGATCAAGAAAGGGCTGATTACCGAGGAAGAGGCTGCCACCCTCGACGAGAAGAAAATCCTCGACTTGATCACCCTCCCCGGCTTTTCCACCGCGGATAAGGTTACCGATATATCCGGCAGGGGCGTGGGGCTGGATGTGGTTAAATCCAAGATCGAATACCTCGGCGGCCGGCTGGATTTCGAGACCAAAGCCAATGAGGGCAGCAAATTCATTCTGACCCTCCCGTTGACCCTGGCGATCATCAAGGCCATGCTGGTGCAGGTCGGCAAAGAGGTGTACGCCGTGCCGCTGATCAATATCCGGGAGACGATCAAGATCGAAGCCAAAGATATCAAGATCCTGCAGAGTTTTGAAGTGGTCAAAGTCAGGGATGAGATCATTCCGATCATCAGGCTGAACAAAGAGCTGGGGATCACCTCGAAGGCGCCTTCGGAAAACGAGAAAGATACCAGAGTTTCCCTGGTTATCGTCGAATACGGCAAGAAAGCGCTGGGGCTGGCGGTTTCCCAGGTTCTGGGTGAACAGGATATTGCCGTTAAGCCTCTGGGGTCGTGGATCAAAAGGACCAAAGGTATCGCCGGCGCGACGATTCTGGGAGACGGCAGGGTAGCGTTGATCCTGGACATCATGAGCCTTAAATAACGAAAGGCGGTTGAAGATGGATGAGCTTAATCTGAACAAGGAACAGATTGATGTGTTGCGTGAGATCGGCACCGTGGGCAGCGGCAGCGCCGCCACCGCCTTGAGCCAGCTTTTGTCCAAGCGTGTCAGCATCAACGTTCCCCAGATTTCCCTGGTTGCCCAGGATCGCATTGCCACTAACGGGTTTCTCATCCCCGCCGAAGAGGTGGGGCTGGCCGTGGAACTCAAGATCCTCGGCGATCTGCGCGGCGGGATGCTGGTTTTGTTCTCCCAGAAAAGCGCTTTGCAGATGATCGATGTGCTGATGAAGCGCCCGGTAGGCTCGACCCAGCTGCTGAACCTGCTGGAGGCGTCCGCGCTTTCCGAAAGTTCGCATATCCTTTCCGGCGCCTATCTTAACGCCATCGGCGAAATGCTGGAATTACCGCAGATGATGCTCTCCATCCCGCAGACTATCGTTGACCGCTGGGACCGTTTGAACAAGCTGCTTATCCGGCGTTTTGCCGACGAAGGCATTACGTACCTCTTGCCGATAGAGAACACCCTGATCATCGAATCGATCCAGGTCGACGTGTTCGTCATCTTCCTGCTCGAGCATGAAAGCGTCAGGAAAATACTCAAGATTATAGGATTATGAGAGAAGAATTTTTTTCTTTGGATATCGGGACGCGTAAAGTCATGGGCATTGTGTGCGCCCGGAACGATGAACTCTTTGAGATTATCGATACCGAAACGGTGGAGCATTCTACCCGGCCGATGCTTGACGGACAGATTCACAGCATCGAGGATGTCGCGCGAACGGTGCGCCGGATCAAAGAGGCTCTTGAGTCGCGCCTGCACCGAACGCTGGATAAAGTGGGGGTCGCGGTTGCCGGCAGGAATCTGAAGACCTTCCGGATGCGGGTGGAGACGTCTTTTGCCCTGCAGCAGGAAATAACCGCGGAAACCGTCAGGGACCTGGAGTTGCAGGCGGTGGACGCCATCGAGTCCCAATCGGCGCAGGATCTGTCGACTTTTTACTGCGTTGGCTACAGCACGGTGTATTACGAGCTCGAGGGAACCCGCATCGGCAATCCCGTCGGCCATAAGGGAAAACTGCTTTCGGCGGAGATTATCGTGACGTTCCTGCCGCGGGTGGTGCTCGACAGTATTTTCGGAGTGCTCAAGAAGGCGAAACTGGAACCCACCACCATTACGCTCGAGCCCATCGCCGCCATGAACGCCATTGTGCCGGTTGAATTACGCACGCTCAACATCGTGCTGGTGGATATCGGCGCAGGGACTTCCGATCTGGCTCTGGCCAAGAACGGAGTGGTTTTTTCTTACGGGATGGTCCCGGAAGCCGGGGATGAAATTACCGAATCTATTTCGGAAGCGCTGCTGGTCGAATTTAACGCGGCTGAAGCGATCAAGCGTCAGCTGGATCAGCAGCGGGAAATTTCCTTTGAAGATATCTGGGGCAGGCAGCACTGTCTCGACAGCGCCCGGATCAAAGAATGCATTGCTCCAGCGGTCAAGAAGCTGGCGTCCTCTATCGCCCAGGCCGGGCTGGAACTCAACGGGTGTATCCCGCAGGCCGTGGTGCTGGTAGGTGGGGGCAGCCAGACGTCCGGATTGCTGGAAGATCTTTCCAGCGCCTTCGGATTACCCGCGCATAAAGTCGGCCTGCGTCTTCCGTCGGCGATCAGGACGATCAAAGATACCACCGGCCGGCTTACGGGGCCGGAAGCGGTAACGCCGCTGGGTATCGCTTTGATGACCGCGCAGGCGCAGGGGTTGCGTTTCATTACCGTCGGCGTTAACGGTCAGAAAGTGCGCGTTCTTGATTTTCATCAGAAAAAAGATGTGCTGGGCGCTTTGACGGCTTCCGGCATCCTCTCCGATAAAAAATTGTATCCCCGCCCGGGGCTCGCCCTGACCATACAGGTCAACGGGGAATTCAAGGTTATCAAGGGAACCCTGGGCGCCATGGCCCGGATTACGCTTAACGGCAAACCGGTTATTTCTCTGGCCGAGAAGGTTCAGGAAGGCGATGTGATCGAGCTTGAACAGGCGGTGGATGGTTTGCCCGGCAAAGCGAAGGTGCGCGATGTGGTCGAATTAAGCGCTTTGAGCCTGGTATTGAACGGCAAGCCCGTGGAGATGCTTCCGCCGGTGACCATGAACGGCCAGCGGGTCCGTCTGGATGCGCCTGTCGTGGACCGGGCGGTGATCGAAGTGCTGCCGTTGACCGCGGGCGACGTCCTGGAGTCGCAGGGCTGTTGTCTGGAAAGGTTACAGCAACGGCAGGTCCTGGTAAATGTGAACGGTACTCCCAGGGTTCTGACGCAGAAAACGTTCAGTCTGACCATCAACGGCGCGCCTGTGGTCAAGGAGACAGCGGTTCCTGCGCACGCCGTGATCGCATTCATGCCGGAAGAGCCCACCGCTTGCCGGATCAGGGATGTGGTGGATATTCCGCAAGGGCAGAAGAAGATGCGCGTGACCGTTGACGGCAAAGAAGTGGAGATCGACGCCCATGTGGTGCAGGTCTTTATGAACGGCCGCCAGGTCAGCCCCGACGCATTGCTTGTCGATGGAGCCGATATCCGGGTGTATTTCGCCCACGAACAAACGGTCTTGCTTTCCGAGATTTTCAAATATATTTCCGTCGACCGGCAGCAGGTGCTGAAAAAAAGGATGAGATTATTCGTCGACGACTCGCCCGCGGGTTTCACCACCTCGCTGACCGAGGGATCCAGAGTGCGGATCCAGTTCGAAGAACGCACATAAACAAAACGGAGGTTGCCCCATGAGAATGCACAATTATATGGAAGAAGTCGTAGCCGATGAACTCGAAATTCTGTTGAGGGATAAGAGGGAAACTTTCTGTGACTGCCAGAAATGCAAGTTCGATATCATGGTCTGGGCGCTTAACCGGCTGCCTCCGCAATATGTGATTACCGACCGGGGAAGGCTGTTTACCAAGCTAAGCGAGCAGGAAACGCAATTCAAGGCGGATGTGGTCAAGGTGCTGACCAAAGCCATTGTACACGTGTGCAAGAATCCCAATCATTAAACATGGTAGAGCCGACAGAACAGGATTCAGAGCAGACAGCGCCGCAGAAACTGACCGAAGAGCGCGAATTCGAGAAGATACTGCAATTCATAAAAAGCAGTTTCAAGCTCGATTTGACGTCATACCGGCGCAATTTCGTATTCCGGCATCTGCGCAGCCGCATGCACGACGTGCGTTGTCCGACTGCCAGCAGATATATCAGCCTGTTGCAGGAAAAACCTGAAGAATTGCGCGATTTTGTCGATACATTATCCATAAATGTCACGCATTTTTTCCGGGATGCGGATGTGTTCGGTACGTTTGCCAAAACTATCGTGCCGGAAATCATGAAAGCAAAGGGCGACGGAGAGCAGAAATTGATCCGCGTCTGGTCCGCCGCTTGCGCCTCGGGGCAGGAGCCGTATTCGATAGCTATCCTTTTGAAAGAGCTGTTTGCGGATAAACCCCAGATACTCATCAAGATCGTAGCTACGGACGTCGACAGCGACGCTCTGGCGCGGGCGGAAAAAGGCGAATACGACATCCGCGATTTCCGGGAAACAGACAAGAAGTTGCTTGATAAATACTTTACTCCGGTTTATAATAAGTGCTATCGTATCAATGACGACGTCCGCAGGCTGGTCAGGTTCCAGAAACATAATCTTCTGACCGATGAGCCGCTGAAATTCATAGATGTCATTTTCTGTCGCAACGTGATGATTTATTTCAGCAGGGAGCAGCAGGACCTGCTTTTCCGCAAGTTCCACCAGGGGCTGGGTTTTAACGGATACCTGATCATCGCAAAGGTTGAAACGGTCTGGGACAAAGCGTTATTTTCAGTCGTGGACAGCAACCATAAAATTTACCAGAAAATTGCATGATGTTTTACTCAAGTATGAAAGGGAGGTAGACCATGGCACGAGTGTTAGTAGTCGACGATGCGTTGTTTATGCGCAGGATGCTGTCCGATATTCTGAAGAAAGAAGGCATTGAGATCTGCGGCGAGGCGGAAAACGGCAAAGACGCGATTGATAAATACGGACAGCTTAAACCTGATCTGGTTACCATGGATATCGTTATGCCCAAGATTGAAGAAATAGACGGGATTGGCGCGGTCAAGGAGATCATCAAAGCCGATCCCCAGGCAAAGATCATCATGGTGTCGGCCATGGGGCAGCATTCGCTGGTCGTGGAAGCGATCCAGGCGGGCGCAAAGGACTTTGTCACCAAACCTTTCCAGCCGTCACGCGTCATTGAGGCGGTAAAAAGAGCATTAGGCGGCTGATGGAAAAAATTATGGAAGAGCATTTGATCGAAGTGCAAATGGGGAAGATGGAAGTGTCTCAAGCGCCCGAGCGGATTATCACCCGCGGTCTCGGTTCGTGCCTGGGGATCACTTTTTATGATCCGGTGAAGAAAATCGGCGGCATGGCGCATCCCATGTTGCCGGATATAAACCGTGCCAAGGTTCAGACAAATCAGAGCCGTTTTGTCAATTCGGCGATTACTTCCATGCTGTCCGAATTGGAAAAACGGGGCTGTTCCAGGAGCCGCATGGAGGTCAAGATGTTCGGCGGCGCGCATATGTTCAGTTTTATCAATACCGACAGCGCTTTGAATGTCGGACAGAAGAATATCGAGATGGCCCATCAGATGGTAAAAGAACTGAACATCAAGATCACCGGGGAAGAAGTGGGTGGGACCTTCGGAAGGACCATAGAATTGAATCTGGAAACGGGAAAAGTCCTGGTTAAGACCGTGTCCTGGGGCGAGAAAGAAGTCTAATGGCGGATAAGATCCGGGTGCTCGTCGTTGACGACTCCTTTTTAATGCGCAAAATCATCGCCGACATTATCGCCAGCGACCCTGAACTTGAAGTCGTAGGAAAAGCCAAGGACGGTCAGGACGCGTTAGATAAGATTATCGCTCTTTCTCCGGATGTGGTGACGCTGGACATGAATATTCCCGTTATAGACGGTCTCGGGGTTCTGGAAAAGATCATGGACCAGAAACCGACCCGGGTGATCATGTTCTCCGCGTATACGCGCAGCGGCGCCTCGGCTACCATGAACGCTTTGGATATGGGGGCGGTGGATTTCATCGCCAAGCCCGCGGGAGAAATATCCCTGGGGCTGGATAAACTCAAAGAAGAGATCGTTTCCAAGATCAAGCTTGCCGCCCAGATCAAGCTGGATAGATACATCGCGACAAGAAAAGCGTTTCGCGTTCCGCAGGAAGAAACGACGACCCAGGGGATCAAGAAGCTGGTGATTGTCGGGGCTTCCACCGGCGGACCGAAAGCGGTGCTGGATGTGATGATGGGGTTATCCGGGAGTCTGCCGGCGGCTTTTCTGGTCGTGCAGCATATGCCCAAAGGGTTCACCTTGAGTTTCGCGGAGCGCATCGCCTGGCAGTCGGGCATGCGGGCAAAGGAAGCCGAAGAAGGCGATATCCTTGCGGCGGGTAAAGTGTATGTCGCCCCGGCAGGGTACCATATGACGCTCGACAGGAACGAGCAATCGTTTCGCGTCAGGCTGAATCAGGACGCATACGTGAATTTCGTCCGTCCGGCGATCGACGTAACCATGTTTTCCGGAGTCGAGCTGTTCGGCAAGGATACCGTGGGAGTCGTCCTGACCGGTATGGGCAAAGATGGTCTTGAAGGCGTCAGAAAGATCAAAGAGGCAGGCGGGCGTATCATCATCCAGGATGAGGATACGTCGGTAATCTGGGGCATGCCGAAGAGTATTTTCAAAGCTGGTCTCGCGGATGAAGTGCTGCCGGTCCAGAAGATACCCGAAGCGATTATTCGCGCTGTAAACGGTTGAGTAACCGTTCGGGCAGACAACAAAAGGGACGTTGAGAAATGTCAGACAAATTCACTGTTACGCAGATAGACCTTCTGAAGGAAATCGGCACGATCGGTTCGGCCACGGCCGCTACTTCTCTGGCGGAAATGGTGCAGAGCCGGGTGGAGATCACTGTTCCCCAGGTAAGTCTGATCCCGATCGAGAATATCGCCAATATCATGGAAGGGCCTGACCGGCTCTATTTCGTCCTGGATATGGAGATCAAGGGAGATATCGACGGCCGGATATTCTTTCTGCTCCCTCCGGACAATGCCAAGTTCCTCGGCGGCGTCCTGCTGGGAAAAGCGCCGGCGGAAGTCGACCTTAACGACGATCTTTTTAAATCGTCCCTTCGCGAAGTCTGCAATATCCTCGGCGGGTCCTATGTTTCCGCGCTGGCGAATATGACCAGCATGACCATTTTTATCTCAATCCCTTCGCTGGCTTTGGATATGGTGGGAGCGATCCTGGATTTCATCTTTATCCAGATCGCCCAGGACGCGGAGGAGGCTCTCATCATCCGGACGGACATGAAAGTCAAAGACACCAATCTGGAAGGGCTGTTCTTGTTGTTTCCCACCGTGGATTCGCTGAAGAAGATTTTCTCAATCCTGAACGTTACGTAAAAGGAGGGGGAGGGTATGGCGGAAAAGCAGAAACCCAAAGAATACCAGCTTGTCGTATTTACCCTTGGAGAGGAAGAATTCGGTGTTGACATCAGCCAGGTCAGAGAGATTGTCCGGTTAGTGCAGATTACCTACCTGCCCAAAGCGCCGGCATTTATTGAAGGCGTCGTCAATCTTAGAGGCCAGGTGCTGGCGGTTATCGATCTTTCCAAACGGTTGGGGATCTCCTCCCGGGAACGCGGGGAGAATACCCGGATTATCGTGGTTGAAGTCGGCGAGAATACCGTGGGAATGCTGGTGGACTCGGTTTCGGAGGTTTTGCGCCTGCCTTCCGAATTCGTGGAAGAAGTGCCCAGTCTGGTGGAGACAGAGGTCCCGGAGCATTATATCCGCGGCGTCGGAAAGTTGAAGGACAGGCTGCTGGTTTTGCTTGATCTCAACCGCATCTTAACTCCCGACGAGGTCCAGCACGTGGAGCGCCATATCAAATCAGCATCGCCGAGAGAAATCTAACCGTCTCGTTGGCAGGTGGATGTGCGCCGACGTTCTTTCACTTTTACAAGCCGCCGATCACCCCGGCGGTTTGTAACTTTAAAACTCTATGCAGTATTATCCCGTGCTGTTGGATATCCGGAAGAAAACCTGTTGCGTTATCGGCGGCGGACAGATCGCCGAGCGCAAAGCGCGTTCCCTGCTGACTGCGGGCGCCGCGGTGACCGTGATCAGTCCCGCAGTTACTGCCGGCATTGCCGCGCTCGCCGCACAACGCAGGCTGCGCTGGAAGCGATGCGGGTACCGCCGGGCAGCGCTCAAAGGCTGCGTGCTGGCGATCGCCGCTACCGACCGTCAGGAAGTGAACCGCGCTGTTTCACAGGATGCCGGACGTCTGGGTATCCTGGCCAATATTGTGGATGTGCCGTCCTTGAGCAGTTTTATCGTTCCGGCAGTCGCGCACAGGGATGGATTGATCATCGCCGTCTCCACCAGCGGCAAAGCGCCGGCGTTGAGCCGACGGATCAAATCCGACATCGAAAAACAGTATATCGGCCGCTATGCCAGGGTCATGAAAACCGTGGAGACTGCCCGCAGGCAGCTGAAAAAAAACGTCACGAGTTTCCGCCAGCGCAAAAAGAAGCTGGTTTCACTGGTCAATTCGCTGCTCTAACCCGTCCAGCCGTATATGCAGCTGTACTACGAACGATTATTTATCCTGACCTGCATTCTTTACTCCGCCAGCGCAGCGGGGTACGCGCTCTATTTCCTGACCCAGAGACCCCGCGTGCACGCGGCCGGTTTCTGGACCGGCACTGCCGGTTTGTTGATGCATACGGTGATCCTTATCGCGCGCGGGCTGAACAGCCGTGGTTTGCCGCTTTCCGGGTTGTATGAATCGCTTTCATTCTTTGCCTGGAGCATCATGCTGATCTACGTGCTGACCGAGCGCCGGTCACGTTCCCCGGTTAACGGGATCTTTGTCCTGCCCCTGGTCAACCTGCTCATGTTTTCCGCCTTACGAATGGATAATGCCGTTCACCCGCTGCCCCCGGCTTTGCAGAGCCCGTGGCTGGGCGTGCATGTTTCATTATGTTTCCTGGGATACGCCTGTTTCGTGCTGGCGTTTTGTTTCGCGGTGATGTATCTCTGGCAGGAGTCCGAAGTGAAATCCCGCAAAGTCGACGGGTTTTTCTTCCGGTTACCGTCTCTGGAACTGCTGGATAATCTGGGGTATCGCAGCATCGTTTTCGGGTTTATCTTTCTTACGCTGGGGATCATTTCCGGTTCTTTCTGGGCCCAGAAAGCCTGGGGCCGGTTCTGGAGCTGGGATCCCAAAGAAACCTGGTCCCTGATCCTCTGGCTGGTGTATGTGGTCTATCTCCACGGCCGCCTGATGCGCGGCTGGCACGGGAAAAAGAGCGCGTATCTGGCGATTATCGGGTTCATGGCCATGGTATTTACCTATCTCGGGGTGAACTTTCTGCTCCCGGGTCTGCATTCGTACCTGCGATGAAAATACAACTTATCGGGCTCAACCATAAGACTGCGCCGATCGAAATCAGGGAAAAGGTTTCTTTTTCCTCCGAGAAACTCGCCGAGGCTTTGTTGTGCCTGAAACGGTACGAGGCGATAGAGGAGGATGTGATTCTGTCGACCTGCAACCGGACCGAGATTTACGCTGCGGTGCGCGATCCCGGCGCCGGCAGCGAGTCCCTGTGGCGTTTTATCGCCGACCGCACCGGGCTTTCGCGGGATCAGATCTGCCGTTATTTCTATCTGCTTAACGATAAAGACGCGCTCGGTCATCTCTTTAAAGTCGCGGCTTCGCTTGATTCCATGATCGTGGGGGAGACCCAGGTTTTCGGGCAGGTCAAGGACGCGTATTTCCAGGCCCGCCAGGCCAATACCATCGGCCGCAGTCTCGATGCGGTGTTCGAGGAAGCTATCCGCGTGGGTAAAAAGGTCCGGACCGAGACCCAGATCGGCAAAGGCGCGGTTTCCACCACGACCGCGGCGATCGAACTGGCAAAAAAGATCTTCGATTCCCTCGAAGGGAAACGCGTGTTGATCATCGGCGCCGGTAAGATCGGAGAGATGACGGTCAAGAATCTCTATTCCCGCGGGGTGTCCACGGTGCTGGTGGCAAATCGCACTTTTGCCCGGGCGCAGGAACTCGCCGGCGCTTTCGGCGGACAGGCCGTGCGGTTCGATCGGATCGCGGAATGCATGCTGAGCGCGGATATCATTATCAGTTCCACCAGCGCTCCGCATTATGTGGTTAACCGGCAGGATGTCCTGGCGTTGATGAGCCGCAGACCCCATGATTCGCTCTTCTTCATCGACCTGGGGATGCCGCGCAATATCGACCCGCAGGTGAATCGGATCGAAAACGTATATCTTTATAACATCGACGACCTGGCTTCGGTGCGCGACGCCAATATTCAGGAGCGGATAAGCGAGGCCCGCAAGGCCGAGCAGATCATCGCTCTCTGCCTGGAGTCGGTCAGCAGCAGGTTCAATCTGGGAAGGCTGAAAGAACAATGCACGGCGTAAAGCGGCGGGCGGAGATTGTGGTCGGCGCCCGGGGGAGCATGTTGTCGGTGCTGCAGACCGAATCGGTGATCGCGCAGCTGCGGGCGCTGGCGCCGGAGCAGGAGTTTGTGCTTAAGAAGATCACCACGCTCGGCGATAGAAAAGCCGAATGGTCGCGCGCGGATACCGGGATATTCGTCAAAGAGCTGGAGGAGGCGCTGGCCCGCGATGAAATTGATATCGCCGTGCACAGCGTTAAAGATATGCCTTCCCGCCTGCCGGAAGGATTACAACTGGCGGCAATCCCCCGCCGGGAAGATCCCCGCGACATGTTGATCACGGCAAACGGAACAGATCTTGCCGGGTTGCCGGCTGATGCGCGGCTGGGCACCAGCAGCCTGCGCCGCAGGGCGCAGTTGCTGCGATTGCGGCCGACGCTGCGCATTGAAGGGTTGCGGGGTAATCTGGACAGCCGTATCCGCAAGCTGCGCGAGGGCCGGTATGACGCGATCGTGGTCGCGGCAGCGGGAGTCAGGCGGCTGGATGTCCGGGATATCCATTATCAACTGCTCTCTCATGAGACCGTGTTGCCCGCGCCCGGGCAGGGCGCGTTAGGTCTGGAGATCCGCAGCGACGATACGTTGCGGCAAACCCTGGTAGCGGGGATCGATGACCGGGTGACTCACGTCTGCGTTGCCTGCGAAAGAGAATTTTTGCACCGCACCCAGGCGGGCTGCCGCATGCCGGTAGCCGCTCTGGCTGCCGTGGATAAAGATACGATCACGCTTGATGCCATGATTATCAGTCTGGACGGTCAAAAGGCAGTACGGGTGCAACAGCAAAGCCGGCTCGATCAAAGCAGCGCCCTGGCCGGCGCGCAGCAATTGGGAGCGGCAGTGGCGCAGCAGTTGCTCGCACGGGGAGGCGCCCGCATTCTCGAGGAGATACGACATGCCCAAGAATAAAGGCACGGTTTATCTGGTTGGCGCGGGGCCCGGGGATCCGGAATTACTCACGCTGAAAGCGGCGCGAGTTTTACGCGCTGCCCAGGCAGTAGTGTATGACCGGCTGGCTAATCCCAGGATACTGGCCGGAGTTCCGGCGGATGCCCAGCGTATTTATGTGGGTAAAGCCGCAGATAAGCATACCATGCCGCAGGAAGAGATTAACGCTTTGCTGGTCAAACTGGCCCGGGAAGGAAGAACCGTGGTGCGTCTTAAAGGCGGCGACCCGTTTGTGTTTGGCCGCGGAGGAGAGGAGATCCTGACTCTGGTCAGAGAAGGCATTCCTTTTGAGGTCATTCCCGGGGTTACCAGCGCGATCGCCGTTGCGGCGTACGCGGGGATTCCGGTAACCCATCGCGGATTCACTTCTTCGCTGGGGATCTTTACCGGGCAGGAGGATCCGGGCAAGCAGGATACCGGGATTGCCTGGGAGAAGATCGCTACCGGGTTGGGCACGCTGGTTTTTCTGATGGGCGTGGAGAACCTGGCGAATATCGTCAAGACTTTGATGAAATACGGACGTTCCGCTTCCACTCCGGCGGCGTTAGTGCAGTGGGGGACGTTGCCGAATCAAAAAAGCGTTAACGCCACGCTGGCAACCATTGTGGAGAAAGCGCATAAGCAGGCGATCGCGCCTCCGGCGATACTTATAGTCGGGGAAGTGGTGACGTTGCGTCAGAAGATGAACTGGTTCGAGTCCAGGCCTTTGTTCGGCCGCAAGGTCCTGGTGACGGTGCCGGCAGAGGATACCAGTCGTTTGAGCGCCTTGCTCGAAGATCAGGGAGCCTGGTGCGTGGAAATGCCCATGATCAGGATTGTGCCGCTGAAAGATTATGCCGCGCTGGACAAAGCGATTAAAACGATCGATTCCTATCAATGGCTGGTGCTGACCAGCCAGAACGGCGTCAAATTCTTCAAACAGCGTCTCGATGCCCTGAAGCTGGATGCGCGCTGTCTCAAAGGAGTGCGTATCGCCACCATCGGCCCCCGGACTAAAGAAGCGGTCGAACAACTGGGCGTGCGTATCGATCTGCAGCCGAAAACATACACGCAGGAAGGTTTGCTGGGAGCGCTCAAGAAAGAGCGGGTTAGAGCGCAGGCGATTTTACTGGTGCGCGCCCAGGAAGCCCGCGATGTTCTGCCGCAGGGATTGACGAAACTGGGGGCGAAGGTCAAAGTGATCCCCGCTTACAAGACCGAGCTGTGCGTGGCCGGTCCCCGGGAGGAGAATGCGCTTGAGACTCTCGACCTGGTGACGTTCACCAGCTCTTCCTGCGTGGAAGGTTTCTTTAAAACTTTCCCCCGGAAAGAGATCCTTTCCGGCAGAAATCGTTTTCTGGTCGCCAGCATCGGTCCGGTCACCTCGCAAACGTGCAAAAAGTTCGGGCTCAAGGTGGATATTGAAGCCCGTCAGTTCACCCTGGAAGGTCTGGCGCAAGCCATCCTGGATCATTTCACCAAGAGGAGCGCATGATCAGCATCACTAAATTGTTATGCAATCTGCCTTCCTACGGGGACGAACTGCGTTATCGAAAAGGCCTCTCTTCCGAGAACCGGCGCCCGATCGTGGTCTGGAATTGCACCCGCACCTGCAATCTTTCCTGCATCCATTGCTATTCCAATTCCGCCGGAGAGAAGTACGAAGGAGAATTGACTACCGCGGAAGCCAAGCAGATGATCCTGGACCTGGAGGCATTCAAGGTGCCGGTGCTCCTGTTTTCCGGCGGCGAACCGTTCATGCGTCCGGATCTTTTCGAACTCAACGCTTTTGCCCGGGCGCATCATCTGCGCACGGTGATCTCCACCAACGGCACCCTGATCACCCGGGATCTGGCGCGCAGGATCAAAGAAGGCGGGTTCGATTATATCGGCGTCAGCCTCGACGGGATCGGGGAGAACAACGACCGCTTCCGCGGCAGGCAGGGCGCTTTTGCCATGACGCTGGCAGGCATCCGCAACCTGGTTGAAGTAAAACAGAAGGTGGGATTGCGTTTCACCGTTACCCGCCATAATAATGCCGAGATTAAAAAGATTTTCCGGCTGGTCGAGGACGAAGCCATCGACCGGGTCTGTTTTTATCACCTGGTCTATTCCGGCCGCGGCAGCTCCATGACCGAGGACGATCTCTCCCGTCAGGCCATGCGCGCCTGCATCGACTCTATCTGCGACTGGGCGGTGGATATGTTCGCCCGGGGCATACATAAAGAAGTGCTGACCGTGGATAATCACGCCGACGCCATCTACGTGTATCTGCGCCTGCTTAAGAACGATCCGGCTCAAGCAGCGCAGGTTTTGCAGTTGCTGCAGTACAACAAAGGCAATGCTTCGGGAATAGCCATCGCCAATGTGGATAATCAGGGCGAAGTGCATGCCGATCAATTCTGGCAGAGCCATTCCTTCGGCAATGTGCGCCGGCGGCCGTTCGGGGAGATCTGGATGGATACCGCAGATCCGGTCATGGCTGTGCTCAAGGATCGCGTCGGTCATATCAAGGGGCGCTGCAGCCGCTGTAAATATCTGGCGTTATGTAACGCTAATTTCCGCCGCCGCGCGGAAGCGGTGTACAACGATATATGGGAATCCGATCCGGCGTGCTATCTGACGGACGAAGAGATCTCGCGCTGAACCTTCAGGAGGATATATGACATTTCCGACACATCGGCCGAAGAGGCTGCGTCAAAACGAATTGTTGCGCAGGATGATCCGCGAAACCAGGCTGGACGCGGACCATCTGGTTATGCCGCTGTTCGTGCGCGAAGGCAAAAATGTCCGTAAGCCCATCGCTTCATTGCCCGGCCACGCCCAGCTATCCGTGGATAACCTGGTCAAGGAAGCCAGAGAGGTCCGGAAACTGGGTATCCCGGCGGTGCTGCTATTCGGTATCCCGGGGAGCAAAGATGAAATGGCCAGCCAGGCTTATGCGGATAACGGTATCGTGCAGCGGGGGGTTTGCGCGATCAAGGAAAAAGTTCCGGGCCTGCTGGTGATCACTGATGTTTGCCTGTGCGAATTCACCTCTACCGGTCACTGCGGGATTATCTGGCAGCAGGAGCGGTCCCGCGGCAAAGGCGGCCGCGGGAAAGCCGGCGGCCATCAGGATGAGCCGGTAGCCATTGACAACGACGCTACCCTGGAGTTGCTCGCCGAAACCGCAGTGTCGCATGTCCTCGCCGGCGCGGATATGGTCGCTCCTTCGGCGATGATGGACGGCCAGGTACAGGCGATCCGCCGGGCGCTGGATAAGGAAGGTTTTTCCCAGACCCCGGTCATGGCGTACAGCGCCAAGTACGCTTCGGCATTTTACGGTCCATTCCGCCAGGCCGCGGAATCCGCTCCTCGATTCGGGGACCGCCGTTCCTATCAGATGGATTGCGCAAACGGCGTTGAGGCGTTGCGCGAGGTGGAAGCGGATATCCGCGAGGGCGCGGATATCGTGATGGTCAAACCCGGATTGGCGTATCTGGATATTATCCGTAAAGTCAAAGATACTTTTCACGTTCCGGTGGCGGCCTATAATGTCAGCGGCGAATATGCCATGGTCAAAGCGGCCGCCCGCCAGGGATGGATAGACGGGCAGAAGACCGCGCTGGAGATCCTTATCGCTTTGCGGCGCGCCGGAGCGGATATCGTTATCAGCTATCACGCGAAAGAGATAGCCGGGCTTTTATAGAAAGAGCGGACATGATCATTTCCTGGAATACCACCAAAGCCTGCAACCTCAAATGCGAACATTGTTACCGCGATGCGGGAGGCAGGGAAACCGGGGAGTTGAGCACTGAAGAAGGCAAAGAGTTGCTTTCCGAGATCGCCAAAGCGGGATTCCGGATCGTGATCTTGAGCGGCGGCGAGCCTTTGTTGCGCCCGGATATTTTTGAGCTTATCGCGCACGCCGCTTCCGTCGGGATGCGCCCGGTGCTGGGGACCAACGGCGTTTTGTTTACCCGCGAGATAATCGGCCGCCTCAAAAAAGCCGGCCTGGCGCGCGCCGGGATCAGCCTGGACAGCACGGACAGAAAGATACACGATGCGTTTCGCAAACAGCAGGGCGCCTGGGAAGCTACCGTCGCTGCGATGAAACTCTGTCATCAGGAAGGTCTGGATTTTCAGGTGCATACCACGGTCACCAGGCGCAATGACAAAGAAGTCCTGCGCATTACCGATTTTGTCGAAGGGCTGGGGGCAAAAGCGCATCACATTTTTTTTCTGGTGCCGACCGGCAGGGGAAAAGAGATCAGCGATGTGTTTATCGGCGCCGCCCAGATCGAAGAGGTCCTGCGCGCGGTACTGGAGAAGCAAAAAACGACCCGCATGGAATTGAAACCGGTCTGCGCTCCTCAATTCGTGCCGCTCGCCCGCAGCCTGGGGTTGACGCTGCGTTTCCAGCGCGGTTGCCTGGCAGGAACCAGCTATTGCTGCATTCTCCCTAACGGAGACGTGCATCCCTGTCCGTATCTTCCGCTTAAAGCAGGCAACGTTCGACAGGAGAAATTCAGCCTGCTCTGGAAAGACAGCCAGATATTCAAACGCCTGCGCACGCTCGATTACGGCGGTACCTGCGCGGGGTGTGCGCAGAAGAATTCCTGCGGCGGTTGCCGGGCACGCGCTTTTCACGCGCTCGGCGATTATATGGCCCAGGATCCGGAATGTATCTTTCACCGCTCTGAACCCGCCCATGATCAGCCGATCCGATAAGGTTTTACTGGCAGAAACGCAGAATTGTTTCCCGCTTGTCGCGCGTCCGTACGCGCAGATCGGCGCCCGCCTGGGGTTGAGCGAAACGGAGGTTATCTCCCGCCTGAAGCGTCTCAAGAAGAGAAAGCTTATCCGCTATGTCGGCGCTATCTTCGACCTTAAAAGAATCGGTTGCCGGGCCAGCCTGATCGCTATGCAGGTTCCTGCGACGCAGGTCAAGCGCGTGGCCGGGTTGATCAACCGGTATCCCCAGATTACCCATAATTATCTAAGAGAAGGCGAGTTTAATCTCTGGTTTACCCTGAATAGCCGTTCCCGCAGTCAGTCTGAAGCGTTGCTGGCGTCTATCCGCCGGACTACCGGCGGCTTACCCATGCTTGATCTGGCTACCCGGGTTGTGTATAAGATCGATGCCCGTTTTCGTCTGGCAGCGGGAGCTTGCGATCGCGCGGTCAGGCCGCAGACTCGCGGGCAGCCGGCCATCCGCCGTAAACGTATCGCGCTGAATACGCTGCCGGCTTTAAATCAGCCGCTATCCTTTACCCGCAGGCCGTTTGCCCGGATGGCGGCGCGTCTGGGGACGACCGAAGCCGGGGCGGTGGGATTGTTAAGAACGTATCTGGACGACGGTTTTATTCGCCGGTTCGGGGCAGTGCTGGCCCATCAACGGGTGGGGTTTACCGCCAACGCTCTGGCCGTCTGGCAGGTATCGCCGCGGCATCTTAAGCAGGTAGTCGCCGGGATGGTCGATAACCGGCATATTTCGCATTGTTATCTGCGCCGGCGCTATCCCGTCTGGCCGTATAATCTCTATACCATGATTCACGCCAGAAGCAGGCGGGAATGCAACGCAATTATTGCATTGATTTTACGCGGGAATAGGAATAAAATAAAAAGTCATACGGTCCTTTTTACTGTTAAAGAACTGAAGAAAGCGAGGCTGGATCCCACATGGTTACTACGCAATCAACGGGAAACGAACGCCGGAAGTACAAGCGGGTAAAGGGTAAAGTCAAGATAACCTATAAAGTAATGGGCGAGACCGGAGAAGAGGATATCTTTGCCGTGGATATTTCCGCCGGAGGATTTTGCCTGGGGCTTGACCGCGTACTCAAGAAAGACACCGTGCTGGAGCTGGTGGTGAATCTGCCGGATAAAGATAAATCGTTCTTTTGCCTCGGCCGGGTCGTATGGCAGAACATGAAGTCTAAAAAGGACGAGAGCGGGAAACGGTTCTATGAAACCGGCCTGCAGTTTTCCGACCTCGATTTGAAAAATAGATTACGCCTGATTTATTATGTCCACGGGAAGATGAATGAAGCCGAGGCTAAAAAATTCGCCGATAGATATGAGCAGAAATAAATCCCGCGCTTTATTCGCCCAGGCCGCCCGGTGTATGGTCGGCGGGGTTAACAGTCCGGTCCGGGCCTATAAGGCGGTAGGAGGCACGCCGGTATTTATTCGCTCCGCCAGGGGCTCCGGCATTGTGGACGCGGACAGGAATCGCTACGTTGATTACGTGATGAGCTGGGGTGCGATGATACTCGGCCATGCGCATCCGGGCATTGTCCGCGCCATACAGCAGGCGGCTGAATCCGGAACGAGCTTCGGCGCTCCTACCGCGCAGGAAACAGCGCTGTGTCGGGCGCTCTCCCGGGCTGTTCCCTCCATGCAAAAAATCCGGCTGGTCAACTCCGGGACCGAGGCGACCATGAGCGCCTTGCGTTTAAGCCGGGGGTTCACCGGTAAAAACAGGATTGTCAAATTTGAAGGATGCTATCACGGCCACTCCGACAGTTTGCTGGTTAAGGCCGGATCGGGCGCGTTGACGCTGGGCGTGCCGGACAGCGCCGGGGTCCCGGCGTGCGTAAGCCGGGATACCATCGTCTGTCCCTATAATGACAGCGACGCGCTGGCGAGAGTGATAAAAGCCAGGCATAAGGAAATTGCCTGCGTGATCGTCGAGCCGGTGGCGGCGAATATGGGTCTCATTCTGCCGGACGTTTCTTTTCTGTCTGCGGTGCGGGAATTGACCGCTCGCTACCGGATAGTGCTGATTTTTGATGAGGTCATCACCGGTTTTCGTTTCACCTTCGGAGGCGTGCAGCAATTGTTCGGGATCGCTCCGGACCTGACCTGTCTGGGCAAGATCATCGGCGGCGGTCTGCCGCTGGCAGCTTACGGCGGGAGCGCGGAGATCATGGATCGGCTCGCGCCTCTGGGGCCGGTGTATCAGGCCGGCACGTTATCGGGGAATCCGGTGGCGGTCAGCGCGGGGCTGGCTGCGCTTGCGGCGCTGGAAAAAGCCGATTACGTGCGTTTGAACGAAACGACGGCGGATCTCTGCGACGGCATGGAAGCGATCCTGCGCATGTTCAACCTGCATTTTTGCCTGAACCGCGCCGGATCGGTATTCACGCTGTTTTTTACCCAACGGCCGGTCAGGGATTTCGTCACGGCAAAAACGTCCGACCCGAAAGCCTACGCCCGTTTCTTCTGGACCATGCTGGAAGAAGGGATACACCTGCCGCCTTCCCAGTTCGAGGGTAATTTCCTTTCTTTTGCGCATACCCCGGCGGATATACAGCGGACATTAAAGGCTTTCAGCAAGGCGGTCGCGCCATTCGCGAAATCCCGCTGTCGCTGCCGCGGCTAATCGACGTCATTCGGAGGAGAGGATCGCGAACCTATGAAAAAATTCAATCTATGGAAATGGGCGGGGTCGGTGCAGGTAGCGATGATCCTCTTAAGCGTGATCGCCCTGGTTTCTTTTCTCGGCGCGTGGCTGCCTGCGGAGCTGCAGCCGGTAGTGTATTACAGCTGGTGGTTTCTGCTCCTGCTGGCCCTTTTCAGCATCAATCTGCTGATCTGCTGCTTGAGCCGCATTTTTATTAACCGTACAAAATTCGCGTCGGCTTTGACGCACGCGGCGGTGCTGGTGATCCTGCTGGGTTCGTTGATCAGCTACACCCGGACCCAGCGCGGCGTGCTGGAGTTGCAGCAGGGGCAGAGCGCCGATTCCATGCTTTTGAAAGGCCGCCGGCATCTTCTGGGATTCAAGGTGCGCCTGGAAGAATTCTCCCTTGCCTGGTATGCCACCGGTCCGGCGGCGTACGCCATCCGCTATAAAGTGCAGGACAAGCAGATCAGGGGAGCGCTGACGTTGCGGTTGAATGAAGACTATCGTATCGCCGGCACACCGTACGCCATAGAGATCGCGGAATATATGCCGGATTTCGGTCTGAACGAGAATAACATTCCGGTCAATCGATCGCCGCAACCGAATAATCCCGCGATCCTGGTTAAGGTCAAGACGCCCGGTTTTACCGAAGGAAGATGGGTTTTTGCGAAGCATCCGGAATTCAGTTTTGCCAAGGATGAAAATATCCAGTTCCGGTTTGACTGGGAACCGATAATCAGGGAATTTGCCAGCACCGTCACTTTTCTCGACGGCGAGAGGCAGACGCATACAGTGATCAAGGTCAATCATCCCGCTGTTTTCAAGGGATACACTTTTTATCAGTCGGGATACGACGCCGACAATCTCGCTTTTACTTCCCTGGAAGTAGTCAGGGATCCGGGAGTCCCGGTGGTCTTCTGCGGTTTTCTGATGATCAATCTCGGCCTGATCCTGCTCTTCCTGCCGAAAATCGCCGTCCTGTCTGCACGGAAAAGGGAGGACCGGGCATGATCGTTCCTCCGGCGATCCAGGATATCCTGCTTAAGGCCGCTTTTGCCGCTTATCTGCTTACCGCCGCCTGTTTCGTCCTCCAGTCTTTTATGCCCGGGTGGAAATGGGACGCTGCGGGGAATATCGTGCTCCGGGCAGGGTTTGCGCTGCACACGATGATGATCGGGATACGCTGGTTTGCCGCCGGCCGGCCGCCGTTTGCCAACATGTTTGAAGCGCTGGTGCTTTTTTCCTGGTCGATCGTCTGCGTGTATCTCGTATTCCGGTTCATCGCCCGGGTACCGTCGCAGTTGCTGGCTGTGCCGGTGAATATCCTGGCCATCATTTTCATGTTTATCGCTTTTCAAGGCGACCGCGCGATCAAGCCGCTGATGCCGGCCTTGCAGAGCCCATGGATGAGCGTACACGTGATGACGTATTTCCTCGGATACGCGGCGTTGAGCATCGCTTTCATGATGGGCGGTTTGTATCTGGCGTTGAGCGCGCGCAAAGGGATCCCCGCGTCTTTCGTCAGCCTGATCGACGATATCGCCTACCGGCTGGTGGCTTTCGGGTTTCCTTTCCTGACCATGGGAATGCTTACCGGATCGGTCTGGGCCAACGCGGCCTGGGGGACGTACTGGAACTGGGATCCCAAAGAGACCTGTTCCCTGATCACCTGGCTGGTGTATGTCATCTATCTGCATCTGTACGGGTTCAAAGGCTGGCGGGGGAAGAGAGCTGCCTGGCTTCTTGCCGCGGGGTTCCTGGCCACCCTCTTCACCTTTATCGGCGTGAATTTCATCCTGCCCGGTCTGCACAGCTACGGCGGCGGCTGAATTCTCTTGACAAAAAACCTGACAGTGTTACTATTATTATATTCGTAATACACGGTGCGCAGAGGAGCGTGTGATCATGCTGGTCAGATTCGGCGTCTCTCTGGAGAAAGAACTCCTTTCTAAACTCGACGGTTTATTGCGCGCAAAAGGTTATACCAACCGTTCCGAAGCTTTGCGCGATCTTATCCGCCAGTCCCTGGTGCAGGAGGAATGGTCTCAAGGCAAAGAGGTGGTGGGCGCGATCACCCTGATCTACGACCATCACAAGCGGGAGCTGGTGAACAAGCTTACCGACCTGCAGCATGATTTCGGCGAGCTGATCGTGGCCAGTCAGCACGTGCATATCGATCACACGAATTGCCTGGAGATTATCGCGGTCAAGGGCAGCCCGGTCAGGATCACCGAGCTTGCCGACCGTATGCGCGCGATCAAGGGGGTCAAACACGGTCAATTAAGCATGGGCACCACCGGCAAGGATATTAAATAGCCGGTATTATTTTTTTGTCCGGAAGTAGCACGATTTTGAAAACCGTGTCAAAAGGAGGGGGCGTGAAAGGTTCGATGAGGCGGGTGGTTTTCGCGGGGGTCTTTGTGATCGGGTTGTGCTGCGCGCAGTCTGTCGGGCTGGCCGGATCGGCCGTATCCAACGATCAGCTGGCTGATGAGATCCGGGAGCTTAAAAAGACGGTGCAGCAGCAGCAGCGGCGGATCAGCGAGCTGGAACAGCGGGTCGCGCAGCAGGAATCCGTAGCGCGGTCTACCGGCGAGGTTATGCCGGTTTCCGAGATCGACAGGCGTATTGATGAGCGTCTTTCGAGCAAAGCTCCAGCCTATCAGTTGATGGAAGGGTTGGCCTTGAGCGCGGGCGCGACCACCGTCGTGCAGGGCGCGCATCACGCCAACGGCGCCAGTCAACTTTCTTCCGGGGAGGATGTCTTCGATGCTTCAGTGTCTGCGGATATCACCCTGGAAAAGAAATTTGAGGAATATGGCGAAGGGGTGGTGTATCTGACTTCCGGCCAGGGAGCGGGAGTGGAGGATGAATTGCAGCTGTACAGCAATGTCAATAATGACGCGGATAACGATCAGAACGCGCGTCTGGCTGAAGTCTGGTATGAGCACTATATTCACTCCATTTCCGGCGCGGTTGCCTTCGGCAAGCTTGATGCCACTAACTACATCGATACCAATGCGTACGCCAACGACGAGACTACCCAGTTCCTGGGGCGGATGTTCCGCAATTCGCCGGTAATAGAGTTTCCCTCCAATGGGGCAGGGGTGCATTTCGGCGCGTCGCCGCTTGATTTCTTCGACGTTAATCTTGTCGCGCTTGACGCGGATGCAGACTGGGAAGACGTTTTCGACGGGCTGTTCGTCGCCGGCCAGCTTACTTTTAAACCGCGCTTATTCGCCAGGGAGGGCAAGTATCGCATTCTGGTCTGGAATAACGGCGCGAACCATACTCAATGGACCGATGCCGGCAAAGATAAAGAGAATAATTACGGCTGGGGTTTGAGCTTTGATCAGGAGTTGAACGATGTTGTAGGCGTTTTTATGCGCTACGGTTGGCAGGATCCGAAGGTGTATGCCAATGGCAGCGCTTTTTCGATCGAACATTCCTGGAGCGTCGGCCCGCAGATCAAGGGAAGTCTCTGGGGCAGGCCGGATGATTGTCTGGGCTTGAGTTTCGGTCAGATCACTCCGTCGGGCAAATATAAAACGACAAGCGGGGTGCTGGCAAAGACCGAGAGCCATTTCGAGGGCTACTATAATTTCAAGGTTAACGATCATCTGTGCTTGAGCCCTGATCTGCAGGTTATCTGGAGACCGTACGGCAAGGATGCCGCTAACGGCGACGGGACTATCGTCGTGGCAGGAATGCGCGGACAGATGGATTTTTAATTCTTTAACGCAGCATAACAGACGGAGCGAGAAATGCATATGGCTGACGCTTTGATTTCACCGGCAGTGGGAGCGACGATGTGGGCGGCGACGGCGGGCTTGATCGCTTACAGCGCGCATAAAGTGCAGGAAGTCTTGAATGATCGCATCGTGCCGTTGATGGGAGTGCTGGGCGCTTTCATTTTTGCCGCGCAGATGATCAATTTCAGCATTCCCGCCACCGGGTCAAGCGGTCATCTGGGGGGAGGGATGATCCTTTCCATTCTGCTGGGGCCGTACGCGGCTTTCCTGGTTATGGCTTCGGTGCTCACCGTGCAGGCTTTGTTCTTCGCCGACGGAGGCTTGCTCGCTCTGGGCTGCAATATCTTCAACCTGGGGTTCTTTCCCTGTTTTATCGCGTATCCGTTGATCTTTCGCAGGATAACCGGCACTGCACCTGCGCCGTCCCGGTTAGGCGTCGCGGCGATTCTCGCGGCGATCGTCAGCCTGCAGCTGGGCGCTTTCGGCGTAGTCCTGGAAACGGTATTTTCCGGCATTTCCGAACTGCCTTTCCGGACGTTCGTGCTCTTGATGCAACCGATCCATCTGGCGATCGGCATCGTGGAAGGACTGGTAACCGCCGCAGTGGTGGCTTTTGTCTGGAGAGCCCGGCCGGAAATAGTAAACGCTGCGGGTGCGTTTCAGCCCATGGTTAAGGTCAATATAAAAAAGGTCCTGTTCGGACTGTTACTGGTTGCCGTGATCACCGGCGGTGCGTTGAGCTGGTTCGCTTCCTCGCATCCGGACGGCCTGGAGTGGGCGATGCTCAAGACTTCGGGCAAAGAGGAACTGGAGAGTGCTACGCGTGTGCATGCCGCGTTATCCTCGATCCAGGCGCAGACCGCTTTCCTGCCGGATTATGCTTTCAAGCAGGACGCCATGCGGCCGGGGATGGCGGAAACGGTTCCGGTTGAAGATCAGCCGGCAGACAAGCCGGCGTGGCCGGCAGTCGCTCCGGGAACGTCCGTATCCGGTCTGGTCGGCGGGGCAGTGACGTTAGCGCTGGCACTATTTATCGGCATCGCGCTGAAACGGCCTAAGGTTGAGGTATAATGAATAAACTAAGCGCCCAGTTCCTGGATATCGGGTATAGCGATACCCTGGCCGGAGGGAACAGTTTTCTGCACCGCCTGGATCCCCGGGCCAAACTTATTGCTACGCTGGCCTTTATCGTCACGGTGGTTTCTTTCGATAAATATGCGGTGTCCGGGCTGATCCCTTTTTGCGTCTTTCCCATAACCCTCATCGCTCTGGGCGGTCTGCCTGCGGGATACCTTTTGAAAAAGGTCCTTCTGGTTTCGCCGTTCGCTATTCTGGTCGCCGTTTTCAATCCCCTGATCGATCGGCAGGTTCTGGTGCGTTTCGGGTCGCTGGCCATCTCCGGAGGATGGGTTTCCTTCATTTCCATCTTCCTGCGTTTTGTCCTGACCGTGACTGCCGCGCTGGTCTTGATTGCGCTCACCGGTTTTAACCAGGTTTGCCTGGCGATGGCTAAATTCGGCATGCCCAGGCCTTTTGTGGTGCAACTGTTGTTCTTTTTTCGCTATCTTTTCGTGCTCTCCGAAGAAGCGCAGCGCATGCTGCGCGCGCGCCAGTTGCGTTCTTTTGACCGCAGGGCGATGCAGTGGGGGACGTTCGTTTCCCTGGCCGGCCATCTACTCGTGCGTACCCTCGATCGCGCGGAGCGGATTTATCTGGCCATGTGCAGCCGCGGGTTTGACGGGCGCATCCGGATACTGCGGAGAATGAAGATCGGGTTGCCGGAGACTGTGTTTGTGCTGGGTTGGGTGCTGGTATTCGTATTCATGCGGTTCTATAATGTTCCGTCACATCTGGGGGCGTTGATCACCGGGAGGTTGTCGTGAGCCATCATATCGTTGAAACCGCAGCGCTGCAGTATACCTATCCGGACGGCACTGCGGGTCTTAAGGGCGTATCGTTGCGGATCTCGCACGGAGAATCAGTGGCCCTGGTGGGCGAGAACGGCGCCGGGAAATCCACGCTTTTGCTCCATCTTAACGGGTATCTGACGCCTACCGCAGGACAGGTGCGCATCGGCGATTACGCCCTGACGCCGGATACGCTGACGGCGGTGCGCCGCAGCGTGGGTATGGTTTTCCAGAATCCCGACGATCAATTGTTCATGCCTACGGTTTTCGACGATGTGGCTTTCGGTCCGTTGAACCTGGGTTTGTCGGGGCAGGAGGTAGAGCGCAGAGTCGCGCAGGTGCTTGAAACGGTAGGGGCGGGGCATTTAAGCAAGCGCCCGCCGTATAAACTCTCTCAAGGGGAGAAACGCTCCGTGGCTATCGCGACCGTCCTGGCCATGTCCCCGGACATCCTGGTGATGGATGAACCCACTTCCAACCTTGATCCGCTGTCCCGGCGTCGTTTGATCGAATTGCTTAAAACCTTCAAACATACCAAGATCATCGCCACGCACGACCTGGATATGGCGCTGGACCTGTGCGAGCGCACTATCGTGCTTCACCAGGGACGGATCACCGCCGACGGGTTGACCGAGAAGCTTTTCCAGGATGAGGCGCTGCTGCGCGGCAGCTGTCTGGAGAAACCGCTGCGCATGCAGCAGTGCCCGGTGTGCGCTCCCCGGAAAAAACACCCCGTGCGCGAGTGAAGGTGAAGGTAAGGCGGAAGGGTTATTTCAGCGCGGTTGCTGAAAGTATTCGATGCCTTCGGAATGAATTTTGTCGGCTTCTTTAGCGAAGGTGACGCTGAAAGCGAGATTTTCGATGTTGGAATAGTTGATTTTGACTTTGAAAGAAGCCGGGACAAGATGCAGGAATATCTTGTCCGTCACTTCTTGAAGGAAAAATTCTTTGTCATAGACCTTGAATTGCAGCCTGATCTTTTCCTTGGGCCGCAGCGGCGGGAGGGGGTCGAATTTGAGGGTCAGTTTCTTGCCGAAACCATATTCGTCCATATGTAACAGCACTTCTTCGATGACCACGTTCTGCGCCATGAAGATGCTGTTGTTCGACAGGTAAAAGCAGCTGTCTGTTTCATTCATCTCGAGGAACAGCTGCGGGATGAATTTCCGCTGCACTTCCTGAATAATGGCTTTTTTCAGGCGTTGAATATCCAGCAGGCAGGCAACCAGGATGGTCGAGGAAAAAACGATGACCCAGTCTTTGAGAGAGAAACCGAACAGTGAGTTCATCTTGCACCTCCATGAAATATTATAACACTGCGCGCGTGCAGCACCAAGAGAATTCTCTCTGACCGAAAATTGTTTACAAGCCGCAGGCGGCGATATACAATACTCACAGAATGCAAAAACCCATGATGTCGCGTATACCGCAGGCGATTGGTTTGATTATCTGTTTGGGCGCGTTTTTTTTCGCTACGGCCGGTCCGGCGCGCGCGCAGCAGCAGCAACAGACCATCCCGCCGGGGATGGAAGTGATCAAGGTCGGCGATACGCATGTGCTCATTCCCCGGGGGACAAAAGTGACCCGCCGGGGCGCCCAGCTTATCCTTGAGCCGATCGACGAGTATACGGCGCGGCGGCTCAACGACCTGGATGTCAGTCTGGCGCAATTGCGAGCCCAGACCGAAGAACTCAAGAAGCAGGTTGAAACGTTGACGCGAACGATCGAACAGTTGCAGCAGGGGCAGTCCGGCGAAGATAAGGGGTCTGCGGCCGATAAGAAGCATTCAGGGGGGATAGGAGAACGTCCGTGAAAGAAGTATTGAGCGTAATCTTGGGGGGAGGCCGGGGGACGCGGCTGTACCCGTTGACTAAATACCGGGCCAAACCGGCAGTGCCCATCGCCGGCAAATACCGGCTCATCGATATCCCGGTGAGCAACTGTTTGAATTCCGGGTTGAACAAGATCTTCGTGCTTACCCAGTTCAAATCCGCTTCGCTCAACAAACATATCGCCCGGGCCTACAAGCTCGATTTCTTCATGCAGGGGTTCGTGGAGATCATCGCGGCCGAACAGTCGGAGCAGACGGTTTCCGACTGGTTCCAGGGATCGGCTGACGCGGTGCGCAAGAGTTTCAAGAATTTCAGCGACCCGCACATCAAATACGTGCTCATCCTTTCCGGCGATCAACTCTACCGGATGAATTTCGCCGATTTGCTCGACTTCCATATCCGCAAGAATTCGCAGATTACCATCGCCTGTAATCCCGTGGACCGGCAGGAAACGTCCGAGCTGGGGATCATGAAGATAGACCGGCAGCACCGCATCAAAACGTTTCACGAGAAGCCCCGGGACAAGGACCTGATCAAGAGTCTGGGCGTGCAGATTCACGGTAAAAACAAATATCTCGCTTCCATGGGCATCTACGTTTTCAACAAAGACGTGCTCTCGGAGCTTCTGCTGCATAACGATAAGGTGGATTTCGGTAAGGAGGTCCTGCCTGAAGCCCTGGGTAAGCGTCTGGCGTTCGCCTATGTCCATGAAGGCTACTGGAAGGACATAGGTTCGATCCAGTCGTTCTATGAAGAGAACCTGGCTTTTCTGAATGCCGAGCCGCCGTTGAACATGTACGACGAGGACTGGCAATTCTTCACCCGCCCGCGTTATCTGCCGATGATTAAAGTCTATAAAAGCAGCATCGAGAATTCGAATATCGCCGAAGGCTCGATCATCGAAGAAGCGCGTATCGTCCGCTCGGTCATCGGGTTGCGCAGCGTGATCCGCAAAGGATCGGTGCTCGAAGACGTGGTGATGATGGGCAATGATTTCTATGAGCCGCCTCAAGCGTCCGCAGGGCTTCCGGTCCCGCCGCTGGGGATCGGGAAAAATTGCCATATCCGTAAGGCCATCGTGGATAAGAACGTGCGCATAGGCGATAATGTCAGGATCGTCAACAGGAACAACTGCGGCGATCTGGAAAACGAATATTGCGTCATTCGCAACGGCATCGTGATCATTCCCAAGAACACGATCATTCCCGCCAATACCGTCATTTAAAGCAAATACCCTTTAACTTTCGAGCTCATCTGCCGATAACCAGGATAGGTGGATCCGTGTGATCGTCTGGTTTGCCAAGACGGCGTGAGTATGAGATACGATAACATTCTGGTTACGCTATCGGCGATCTTTTTGCTGGTTTTCGGCGCTTTATACGCGCGTTCCGCGCAGCTGCAACTGCATTTCAACAGCTCGCAGATGGAGTCGCTGAACAACCGGATGGAAGGTCTGATTGGTCTGGTTAAGGATACCAGCACGAAAGACAAGATCTATACCGACACGATCCGCAAGATCGAAGACCGGCTCTCTGCGGCCGAGAATGAAAAAAACGCGTTGTTGGTCCGGCTGGACCAGCTTTCGCTGCAGGTTTCCCGGTTGCAACATCATGCAAGCCTCTTTCCTCCCGGCAATGTAGCGGCCGACATCCGACCGGTCGATCTCGGAGAGATCTCGATCAAAAAATAGACACATGTATAGAATACCGTTGCGCCCCGCCTGTCACAGCGGTACAATACAGAACATGCATGCCAGCGCGCGTTTGTCTGTTATCCGTCGTCCGGAGTTGGTCGCCGCGGCCGGCGACTGGCCCGGTTTGCGCAGCGCAGTCCAGGCCGGCGCCGATGCCGTTTATTTCGGCTGCACTGATCTGAATATGCGCTACGAGGCCGCCAATTTCGATCTTCTGGAAATAAAAAAAGCGGTCGCCTTCCTGCATCAGCACGATAAGAAAGCCTATCTGACAGTCAATACCATCGTCTATGACCGCGAAGCGCTGAAGCTCAAGCGTCTGCTGCGTCAGGCTCGCGCAAGCGGGGTAGACGCGGTGATCGCCTGGGATATCGCGGTGATCGAAGCTGCCCGCGCGCTGGGAATCCCGGTGCATCTCTCCACGCAGGCCAGCGTGGCCAACGCCAGCGCGGTGATCTTCTTCGCCGGGCTGGGCGTGCGGCGCGTGGTGCTTGCCCGCGAATGCAGCTTGACCGATATCGCCGGGATCATCCGTCAGCTCAAAAGGCGGCGCGTTCACTGCGAGGTCGAAACGTTCATCCACGGCGCGATGTGCATGAGTATTTCCGGCAGATGCTTCCTTTCGCATGCGCTCTCCGGCCGCAGCGCCAACCGGGGCAGATGTCTTCATCCCTGCCGCAGGCGCTACCTGATCAAGGATACCGAAGAGGGCAAAGAAATGATCCTGGGCCGGGATTATATTTTGAGCGCGCAGGATCTGTGCGCCGTCGATTTCCTCGACAGGCTCATTGTTGCCGGGATAGATGCGTTCAAGATCGAAGGCAGGATGCGCTCGCCCGATTATATCGCGACGGTGACCGCGGTCTACCGCTGCGCGATCGACGCTTTTTTCGCGGGGACATTGTCTGCGGAACTCAAGGCTGCGCTCAAAGCCAGGCTCGGGGAAGTGTTTAACCGGGGGTTCTCATCGGGATTTTATTTCGGCCCGCCGCGCGCAGGCGGCAGCCCGGGCGGCGGCGCCGCGGCGGAAAAAGTCTTTCTCGGGGAAGTGGTCAATTTCTACGACCGCATTCAGGTCGCCGAGATACTGGTCAGGAATCAGCGGGTGAAGAAAAACGATACGATCTTGTTCTATGGAAAAACCACTCCCGCGTCCTGGGCGCAGGCGCAGGAATTGCAGATCGATCACCGTCCGGTTCGCGCAGCCGGCAAAGGCTCGTCGGTAGGCATCAAAATTCCCTTCCTGGTGCGCCCTCGCGATAAGGTTTTTCTCTGGAAGAAAAAAAGATCAGCAGATACGCGGTAACTGCTCGCCGGTAAGCATGGAGAGGATGCGGGTGGAGCCGATCGCCGTTCGCAGCACGACCAGCGGTTCGCCTTTTCCGGTGACCCGGCCGATGATGCGCGCCTGTTTTCCCAGGGGATGTCCGCGCATCGCCGCGAGCGCGGCTGCGGTTGAACGCGGGTCGGCGAAAAGAAGCATTTTTCCCTCGTTGGCCAGATAGAGTGGATCGATTCCCAGAATTTCCGAAAATCCCCGCACTGCCGGCGTGACGGGAAGCTGCTCTTCGTCAATCTCTATCTGCACGCCGGATTGCAGAGCGATTTCGTTGAGGGTCGTAGCGACGCCGCCGCGGGTAGGGTCGCGCATCACATGGACCCGCGGGCCGGCTCGCAGCACCGCGTCTACCAGACCGTTAAGGCAGGCGCAGTCGCTTTTAACCGCGGTGGTGAGTTTGTAATTCTGTCGCGCCGCCATTACCGCGGTTCCGTGCTCGCCGATGTGGCCGTTGATGATCACCAGGTCGCCGGGCCGGGCGCCATGTCCGGAGACGGAGCGGCCGCGCGCAATGCTGCCCACCCCGCTGGTATTGATGAATATCCCGTCTGCAGCGCCCTGTTCCACCACTTTAAGATCTCCTCCTACGATGGTCACTCCGGCCTCGCGGGCAGCCCGGCTCATCGAGCGGATGATCTTCTCCAGCAGGCTGATCTCAAAACCCTCTTCGATAATGCAGGCGGCAGTCAGGTACAACGGTGCGGCGCCCATCATGGCCAGGTCGTTGACTGTTCCGCACACCGCCAGTTTACCGATGTCTCCTCCGGGAAAGAAGAGCGGCTGCACCACAAAGGAGTCGGTGGTCAACGCGGTTGCGCCTTTCAGGGAAAATACCGCCGCGTCATCGGCCTGTGCCAGTATGGGATTGTCGAACAGAGGAAAGATGCTCTTTGCCAGCAGCTGATGGGTAAGCGTGCCGCCGCTTCCGTGTCCGAGTAATATGCGTGCAGTGTTGTTCATCGGTATTTATACCAGGCTGCGCAGGTGCCTTCGGAAGAAACCATGCACGGGCCGTAGGGATGCTCCGGGGTGCAGGTTTTGCCGAATAGTCTGCATTGAGGCGGCGTGCTGACGCCCCGCAGCACTTTCCCGCAGAGGCACTGCCGGGGTTCGGCCGCCGTTTTAACCGGCGCGATCCTGAATTTGCGCGCCGCGTCAAAACCATGGAACGGTTTTTTCAAATGCAATCCGCTGTCCGGGATCACGCCCAGTCCGCGCCAATCGGCATCGCCGGCAGAGAAAACCGCCCGCAGCATACGCATCGCCAGGGGATTGCCCGCGGGATGAACCGCGCGTTTATACTGTATCTCCACCCGGGCGGCGCCGCCGCGGCGCTGACGCAGCAGCATCAGCACGGTTTCCAGAATATCCGTCGGTTCGAATCCGCTGATCACGCAGGGCATGCGATAACGCCGGGCGATCCCGGTATACGCCCGGGAGCCGATAATGGATGAAACATGTCCGGGACAGAGGAATCCGTCGAGCTTCAGTTCACGCGCATCCAGCAGGAGCTTCATCGCCGGCGGAATGAGTTTATGGCAGCAATAGATGGAAAAGTTCGTTATGTTCTGCCGGCGGGCATCGCTGACCACTGAAGCGATCGCCGGAGCGGTGGTTTCGAATCCTACGGCCAGAAAGACCACTTCCGTGCCCGGACGTTCCCGGGCCAGCTCCAGCGCGTCCAGCGGGCTGTACACGGGGACGACCCGGCATCCGGCGGCGCGTTCCTTTTCCAGGCTGCTGCGCGTGCCCGGGACCTTCAACATATCCCCGAACGTGGCGATGGTCACTCGTTTGTCGCGGGCCAGCGCGAGCATCGCGTCTATGTCCGCCTGGGCAGTGACGCAGACCGGGCATCCCGGGCCGGAAATGAGGTTGATCGTTTCCGGCAGCAGTTGTTTGATCCCGGAGCGGAAGATGGCCATGGTGTGCGTGCCGCAGACTTCCATCAGGTTGACCGGTTGTCCGGACAGCCGGTCAATTTCTTCCAGCAGCCCGCTCACCAGCTTCTTATCCCGGAATTCATCGATATATTTCATCATCTTATTCGAAGCTGACCGATTTTAAAAGCTTCAGGGTCTCTCTGGCTTCTTTGGGGTCGATCTTTTCGATGGCGAACCCGGCATGCACCAGGACATAGTCGCCTTTTTTTACGTTTTCCAGGAAACGCACGTCCACCGGGCGTCGAACGCCGGACATGTCTGCGAGAGCCTGTGAACCGCTGGTGCGGATGATCTTCGCCGGAATGGCCAGGCACATGGGGAAAAGTCCTTTATCTGGAAGAGTCTTTCTGCACGAAGAATTCCAGTCGCTGCAGGAAGACTTCTTTTTTGCTTTCTTCAAAAGTTTTGAATTCCACGCCCACGGAATAAGGCGACGGGCGCGGCCCGCTTCTGCCGAGGCAGCGTTTCACTTCGCCGGTGAATGTCATGGGCGATTCCAGCCCGGGGAATTCGATCCGGATGTCCAGCAGCGCTCCCGGGTTGAAGGGATCGTCGGTGGAAAGGAGGCATCCGGTTGAGCTGATATTGTGCAGCGCCGCGAACTGCCAGGGCTGTGTTTCGTCGGTTGTCTGCGGGCGAAAACGGGTAATGAAGTTCCGGTTGACCCGGGGCGCAATGCGTTTATTCTCCTCACCGCCTGATCCGGTTTGCGCCTGTCCGTCCAGGATGAAGGCGATCGCTTCTTCCAGCACGCGTTTCGTATCGTCGTCCAGGGCGCGGAATTGCGCGCCTACTCCCACCAGGCTGGCGTTGGCGGATCTGGTCTGGATGCGTTTGACATCCGCGACGAGGGTTAACGCTTTTGTGGAATTGGGCAGTTGCAGTTTGATATCCAGAACATCTCCCTGCTGATAGGGGAAAGAACTGAAGAAAAAGCAACCGCTCAAACTCAAGTCGATGAGAGTCGAAGCTTCCCAGTTCTGCATGTACATATCTTCATGCATGCGAAAATACGCCATGAAGGTATGTTTGATGCGCGGTGTTTCGCGTTTCCGTCCCTGCGCGTCGGGGTCTGCCAAGAATATCACCTCGCAATCGAGTTTTTCGCCAGTACCGCTTGTCCCAGAGCGATCGCTCCGTCATTGGTGGGCACTAATTCATTATAATATACGAGGAAATCGTTTTTCTTCAACAAAAAAATAACTTTTTCCAGAAAGAGCCGGTTCTGGAAAACCCCTCCGGAAAGGCATACCCTCCGGCAGCGGGCAGCGGTGCGCAGGCGTTTGCAGGTTTCTAGAACCGCCCGGGCCAGGCCGTTATGGAATCCCGCCGCGATAACTGCCGGTTTTATCCCGCAGCGGATGTCTTCGACCATTTCACGGAAAGCCGGCAGAGCGCTGATTATGGCGTCCTCCGCGGGAAATACCGCAAAGGGATAGGCTTTGGCCGTCGAGGAGCGTTCGGCCAGCCGCTGCAATCTGACGGCTGCCTGCGCTTCGTAGGAAATCGTTTCGCATGCGCCGATCAAAGCGCTGACCGCGTCAAAAAGCCGCCCCGCGCTTGAAGTCAGGATCGGGTGCATCCGTCCGGCAGCCAGGATCGGTTCGAACAAATGGCGGAATTTTTTCGCGAACGGAATGTCGAGCGTGCGACTATTCTCGCCGAAACAACGGTGGAGATAACTGATCGCCATTCTGAACGGTTCGCGCGCGGCTTGATCGCCGCCGGGCATGGCCACGTATTCCAGATGCGCCGTTCGCTCCATCTTTTTGAGCGTGCCGCAAAAGAATTCTCCTCCCCAGATGCGCCCGTCGGTCCCGTAACCGGTGCCGTCGAAACAGACGCCGATCACCGCCGCGCCGATGCGATGTTCCGCGATCACGCTGGCCACATGCGCCTGATGGTGCTGGATCGCCACGGTTTTGAGCGCGGGATGTTTCTGCCGCAGCTGAAGCGCAAAACGGGTGGAGAGATAATCCGGATGCATGTCGTGCGCCACCAGCTTCGGGCGGATCGAGAATAATCCCGATAGACGTTTAAAGGATTCGGTATAAAAGCGCAGTGTTTCCAGGCTGGAGAGGTCGCCGATATACTGGCTTAGGAATGCCAGCCGGTTTTTGGCCAGGCAGAACGTGTTCTTCAATTCCGCGCCGCAGGCGAAGATTTCTCTCGACGGATAATCCAGCACGAACGGAAAAGGCGAATACCCGCGGCCGCGGCGCAGGATAACCGGTTTGTCATCCATGACCTGGACGATGGAGTCGTCGGAGCGGTTGTAGATAGGCCGGTCATGCACCAGGAAGGTATCGCAGATCTTTCCCAGTCTGCGGCAGGCCTGCTGATTGTCGATCTCGATCGGCTCGTCCGCGATATTGGCGCTGGTCATCACCAGGCATTCCAGCGGGCGTTGTGCGCTTAATTCCGGCGCGAAGAGAAGATAGTGTAACGGGGCGTAGGCGAGCATGATCCCCAGATAATTGTTGTCCGGCGCCAGCAGCGCGCAGAGTTTGTCATCGGGGGAGCGTTTATTGAGCAGCACGATCGGCCGTTCCGGGCCGGTGAGTATCCGGCGTTCCAGCGGGGATATCCGGCACAGTTTTTCTGCCTGGCGGATGTCCGCGACCATAAGGGCGAACGGTTTGGCCGGCCGGTGCTTATTCCTGCGCAAGGTTGTTACGGCCGAGCGGTCGAAAGCGTTACAACCGATATGAAAACCCCCGACGCCTTTGATCGCGACCAGGCGGCCCTGTTTGAGCAGCTTGATTGTCCGGCTGACGGCGTTGTTGCCCCTGGCGATCGTTCTGGTCCCGGCTGCGCGCCGGACGAGCAATTCCACCTGCGGTCCGCAGTCGCCGCAGGCATTGGGCTGGGCGTGATATCTGCGGTTTTTTATATCCCCGTATTCCCGCCGGCACGCGGGGCACATGCGAAATGCGCGCATGGTCGTGCGGCTGCGGTCGTAGGGTAGCGCGGCGATGATGGAGAAGCGCGGGCCGCAATCAGTGCAGTTGGTGAAAGGATACAGGTAGCGACGGTTCCGCGGATCAAAAATTTCTTTCAAGCACGCCGGGCATATGCCGATATCTGGAGAGATGAGCGTTGCAGGCGTTTGCGTCCGGATGCTTTCCAGTATCCGGAATCCCCGTCGTCCCCGCGCGGGAATAGTGCGCATGCTGCTGCGAAAGATGCGCGCCAGAGGAGGCAGTTCATTGCGCAGGCCGGAGTAAAAAGCGGTGAGCGCGGAGGGAGAGCCTTCGGCGGTTATTTCTACGCCGGCGGACGTATTGCGCACGGAACCCGTCAGCCCGAAGCGCTGGCTCAAACGGTGCACGAAAGGCCTGAATCCGACACCCTGAACCATCCCGGCAATCTGTATGCGCGCGGCTTTAATCATCTTTTTGCCATGGGGTTGCATTCTAGAAGGATTGTATCATAAAACCGCAGGAATCAAACCAGTTTTTGAAAGGGAAATATACCTTGACATCGGCGCGTAAGTATGTTAAAAAAAATTGTCCGGAGGAGGACATACGGGAGGGTCAGACTATAGTGCAACTTCAACAGTTGTACCGATTAAATTCTTTCGACTGAAGCAACCCAGCTTCAGTTTTTTTGTTTTCCTCAAGACTTTTAAAAAGGAGGCATGAATGGAACTGACCAGAAGAGAATTCCTGAAGTTGTGCAGCGCATCGGCCATGGGCATGGGGCTTTCCCAGCTGGCGGTCCCGGAGCTGGTCCAGGCTATGCAGGAAGCCGCGTCCAGCAAACCGCCGGTGATCTGGCTGCAGGGAGCGAACTGCACCGGTTGCGCCGTGACCTTGTTGAACACCGCTCATCCCACCATCGCGGAAGTATTGCTGAAGATCATCGATTTGCATTATCACTCAAACGTCATGGCCGCGTCCGGCGAGCTTGCCGTGAACTACATGGATATCATCGCCGAGAAAGCCAAGGGAAAATTCTTCCTGGCGATCGAAGGCGCGATCCCGACCAAGGATAACGGCGTTTATTGCTGCATCGGAGAAAAAGACGGTAAAGAAATGACCATTCTGGAAACCGTCAAGGAGCTCGGCCCCAAGGCCGCGGCGATCCTGGCGATCGGCGATTGCGCTTCTTTCGGCGGCATCCCGGCGGGGAAACCCAATCCCACCGACTGTAAACCGGTCAGCGCGATCCTGCCCGAAGCAACGATCATCAATATTCAGGGATGCCCTCCGCATCCCGACTGGATACTGGGGACGATCGTGCACGTGTTGCTTTTCGGGATCCCGGAACTCGACGAGAAAAAACGCCCCAAGATATTCTTCAGCGAGACAATTCATCAGAACTGCCCGAATTATTCGTATTTTCAGGAAGGCAAGATGGCCAAGAAATTCGGGGACAAAGGGTGCCTCATCGAATTGGGCTGCAAAGGGCCGATGGCTTCTTCGGATTGCCCCTTGCGCAAATGGAACAGCGGGGTCAACTGGTGTATCGGCGTGGGCGCTCCCTGTATCGGCTGCTCCAGCGAGAATTTCCCGGACGGGATGTCTCCGTTCTACAGCGCGTTACCCAAGGATAAATGGCCGAAGAAGGATAGCGAGATCGTTTAATATATCTACAACTCACACCTTGCGCAATCGGATGCGCAAGTGTTCCCCCCGTGGGGAAGGAGGATCTGATGGCAACTGAAAAAATAGTGATAGATCCGGTAACCAGGATCGAAGGGCATTTGAAGATGACCGTCGAACTGACGGACGGCAAGATCACCGACGCTTACAGCTCCGGGACGATGTGGCGCGGGATCGAACTCATCTTGAGGGGCAGGGACCCGCGCGACGCGCAGCATATCGTGCAGAGGATCTGCGGCGTCTGTCCCATGGCTCACGGCACTGCCGCGACGCTGTGTCTTGACGACGCGTTCAAAGTGAAAGTCCCGGATAACGGCCGCATCATCCGCAACCTTCTGTTAGCCTCGAATCATCTGCAGTCGCATATCCTGCATTTTTATCATCTGGCCGCGCTGGATTACGTGCAGGGGCCGGACGTGCCGCCGTTCGTGCCGCGCTATAAAGGCGATTACCGGCTTCCGCCGAAAGTCAACGCCGCGTATGTCGAGCATTATCTCCAGGCGCTGGAAATGCGCAAGAAATGCCATGAGATGCTGGCAGTGTTCGGCGGCAAAATGCCTCCCCAGGTTACCATACTTCCCGGCGGCGTTACCGTCACTCCGTCGGTGGACAAGATCGCTTCTTTTCTCTGGAGGCTGCGCGAGATCCGGCAGTTCATCAATGACGTTTATATCCCGGATGTTCTGGGCGTGGCGGAAATGTACAGCGATTACAGGAAAATCGGCGTCGGCCACGGAAATCTGCTGGCCTACGGCGGCTTCCCGCAGGACGCCGACGGGAAAGAGAAATTCTACAAAGCCGGAAGATATGCCAGGGGAAGAGTGGTTGGTTTTGACCCGGCTAAAGTCACCGAGGATGTGGGCAGCTCCTGGTATAAGGATTCCAACAGCGGCAAGCATCCGTACTCGGGCATGACCGATGCGGATCCGGAAAAGAAGAACGGTTATTCCTGGCTCAAGGCCCCGCGTTACGAAGGAGAACCCTACGAGGTCGGACCGCTGGCCCGGATGTGGGTCAACGGCGATTACCGTTCAGGCATCTCGGTTATCGACCGGCACGCCGCCAGGGCGATCGAAGCGCAGAAATTATCGCAAGCCATGGAAGAGTGGCTGCTGCAGCTCAAGCCCGGTCAGCCGGCCTGGGCGGAATGCAAGGTCCCAGATTCCGGCGAGGGGATGGGGTTGACCGAAGGCGCCCGGGGCGCGCTCGGTCACTGGATCAAGATCGAAAAAAAGAAGATCGCCAATTATCAGGCGGTGGTTCCCACCACCTGGAACTGCGGCCCCAGGGACGACAAGGGCGTGCGCGGTCCGGTCGAAGAAGCCATGATCGGAACGGCTATCGCGGATACGGAAAATCCCATCGAGATCGTCAGGATCATCCGTTCCTTCGATCCCTGTATCGCCTGCGCCGTGCATTTGATCAAACCCAGCGGCGAGATGAAGAAATTCCGCGTTGTCTGAAGCATGAAACGCATCATCGGCTGCGGGAATCTGCTTTTACAGGACGAGGGCGTCGGGATCCACCTGATCGAGTATTTGAAACACCAGACCCTGCCCGAAGACATTGAGCTTATCGACGGGGCAACCGGAGGGTTCGATCTGATCCCCTTCATTGAGGACGCCGAGAAAGTCGTTATCGTAGACGCCATACGGGCCGGCAGCGTCCCCGGCGCAATCTATAGATTCACTCCCGATAATTTCGAGACCAACGCCGAACTGAACACTTCGCTGCACGATGTTACCCTGAAAGATATTTTCCGTATCATTCAGCTTAAACGGATTCTGCCTCCGGTGGTGATATTCGGCGTCGAGCCGAAAGCGATGGACCTGGGTATGGAATTGACGGCGGACATCCGCAGGGTCGTGCCGGAATTATCCGCTTTAGTACTCGAGGAGATTAACCATGCATGAAGTCGGAGTTGCCCGGGAAATGCTCAAGATCGCCCTGGATCAGGGAGGCGGCCGTCAGGTGGTGCGCATGAAGATCGCCCTGGCCGACGACGGACACACCACGCCGGAATCGCTGACCCACGCTTTTGCCATGGTCGCGCGGGGAACGCCTGCCGAAGGCGCCCGGCTTACCATCGAGCGTACCGCTGAACTGGAATCGCGGGTCATCGAGCTGGATGTGCAAAAATAGACAAGAACGTATGTTCAATATCGGCATGCCGGAATTGCTGGTGATCCTTGTGGTCGCTCTCCTGGTGATGGGCCCGAAGCGATTGCCTGATCTTGCCCGACAGATCGGCAAGCTTACCGTTCAGCTTAAGCGCGCGGCGATGGATTTGCGTCAGGCGGTCGAGCAGGAGCCGCCCGCAGACATACAGGAAGAAGTCAGGGAGAAACTGGGGAAACAGCAGGATGAAGAGTCAAAGCCCGCTTGACGAACCGATCCCGTTGATGGTGCATTTGATCGAGCTGCGTAAACGCCTCATATACGCCGCGGTCGCCGTCGTGGCCGGTTCGGTGGCGACCTATCCGCTGGTAGACCCGTTCTTGCGCGATCTGGCGCGACCGATGCCTTTCGGGCAATTCATTTTTATCAGTCCGCTTGAAGCGTTCTGGAGCCGGATACAGCTGACTTTGTGTCTGGGCGCGGGCGTAAGCTTACCCTTTGTTCTTTTCCAGATCTGGAGTTTCGTGCAGCGGGGATTACTGCCCAGGGAGCGCAACATCCTTTTTGCGGTTACCTTCATCTCGTTCCTCCTGTTTGTCGCCGGCGCGGCATTCTGTTATTATCTGGTTCTGCCCGTCGGAGTGAAGTTCCTGCTGGCCTACGGCAACGAGGTGATGGTCCCGATGATCTCGATCTCCCGATACCTGGCTTTTGTATTCGGACTGCTATTCGCGTTCGGAGTGGTTTTTGAATTGCCGCTGGTCATGGGATTCCTGGTGAAGGCCGGATTGCTGCAGGTAAAGACCATGCGCCGGCAGCGCAGGGTCGCGGTAGTATTGATCTTTATTGCCGCCGCGGCGTTGACTCCGGGACCGGATGTGTTCTCTCAAATTCTTATGGCTGTACCGTTGCTTATTCTGTATGAATTTGGTATAATAACAGGAGACATAATTGAGAGGAGGAAATTGAATGGGTAGAATCGGCATTCCTGAACTTCTGATTATTCTGGTTATCCTGCTTTTATTTTTCGGCGGCAGCAAGATCAAAGACCTGGCGAAGGGATTGGGCGAGAGTATCAAAGAATTCAAAAAAGGCATGAATGAGAAAGACGATCAGCAGAAAGGCGCGCCCAAGGCGTAATGATCGTTATTCATTTATCGCCAGTGAGTTATGATAACAATTAAAGATTGACAGAAAGAGTTTAGTTTAGTATTATATACAAAATGTCAGTGGGGCTGAAACAGGGTAAATAACGCGGAGGGTGAAAAAATGAAAAAGGTCCTAATGTGCGTATTGCTGGTAACCTTCATGGCTGCAGGCGTGCTGTTTTTCTACAGCCTTGCTTCTGCGCAGGGGACAGCCAGGTATGTCGGCGTGGAGAAATGCAAAGGTTGTCACACCAAAGAATACAAAGACTATGAATCCCGTAAATTTACCAAAGCCTGGAATGTGCTGCAGATGCGCGGTAAAACCAGCGACGGCGAATGCTTGAAATGTCATGCCACCGGCTACGGGAACGGCGGTTTTGTTTCCGAGGAATCGACGCCGGAGTTGAAGTACAAACAGTGCGAGGCCTGCCATGGACCGGGTAGTCGTCACGCGGATAATCCCGGAGATTCGGTTGCGCTGGAGGGGATGAAGACCTATATTCGCGATAAGGACATTTGCATTAAATGTCATGTGTGTATGAAGACGCACAAAGAAGCTGATTTTTAACCTCGCGTATTAACCCCTGAAAAGAGGAGCGGCACGATGTTTGGAGGCATAAAGCAATCAATCGGCGCAAAGTTGACGGTCTGGTTGGGGGCGTGTCTTGTGGTTATCCTGCTCATCCTGACCGTGATGAACGCGACGTATCAGAATCGGTCGCTGTTCGATCTCGAGAAAGACGCGGCTAAAAAACTATCCGATACGGTACTCACGGCTATCCGCTACCCCATGACTACCGGCGACCAGGATATTATCCAGCTGCAGTTCAACCAGTTCGCCGCGCTCAAAGGCATGGTGGGGGTGGAACTGCTCGATCACAAAGGCACGATCAAGCGGGCGATGAACAAGGAGTTGCTGGGTAAGATGGTCGAAGGCAAATCCGGCATGCACGTGGACAGATGTATCCGGGATGGCGTAGAGTACGCCGATCTTGAATATAAGACCGAAGGCAAGGATACGGTTTTTACCATCGTCCGTGCCATTCCCAACGAAAAGAAATGTTTCACCTGCCACGGTTCGCAGCAGCAGTACCTGGGCGCGTTGCGCATCGTGCTTGACTGGACATTGGTGGAGAAGGCGATGAAGGACGCGCAGCTGCAGAATATCGTCGTTTCTTTCTTCGGTCTGCTGATGATGTCTTTCTTGATCTTCTTCCTGTTGAACTGGATGTTAAGCAAGCCGGTCGGGCTGCTGATCGTCGGGGCCACGCCGTTGATCAACGGCGACCTGACCCAGAAGATAGGGTTCAAGAGTGATGATGAATTGGGTCGCCTGGCGGAAGCATTCAACAAGATCATCGCTTCTTTAAATCAGGTCGTTTCGCAGGTGCGCAGCAGCGCGGATAAAGTCGCCAGTTCCGCGCAGCAGATGTCTTCCTCGGCGGAAGAGATGAACGCCACCACCCAGGAAGTTTCCTCTGCGGTGCAGAAAGTTTCCAAAGGCACCAATACGCAGGCCGAACGGGTGGAAGAAACGTTCGTCACCATGGAAAAGACGGCTGCGAGCATCAAACAGATGGTTACCAATGCCGAGAACGCCAGCCAGGCCGTCAGCCACACCAGTGCCAAGGCCGATACCGGCCGCGCCACCGCCAAAGAGACGGTTGAGAAGATTGAACGGCTGACCGGCACGGTTACCGATACCGCTAAAGTTATCCAGAATCTCGGCCAGATGTCCCAGCAGATCGGCGAGATCACCGAGACCATCACGTCTATCGCCGATCAGACCAACCTGCTGGCATTGAACGCCGCTATCGAAGCGGCGCGCGCCGGTGAAGCCGGCCGCGGCTTTGCCGTCGTGGCGGAAGAAGTGCGGAAACTGGCGGAAGGTTCCGCCGAAGCCGTGCGTAAGATCGGCGGGTTGATCCGTTCGATCCAGAGCGAAACCAACCGCGCGGTCACGTCCATTGAAGTCAGCTCCAAGGAAGTCCAGGAAGGGAAGATGCAGGTCAGCAAGATCGCCGATGTATTGGCGGAGATCAATCAGGCTGCCCAGCAGGCCACTTCCATGACCAATGAAATCTCCGAATCCGGGTTACGCATGACCGCGGAAGTGGAGCGGGTGGTCAAGGCGGTGAATGAAGTCGCCGCGATAGCCAAGGAATCCGCGGCCACGGTCGAGGAAGTCTCCTCGAGCACCGAGGAGCAGACCGCGTCCATGGAAGAGATGTCCGCTTCCGCGCAGGAACTGGCCCGCCTGGCTATGGACTTGAAGGAAATCGTCGGGAAATTCAAACTGGATGAAACCCAGGGCGATAAAAAAGCGGCCCAGGGATAGATACGCATCGGGATCGATATAAAATGAAAGCCCGCGCCATGGCGCGGGCTTTCATTTTGAAGCGGTCGCGGGGATTGCAGAAAATCGCGTTACAGGGGAGCGGCGCTGATTTTGGTGAATTTGATGCCGATCTCAAAAGTGTTGGAGGCGTCGGCAGCCGCGGGTCTGACCCAGGAGACCTGCCCCCGGATGTGAAAAGCTCCGGCTTGCGGCAAAATCTTGAACTGGCCGGCCAGGATGGTTCCGACCGCCATGTGTTTGTCCAGTCCGATGCGCATGCCTCCCAGGCTGATGTCGAGAATGGTGGCTTGATGGCGGCTGGAAGTTTCCGTGTCGAAGAAGGCAGTTTCGTTTTTCGCCAGTCGTTTATGTTTACGCCGTTCCTGCATTGGTCCCCCTTTGTTTGAAGAGTACATACGTATTATAATAAAAAAACCTTGCCTCTTCAACAGTAAAATTCTACAATAGAGAGGTATCTTGATGGAAGCGTCGCGGCCGTATCCCTGCGTATACGATCCCGAATGATCCGCAGGGAGAGAGAGCCGTTCGCATCATTACGAGGACGACACATGAAAATCCTACTTACCGGCGGCGCGGGTTTTATCGGAAGCTGTTTGTTGTGGAAACTCAACAAAGAGGGGATCCGGGACGTTTGTATCGTCGATCACCTGGGGACGGACGAAAAGTGGAAGAACCTGGCGGGCAAGACGTTTCAGGACTATTTCGACAAGGAAGATTTTATACAGCTCGTCGATCAGGGGGCGTTCAAAAAACAGTTCGATTGCGTGGTGCATCTGGGCGCCTGCAGTTCCACCATGGAACAGGACGCCGGGTATCTGATGCGCAATAATTATCTGTACTCCTTGCGGCTGGCGCGCTGGGCGCTCAAGAATAAGGTCCCTTTTCTCTACGCTTCTTCCGCAGCGACGTACGGGGGCGGCGAGCTGGGATACAGCGATGCCGACGCGGTCACGCTTACGTTGCGCCCGTTGAACATGTACGGTTATTCCAAACAGCTTTTCGATCTCTGGCTTATCCGCAATCGACTTTCGTCAAAGGTCACCGGATTCAAGTTCTTCAATGTGTTCGGTCCCAACGAATACCACAAGGAGCAGATGCGTTCGGTCATCGCCAAGGTGTTTGACGGCGTCCGCGCCGGGCAGCCCATGCGGCTGTTCAAGTCTCACCGCAGCGATTATGCCGACGGACAGCAGCAGCGGGATTTTATTTACGTCAAGGATGCGGTCGCCATGGTGTATTACTTCATCGACCATCCGGATAGGAAAGGGATTTTCAATATCGGCACGGGCGCGGCGCGCAGCTGGAACGATGTCGCATTCGCGCTTTTTTCGGCGCTGCAGATGAAACCGTCGATCGAGTATATCGAGATGCCGGCGGCGATCCGTCCGAATTATCAGTATTTTACCGAAGCGTCCCTGGCGAAGCTGCGTAAGGCCGGCTGCAGGCATGCGTGCATGAGCCTGGAAGAGGCGGTCAAAGACTACGCCGGCTATCTCAAGGATCACTCCTACCTCTAACCGGAGTTATCCACAGGCGACCGAAGGGAGTCCCGCCTGGAGGGTTTTCGCAGGGACAGCGGGAGAGTCCCGGGTTTGCTGTGGATAGCTGTGAGCGGATATGGACGGAATACTGATAGTCAATAAACCCAGCGGCATTACCTCGCACGATGTGGTGGATTTTGTGCGCCGGAAGCTCAAGATCAAGAAGGTCGGTCACGCCGGCACCCTTGACCCCATGGCTACCGGCGTGCTCGTGGTTCTCGTCGGAAGATGCACCAAACTTTTCGACCGGTTCCTGGACTTTGAGAAAGAATACGCCGCGACCTTGACCTTCGGGGTGCAGACCGACACCGGAGACAGCCAGGGCCGCCAGATCAGGACCGCGCCGTGGGAGCATATCACGGCCGGTATGGTGGAAGAAACGTTCGGCCGTTTTCAGGGGGAAATACTGCAGACGCCGCCGATGTATTCCGCAGTTAAGCATCAGGGCAAACCGTTGTATAAGCTCGCCAACAAGGGCAAACATGTGGATCGTCAACCGCGCCCGATCACTATTCACCAGCTGCGGATGCTTTCCTGCGATTTGCCGCACGTCCGTTTCTATCTCAAGTGTTCCAAGGGGACCTATGTGCGCCAGCTGGCAGAGGATGTGGCGGCCCAGTTGCATAGCGCAGGTCACATTTCTCAACTCGAGCGCCAGAGTATCGGTCCTTTTCGCATTCAGGAAAGCCTTGCGCTTGAACAGGTTGAGGAAAACAAGATTCGCCCGTTCTACAATTTTTGCTTGAGTTTATAGCTTGCCTTTCAGGTTGACATCCATCCCAATATACTATATAATAGTATGAATTTTCGACTCTAACCCGGTTTGAAGCCGAACAGGTTGAAGCTTTAAGCGCGGGAAGGGGAATGTTTTATCCCAGAGGACGGATATGGAATTACATGAGATTCTTGAATTGAGAAAAGCTAAACTGGAAGCGTTGCGCAGCCAGGGCGTTACCGTTTATGCCCGGCCTTTTCCTAACCGTATAGATATCGGGGAAGTTACGGCTCATTTTGAGGAAAACAAGAAAGCCAGCCTGTGCGGAAGGCTGATGGCCAAGCGCTTGCACGGCAAAGTGATGTTCGCCGATCTGCGGGACGCCACCGGAAGGATCCAGCTGTATATCAAGGCGGATTTTATCGGCAAGGAGAAATTCGCGCTTCTGGATAATCTGGAAGTGGGGGATTTTTTGAGCGTGGTGGGCGAGTTATTCAAAACCCATACCGGCGAGCCGACTTTGAAAGTCGAGGATTATGTTTTTCTCGCCAAGGCTTTGCGGCCGTTGCCGGAGAAGTGGCATGGGCTCAAAGACGTGGAAGTGCGTTACCGCCAGCGCTACCTCGATCTTGTGGCCAATGAAGAGGTGCGCACGATTTTCGCCCTGCGCTCGCGGATCATCCAGGGTATCCGCCGTACGCTCGACGAGAAAGGTTTTCTGGAAGTGGAGACGCCGATGATGCATCCGATCGCCGGCGGCGCAGCCGGACGCCCGTTCATCACGCATCATAATGAGTACGACATGAACCTGTTTTTGCGCATCGCTCCCGAATTGTATCTGAAGCGGCTGCTGGTCGGCGGCCTGGACCGGGTCTACGAGATCAACCGCTCGTTCCGCAATGAAGGGGTGTCGGTCAAGCATAACCCGGAATTTACCATGCTTGAAGTGTACGCCGCCTACAGCGACATGGAGCAGATGATGCATCTGTGCGAAAGTCTGATCGTCAATGTCGCGCAGCAGGTTTTCGGCACGCTGCAATTCATTTTCGACGGCAAACAGATAGATTTGACGCCTCCCTGGAAGCGCATTTCTTTCGCCCAGCTGGTCAAGGATAAGTTCAATATCGATCCTTCGGACAACGAGCAGGCGATGCTGGCGAAGGTCAAGCAGGCCGGTTTTGCGAAGGACAGGGACGTTTTGAGCCGCACCCAGATCAACAAGATCATCGAAGATACGCTGGAAGCGGATATGAACGTCAATCCTGCGTTCGTCACCGATTATTATACGTCGCTCTGTCCTCTGGCCAAGACCCGGCCGGATAATCCGCTGCTTTCCGAGCGGTTTGAATTGTTCATTGCCAACATGGAAGTGGCCAACGCCTATTCCGAGCTGAATGATCCGATCGAGCAGAAAAAACGATTCGAGGAAGAAGTCAGGGATCCGGGTGAGAGCGGCCAGAAGACCGTGGATGAAGACTATGTGCTTGCTCTTGAGCACGGCATGCCGTGCGCCGGAGGGCTGGGTATCGGGATCGACCGGCTGGTCATGGTTTTGACCAATCAATCGTCGATCCGCGACGTGATCCTTTTCCCGTTGTTGCGCTCTGCCGAGCGCACCGGCGAATAGGCGCTGGTATGTCATTACATCTGTTCATCAGCTGGCGGTATCTGATCACCAAGCGCAGGGAGAAATTCATCTCTCTGATCAGCGTGATTTCCGTGCTGGGGATCGCCATCGGGGTCATGGCATTGATCGTGGTGATCGCGGTGATGACGGGATTCGATAACGACCTGCGCGATAAGATCGTCGGTAATACCGCGCATATCACCGTGACCAGTTACCGGGGAATGGACCGGGCGGAGTATAACCGCGTTGCCGCGCTGGTCAGCGGGAATCCTCAGGTGAAGGCGGTGGCCCCGTTTATCCAGGGGCAGGTCCTGGTGAAAGAGGGGCAGCGTTTCATCGCCATCAATTTCCGCGCAGTCGATCCGCAAAAGGAAAAAGCCGTAACCCGGATCAGCAAGCTGATCAGCCGGGGCGCGTTCGAAGCCCTGGACGACCGGAGCGTGGTCATCGGTAAGGAGCTCGCGCTGTATCTGGGGGCGGAGCCGGGTTCGGAGATAACCGCCTATTCCGCGGCCGGCGACAGCTATCGGCTTACAGTCGCGGCGATCTTCGCTTCGGGCATGTACGATTATGATCTGAATCTGATCTTTGTCAGTTTGAAGACCGGGCAGAAAATGATGGGGCTGCAGGATACGATCAGTTCGCTGGCGGTCACCATCGACAGTATCTATCAGGCGGATAAGGTCAAGGGTGCGTTGATCGACGCGCTGGGCTATGAGTATACCCTGAAGACCTGGATGGAAGTGAACGAGAACTTCTTCGCCGCGCTCGCACTGGAGAAGCTGGCGATGTTCATTATCCTGACTTTGATCATTCTGGTGGCGTCGTTCAATATCGTCAGCACCCTGATCGTGATGGTGGTCGAGAAGACCAAGGATATCGGTATTCTCAAGGCTATCGGGGTCAGCGCGGCTTCGTTGCGCAGGATATTCACCTACCAGGGGTTGCTTATCGGCGGGATGGGTACGCTTCTGGGCACGGCCAGCGGGGTAACCCTGTGTTTGCTCTTGAAGAAGTACCAGTTCATCAAACTGCCCCAGAGTATTTATTATGTGGATCGGCTGCCGGTGGCCCTGGAGCTCTGGCCGGACCTGGTTTTGATCGTGGCCGCGGCCCTGGGCATTACCCTGATCGCGACGATTTATCCGGCGATGAAAGCCGCCCAGATGAAGCCGGTCGAAGCGCTGCGGTACGAATGATAGATATGATCGAGATACAGCACGTCCATAAGTCTTACAGCGTGGGGAATAAAGAGATCCAGGTGCTCAAGGGCATCGATCTCCGGATCGAAAAAGGCGCTTTTCTCGCTCTGGTGGGCCCTTCGGGCGCCGGTAAATCCACCCTTTTGCATATTCTCGGCGGCCTGGACGAGCCGACCCGGGGCAAGGTATTTTTCGAGGGGCAGGATATCCACGGTCTCAATGACAAAGCGTTGAGCAGGCTGCGCAACCGCAAGATCGGATTTATATTCCAGTTTTATCATCTGCTGCCGGAATTTACCGCGCTGGAAAACGTGATGATGCCCGCGCTGGTCGGGCTGGATGCCGGTCCGGGACAGAACAGCGGGTCGGTGCGCGAGCGCGCACAGGCGCTTTTGCATCAAATGGGGTTGAGCCGGCGCGCCGGTCATTTTCCTTCGCAGCTTTCCGGCGGGGAACAGCAGCGCGTGGCTATCGCCCGGGCATTGATGAACAGCCCGGAGTTGCTGCTCTGTGACGAGCCAACGGGCAATCTCGATCTGGCCAGCGGCGCCGAGATCGTGGCCGAGATGAAACAGATAAACCGCCGGGAAAAAGTGACGATAATTCTGGTAACGCATAATTTGGAATTAGCCAAAACTTCTGATACAATATATAGACTGACAGACGGCATTCTGGTTAATTGAAAGGAGCAAACGCATGAAGATTTATATGAACGGGAAGTTCTGTGAAAAAGAGGACGCGAAGGTGTCCGTGTTCGATCACGGGCTCCTCTATGGCGACGGGGTGTTCGAAGGGATCCGCGCGTACAACCGGCTGGTCTTTAAACTCAAGGAACATATCGTGCGCCTGTACGAATCCGCGCACACGATCATGCTCAAGATACCCTTGACCCGGGACCAGATGTGTAAAGCGGTGGTGGACACGCTTAAGGCCAACAAGCTGTCCGACGCTTATATCCGTCTGATCGTGACCCGGGGCGTGGGCGATCTCGGGCTGGACCCGCGCAAATGTTACGGAAAACCCACGGTGATCATTATTACCGACAGCGTTTCCCTGTATCCCGAGAAGCTGTATCGGGAAGGGATGGAGATCATCACCGTGCCGACCGTGCGCAACCTGCCGGAAGCGGTGAATCCCCAGATCAAATCTTTGAACTATTTGAACAATATCATGGCCAAGATGGAAGCGGTGAACGCCGGGTATAACGAGGCGATCATGCTCAACGCTCTGGGGTATGTGTCGGAATGCACCGGCGATAATATTTTCGTGGTCAAGGCCGGCCATCTGATCACCCCTCCGCAGTGCATGGGCACGTTGCGCGGCATTACCCGCGATGCGGTGCTGGAATTGGCCGAGAAAAACAAAATTACGGTGCATGAGCACGTGATCACCCGGCATGAAGTGTACAATTCCGACGAATGTTTCCTCACCGGCACCGCCGCGGAGATCATCCCGGTGGTCAAGGTGGATGGACGCGCTATCGGCACGGGTAAACCCGGAGCCATGACCGCGGACCTGATCAAGAAATTCAAAGCGATCACCGGTAAAGACGGAGTGAAGTATTGATGGTGTGCGATATCTGCGGTAAAAATCCGGCGACCGTGCATCTGACCGAGATCATCGATAATCAGATGAACGAGTTGCATCTCTGCGAGGAATGCGCGCATAAGAAGAGCGCGCAGATGGAGCAGCAATTCGGCTTGTCGGACCTGCTTGCCGGTCTGGCCGATTTCGAGAAGCCGGGCAAGGATGAGAAGGAGCCGGTGAGCATTAAATGCCCCAACTGCGGCTTGACGTATAAGGATTTCAAAAAGATCGGCCGGCTCGGCTGCGGCGAATGTTACGCCGCGTTCCGGAATTTCCTGGGGCCGTTGTTGAAACGGATCCACGGTTCCAATACCCATTGCGGCAAGTGTCCGGTCAAGCCCGCCGCTGCCGGCGGAAGCAAGGGATCGCGCAGGAAACCCGACGCGCAGGAACTGCGCTGCCGTCTGCAGAAAGCTATCGAGATGGAAGCCTATGAAGAGGCCGCGCGGCTGCGCGACCAGATCAAAGAGCTCGAGAAGAAGCAGGCGAACGATAAGGAATCGAACGAGAAATCATGAACCTCGACGATCTATTACATCATTCCAGCGAATGGCTTAAGGGTACGGGTCCGCATTCGGATATCGTCATATCCAGCCGGATCCGTCTTGCCCGTAATATCGATAAAGTGGCTTTTCCGCACTGGGCAAACAAAAAACAGTCCAAGCAGACGCTGGAGACGATACAGGACGTTCTCGGCCGCAACGAGCTCCTTAAGAAAGCGACCACGTTCAGCCTGACTGAAATGGACGCGGTGGACAAGCAGTTCCTGGTGGAACGCCACCTGATGTCCCTGGAGCACGCCCAGAAAAGCGAGAACAAAGCGGTGGTCGTCGACAATGACGAGATCGTCTCGATCATGATCAATGAAGAAGACCATATCCGCGCCCAGGTGATGCAATCCGGCTTTAATCTCTATGAGGCCTGGAATATCATCAACCGCATAGACGATCAACTGGGCAAGGATCTGCGTTTCGCTTTTTCCGCGGAATGGGGGTACCTGACCGCCTGCCCGACCAATGCCGGGACCGCTATGCGCGGATCGGTAATGCTGCATCTGCCGGCGCTGGTCATGACCCGTCAGATCAATCAAGTCCTGGCGGCGATCTCAAAACTTTCGTTTACCACCCGCGGGCTCTACGGCGAAGGCACGCAGGCCAGCGGCAATTTCTTCCAGGTGTCCAATCAGGTCGCCATGGGACACAGCGAGCAGGAGATCATCGATAACATCAACGGTCTGATCCGTCAGATCATCGAACAGGAGACGCAGTCGCGCGAGGTCCTCTTATCCAGCGGACGCTCGATGCTGGAAGACAAGATCAGCCGCAGCTTCGGGATACTCAAAAGCGCCCATATCATCTCCAGCCAGGAAACCATCGAGCTGTTGTCTCTGGTGCGCCTGGGCTGTGACCTGGGCGTGGTTAAAGATATGAACCGCCGGGTGGTCAACGAGCTTTTTATTCTTACCCAGCCGGCGCATCTGCAGAAGTTCCAGAGTAAAAAATTGACCCAGCAGGAACGGGACGTCACGCGCGCGGAGCTTATCCGCAGCAGATTAAGCAAGACGTAGAACCCGGTTATCAGAGGAGAACTACCATGTTCAACCGATTTACCGAAAGAGCACGCAAGGTTATCATTCTGGCCAAGGAAGAAGCGAAACGTTTCAATCACGATTATATCGGCACCGAGCATATCCTGCTCGGCCTGATCCGGGAAGGGGAGGGCGTCGCTGCCACCGTTCTGGAAAAGATGGGGTTGTCTTTGGAGAACATCCGGTTGGAGATCGAGAAGCTGGTGCAGCCCGGCCCGACCACCCAGATCATCGGCGATCTGCCGTTCACCCCGCGGGCGAAGAAGGCTCTGGAGATGGCGGCCGAAGAAGCCAGGTCGCTGGGACATAACTATATCGGCACCGAGCATTTGCTGCTGGGATTGATCCGCGAGGAGGAAGGGGTCGCTTCGCAGGTCCTGATGAATCTCGGCCTGGACCTCAACACCGTCCGCAATAAGGTGATGGAAGTGCTGGGTTCCGAGCTGCCCGGATTCGGCCAGGCGCAGGCGAAAACCAAGACGCCGGCGCTCGACGCCTTCGGCAGGGATCTCACCGCGCTGGCGCGGGAGAACAAGCTTGACCCGGTGATCGACCGCAAGAACGAGATCGAACGCGTGATCCAGATTTTGAGCCGCCGTACCAAGAACAATCCCGTGTTGCTGGGAGAAGCGGGCGTGGGTAAAACCGCGATCGTCGAAGGTCTCTCCCAGGCGATCATCGCCGGCAACGTTCCCGAACTGCTGCGGCATAAGCGCCTGATCGTGCTCGACCTGGCGCTGATGGTCGCCGGCACGAAATATCGCGGCCAGTTCGAAGAGCGGATCAAAGCGGTGATGGAAGAGATAAAGCGCTCCCAGGACGTGATCATTTTTATCGACGAATTGCATACTCTTGTCGGCGCAGGTGCGGCTGAAGGCGCCATCGACGCGTCCAACATTCTCAAGCCGGCGCTGTCCAGAGGCGAGATCCAGTGCATCGGCGCCACTACCCTGGATGAATACCGCAAATATATCGAGAAGGACGCCGCGCTGGAACGGCGTTTCCAGACCATCATGGTCGAGCCTCCTTCGGTCGACCAGACGGTGGAGATTCTCAAAGGATTGAAGGAAAAATACGAAGCGCATCATCGTGTCATCTACAACGAAGTCGCCTTGCGTGCGGCGGCGCAGCTTGCCGACCGGTACATCACCGGCCGTTTCATGCCGGACAAGGCTATCGATCTTATCGACGAAGCCGGTTCGCGCGCCCGTTTGAACGTGCTGGTGGTGCCTCCGCAATTAAAGGAACTGGAAGCCAAGGTGGAGTCCTTGAAGAAAGAGAAGGAAGTCCACATCAAGAATCAGGATTTCGAAAAGGCCGCAGCCCTGCGCGATCAGGAACGCATTGCCCGCGAAGAGCTGGACCGTTTCAACCACGAATGGACCGCGACCAAGGATAAGATCCGTCCGGAGATCACCGAAGAAGACATGGCGAAAATCGTCTCCCAGTGGACCGGCATCCCGCTGTTCCGCATGGAAGCCAAGGAAGGCGAGAAACTGCTCAAGATCGAAGAAGAGCTTCACAAGAAAGTCGTCGGTCAGCAGGAAGCGATTTCCGCGATCGCGCACGCGGTGCGCCGTTCGCGCGCCGGGATCAAGGATCCGCGCCGTCCGATCGGTTCGTTCATCTTCTTGGGGCCCACCGGCGTGGGCAAGACGCTTTTGGCGCGCGCGCTGGCGGAATATATGTTCGGCGACGAGGACGCGTTGATACAGCTGGATATGTCGGAATATATGGAAAAATTCAACGTTTCGCGGCTGATCGGCGCGCCGCCGGGATACGTGGGGTATGAAGAAGGCGGGCAGTTGACCGAGAAAGTGCGCCGCCGCCCGTATTCGGTGATCCTGCTCGATGAGATCGAGAAAGCGCATCCGGATGTATTCAACCTGCTGCTGCAGGTGTTCGAAGACGGACGCCTTACCGACAGCTTCGCCCGGAAAGTCGATTTCCGCAATACGATCATGATCATGACTTCCAATGTCGGCGCGGAACTGGTGCGCAAAGCAGGGGCGATCGGATTCAACGCCCAGGCGGACGAAGTCACCTATGATGATATGAAGACCAAACTGCTGGAAGAGGTCAAGAAAACCTTCAAACCGGAATTCCTCAACCGCATCGACGATATCATCGTATTCCGTCCTCTGCAGCGAACGGATCTGGAGAGCATCGTGGATATCGAGATCGCGCATGTGGCGGACCGTTTGAAGGAGCAGAAGATCACGCTGCTGGTGGACAAAGAGGCCAAGGACTTCCTGATCGAGAAGGGGTTCGATCCGGTGTTCGGGGCGCGTCCTTTGAAGAGGACGATACAGCGTTTCGTGGAAGATACCCTGGCTTCGGAGATCATCGGCAAGAAATTCCCCGAAGGCACCACGATCAAAGTGCTGCGTAAAAATCAAGAACTGGTGTTTGAGCCATGCTGATAAAACAGATCGAGGATTCGCTTATTGCCAGGGTCAGGATGTTTTTCGGTTTTATGGGCGGTTTGTCCAACCTCGCCACGCAGACCGTGATCCTGACGTTCGTGCCGCCGTTCAAAAAGAAACGGATTTTCGAACAGGCCCAGCGCGCCGGGCTCGACAGCCTGCCCATCGTTTCGCTGATCGCTTTGTTCATCGGTGTGATCTTCGCCTTCCAGATATCATACCTCATGCGGAAGCTGGGCAGCGAGATGTATATCGCCAGCATCGTGGCTTTATCGATCGTCCGCGAGCTGGGACCGGTGATCACCTCGCTGGTCGTCGCCGGACGCGTGGGCGCGGCGATCACCGCGGAGATCGGCACGATGCAGGTCACCGAGCAGGTGGACGCATTGACTTCTCTGGCCACCAACCCGGTGCAGTATCTGGTGGTGCCGCGTTTCCTCGCTTTGACGCTGATGCTGCCGTTGCTGACGCTCTACGCCGATATCATCGGTATCCTCGGCGGATGGATGATCTGCGTTTTCAAGCTCGGGATCCCGTCGAGCATGTACATGAATGTCACGTTCGAGTCGCTGCGGTATAAGGATATCGTCACCGGCCTGATCAAGACCCTCTTTTTCGGGATGATCATCGCTTTTGTCAGCTGCTACCAGGGGTTCAATGTCGAAGGCGGCGCCGAAGGCGTGGGCAAGGCGACGACCCGCTCGGTGGTGAGTTCTTTTATCCTGATCATCGCCTGCGACTGTTTCTTCACCGCATTGTTTTATTTTATATTTCCGTAATCTATGACGCTGATCGAAGTAAAGAATCTGAATAAGTGTTTCAACGACCATCGCGTCCTCAAGAACCTTAACCTGAAGGTGGAAAAGGGAACGACGCTGGTGGTGATCGGCCGTTCCGGCTGCGGCAAGAGCGTGTTGCTCAAGCACATGATCGGTCTCTGGCAGCCTGACAGCGGCGAGGTTTTTTTTGACGGCCAGGATGTCTGGTCGTTGTCGCCCAAGGAACTTAACGCCATGCGTTCGCGGATGAATATGGTCTTTCAGGGCGGCGCTTTGTTCGATTCCCTGACCGTCGGCGAGAATGTCGGCTTTGAACTGATCGAACATCAGAATATGGCCGGCGTGGAGCTGTTCGAACGGGTAGAGGAAGCGCTGGCGCTGGTCGGGTTGTCCGGCATCGGCAACCTGATGCCGGCGGAGCTCTCCGGCGGCATGCGCAAGCGCGTGGCTCTGGCCCGGGCGATCTGTACCCGTCCGGAGGTGGTGTTCTACGACGAACCGACCACCGGCATCGACCCGATTACCGCGGACAGCATCAATGAGCTTATTCGCAGCCTGCACGATAAATTGAAAGTAACCTCGATCGTGGTCACCCACGACATGAAGAGCGCGTATCGGATCGCGGACCGGATCGCCATGCTTTATCAGGGCAGGATAATAGCCGAGGGCACTCCGGAAGAGATCCAGAACACCACGCATCCGATCGTATATCAGTTTATCAACGGTTTGGCTAAGGGGCCGATTACTGAAGCGACTGACAGCTTTATTTAACGGAGGGTCTCTCTATGATATTCGGAAAAAGCAAAATGGAGTTAAAGGTCGGCATTTTTGTGTTTGTCGGTTTGGTGATCCTGATGATTTTCGTTCTCTCGATCGGGGACATCAAGACCGTGCTGACGGCTTATCGCGTCAAGTTCGTCTTTAACTTCATTAACGGCGTGAAGATCGGCTCGCCCGTGCGCTTTGCCGGCGTGGATGTCGGAGACATCCGCAAGATCAATTTTGTCATCCCCGCTCCGGGAGAGAAACCGAAAGTCGAGCTGGTCGGATGGATCACCAAGGATATCAAGATCCCGCGCGATTCCCAGGTCTGGGTCAATACCCTCGGGTTGCTCGGGGAGAAGTACATCGAGATCATGCCGGGCAGGGATTTCAGTTCTTTCATCAGGGAGGATGAGCAGATGTTCGGTAACGACCCCTTTGCCATGCAGGAGTTCGGTGAACTGGCCAAGTCGGTGACCACCAAGCTCGATCAGACGCTCTCCAGCGTGGAAGACCTGACGTCCTCGCTCAAGGGATTAAGCGAAAACGTTAACGACGGCATCACCAGGATCAAGAACGGAGAAGGAACAGTCGGCAAAATCATGTATACCGACAGGCTTTATAATGAATTGGAAGCGCTGATCATCGATATAAAGAAGCATCCCTGGAAACTTTTCAAAGTGACCAAGGATTAAGCGTTTAAGCGCCGGTCTGTAAAGCCTGTCCTGCTGCACTCTTGCCCGCATGTTTCGCGCGTATGAAAACCAAACAGATCTACACCTGCCAGCATTGTGGTTATCAGTCGGCAAAATGGCTGGGCAAATGCCCGGATTGTAACGCCTGGAATTCTTTTGTCGAGGAGACGTTCGACCAGGTTCCCGCAAAGACAAAGGTCAGGGCGGCGCTCTACAAAGACGCGCCCGTGCTGCTCAAGGATGTCCAGCCGCAGGAAGCGCTGCGGGTCAAGACCGGTATAGCCGAACTTGACCGCGTTCTAGGCGGTGGGATCGTCCGGGGGTCGGTGGTATTGATCGGCGGCGATCCCGGCATCGGCAAGTCCACGATTTCGCTGCAGATCTCGAATCAACTGACGCACCGGGGTTTGAAAGTTCTCTATATCAGCGGTGAGGAATCGGTCGCGCAAACCAAGTTACGGGCGCAGCGGCTGGCTCCTCACGGGGAGAACGATCTGCTCTATATCGTCAATCAGACCGACCTTTCCCTGATCAGCGAATATATCCGTCAGCTCAAACCCGAACTGGTGATCATCGATTCGATCCAGGTGCTCTTTGATCCGCAATTCACCTCTTCCCCGGGCAGCGTTACCCAGGTGCGGGAATGTGCCGGCATCCTGACCCAGATGGCCAAAACGACCGGGACCACGGTGTTCATCATCGGTCACGTCACCAAAGAAGGCACGCTGGCCGGACCGCGGGTCCTGGAGCATATCGTGGATACCGTCCTGTATTTCGAAGGCGACAGATTCTCCACCTTCCGCCTGCTGCGCGCGGTGAAGAACCGTTTCGGCTCGACCAACGAGATCGGCGTTTTTGAAATGATGTCCGACGGGCTCAAGGAAGTCGGGAATCCTTCCGAGCTCTTCCTGGCCCAGCGTCCGCATGATGCGGCCGGTTCGGTGGTGGTAGCGACCGTTGAGGGATCGCGGCCGCTTTTAGTAGAAGTTCAGGCGCTGGTCAGCCGGGCCAGCTTCGGTTATGCCCGCAGACGCAGCCAGGGCTTCGATTTCAACCGGCTGGCGCTGCTGGTCGCGGTGCTGGAAAAACGCATCGGTCTGGGATTGGAAGCCGAGGATATTTTCCTGAATGTGGTGGGAGGCATCCAGGTGGAAGATCCTGCGGTGGATACCGGCGTTTGTCTGGCGGTCGCTTCCGCGTTCCTGGATCGGCCCATCCCCGGCGATGTGCTGGCGCTGGGCGAAGTGGGATTGACCGGCGAGATCCGCAGCATTTCCCAGCCGCTGGTGCGTATCAATGAAGCGGCGAAGCTGGGGTTCAAGCGTTGTATCCTGCCCCGCAGTAACCTGCGCGGGCTGGAGAAGCGGAAGTTCGGCATCGAACTGATCGCGGTAACCACGCTCAAAGAAGCGTTGGATTGTATCAGCGGTAAACATTCATAACATTTTTAATACATGAGGGGGTAGCTATGCCGTTACTATTTCTACGTATTCTTTTCGTGATCGCCAGCACTCTTATCGGTTATCAATCCATGCAGCAGAGCGTGATCGGCGCGGGCGTGGGGTTTGTGGTCAGCCTGGTCATCGTTATCCTGGAGGTCGGCATGCGCAATGTTTCGGTGCGCGGGCTTTCCAGCGCGGTATTCGGATTGATCATGGGATTGATCATGGCCAAGCTGGTCGGCGACGCGTTCGCTCTTATCCCGATCCCGCCGGATGGGTTGATCATCAGCCGGATCATCCTCACGCTTATCTTCTGTTACCTGGGCCTGGTGATCGGCCTGCGCGGTAAGGACGAGTTCAATATCATCATTCCCTATGTGCGCCTGCGCCGCCAGGATCAGATGGAAGAGGTGACGGTCCTGGATACCAGCGTGATCATTGACGGGCGGATCACCGATATACTCAAGACCAAGTTCCTCGAAGGCAAGATCATCATTCCTAAATTCGTGCTTAAGGAATTACAGCAAATAGCCGATTCCACCGATCCGATCAAGCGCCAGCGCGGTCGGCGCGGCCTGGAGATACTCAACACTATTCAGAAGGAACCGGGCATCAACCTGGTCCTGCACGAGGAAGAAGTGCCCGAAATCCGGGAAGTCGACGCCAAACTGGTCAAGCTCGCGCAGCTGCTGGAAGCCAAGATCATGACCGTCGATTTCAACCTCAACCACGTGGCCAGCCTGCAGGGGGTCAAGGTCCTGAATATCAACGAGCTGGCTAACGCGCTCAAGCCGGTCGTTTTTCCCGGCGAGCAAATGACGATCAAGCTGCTTAAAGAAGGAAAAGAATACAATCAGGCTGTGGGGTATCTCGACGACGGCACCATGGTGGTAGTGGAAGAAGCGCGCCGCCTTATCGGCCAGGAAGTCAGGGTGGCGGTCACCTCGGTGCTGCAGACGCCCGCCGGCAGGATGATTTTCACCAAATTGGGCAAATAATGTATATTACCGCGATCATTGTCGCCGCCGGGAAAGGCAAGCGTTTCAAGTCGGACATTTCCAAGCCGCTGGTCAAGCTCGACGGCCGTCCGATGTTGTATTATTCCCTGCAGGTGTTTTCGCGCATCGCCGCCGTCAAGAATATCATCGTCGTGGCTAACCGCGGGAATAAAGCGGGGATTATCCGGCTCGTACGCGCAGCGGGTTTCGATAAAGTCAGCGCTATCGTTGAAGGAGGCGCGCGCCGGCAGGATTCGGTGCGCAACGGTTTGAAACGGATCTGCGCCCGTACGGACTTTATCCTTGTTCATGACGCGGCCCGTCCGCTGATCAGCCCTGCGCTGGTTCAGTCGGTGATCCGCGCCGCGGCGTCGGTCGGCGCGGCAGTGGCGGCTGTGCCGGTCAAGGCGACGATCAAGGAATCCCGGCAGGACCGGTCGCAGCGACCGGCGGTGGCCAGGACGCTTGATCGCTCGAAACTCTGGGAAGTGCAGACTCCCCAGGTATTCCGCAAGGCGCTGTTGCTCGACGCGTACAGCCGGTTCGGCGACGCCAGCGTGACGGATGACGCGAGTTTAGTGGAGAAGAACCGCGCCCCGGTGGCGATTGCGCCGGGCGCTTATTCCAATATCAAGATCACCACCCCGGAAGATGCGGCCATCGCCCGGGCGTTATTGCAAACACGCTGATACGTTATGAACTATCGCACAGGCATAGGATATGATATTCATCGGCTGGTCAAAGGCCGCACCCTGATACTGGCAGGGGTGCAGATCGCGTATGCCAGAGGGCTGCTGGGCCATTCCGACGCCGACGTGCTGACACACGCGGTGATCGATGCGCTGCTCGGCGCCGCCGGCCTGCCGGATATAGGCGAGCAGTTCCCGGATACCGATCCCCGCTACAGGGGCGCCTCCAGCATCAAGCTTCTGGCGCAGGTCAAGACCATGCTGCGGCGCAGAGGCTACGCAATCGTGTCGGTGGACACGGTGATCGTGGCGCAGGAACCTCCCTTAAGCGCGTATAAGGGCGCGATGATAGCGGCATTAAGCCGCGCGCTCGGCGTTCCGCGGGATGCCGTGGGAGTCAAGGCAAAAACCAATGAAGGGCTGGACGCGACCGGGAGCAAGCGGGCGATCGCCAGCTATGCCGTAGCACTGTTGAAGAAATCATCTTCAAAAGGGGGGCGATAAGGTGATACTTTTACTGGGAATTCTGCTCGTATTGTTCATGGTGAAAGTCTACGTCATTTCGACGATTTTTGCCGAAGAGATCAAAACCATTCAGAAACGGGATCCGGCGGCGCGCAGCGTTTTCGAAGTCATCCTGCTTTACCAGGGGCTTCACGCTTTGATCCATCACCGCATCGCGCATTTTTTCTACCGCAAGAATCATTTTCTGACCGCGCGCTGGATCAGTCAGGTGTCCCGGTCTCTGACCGGTATCGAAATCCACCCCGGGGCGACCATCGGCCGGCGTTTCTTCATCGACCACGGGATGGGCGTGGTGATCGGCGAGACGACGGTGATCGGCGATGACGTGCTTTTATACCAGGGGGTAACCCTGGGCGGCACCGGTCTGGAAAAAGGCAAGCGGCATCCGACCATCGGGAATACCGTGGTCATCGGCACCGGCGCAAAAGTCCTGGGCAATATAACTATCGGCGATAACGCGTATATCGGCGCCAACGCTGTGGTGATCAAAGATGTCCCGCCGAATTCGACTGTCGTCGGCGTGCCCGGCAGGATAACCAAGCAGGACGGCAAGAAGATCGACGTCAGCCTCGATCACATCCACGTGCTCGATCCCATCATGCAGACGGTGGAAGCGCTGGAGAAACGGCTCGACGCACTGGAAAAGAAAACTAAACCGTAACGCATACTATGTCGCTACAGATCTATAATTCGCTCACCCAGAAAAAAGAGGAATTTATTCCGCAGAAACCGGCGCAGGTGTCGCTGTATTCCTGCGGCGTGACGGTCTATGACGACTGTCATATCGGCCACGCCCGCAGCCTGTACATTTTCGACGTCATCCGGCGTTATCTCGGCTCGCGCGGACTGCAGGTGCGTTTCGTGCGCAATATTACCGACATAGACGACAAGATCATCAATCGCGCCAATGAGCTTAAGACCGATTGGAGAACGCTCGTCGGCACCTATATCGACCGCTATTACCAGGATCTTGCGGCCATGGGTATCGGCCAAGCGGACATCGAACCGCGCGCGACCGAAAATATCGGCGAAATGATCAAAGATATCCAGATCCTCATCGATAAAGGTTTTGCGTATCCGACTGCCAGCGGCGTGTATTTCTCCGTGCGCAAATTCAAGGAGTACGGAAAACTCTCCGGCCAGAGCGTGGAGCAGATGCTCACCGGCGTGCGCAAAGAAGCGGATGAGACCAAGGAGGATGCGCTGGATTTCGCCCTCTGGAAAACGTCCAAGCCGGGCGAACCTTTCTGGCCCAGTCCCTGGGGTGACGGCCGGCCGGGCTGGCATATCGAATGTTCGGTGATGAGCACCAAGTATCTCAAGACGGATACCCTGGATATCCACGCGGGCGGCCGCGACCTGATCTTCCCGCATCACGAGAACGAGATCGCCCAGAGCGAAGCGTTGACCGGCAAGCCGTTCGCCCGGTACTGGATCCATCACGGATTGTTGACCATCAACGGGCAGAAAATGTCCAAATCCCTGGGGAATTTCGTGACCATCCAGGAGTTCTTGAAGAAACACCGGCATCCTGAATTGCTTAAGCTGTTTTTCCTGTCCGCGCATTATTCCCATCCCATCGATTATAATGAAGACAAGATCATCGAAGCCAGGCAGGCGCTGGAGCGTATCAGCATTTTGTTCAATAAAATGGAAGAAGCGTTCGCCGATAAGAGCATACAGAGCCCGGAAACGGCCTTTAAAGAGATCGATGAGATACGGAACAAGTTTATCGCTGCAATGGACGACGATTTCAATACCCCGCAAGGAATGGCGTGCGTCTTCGATCTGGTAAATCTTGCGAATAAGAACATAGATAATCAGGCGTTTTTACGCAGCGCCCGGAAGTTATTTGCGGAGCTGCTGGACATCTTCTCGCTGGATTTTTCCCGCATTGCATCTCTGGCCGGCGGCAGTTCGACGTCTGAAAACGCGATTATTGAGAACCTGATCGTTCTGCGCAATGAAGCGAGAAAAAATCGGGATTTCAAAGAGGCGGACAAGTTGAGAAAACAGCTTGAAGCGCAGGGCGTCGTTCTCGAAGATACCAAGGACGGCACCACCTGGCGCCGTAAACTGTAATTCTGTCCGGTTTGACATTATTGCGCGTAGCGCAGTGTTCTGACAGAGTGTGTTCCGAAAACAGGTTATTACTCGGCCTGCTACGCAGGCCTGCGTCATAATCCTTATGTTTTCTCCACACACTCTGTCAGAACACTGCATTACGTGAAATGAGGATAGACATGCCGAAAAGAGGTCTGTTCATTACGTTCGAGGGGCCGGAGTCCTGCGGCAAGAGCACGCAGGCGCGCCTGCTCTACGCTTATTTGCGCAAGCGGGGGCTGCCGGTGGTGTTCCTGCGCGAGCCGGGGGGCACGCCGGTCAGCGAGAAGATCCGGAAAATCCTCTTAAGCAAAAAGAACAGCGCTTTGACCGCGGCGGCGGAACTCTTCCTGTACATGGCCAGCCGGGCGCAGGTGGTGGAACAGGTGATCGCGCCGGCATTGCGCCGGAAAAAGATCGTCCTGTGCGATCGCTTCCTCGATTCGACTATCGTCTATCAAGGCTACGGATTAGGAATAGACATCGCGCTTATTCAGCGTATGGGGGTGTTCGCCACCGGCGGCATTGCGCCTGACCTGACCATTCTGCTCGACGCGCCGCTGAAAGCGTCGCTGGCGAAGATCGGTTCGGTCAAAGACCGCATCGAGCTGCGTTCCCTGGCGTATCATCAGCGGGTTAAAACGGGGTATTTTCGCCTGGCCCGGCGTCAACCGGGCAGGATCAAGATCGTCAGGCTGGCGCAGGACAAAGCTCAAACGCAGGCAGTAATCCGCGGCCACGTGGACCGGCTTTTGAAAAAAGGATAGTATGGGGTTTGGCGCGATCAAAGGACAACAGCAGGCGATCATGCGCCTGCAGGGATATCTGAATCAGGATAAGCTCGAGGGCGGCTTTCTTTTCTCCGGGCCGGAAGGGGTGGGCAAGTTCCTCACCGCAAAAACATTCGCCCGGGCGATCAATTGCGACGCAGCCGCAACTGCCGGCGACTGCTGCGATGTCTGCAGCGCCTGCGTGAGAATGGAAAAGAACTGCTATCCGGATCTGCACTGCATCGATTGCGGCGAGGAAGAGATCCGCATTGAGGCGATCCGCCAGTTGCAGGAGCAGATCTGTTTACGGCCTTACGAAGCGCGCAAGAAAGTATTTATCGTCAATAACGCGCACAACCTTAATCCGGTATCCGCCAACGCTTTCCTCAAGACCCTGGAAGAGCCGCCCCGGGACAGCGTGTTGATCCTGGTCACGGATAAGCCGTCGATGTTATTAAAGACGATCCTTTCGCGCTGCCGGGTGGTGAAATTCACCGCGCTGCAAAGGCAGGCGCTGGCGCGGATCCTCGAACGCGACTACGGCGTAGAGGGGCAGCAGGTGCATTTTCTGTCCTACTTTTCCGAAGGCCGGCTCGGTAACGCTCTGCGGCTCAAAGATACCGATATCATAGGCTGCAAGAACCGGGTTATCGACGCCTGCACGTCGCCCGGAGCGTATCTCTTCGATACCCTGGCTACCAAGGACCGCCAGGAGATGCGGGTATATCTGAACATTATCGCCGGGTGGATGCGCGACGCATATTTTGCCAAAGCCGGCATTCCCGCGGCAGAACTTATTCATTCCGACCGCAGCGATGCGGTCGACGCGTACGCGCGCGCCCATACCGCGCGGGAACTGGAAGAGGGCATTCGGACCGTTTCCGAATTCCTGCTTTATCTGGACCAGAATGTGAATGTAAAGTTGTTGCTGTCCAATCTCAAGCTGTATTTTCAATCAACCCGCTGAAATAACAAAAAGAGGCAATTATGGAAAAGCTGGTCTGTATACGATTGCGCGACACCGGGCAGAATTTCTGTTATAACGCCGGCGAGCTGCAGGTCAAGGACGGCGACTACGTGATCGTCGAGCATGATCGGGGGATGGATTACGGCCAGGTGGTTTCCCTGAAGGCCTGTCCCAATCATGAGCCTAAGCAGCCGCTCAAAAAGATCGTGCGCATCGCCAAGCCCGAGGATCGCAAACAGATAGATGACAACCGTATTAAATCCAAAGAAGCTTTCGCCACCTGCGAGAAGAAGATCATCGAGCATAAGCTGGAAATGAAGTTGGTGCAGGCGGAATATTCTTTTGACCGCAGCAAGATGGTGTTTTATTTTACCTCCAACGGCAGGGTTGATTTTCGCGAGCTGGTCAAAGACCTGGCGAAGATATTCAAAGCGCGTATCGAGTTGCGTCAGATCGGCGTGCGCGACGAAACCAAGTTTTTCGGCGGGTTCGGTCCCTGCGGAAGGCAACTGTGCTGCGCCACGTTCTTGAAGGATTTCGAGCCGGTGACTATCAAGATGGCCAAGGAAGAAGGGTTGCCTTTGAATACCCCCAAGATCTCGGGGATATGCGGCCGCCTGATGTGCTGTCTGAATTACGAGTATGAAACCTACAAAATGCTCTCCAAAGGGCTGCCGCGCGAAGGCGAACGCATCACCACGGCCCAGGGCAAGGGCAAGGTCATCAATGTCAACGTCTTTAAACGCTGCGCTACGGTCGAGCTTGAAGACGGCACCTATATGGAAATGAAATACGCAAAATAAATTCTCTACTGATGAATTCCCAGACGCCGCCCACGTTGATCGATACGCATTGCCATCTCGATTTCCCCGAATTCGATCCTGACAGAAGAGAAGTGGTCGACCGCGCCGCGGCGCAGGGAGTCGTCCATATTATCAACGTGGGATCCGACCTGGAAAATTCCCGTAAAGCCGTCGGCGTTGCCGCCGCCTTCCCCCGCGTGTACGCCACTGTCGGTCTGCACCCGCACGACGCCGACAGCTGGCAGGAGTCTGTGCGCGTTCAACTCCTGGAACTCTCCCGGCAGCCTAAAGTGGTGGCGATCGGCGAGATCGGGCTGGATTATTACCGCGCGCTTTCCACTCCCGATAACCAGAAAAAGGTTTTTGTTTCGCTGATCCGCCTGGGACTGGAACGCTCGTTGCCGTTGATTATCCACAGCCGGCAGGCCGAACAGGATACGCTCGAGATCCTGAAAGCCGAAGGGGTGACCCGGGCGATCATCCATTGTTTTTCCGGAGACGAGACGTTCTTGAAAGCCTGTCTGGATCTGGGCTTCCTGGTTTCGTTTACCTGCAATATTACCTATAAGAAATCGGATGTCCTGCGCCGGGTGATCAAGGCGGTTCCGCTGGACAGGATCTGCCTTGAAACCGACGCGCCGTATTTATCGCCGGAAGGGTTCCGCGGCAAACGCAACGAACCGGCTTTTGTCCGGATGCTCTGTCAGTCGGCGGCCGCCCTTAGAGGGATGAACGAAGCCGATCTGGCTGCGGCGACCACGGAGAATGCCCGGCGGTTTTTTGGTTTGTCCCTTTAGAGGCCATTCATGAGCTCTGGCGGATCATTATTGGCGTTACGTTTGCAGCTGGATGACGCGATTACCTACGGCTCCAGGAAGCAGGCTGCCCGGATCGCCGCGGAAGGCTTGCGCCAGGCCCGGCAGCGGGCTGACGCCGGCGAAATCGAGTATTTCAAGGCCCAGAAGTATATCCTGCGCGCGATGTATGTCAGCGCCATCGAGCATCTTGACGCTGCGATCCGGCACAATCCCGCGGATGGCGCGGCTTTCAATGACCGCGCCCTGTGCATGGTGGAGCTGGGCATAATCGACGAGGCTTTCGCGTATTTCGATAAAGGCATCGCGGTTGAGCCGGATTACGCCACTATCCATCATAACAAAGGATGGTTGCTCAACAATATCGGGCATTTCAGCGAAGCGATCCGCTGTTTCCGTGAGGCGCTGGCGCTTGAACCTGACCGCGCGGTGACGTACGATAATCTTGCGGACGCTTTGTATAACCTGGGAGACGTGCGGGGAGCGCTGGAAGCGTATAAAAAAGTGCTCTCTTTGCTCAAACCGGGAAGATGCCGCGGGATACGCAAGCAGATACTCGCGCAGATCAAAAACCTGGAAAAGCAGGTGATGCACAACTGAAGGACCCTTCGCATGAAAGCAATCCGGACAATCGAGTGGAAACATGGCGCCATCAGGATCATCGATCAGACGCTGCTGCCGCTGAAATTCCGCGTTCTGGATATTCGCGACATCAGGGTTCTCTGGAAAGCGATCCGGCAACTGAAAGTGCGCGGCGCCCCGGCTCTGGGAGCTGCGGCGGCCTGGGGAGTGTATCTGGGGGTTAAAGACGCCCCGGAAACGGAGTTCGCCGGTTTCAGCCGGCGGCTGGATAAAGTGATCGGATATCTGGCTTCGGCCCGGCCGACGGCGCGTAATCTTTTCTGGGGGCTGGAGCGTATGGGATCGGTCGCGGTGCGTAACCGGCAGAGGCCGGTCAGCCGGATAAAAAAGCTCCTCTTCCGTCAAGCGCGGCAGATCGTCGAAGATGACCGGCAGACCTGCAGGGCGATCGGCGCTTTCGGTTCAACGCTCATCCATGGCGGCGATACTATCCTGACCGTGTGCAACGCCGGAATACTTGCCACGATCGATTACGGGACGGCGCTGGGGGTGCTCTACAGCGCTCAAGCCAGAGGCAGGAAATTCAAAGTCTACGCCTGCGAGACGCGGCCGCTTTTGCAGGGAGCGCGTTTGACCACCTGGGAGTTGACAAAACGAAAAATAGATGTCACGCTTATATGTGACAATATGGCTGCCACGCTAATGGCCCAGGGGAAGATCGACGCCGTGATCACCGGCGCAGACCGCATCGCCGCCAACGGCGATGCCGCGAACAAGATCGGGACCTATAGCCTGGCAGTGTTAGCCCGGCATCATCGCATCCCGTTCTATATCGCCGCGCCGTTTTCGACCTTCGACCTCCAGCTTAAAGACGGCGCGCAGATCCCCATAGAGGAACGCCCGGCCGGGGAAGTCACGACGCTGTATTTCAAAAATCCTGTGGCCGCTCAAGGGGTCAAGGTTTATAATCCCGCTTTTGATGTAACGGATCACCGCTTGATCACGGCATTGATAACCGAAAAAGGTATTATCCGGCCGCCCTTTAAAGCCGGGATAAAGAAAATGACGAGGCGTTGAAATGAAGATCGGCAATCCCGGGGAATTCGGGTTGATCCGCCGGCTGGCCGCGCTCGCTCCGGTCGCTCGCGCTGTGGTCAAGGGCATCGGCGACGATTGCGCGGTGCTGCCCGGGACCAAAGACACGTTTCTCTTGTGGACCTGCGATATGCTGGTGGAGAGAGTTGATTTTACCCGCCGGGATGCGCCGGCGCTGGTGGGGCGAAAAGCCCTGGGAGTTTCCGTGAGCGATATCGCCGCCTGCGGCGGGATCCCGCGTTACGCGCTGGTTGCGTTAGGCCTGCCGTCCGGGATCGCAGCGGCGTATGTGCAGAATCTCTACCGCGGCATGCGCAAGCTGGCGCAAGAATTCGGCGTTTCGGTAGTGGGCGGAGATATCAGCCGTGCGCCCGCGGTTACCATCGATGTCAGTCTCCTGGGCGAGGTGCGCAAAAAACGTCTGGTGCTGCGCAGCGGCGCCCGGCCGGGCGATATCATCTTCGTCACCGGCCGGCTCGGCGGCTCGCTCGCCGGCAGGCACCTGCGTTTCCAGCCCCGGGTGCGGGAGGCGCAGCAGCTGGTTGCGCGCTACGGAGTGCATGCCATGATCGATATTTCCGACGGGTTGAGCAGCGATGTGGGGCATCTGATCCGGGCCAGCGGAGTGGGCGCGGATATTTACGCCGAGCTTGTTCCGGCGTATCCGGGGGTGAACCTGGAGCATGCTCTTAACGACGGAGAGGATTTCGAGCTGCTCTTTACCGTCAACCGGACCGATGCCCGCCGCCTGTCGCGAGGGAAAACCGGTTTTTTCCCGGTAGGCGTGATTACGTCCGAAAAAAATAAAGTCAGGCTTATCGACCGCCGGGGCGATTGTTGCAAACTCGTCGCCCGGGGTTTTACTCATTTCTAACCATGCGTATCCACACACATTCGGCCGCGCAAACGCGGCATATCGGTTCGCTCATCGCCCGGTCCCTGCGGCCGGGGGATATCGTTTGTCTTTCCGGCAATCTCGGTTCGGGCAAGACTGTTCTGGCCAAAGGCATAGCCAGCGGTCTGGGCATAGACAAGGATGCGGTGATCAGCCCGACCTTTGTGATCATCCGTGAATACCGGGGGAGGGTGCCGTTGTATCATTTTGACCTGTACCGGCTGGAAAACCCCGACGATATCGTCAGTCTGGGATATGAGGAGTATCTCTACGGGCGGGGGGTCAGCGTTATTGAGTGGAGCGAGCGCCTGGGGCCGTTGATGCCTCAAGAGTACGTAGGCGTGCATGTGCGTATTTCCGGAGAAACGACCCGTTCTTTCGAGTTCTCGGCGCGGGGGCAGCGGTATAAAGAGGTGGTCAAAAGAATATATGAAAATTTTAGCGCTTGATACATCAACACAGGTTTTGTGCATCGCTTTGAGCGACGGCAGCCGTACCTTCCTGACCCGTCTTGACCTGGGCACCAGACTTTCCGGCATGCTGGTCGAGACGCTGCGTCAGCAGCTTGACGCGGCCGGATGGAAGGCCGGCGATATCGACTGTTTCGCCTGCGGCGTGGGACCGGGTTCATTTACCGCGCTGCGCATCGGGATGGCGGCAGTGAAAGCGCTGGCCTGGGCGGTCGATCGGCCGGTCGTCGGGGTCGGCAGTCTGGATATACTCGCATATACGCTGCGCGCAGAAGAGGGGATGATCGTTCCGGTGATGGACGCGAAACGTTCCATGGTCTATACGGCCGCCTACACCAGCGCTGCCGGACGGATTCGGCGGCGCTCGCCGTACCGGCTCGTTCCCGTAGATGATTTCGCTCGCGCGTTTTCAAGGAAAATATACCCGCGCGAAAAAAATCGTATTATAATAATGGGTGACGGCATTCCGCTGGTCCGCGACAAGCTGTGCGGCCGGATGTCCGACGCGTTCCTCGCGGATAAGGATTTCTGGTATCCGTATCCGCAAGCGCTCCTGGAACTGGCGCAACAGGCCCGGGACCGGGGGCAGACGACCGATGCATTCAGGGTGCAGCCGGTGTATCTGTATCCCAAAGAATGCCAGATCAGAAAGTAAGATGGTGCAGAAAAACCCGTACATAGGTTATCGTCCTACCTGGGCAGAGGTCAATCTCGATAACCTGTCGTTCAACCTCGCGCAGATCAGAAAGAGGATCCCGCATTCGACCCGGGTTATGGCCTGCGTCAAAGCCGACGCCTACGGCCACGGCCTGATTCCGATTTCGCTGCGTCTGGTCGCCGAGGGGGTAGACTATCTTGCCGTCGCATCTATCGACGAAGCGATACGGCTGCGCCAGGCGCGTATTTCCAAACCGATCCTGGTCCTGGGGTTGATCCTCAAACAGGATATCGAGCCGTTGTTCGATTACGATATCGTCCCCACCGTATGCACTGAAGATTTCGCGCGGGTACTCGACGTGATGGCCGGCGCGCGCGGCAGGGTGGCGCGCGTGCATATTAAAGTGGATACCGGCATGGGCAGGATCGGCGTGTTGTCCCAGGATGCGTTCGCTTTTATTCAGAAAATAAAGAGATTAAAAAATATTCAGATCGAAGGCGTATTCACGCATCTTGCCAGCGCCGATGTCGACCGGGCATTTACCAACAAACAGTTGCGTTTGTTCCGCGGCCTGGTTAACCGCTGCGAAGCCCGCGGCATTCATATTCCGCTGGTGCATGCCGCCAACAGCATGGGAGTGGTTTCATACGCCAGGAGTCATTTCTCAATGGTGCGCCCGGGGCTGATACTCTACGGGTTGTATCCGGCTAAGGGCTTGAGCATACACCTTAAACCGGTGTTGAGCCTGAAGACCCGCGTCATCTACAAGAAATGCGTCCATAAAGGAAGCGGTATCAGCTACGGCCATACCTATATTACCCCGAAAAACACCAGCGTGATCACCCTGCCTATCGGATACGGCGACGGATATCCGCGCAATCTTTCCAATTGCGGTCCGGTGTTGATCAACGACGCGGCATTTACCATCAGCGGCAGGGTATGCATGGACCAGATCATGGTCGATGTCGGCAGCCGCGCGGTTGAAGTCGGCGACGAAGTCATTCTTATCGGTTCAAGCGCAACCCGCAGGATCACCGCGGAGCAGCTGGCGGAATTATCGGGGACTATCCCCTATGAAATAGTCTGCGGATTGGGCAGCCGCGTGCCCAGGATCTATACGCCCGCTGTCGCACGGAGCGAGGAAAACCGGCAGTTTGCCCGATATGAAAGAAAGCTTCCCGTGCGCATGCTCGAAACCTCCGGATGGCCGGATACATTCTGCTATACGCACGATATCAGCGCGCGCGGACTGCAGCTGGTAACTGAACGTCCGCTGGCGCCGCGCATGCAGGTCAAGCTCGCGCTTGAGGCGCAGCGCGAGCCGCCGGTACACACGCAGGGCACGGTGGTCTGGGCCCGGCAGAATTCCGTCGGTTTGTATCACGCGGGGGTAAAACTGGATAAGTCCGATTTGAGCGGCATGTGCGCGGGCGCGAGCGGCGGTTTTTAGAGGATTTTGAAGATCAGGTAGATGCTGGTTATCAACGCCAGTATATGCACCAGCGACGCAGAGAGCAGTTCAGGGAGCATTCCGGCATTGCCCAGCGCGATGCTTACCGCATTGAGAATATAGTAGAGAAATCCCACCACCAGAGCCAGCCCCAGAGAAGCCAGCCCGCCGGAGCGCCGGCGCATCATAAAAGCGAACGGAATAGAGAGCAGGATGATCATCAGACTGGTAAACGGCGAGAGATAGCGTTGATACAGGTCGATGCGGAATTTCCGGATTACGCCGCTGGCCCCGCTCCGGGAGAGTTTCCAGATATATTCTTCCAGCTGCGCGATGCTCATGAACGCGGGTTCCTGTCTCTGGTTAAGGAAATCCCTGGGCGTTTCGGTGATGGTCATGATTTCCTCTTCCATGAACTGGGGAGAATCTTTCATCTGCCCGTCGGCTTCGAAAGCAGAGGTAATGCTGCGGTAAAAGCGCCATAGCCCGTCCTTGAATTCCCCCTTTTCCGCCCAGATCTTTTTGACGATATTCTGGCGCGCGTCGTGTTCCAGGATGGTGATCCCTTCCATGAGATTCTTCGAAGGATAGAAAGAGTTGATCACGAAGAGCCGGTTGTGCGAGCCGTAGACGGATAGATTCTTGAGCACTCCCTGGTCTTTGGCCGGTTTTGCCGGTTTGTTCTCGTTTTCGATCTGATGGCGGATACGCTGACTGTAGAGATTGGAAGCGGGAATAAGCTTGTCGTTGACCCAGAAAATGAGCAGGCTCAAGAGTACCCCGAAAATGATAAGCGGTTTGGTCATCTGGAGGATACTCAAACCCGAAGCGCGCATGGCGATCAATTCATTCTCGCGGTTCATTCTGGCGAAGGTGTAGAGCGTCGCCAGAAGGCAGGAGATGGGAGAGACCTGGATGAGGATAACCGGAAGAAAAGCCGCGTAATAGTAATAGAGCAGCTGCAGGCTTATCTTGTTTTTCAGGATGTCGTCAAGATGGGCGAACAGGTCGATGACGATATAGAGAAAGAAGAAAACCAGGAAGCAGAGCAGAAAGATGGTCAGGACGGATTTGAGGATGTAACGGTCTAAAATACGCATACTTTATAGGTCAGCGCAATACCCCCGATTCCGAAAAGGATATTGGGCAGCCACATCGCCAGTCGCGGATCGAGGTATCCCTGCAAGCTCAACGCTTCTGCGCCCAGCAGCAGCAGGTAATAGACGCCTACGATCACGAAAGCCAGTCCGAAATTGATCGATTTCTCCCTGCGGTGCGTAACCACCGCCAGAGGCATTCCCAGGAGTATGAATACCAGACAGGAAAAGGCCAGGGCGATCTTTTTGTTGATCTCGGTGATGAGCGGAGACGGGTCGATTTTCTGCCAGACCAGTTTTCGCATCTCCGTCTTCAACTCGGCGATGGTCATATCCTTGGGTTTCTTGTCGATAGAGTCTTTCCCCTGCAGCCCGGCCATGTTCAGGGACATATAATAGACTTTGAAATTCAGCTTGTAGAAATTCGTGGGATTTTCCATATCCGGCTCGTCGGCGGTCCCGTCGATGAGCTTGAGTTTCACGATATTCTTCTCCGGGATGGGCACAAACTCGCCCTTCTTCGCCACGATCAGCCGGGTGGGCTTATTTTCTCCCTGCGGTTCATAGATGCGGATGTTCTGCAGCTGCCGCTCTTTAACGGCGTAGATGAAGATAATGTATTTATCGAAAGAGGTGATGAATACCCCGGGTTCCAGCGCGGCGGCCGGATTCTTCATCCCCACTTCCGCCAGGGTTTTGCGGGAGGCGAAGTGCGCGTAGGGCACGATGCGGTCGTTAAGGATAAGCATGACCAGGCTGATGATGAAGCCCAGGACGATCAGCGGCAGCGCCAGGTTGAAGATATTGATCCCGCTGGCGCGCAGGGTGACGATCTCGTTGTCGCTGGAAAGCCTGCCCAGGGAGAGCAATATGGCCACGAGCGTCGAAATGGGGAGGGTGTAGGTCAACAGCGCCGGGATCATGAGCAGGAAAAGCTTGCCCACGCTGTAAACATCCACTCCTTTATTGATCACCAGATCGGCGATCTTGACCAGATTCCCCAGGATCATCACAAAGGTCAGCACCACCAATGCGGCGAAGAGGGGAATGATGAATTCTTTGAGCACATAAGAACGCAGGATTCTCATAGGTATGCGTGGTTAACTGGCTATGGTCAGCGCGAACACCGCGGCAGCGCCGGCTTTTTTAAGCGCCCGGGCCGCTTCGGAGACCGTGGCTCCGGTGGTTAAGACATCGTCAACGAGCAACAGGGTTTTCCCGTTTATGCCTGCCGGAGCAGTCACGCCAAACGCCTCGCGGAGATTCTCAACGCGTTGCCGGGGCGTCAGTTCCGTTTGCGTCCGGGTATTGCGTTTGCGTACCAGGATCCCGGGCACAAGAGGAATTTCCAGCTGCGCGGCAATCAAACGGGCGAGCGTTTCCGATTGGTTGAATTCCCGTTCCCGGAGTTTGGCCGGATGCAAAGGGATCGGCACGATAACGTCGATCCCGGACAACGCAACGGCGCGTTCGGTAAGGCAATCGGCCATCAGCCGTGCCAGAAGCGGCGCGAGATATTCCTTATGCTTGTATTTGAATTCGTGGATCAGCGTCTGGATGACTCCCTCGTATTCACAGGGGCTCCAGGCGCGGTCAATCTGTCCGGAGGTCTGGGCGCAACGGCTGCACGCGTCTGCTGCGAGAGTATCCTGTTCCAGGCTCCTGCCGCAGCCCGGACAGAAAGGCGGTCGGTGCTTCTTGATCCTGCTCCAGCAGTCCCGGCAGACATGCTGCGAGCGGTCCGGCGTCTGCAGCGGTTTTTTGCAGGACGCACAGACGCGGGGCAGGAGCAGATCGATTCCTCCGCGCACGAGAGCGCGCACCACCGATACCAGGCGCATCATCAAGACCTCTGGTAAAAAACCCTAAAAGTTACTTTATCATAGCAGCGAAACGCCTTCTTGTCAAAGGATTGCTGGGTTGGTATAATAGAAACGAAGCTTTGTCTTATAAAAGGAGGAGGAGCAATGAAACGATCCGCGTTCACCCTGGTGGAATTGATTGTGGTTATTGCCATTATCGCCATACTGGCTGCCGTGATCGCTCCTAACGCTTTCAAGGCGATTGAAAAAGCCAAGATCAGCCGCGCCATCTTTGATTTGCGCACGATCAGGACCGCGGCGTATTCTTTTTATGCCGACACCGGCAGGATTCCCTGCACCAAATGCGGCGGATGGGGGCAGGATCCCGGGTTCCAGAAAATCATAACTGCGGCTAATTGCTGGCCGAATGAAGGCGGTTGTGCTCCGGAGTGTTTGAATGTCGCGGGATGGAACGGTCCCTATCTGGAGAAATGGCCCGAATACAGCCCCTGGGCGCGGGGCGGCGGCGGAAAATACGACTGGGAGAGTTGGGGGCCTTATCATGGCTGCGCTTTAGCCGGAGTGGTGACGCTGGAAGTGTACGGGGCAGTACCGGTAGCTTCCTTGACGAAAGTTGATGAAGTTCTTGATGACGGGAACTTGTCCACGGGCAAACTATACACCGAAGGCGGCACGCCTGCAGCGCCTTCCTATGTGCAATATATAGCGACTTGTTTTTAAGCGCAGGATAGATCGTTCAAACACAGAAAGGCCGGGTATGGAAAAAAAGTTGGTAGAGCAGCTTAAGAAACAATTATTGGCTTTGCTGGAGCGCGACGCTCTGAAAAGAGGCAAGTTTATTCTCTCCTCGGGCAAAGAAAGCGCCTTTTATCTCGACGGGCGCATCATTACCATGACCCCGGAAGGAGCGTATCTGACCGGCAGCATCATGCTTTCCATGATCAAAGACGACAGGATCGCGGCCCTGGGCGGCCCTACCCTGGGCGCGGATCCGATCGTCGGAGCGGTGGCGGTATTGAGCCATCTCGATAAAGTAGCCTTGAAGACATTTATCGTGCGCAAGGCGGCCAAGGCGCACGGGACACAGCGTCAGGTAGAAGGCCCGGCTTTGCATAAAGGCGACCGGGTGGTGCTGGTCGACGACGTGGCTACTTCCGGCAAGTCCCTGATCGAGGCCAAGCACGTTCTGGACGGTATGGGGATCGAAACGGTCAAGGCACTGGTGATCGTGGACAGGGGGGAAGGCGCTCAAGAGAATTTGAAAGCCGTGCAGTGTCCCCTGGAATCTATTTTTACCCTGGCGGACCTCGGTGTCTGATCCCACCATTCAACCCAAACAGATCATTATTATAGGAGCCGGTCCGGCAGGCATGATGGCGGCAGTGCGCGCGGCCGGTCTGGGCCAGCAGGTTGCCCTGATCGAGAAGAACGCCTCCGGCGGGAAGAAATTGTTATTGAGCGGCAAAGGCCGGTGCAATCTTACCAACGCCGCAGGGCTGGAGGAAATGCTGGAGCGTTTCTCCGGGCATGGCGCATTCCTGCGCGACGCTTTCAAAACATTCGACAACCGGGCGCTGATGTCGTTTTTCCGGGAACGCGGCCTGCCCTTGAAGGTGGAACGGCAGCAGCGGGTATTCCCGGAGAGCGACCGTTCTTCGAGCGTGCTGGATGTGCTTAAAAAAGAGCTTGGCCGGCTCAAGGTCGAGAAGTTCTTCAACAAGACCGCCAGGTCTTTGCTTGCGCATAACGGCCAGGCGCGGGGTGTGGAGTTTACCGACGGAAGCCGGCTTAAGGCGGATAAAGTCATTCTGGCCACGGGCGGGGCGTCGTATGCTTTTACCGGATCCGACGGTTCCGGCATCGCGTTGGCCGGGAAATGCGGCCATACCATCGTGGATATCCGGCCGGGCCTGGTCCCTCTGGTAGTCAAAGCCGGACAGGTCGCAACGCTGGAAGGTTTGACTTTGCACAATATCCGTTTGCGCTGGAGCTGTCCCGGCAAACATCTCGATACCGAAATAGGCGAGCTGCTCTTTACGGCGAACGGCGTTTCCGGACCGCTGGTATTGACCTGCAGCGGCGTGATCGTGGATTGGCTGCGTCAGGTCAAAGAGGTGGTGTTGCATATCGATCTTAAACCCGGCCTTTCTACGGAACAGGTGGATAGCCGTCTGCAGAGGGATTTCAGGACCTTCGCCCGTAAGAGCCTGAAGAATGCGCTCAAGGAGCTCCTGCCGCAACGCTTGATCGAGGTTTGTATCCGGGTCTGCGCGTTCGACGCGCGGGTGCAGTGTAATCAGGTTACCGCGGCGATGCGCCAGAAGATGGTTTCATTCCTGAAAGATTTTCAGCTTACGGTTACCGGTTCTCTGCCCCTGGAAGAGGCTATGGTTACCCGCGGGGGGGTGTCCCTCAAGGAAATTGATCCCCGGACCATGGAGTCGCGTCTGATCAAGGGACTTTATTTCGCCGGCGAAATGATCGATATAGATGCCGATACCGGCGGTTTTAATCTGCAGGCGGCGTTTTCCACCGGTTACCTTGCCGGCGAGTCCGCGGCGCGAAGCGCCTGATCGCACAATTGAAAAGATCGCTATCATGTCACAGACAGAACGAGTGAAACATAAACGGATATTCTACCTGGCCAGCGACTCGAAAGCGCGCAAGAAACTTTTTGAGTTCTTCGGCGTCCGTTTTCGTGTGCTGCCCAGCCGGGTCCGGGAAAAAACCCATAGCGGCCGGATCACGCCCGCCGTATTGGTACAGGCGAATGCCCGTCAGAAAGCCGGGGCGGTCGCCGCCCGGGTGAAAAGCGGCGTTATCGTCGCTGCGGATACGATCGTGACCGCTGACGGCAGGATGTACGGTAAGCCCGGAGACCTGCGCGGCGCGGCTTCCATGTTGAAGAAGTTATCCGGACGTCCGCAATGGGTCTATACCGGCATCTGCGTGGTGGATAAAGACAGCGGCCGGTGCGCAGTGGCTTACGAGAAGACGAAAATTTATATGGACGAATTGACCGATAAAGAGATCTACGGTTATTTCCGGGAAGTGTCGCCGCTGGATAAAGCGGGCAGTTTCGACATTCAGGGCAAGGGCGCGTTTTTTATCCGGCGCATCGAAGGCTGTTTTTACAATGTGGTGGGATTGCCGTTGAATAAGCTCTACCGGATGTTCAAGCAGCTCGATATCCGCATATTCGCCGCCGGGCTGATCCTGCCGGCATGCGGCGCGCTTTTCGCGGGGTGCGCTACGGAGTATAACGTGGCTACCGGCCAGCAGGAAAATTATTATTACAGCTCCGACCAGGAAGTGCAGATGGGTAAATCGATCGCCCGGCAGATCGAGAGAGAGTATACGCTGACCGACGATATCGGCCTGCAGTTCAGGGTGAAAGAGATCGGTAAGAAGATCTCGGCGGTCTGCGACCGCAAGGATATCGAATACCGTTTCAAGGTGCTCGATGAAAAAGACGTCAACGCCGTGTCGCTGCCCGGGGGGTACGTCTATATTTTCAAGGGATTGATCGATAAAGTGGATAACGACGATGAGCTGGCTGCGGTGATCGCTCATGAAGTCGGCCATATCGTGGCCCGGCACAGCATCAAAAAAATGCAGGCAGTGATGGGCTATTCCCTGATGCGCCTTCTGGCGATTCCCCTGCCGCAGAGCGGAGACGTGATTACCGCGGCGGATTTGAGTTTTGCGGAATTGATCACCGGGTACGGCCGGGAAGACGAATTGCTCGCCGATCAGCTGGGCGCGCGCTATGCGCAGCGGGCCGGGTATAATCCGCGCGGGATGATTGCGTTCCTGGAGAAGCTCGAGACGCACAACCGCCGCCAGCCGCTGCGCGCGAAGAATTATCTTAAAACGCATCCCTACACTCCGGATCGGATACGGGTGGTCAAGCAGGAGCTGGGAGAGAAGATCGATTTCAACGATTATATCAATATCGAAGACAAGCCGCATGATAAATAAATACTTTCTGGCCGGAGTGCTGGGGCTGGGATTGTTCTGTACAACTACGGCATATAGCGGAGAGATACCTATGGAAACGAGCGAGAATCCTTTCGGGGTGCTGGATTTTATCTATTGGAATCATTCCTGGAACAATTATCAATACCCGGATAAACAATCGATCGATCTGGGCGTGGCCCTGATGCGCAAGGCCGGGGTGGGCTGGGTGCGCATGGACTTCCTGTGGCAGGATATCGAGCCGAGGCAGGGAGAGCGGCATTTCGAAAAATACGATTACATCGTCAACGCTCTAACCGCCGGCGGGATCGGCATTCTGGGCGTGTTGAGTTATCACACCGACTGGGCTTCCCCGCAGCGCGCCTGGAATGTTTCCAGCGACGATACCTCGATGTTCACCGCCTACTGTTCGGCTGTGGCTGCCCGCTACAAGGACAGGGTAAAATACTGGGAGATCTGGAATGAGCCGGATTCCGGGACATACTGGCAGCCGCAGGACGGGATGAAGCGGTATTGCATACTGCTCAAGGATGCTTACCGGGCGTTAAAGAAGGTTGACCCGGAATGTTTCGTGCTCAACGGCGGCCTGGCCAACGGCCTGACCAGCGTCAACCGTTTGTATGATAACGGCGCCAAAGACTATTTCGATATTTTCAATATCCATGATTTTCAGAGTCCCTACGATAAGATTGCCATCAAGCGCACCATCGCCTACGTGAATACCGCGTATAAGGTGATGTGCCGCAACGGCGATGGCCGTAAAAAGATCTGGCTTACCGAGATCGGCTGTCCGGGCGTCAAGCGGGGTATCCAGACCGAGCCGTGGTGGATGGGCAGGAATCCCAGCGAGAAACAGCAGGCGCAATGGGTCAGGCAGGTCTGCACGGAGCTGCCCAAGGTAAAGCCGCTGGACAAATTCTTCTGGGCATTTTTCCGGGACACCGACCGCCACTGGGAAACCGGCGTGGATTATTTCGGACTGGTGCGTCACGATTTCAAGGTTAAACCTGCATTCGAAGAATACCGGAAAGCGGTAAAAGCTTATCAGAAAGGAGCCTATGGCCAAAGAAGCGCGCGTTAAATATACCAAACGCTGTCCGCAATGCAAAGCTCATTTCGAAGGGGTGTGGAACGAATGTACCAGCTGCAAACTTCCCCTGCAACCCGCCTGGCGGGTAAGTTTTTTCGAGTTTCTCCACAGCCTGTTCTGGGGGATGGTCAATTGCATTCTGCTGGTCGTGCTGCTGGTCGTGCTCGGCTACGGCCTGCAGAAGGAAAAGCGGCCCAACTACCAGCAGGCTTTCAGCTACCTGGTGGGCGGGGATACGTACAACCTTAAGCAGCAGCTCAAGATCATTCTCCCTGACGCCCTGACCGACTGGTGGAAGCAACTGAAATAGAGCAGACGCTTTCGCTTATTCTTTGTCTGGCAATAATTTGCAATAATATTTTATATTAAGCAATTTTGGGATAAGAAATGGCCGGGAATAATAATTTTGCAATCGACTGTAGCACTAGTGTTTAGGGAAAGCGTCTCGATGTTTTCAAAATATTTCGGTTTTTAGCTTGAAATCGGTCATTTTATAAGGTAAACTTGATTTATTAAGAAGCACGCCACGGTTCTTGATAGGCGCGATTGAAATTTCGATCGGGCTGTTCAATAGCCGTGTTTTTTTTTAGGGGGGTAACGCAGGTTAAGGGGAGAATGCAGACTAACCGTCTGTATTCTCTTTTTTTTTAGAGAGGCCGCAATTCTTAAGGAGAGGTACAATGTTTAAATCTATTCAGAAAATAGTCGCTTTGACCGTCATCTGCAGCCTGGTTCTGGAACAGTCCGGCTTTGCCCAGGTCGCTCCGCAGATGAATGTCCCGGCATATCTGTCCGGTTTGGTCTCACCGGAAGTTTTCCGGCCGGTGCACTTGCGCTCGATGACCATCGACGCTGCCACCCGGAACATCGATCTTCTTCTGGACAAAGGAAACGCGCGTGATCCGAAAGACTCCGAGATCAAAGAAACGACCAGGCAACTCCTGAATTATTTCCAGATCGGGTTACGGCTCCCCAACAACACTTTCTGGGTGAATCTGCGTCCGGATTCGGACAAGGATATCCTCGATCCGGCTCTCGAGCGGACTGAAGTGGGCAGGATACTGCTGGAAGCGGATCTGCAGCTCAAGAAAGACATGGCCGGGTTCACTTCTCCCCGGACCAGCCAGGGCAAGATGTACTGGAACAAGCTTTACGCCAAAGCCGAATCGCTGTTCGGCCGGCAGGCCGTGACTGTGCCCACCTTGACCCGCCCCTGGATCGTTCCCGGCGAGGTCCTGATCAAACAATCCACGGACAGCGCGTATGTCTACAAAGCGACCTTGAAAGTCATGCTAGAGCAGGATTATATCAAAGATTCGCCTTTTTTCAATTTCGTCGATCCCCGCCTTAAAGAGCTCAATGTTTATTCTTCGGATCTCATTCGCAAGCTCATCCTGCCCCAGCTGACCAGAGAGATCAATTCCGCCCGGCGCTATGCCGCATTACGCCAGGTGTATTATTCGCTGGTCCTGGCGCAGTGGTTCAAGAAACAATATAAAGGAAAGGACAGCCTGTACGCGCCTCTGATCGATAAACGTGATTTAAGCGGATTGACTTCGCCGAAAGCCTGGTCGAAAGCGGATTACTATAAAGGCTATCAGCAGTCTTTCCGGCAGGGAGAGTATGATATTCAGGAATCCAGCAACGATGGTCAGGGCCTGATCATCCGCAGATACTTTTCCGGCGGGGTTAGCACTGCAATTCCCGATACCTCTTTTCACTCGGTAACCGGCGTCAACGCAGCCGCGCCGGCAGATCCTGATCTGGTGTCAGCCCGTCTGCAGCCGGACAGCGAAACCCTGAACCCCGACGGCGGCAGGAATTCCATCTCTGTTGCTTTAAGCATGGGAGGCACAAAACTGGCCGCAGGAACGATTACCCGAGCCGGCGAAGTCAGCAGTCAGCCCGATGAGATACAATGGGAAACCCGGTTAGGCGTCACGGGCAAGAACGCCCGGACCGAGGATATCGTCGAGGCTATTGTCGACCAGATCGAAGCGGCTTTGCGGAAGGAAGGGCTGAAGGCTTCGGCAGTGCAGAAGGTAGGCATCGCTTTTGCCGGTCCGGTGGATTCGAAGACCGGCATTGTCGGGACTCCGTTTGCGGCGCCCAACCTGCCTTTCGATCATTACCCGCTCAAAGATGTGCTGGAAAAAAGGCTGAACCGGAAATACAACCGTACCATCGCTGTCGAAATAGAAAATGACGGAACCGCGGCCTTAAGAGGAGAGTTGTCTCCCCTGGGTGGTTTGCATCAATGGCGTTCGGGCATGATCTTCATCCTCGGCACGGGTATAAACGGCGCCGCGGCTATAGACGGTAAGCCGTATTCCGGCGCGCAGGGAGAAATTATCGAGCTGGGGCATAATATCGTCCCGACGTCGCTGGCGCCTCCGGCGCTGGTCCCGGCTGGTTATAAAGGAGCATTTTTATTCGTTGGCCGGGAGACGAAAGGCGATCATCCGAAAGATACGCAGGGTAATCCTGTCGTCGGCGATTTCGAAGATTTGTTGAGCGGTCCGCACCTGGACGCGAAGTTCGCCGAACACGGGTATACGCTCAAATCGATAACCCGGCTGGCAGCCTTGAAAGACGCGAAAGCCACCGGCCTTATCCAGGAGACCGGCGAGCAGATCGGCCAGGCCCTGGCTGCGTTCATCTGGGCGTACCAGAAAGAAGCTTTTGTCAGGCATATTGTCCTGGTGTCCGGAGTCGCCGAAAATCTGGGTAAAGGCGTAGTGAATGCCGTAGGACAGGATCTATTCATTTTCTCGGTCAGACAGGGCGCCCTGGATGAGTTGATGCGCATGGGCATGTTCAGGCAGGAGGCCGGCGATATCGTCGCGGGCATCGAGCGCTCGCAACTTGATTCCCGACGGGAGTTGATGGCTTTTACCCCGGACGGCGGCAAACTCGATCCGGCGGTAGAAGTGGAAATGGACGGGTTATACGATATCCTGCGCAGCCGTCTGAAGGATCCTCCGCCGATGAGTGTGGCGGGAGGAGTCAGCGACGGGTATCAATCGCCGGCATACATCGACTCGTTGCAGGAGACGGCGCAGGAGGTGTTCCTGAACAGACAGGAGTACGATACGTTCATGAATTATCTCGACGGAAAGATCGAAGCGGCGCGCGCGCAGAATCAAAAGAATAAAAAGCTCACGTTCATTCCCGCGGGAATCGCCGCTATCGTTGCGGCTGCGGTTATGCCCGGCCTGATACTCGGATTGGCTGCTGGCGTGGTGGCGTTTACCGTTGTGTTTGCCGCCGGCATCATGCTCCTGGGCGCTCCGCATGTGCCCATGGCCGATGTGTACAGTAAAATGGCCGTGGCCGGCACGCGCAATACCTTGCGGTTTAAAGGCGACGTCAAACCATTGCTTCCGGGCAATGTCCGGCTGCATAACGGTTTTCAGGCTCCTTCACTTTTGACGCGGCGGGTCTGGTTCAAGCTCAAGGAGCTGGCCAAGAACAGGTTATTCGCGCTCAACGCGCTTGTTACCGAAGCCCGTTTCCCGGGAACAGCCGATCTGTTCGGGCTCGGGGAGGATTTCATCGAGGATGAGCTGCTTGCCAAAGACGGCAGTTTCGATCCTCTCGTGCGCGCGGTTATCCTTGCGTCGGTGAACGGCAACGGAGCGTTCGAGCTGTTGGTGAACGATCCGCGGGCTGGTCTTGACGGAGGCGCGGAATCCGGCGCGGGAACCGATACGCAGGCATTGCGTCGGGATGTAAAGGAGATGGTCAAGGCGTACTACCTGCGCATGTTCGGCAGATTCAACGGCCAGGGGTTGATCATTGATGACGATGATGTTATTCCCCTGGCAAGGAATATCGTCCTTCAGGAACGCCTGCGCTCTGTCCGGACAGAGCCGGCCGCTGCGCCTGCGCCGCAACAGTCAGGTTTATCCCGCGCGGCAAAAGTCGCGCTGGCGCTGGGAGTGATCGTAAGCGGGATCATGTTCAAGAATGTCCTGGAGCATTTCCAGGAATTTCAGACTGCCGACCTTGAGCGCGCTTTGCATCTGCTCGGCGAATCGCCTTTCCCGGCGGCTTCCGCCGATTCAACTGCGGCTGCCGGAGCTGCGGCAGCGTCCGTAGTCATCTTCTCGGGGCATGATCCATATGACGCGGAAACCGATTTCCTGGAAGACCGGCAGACGGGTCTGGTTGACGAAGCTATTCTGGCCCTGGGCGAATCTTCCGATGCGCATACTCTCGACACACTATATCGGGTTGCCAGAATAAATCCCGTTGACGATGAAAACAGTCGTTACCGGAATTTCGTTCCCAGCTTTTTTGCCTCCTTGTCCATGGCAAAACGCAATAACTCCTACGGGATGGAGGAATTGAGCAAATATGTAACAAACCCCGATCCCTATAATGACAGCCGCTTCGTGTATAAGCGTGCTGCATTGGCCGAATTGATCCGTCATCCCGACGCCCCGGAAACGGCCAGAGCGCTGGATTGGATTCTCGAGCAGCCGGAACAATGGAATGAGCAGTTGCGTGTGCTTAAATTCGAGGCTGCGGTAGCTCTTGCGCAGAAGCGTGACAGCCGCGGCATTGCCTATCTGGAGAAAATCGTTTCCGACGACGATCAATTAACGTATTACGGTCAAGCCTTCAGGATCAAAGCGGTAGAGGTGTTGAGCGAAAGCGATGATCCGTTGGCGCGCCGGTGCATCGAAGCCCGGCTTTCCGAAAAACCGGAGTTCTTTTCTCCGGACTATTTTGATTCTTCCCTGGACATCGCCGCGGCGCACGGCCGGATCAGAGCCGGCGATCCTTCCGGGGTAGCTTTCCTGGAGGAACACTCCACGGCTTCTTCTCGGGATGAGCAGAATCAGATAATCGAGGCTTTGGGGGATGCCCGGGGAGATGTGCAAGCGCAGGAGATCCTGGTTTCATTGTGGGAAAAGTCCCATCAGCCGCCGCCATTTTTTAGCCTGGATCCGTTCTATTCCCTGGATCTGCCCATTGCCGTCGCTTTAGCCAAAACAGGGGATGCACGGGGGATCGCGTTCCTGCAGCAATTATTCACCTCGGGTAGTCCGTTCGAATCCGACTCATATGCTGATGTTGTGCGTCATGTCGGGGAGATGAAAATGGTCGGTCAGATGCGGGAACCCGCCCTGGCTGAAGCGTTGTACGTATATCTGACCGATGATGAGCATTTCGCCAATCCGTACTTTCTGGCGGACGCAAACCCCTATTTTGAGCTGCGTGTAGAAACTGCGCGGGCGCTGGGCTTGTCCGGAGATCGTACCCATCTGGAGGAAATGAATCGTCTTGTTGCCGGCGCTCTCCAGAGACAAGACTATGCTACAGTGAGCGCATTCTCTCCCGCCCTCGGGCTATTGGGAAACGAGGAATCGGCGTCTCTCCTGCGCAGCGCGCTGGAGCAGATGCAGGATCAGGGGTATGAAAAAAAGAAATTTATCATCGCTGAGGCGTTGTCGGATATGGGGGATCCCGCTGGCGACGAATATCTCGTCCGGTATCTCAACGATGAGTACCTGGCTCATCCCAACTCACTGGGGCTGGGCAGCGAGATCGCGTTCGGCGCGGTTGCCGCGGCCGCGGCTGCCGTCGCGCTGGCTAAGAGCCGGAAGGGATCCGCAGAGGGCGATCAAGCGGAACAGGCTGTCGGCGGTATCGATTTTCGCGCCGTGCCGGTGAACGTCGCTCCGGCGGCCCCGGCAGGTTCGATTGCGGCAGCAGTGGATCCTGCGTGGTTGAGCGTTTCCCTGCCGGAACTGGACCGGCGCTGGCTGGAGATACAGGCAAGCCTGGCGCAAGGCCCGGTGCCTTTCGCAAAGATCAAAGAGTTCATCGCCATATGCTCAAGCCGCAAGGACGCCGGCGATCGGCTCAAAGCGGTGAGCGCCTGGGTTGCGGCGATTTTGAAAATGGAAGAAGCGGCAGCTCTGGAGACTGCTCCGGAGCTGGTGGAGATCATCGCCGTTTTATAGCGAAAAAGCCCGGGGGAGGGTTTTTGAAAACGGTTTAAAAAAATCTTCCGGGAAAGCTTGAATTTCCGCAGTAGTGGGCTATACTTATTCTAGCCACGGAATGGATCGTGAAATACCGGTCTATTACCGTGGTTTTTTGTTTTAGGGGAAAATTGGGGGGAGGGAGAGGGGAGAAATATGAGCACGTATTGTGTTACACGAGTCGTTATGGCGGTTGTTCTCTGTTGTGCGGTCACTTGTCCGGCCTGGGCAGGATCGGGGTCTGGATGGACTCCTTCCATGAAAAACAGCGCCCAGCCTTCCGGCATTTCCCGGACGTTCACGGCCGCGCCTGCAGCTATCGTTACCGCAGCGCATAAGACCAGCAGCAATCCCATCACCACTTATTTGAAGAAAAGCAGCGGCGAACATACGGTTTATTTCAGCAAACCGGTAACCAGCAGCGGCTGGTTCGAGTTCAAGTGGAAAGAGTATTCGGGAAAAGAGCATCTCACCTACATCAGCGCTTACGATCTCTGGAAGGGCCCCAGGTCCATCGGTTTCACTCTGGACGCCAAGGCGCTGGCTAAAAATGAATATAAGAACCTGGAGGGGTACACGGTCAAGGATCCGGTTAATCTCGGGACCGTTGCCGCTCTGGATATTTCCTACATCGGCAGCGACGGCAAGACCCAATACTACGGAACGCTGGACATGAATATTAAGGACGGCAGACATTTTGGTGTCGTGCCTATAGAGATCGTTTCACCGGGATTTTTAAACGGGTAATAAGAAACAGGAAAAAGGGGGGGGAAATGAGCAAGATACGCATTGTATGCGGCATGATCGTAGTGGTTCTTTGTTTGGTGGCAGCTTGCCCGGTCTGGGCAGGATCGGGATCGGGGTGGCTGACAAGCTTTACGCCGATGAATCCGCGCGCTTCCGTACCGGCCAAGCAGTCGAATAGCGCCTGGTCCACTCCGGCGACCAGGGTTTTTACCGCTAAAGCCAACACTACCGCTACAGCCACGCCGTCAGTCGTTTCCGCGGCGCAGACTTTTCGCAGTAATGTCATCACCGGGTACGTCAGCAAACTCAACGGCGAGCATAACGTTTATTTAAACACCAGCGCGCCGCGCACCGGATGGTTCGAATTCAAGTGGAAAGAATCCTCCGGTAAAGAGCATCTTTCCTATATTCAGGCCCAGGATCTCTGGAAAGGGTCTAATGTCATCGGATTCACTACGGACCTGGCCAGTCTGGCCCGCAATGAATACAAAAGTCTGGAAGGTAAGACTATCAGCGATCCGGTCAACTTGAGCAAGATCGTCGCGTTAGATATTTCCTATATCGGCAAGGACGGCAAAGCCCAGTATTACGGCACCCTGGATATGAAGAAGTACGACAAGGTCAACTACGGTGTGGAGTCGGTTTCTATGTCTTCCGACGCTTCGTATCTGACCAACGCGGAAGTATCTTCGCTCTACGCGGATAACGGGATGATCAGCGGGACTACCACAGTGGATGGTCTGATGGCTCCGGCAGTGGTGAACACCGTTTCCGGCAATCGCGTCACGGGTTTGGCGAACACGCTGCGGGATGAACAGCGCCGCGACCTGGAGCTGTTGAATTATTCCAATCGCTGGCTTCCCAATGCCAACGAATTCTACGCCATGAACCACGGCGGCTGGCAGGACGAATCCGGCGCCTGGCATCTGGCCGGAGAGCTGTATTAATTGTACGCAAGACAGGTCGTTATTCGAGCTTGAAAGCGGTTTCAGGTTACCCCTGAAACCGCCTTTTTTTTGTCCCTTCTTTGTGTTATAGTTATTCTACAATAGGGGGAACGGGGAGAATAAAAAGAGGGAGGGGCCGTGAATAAGTCTCTTTTTGTTCTTGCCGTATTTTTGTTTTGTGTCAGTTCCGCCGCACCATCCTGGGCGCTGTCCGATGAAATGTGGGCTGACGTCCACGCCGCGCAAAGCTCCGTTTACTACACTGCCGCAGAAGCCAATTCAGTCAGCGTATCTTCAGGCGACAACGCGTATGTCCCGGCCAGCGGAGGCTGGCAGCATGTTCTGGCTGCCGTAAAATCAGTCTCGCCGTCCGTTTCCGCTGTGTCCGCTCCCGCAGTCGCCGCCGCTGCTCCGTCAGCATTCATCCAGGCCGTGACTTCCATGAAAGCGAATAATCTGGCTTTCGGCGCGCAGGCTTCCGGCGCCGCCAGCACTCTGGAAGGAACCGTGCAGGCGGGGGTGTTGCATCTGGCTACTCCTTACGGAGCGATGCGGATCAACTTCGACCGCACCGATGCGGATCCCAGCAAATGGATCACCATGTCCCGCATGACCAATCCTGCCGGCGGCAGAGATGTTCCGCAAACCGGCCGGACCTACGCTTATTACGATTTCAGCTCTAATCCGTATCTGGGCAATCCCAATCCGTATCTGGCTGATCCCGATCCGTATATCAGCAGCTTCGATCAATCGCATCTTTCTCCTACCTCGCGAGTGCTGGGCATAGCGCTTATCGACGGGATGCCCGCGGGAACGAAAAGCCTGACCTTCGATTTGTACGACAATAACCATAATCTGCGTTATTCGGTTTCGCTCAACAACGACCAGGGCAATGCGGTCTGCTGGGCCAGTGGAAAAGAAGTGTATTTGAACCTGGACGCCGCGCTGGGCGCTGCCGGGCGTCCTACCGGCGAGGTGAATACCGTAGAACTGGTCGCGAATTTATCCGACGGCAGCAGCCGGCGCATCGATTATTACAATATCGGTTACAACGGCCAGGGATACGGCGTGCGGGTCAATCCCGGCATCGGAGCGCCCGCTTATACGGTGATGAATCCTTTGAGCTACGGCTATGAGTGGTACCGGGAAGTTCCGGCAACCTGGGAGAGCGAAGATATAGATAAAGAAAAAAAATAATGATGCGCTGATGAGCGCTTTTCTCACGGGGAAGGTGAGAAAAAATGCTGTGGTCAGACAAAAAAGGAGGGGCCGATGTTCAGACGCACTATCGTTGGTATGGGTATCGTTGTTGCACTGTTGTTCTGCGTAGCATGCTCGCCTGCCCAGGCTTTTGACTGGGACAATTTCCAATCGAGTTCAGGTACTTCCAGCATACAGCAATCCTCCGGGTTCAGTTTCAGTGCCCCGGCTTCCGCGGTGTCTAACGATAACTGGAACGCCAGAGTTAATGCAGTCGGCGCTGCATACCGGCCGGCCGCAGTTGCGCCTGCAGCGGCTGCTACCGTCGCTCCGACTGTTTACATTGTGGGGTTAGACGATCCCGCGAAAATGATCGGAGTGATGTCTGCATTCGATCTAAAAACTGTGTTGACCGCCGCCCAATCAGCTTCTTCGGCAAGGGCGGTTCCTGCGGGTACTTCGTTCAGCCTGCAAGCTTCTGCCATCGGCGGCGCGCCCGACCAGACGCTCCATCTGTCGGTCCTTTCGGGCGCAATCGGTCCTGCAGGGTTCAACGGTTTTGTGCTGAATAAAGACACGAAAGAAGTTTTTGCCATGCAGGCGACGTTGATGCCGAGGATCGATATTACCGACGATCTTCAGAGCGGTGTCGCCGAAGGCAACAATATCCACGTTTCTCTCACCGCTACCCAATATAAAGGTGAGGAGGGAACCATCACCAGCCGCGACGGCCAGGAGATCACGGTGAACACCCCTTCCCATAAAGACCTGCAGTTGACTCTGGTCTATTCTCCGGGCAGCGTTCAGCCGGCTGCGGATGGCAACGGGTATATTTTGACCGCATCTACCAGTTATGCGGTAGACGCAAAGAATAATTTGTACCGCATAGACAATGCGGGCGATTCCATGTGTATCAGTGCTATTTCTCTGGATACGGTCGGGCCGGTCAAATTCAAGCTTTAAGTATTCTGAATTGTAAAGACTCATAGAGGGAGTAAACCATGCACACGCCACGGGCATTGGTATCCGTTCTGTTGATCTGTTCACAAATTCTGCATCCTGCGCTGATCGATTGCGCTCATGCAGCCGGCCTGTCGGCCTGGACCCAGAGACCGGTGTCCGGCGCAACGCCGTCAGTATCGGTGAGCGGTTTTACCAGGCCCGCCGCAGCTTCTTCTGGCTCCGGCAAACCGCTGATGAACGTCAGCAGCGTCGCGCAACCGTCTCCCGCCGTTTCATCTTCAACCGCGCCAGCCGTATCCACCCCGAAGAATCCGGTATCCGGTGTTACCGCAGTCCGCAGCGCATCCATCCCGGCAACCAACCCCAATGCGGCTGCCGTTGTTTTTCAGCTCAAAACTCCGCAGACATGGACTGGCCAGCTCGAACGGGCTTCGATGTGGCTTAATCTGCGCGACACCGGCGCGTTGCCCGACGATAATCGCCTCTGGGCATGCGCGGCTGCGGTTTCTCAAGAGAACATGAATAAGTGGAAAGAATATACCGGCAAGGACGGTTTGCCTTCAGGCGTCGAGCGTTACATGGTGGAGCATGAAGGTAAAGAATATGATCTGACCGGCCTGGTGTATGTTCCGGTCAACCGGTCGACTTCTGAAGACGCGGATGATATTCGTATCGAGCGCATCAAAGATATGCCGGTGGCAACCGCAGTGGATGCGCAGCAGTTGTGCGTTTTGTTGGGCCTGGAGATAGACCGCGATCCGCAGTCTGACCGGATCGTCACTCCGGACTTCGTCCTGAGCGCCCGCATCACTGACGGCTGGATCCCGCTTGAGGTCTTGATGGTTCCCGGACAGACGCCGGCTTTGGGCGAGACGTTCTCATCGCTGACAGCGAAAGCGGGCAATGCGCAGTTATTGAACTCCGGAGCCGGGCGCTGGGAGTATAACGGCGCTCTGGGCGGTTTGACCTGGACTTCTCTGGGGATGATGAATCGGGAGGCGCGCGTTTCCGATAAGCAGGAGCAGTTTCTTGCGGATGCGGGCAATGCCTGGTACCGGGACAATATCATGGTGCCTGAGTTGCGTCAGGAAGTTCTGGTGGGATTCAACACCGAAGGCCAGCCGGTGAACCGGGAAGCCGCTTTGCAGGAACTGCGGGACGCTTTAGCCGTGCCCAATCCCGACGGGACGAGCAGCGCATGGGTAACCCATCCTCAATGGTTGTTTCAATTCAGCCCCGTTGTCAGTGGGTCGTATCTGCCTTCAGGCAAAGAAGTCGGCGATACCACCCGGCCGGTAGCTGTTTCGTCGGCTCCTGCTGAAGGCGGGTTCTGGGATGTAAATGAGGACAACGGATCGACAGGAAAATACCGGCCGCGCTGGGATTTGTTGGGAGGCGTCGTCCAGGGCGCTCTGGCGGATAATCCTCAGCCGGTCCCGTTCCAGGCCGGCGGAAAGCTCGCTTCCGGCCAGACCATCAAGGCAGCTACGCAAAATCGCGAAGAAGGCACCTGGTCCGTTGAAACTACTGATGGCAACAAATACCGCCTGTCGCCGGATTACTACTATCAGGCTGCGCCCGCGGATTTTACCGACGAATTAGGCTTGAAGATCGTGGGACAGACCAGCCAGGGCAGGATTTACGCGGATAAGGATGGCAAGCAGTATTTTAAGGAGGGGGACGGCAGCCGTTACGCGATCGGCCCCCAGGGATGGACCGCGGAGAATGCCGCGGCCAGAGAGCGCGACCGGCAGCAGTCCGGAGAGAAGAAACTTCAAGCGCCGGCGGGGGCCGTGTTGTTAAGCGATCATCAGCAGACAATGGCCGACTATAACAAAGATAACGCCCGCCTCCAGGATTATTTGAATACCTATGGTTATTTTGACCAAAGCACCCAGCGCTGGGTGATCAATAAGCCCGGGTTCAATCAGCAGTCAGTGGACGCTTTTGCCGGCTCTCAAGGCGCCCTGGGCAAAGGTAAAAAGCTGCTCCAGGACCAGGCCGAGCAGGGTATCTATGACCCTGCGAACAAAACTCTCACCAAACATATCAGCAATACCCGCGATGTTGCCGTTTACGACGAGAAGTCCGGCGCGATGAAACCGGTCCGGGTGGTCGATGAGCGGGATGATGTCTATCGTTACGACGACCAGGGAGCTGCCCGGTTGTCCAAACGCACCATCTACGACGGTTCAACCGAACGCACCTACGGCTATGACGATAAAGGCAACCGGAAACTGGAAGCGGAAACGTTATTCGAAGATGAACGGATCACCGGCTATACCTTTGATCCCGACGGGAAGAGAAGGCTGGCTTTCATGTCCACCGGCAAGCAAACGAACGGGGCATTTGTGGCGGATTTCCGGGCAGTTTATTCCTATGATGATAAGGGGCAGCAGCAGTGCACGCGTTACTGGTATGCCGACGGAAAGATAAGCAGGATCAAATATGCCAACGGTGACCGCGAAGAGATCGTCCGTTACTCCGGAGAGAACGATTATGTTTCCGAGAAATATGTTTTCAATCAGGACAAGGGGGCTTATCAGAAACAGGTGATCACCGTCAAGCCCGGTACCCCCAGGGATCCTTCTGCGGGGCGCACCGAAAAGGTGGTGTATGAAGACGGCGGGTATGAGGAGTTCTTTTTTAACGGCGATAAAAGCTGGTCGGTCAACAAGTTCTCGTATGACCAGAAGAACGGTACATTCGTGCCCCAGGGGACCTACGCCTACCGGCCGGATGGCAGCGAAGTCTTATTGGGCACGAACAGTCAGGGTAAACCGGCGATCCGCGGCTTAATAGAATTGCCTGAGGGAGCGGGTATAATCTGTGAAGAGAAGGCAGGCGGTAGCGTTGAGGTAAAGCAGGGCGACAGCACCATCATCATCAAAAAAGACAAAGACGGCAAGCTGGTATTCGACGCCAGTCAGAAAGTCAGTTTTACGGATTTTACCGGTTCAGGCCAGGATTATCAGGAAACCATTGCGCCTGCGGTGTTGACCATCAGGGGGGACAACGTGAGCTTGACCTCGGTCAAAGAACAGCCGGTGAGCATCTTCGATCCCATCGTTAAACCGATCGAGCAGGCGTTGCGGACCAACCTGGTCAATATCGATGCCGATCCATATACCGGGCGCAGGAACGTGGTATTGAGCGCGCAGGGGATAGGAGAGACGGTTTCTTTCGAAAAAACCGGGCTTTCCTCCAAAGACGCGGCCGTCAAGATGGGACTAGGCATGTACGATATACCGGTGGTCAGCTCCTGGGTACCGTCCTTCGTTCCTCTGATGGAATCCAACCCGCTCATTCCTTTTTCTCCGGGCAAGATGTTCGTACTCGCCGGAGACGCGACGGCTGAACAGAAAATAGCTTATTTTTTACTGCCGAATAATGTCTCGTACCAGAAAAGGCTGGATGCCTGGAAAGAGCATGCTTACAGCCGGAACTCGTTACAGGGGCTGCCGGCAGATGAAGCCGCTTTAAACAAGATGCGCGACGGATTGGATCCGGCGGCGATCGCCGCCGCCGGCAAGACCGTCTATCTTCCCCGCCAGTACACCGTTGGCGATGCCGCCAGCGATGCGATCACCTACGGTTCCCTTGTTCTCGGCGGAGAAGGCCTGGCGGCCAGGGCAGTGACCGCTCCGGTCACGGCTTGGAAGGCAGTGCATCCGCTGGCGCGGTCGTATGTCGTGGGAGCAACGACTTATCTGGCGGCTGACGAGGCGAGTTCGTTAATTGCCAGCGGGAAACTGCTTTCCGCTGATGAGGCAGGCGCGGCTTTGCGTACAGGCGGCGTAACCGGCGCGGTGACCTATGGCGCTTTAAAAGGGGCCGGGACAGGGTTGTCGTATACCACTGCCGGCAAGAATGTTCTGGCCGGCGGCGTTTTTTCAAACAATGCCTGGGTGAATAAAGCCGGGACTTCCCTGGTTCAAGGCGCGCAAGCCGGCGGAGAGCCGTTTGCCGCGAGCTGGCAGAATGTCTGGAAATTCGGGAAGTATGGCCCGGTATTCTCACTGGGTAATACCGGTATTGACCTTATCGGACAGCTAGCCGGGAATGCTTTAAGCGGCAAGAATAAACCGCTGCGGTTGTCCTGGACCGGCAAAGACCAGGGAATGGGATTTTTTCAGGGGATGGCTCTGGATACTGCCGGTTTTTTCAAGACAGGCGTGTACCTGCCGCAGACACTGGGCGTATTTACTATGCCGCTGGAAGCTACAGCCGAAGGCAGTTTTGCTCGCGCCGTGGGCTCCGAACACAGCGTGAGTAATCTCGGCCGCAGCCTCGTGGCAAAGTTGACCAACCCGAAAGAACTTGCCGCTATAGCCGAACGTAATTCTGCCAAAGCCGGCGGTCAAAGCAGCCTGCTTGGCCGTTGGGTCAAGGCTCTGGATAACGCGGTATTCGTTACCAGCACTATCTCCTCGACAGAAAATATTTCCGAGTTTGCCCTGGAGAAAGCGGGATTCAATCAGGCGGATGCGCAGGCCATCGCCGGGCAGGTTGGCTTTGCTTCGTTGCTGTTTGTGCCTTCAGGCCATATGGGCAGGTCAAAGCCGTCTCAGCCCGCGGCGTCGGCTAAAGCCGGGCCTGCGTCCCTCTCGCGGTCTTCCCATCCGACTTCTCCTGATCCGGAGATTCCTGCAGCCGGGCGCACTACAGGGGGATTGTCCGGCGCGTTATCCGGAAAGAATATAAGCAAGGCAGTGTCCTGGGTTGCGGATATGCTGCCCGGGTATAGCAGCTCGCGGGCTTCCCGGTTGGCAAATGGGTTACTCGAGGATCGTCCGCACGCTGACTCCGAGATCGTTTCCGGCCTGCGTGAACTGCGTGGAGAGCCGCAGGGATATCAGGTCCTGGAGAAGTATGCTCGGAATCAGGGGTTGCTGGATGCCATTATACAGGATCCTGCAATCGACTTCAGATATCGAGCCGACGCTTTACTGCGGAAAGGCGCCGATCTGAAAGATCTCGAGGCACTGGTCCCGGCGGCCAGTGATTGCATCAAACAGCTGCTTATTTCCGGAAAAGCTGATGTGAAGTTTCTTGCGAAAGATTCGCCTGCCCGTGACCGGGCGTATAAGGCTTACTGCGTTGCGGTGCTGGCTGTTATTGCAGCGGATGGTAAGTATAACCCGCAAGATGCTTTAAAGATCCTGGACCTAATACGGGATTCCGCTGAAATTTTACCGCCAGAGCGCGCAGGAGATCTTGGTACTGCGAACGCAGATTTTCAGTATGCCCAAAATTGTTTATTGAAACAGGACAAGGCAGACCCAAGGTTGTTCGTATTAACCATAGCTCATGAGATGGGGCATAATTTCCTGTACCATAAGGGATTTCATTATTCGTCGGACATGGGATTGCGCTCCATTCACGAGTTCGTAGCTGATCTTTTCGCAATCAATTTCTGCCCAAAATTCGGGATCGACATCGAGTTTTTTACTCAATGGTATCACTATCAAACGCGTCTCAATCAGGTTGCAAAACAAGAGTATGCGGTTACCCAGGAGCATGATGCCGGCCTGTCCATGCTGCAGATGATCAGAAATACCGCTCCCTCGATCACTGAAAGGCCTATCGATTATGAAAGATTATTGAATTCGTCAATGAGCGTGATCGAGGAGCATATCCGCAGCGGGACCCCGATAAACTTCTCTGAATTCAGCCTTAAAGTGGTTAGTCACTACTATTCTCAGACCTGTGATTTCAGCCAAATAACCCCTGGCAGTGTGGATCGCGTTCTGGATGCTGATACCGTTCAATTGTGGAGCTGGCTGGGGGGTGTTATGGGCGGTTTCGAAGAGGTAAGGCCTTCGACTGCCAGGGCCAGCGCAGATCAGCTTTCTCACGAGCAGATTGATGTTTTGAATAACCTCTATCCCGATGCTTTATCATTCGGATGGCAGCTGCGAAGGGGCGATAAGCCAGTTAGGCCGATCCCTGATGGCGGTTTGCGGGCCGCGGGGGATTTTTTGAGCGCGTATAACTTCAAAATAGGCCGGCCATTTATCAAAGTTTCTGATGCGGAAAGAGCCAGGGCTATCGAAGAATATGCCGCTATGACGGATGAAGAATTCAGCCTTCCGGCAAAGCTCGGTAAACCCGGAGAGGGGATAACAGAAGAAGGCGCTTTGTTCCATGGAACAAACAGGGTATTTACCGAATTTCTGTTAAATGGGCAAGGAGAATTAAGAGATAGTATCAATACGCTTGGAGACGGCGTTTATTTCGTTAGTAATCCGAAGCAGGCGGGTGAATATGCGAAAGTTAGAGCAACGCAGTTGAAGGGTACGATCCCGCGAGTTGTTACTGCCCGGTTGCTTCCCGGAACTCGACTTTTGGATACCAGAAATGGGTTGCCGGCGGAGATCGTCAATGATTTTACTGCTTATTTACAGTTCCAGAAAGATGTTTATAAACGTCGTGGGCTTTCCCCATTTCTGGATGCGATAGTTAAGAGACAAAAAGAAGGTCTTTCTGTTGATTTACGAGCAGGTATGCCGGGGCAGGGATTGTGCAGTGGTGTTCCTATAGCTAACATCCTTAGTGCAAGAGGATTCGACGGGGTGATTGGGTTCGAAGGTGGAGAATCCGCGGGAGATGGCAAGACCGGCAGACATAATACTTTTGTGGTCTTTGACCCGCAAAGAATTATTACTAAGGAAGCAATAGCAGATTTTTGAGAGGAGTAGAGCGGATTCTTTTCTAAAAGAAGGAGGTGCAGACTATAAAAAACGCCACGGTATAGTTGTGCATGGAGTGGGGTAACGATAAGATAAAATAATTGCTACTCGGGAGGGGTTATGAAAACGTATAAATGGATGATGGTAGCGCTGACGATCATGGCGGTAGTCTCGCAGCAGAGTATCTGCGCGGCTTATATGTTCGCCGGCAGCCAGAACAATAACAACAGCCAGGGAACTATTCCTGCGGCTGCAGTCCAGAACTTCGCCAGAGTCTCGGCCGGCAGTTTTGCCAAGCCAGCCGCTCTGAGCTCTGTATCCAGCGCGCCGGCGGTCATGGCTGCTGCCAGCCGGTTTTACAGCTCTGATGCTTTGACGAATACCGGGACCGCACTGTTGCAAAAGAGTTTTCCGGGAGCGCAACTCGCTGCGACCAATTTCTCAGCGATGACAAAATTTGCCGCTGCCCCTGCGTGTTCTTTTGACGGGCAGTTTCCGGCCGCCGGAGGCAAGAACACGACCGTCCAGGTACTGCAGCCGCAGTCCGTCCCTGAGCTGTTCTCGGCTTTGGAGACAATGCAGAGATCCCATGACCAGGTTACGGGGACCGTCAAACAGATTGTCGATACCGTTGCCGAGGTTTTTGAGAAAGAGTCGGATCCCCGTAGCGGCGCTCCGATCTACGATGCCAACGGCAGAGAAATCGGAGAATACAAAGCAGAGTTGATCGAGAAGGCAGAGGCAACCGTCAAGGAGGCGGCGCAAAACGTCCAGGAGAATATTGAGAAAGAAGCAAACCTCTACAAAGAAGAGATCCAGCTGGCGAAGCAGGAATCGCAGGAGTTGATGAGCAAAATAACAGCAGCAATCCAGACGGTATCGGTAAGCAAGGAAGTTGAGCCGATAGTGCGCGCGCCTGCCAGCAAAGAGTATGCTCTCGGTGATTCCAGATGGTCACATGTTATCGATCGCAATGGCCGTTTATCCTGGCCTGATTCGTCAAGGGGCATGCCGGAATCAGGTAGAAAGTATACATGCATGCTGACTCCTTTATCTGATGAGGAAAAAGCGCAATACTATGCATATATCGGCAAAAGTTCGGGAATGCAATCCGATGCGCAAATCAGAAAAATAATGGAATGAGAAAACAGGTAGCGTAATGATCCGGGGAGCCAGGCGCGCGCCTGTCTCCCTGGATCGCTTGTTTGAAACCGTTTGCAGAAATTCATTATCGGCAGATTGAAATTGTCGGTTCTGTTGGCTATACTCTTAGCGAGAATAATCCTACCGAAAAGGGTTATTTTTGGGCGGGGGCCTAACATAGAGCAGGGAAGAAAACTAACCAAAGCCACGGGGTAGTAGTCTCGGGATTGGCGTATTTATAGCCAATTTTAGTTGGACTACCATAACCGGGTTGCCGAAGTAAGGATAATCTTACTTGACGCACCCGGGTTTTTTATTTTTAGCCACGGATAGCAGGACAGAGGAGGAAGCATGAAAAAAGTTAGCGTCATATGGGTTTCGACAATGGTAGTATGCATGGCGGTATCGTTGTGTTATGCGGCTGAAGGCACGGCATGGTTGGCGGGCGATAACAGTCTTATCGGGCAAGGCGCGAAGAGTTTTACCTCTGTTCAGAGCGCCTGGAATTCAGCCGCTGCTGAAGCTTCAGGAACAGGCGCTAATTGGGGAAGCGGGAATCTGATCATGAATACTACTGACGGCCTGGACGAATATGCCAAGCTCGAACTTTCGAATTTCATCAGGCCATTCCACGAAGCCGGCCTGGCCGCGATGACGCCGCAGCAGGATTTTCAGTCGTTTTTGAGCGACGCCAAAGCTGGAAAACTATCCATGGATGAGATCCAGGGATACGTAGACACGTTTAAGGCCAATCAAGACGCATACCTGGGTGCATTCGAGGCTGCTCTCAATGAGTGGATGGAACCATATAAAAACCAGGGTCTCATGTGGGCTTCGGAATAAAAATTAGAGTATAAAGTTATAGGGTCAGTGAAACAGTATAAAATAGGAGGGTCAAAATGAAAAGGGTCAGCGTGATGGTGTGTCTGGCAGCAGCGGTGTTTATGAGTGCATCGTTTTGTTATGCTTCTGAAGAATTTTTGGCTGTTAATGCCGGAACGAAGTCCTCGAAGAATATATCTTCGTCTATTGCAGCGTTCCGGCCGGTCAGCAGCCGGTCAGTGAAATCGGATGTCCCGCAGCTCAAGGTTATGGGAAGTGGCGGCGGCGGTGGTTATGAACGGTTCATTGCAGGCGAGGAAGGCAATGCCGCCCATTTAATAGCTAGCGGCGGCGGCTATGGTTATGCAGGGCTCATTGCAGGCGGAGCAGGCAGTACTGGGCACTATATAGCTGCTTCTGGCGCCGGCGACGCAGGCTATGCCGGGCTTGTGCCGGTGAGCGGAGCAGGTAGTACTGCGCAGTATATAGCTGCTTCTGGTGCCGGCGACGCAGGTTATGCCGGGCTCATCTCTAGCGGCTCCAGCATGACCCCGGAGCAGTGGAAAGCGTGGAAAGCCTGGCAAAAAGAGGATGCAAGCCATACCGGTGTTCATTACTCTACGTATGTGGCCTATCAGCCATACAAAGATCAGCTAACCTTCACGGAATACGAGCAGTACAAGAAAGATTCCAGCGGCAGCAGGTGGGAGGAGGGCGCGGGGTTTGCCTTGCATTCCAGCCCGATGAGCGCAGAGCAGTGGAAGGCCTGGAAAGAATGGCAGGGAGAAGATCAGAGTCAGGCAGGCGCCAGCTACGCTACGTACAAGGCCTATCAGCAGTATGAGGGGCAGTTGACTTTTACGGAATACGAGCAGTACAAGAAAGATACCAGCGGCAGCAGGTGGGAGGAGGGCGCGGGGTTTGCCTTGCATTCCAGCCCGATGAGCGCAGAGCAGTGGAAGGCCTGGAGAACCTGGCAGGGAGAGGATCAGAGTCAGGCAGGCGCCAGCTACGCTACGTACAAGGCCTATCAGCCGTACAAGGATCAACTGACCTTCACCGAATATCAGGAATATATCAAAGATGCGAGGATCAGCTGGAACATTAACAGCTTCGGCGATTAAATGCAACAGGGTGCAAGTAACGGGGAAAAAAGACTTTAGTGGGAGAAGTCTGGGGGAAACATCGGGTGGAGATTAATATAGACGGGGCGAAATGGCAAGAGGAGGAACATTTTTTAACGGAGGCAATGATGAAAACCCAGACGTCACGGATTGTTGTTATAATCGTAGTGAGTTTATTGGTTGTTTTGTGCTCGGGTGTTGCGCAGGCTGATCTTGCCGGAGTGCAAGGTAAGATTTCCGGCATGGGCGGTGGCGGCGGCACTATGCCGGCTTCCAGCGGCGGCGGCAGTATGGGAGGCGGCAGCATGGGCGGCGGTATCGGCGGCCGCAGCGTCGGAGGAACCGCGTACGGCGGGAATCAATTCTCCGGCGTGCAATCCCGGATCAGTTCGATGCGGGGGACTACCGGCACCGGCGTGACAACTGGTTCTTCCATCAACGGGATGGGTGTGAACAGCCAATTTTTGGGAGTGCAGTCCCGGATCAGTTCGGTCAGTGGCGCTTCCACGACTCTCGGAGCGACTGCCGCGGGTTTGCCGGGTAGCGGAGTTTCGGCGATGTCCAATCCTAATAGTTCGCTGATCAATTCCGCGACATATCAGCAGGTGCAGGCGATAGATCAGCAATTCGGCCCGGGGCGGGATATCAACGCTTTTCAGAGCACCTTCGGACAGACCTTCGCCAACGGCGATCCGGTCTGGATGGGCGCCGGCGAATTGTGCTCGACGTTAGGGCTGCCCAACAGCAGCGCGGGCAACAGTCCGTTCGGTTCGGGAACCGACGCTACGCAGGCTGCCGGGTATGTGACGCCGGCCAACGGCATGTCCTGGGATAACGTCGTCCAGGCGGCGAACACTTATTTCAACGATGTCTACGTTCCCACCAGCTGCGATACCGCAGCGGACAGGCAAACCCGGATGCTGAATTATCTGGAAGGCCAGGGAGTGGTACAGTATCTTGATTCGACCGAGATGCAGATCATGGCCAACCGGACCGCGTACGGGACCACCGCCACTACGTCGCCGGGCGCGGGGAACGTGAGCACGAATTCAATAGTCAATCCGCAAACGCAGACCGATACGGTCAATGCCGCGATTGCCGCGCAGAACGCGTTCGGGCCTATGGCTGATGCCGCGGCATATGCCAATAATCCCGAGAGTTTCATCAGCGCTGCGGAGTTCGCCGCCCAGGTCGGATACGGCGCTTCACCTGAACCGCAGCCTACCAACAATCCGTTTGCTCCCGACGGAAAGCAGGTAGATACCAGTTCGATCGGAGGGTATGTAGCGCTGGCTGACGGAAAGACCGTGAATGATGTGACTGCGGCAGTGGAGAGATACAGCATGGATGTCAATGCGCCGACTACCTGCGACAGCACTGCCGACAAGCAGCAGCGGTTGTTGAATTATCTGGAAGGCCAGGGAGTGATCAGGTATTTGTCATCGGAGGAATTGCCGCTGGTCGGCCGGCAGGCGGTGAATAAGACGGCGACTGAATTGGCGACCGGCAGCGCCCGGGTTGCATCCGGGTCCGGGAATGCCGGGGTTCAGGTATCCACGATTGAATTCTTCGGCGGGTTACCGGGCAACGGCGGGAACAACGTATTCGGGGAGCCGGCAGACAGTTATCTGGGGATTCCGGCTACAGTACAGTTGAACCCGGCTATGCCGCAGGACGCGATCATGGACGCGTACTGGAATGCCGTGTCAGCGCACAGCGGCGGAGGCAGGGCCAGTTGTGTGAAAACAAATGAAGTAATGATCCAGGCGCTGGAAGATCTGCGCCTCTGGGGATATATTAATTATTAAAAGATTCGGGGGAGGGACAAAGGGAAAGAAAAAGGGACAGGCGTACGCCTGTCCCTTTTAAATTTGGTGCGGAAGGAGAGAGTTGAACTCTCATGAGGTTGCCCCCACAACGCCCTGAACGTTGCGTGTCTGCCATTTCACCACTTCCGCAAAGCAGTATAAGTATACCCCAGCCCTAAATTTCTGTCAACCGCAAAAATCGGGGACGTTCCCCAAGGTGCGCGTTGGTTAGGGACGTTCCCCAAGGTACCACCCCTGTAACCAGGGGTGGTACCTTGGGGAACGTCCCTGCTTTACCTTGGGGAACGTCCCCCTTGCGGGTGGTTTTATTTGTTGTTATAATGTATACTCTTAGGAGGGACTACCGCATGTTAATGGAAGCGTTGCGCAGCACGGGTATCGGCGTGGGGCAGTGCCTGATTCTAGGTCTGATCGGTTTTATCCTGGTTCGCCGCGCCATACTCGCAGTTGACGGATTGCAGGCGTTAAGTCGTCTGGTTGTCGACGTGACCTTGCCCTTGCTGATCTTCAGCCGGCTGGTCCGGGATTTCAATCCGCAACTGTATCCGCATTGGTGGTTTTTTCCTTTATTAAGCGTTGCCATAACCGGCCTGGGTTTTCTTGTCGGCTGGTTGTTCACTGCCTGGATCAAAGGGGAACAGAACAAGCTGCAATTCATCAGTCTGGTGACTTTTCAGAACGCGGGATACCTGCCGCTGGTGATGGTAGCGGCTATGCTGCCGCAGGCCAAGGCTGACGTCATGTTCATCTACCTGTTTTTGTTCATGCTTAGTTTCAACCTGTTAGTGTTTTCTTTCGGGGTCTACCTGTTGACCTTCCACAGGAACCGGAAATTCGACTGGGCGACAGTATTCAGTCCTCCGGTAATCGCTACCCTGGCGGGACTGGCTGTGGCATTCCTCGGCGCGCAGCGATTCATCCCGCAGGTGGTTTTGCGGCCGCTGGATATGATCGGCGAGTGCACCTTGCCGCTGGCGATGATCGTGGTCGGAGGTAACATCGCGTCGATACGCTGCGGCAATCCGAACAAAAGAATCGTGTCGCTTCTGGTCTTAGCGAAACTTTTGCTGCTGCCGATCCTGGGGCTGGGATTCCTTTATCTGGTGCGTTTGCCGGAACTGGTGGGTTTTCTCATTGTGCTGGAATTAGCCATGCCTTCCGCGGCCAATTTGTCCGTGATTATGCGTAGATACGAGCTAGAGGATTGCCTGATCAGCCAGGGATTGTTCTACACGTATATAAGCTGCCTGTTCACTATTCCTTTGTTTTTAAGTTTATATTTCATGATTTCTATGGTAAAATGAGTAATATAATCGCTACCAATAAACGCGCTTTCCGGGATTACGCGGTTCTTGAGACCGTGGAATGCGGCATTGAATTAAAGGGAAGCGAAGTCAAGTCTGTTCGGGCCGGCAAGATCAGTTTCAATGACAGTTTCGCGCGGATAGAGAAAGGGCAGGTTTTTCTCTATAACACGCATATAAATTCTTACGAGCAGGCAAGTTATATGAACGTCGAGCCGACGCGGCAACGCCGGCTGCTTATGCATCGCGGCCAGATCCGCAAGTTCGACGCCGAGATCTGCCAGAAAGGTTTGACCCTTATCCCGCTAAAAGTGTATTTCAACAGCCGGGGATTCGTCAAGCTGGAACTGGCGTTGTGCAAGGGTAAGAAATCCTACGATCATCGCGAAGATATTAAGCGGCGGGAAGTGGATAAAAAGATCCGCCAGACGATGAAAGCGCGCAATAAATAAGTTCTTTGAAAAATCACCGTTTTCGTCCTTATCGGTATCTCCGATAAGGACTCGATTTTTCCGTTATGAAAATATCAGGAAAAATCTCGGGGGTGAACTGGCCTCGACTTAAGTAGTTCGGGTATAGGCAGCATGCCGCGGACGCAAGGTTGGCCGCGTCAAAAATCCTTGCAACAATCAAATGCCAATGAAATCAACGTAGCAGAGGGCATCGTTGCCGAGGTCTTCGCAAGACCTATGGCTCCGGTCGCTCTGCCCACAATGGCAGGAGCCTTCGCCGGCTAATACCGGTGAAGCCTCGATCCCGCTCGCCTAAAGGCGGGAATCGAGCCCTATTTAGGCTGGCTGCAGCCGTGAGCCTTTACGGCCGCAGCGAGAGTGTCAAAAGGCTGCTGCCCGATTGATCCTGTCTGCCGGAGCGATCGGGAGTAAGGCACAAACGACTGACTAAGCATGTAGCGGCCTACATCTGATTATTTAAGGACCGCGGTTCGATTCCGCGCACCTCCACCAATTTTTTGCTCCTAACCGGAATCACTTTTTTGATACGCTACTGCATGGATCATCTCAACTTTATGCGACTGAAAAATGCCCAACGCGACGATTGCGTTTTTTTGCCGCGGGCGGCCTGCGTGGCTCTGGCGCTTTTCGCTTTTGCCGGCTGCGCCACCGCGCCCAGGACCGGCGCGGTTCCCCGGGTCACCATCAACGGAACCACCTACGCGCTGCTCGCGCCTTTCTGCGAGTCGCGCTCGATCAAGCACGCGTACGATCAGCTGACCCGCACCATCACGCTTTCCAGCGGCGCGCATCAGGTGGTGATGGCTGTCGCTGAATCGACGGTGCTGGTAGACGGAAGTACGCAGCGTCTGCGTCACGCGCCGGATATTTATAACGGCAGCCTGGTGATCCCGGACACGTTCCGTCAGCAGATGGAAAGCCTGCTGGGCAACATTGCTCCTCATGTGGCGGCGGTTGTCGCGGGGTTTCAGAAGATCAAACGTATCAGCATCGACGCCGGACACGGCGGCCGCGATCCCGGCGCGCTGGGTAAACGAGGCCTGCGCGAAAAAGACCTCACGCTGGATCTGGCAAAACGGCTGGCCGCGGTTCTGGAGCGTCAGGGCATAAAAACCACCCTGGTTCGCTCCAGCGATAGCTATATTTCTCTGGATGACCGGGTCAGGATCGCCAATGACGCGCAGGCGGATTTATTCGTAAGCATACACGTTAACGCCAGCCGCAACCGGAGTGTCAGCGGGTTCGAGGTGTATCATATTTCCAACAAGGTCAGTGATACCGACCGGGCGATGACTTCGTTGCGGGCAGGTCCTTTGCCGGTCGGCGGTGTTTCTTTCGCCGATGCGTCTTCCGACGTCAAGGCCACGGTCTGGGATTTGATCCACACCTATAACCGCGGCGAGTCCACCGAACTGGCCCGGGCGATCTGCCGGAATATCGGCTGCAGTTTAGCCGCGCGCGAAAAAGGAGTGAAAACCGCGAATTTCTGCGTGCTGCGCGGGACGGCTATTCCCGGGGTGCTGGTGGAAGTGGGGTATATTTCCAATCCGCGCGAGTCGCGTTTGCTCGAAGACGGTTCGTACCGTCAGTCGCTCGCCGAAGGTATCGCGCGGGGGCTGCGCGATTACGACAGAAGCCTGGTTGCCGCGCCGCGCGACGGGCAGGATCAGGCGCAGTATTCAAAGTCAATGAGGTAAGTTCATGAAATCAGCTATCGGGGTGTTCGATTCGGGAGTGGGGGGATTGACCGTGGTCAAGGAGCTCATCAATCACCTTCCCGGCGAGAACATCGTGTATTTCGGCGATACCGCGCGCGTTCCCTACGGCATCAAGTCCAAAGAAACGGTTATCCGTTTTTCCATCGAGAATATACTCTTTCTGCTCAAACAGGACGTCAAACTGATCTGCGTGGCCTGCAATACCGCTTCCAGCCTGGCGCTGCCTTCGATCCGGCATCATTTCCGCATCCCCATCGTCGGCGTAATCGGCCCGGCGGCAAAAGAAGCCGTGTACGCTACCCGGAACAAACGCATCGGCGTTATCGGCACCCGCGGCACGATCAAGAGCCGGACGTATGAAAACGAGATCAGGTTGCTCGATCCGCAGATCAAAGTCACGGCAGTGGCCTGTCCGTTGTTCGTTCCGTTCGTGGAAGAAGGGGTGTTTAAGGGCGAGGTGATCAACAAGGTCGCGCAGACGTATCTGAAGCCGTTCAAGGACAACCGGGTGGACACGCTGATACTCGGCTGCACCCATTATCCCATCATCAAGCCGGTGATCCGTCAGATCATGGGCGATCAGGTGACCCTGATCGATTCCGCCAAACAGGTCGCGCTGGAGATCAAGAATATACTCACCGCCGATCGCATGCTCAACAAAGGCGCCCGCGGCAAACACGGTTTTTATGTCAGCGATAATCCCGAATGGTTCAGCGGCCTGGCCCGGACATTCCTGGGCAAACCTATTACCAACGCCAAGAAAGTGGAACAATGTTCACTCTGAAGGTAGAAGCGTCGTTCAGTTCCGCGCATAATCTTCGCGGCTACAAAGGCAAATGCGAAGCGCTGCACGGCCACAACTGGAAAGTGGAAGTTCTGGTGCGCGCGCAGGAGCTGGATAAAACCGGCATGGTCATGGATTTCACCGAGATAAAGAAACATCTGCGCGCCGTGCTGGAAAAGCTCGATCATACCTATCTGAACAAAATCGCTTATTTCAAGAAGATAAATCCCACGTCGGAAAATATCAGTAAATATATCTATCACCGGCTGGCCGCGCGCATTCAGGGTTTGGCCGCGGTCACGGTCTGGGAAAACAGCACCAGCTGCGCCACCTATAATGAGTAACGCGTCGACGCTGCGGGGAAAAAAAGCCGTGGTCCTGTTATCCGGCGGACTTGATTCCGCGACGACGCTCTACTGCGCGCGGGCGCAGGGATACGCGCCGCTGTGCCTGGTCTTCGATTACGGCCAGCGCCATCGCCGGGAGATCTCGGCTGCCCGGCGGATCGCCCGCAAAGCGGGTTGCCCGTGCGCGGTGCTCAAGATACGATTGCCCTGGGCAGGATCGAGCTTGCTCGACGCGTCTCTGCCGGTGCCCGGGGCGGATCCCCGGCGGTTGAAGAGGGCCGGGCGCGGCAAAGAGATTCCCAGCACGTATGTTCCGGGCCGCAACATTCTGTTCTTAAGTTATGCCGTATCCTGCGCCGAAGCGATCGGCGCGCAGGCGATCTTTATCGGGGCGAACGCTCTGGATTACAGCGGGTATCCGGATTGCCGGCCGCAGTTTATCGCGGCTTTCCGGCAGGTGATTGCCCGCGGCACCAGATCCGGCGTACAGTCCAGAGCGGTGCAGGTGCGCGCGCCGCTGATCGATAAGACCAAAGCCCAGATCGTTCGCCTGGCGAAAAAACTGTCGGTGCCTCTGGAATTAACCTGGTCCTGTTACGCCGGCGCCGCAGCGCCCTGCGGCACATGCGACAGTTGTTTCCTGCGGGCACGGGGATTTAAAGAGGCCGGGATGGAAGATCCGGCTTTGCAGCGGACAACGCGTCACGGAGCGAATGGATGAAAGCCAAAATTGCGGAAATCTTCGAGAGCATTCAGGGCGAAGGTATTTATCTGGGCGAGCGCCAGGTATTCCTGCGCTTCTTCGGCTGCAACCTGACCTGCAAATTCTGCGATACCCAGCTTAAACACTACCTGGAATACGAATCGGAATTCCTGCTTGAGGAACTCAAGCGTTATCACAAAACCGCCAGTATCGCTTTTACCGGCGGAGAACCTCTGCTGCAGAAAGATTTCCTGAAGGAATTCCTGCCGCTCTGCCGCAAGAACAACCTGAAGGTCTATCTGGAGACCAATGGAACGCTGCCGGAAGCCCTGGGGGAGATCATCGATTACGTGAATGTGGTGGCCATGGACGTCAAACTGCCCAGTTCTACCGGGCTGGCGCCTTTCTGGGATACCCACCGGCTGTTCCTGAAGATCGCCCAGCAGAAAGACGTATTCGTCAAGACCATTATCGGCCTGGATACTACGGCGGCGGATCTGCAGGAAGTCATTCGTTTGCTCAAAGACGTCAACAGCGCTCTGGTCCTGGTCCTGCAGCCGAACAGCTTCGACGACCAGGCGCAGTTGCGACCCAAACTCGACCAATTCAAAGATCAGTGCATTCTGGAAGGAATCGCCACCTGCATCATTCCTCAAATGCATAAAGTCCTGGGAGTGAAATAATATGCCGCATCGATCGTCGTACGAAGGATTGCAGAAAAATATCCGCGCGCTTAAAACCCCGGAGATAGAAGTCTGGGAGAATCAGTATCCCGATAAACGCTACACCATTACCGTGGACGTGCCCGAATTCACCTGTATCTGTCCCAAGACCGGCTTGCCGGATTTCGCCGCCATCAAGATCGAATATATCCCCGCGAAGCTCTGCGTGGAATTGAAATCGTTCAAACTCTACACCATGTTCTATCGCGATATCGGCATTTTTCACGAGCATCTGACGAACAAGATTCTCGATGATTTCGTCAAAGCCTGTAAGCCCCGCTGGGCGAGGATATCCAGCATTTTCAATCCCCGCGGCGGGATCACCACTTCCGTGGTGAGGGAATACAAACCGGGGCGTGGGGGCTAGCATGTCGACCATTACTGCCGCGCGCATCAGCGAAGCGATCAGCGAGTTATGCCTGCAGGCGCATTGGCATCTGCGCCGTGACGTGGCGAGGTGTCTCAAGAAAGCGCTGCGCCGGGAAACCAACGCCCGCGCGCGGCGTCTGCTGCAGGCGATCATCGACAATGCCGCAACGGCGCAGCGGCGCAAACTGGCGATCTGCCAGGATACCGGTCTGCCCGCGGTATTCGTTGAACTGGGACAGCAGGCGCGCATCCGGGGCGATCTGAACCGCGCGATACAGGCCGGCATCCGCGCAGGCTACACCAAAGGGTCTTTTCGTCATTCCATCGTCAAGGATCCGTTACTGCGGGGTGAGCCGGGCGTATTGCCCGCGGTGATACATATTGATATCGTTCCCGGCAGCCGGGTGAAACTGACCGTGCTGCCTAAAGGATTCGGCTGCGAGAACAAGACGCAATTGAAAATGTTCCTGCCCACGGCTTCGCTGCAGGAGATCGAAGCGTTTATAGTCGATACGGTGCGCGCTGCCGGGCCGGACGCCTGTCCGCCGTATGTGATCGGGGTGGGCCTCGGCGGCACCGCGGAAGCAGCCTGTTTAATGGCCAAGAAAGCGCTGCTGAAAGATATCGCCGCGCCGGATAAAAAACTCGCCGGGCATCTTTCGGCTCTGTCCGGACGCCTGGAGAAGAAGATCGACGCTTTAAAGATCGGGCCCATGGGATTAGGCGGCCGGACTACCGCGCTTGCCGTGCGCATCGAAGCCGGCCCTACGCATATCGCCGGGTTGCCGGTAGCGGTGAGTGTCAGCTGCCATGCTTTGCGCAGCGCGACAAAAACGCTTGTGTGAACGTAAACCATGAAAAGAATTACCGCACCTTTACAGGAAAAAGCGCTCCGGTCGTTGAAAGCCGGGGATGAAGTGCTCTTGAGCGGAACGATTTTTACCGCCCGCGACCAGGCGCATAAACGGCTGACGCAATCGTTGGCCCGCCGGAGCAAGCTGCCCGTCGCGCTCGCAGGGCAGGTCGTTTATTATTGCGGTCCCACCGGAACTCCCGAACATACCGTTATCGGCTCCTGCGGCCCGACTACCAGCCGGCGCATGGATGCTTTCACTCCGGCGCTGCTCGCGGCCGGGCTCAAAGGAATGATCGGCAAAGGCAATCGCAGCCCGCAGACTATCGCTGCGATCAAAAAACACAAAGCCGTTTATTTTCTGGCGTACGCCGGCTGCGGGGCGTTACTGGCGCAGTTTATCCGCAGCGCCCTGCCTGTCGCTTATCCTGATCTCGGTCCCGAGGCGATCGTGCGGCTCCAGGTCAGGGATCTGCCGCTTATCGTGGGCATCGACTGCAGGGGAAAGAGCGTCTACCCGGTTATCTGATCATGGCGAAACTGAAATACAAGTTCGTAAGCATGCTTTTCCTGACTTCGACCTTGCCGCTGTTCCTGGTCGGCGGCATCACCATGCTTTTTTTAAGCCGCATGGCGGTGGTCAGCTCCCAGACCCGCATCAACACCAATCTCAAGATCGCCCATAACCAGTATCAATCCGTCAAAGAAAACCTCAAATTCATTACCCGCGACCAGAATCGCAGAGTGGCCACGCTCGTTTCCGAAGATCAACTGGATCTGCTGCGTAACGAATACGTCAAAGTTATCAAGAGGCTCAACCTGGATTTTTTCATCGTCACCGATAAGGTCGGCACGGTGATCCTGTCCATGAGCAGCCCGAAATTCGAAGGGTACAATTACAGCCGGGATCTGTTTGTGCGCAAAGCGCTGCGCGGCGACGTCGCCGTGGCCGCGGATATCCTCTCGGAATACGAGCTGGCCAAATACGGCTTGATGGAAAAAGCCAGAGTGCCCACTGTAAATCCTATCCAGGGATTGATTATCCGCGCGACCATTCCGTTGATCAATACCAACGAAAACATCATCGGCACGTTAACCACCGGTTATTTGCTGAATAATAACAATCCCGTGGTGCTGGATAAGATTACCCAGGGAACGGAATTCGTGGCCAGCTTGTTCCTCGACGATATTCGCGTCTGCTCCAATGTTCCCGGGATGTCCGCCCATCCGGTACTGGGCAGCAAACTCGATGCGCAGGCCAGCCAGGCCGTGCTGAAGCAGGGGGATCAGTATCTGGGCAGCGTAACCGTAGCCAAACAGAAGTATCTGGCCGCCTATACGCCGATCTATAATATCCAGGATAAGATTATCGGGATACTCGGAATCGGCATACCGGAAAAAATCATTTTTGCCCAGCGCGATAAACTGCTGGTGATATTCCTGCTGGCCATTATTCTTTCGATCCTGCTTTCTTTGATCTTCGGCCTGCGCAAAGGCAATATCATCGTGCGTTCCATCCGCAAACTGCGTTCCGGTATCGACGCCTTCGGCCGCGGCGATCTGAACCATCGTATCGAGATCCGGTCGGGCGACGAAATCGAGGACCTGGCCAACTATTTCAACCAGACCATGCTCCAGTTGCAGATGACCCGCAAGGAGCTGGAAGTCTGCGCCAGGAACGTGGTGAACCTTCGCGATAAGGTCATGGAAAGTTCCGTTCAGCTGGAAGAAGCGCATAAACAGCTGGTGGAATACGAGCGCATGGCGGCCATGGGCAGGATGGCCACCGTGATCAACCATGAATTGCGCAATGTTTTCAGCGAGATCCAGGCCAGTATCACTATCCTTAAAACCCGGGCTGTCGACGAATATCCGCAGAGCATGCCTTCGTTGAAAGAGATCGAGCACGGTTTGAATTATGCCAGCGAAGTCCTGGGCAGCGTGCTGCGGTTGAGTTATCCCAAGCGATTGACCCTGATGGAAGTGGATATGTCCGTGCTCATCGAAGACCTGCTGGCATTCGCGGCGATGCGGGAACTTTTCCTGGAGAACGAGGTGGAGGTGCGCAAGCATGTCCCCGCGAGCCTGCCGCAGATAAAAGCCGACGGCATGCAGATCCGCGAAGTCCTGGCAATCCTGGTCACCAACGCCGTGCAGGCCATGTCCGACAACTCGAGCTCTTCCGGAAAGAAGAACGAGTTGACGATCAAGGTCGACCAGGATCACGACTGGATGAAGATCGAGGTGTCCGATACGGGCAAGGGCATGCCGGCGAATGTCCTGGAAAATCTTTTTACCCCGTTTTTCACCACCAAGAGCCGGGGATTGGGGCTGGGATTGTGCATTTCCCGCGAGATCATCAAAGCGCATAAAGGCTCTATCGAGGTTTTATCCGAGGTGGGCAAAGGATCCACCTTTGTGATCAAGTTGCCTCTGTGAGGTAAAGCATGGATCAGACTGAAAGCGTTCTGGTAATCGAGGATGACCGCATTCTCTGTCAGCATCTCAAAGCCGGATTGTCCGAAGCCGGCTATGACGTGGTGGCGGTGAACAAAGGCGGCGACGCGGTCGATCAGATCCACAAACGTTTTTTCAACGTGGTGGTGCTGGATCTGGTCCTGCCGGATATCCAGGGTATAGAGTTGATGCGTCTGTTCAGCAAGAAGAATCCCGAGACCTGTTTCGTGGTCTCGACCGGTTACGCTACCATTTCTTCCGCTATCGAAGCGTTGAAAGTCGGCGCCTACGATTATATCGTCAAGCCTTTTGATATCGACCATCTGCGTCTGGTGATCCGCCGCGGCCTGGATAAACAGCATCTGGTATTCCATAACCAGCAGCTTCTGGCGCAGATGGAAAAAGAGAAGGTCAAACTCGAGATCGTGATGGATGCCTACACCCGGATGAGCGGGATATACCGGTTGGATGATCTGGCGGATTTTGTGACCGAGCAGGCTCTGAATATCGTCGAAGCGGAACGGGCGTCGCTCATGCTCGTCGACGCCACCACCAACGAGCTGGTGCTCAAAGGCGCGAAAGGGATCGCCCGGGAAAAAGTCGCCTGGCGGGTAAAGATCGGGGACACTATCGCCGGCTGGGTGGCCAAACAGGGAGAGATCCTCCTGGTCAAGGATATCGATACCGATTCCCGCGTGCATCATTTTGCCCGCAATCGTCAGTATAAGACCAGGTCGTTCGTTTCCCTGCCCCTGAAGATCGATACCCAGGTGATCGGGGTGATGAGCGTGACCGATAAACTGGCGTCCGCGGGGATCTTTACCGAGACCGACCTGCGCTATCTGTCCCTGCTGGCGCATCAGACCGTGGCCCAGATCGAGAATATCCGTCTGTGCGAAACCCTGGGATCCCTGGCCATCACCGATTCGCTGACCGGGGTATTCAATCACCGTTATTTTCAGGAACAGCTCGCGGTGGAAGTGATGCGCGCCCAGCGGTATAAGCATTCGTTGAGCCTGATGATGTTTGACGTAGACCACTTTAAATCGTATAATGACCGCTTCGGGCATCTGGAAGGCGATCGCGTGCTCAAGCACGTGGCCTGGGTGATGCGCGACAATGTGCGTCAGGTGGATATCGTCTGCCGTTACGGCGGGGACGAGTTTGTGGTCATTCTTCCCTATACCGACGTCAAGGGGACTTTTACGGTAGCGGAGAAGATCCGCAAGACCGTGGAGAAACAGGATTTTTTCACCAGGGAAGGCCAGAAGAAAGTGCCGTTGAGCTTAAGCTGCGGGATCGCCACATTCCATTCCGGATTGAGCAAGGACGAGCTCATTTCGCACGTAGACCAGGCGCTGTACAAGGCGAAAGCCGAAGGCAAGAACACCACCAGGATTTTTGAATAAGTCGGGAACACGAAAGGATCGCTAATGGCACGAAGTGACGGCAGAGAGGTAAATCAATTGCGTAAAGTGACGGTGACCCGGTCGTTTCTCAAATTCGCCGAAGGGTCCTGTTTGATCGAACTGGGTAATACCAAAGTCGTTTGCAGCGCGTCGGTGGAAGAAACCGTTCCGTCGTTCTTAAAAGGCTCGGGCAACGGATGGGTGACCGCGGAATACGGCATGCTGCCGCGTTCCTGCAAAAGCCGCATTCCCCGCAACAAGGATTCCGGCCGCACCTACGAGATCCAGCGGCTGGTCGGCCGTTCTTTGCGCGCGGTGACCGATATGACCGCGCTGGGAGAACGCACGATCTGGCTCGATTGCGACGTTCTGCAGGGCGACGGGGGCACGCGTACTGCCTCGATCACTGGCAGTTTTATCGCGCTGGCGGAAGCCCTGGGCAAGATCAAGTCCGCGGGATTGATCCCGGCGATCCCGATCCGGGATTTCGTGGCAGCGACCAGCGTGGGCGTGGTGGATAAAACGGTACTGCTCGATCTGGCCTACGAAGAAGATTCCAAAGCCGATGTGGATATGAATGTGGTGATGACCTCCAAGGGGGAATTCATAGAGATCCAGGGGACCGCGGAACGGATGACCTTCTCCAAAACGGCCATGGACGGGATGCTCGAACTCGCCGGCAAAGGGATCAAGCAGCTTATCGATATGCAGCGTTCGGTTTTAAGAGACGTCCTATGAAATTAGTGGTGGCCACGCAGAATAAAAGAAAGCTCCAGGAGATCGTCGACATCCTGGCGGACCTGAACTATAACGTCATTTCTCTGGCTGATTTTCCCCGCGTGCCGCGTATCGTCGAGAACGGCGCAACTTTCCAGGCCAACGCGATCAAAAAAGCGGTTACCGTCGCCCGTTTCTGCAAACAGCTGACCCTGGGCGAAGATTCCGGATTATGCGTTGAGGCGCTGGGAGGCCGGCCCGGCGTGTATTCCGCGCGTTTCAGCGGGAAAGACAAGAACGACGAGAAGAATAACCGGAAAGTTTTGAGGTTATTGGCGGATCTGCCGATAAATAAACGTAAAGCGTACTATGCCTGCGCGGTAGCCATTGCCGACAAGAGCGGTTTGCTGGGGGTAGTGGAGGGCAGGTGCAGCGGATATATCGGTTTCGAGCCCAAGGGCAATACCGGATTCGGTTATGATCCGATTTTCGTGGCTCCCGGATATAAGAAAACCTTTGCCCAGCTGGGGCCGCGGATCAAGCACAGCATGAGCCATCGTTTCCGCGCGTTGAAGAAAGCGCGAAAAATCTTAGAGAAATATATTGTGCAAAACCATTGATATTGCTATAATTAAATCCTTGAAACGCTTACGCGCTTATAATGACAAAGGAGGGGGACAGTGAACATCAAAAAAGTAGTTTATGTAATTTCTATACTGCTTTTGAGCCAGGCACTTGCTTCTGCGGGAGAACTGACCCAACCTGAAGGTTTAAATTATTATAACGAGGGCGTGCGCGCCCAGAAGGCCGGCGGCGCGGAGATGGCGATGAATGCGTATCAGAAAGCCATGGTCATCGGCTTGGATGTAGCGCTCTATCGTAAATTTATCTACAACAACGTCGCTGTTATCTACGCCGAACAGGGCGATTTAGAGAAGGCCGAGTCGATGTTCCTTGAAGCCCTGCGTCTTGATCCGTTCTACCGCCAGGCGAACTTTAACCTCGGTATACTGTATCTAAGACAAGGGTTCTGTCAGAAAGCCGCTGAATATTTGACCAAAACACTTAACGGTGCAGGTAACTATACCATTGAAGAAGAACATCATCCTGAACCCAAGTAAGTCCGCTGCGGTCAACAGTAGCACTCCCTCGCCATTCATTACAACAGCTTTCAAGGTCCATTATCCGGTCTTTTTTATTAGTCGATAAATAACGCGCCTGCCCCTGCAGATTTGCTGCGCAAATCTAAGCGCAGGGACGCGGCCGCACGAAGTAAATAACGCGCCTGTAGCTCACTTGGATAGAGCAACTGCCTTCAACCAAGGAGCCTCTATACGGAAAAGAAACGTATAGAGTGAATGTGGCTGTATGCAAGAACCTCCGACTTATCTGTCGGAAAACTTGCAGGCAACCCGAAGGGGGAGTCCTCAGAGACTATACGCCACACACCTGAAAAGGTGAAGACATAGTCCAGACCGCAACGTCAAACGGTCGGAGTAATCCGATGCGGCAAGCTAAGCAGTGGGTAGCAGGTTCGATTCCTGCCAGGCGCATTAAATCACATGAAAATACTTAGAAGAATCATCCTGATCATCTGTTTGATCCTCGTCCTGGCTTACGCCGGCGGGTACGTCTTTTTCCTCCTGCGGGGCAAGCATATCATCGTGGATAAGATCAGGGATTTTACCAGCCGGGAAGTCGCGCTCAAAGACGTCAGATTCTATTTTCCTTTGCGCTTTGAGCTGCGTAATATCGAGATCGAAGGATTATTCAAGGCGGAGTCGGTTTCCATCTCGCCCAGCGTTTTGGGGCTGCTCGCCGGAAAATTCCTGGTATACGATCTGGCTTTTGTCCGGCCCGAGGTTTCCTATACCCGGGGCGAGGACCTCAAGCGTAAGATCTACCGCGTTACTTCTCCGGTGGTGCCGGCCCGGAAGGTCCAGGATTCTAAAATCGATTTTCTTTTCAAGCGGCTTACGCTTACCGACGCGACTATCGTCTATGCCGATGGCTTGAGCAATCCGAATGAACCGGTGAGCATTACCGCGCAGCATGTCAACCTCAAGATTTCCAATATGTACGAGTTCCCCGAGACCGTGGTCACCCATTTCGAGGTGCAGGGGGATATCCCCTGGAAAACGGGTCCCGAGGTCGGTAAGATCAAAGCGCAGGGCTGGATCAATCTTCTGAAACGGGATAGCGAAGCGAAGATCCTGATCAGCGATATCGACGCTTTGACCCTCTACCCGTATTACAGCAGCTGGGTGAATATCGACAAGTCCCGGATCGAAAAGGCTAAATTGAGTTTCAAAGCGGATGTCAACGGATTGAATAACGAAGTTACCGCTGCCTGTCATTTTGAACTCGGCGAAATGGTGTTCAAGCCGGCCACGGAGGAAAGCGAAGTTACCCGGGCGGAGAAGATCGCGCAAGTGGTTCTGGATATCATGAAATCGATGAATGAAGGCAAGGTTGTGCTGGACTTTACCTTCAAGACCACCATGGATAATCCGCAATTCGGCCTGGAGCCGATACGTCAGGCGGTGATGGAAAAAGTGATGCAGGGGCGCAGAAAAGGCGGCTTGAGCGCGGAGAACGTGGTCTTGTTCCCGGGCAGAGTGATCGAAGGGACGGCGAAAAGCGTCGGCGAAGCCTCCAAATCGCTGTTCGGCACCATCGTCAACCTGGGTAAAGAATTGACTGGCGGGGTAAAAGCGGCGTTCAAAAAACATACCCCTGTTGAAAATCAGACCCAGCCGGTACATACTACGAACAGCAGCCGGTAAAGCATTTGCGGGGCGTGGCTCAGCTTGGCTAGAGTGCCTGCTTTGGGAGCAGGAGGTCACAGGTTCAAGTCCTGTCGCCCCGACTAGATTTTGTGCAGATTTGGGTTGAAAAAGCCCGCGGCTTGTGGCATAATTGACGGGTATTCATAGATTTTATGGTGGGTATAGCTCAGTTGGCTAGAGCACTTGACTGTGGCTCAGGTGGTCGCGGGTTCGAGCCCCGTTACCCACCCCA